>Ga0315289_10000004_pt1 | contig 417782 bp, 351 predicted proteins | sample YL17G11_40_MG_FD_203452 | JGI IMG/M metagenome (GOLD analysis project Ga0315289, IMG submission 203452) | Sediment microbial communities from Yellowstone Lake, YNP, Wyoming, USA - YL17G11_40 | ecosystem: Environmental > Aquatic > Freshwater > Lake > Sediment | place: USA: Wyoming | collected... | reverse complement strand
ATTCCGGGTCAGGCTGCTCCAGGGGAGGATCCACCTCGTGGTCCGCCTGACGGACACGAGTCGATATTTCATCGGATTCGACACACAAGGCTCCGACCTCAACAAGCAGTACTTTCCGGATGAATTCTACAACGGGCTCGCTGGCCTCCGTACGCCGCACTCTCTCGATCGTTGGTACCAGGTGGAGATCGTCCTGAAGGACAGCACGATCGAGTTCCTGGTGGACGGGACCCAGCAATGGTCATATACCGATGCGCAGCCGTTGACCGGCGGCTCCTTTGCGTTCGAGACGCTGGACAACTCCCGGGTGCATGTGGATGACATCACAGTCAGCCCCGGAGCCGCGCAGGCGTCGGCCCCTCCGGTCGCGTCCACCCTCGCTGCGCCTGCGTCTTCTCCCTCACCACCCTCCAATGTCCCAGCCGCGGCCACCAACTTCACCTGGGTCCGCACCGGCGGACCGCTCGGCGGCCTCGGCTACGACGTGCGCATGCGGCCCGACAATCCCGATGTGATGTTTGTCACGGACGCGTGGGCCGGCCTCTTCACGAGCACCGACGGCGGAGCCAACTGGCTTCCATCCAATACGGGGATCTCCACGCGTATCGGCCCCACGGGGGATGGCATCCCGGTCTTCTCGGTCACGATTGATCCCAACCAGCCGGACACGATGTGGGTGGGCACGCAGTTCCAGCGCGGCATTTTCAAGTCCGTGGATGGCGGCCGCTCGTGGAGCAAAATGGACAACGGGATCGTCGAAGCCGACGGCATCACATTCCGTGGCTTTTCGGTTCAACCCGGAGATTCCAATGTGGTGTATGCGGCCGCGGAGATCTCGAGCTGGGCCTGGGCGGGCAGCCCGCGGAACGGCCGGTCGTTCGATCTGACACGCGGTGTCGTGTACAAGACCACGAACGGCGGTCAATCCTGGAAGGCAATCTGGCGCGGCGACAATCTCGCCCGCTACATCTGGATCCATCCACAGGATCCCGCCATTTTATACATCTCGACCGGTTTCTTCGACCGCGAGGCGGCCAACTCGGATCCCAATGATTCGGCCAAGGCACGGCCGGGCGGGGAAGGCATCCTGAAATCGACAGACGGCGGCCAAACCTGGAATGCCGTGAACAACGGGCTTGACAACCTCTACGTCACTTCCTTGTTCATGAATCCGGCGCATCCGGACACTCTGCTCGCCGGCACCGGCAACAATGAGTACGCGCGCGGTGCGGGCGTCTATCTCTCCACGGACGGGGGAGCGTCCTGGACACGCACGTTGCCAACGGAGCCCTACGGCATTCAGTCGGTGGAATTCTCGACCTCCGAACCTTCCATCGCCTACGCCGGGAACGATCTGGCAATATACCGCAGCCAGGATGGCGGCCATACATGGGGCCGCGTGTCGGGTACCGGCAATTGGGGTCCGCCAGGCGTCTGCGCCGGATTCCCGATTGACTTTCAGGTCGATCCCCGCAACCCCGACCGCCTCTTTGCCAATGAATATGGCGGCGGCAACTTCCTCTCCGTGGACGGCGGCCAGACATGGACGGATGCCAGCCGGGGTTACACGGGAGCCCTGATGCGCGGCCTGGCCGCGGATCCATCCGCTCCGGCCGGCATCTACGCCGCCGCGCGCAGCGGGCTCTATGTGAGCCGCGACGGCGGCGCCTCATGGCAGGGACTGAGCTACGAGCCTTTGCGAGGCAACGATTGGACCGCGGTCGCAGTCGACCCCGGCAATCCACTGCACATCCTTGCCGACACGGGTTGGATCGGTGTTGGTGAAAGCCAGGACGGCGGAGGCACATGGAAGGTTGTCCTCCGCGACGATTCCGGGCGCATCTCGTTCCGTGCCATTGCTTTCAGCCCGTCAGATCCGCGGCAGGTGTATGCGGGGATAGGCGGTTTCGTCAATGTGGGTGCCTGGCAATCATCTACTCCGGGCCAGGGCGTCTATGTTTCCAATGACGGCGGAGCCTCCTGGTCCCCGCGCAACAGCGGGCTTGCCAGCGATGCTAATGTCTCAAGCCTGGTCGTGGATCCCGCGAACGCACAGGTCGTCTACGCGGGAACCACGAACCGCGGCTTGCTGCTGAGCCGGGACGGCGGCGCCAGCTGGACTCAAGTGGCCGGGCTGCCTGCATCGAAAGCCATCCTCTCGCTCGCTCTTGCGCCGGACAATGCCAGCGTCATGCTGGCGGGCTTCGAACGCGGGGCCGTCTATCGGACCACCGATGGCGGACAGAGCTGGCAGCGCGCCGCGGCGGGCCTCAGCCCTGAGTCGAGCGTTACCGGCATTGTCTTTGATCCACATCAAGCCGGGCGCATCGCGTATCTTTCCGATGTCTCCAGCGGTGTCTACCGCTCGGATGACGGTGGCAAGACGTGGTCGGTTCTCAACCAGGGCTTGATATCGCGCGCCGTCAATCAACTCGCCCTGTCGGCGGATGGGCTGCATCTGTATGCTGGCACCGAGGGCAGCGGCGTCTATCGCCTGGACCTGAACGGTCAGCCGCCTGCTCCAGCCCCTGGCCCGGTGATCGAAATTGCGCCCACGACGTATGTCAGCGGCGCTGGTCCGCAGGCAGGCACGCCTGCCGCCGCGCCGACCGCTGCAGGCGCCGAGCCGAAGGGTCGAGGGCCGCGATTCTGTGGTGGAGGCATCCTGCCCTTCGGACTCGTCGGCCTCGGGTTGATGCAGAGGCGCAAGCGATCGCCGACACGATCCGATGGTTCCGGCCCACGAGGCCACTGCGCCTGAGGGTTGATGCTGAGGCAGCATGAACGCGCGTAGGATCGCTTACCTTCTTATAGCCTGTGGCTTTGCCGTCGTCGGTCTGAGCGTTCTGATCTCCTGCGGAACCGCGGTCTCACCAACATCGTCTGTCACAGTGGTACCTACTGCGTTGCCCCCGACGCCTACGGAGGTCCAACCCGCGTCTACCGTTGCTGGCAGCGTCGTGGATTCCGAGGGAGCGCCACTAGCAGGCGCCACTGTCCGCGTGCAGGCCACCACCAAAGAGACTCTCACCGACGCACAGGGCCGCTTCACTCTGACAGGGCTGAAGCCATCGGTGCTCATCACGATCACTGCCTGGAAGGACGCATACTACTGCGACAAAGTCGAGACCGTTACGCCTCCTGCCAGCAATATCAAGCTGGTCTTGCGCGACGTCCAAAGCGGTGACAACGGGGAATACGCATGGATTCCGCCCACTGGAGAGAATTCCTGTTACAGCTGCAAACCGGGTGTGACCCAGGTCTGGCTTGACAGTGACGCTCACGGCAAATCCGCCAGTAATCCACGTTTCCTTACCATGTATTCCGGGATGGATGTGAACGGCAATCGCAGCCCCTCGATCCGCTACGGATACAGCCGGGATTACGGTCGGATCCCGTTGCGTCCCGACCCCACCCAGCCCTATTTTGGCCCCGGCTACAAGTTGGATTTCCCGGATACCGCCGGCAATTGCGCGGCTTGTCATGTTCCCGGCGCGGCCATCGATGATCCGTATGGGATCGATCCACTCACCGTCAGCGGCGCGAACACCTTTGGAATCCACTGCGACTACTGCCACAAGGTTGGCGGGGTCAATCTGGATCCCATCACCGGTCTGCCGTTTCCCAACATGCCCGGAGTGCTATCCCAGGATATTCGCCGGCCCTTCCCGGAAGACAAGCAGCGCTATCAGATTTTCTTCGGCTCGTTCGATGACGACAACGTTCCGATGGAAGATACGTATCTGCCGCTGATCAAGGAAAGCCAGTGGTGCGCGCCCTGTCACTTTGGTGTCTTCTGGGATACGGTTGTCTACAATTCTTTCGGCGAGTGGCTGGCCAGCCCGTACAGCCGGGGGCCGGATGGCAAGACCTGTCAGCAATGCCACATGCCCGCGCCCACCTTCTTGAACGGTGAGCCGCTGACCAATGTCGCTCCGGGCAAGGGCGGCGTAGAGCGTGATCCGCAGACCATCCCCGCGCACACGTTCCCCGGCGCGTCCAGTCTGGAACTCTTGCAGAATTCCGTCACCATGAAGCTTGCTGCCCGACGAATGGGCGATCAGATCTCTGTTGAGGTCTCAATCGTAAATGACAGGGCAGGACACCACGTTCCCACGGATTCACCCCTGCGACAAATGATTCTGCTGGTGGACGCTCGAGATCCGGATGGCACCACTCTCCTGCAGGTTGGCGGACCTACTGTGCCTGAATGGGGTGGGGTTGGTGATCCAGCTCACGGATTCTACGCCGGCCTGCCGGGCAAAATCTTTGCCAAGACCCTTACGGAGCTTTGGACTGAAGTCACGCCCACGGGCGCCTATTGGAATCTCACTCGCATTGCCAGCGATACTCGCATTCCCGCCCTTGGGGCAGACACAAGCACTTACGTTTTCCAGGCACCGGCGGAGGGTGAGGCTGCGATCGACGCTAATCTGCTCTTCCGGCGCGCCTTCAAAGAACTGATGCAGCAGAAAGGCTGGACGGACCCCGACATATTGATGGAGCATGAGACGACCACGGTGCCCTGAGTGATTCTGGAATTCCGGATCTCTTTGCCTGCGACGCAGCCCAACCGGAATTGGGCCTCGCACATGCCGAACGTTCTTCTCGGTATGAATACGCTTGGTCGTAGGTTCCCAAAAAGGGCGTTGCGCGCCGGATCATGTGGCCACCGCCAGACAGGCGGCTTGAGGGCGTAAGTGGAAGTCATGATACGCAGGCTTGTTCGATGCATTGTTGTGACGCTGTCCATGTACATCGTCACGCACCTGTTCGTCCTGGTGTTCCTTCCCTTCGGGATCCTCGTGACCTATCTGGACAAGGACAGGATACCGGCTCTCAAGCAGTGGTTCGTGCGGTGCCTGTTCGCGATTGTGGGAAAGGAACTGAAGATCTCGGGGCGCGAGAACGTGCAACCAGACCACGACTATGTGATCATCTCGAACTACCCCAGCTTCTACGCTGGCTTCGCCCTGATCGGCGCATTCCCGTCTGCCCGCATTGTTGCGCACGCGTTTATTAGGAAGGTTCCTCTGATTGGTCAAACCCTCAGTCGACTGGGCGCCGTCTTTGTGCAGCCCGGAAGGGCCGGGCTCGGCAGGGCTGCGATCGACACCAGCCTGCGTAGCGGCGAGGTCATTCCCAGCGTGATCATTCTCCCGGAGGGTGCACGGACGCCAGACGGGAGGATCCAGCGCTTCAGGCGCGGCTTCATTCATATGTTGAGGCAAACCAGCCTTGACTTGCTGCCTGTGACCTTCAACGGCCTCTACCAGCTCAAACCGGTACGAAGGCTCTATGCGGATCCCGAGGCGGAGCCCGAAATGATCATTCATGCGCCCGTGAGTCACGCCAGTACGCTTCAAATGAGCGACGAGGAATTACTGACGATGGCGCACGCTGTCATTGCCAGCGTCTATCGGCCATAGGCGTCCGACTCGGCATTCTGTGAAACCAGGGATCCGGTAGTGTGACCAGCGGTGTGGGCAAGGTCCGCTGAATACTGCCGACATCGGCCTCACTCAGGATCCCTTGGCGGGCCCGAGGGTCGCAGCGAGTCACGTTGATCGTAGCCGAACTGGAATTGGGCCTCGAAGACGGCAGGAGCCTTCCCTGCTGTGAATACGTTTTATCGTACGTTCGTGTGCCTTTGTGTGCCCCCGGGAGCGGCTGCTCTGATTAATCGGATGAATGCCTTGCCGCGTGTTCGGGGCCGAGGAGCAGGTGCCCAAAGGGCATTCCCGAATTGACCTTTGGGCATTCCCCAAGTTCCCAAAGGTCAATTGGTTAAATAGGTACTTACACAGATTACACAGAGACTACGGCAGAGAGGGCGGCTGCGGCTGGAATTGCCGCGCCGCCTTGTGCTTTTAAAGCGCTTAGTAGTAGTAGTGATTCATTACTCAATATAGAGAAAGAAGAACAATACTACTAAGCGCTCGCAGAGAGCACACCGCCTCCCAGGTCCAGGCCTGCGCCTGGCTGCGGCATGGTTTGCCGGACCGCCTTTCGATTTTAAATCGACTAGTAGTAGTAGTGATTCACTTAACTCTCTATTTAGTGAAGAACTACTACCAGGCGATCGCAGCGATCGGACCGCCTCCCAAGCCTATGCCTGGGCCTGCCGCGGCTGGCTGCGCGAGAGATGTTCGTGGCCCGCAAGGACCGTGATGATCGCCGCGACCGCCACCTCGCTCAGGACCACGTACGCGTACGTGCCGATGTCCGCCTGCGGGAGCCTGGTGGTGATCGGAAGGAAGATGCCCGAGGTGTTCCACATGGCGTGGTACAGCGTCGCCAGCAGCAGGCTGCCGCGCGTGCCGTTGTAGGCCCAGGTGATCAGCACCGACTTGGCGATGACGCTGACGACATACCAGGCGAACCACACCGGATTGAAGCTGCGGATGTAGATGGCGATGTGCCACAGCGCCCAGATCAGGCCGATGACCAGGGCTGAATACAGCGCGCTGTACCGGGATTGCAGGCGCGGCAGCGCATAACCGCGCCAGCCGATCTCCTCCCCGTTGCCGAGCACGTCGGCCAGGAAGACCGGGATGACAAGCGCGATCACGCTCGCCGGGGAGCCCGCGGCGCGGTACGCCGCGGTCAGGCGCAGGTCCGGCGCGCTGCCCGTGACCAGGGCATGCGCGGCGATCCCGAGCAGGTAGGTGAGGGGGATGATGAGCAGCGAGGCGTACCACTTCCAGTCAAGGCGCCATATCAGGAAACGCTTGAGCAGCGCGATGACCGCCTCGGCGCCTAGCGTGATCCAGGTCATCAGGATCGCGGCGAGGGCGAAGCCCCATCCTCCAAGCATGTAGATCACCGACGGGAATTGCACCGGCAGGACGCCTGCTCGTGAAAGATGCACGGACCAGGTGAAGGCGTACATCAACGCGATGCCGATGATGAGCGAGTGGCGCCTGAGGAATGCCATGATTGCCAGGGGGTAATTATCGCGCAGGTGAGTGGACCCTGGCCCCTTCTGGCCCCCGGAGCCCCATAGAGGGGGGTGGTGGCGCAAGTAATCACTCCGTTTTTGTGCGGTGTGAACACATTGGCGGTTGACGGCCAGAACATGTGTTCTAGAATCATCGCATGCCGTTCAAGACGGAGCGATCATGAATCCCCTTGCATCCATTGTGTCCTTTGTGTTGAGAAACATCACACCCCGCTCCACCCGCACCCACTTCGGCGCCTCCCCCGTCTCTGAGCGCAACGTCACCCAGGGCATCGACTGGAACGCCGTCTACCGTGATCGTTACAACTACCAGCGTGACACCGTCCTGCAAGAGAGCCTGCTTGCATGGCGCCTCAACCCACTAGCTCGCCGGCTCGTTGTCCTGACGAGGCAATACGTCACTGACCAGGTCGAGTTCCAATGTCCCCACGAGGGGACGGCCAAGTTTCTGAAAGAACTTTGGGATCATCCACTCAACCGCATAGGCCAACACTTGACCGATTGGTGCGACGAACTCACCATCACCGGCAACCTGTTCGCGGCGCTGACAAGCGATAGCGCCGGGATGTCCTACGTCCGCATCTTCCCCACTGATGGGATGAAGGATATCGAGACTGCCGGCAATGACGTGCAGCAAGAGACTGCCTACATGCCCAAGGCCACGATCGAGGATCCTGACCCCGCCCACATCCTGAACTTCTGGGCCTACAAGAACCGCAAGCCCAAGACCGTGATGCTCCACTTCGCCGTCAACAGACTCGCCGGTATGAAGTGGGGAGAGCCCGATCTTGCCCCACTCCTGCCATGGCTCGCACGTTATGCCTCGTGGCTCGAGGACCGTGTTCGCCTCAACCGTTTCAGACAGGCTTATCTCTACGTCGTACGTGGGAAGTTCTTGAGCAAGGCAGACAAGGAAACCAGGCAGAACGAACTCAACGCCAACCCACCCAGCCCAGGCAGCATCCTTGTCACCGACGACCAGGAGGATTGGGGAGTGCTTGCCCCGCAGCTGGACAGCTTCGAGGCCAACAACGACGGCCTGACCTTGAAGAAGTTCATCGCCAGCGGCCACGGCATCCCCTTGCACTGGTTGTCCGAACCCGAGGGCTCGACCCGCACCACGGCCGAAGCAGCCGGGACCCCGACATTCAAGACACTGGAAGACCGCCAGCGCTTCTTCCTGTCGCTCATCCATGAGGTCCTACAGGTCTGCGTCGCCCGCCGCGCGCAGCGAGGCGATACATCCGTTGACCCGACCGCCCCGATTTATGTCACTGCCGGCGACGTGAGCGAGCGTGATAACGCCTCGCTCGCACTGGCGACCTCCCAGGTGGTGACCGCCTTCGGCCAACTCTGGGCGGGCAACCTGATCAACGCAGACGAATATCTGCGCGTGGTCTATCGTTTCGCCGGCGAAGTCCTGCCGGCAGACCGCCCCGACAATCCCAAGGTGCCTGTCAAATCCAAGGGACTGCCCAACCCGGACCCAGGCGGCAACTTGAAGACTGACGCCGAGAGCGGCGAGGTCACGATCAAGGGCGAGTAACACATGCCGATCATCTACCTGAAGAACCCGCGCTCTGGCTCTCACTTCCGTTCTATTGGAGGCCGCGCGGCACCGATAGGTACCACTCAGAGAGGTACACGTGCCGGCGTCTCGTGGGCCTCTTGTCCGCCGAACACCGTCAAGTTCACGCAACCCCAATGGGCCGGCAATCCTTACCACGCCTACAACACACTCGTGTCCTATGTCTTCAGCCTGCTCTTTCCCTTCACCGGCGAACGTCCAAGCCGGACCGCCTTCGCCCAATTCAAACGCCCTTGCAGATGAGGTACCCATGAACCCTATACAGAAGACACTCCGCGCGCAGTTCATCGAGATCAACCAGGACTACAAACCAGGCAGCGGCAAGCCCCGCCGCTACGAAATTCTGTTCATCCATGAGGGGACTGTCACCGGACAGAACAACAACGGCGAACCAGCCAGACATACATTCTCCCGCCAGGTCCTGCAGGAGAGCGCCGCACTCTGGGAGAACGTCAGTGTGTTCGTCGATCATTCCTTCTGGGGACAGTCAGTGCGTGACCTTGGAGGCGTCCTATCAAACGCCGCATGGTCCGAGGAGTTCGGCGGATTGACCGCCGAGCTCACACCCGCCGGTCCCTCGAAAGAGATCATCGTAGAGCTCGCCAACATCATGCTCGTGCAAGGCTTGACCCCCGACGTGGGATTCTCGGCTGACGTGCTGCTCACTGCCGACGCCACCGGCAATGTGATCCGCATCCTGCAGCCGCTATCCGTGGACTTGGTGATCGACCCGGCCTTCGCTTCCAAGTTCATCCGTGTACTCAATTCGAAAGGAGTTAGAGAAATGGTACCAACCAATCCCGCACCACCCCAACCCGTGGCCGGCGCCGATGAGAACGCCGTCCATGAGACCCGCACCACCTTGAATGCGCTCGTGCTCGATACTGCCCTCGCACTCTCTGATCTGTCCGATAAGTCGAAGACAGCAATACGGACGTCATTCAAGACCGCCCAGGTTATCACGCCGGCAGATGTGACCGCCGCCATCCAGGCCATGCGTGACGCCAACGCCGAGGCCACCGCCGGCGCCGAGATCAAAGGTCCCGCCCGGGCGCATGCCATGTTTAGCAGCGACGATCAGATCAAGGCTGCAGTTGATGACCTCGTTGGCGCCCCCAGAGAGAAAGGCGCCGAGAACCTCGTTGTCGCCAAGTTGACCGGTCTCAAGGAAGCCTATATCTCCATGACCGGAGATCGTGGTCTGACAGGTGGCTTCTTCCGGGACCGCATCCAGTTTCAGCACACCACTGCATCTTTCCCCGCTCTCGTGGCAAGCGCCCTCAACAAGGCGCTGGTGAGGGAATGGGAACAGCTGGGCCGTGCTGGTTACGACTGGTGGACGAAAATCTGCGCCATCGAGCACTTCGAGAACTTGAACGATATCCGCTGGAATATGTTTGGCACTGTCGCCAGCATCCCCACCGTGGCCGAAGGCGCCGAGTACACCGAACTGCAGCTCGGTGACAACGTTGAGACGTCCGCTTTCGTCAAGAAGGGCGGTTACGTCGGCCTCACTCTCGAGACCATCGACAGAGACGATGGCCGCAAACTGCGCCAGATACCACGTGAACTCGCCTTCGCCGGCCTCCGTGAGATCAGCGCCCTCGTGGCCGCGATCTTCACCGACGCCACAGGCACCGGGCCACTACTCGCTGATGGTGGCCGACTGTTCAATGCCAATGCCGTGACCACTGCCGGCGGACATGCCAATCTGCTAGTGGCAGCCCTTGGGACCGACTTCTCCAAGTGGGACCTCGCCGCAGCGGCCATGTACAACCAGCCAATGCTTGTCAAGAACGCCGCCGGCTACTATGGCACTGGCAAGAAGATGGCTATCGAGCCCAAGTATTGCCTCGTGCCTCGCACCTTGAAAGCCGCAGCCGAAGCGCTGTTCATCCCACGCTGGGCCGGCACCGTCGAGGCTGCAATCGCAGCCACAGGCGGACCCACCTATGGCGGCTTTGTCGAGCCGATCACCGTCCCCGAATGGACCAGCGCCACGAACTGGGCCGCAGTTGCGGATCCTCGTGTCATGCCCGGCATCATGGTCGGTGAACGCTTCGGCCTCGTGCCTCAGATATTCGTCGCCGGCAGCGAGAACGACCCTGCCATGTTCGCCAACGACGAACAGCGTATCAAGGTCCGCCACTTCATCGCCGTAGGCGTGGCAGACTTCCGGCCACTTCACAAAACGAACGTGTAAGCCACGCGGCGGGCAACCAACCGCCCCCGCCGCTAAGCCCAGGGGATGGGCGGAGAAATTGCGGCTCACGCACCGAAGCCGCCCACCCCCTCAAAATACGATCGTGTTTCTTAACAAACGCACAGATCTGTCCATTCGTTAAGGTTGACGATCGTAAATCCTTCAAGGTCTGAAAGGAGACCGCCAATGAACGTCACTACCATGTTCGCTCTCACCCTTCTCGCCGCGTTCGTCATGATCGTACTCGTGCCAAACGATAACCGCCACTTCTTCTTCGATTGCATCCGGCAGACTTGGAACTCTGCCGTGCATTTCAACGCTGAACTAGGCGGCTATGTCCACGATACTGCGATGTCTCAGTACATCCCTCCGAACCTGATGCACTGCGTCACAGGGACGTGGACCGACATCGCCGGCCAGACTGTCGGCACCATCGCACGCCACAAGGCTGCAACCGCAGAGACGAGCACTATCAACATCCCGCTCATCCTGCCATCCAACAGTGTCGCCTTCAAGGGCGCACTCCTCAAGTCCGTCGAACTCGACTATGAGATTTTGGTCGCAGCCTGCACGACCTTCACCCTCTCCATCGTGAAGGTTGTCCGTGGCGTAGACGGTGCCGATGCAACTGTCACCGCACCCGCCGGGACCCAGACCCTCACGCCGGCCACCACCGCAGCCACCGTTGACGAGCACAAGGACGTGTTCACCCTGACCACGCCCGAGTACATCGATAACGATGCGTACTACTTCTTGAAAGTGGTCGCCGTCGCCGCAGCCACCACGCAGATTGACCTGCTCGCAGCAGTCGCCAACTTCACGCTCAGGCTATGACCCGTAGTCCGTATGCCCAGAAGTGGCGCATGCTTCGCAGACGCCGGCCACGTCGGCCGAAGACCGGTATCAACTATGCCGGTATCACTCTCAAACAAGGAGATCAACGCATGAGTAAGTTACTCGGTGTCTTGAAGTCCCGCAAATTCTGGGCGGCTCTCGTCGGTGTGGGCATGGTCTTTATGGCCGAGCTCATCCCATCGTTCCCGCTCGATACGCAGCAAGTCAGCGACATCGTTTACTTGATCGTCGCCTATATCCTTGGCGTCTCTGTCGAAGATGGACTGAGGGCCGTTCGGTAACGGGTGCCCCAGGCTGACCAGCAGCAGCCTGTCACTCTCCTTATGCCCCCGTGGCGACCTCCTCGCCTCGGGGGTAGGACCTCTGAGCGATTCATCCTTTCACCCATTCACCCATGCACCCATTCCGTGAAGGTTTCGTCGAAGCTTGTGCGGTCTACGCCGCAGCCTTTTTCATTCTTCTATTCTTTGTCCTTGCCCTCACCTATGCCTTCAATGCGAGGTTCCCATGTCCGATACCCTGACCACTCTCGTCGCCAAACTCCAAGCGCTCGTCATGGACGATGGCACGCTGTTTACCACTGCCACATGCACAGCGGCCATTCGCCAGGCGCTACTCCAGGTCAACCTGCAGATTCCCGTCCTCGGTGGCACTCTCATAGACACCGTCAGCGGTCAATATGAATACGAACTCACCGATGCACTCGCCGGTGCCACGCCGCTGACCATCACTGATGTTCTACTCGCTGACCCATCAGGCGGTGAGTACGACGTCATAGTGAACTTCGATAGTTTTATTGAGGACGAACGCTGGTTCATCCGTTTACGCATTCCCCAAGATGGAGTAGAACACCTGATCGTGCGCTTTACCCAGGCGCATACGATCAATGGCCTCGATAGTGCAACCGAAAGCACTCTCACCGCCCAGGCTGACGTGGTCCTGCTTGATGGTGCAGCCGCCGAGGTCTGCGGCATGGCGTCAGCCGGCAAGGTCATGTCCAACAACATCGACCCCAACGCCAGCGCCAACTATCTGAAAGCATCCTCTCGCTTCCAGGTCGCCTTCAAACTGGGCCTTGCCACTCTCGCCGGCAGACGTCGGGTACAGCGATCAGTCCCCGATCCCCGCACTTGGAACGATGGCTGGGACAACTGGCCGGCCATCGTCCATTGAATTCCGGATCCGCACAATACTATGCGCGCAGTTGACGCCACTCTCCTAGCCGCTCTGCAGTCCGGCGCTCCATTGCCGTACCTGAAAGCATACGTTGGCTACGCCAACGGGACGGTCAAGAACTCCCATACCAACGTTCGCGCCTACAGGCTGACAGGTACAACTCTCGAATTCTGGATTCCCACCGTCACCAACTTCGGCAGCGACCAGGAGTGCATCTGGCTCGAGCGTGGCCTTCAGATCAATGGCACCAACTACACGATCACCACTGGCCGCTTTTTCATCTGGGAGGAGGAGTATCTACCCGACAGCGTGACAAGGTTCAAGGGCGGAATTGTGCCGCCCGAGTATTACTCTGACCCAGGCGATGTCACCTATCATGTAGCCATCGACACGTTCTTCGCCGAGTACGGCAAGACCGTCACGTTCATGAACCCAGCCGAAGCATGGATCGAGTACCAGTTCCTGCCGGCCGGGCAGATGATCATCATAAACAACGCCGTGCGCTTCTTCAACCTGCTCCACCAGAAGCGCCTTATCCGTGTCTGTGACAATGGCGGTGAGGACGTGAGGGTGTACTCCGCCGACGTTCTAGGCGCATCCCTAGCAACCGTCACCGTCGAGGATGAGTTCAGCGTCTCTACCACCAAGACCCGCAGCCGTCAGTACATCTGGAGGGATGAGCTCGAGACCGTCCACCAGGACGGCGATCCGACTGACCCCATTCACAACCTCGGTTACTTGGAGGCTGCAGACACCTGCCCAGCCCGCAACTTCCAAACACTCGAGGCCGTGGCTTATATCCGCCCTGACCTGCGCTTCCAGGATGGTGACAGCATCACCTTGTCCATGTACAAAGGCACGAAGTCTGCCGGCATCTTCGCCAAGGTCACGGAGGAGTATGACAGCAAGGCTTCGAAGCTGCCCAGGTGGCGCCTGAAACTTGAGGCGGATCCCATCTTCGAGACCACCGAGGGCGGCGCCATGCCGTCCACCATCGAGCGCGTGAGCAACTACACGCCACTCAATACGTCCCACTTCGACAACTTCCTTAGTTCCAGCGAGAACAACCTGCAAGCGGCCATGGACAGACTCGACGATCATGACCACCTTATCTTTGCCCCCGATACAAATGATGTCTACCGCAACAACGCCTGCAGCAGCAGCGCCTTCGCCGGCACCATTGCCTCACTCCCAGGCGGCGCCTCCATTACTTACAATCTCGTCAGTGGCGCCGCAGACGCCATGATATGCAGCGGTCCTGCCAACAATGCGAAGATGCGCCTCTATAACACCACCCGCGGCAACTATGCCCGCATCATTTCCTGCGTAGTCGCAACCACTACCATCACCTTCGATACCAATGTTCCCGTTGACTGGCAAATCGGGGATGTGATCACCATCCTCAGCCCTACTCTTGGCTTCAATGCCGTCTCGTGGGTCGAACTCGAGATCACTGCCGGATTACTCGTTGCTAGAGATAAATGCATTCTTACCTTGCTCTACAAGGACAGCACCGTCGCCAACACACAATTTCGCGCGCAACCCTACGAGGCACCTCACCCCTGCAAGATGCACTCATGGTGGTGCCAGGTCGCCAACCAGTACGTCGGCTCTCAATTCGATCTCAAGATCGTGGATGATGTCATCTGCATCGGATGGTCGGCCAGCGGCGCCGGTACTGCCGCCGTCATCGTCAAACAGATCGCTTACGACCTCTAGCTGACGCGTCACCACGTACCCAGGCAACGGGGGGAGTCCCCCCACCACGCGTCTTTCCTTACCCAGTTCACTTGGGCAAGATCGTGATCATTTAATAGCACGGCGAGACTGTGGAGATGCCTTGGCTTGGCGGTGGGCCCAACGCGGCAGGCGTGCCATTGGGATCTCGAGGTGCAGCTGAACAGGATCCCCCGGAAGTAAAAAAAGCGGGCAACGGGATTTCCCGCTGCCCGCGCTTGTGTTGCAGTGCCGCGTTACGGGTATAGACCGTATGCCCGGTCGATGAACACCGCCATGGCCGCGCGCGTCACCGGGTTCTCCGGGCAATAGCGCATCGGCTCGGCGCCGCAGCCGGTGGTGATGCCCCGGTCTTGGAACTCGTCCACGAAGGGCTCCATCCACTCCTTACCCGTCACGGGCAGGTCGTCGAAGTAGCCATGGGTGTGATCCGGCACGTAGGTGGATCCGTCCAGTGCCCTGAGCAGGAACACGGCCATCGCGGCGCGCGTCACCGGGTTCTCGGGGCAATAGCGCAGCGGCTCGGTGCCGCAGCCGGTGGTGATGCCCCGGTCATAGAACTCGTCCACCCAGGGCTCCATCCACTCCTTGCCGGTCACGGGCAGGTCGTTGAAGTAGTGATGGGCTGCCGGCGGCGTGTAGGAGGGTCCTTCGATGGCCCTGAGGATGAAGACCGCCATCGCGGCACGGGTCACCGGGTTCTCTGGGCAGTAGATGAGCGGGATGACGCCGCAGCCGGTTGTGATGCTTTTCAGATAGAACTCGTCGACCCAGGGTTCCATCCACTCCTTGCCGGCCACGGGCATATCGGAGAAGAAGTGAGTGTATTCGTAGGCGCCGATGTCGCAAATGTAGGAGTCATTCTGGTCGCCATCCTGTGGGCGTGGGACGCCGCGCTGATCAAGGCTGTTGACGGGTGCGGCAGCGCAGGTCGCATCGTCGCCGGCATCGATCGCGGGACTCCCCGCCGGCAACGCCATGGTTAGAGTGAGCCCGCCATTGTCGGCCAGAGGCCGAAGGTTGGGATTGGACGAACTGTTGCCACCACTGAGATCGCCAGATGATGAGCAATTTGCGAACCACGTTTGGCAGCCCTGGTCAATGATGCTGTGGCGGATGGTGAACAGCTGGCCGGTGTAGGCCTGGAACTCCTTTACCGAAGTGCCGCTCCCGGCTGTATCTCCCCAGAAGATGGAGTTCCATATCACTGAGGCGATGGTGCCGCCGCTGGCCGCCATGGCCCATATGCCACCGCCCGACCCGGTTGTGGCAGCGTTCAGGCTGATGGTCACGTTCGTGAGGAGCGGGCTGGAATCTGCGCCCGCGCCGGACGCGAGAATGGACATGGCGCCGGCGTTACTGTCACTTACGTTTCCGGTGAAGGTAACGTTCGTGATCAGCGGATCCACATTTCCACCGGCGCCCGCCTCGTTCTGCATGCCGGCGGCAAACAGGGCGTGATTCTGTTTGAAGGTCACCTTCTCAAGTGCGGGGCTGGCGCTGCCGCTCGCGGCCTTGTTGTACATGCCTCCGCCGTAGTTGGAGGCGACATTGTTGTCGAAGGTCGAGTTGGTGACCCTCGGGCTGCTGTTGTCGTTGTACATCCCGGCGCCGTCGTAGGCGCTGTTGTATCTGAAGCGCACATCGGTCAGCGTCGGGTCGGCCTGCGTGTTGAGCATCCCGCCGCCCCGGTTGGCGGGTGCCGCTGCACCGTTTGCGTTCCCGCCGGTGATCGTGAAGCCATCCAGCACAGCGCTGCTGCCTGTTACGTTGGCAGCCACCACGTGGTAGGAGTTGTCTGTGTTATCGTAAAGAGTGCCGATGTCACCGCTCAGCGTTGTGAGGTAGACAGCGGGGTTGCGTTGATCCACGAGGTACTCGTTTCCCTTAAATCCGCCATAGATGGCGACTCCGTTCTTCAGCACGAAGCTCGCGTTTCGGTCGCTGCCGGTCGTCGGCTTGTAGGTGCCCTGCTGCACCCACAGTTCGTGGCCAGAAAGAGCAATGCTCAGCGCGTATTGAAGGTCACACGGGTTGCTCCAATCCGGCAGATCGCCGCAGGCGGCAGGGCCGGTTCCGCCGCCAACCGCCACGCGGAACACCAAACCTTGGGCGCTCGCCGGGGTTGCCGTGAACTGGCCGGTGAACAATGCTAGGGTTAGAGACGCGATGACGATCAGCCGGAACGCAAACGCAGTCCTGGTCATTTCGGTATCCCTCCCGGTGCATAAAAGAGTAGACCCCCGGAATTACGCGCCTGCGCGCGTATCCTCCGAGGGTCTGCAGCAGTGAAGAATTCAGCGCTCGTTGGCATGAAAAAGGAACAAGTGCATTTTAACACAAAGAGCCAACGATTCCAAGTGCAGACCGTCCGGGAATGTCCCTGTGGAGGCCATGGCGGCGGCCCATTAAAAGGAAGACCTCCAGGCGAGGCTCGGAGGTCCTTGTTCATTGCCGCTCGCGTGCTGCCGGTGGGCTGTCCGTGCACCTCATCGTGCGGGGATGCGGCGGCGCGCGCGGCCGGTGTCCCCTTCTGGCCGATATGCCGCGCTAAGGATAGAGACAAAATGCCCGGCCGATGAACACCGACATCGCCGCGCGCGTCACCGGGTTCTCCGGGCAGTAGGTCAGCGGGGCCGCGCCGCAGCCGGTGGTGATGCCCCGGTCGTAGAACTCGTCCACGAAGGGTTCCATCCACTCCTTGCTCGTCACGGGCAGGTCGTCGAAGTAGCCATGGGTGTGATCCGGCACGTAGGAGGATCCGTCCAGGGCCCTGAGCAGGAACACCGCCATGGCTGCGCGCGTCACTGGGTTCTCGGGGCAATAGCGCAGCGGCTCGGTGCCGCAGCCGGTGGTGATCCCCCGGTCATAGAACTCGTCCACCCAGGGCTCCATCCACTCCTTGCCTGCTATGGGCAGATCCCAGAAGTAGTGATGGGCTGCTGGTGGCGTGTAGGTGGGTCCTTCGATGGCCCTCAGGATGAAGACCGCCATTGCGGCGCGGGTCACCGGGTTCTCCGGGCAGTAGGTGAGCGGGCTGACGCCGCAGCCGGTTGTGATGCCTTTCAGATAGAACTCGTCGACCCAGGGTTCCATCCACTCCTTGCCGGCTACGGGCATATCGGAGAAGAAGTGAGTGTATTCGTAGGCTCCGATGTCGCAGTGCGTGCCCTGTGGGCGTGGGACGCCGCGCTGATCCTTGTTGTCTACCGTGCCTGCGTTGGCGCAGCTGGAGTTATCGCCGTGATCAATCGCCGGGGAACCCCACGGCAATCGCATGGTCTTGGTCGGCCCGCCATTGTCGGCCAGGGGTCCCAGGTTCGGGTCGCTGCTGAAGGCCGGGGCGGCGCAAGGCTGCAGAACATCATTGGATTCGATCAGGTTGCTCACGTTGGCGACCCAGGTCGCGCCAAGGTTGCGACAATCGCTGCCTCCGCTGTTCGCCACGATCATGTTCCGCAGGGAGACCGTTCCACCGTTGAGGTACAATCCGCCGCCGTGCGCGCTGGAGGCCATGTTGCCGGACATTGTGTTGTTGATCAGGGTCAGGTCCGCGGTGTCCTCAAATATTCCGCCTCCGCCACTGGTTCCTGCGGCGGAGTTGCTCACAAAGGTGCTGTTGTAGATGACAGCCACTACGCTGCCGACCCTGACCCCGCCGCCCTCGCTGGCGGTGCTGTTGCTGTTGATCGTTGAGTTGGCGAGCCACAGACTGGTGGAGCCGCGGACATTTATTGCACCACCGCCGGACATCGATCCCGTTCCCCGAGCCTCGTTCGAATAGAAAGTGCTGTCCGTGATGCTGACCGGGCCTCCCGTTGCGAGCAATCCGCCTCCGGCACGAGCTGCCTTGTTGATCGAGACGGTCAAGTTGGTGAGCGTGGCCTGGTGGGCGTTGGCGATGAAGATTGCGCCGCCGTTGCCAACGCTCGCGTCGGTCACGTTGTTGCTCATCAAGGTGACGTTGGTGAGGCTGAGGTCATCGCCCGCCGCGGTACCCGAATAGAAGTAGATGCCGCCGCCAGCCAGGGTGGCGCTGTTGCTCGAAATCGTACTATCGGTGATGGTAAGAGAGGAACCGGCGATGGAAGCAATTGCGCCACCATTGCCGACGCTGCAGGGGTCGGCGCAGTCGACCGTGTTGTATTCGATTACCATTTGATCTAGGGTCAGGTGGCTGTTGGGGCTCACTAGAATGGCGCCGCCCACGAGGGAGTCCGCCGTGGTGGTGTCATCTACGAGGCCATGCGTGAGGGTCAGGCCTGAGATCGAAACTACAGTTGAGCCAGATGCGGTGAAGATCCGACCGAGGCTGTTCCCGTCAACTGTGAGCAGTCCCGCGCCGGGTCCCGAAATGCTCAAATTGCTGTCGATGACCAGGGGGCCTTGCAGCGTGATCGTGCCTGTGACGCTGAAGTTGATGGTATCGCCTGATACGGATGCCATGATAGCATCACGCAGCCGACAGTTCACCCCGGGGCAGTTGCTTGCATTGTCGGCACCATCCTCCGTAGACTCGACCGTCCAAATTGTGGACGCATGTGCCGCTGGAGGAGGCGCTCCGACCAGCAGCAGCGACAGAATCGCCAAGGCAGACAGGATTTGCAGAAATCGTTTCACGGTGAAATCCATCTTCCCAAAAGGGCGCAGATACACAGCACTTCCACGGCTCATTAGAGCACCAATCCCCCTTGCGCACAAGAGGTCCAGACAAGTCGTCAGACAATGTGGCGGCTTCGTTCTGTGTAAGGCTACAAGTGGCGCCGGCAGACGAGATCTCTAGCCGCAGAAGTCGATCGCCGTCTGGAGGTACACCTCCGCGCAGGTCCTGACGCTTTGCAGGTCCACCCACTCCTCGGCCGCGTGCGCGCCCGCGCCGGACGGTCCGAACAATAATGAAGGGATGCCCTGCGCCGAGAGCAATGCGGCATCCGTCCAGAAGGGGACACCGGCGATCTGCGGCAATCTTCCAAGGATTTTGAGCGCCGCACCTTGGATCGCCCTGGCAATGTCCGAGTCCTCGCGCGTCTCGAGGGGAGAACGATCGAGGCCGCGGCGCAGCATTGATTTGAAGGATGGATCGTCCTGCTCAAGATCACGCAAGATCCCTGCAAGTTCAGCCGCAACCGCCCTGGGCGCCTCGCCCGGGATCGTGCGGCGTTCGACGGACAGGACGCACTGGTCAGGATAGATTGAGAGTTCCCGCCCGCCCTTGATGAGCGATGCATGCAATGATCCGCTCCACAGCAGGGGATGCATCGGCTTCAATCGCAGGGTGTTGTCAAGTTGCTCCATGGCGCTGAGCACGCGCCCCATTTTGACAATTGCATCCACGCCGAGATCCGGACGCGAGCCGTGCGCCGCCTTGCCAATGGTCTCGATCTCCAGCCACACGAATCCCTTGTGGGCCAGGATGAGCCGCAGTTCGGTGAACTCAGCTACGATGGCGCCATCCGCTTTGAACCGTGACGCAAGCGCCTGCGTGCCGATGCTGGCGTACTCCTCATCGACCACGGCCTGCACGATCACGTCTCCGCGCAGCCCGCGCTTCCTGGCTTCGGCCGCCGCAAGCATGCAGGCAGCAAGCCCGCCCTTCATGTCATACGCGCCGCGCCCGTAAAGCCGGTCATCCTTAACCAGCGGCGTGTGCGCATGCTTCATCTCGCCTGTGCCTATCGTATCCATGTGGCCGTTGAGCACCAGCGTCTTGCCCCCGCCCGTCCCGCGCGCGATCCCGACGACATTGGGACGGCCGGGTGCCGTTTCGATGAGCTGGATCTCCAGCCCCGCACGTTCAAGCCAGTCGGCGATGTTGCGCGCGATCTCGGCCTCGCCCGCACCGCCGGGCACGAGGACGGGATTTGTGGAATCGATGGCAACCAGGTCGCTGAGGAGTTGCGTGGGTTCGTCCATGGGAGGCATTTAACCACAGATGATTGCAGACGAATACAGGCGGGGCGAGGCTATTGTGAGATCAGCTCCCACCTCACGTCCGGTGAGCCCTTCAGTAGCCACATCTCCACTCCCTTGTAGTTCACCCGGGCGTAGTGATCGAACATCCAGGCTGTGATGTCCTGCCGGCCCCACTTGCTGGTCTCCGCATATGTCGGTCGCATCTGCTTGATCGAGTAGTCCAGGTCGTATTTGTTGTGGCCGGGAACGCTGTTCATGCCGCCCCAGCCGACTGCCCCCGAGAGGTCCGCCGGCAGCGACGCGATGTACGCGTCGCTCTTTCCGAGCATGTCGTAGGCCTTCAGGTCGGTGTAGTAGGGGACCACGCCGGCGGCCAGCACAGCCACGCTGGCATCCTCTGTGGTCACTTGGTTCACGGCCACCGCCGCGTTGATCCTGGGGCGGTAGAAGTCCAGCGGAAACCAGTCCTCCCGCAGAAGTATCAGCGGCGTAAAGATGAAGTTGACTGTGAGGATGGCGAGGGCCGTCATGTATCCAAACAGCCGCGGCCCCCTTGGCGTCAAGATCGACGCGCCCATCTGCCGCAGCAACTCCAGCGACGCTAGGGCGAACAGCAGCGCCGCCAGCGGCTGCGCCGGGGTCATCATCCGCCAAATGCGCACGGGATCGCCGCCCACCCAGATCTGATACAGGATCGGCAGCACTGCGAGCGTTAGGTAAAGGATCTTCCTCCGGTCGGGCTTGAGGATGCAGCCCAGAGTGCCCACACCAAGAAACACAACGTGGGTTACTAGATAGAGACTGGTGAAACCAAGGCCGTCCCTGATCCGGTCAGCGAGCGGCATGCCGGTGAGCTTGAGGTAGTATGTGTTCGGCAAGTAGTCGCCGTAGTACAGCAGGCGGAACAGTTCCCGGCCGATGGGGAACAGTAGGAACAAACCGAGCGCGGGCAGCAGCACGCGCGCCCGGACCCGGCGGTCCGTTTCGGCGGATGGCAGAGTGACGGCGTAGATGAGTATGGGGATCGAGAAGATCGCCGAGTCCTCGCGTGTCAGGTACGCCAAGCCGAGGAAGACCGCGACCGGCAGCAAGCCGGCGCCACCTCTGTTCCGCGCATAGCCCTCCAGCGCAATCATCGCGGCCAGGATCAGCAGTGTCAGCAGCCCTGTCTCCATGCCCGTGAGCGACCAGTGGGAGAGCGGATAGTACGTCAGCGTCATGAGCACGGCCGCGACGCCGAGGGCCAGGCGGTCCCTCTCAGGCAGGTCCATGCCCACGCGCCGTGCCAGATTCCACACGAGTACGCAGCATCCGAGCACGATTGCCACGCCCGTGATCTGGACCGCGAGCACGGCGCCGGGCTTGTCCAGCACAGCCGTGAAGAGGGACATAAGCAGCGTCCAGAGTAGATTGGTGTAGCCCTCGATCCGCTCGCCCGGGTTCCACACCAGCCCCTGCCCGTGCGAGAAATTCCAGGCATAGCGCATGGAGATCATGGCGTCGTCGAACAGGCCGAAGTAGCGCCGGTGGTCTATCGCCACGACCGACGATTCCAGCATAAAGGGAATAGCCCAGGCTATATATAGGAAGGCCAGCACTGCCCCGAGCAGCAGCAGCAGACGCCTGGCCGGCATGCGTTTGATGGTTGACTGCATCATGAGGCTCCGGCGCGTCCCCTAGAACCCCTGCGCCGCGTATTCCCCCCACACCCCGCGGAGCACGTTGCAGATCTCGCCAAGCGTCACGTCGTTCTCGACACATTCGATGAATACCGGCATGAGATTTTCGCTTCCGCGCGCTGTACGCTCGACCAGGCTCATTAGTGCCGCGGCCTTTATTGCATCCCGATGTGCGCGCAGGTGCTCAAGCCGTTTCCGCGCGGCCGCTTCGATCGCCGGATCGACCTTCAGCCGCTCAAGCGTCACCTGCTCCTCGACCTGGTATTGGTTCACACCCACCACGATCTGCTCGCCGCGCTCGATGGCTTTCTGCGCCTCGTAGGCAGCGTTCTGGATTTCGTTCTGCATGAAGCCGCCCTCGATCGCTGCCAGCGCGCCGCCCATGTCATCGATGCGCTTGATGTATTCTGCCGCTGCCTTCTCGATCTCATCCGTGAGCTGCTCGATGAGGTACGACCCGCCCAATGGATCCACCGTGTCTGCCACACCCGACTCGTGCGCGATGATCTGTTGCGTGCGCAGCGCTAGCTGTACTGACTCCTCCGTGGGCAGCCACAGGGCCTCGTCGCGGCTGTTGGTGTGCAGCGACTGCGTCCCTCCCAGCACCGCCGCCAGCGCCTGGATGGTCGTTCGCACGACATTGTTCTCCGGTTGCTGTGCGGTGAGCGTTGAGCCTGCGGTCTGCGTATGGAAGCGCAATTGCCAGCTGGCAGCCTTCTTGGCCTTGAAGCGCTCGCGCATCGTCCGCGCCCACAGCCGGCGCGCGGCCCGGAACTTGGCGACCTCCTCCAGCAGCTGGTTATGCGAGTTGAAGAAAAATGAGATCTGCGGGGCAAAGTCGTCCACCTTCATGCCCGTCTGGAGCGCCGCTTCGACGTATGCGATCGCGTTGGCAAGCGTGAACGCCACCTCCTGCACCGCCGTCGAGCCGGCTTCGCGGATGTGGTATCCGCTGACCGAGATCGTATTCCAGTTCGGGACGTGCTCGGCACAGTACTTGAGGGTGTCGGTGATCAGGCGCATCGACGGCTCGGGTGGAAAGATGTACGTCCCCCGGGCCACGTACTCCTTTAGTATGTCGTTCTGGGTCGTGCCGCGCAGCTTGCTTATCTCCGCGCCCTGTTTGCGCGCCACGGCGATATACATCGCCAGCAGGATGCCCGCCGGCGCGTTGATGGTCATCGAGGTCGAGACCTGCTCGAGCGGGATCTCCCTGAACAGCGTCTGCATATCCTCCAGCGACGAGATCGAAACGCCCACCTTGCCGACCTCGCTGTGTGCCAGTGGGTCGTCGGCGTCATAACCGATCTGCGTCGGCAGGTCGAAGGCCACCGAAAGGCCGGTCTGGCCCTGCTTTAACAGGAATCTGTAGCGCTCGTTGGATTGCTCGGCCGTAGCGAAGCCCGCGTACTGACGCATGGTCCACAGCCGTGAGCGATACATCGTCGGCTGCACCCCGCGCGTATACGGGTATTCACCGGGAAAGCCCAGTTTCTCGGCATACTCTTCGTCGCCATCAGGCGGCAGCGCCACGCGCGGCAACTCCACACTGGACGAGGTCACAAAGCGCTCCCTGCGCTCGGGGAACTTCCTAGTGGAAGGCTCGAGGATCTCCTTCGTCCAGCGTAGCAATGATGCTCTGAGCGACATGGCCACCTGCCCTCGGGAGTCTATCATGTCTTATAATCGATGGAGGATCGTGGATCGCTGAGTGCTGGCCCCTGGGGCATGGAGGTCGCTTGGACTCGGAGGAGTTGAAGAAGCGAACGAAGGAATTCGGCCTCAGAGTTATTCGCCTTACCGCATCTCTTCCCGCCTCAAGAGTCGCCACCATCATTGGCCGCAAGTTGCTGCGGGCCGGCACGTCCGTCGGTGCCACCTATAGAGCCGCGTGCCGCGCCCGTTCCAAGCTGGACTTCATTTCCAGGACGCGCATTGCCATCGAGGAGGCCGACGAATCCCTCTACTGGATGGAGATGCTGGTCGACGCCGACTTGATACCCAGGGAGAAACTGGCGCCCGTGATGAAGGAAGCCAGTGAGGTCATCGCTATTCTCACTGCCTCCGTCAAGAAAGCTCGCGCCCATTTGCGTCAGAAGAGCTGAGGCGGCCGGGCGCCAATCTGCGATCTACAATCCACGATCATCAATTGCGCGCTCGTCTGGTACGGGCCGCACCATCAAGGCCTGCTCTGCATGCAGTCTGATCCCTCTAGGAGATTCAATGCCCGCATTCTTTATCCTCCTCTACCGCTTCTTCCGCAGCCTGTGGATCGGCTTGAAGGACGCCGAATTCCGCGGCATGTTCTACTGGGTGCTCGGCATCCTGGCGCTGGGTACCTGGTTCTACTCCCGCGTGGAAGGCTGGCGCGCGCTTGATTCGCTCTACTTCACCGTGACCACGCTGACGACCATCGGCTACGGCGATTTCCAGCCGAAGACCGATGCAGGCAAGATCTTCACCATTTTCTACATCATCGTCGGCATGGGGTTGCTCTCGGGCTTCATCATCCTGCTTGCCGAACGCAGCGGCATTATCAAGCGACCCAAGGTAGATAAGCCATCCTGATGTTTTTTCGCGCCCATGCCCTTCTTGTCTAAGGAGTCTTGATGGTGGATTCGCTCAGGGTAGTGCCTGATCCTCAATCCTCGGTTAATGATCAGCAAGCCATTGGCTACGTCGTCGGCGGCGGACTCCAAGAATCCTTCCGTGTCCGCCTCACGGTTGACCCGCTCAGCGTGCAGGAAGGCGCCTTCGTCGTCATCGAGAGCGGCGCATACCTGTTCTACGGCCTGGTCACCGACATGCAGCTCGGCGCCACCGATCCCCGCTTTGCGGACGAGCAATCCGAGAAGCGCCTGTCGCCCGTCCTGGCCAGGGCGCTGCACGGGCAGACGCTCTTCACCAATCTGGAAGTGCTCCCCGCGCTGATGCTCGAGCGCGGCCCCGATCCCGCCTCACCGGAATACGCGGAATGGCAGCGAGGGCATGCTGATCGGTCCCCGCGGCCCGTCCCCGTGAAGACCGTGCCGGCGCATCACTCCCCCGTGCGATTGGCCTCCGAGGGCGATATCGCTGAGATTTTCGGCAAACCCGGCGAAGAGGGCAAGTTCATCATCGGCTATACCCGCGAACAGGGTCACCCCGTATGTGTGGACCTCAAGCAGTTGGTCCAGCGCTCCGCCGGTGTGTTCGGCGCGACTGGCACCGGCAAGTCCTTCCTCACGCGGCTGGTGCTGGCAGGCCTCATCCAGCACAATAAGGCTTCGGTGCTTGTGCTCGATATGCACAACGAGTACGGCTACGACAGCGTGGATCCAGACTCCAAGTTGCGCGCATACGGGCTGAAGAGCAAGTTTGCCGCGCGTGTCCGTGTCGTCGGGCTCGGACGCGGCGCGACCATTCGCGGCGCCGCGCCTGATTTCAACCTGGAGATCGCCGAAAGCGATATCTCCACCGCTGACATCGAACTCCTCACGCGCGAGCTCAACCTCAAAGAGACCACACCCGCCACCCTTGACGCGCTGTGGGATTCCTTTAGGAACGATTGGTTCAGCCAGTTCAAGACCATGTCGCTGGATGTGATCACAGATGACGAGGGCAAGAAGTTCCCCGCGCCCGATAGCGTCGCCGCGTGGGCGAATGCACACGGCGTGAACGTCATGGCTGCCGAGGGGCTGCACAGCAAGCTGCGGCGGCTGTTCAACAAGCCCTATATCGTTCCCAAGCCCGCCGCGGATACGGTGAGACAGATCACCGAGTCACTTGCCGCCGGGCAGCACATCGTCCTCTCGTTCGCCGGTTTCGACAGCGATCTGGATTACCTGCTGGTCTCGAACCTGCTGACCCGCAAGCTGCGCGAGGCCTGGGAGCGCAAGACAGATGAGTTCCGCGTCTCCGGCAACGACGAGCCGCGCCAGCTGGTCATCGTCCTGGAGGAGGCGCACAAGCTGCTCAACCGGGAGATGGCCGTGCAGACCACCTTCTCCACCATCGCCCGCGAGCTGCGCAAGTACTACGTGACGCTGCTGGTCGTCGACCAACGCCCATCGCAGATCTACGATGAAGTCATGTCACAGCTGGGTACGCGCATTAGCGGTTGGCTGGGTGACGAGGACGACATTCACGCCGTGCTCTCCGGCCTGGCCGGCCGCGAGGCTCTGCGGGGTATGCTGGCGCGCCTGCAGCCCAAAGAAGAAGTGCTGCTCCTCGGCTGGGGCGTCCCCCTGCCGCTTCCGGTGCGGTCACGCCGCTATGACGACGCGTTCTGGAAGGAGCTGCTGGACGCCAAGAGGGGGAAAGGGGAGGGGTTGAAGGACTTGGGGTTCTGACCCTTGGACGTACTGCAGTGGCTGAATCAACGCGGAGGGTAGACAATGCAGCACAAGGCTTTCGGCGCGTTCGGAAAAGGGGTCCCCAGCCTCATCGCAGCCACCGGCAGTCTCGTGCCTTCGCTGTTGGCGGTGGTCTGGAAGTTCATCTCGCCCGGCTACGGCTGCTATCTCAGAAATCCTTCTCAATTGGGCACCCTTGGTTCCCCATGCTTCGGGGTGACCCTCTTGGTTGCCTACTGCATCGGATGGGTAGTGGGCAAGATCACTGATCGCATCCGCGACCGGCGCGCGGGTGAGCGCGCCGCCGCCGCCGAGTTGGATCGGGTGGACCTGATCGGCAGGATCACTGCAGGCGCCATCGGGCTTGTCCTCGGCATCCCGTTCGGGCTTTATGTTCTGAATCCCTGCCCGTGAGGTCGCGTCGTCACGCTGGGCGTCTGGCTCACCGTGAGATAGAACAAGCCCCATGCAGACGCCCGGGGCTTGTCCATTTCCTCAAGGAGACTTCCGAAGTTTTCTCGTGACACCCCTGAAGCGCAGTGGAGGGGGCTGGACTTCGGAGGTCTTGCTTCCTCGCCTACTGCGCCGGCGGCCTGAACATCGACGTCGTGAAGGGCGCGCTCAGTTCGCAAACGGATATATCGTCGAAGTGGTATGCAGTATTCGGATCCGTGCTGATGTGGCCCTCAATGCTGATCGTCCCGGGCGGCAAGGGAACTGGGTCCTGCACCTCGATCTGCTTCTGCCCATCGACCCAGGCTTGGATCATTCCCTGGTAGTTGCTGATCTCCAGGTAGTACCAGTTGCCCGTCTTGGCCTTGAATCCGCTTCCGCTCAGCCTGGTCTCGCTGGCGGTCTTCGGGTCGAAGCGTGTCACACCCAGGAAGGGATTGACGCCCCATTGGAAGATGTATCGCGTGTCACCCCCTGCCCGAAAATGCTTCAGGTTGAGGAACGAGTCCCCGTCCGCCCCTGTGGCCTGGACTTTGAGGCGCCAGACGGCGTTGTCGAAGACAAAAGCGGATAGCTCCACCTGCGTCCCGCCGATGCCGGAGATCGAAGCGATTTCGTTGCCGTCGTCTTGGGACATGGTGCTCCACGCAGCGGGGTCACCCGCCGTCAGCCTCCATCCTGTGGCCTGTCCGCTCTGGAAGTCCTCCATATACAGGAGCTTCTCGTCGGGGGCGCACGCGTCCGCAGCCAGCAGGCCAAGCGGATCACGCTGCAGGATCAGCGCCATCTCGGTGGAGCCGCGCTCCAGCGTTACGGGCTGGACGGCCGGATGGTAACCCGGAGCGGAGACGCTGAGATTCGCCTCTGACCCCTGCAAGTTCGTCCATGTGTATTGCCCTGATGCGTCGATCTGGATGGGCTGGTCGCTTCCCGACTCGAGCAGGACGACGCTGGCGCCTGTAAGAGGAGCGCCGCCTTCATCGGCGATGTGCACGGTGAGATCGTACGGGATGGGTGTTGCCGTCGGAGTTGGCGCGGGCGTTGGGGTCCACGCCGCCGCCGTCATCGTGGCAATCTGCTCTGCCGACGGGCCGCAGCCGGCGAGGAGTATGAAGATGGCGATGGTGCACGCAGTACGTCTTGGTTTCACGACGGTGTCTCCTCTTTGTCGAACGATTGACGGCTGGGCCGGTGTCCTGACGGCGCGAGCGCCGCGGAACCAATTGTATTCTAGTCAAACCCCTTAACAGTTGGCCAGGCTTCCTCCAGCGGGACTTTGAGTCCGCGAGCAATGAAGATCGGAGCGCCGTTTTCGTGCGGCATGCAGTACGTACAGCTCCAGGCGGGACCCGGAGTCACGCTCTCAAACCATCCGGACAGATCTTGCAAGGGACGGTTGACGGAGATGATCACCTTGCCGGTGCAGCCCCGCGTTCCCCAAATGTAGTAGCTGTTGTGCCCGCTTATGGCCCTCGGAAGCCCAAGCGGCGCGCCATAGAGGTCGATCGCCGCCGCCTCACCATAGTTCCGGGTCAGGATGCAGGCCTCGGCCTGCTCCTCCGGCGTCAGCGTCACATAGGCTTGCTGCACGGCCGCGACCATCTCGTGCCACCCGTATCGGTCAGCGTAGTTCTGCGGAAGTTCGGACGACACGAGTGACTCCTGCTTGACCTCTCCCGCTCCACCGATCAGCGCGTTGAGGCGGATGAACGTCTCCGGCCGAAGGATGGGGATGGAGAACGGCACCATCAGCAAGCCCGAGATGGCCAGCGTCCAGAAGTAGGCCGGCTGCAGCCAGGTCAGTCTGGGCCGTTGCTGTACCAACCGTTGCAACCCGTAGGCGCCAGACGCGAACAGTACGGGATAGGCAGGCGTTAGCCAGTAGAACTTCGCCTTCTGGAGCATGAAGACGACGTAAAGGATCACGTAGGCCCACCCGAAGGCGCGATAGGGTCTGCCGCCGGGGGTGAAGAATAGGAAGCACAGTCCCCCCAGCCAAAGCGGCAGCGAAAGCGGATTCAGGGTTATGACCTGCTGGAGCAGGAATTCCAGGGGCGTGGCCTGGAAGGTCTTCCCGCTGGAATAGTTGCCGGTGAATTCCAGGAGGGGGAATCCGTGCGTCGCCTGCCAGAGCAGATACGGCAATACAAGAACCGCCGCGATCAGCCCGCCGAACAGCAGCCAGCGATTGAATAGCAGCTTCCGCGACTCGCTCAGCAGCAGGCCGACCAGCAGGGCAATCACGTAGAAAGCAATCGGCATCTTGGTGAGAAGACCAAGCCCGATCACCAAGCCGCCTGTTATCCAGCGACGCGGCTGCTGGTCTTTGATCATCCGGACAAGCACCCACGCCGTCAGTGTCCACCACAGCTGATCGAACGGATCCATCGTCAGCAGTCCGCTTGATCCCATGAACACCGGGCCCAGGGCAATGGCCAGGGCGGCCAAGGTTTGCGCTGCCAGGCCGCCTCCCAGCACGGCCGCAATGTTCGCGGTCAGCAGAACGATGATCACGCCTGCCAGTGCGGGCAGCAGCCGGATGGCCAGCGCCGTTTCACCGAAGATCGCCCTTGAGACCCCGGCAACCAGGGCCACGAACGGCGGGAATTCCACATATCCAAAGCTTGGATGCTGGGCCGCCGCCAGGTAGTACATCTCATCGCGAAATACATTGTCGTGGGCATTGGTCCACAGATGCAGCGCGAACTGCACCAATGCGATGAGCAGCACAGCCCAACCTGACCGCCGCAGCCAGGCAGAAAATGCTGATCGAGTGTTCATGGTATCCCTCCCCGGACGACAGATGCGGACTCGCTATTGCAGTATTCGGATTACGGGGGCACGCGTCAAGTGTTGAAAGGCACGAATTGAGGAACCGACGGGAATCTGCCACACACCGGAAACATCGAATCGGCCAGCCTTAGCGCTTGCCGAGCAGAACTCGGCAGGAAACTCGATAGGTGCCTCGCGCTCAACGGCGATGAATGCTGATGTCCGAGACCGAATCCAGGTCGCGCAGCACTAGGTTTATGAAACGGCCGACCGTGATGGCCTCCTGCGCCTCGTCTTTCGCAGTGCAGTCAAATGCCAGGATTGCCGGATCACTGGATCTTACCCTGCGGACGCTGCCCTTGACGGTCCCGGACGAATGGATCAGATGCAGATGCTTGGTGTAACGGCGATCACTGATTTTCCATATCCGGGCACGGCGAAGGGCGTCGCAAAGCTCATGCACTCGTGCCTCTGTGCCTTTCCCGGTATTCACTTTGATCTGGATCATGAGACCTCGCTTTCCATTCAACGATCCCCTGGTTTCGCTGGGTGTGCGTTCCTACAGTCCAAGTTGCACGCGCTGCACCGGCGATTTCTCGGTCCGCGCCGCTTCGCCTGCGAGACCCGGTGTGTGCAGCACGAAATGGAAGTAGTCCGGTGAGCTGGTCAGGAAGGTGTGCGCTTCGCCGGGCTCCACGACCAGCATCTCCCCACTGGTGAGCCGGATCGTCTCATGCCCGACTCGCACGTCCGCAGTACCGCGAGCGACCAGATACACCTCGGTCACCTGCGAGTGTACGTGCGGTTCATCCACTCCCGTGTTTGCATAGCCGATCGATATCGGCAGATTCGAGTTCCACGGTCCGCAGTACCACCCCTTGGCTTTTGATGGGTCTGCCCGTTCGAGCCTCACTGGTCACTCCATTTCAATTCGTTCTTGCTTCTGCTGCCGTCATGATGGCACCCAGCCGCGCTGCCAAATGAGTCATCCAACAGTCTGTGATCGCTGCCCGTGTCTTCACTTCCGCCTCCCCGCGCCTATCGGAGCACACGCAGCTCCCGGCTGGTCTCTCCCATGGTTCCTCTCTCAGGTGAGTCGGTGACCCCATTATGGCACAGACGAGCCCCCGCGGCGCGGCCAGGCTGCCGATCATGCTGCCGGCCAGAACGCCAGGGTTGCCAGGATGAGGACGACCCACAAGGCTATCTCGATCGTCTCTGTGATCGGCTGCGCCTTGCGGAGAGCCCCGTAGATGTGCAGTGCCAGCATTGCCACCAGCAGCCAAAGCATCAGTTCGAACACGAACGGCTGTGCGGCGGGCATGAGTGCAGCCTTGATGGCGTAGGCGGCAAAAACGCAAAGGAATACACCCAGGGAGCGACCCAGAAACGTCGCCAACTGACCGGACGCTGGAATCTCCCAACGCAAGAGACGTGCCCAACTCAGCGGGACCATGAGGAGTGGGAGCCCGAACGCAGCCAGCATGGCGATGCCCGCGACCACAAGGTATGTTCCCGCATATGTCTGCCAGATTCCAATCATCTCACGGCGCTCCCTCCTGCCTCGACTAGGACCTTAGGGCTGTACCCGAATTCCCTGAAGATCCGGTACCACCGCGGTACCTTGCCCGGCTCCCCGAAATACAGCCATGTCTTCTTGGGGGTAGCCTTGATTTCGATTGTCTTCTGAACCCTCATTGCCTCTCCTTTCCTCCGATGCCTTACCTCCGGTGAACGTCCTCCACCATGTGCGGATATGGTCGCGGCCGCGCTGCTTCAGCCGGTTTCACTGGGCTAGATGCCTCGCCAGGCGTCGGGCCAGCGCGATGATCGTCAGCGTGGGTGGGAGGCCCCAGGACTCAGGGATGACCGAGCAATCGCAAACATACAGGTTCTCGAGACGTGACCTCAGATTTGAGTCAACTACGTCGCCGATCTTGGCCGTTCCACCCGGATGCACGGCTGTGTACCAGGTCTGGAAAACGTGCTGTGCACCGGCCTGCTTGAGGATCTTCCGCGCGACGTCGGCGCCTCTGGCCAATCTGGTCCGGTCCTTCTCAGTGAGGCGCTTGCTGACTCCACCGCGGGCGGTCAGGCGGCCGCCGAGGTCGTCCTTGATCTTCACCATGATAGAAAGCGTGTTGGAGTGTGATGCGATCCGGTCGAACCGGAATACCTCGGTCGTGAAAACTGTATAGAGCCACCGCGGCCAGGTCAGGTCCGTAAGGAGGTATCCTTCGGCGGCGTCGTACATCCCCGCCGCCATGGGGAATTCCTTGCCGCCGTGCAGATTATCGACCGTTCCGTTCACGATGACCAGCGGGTCAAAGAAGAAGTCATTCCCGACGTTCGTGACCCCCGAGGCGCGCAGGATCGGTGGTGTGCCGATGCCTCCGGCAGACAGGATGACGAGGGGCGCCGAAACCCGGTGTTTCGCCCCGTCCTTTGAGAAATCCACGCAGTCGACCCTTCCATCTCGGATGCCCAATCGTGTGACCGTGGCGTCCGTCAGGAGGGTCGCGCCCTGCGCGCACGCCTCGGCGATGTACACGCGCGCGTTCCACTTGGCGCCGTGAGGGCATCCCATTGTGCACTTGTCGCAGTCCGGAAGGCACTTCTCCTGATTGACGATCTTGGGCAGCTTTGCCCAGGCATACCCCAGATCCTTGGCGTTTTGCATGATGCGCCGGGCCGCGGGACCTATCAATTCATCCGCCAGTGGGGCGATGGGCAGCTCGCGCTTGGTGTCCTCCACGTCGCGCTTCAAATCGATCCCGTGCCTCTCGAACATCGCGTACGGCGGTTCGAACGCCGTCGCATACGCCATGATCGAGCTTCCTCCCAGAATCGTCGCGCGGATCAGCATCAGCAGTTCTTCCGTGACGAGAAGATTGCGGCCAGGAACGAGACCCATGGCCATGGACTGAAGCATGGTGCCTCTGATCTCAACACTCGAGCCGCGTTCCAGGATCAGAACCCTTGCCTCTCGTCTGCTGAGCTCCCTTGCCACCGTGGCTCCGCCGGGCCCCGATCCAATCACGATTGCATCGAACTTCCCCTGCATCCAGGTCTCTATGATTCCTCCTCCCGTCGCAGCCGGGGGCTAGTGAATCCAGATGCGCATCCCAACTGCGCGAACTCAAACACGCGGGCCGATTCCCCGACCCGCACGCAGCCGCCGCTGCTTGGTTGCTCCAGGGTCGCGTCCAGCAGGTTCCCATCCGCGTCCATGGGCCTTGAGTGAATGCCGATCTCCTTGCCTAGGTGGAATATGAGGATGTCAGAGACAAAAACGCCCGGCACATTCTCGATCGGACCCTTTTCCATCATCTGCACGCGATACAAGCCTGGCGGCGTCGGATAGCTTGCGACGCCGGATGAAGCCGGATACTCAGCAATGACGCTGCCCGCTTCGTGCAGGACGACCATCTGCCTCGTCAGATCGAACTCGATCCAGGAGTCAGTTGGGCCGATAAAGGCCGGAGACTGCTCGGGGCTTGCGGCCTCCGTCACCCCTGCTGTCAGCAAATCCGATGCCCCGATACAGGCCGAGGTGAGCGTCAGTACAAACGCACTGCTCAGCCTGACAAGGGCGTGGCGCCACCGCATGCTAGCTCCTTCCCGTCGCATGAGCGATTTGAGGCGGCGACCCACGGCGTCGGCGCGGGCGAAATGATCTTCGCCGTCGCGGATATCGGCGGGGGTGGGAACGAACGGCTTCTACTACCATTATAGTTATCCGGCACACGGAATCAAGTACCTGCATGCCCCTGCTTTTCCGTTGACGCCGCCGGAGTGAAATTCAGACCGGAATGGTATGATAGCAACGCAAGCCATGGTGCGGCTCAGAGGTGTCTCATGATGAACAACCGTCAGCTGGCTGATATCTTCACCCTCATCGCCAATCTCTCGGAGATCAAGGGAGAGGTCATCTACAAGACGCTGGCATATCGCAAAGCGGCGGAGAATATCGCCGGTTTGAGCCGCGAAGCCTCCGAATATTGGAAGGAAGGCAAGCTCGAGGAGATCCCCGGGGTGGGCAAGGCCATCGCGGAGAAGATCGACGAGCTGATGCGCACCGGCAAGCTCCGATTCCTGGACAAGCTGAAGAAGGAAGTGCCGGCAAGCCTCGCTGAGTGGCTCAAGGTTCCAAGCCTCGGGCCGAAGAAAGCCGGCATGATCTGGAAGGCGCTCAAGATCACCACGCTGCCCCAGTTGGAGAAGGCTGCCCGCCTCGGCAAGCTGCGCGATCTGCCAGGGATGGGCGCGAGGTCCGAGGAAGCCATCCTCGCAGGGATCGAATCGCTGTCGCGGCGTTCAGGGCGCATTCCTCTCGGAGTCGCCTGGCCGCTGGCGCAGAAGCTCATTGCCGAGCTAAAGAAAGTCAAGGGGGTGGGAGCAGCCGAGCCTGCCGGGAGCCTCCGGCGCATGCGCTCCACCATTGGCGATATCGACATCTTGGTGGCCGCCAAAGACTCAGCGCCCGTGATGGAGGCCTTCACCAGCCTGCCCGGAGTCGTCCGGGTGCTCGGCAAAGGCGAGACCAAGTCCAGCATTGAGTTCAGTGACGGAGTCCGCGCCCAAGTATGGGTGCATCCGCCCGAGAAGTTTGGCACCGCGCTGCAATATGCCACCGGCTCGAAGGATCACAACGTGCAGCTCCGGCAGCTTGCGCTTGACAAGGGGCTTTCATTGTCGGAGCACGCTCTGATGAAGGTGAAGGGCGGGGCAGAGATTTTGTGCGACACGGAGGAGAAGGTCTATAAGACCCTCGGCCTGCCGTGGATCCCGCCGGAGCTGCGCGAGGATCGGGGCGAGGTGCAGGCTGCCAGGTCCGGAAGACTCCCGAGGCTGATTGAGGTCAAAGACGTCAAGGCTGATCTGCAGGTGCATTCGACCTACAGCGATGCCGAGCTCTCGATGCTCGAAATGGCGCGTGCGGCCGCAAAGCGCGGCATGAAGGTCATTGCCTTCACGGATCACTCTGTGAGCCTTGGCATCGCCGGCGGCTTGAGCATCGCTGACCATAAGAAGCAGGCCGCGGAGATCAGGAAGATCCAGAAGGAGCTGGGAAACAGCATCCTCGTGCTGCACGCAACTGAAGTCGAGATCAAGGCCGATGGCAGTCTGGACTATCCCGACGATTTCCTCGCCAGCCTCGATCTCGTTCTGGCATCGCTGCATACCTCATTGCGTCAGCCGCGCGAGAAGATCATGCTGCGTCTGCTCAATGCCGTGCGCAATCCGCATGTGGACATCATCGGGCATCCAACCGGAAGGCTCATCCCTGACCGCGAGGGGGCCGATGTGGACATCGATGCGTTGCTCAAGGCCGCGGCCGAGACCGGCGTGGCGCTGGAGATCAACGCCCACTGGTCACGTCTCGATCTCGATGACGTGCACGCGCGGCGGGCAAAGGACCTGGGTATTCCCATCAGCATCAACACCGACGCCCACTCCGAGGCGGACTTCGACGTATTGTTCTACGGGGTTGCCACTGCCCGCCGGGCGTGGCTGGAGCCGAAAGATGTCATCAACTGCTGGCCGAGGGACAAGCTCCTCGGCTGGCTGAAGGATCGAGGCCGGAATGCCTGAGTCCTATTGCGTCATCCTAACCACTGCCGGGAGCCAGGATGAGGCCGATCGACTTGCTGAACTCCTGGTTTCCCGCAGGCTGGCGGCCTGTGTTCAGGTAGCCGGCGTCTCGAGCTTCTATATGTGGAAAGGCGCACTGCATAGCGAGCCCGAGCATCTACTACTGATCAAGACTGCAGCGCGTCGATATGCAGAAGTCGAAGCGGCCATTCTCGAGAACCACAGCTACGATCTCCCGGAGATCGTTCAATTGGCCGTTGCGCGGGGGCTGCCTGGCTATCTAGGTTGGATTGAAGAGAATACGAGGTAGTCCGGCTGATGGGGAGCGCGTGTCGAGCGGATTATGCCTCTCTGCGACTGTGGGACTTGCTACGTCGACTGGATGTTCCCCACCAGTCCCAGCTCAGGCGCGATACGCCGCATTGCGGTGATCACATTCCCCACGTGTTCCCACAGCTCCACGCCAAAATCCTGCGCCGCCACTTCCATCTCGTGGCGGTCCGTGCCGGCGGCAAAAGCCTTGTCCTTCCACTTCTTCTTCACAGATGAGGGCTCCAGGTCGAGCAGCGACCGCGAAGGCCGCACCAGGGCGACCGCGGTCACCAGCCCGGTGATCTCATCGCACGCGTACAGGGCCTTCCGTCGCCGGGTATCTCGCGCAACGCCCGTACCGATGCCGTGGCTCAAGATGTCCTCGATTAGATCCTCTGCCACCCCGCGCTCGCGCAGGATGGGTGCGCCTTTGACTGGATGCTCCTCCAGCCTTGGATGGATCTCCCAGTCAAAATCGTGGATCAAACCCAGTTGCCCCCAGGTCTCCACGTCCTCACCGAATCTCTCCGCGTACAGGCGCATGCATGCCTCCACGCAGAGCATGTGCCGCACCAGGCTTTCGTTCTTGACGTACTCACGCACCAGCGCAAGAGCTTCGTCTCGTGTCATGGTCACCTCTGGGAAGAGCAGCTGAACCCGCAGGGCACCAAGGGATACCGAGGGATGCGCACTGTGACCGATGTACTCGGTTCGCTCGAACGCTGCGGCGTCCAACGCATCTCTTTCTTGCCGTCACTGTGTGCCACGTCGTGTCCTTTGTGTTTTCGGGTCGCTACGCGGCCCTGTTGGGGCTGCGCATGCTGAAGATCGGTTGCGGCTCCCCCAGGACCGGCAGTGGGCGGCTCACGTAGACGTCCACCAGCGCCGCCAATGTGGCGAACTGCTCGCGGACGTTCCAGATGAACGACATCAGCGGTTGGTAGCGCCGGTTTGCTGCTTGCACGCCCTCGGCCTTGAGACCCAGTGCATTGCACACGAAAAGGGCACGCGGTAGGTGAAATCCCTGGGTCACGAGCAGCACCGAGTTCAACCCAAAGACCGCCTTGGCGCGATAGCATGTGTCGTAAGTGCGGTGACCCGCGAGATCCAGCACGATCGCCTCTGCCGGAACGCCCAGGCTGATTGCATATTCGCGCATCGACTCGGGCTCACTGTGGGCGTGGGACCATTCGCCTCCGCTCATCAGCAGCTTCTCGACCTTCCCCAGGAAAAACAGCTGCGCCGCAGTTTCCACACGGTCGCGCAGGATGGGCGTGGGTCTGCCGCTGCGGTTCAGGCCGGCGCCGAACACGATCGCCGCGCGTTCCGCCGGCGCGTTCTCAACACTGTGGATGTGAGACATGCTGTGGATCGTGGTGACCAGCCGCGGCACGATCAGCGCCAGCAGGCCCACGGCGGCCAGCGTCATCAGCAGAGCCCGCAGGAACTTCCAAAGCTGTTTAAGCATTCGGGCGATTATAACAACGTAGTAACGTCATTGCGAGCGGCGTCCGCCGTGCGCGGGCACCGGTGAGCCCGGGTGAAGGGAAGTCGAAGAGCGGCGATGAAGTTGCAGATCCCGCGCAGCGGGGAAATTTCCCCTCAGTGGCCGGAATTACACGAGATTCTGCCGGAGCTTGGCGCTCGCGAAATCCATCAGGGCAACAACGATCACAATCATGGCCACCACGGTGCCAGCCTTGTGGTATTGCAGCGAGCCAAAATACGTCATCAGCGTCAACCCGATGCCGCCGCCGCCGGCAAAGCCAATAATGGTTGCCATTCGTACATTGATGTCCCACTGGTAGAGCAGATAGGAAACGAACGGCGGCACGATCTGTGGCAGGATGGCGAAGCTGATCATCTGCAGGCGGTCGGCGCCGGTCGCCGTCACGGCCTCGATGGGGCCCGTATCGATACTCTCGATCGCCTCGGAGAACAGCTTGCCGATCAGCGCGAAGGACGTCACCGCCAAGGCCAGCATTCCGGCAAACGGCCCGATGCCCACCCAGAAAACGAAGATCACCACGTAGAGCAATGCTTCGATGGAGCGCATGATGTTCAAGATTGCCCGGGCGGAGTAGTACAGCCAGATCAATAGGCGGCTGCGCCCAGTAAGGTTCTTGGCTGCCAGGAAGCTGAACGGAAAAGCCGCCGCGGCACCCAGTGTCGTTGCCAGCATCGCCTGGAAAATTGTGACCAGCATTTGCTGGAATACGACCTTAAAGATCTCCGGCGATAGATCGATCTTGATGAAATCCAGGATCAACCGGCCGAAATTCTTGCCCGGGCTCAGCAGACCCCGGAGACTCAGCTCGGTGATCTCCCAGCAGTAGGCAAAGACGGCAACCCCAAGGATGATGTAGATGATCGTGCGCAGTGTGCGCAGTGCCGGCCGCATGCCGCGTTGGTCAGTTTTCGGCTGGTCCTGCAGGATATTTGACCGCCACCGCTCGCTGACATAGTCGACCAGGATGATCACGATCGCCACCGCCCACAAAGCCGTGGCGTACTGCTGGTAACCGCCCATGCGCACGGTCTCGATCACGAAGAAGCCGATGCCGCCGCCCGCCACGAAGCCGATCACTGTGGCGGAGCGCATGTTGATGTCCCAGCGCAGCAGGGAATACGAAAGGAAAGAAGGAATGATCTGCGGGATGACCGCGAACCGAATGGTCTGGATCAGGTTTGCGCCGGTGGCGGTCACGGCCTCGACCGGCCCCGGATCGATGTGCTCGATCTCCTCGGAGAACAGCTTGCCCAGCGCTGCGATCCCGTGTATGGTCAGCGCCATCACGCCGGCAAAGGAGCCCAGCCCCACCCAAACAATGACGACCAATCCCCACACGATCGTGTCGATGGCCCGCACGACGTTCAGGATGGTGCGGGATATGTAGTAGATGGCGGTGCCGCCCGGAACGCGCGACATGATGTTGTGCGCAGCTAGGAAGCTGACCGGGATCGCCAGGATCGTGGAGAACAGCGTGGCCATCAGCCCCATGGCGATGGTCTCGATCATCGAGCCGGCCATAAAGGTGTTCACCTGGCTGCCTTGTTCCGCCAGGCCCAGCCGCACCTGCCATGCCGGCGCTTTGATGAGCTTCATCCGCCCGAGGATGTCCAGCAGATTATCGCTCACGCGGATCACACCTGCAGGTGTGCGTCCGGCGAGCCTGTCGCCAATGTACGTGGACATGCATTCCCAGGCGCAGATCTGGTCCTCGCCGCCCACGGATATGGTCAGCATGTCGGGGTTTAGCAGCTTCGTGGATACCGTCCGGGCTGCGTCGAAGCGCTCGACCAGCCGGCCCAGCTGGACGTTGGTGAAACTCCAGGCTATGACGTAAAGGATGATGGCCGCGAACAGCAGTCCGGGCAGTAAGCTGGTGGAGCGGCCAAGACGGACAGCCCCGGCATCCAGCACATTCCACAACCAGAACAGGGCGAGCGGCAGCCACAGCCAACTTGTGGTAAGCGCGCCGATCGTCACTTTCCCGACGTTCTGATGCGCGAGCGCCCAGTTGATCAGGAAGGCCAGAACTCCGGCGGTCAGGAAGATCATCAGCCCGCGCCCGCGCTTGCCGGCGAGGAATTGCCCCAGCCCGGGCACGATCACTGAGCTGTACGCGATGGCTGGCGAAATCCTGGGGATTTCGGTTGTGGTCTTCGAAGGTGTCATGGTTCGTTAGGCGAGAGCAAATGCGGTCACATCGGGTGGGGAGAGGCTTCCGGGCGCCGGAACCTGCCGCCCATTCGTCACACAACTTGGGCGCCTCAGCATCCCTGAAGCACTGCCCTAGATGATCGAGACGCGCTCGGCCTCCTGGCCGTAGATCGCCTTGAACTGGGCGTCATCGATCTCTTTCGGTAGACCGCGGAACACGACCTGCCCGTCCTTCAGGGCGATGGCGCGCGTGGCGTACCGGTGCACCAGGTCCAGGAAGTGGAGGCTGCAGATCACCGTGATCCCCTTCTCCTTGTTCAGCTTCTCCAGGTACTTAAGGATGGAGTGGGCCAGCACCGGATCGAGGGATGCAACAGGTTCATCTGCCAGGATGAGCTTTGGGTCCTGCATCAGAGCGCGGGCGATGCCCACGCGCTGCTGTTGCCCACCTGAAAGCGAGTCGGCGCGCACGTGCGCCTTGTCTTCAAGATCCACCTGGTCGAGGCTGGCGTAAGCCTTCTGGCGATCGGCCGTGGAGAACAGGTGCAGCGAACTGGAAAGTGTGTTCACATAGCCCAGCCGGCCGGCCAGAACGTTGGTGAAGACCGATGAGCGCTTCACCAGGTTGAACTGCTGGAAGACCATGCCGATCTGCCGCCGCACTTTGCGCATTTCGGCGCTCGAGGCCGCGGTCAGGTCCTGATCATTCCAGTAGATCTTCCCGGCGGTCGGCTCGATCAGCCGATTGATGCAGCGCAGCAGTGTGGATTTGCCTGAACCGCTGAGTCCGATGACGGCCAGGAACTCGCCGTCAGCCACCTCAAAGCTAACGTCCTTCAGCGCCTGCGTACCGTTCGGATAGACTTTGGTGAGATTCTCAACTCGCAGCATGGCAGCTCAATTCCAGGTGTGTCATGTCCAGGATGCTCTGCAGGAGCGCCGCACCAGTCCGTGGCTGCATGCGGCATTGGGATCTGAAACTCAATAAAAGAAAAGCCTGGTGGCGCTACAAGCACCACCAGGCTTCCAGTGTTGACTACTTGACGAGCTCGGCCGGATCGACTCCAGCTTTCACGAGCACAGCCAGGAACGCGTCGTACGTATTGGGCTCCACCTTCACCAGGGAATCGTAGTTATACAGGCTCTTCAGCACGGCCTTGCCGCCTGGATCCTGCGTCATGAACAGCACGCCATTGACGATGGCGTCGCGCAGTACTGGATCCAAATTCTTGATGACCTGCATGCCATCGTTCGGGATCTTGTCGCCGACCGCGAATGGCTTCACCTTGTCGTTGATATCCGGATACGTTGCTGCCAGGTTGGCCACTGAGTCGGTCAGCACATTGACGTAGGTTGCGCCCGCGTCGCAGTCACCGTTATAGACCGCAATGCCAACGTTGTCGTGCGAGCCCGCGTTCGTCACAGAGCTGAAGTCCACATCCGGATCGATTCCGTTGGCTTTCAGGATGATGCGCGGCATTACGTAGCCGGAGGTCGAAGTCGGGTCGACAAAGCAGAATTTCTTGCCCTTCAGATCTGCAAAGGTCTTGATGCCTGAATCGACATTGGCGATGAACTGGCCCTTGTAGAACGGAAGCAGCTCGCCCTTCAGCGCAGAATCCGGGTCGACTTCATTGGTAGTGTACTTGCGCAGTGCAAGCAGCACTGGGTAGACGCCGTACTTGGAGGCCGCCAGCAGGGCGGAAAGCGTATTGAGGAAGCTGACCTGCGCCTTCTCAGCGCCCATTGCCTCGATTGATGCCGCGAAGCTCGTGCCCACTTCCATCTTGAAGGCCAGGCCAGTCAATCCGGCAAGGCAATCGGCAATGGCGGTTCCGGCCTTGGTGATCTTGCCCGTGTCGCCGGAGGGCACAAAGGTGATGACTATCGGGTTCTCGGCGGAGCCGAGTGCCCCAGCCGCAGGAGCTGCGGGCGCGTCCGCCATCTTATCGCAGACAGGCGGAGGGGGCGGAGTCGGGGTCGGCGGGGCCGCGGTCGGTGCTTCGGTCGGCGGTGCTTCTGTTGGGACAGCCGTCGGCGCTGGCGGCTCAGTGGGCGCGGCGGGCGCCGTGGTCGGCGCGGGCGCGCACGCCGCCATGATCAGCGACAGCGACACCATCAGCGCCACTAAAGCGAGGGTAAGGCGTTTGGACATGTAGTTCTCCTCTCAAATGGAATTGGGTGGGAATTCGTCGGGAATGCACCCGCTCGTGTTTTCCATGATAATCCCAATCAAGGGATAAGGCAAGCAGTCCAACTTAAGAGTGTTCTTGTCTTACCTTCAATGTTCTATCAGGGCGCGCAGGTCGAGGCCAGAGGTCTTGACGGCCGTGCGGAAATCTGCATATTGCCCGTCGTCTACGATCTGCATGGCGTTGAAACCGTAAAGGGTTTGCACCGCGGACTTGCCCTCGGGGGTTTCCATCAGGTCGACGAATGTGCGCGTAAGCAAACGGCGCATTTCCACGGGCATGCGGCGGCTGAAAACCAGTGTCTCATAGGGGATGATGGCCGGAATGCGCCAGATCACCACGATGCGCTTCGTCACATCTGGTAACTCGTCTTCCAGGCCCGGGTACAAGATGGCATCCACATACGTGCCGCCGAAGTCGCAGATGCCGCCTGCATACAGTGCCCGTACGATCGCCGGATGGCTGGCAAGAAAGGCAGGTTCGCGGGTTGCTACCCCCGCTTGTCTGAGTGTTCCAAGGGGAACTACATAACCTGAAGGTGAGAAGGGGTCGGTCCAGCACGGCTTTTTGTTTGCGAACTGCGCCAGGGCAACAGAGGCCTCCGTGATGTTCGCCTGCTGGATCGGATCAAAATAGGATAGGTAATTGGGATCCCCGGGCGCCAGGAATTCGGCGCCGTAGAAGATGACGCCATCCTGCTCGCGGGCGAATGCCGCCTCCGCATCCTCCTGATCGCTGGCCAGCAAATACCCGAACGGCGAAAGTGAGGCGATGTGCGCGTCTCCGCTTCCAAAGCCCTTGACCAGTTCCATCTCGGTCGGCGGTATGACTGAGACGAACTCGTATCCCGTTTTCTTTTTGAGGAGCGATGTCAGGGCGCTGCCGGCGCTGAGGACATCACCTTGAGGCCGGGTCGATGGCGGGAGTGCAACGACGAGCGGATTCTGCTCTGTACCCAGTGGTGCCGTGGCGGTCGGCGGGATCGCCGTTGGGACGGCCGTGGGACTGGGCGTGGCGGTTGCCTGAGCGAACAGATGCACCTGCACCGGCAGGCTGCAGCCGAGAAGCCCGAGCAGAATAAATGGCAGGAGTCTTTTCATCTGGCTCCCGGGGGCACTGGGAAGAGCATCTATTCAGGTCACCTTGTCATAATTGGTGTGTCACGCTGCGCAGCGCGCTGGTATACTGAGCGCGGAGGCCGTGCATGAAGGACAATCGTGCTTCGAACCTGATCTCCGCTTTGCTGTCCATCCTCATTCTAATTGTAATCGCCGGAGCGGCGTACTACATAGTGCAGAGCATCCAGCACTCTGCGCAGCAGGCTGTCGCGCCTTTCCAGCAGATGAACAGCGGCCTGCAGACTCAAGTATCGCAATTGCTGCATCCCACACCCACGGTGATTCCCGACCCCGTGACTTACATCACCGAGGTGCGTTCGCTGGCCCGCCTGGAGACCATTCAGTACAGTATCGAGAAGGTCATCAGTGCTGAGCTCGGCCAGGGCACCTTTGGCTTCCTGTTTGGAGACAAGCTGCTCTTCGTTGCCCACGGCACCGTGATTGCCGGCATCGACATGGCCAAGGTTTTGCCGGAGGACCTGCGTCTCGAGAACGGTGTGCTGTATGTGAAATTGCCGCCGCCCGAGGTCTTCATCGCAACCTTGGACAACGACAAATCCTATGTCTATGACCGGGAAACAGGCGCGCTGCGGAAGCCCGCTACGGAGCTCGAAACCACGGCCCGACAGGCCGCGGAGCAGGAGATCCGCAAGGCCGCCGAAGAGGACGGCATCCTCGAATTGGCGCAGCAAAATGCCGAGACTTACTTAGCCAAGTTCTTTGCCGCCCTGGGATACGAGAACACGATTTTCGAATCCTCAGCGGCCGATTGAGACCGGAGCCGCTGCGTTGGTGTCAGGTTGCTTCAGGCATTCATAATCCTGAGTGCAGCTTGCTCCGGGTGATGGTCTGAACCGATCGCCCTTGTCCGACGAATCCACCGCACAACCCAATGACCTGCCTGGGTGTTGTCTCGGCCTAGGCAATCTGTGGGTGCCGTTCTGGCAGATCGGCGGCGAGCTCCCATGAAGTGCAGCAAACCCGGCGTCGTCCTCGCGCTGCTGGTCACCGCGACCATTCTCTTGGCTGACAGGGCGGCATGGGCCTCGGTCGCCCAATGGAGGGAAGACACGGCGACGAACTTGTGGCTCGGCTACACCCGGAGTCCGCTGGATCAGGTCACCCAGTTCCTGCCGCTTGTGCTTCTGATATGGTTCTCGATTCCGTTTGTATTGGAGTCGTCGGAATACCCTGCAAGACTCCTGCGAGACCTCACCTGCGTGTCTTCCATCAGCTACACCCTGCTGAGTCTGGCAATTGGCACGCTGGTGGTTGTGGAGAATCTTGGCTACCGGGGAAATGTTCTGCCCACGGCCGATGTTCCGTTGTTCGACAAGCTGCACGTCGTCGATTTTGTTGCCAGGGATTGGAGATCGCGCTCTGTTAGCAAGGAGATCCCCGTGGACTATGACTTGGGGGATCGGAACTGGGATTGAGTTTGGGACTTTGGACGACTGTACAAGAAATGGTACCCCGCCCCCTACACGATTGGCCGGGCACTTGACTACCAGCTCCTGCGGAGCTACGGCCTTCAGAACAGCAAGGAGGGCGTGCAGCTCCGATCCTTTGGCAAGGGACGCTATCTCGTAACGTACGCGTTCCGCCGCGCGCCTGTCGTGGATGGCTACATCACCCAAGACTACATGTTTGGTCGGCTGCGTGTCACCGTTGTGGAAAGGTAGGCGGCCCTCCCACTGCAGGCACTGCTCTTGCCGCTATTTCAAGGGTGGGCAGCCGGTCTCGTAGTCCCCAGACAGGATCAACGAGAAGCATTTCTCTCCAAATCCGTCAAAATCGTCCAGCGGTTCAAAGCCGCTGGTCCCCCGCGCCGACACGTCGGTCAGATGCGCGACCAGCTTCGTCTCCTGTTTGTACAGAGCCGTCTCAAGGGAGTAGCCGTGCATTCGCAGAAAGATGCTGTTTTGCACCCCATAGGCCCTCAGGAACTCCTCGTGGCTAAAGATAGCCTCGTAGTCAGCCACACTTCCGCTTTCGATCACTAGTGCATAGTCTGGATGTGCGCGCAGCGTGGAGGCCGCGTGCTCAATCCCGCGGACGAACTCATTTGAGGATTTCACCATCCTGTCCACGAACGTGATCGTTGGTGAGTAACCCTTCATGAGCGTGACTAGGGCCAAAGTGATACCCAATGCCAAGTGCCAGGTGCGAGAGAAGGTCGCCCGGTTGACCTCGGGTGCGAGCTGGACGCCGTAGACGGTCAGGATCACTATGGCCGCTGGAATGTAGAGCATGCCCGGAAAGTCGTAGCGTGAGCCCGTGGGCCACTCGCCATTGTAGAAAAGAACTTGACTGAGATAGATGAGGCAAAGGCCCGCCAACCAGCATTGAGCCCTGAGAATGGAGCTGCGAGTGTGCTTGGGCAGATCGGGAGCCAGTAGGCCTGCGGCAGGCGCGACCGCGAGTGCGGCCAGGATGAGCAATGGGGTCCCGTATCGCGCATCCTCCAATGACAGGAGCAAGTGGGCTATGCGGTCAGCGGGCGATACCGAGTGGGAGTAAATGTCCACGCCCTGATGGGTCACAGCAAGCAGTACGCCCGCGCCGACATATGCAGCAAACAGGATGCTCGCCAGCGCAGCCGCAGATGCGACCGTATCCTTATGCCGTAATGCATGGCAGCCCAGGACCGCAGATGGTAAAGCCAGCAGGACAAAGTTCTCTTTCGAGCCAATGCAGAGCACGCTCCCGACGATGACCGCCGCGCCTGCCATGATGTCTGGCTGCGTGCCGTCACGGGGTGGATGCAGTATTCTCACCATTCCCCATACGTACAGCGCCAGGCCGGCTGCCGCATAGGTCTCGCCGGGTCCAAGCCAGGCAATGAGTTGATTCCAATATGGGAACGTCAGGGTGTAGGCGCACACCAGCCCCGCAGTCGCCCATCCGAGGGCCGGCGTCATGGCCGTCCAGAAAAGACTCAACGAGATTGCGAGGATCAGGACCCTGAACGCGTGCCAAAGATAAGGACGCGCTCCCCACACCACGCATTCCAACAGCCGCAGAAACCAGTATGTTGGCCGGAAGCGAAGGGAATTGCCGAACTGCCCGATTTCGGTCTTGGATATGTTGGTCCACATTTGCCCGAACGACAGGCCGTATCCCGGCCCCACATATTGCATGATCTGATGGTCGTCGAACATGGTCCAGTTCATCCACACGGTCCGCCCGAAGAGACCGATGGCTAGCGCGGCGCTGCCGATAAGCACCAGAAGCGTTGAGCGCCGCCTTAGGACCTCTGCGAGATGCTGTATGCCGGCCCGCCATGGGGCACGGCTCAAAAGCTGTTCATTGAGCAGCCAGGCGGGCACTGCGAACAAGCTTGTCAGGGCGATCAGCAAAGGCAGCTGAATGGATGCTGTCGGCACGTTGCTGGCAAGCAAGAGCAATGAAATGAATAGGCCGATTAGGAGCAGCCAGCCCGACCAGTCCGGCAGTGTTGCGGATGGTTCCGCAATCTGACTGTTCAGTATGATGATGACTGCCGCGAACAACAGCGTGCCGAACAGCAGCAGGCTCAACCCGGCGTAGCCCCACCCGGGCAGTGCAAAGGCAGTCTCAACCACCGTTCGCGCACGAGTCTCTTTGAACGTGATGTCCCTGGGCTGACCGTCCCAGGTCACCCTGAGTGTGACGCCTGGTGTTCCCGTGAAGCTTAGCGTTGCCCTGCCGCCGGTGAAGCCTCGCCATATCAGCGGCGCCTCGGAATCGGCCGTCAGGCGCAGCCCCCCCGCGCTTCGCTGCCAATCGCCGTCCTGCTGGAACGTGTCGAAGCTCACGTCACCGAGCATGGTATTGAACCATCGGAGTTCGATGGCTTGCTCATCGGAGATTCCGACTGGCTGGATCCGCAGCGTGTGCGGACCGTAGAATAGGTAGGTCTTGCCCGGATTGATTGACAAGATCAGCACGGCCAGGCCTGCGGCAGCAGCTGAAGCCGCAAGCACTCTCAACCAGTGCGCGGCCGAGAGGAGGCGGAACCGGAGGCTGGTCTTGTAGCCCAGTGTTGCCAACGCCGGAACCAGGAGGGCAGATACGGCCAGCCGGGCAAGGCTGATGGTCGTTGGCTGCAGCACCAGAACATAGAACAAAAACGCCGGCCAACATGCCCAGATGCTCGTCGCCAGGACGTGGATCCAAGCGGCTGGCCGGCCCCACTTGCTCTTCATTGCGCGAATTCTAGCAGATTCCGGGTGCTCACCCATTGCCGATTGCTCCGAGGATGCATCTGCACTCCTGCGACAGCAGGGTCGTGCTGCTGGCGGCTCTAGAACCCTGGGAACGCACGATTTGTACGTCGAAAGCACGATGCCACGCTACTAGGGCTCTGCGTGCGCGCCCGGCAATTGGCTGTGGTAATATGCATCGACCAGGCGCATACGGCAAGACAGGGATGTTGGGCGCGCTCGACTTGGCCACCATTCGTAGGGCTTCGACAGCAACCGACGCGTATCGGGACACCCGATTGAACGCCGGTCCACCCTGGGCCGCCCCAGCGTTGCCTGGTAATTCCATCGGGAGGCGGCGGACCAAACCCAAATCGAGCGGGCCCCAGCGACGTTCTACAGCACGACACAATCATGCTTCGTGATCTATCTCTTCTCTCCATTGTGAAAAAGCACAAGAGGGCAGTAGTTATCCTTCTCATCACCTTGGCCGTGTTCATCGTGCTGGTCGATCGCGTTGCCTGGGCGTCTGTTGCATCCTGGAGGGAGGATCAGGCAGCCAATATCTGGCTTGGCTATACGAGGGCCCCTTGGCAGATTCCGGTGGGGTTGATCAGTTCTAGGCACCTGCCTAATCCAAACGGACTGGTGCTGGCGTCCACTCTTCTGAGCCGCCTGCCAAATCTGTGGGTGATTGGCACGGTCCTGGGACTGATACAGGCTTCACTCCTGGCGTGGGTCAGCTGGCTGACAACTCGCGATCTCAAGCTTGTTCTCATCGTTGGCGGCCCGCTCCTGTCCTCGATCGCCCTGCGCGGCACGTCCGTGGACCTCTGGGGTCAATCGGCACTTGTTCCGGTCAACTGCTTGTTCATCGCGGGACTGCTGATCTACCTCCGCAGATCAACGTTGTGGGCACTACCTATCGTTGTGGCAGCATCCCTGCTGGCTCCATCCATCTACTTGTCCGGAGTTGTGAACGCCATCGTGTTCGTCCTTCTCACGATTCTGGTGGGCTTCTTTCGGCCGCCCCGCTTCAAGAGGCGCACATGGATCGCGCCGCTGCTGACATCCGCTGCCATCGTGGCTCTTTCGCTTTGGTTGACGTGGGTCCCCTATTTCCATGAGATCGAAGTCTCCGAGATTTTCCAGGCCACCGATAGATGGTCGCGGAGCGCCACCGAAAGGCTGCTCGCCGCGGCTGGCTCCGTTATCCGCTTTCCTGCCTTGTCGTTTGATCAGTTTGCGAGCCAGAGCCTGTTTGTTGGCGGACAGGTTGACCCGCAGCTTGTCTCACCAGCAGTATGGTCCGGATACCTGCTTCTGCTCCGGCACAGTTGGCTGCAGGGTGTCATCTGCTATGCAAGCATCCTGGTGGGCTGCGTTTCATTGGCTATTAGACGACAGTCGCTGGCCGATCTTGTTGCGCCCGCAAACCGTTTGTCGGCGCTGGCCATCGTGTTGATGATCCTTGTTGTCCTTGGATGTTACGTGGTTGCGCCTTTGATTGGAGGTCCGGCGTGGGGGGAAGGCGAGAGACTCGACCAGGTCACCCAGTTTCTTCCATTCGTGCTCATTCTCTGGTTCTTCGGTCCACTTTTTCTTGAGCACCCCCGCTGGATCCAGCCTTCTCTGCGACGCCTCACTTTCATTAGCGCCATGCTCTACATGATTGCCAGCCTCGCAGTTGGCCTGATGGCGATCGCGGACAATCTCAGGTACAGAGGCCCCGAACTCACCAATGCCGACGTCCCGCTCGTCGACAAACTGCGTCTCGTGGATTATGCCGCTCGTGACTGGAAGGCGCACTCAATGAGTCCGGAGATCCCGATCGACTATGACCTCGGGGGCGGCCGATGGGATTGGATCACCGGCTTCGGAGCCACCTACCTGAACTGGTATCCCGCGCCCTACACCATCGGCAGGGCATTTGACTACGAGTTGCTGCGCAGCCACGGACTGCGGAACGCACAGGAAGGCATCCAGCAGCGCACATTCGGCACCAGTCGCTATCTTGTCACGTATGCGTTCAGGCTAGCCCCGCTGCTAGACGGTACCTTGAGGCGCGACTTGGAGTTTGGCAGGCTGCGCCTCACCATTCGTGATGATCTGCCCCTGCCGTAGGATCGCCTGGGCGATCGTGCGCAGCTCGGTGAAACCGATTTCCTATTTGAAGTCCTGTGGGCGTAGGTCCCATGTGACATAGACCAGCCTATCCATTGGTTTGCCCTCACAAAATGCCGCTGGCAACGTTCTTGGTTGCCAGCGGCATTCGCTCTCACTAGTGGGGACACGGGAGATTTCCCCCGCATAAGTGCCCCGTCTGCACGACAATTACGGCTGAAACGATCTGTAGAACTCCTCATACACATACGGACAAAGGCCGTTGTGGTACTGGTCCTCTTGCAGGTCATGGAACTGCTCCGGATACCCCATGCGGGTGTTGCATTCAGGTGTGCTGTAGTGGTTCTTGTCGCCCCCCGGTGAAAATGGATGCATGAGCTCATGGACGATGGTGCTGGAAATGAAATACGTGGGCGTGGACGCGTACAGGTGCCCCAGGGAGTCGGAGCACATCGAATAGCCATTGTGCTGGATGCAGGCTGTTCCGGGCTGATTGCGGCACTCGCCATCCAGCGACGTCGAGCTCTGTGCGCTGTCGGAGCCACCGTAGCCGCAGGCCGAGTACTTGTGGCTGAAATGAATGATTGCCACATAGATCTGACCCGCACCTGTCATTGGTGAGACGAATGCATTCTTGAATCCCACCGGTCCGAAAATCGCGTAGCTGTACCCGCCAGACAACTTCGCCTGCCCGCCCTCGCCGAACGAGAAGATCACAAACCCGTTGGGCAGCACCGCGGCGTGCGAATTGATGTAGCGGCTGACCATGTCGTTGGTTGAACCCCCGTCGCTGTCCTCTACAAAGTCGGTCATCAGCAAGTTGATGGATGCAAGCGGGAGGAGGAATTTGCTGGCCTCACCAATGACAGTCTGTGCTTGCTCGCGCGTCACTGGCTCGGAATGCATGTCCACAATTACCGCGACGGTAAATATCGGTGCTGGCAGCTCCGCTACCTGTGTGGCCGTCGCAAAGATCGGGATAGGAACCGACTCGATCGGGTTTTCGGTCGTGGCGACGAGCGGTGCAGCGGTCGGTGCCGTCTGCGTCTCCGCCGGAGCAGAGCCGCAGGCCAAAGCAGCGATCACAACCAGTGCTGCGCCGAGCGCGCCGCGGTAGGCATTCTTACTCAGCGTGTGCCGCCTCTGGATTTGTTCCAACAGATAGGGGTTGTTTCAGGTCGCCGCATTCGGGGGGGAGCGCGGCGGCGTGCCTTGAGCCCCCGACAGGCCATCCACGCGTCTTAGGATCTCTTCCAGCGGCATCTCTGCCAGTGAGCCCAGGACGAGATCCGCCTCCAATTTCAACGCGGCCGTGATGGGATTCGGAACACCGACCACCCTCAAGCCCGCAACCCGCGCGGCTCTGATGCCGTTGGGTGAGTCCTCAAACACAAGTACCTCATTCGCGCCCAATTGCAGCGCTGAGAGAGCCTTCAGGTACAGGTCCGGATGCGGCTTCGTGCGACCCTCCTGAACATCGTCTCCGGTGATGATCTCCTCGAAGCTGTACAGGAGCCCCAGCCGCGTCAGGTGCGGCTTCACCCAGGCGCGCTCCGAGCTGGATGCGATTGCGCATCGCAGACCCAGCCGCTTGGCCGCGGCCAGCGTCTCACGCACACCGTCCATTACCGGTGCAGCCACGGTCAGCGCGTCGCTTTGTTCGCGGTGCCGGTTCCGCAGGCCGTCAAGGTCAAGTGCCACGGGACTCAGTCCCTGCAGCGCCTCTGCGGGATCAAAGTCGGAATTGCCCCAGCCCCCGATGATTTGTGACCAAAGCTCCATGGGGTACTCGTGGCCATGCTCTGCATAGATGGTTCTCCACACCTCGACCAGGGGGGTTTCGGTGTCAAGGATCAAGCCGTCGAAATCGAAAATCAGAGCCCGGAATGGCATGGCCGTCAGAGTATATCATCCCGGCTCAGGCAGCGCCGGGCGCGGGGAGAGGCGAGAATTGTCCATGCCAAAAATGCCCATATAGGTGCAACAAATATGGTTGACCATGCTGGGTGCCGTGCTATTCTGGTGGGGGAGAGGATGTGCCTATGGCAGACTTCAACATCGGCAAGGGCGTCTACGTCTGGCAGCCGGGAACGATCGAGGGCGGCAATCCGGAGGGCATCGCGGGCCGCTTCGAAATGGCCGGCGTACAGACAGCCGCTGTGAAGATCTGCGACGGATTCAAGGTCCTGGGCGGGCTTGAGCCGTTGATCCAGACCCTTCGCAACCATGGCATCCGTGTCGGGGCTTGGGGTTATTCTTATCTCAACCGGGCACCGCTCCAGGAAGCCCATGTCGTCGCCGATGCCTGTCATCGCTACGCGCCCGACTTCTACTTGATTGACGTCGAAACGGAGGTCGAGGGCAACTTTGGCGGTGCTCGCATGTTCCTGAATGAGGTCAGGCCGGCTACGGCGGGACTGCCCTTGGGGTTGAACAGTTTCTGGAATGTGCGGCTCCACCCGACTTTCCCGTGGATCGACTTCTTGCACAAGGTGGATTTTGTGTGCCCGCAGGTTTACGGCCACGGGATCGATCCGGTCGGCAAACTCATCGTCAGCCAGCAGAGCTATGCAGAGATCCCGGGTGCGCCGGATGTGCCGATGTCCATGGTTGCCGGAGATATGCACACCTTCAAGGGCAAGCGACCGACTCCTGAACAGGTCACCCAGTTCTTGAGCGCCGTCGATGCGGATCCCTTCATCCAGGGTGTGATTATGTGGGCTGCCGACGATACCCAGACCCCCCCGGACCTGTGGCAGACTTTCTCCCACTATCAATGGAAAAGTGGAGGACGCACGATTCCACCGCAGCCTCTGGGTTGGGTGAAAGTCAAGGCTGGCGGCGGGCTTTGGATCCGGGAGGCTCCGAGCGGCGCAAAAGTGGGTGCACTGGCCAAGGCTGAACTCGCCCCGATATGGTCTGTGACCGATACCAAATGGGGGGCCATCACCCAGGCCGCGGATCAATGGGTCTTCCTCGGGGACGCGCGCCTCGTGGAGACCACGCTGGATCTCTCCGGGGAATCACTGCCGCCGTCAACCGGGTTGGAACTCTACGAGGCTCGGGTTGCCCCCAGCCGCGGCCTGAATGTTCGCGATGCGATCGGGGGCCGCCTGCTTCGCGCTCTGGCAGTTAACACGATCGTGCGGGTTTACGAAGAGAAGAACGGGTGGGCACGCATCAATCCCGCGAGACCCGAGTGGGTGAGCGCCACCTTCCTGAGCCGCATTACTGCCTGATCCAAAGCGTAAGTCCGCGCGGCCAGAATGGGGGTGAAAGCGCGACCGCCTTGTAGCCATGCGCTATTGCATAGTCTGAGAATGGAATCTCAAGGCCGCCAAGATCTTGCCGCTCAAAGCCGGCGTTCGGCGCCTCAAAGTTCACCAGGATTGCCTCTGGGGGGTATTTCGTCAAGAGGGCAGGCAGCTCTTGGGGCGACGTAACGTCGTACTCCATGCGACGCTGAGGTGTGAGCAGCAGCGAGGTCCGCCACGAGAATGGACCGGTGGCCGTGAAAGGATACACGTTGTAGCCGGCTTCCATCGGGATCATCGGCTGAAGCGTCAGGATCCGGCCGTTGGCTGCGTGCTCTTTGAGGCTCATGGCAAGTTCGTGCACTTGGACAGGGAGCCACTGAGACGGATTCAGCAGCACGGCAAACTCATCCATGGGATTCGCCAGCCTGATACTCGTTGCGGATGCCACCACAACGCCGAGAATGCCAAGGGCGCGTGCGAGCCTTTCCAACCTGCCAAGCCTGAACTCGAAGATCAAGAGCAGCACAATCAGGAAAGGAATCGGCGCCGCAAAATAATGCAGCAGTGCCGGAGTAGGGGCCAATCCGCTCAGCCACAGAGCACTTGCGATTCCGGCGATGCTGAATCGGGCAAGATCCAGCGTTGATCGTCGTCTCATCAGCTGCACGACCGAGGCTGCTGCCGCGTAGACCAGAACTGCATACAGCAGTAGATCCAGCGGTTGGAGCAGAATACTGTTCACAAAATCGCTCAACTTCGCGGCAAGATCCATACCGGATGTGCGCAGAAGTTCCTTGTAGTAGATGGTGTTGAGCCGGATGTAGACCAGGTTCCCATAGTAGAACTCGCGCGGCGCCAGCGCGATCAGCACCATCACCGGCAGGCTGGCTGTCAGCACGCCGCCTGCGTATCGCAGCAGCAATTGCCGTGCCTGCGCCATCCCCAGCCACACGGAGCGGATCAGCCAGCAGACGAGCAGCACCACCACCAGGCTCGCGTAGTTGAACCGTATCAGTCCGGCGATGGCGATGCAGGCGCCGCTGAGAAATGCTGCTCGATGTGCCAGGCCGTCTGACTGCACGCCGCGCACAAAGAACCATGCGGCCAGCAGGCTGAACAGCGTCGCCAGCGAGTGGTTGAGCGCCGCCCCCAGGACAAAGAGTACCGGCCCGTGATTGACGAACACATAGACCAGCAGGAACTCCCACAGCAGCTGCTTCCAGGATGCTGGGCTTGTGGACGGGTCCCCCGCGCCTCCGCGCATGGCTCTTGAGATCGCCACCATCAGTAGGATACAGCCGAGCCAGGCGAGACAGCTCATCAATCGCCCTGCGAGGAAGTCAAAATCGGATGCCAATGCGCTGATCGCATAGAAGAAGGCGCCGTAGGGCATGTGCGTGTACGGATAGTCCACATAGGGGAACAAGCCGTGATACGCCAGCAGCTGACCGGGCGCGATGAACTGGTTCTCGTCGTGCGAGAAGTTCGCCGAGACGCTGTTGCTGACTAGCAGTGCCAGGATTGCTAGGTAGAAGACGCCCTGCGCGCCCACCTTCAAGGCTTGAGATGTCCTGCCCATGTCAAGACGAAATTATAATGGCGCGGCTGACAGCGGTCGCGACCAATTCTGGCGCTGAAGGCTTCCGGAAAACCCATATGACCACGCAGCCTCCATCCCTTGCGTATTTCCTTCTGGGTCTGATTGCCCTGGGCGTCTTGGCCGTCATTGGCTGGCGCCTTGCCACGCACCACTTCGCCGTTCCCTGTCCCAGCTGGTTGTCATGGTTGCTGGAGCTCCCGGGCGCACGCAACCTGCAGGTTCAGACCCTGATCCGGCGCCTGGACCTGCGGCTAGGTATGCGCGTGCTCGATGCTGGCTGCGGCCCGGGCAGGCTGACCGTGCCCGTTGCGCAGGCGGTCGGGCTTGCGGGCCACGTCACGGCAGTCGATCTCCAACCCGCCATGCTACAGCGCGCGCGAGAAAAGGCTGCGGCTGCCCATGTCGCCAATGTCAGCTTCCTGCAGGCCCGCCTGGGTGCAGGAACCCTCGAACACGATCGCTTCGACAGGGCTCTGCTGGTCACCGTTCTTGGCGAGATTCCGGACCGAAAGGCCGCAATGAAGGAGATCTTCGATGCGCTCAGGTCCGGCGGGGTGCTTTCAGTAAGCGAGGTCATCTACGATCCCCATTTCCAGTCCCGGGGCGCTGTCCGCAAGCTAGCAGGACGCATCGGCTTCCGGGAGCGTGTATCTTTCGGAAGCCCGCTGGCATTCACCATCAACCTTGAGAAACCCTGACCGTCCTCATCGATTAGCGGCAACCATGAGAAACGGGGACTTGACGCGCGTGCTATACTGACTTAACCCACCGAAGTTACAACACAGCCCGAAAGACAGGGAACCTATACATATGGGAGGGAGCCATGGCCCGTCTCATTCGACTTACCCTCGTCTTTGCCCTTCTGTTCGCGGTCCTTATCATCGGGCTGCCCTTCCTGAGCAGCCAATTCGGCCCGTACCCCCTGATGAAGACCCAGGATGCAGTCGACCTGCTAACGCCCCTGGTGCTGATCCCTGTCTACTGGTTGCTCCTCCAACTTGAGCCGGGCAGATCGCCCAGGCAAGTGGAGACGATCATCTTCCTGATCCTGGCCGCCCTCTGGGTCGAAGGACAGGGGATGCACCTGGCCGCCAATTCCATTGGGCATCTGACGGAGGCCTTCACAGGCAGCGACGCTGCGGCCCTGACGTATTTCTACGATGAAGTGCTCAGCCACTACATGTGGCACGCCGGTGTCATAGGACTATCGCTGCTGCTCCTCTACCGGCAGTGGAAGAACCCATTCGAAGGCTTGCGCTCCGGCTTGGGAACCGAGACTGGCGCCGGCATCCTGCATGGGCTTAACTATGGGCTGATGGTGCTGGAAGGTGAAACAACGCCGATCGGTGTGCCGGCCGCCGCCCTTGTCGTGATCTTCGTTTTGGCCTTGGGGCGAGGCAGACTCCGCCAGCAGCCGCTCTTGGCGTTCTTCTTTGTTGCCTATTTGACTGCCACCATCCTTTTCCTGATCTGGCGGGTATATTGGGGTAGTTTCATCGAGCCCTTCGACGCGCTGAAGCTCATTTGATCGCGTCTGCCTTGCATGCATACGCTTGAGGAACCCGGGACCCTTGTCTGGGTTGGAGTGCCGTGTTTGTCGTTGGAGTGGAGTCGAATAGCGTACTTGACCGTTCCCTCGCGCAGTTGAGCTGAGCCGCCACGGAGCGTATCCACCGTCTGGCGTTCACCGTCAACCTTGAGAAACCCTGACCGGTCAGTGCAACTGTTGTCGCTATAATCAGGCTGTGCAATACGCCATCGAGACCGAGCACCTCACGAAATCCTACGGGCAGGTGCGCGCCGTCGCGGATGTGGACCTGCAGGTGCCGTCAGGCGAGATCTACGGCTTCGTTGGTCTCAACGGCGCAGGAAAGACCACAACCATCCGCCTCCTGCTGGGCATGATTCACCCCACTTCAGGCTCTGCACGAGTCCTTGGGCAGCAGGTCGGGCCGCAGGGCGCCGGACCGTGGGCCAGAGTTGGGCACATTGCAGGATCCCCGTCCGCCTATCCCCAACTCACGGTCCGCGAGAACCTGGAGGTCGCGCGGCGGCTGCACGGAGTGCGGGATGCCCGCGCCACAGACCGTGTTGTGGAGCTCTTCGCCCTTGCTCCATATGTCGATCGAAAAGCCGGGACCCTGTCCAGCGGCAACCTGCAGCGCCTGGGCCTGGCGCGAGCCCTGCTCCACACCCCGGAACTTCTGATCCTCGACGAGCCTGCAAACGGACTTGATCCGGCGGGCGTGGTTGAGATCCGGGAACTCCTGCGTTCATTGGTGCAGTCGCACGGTGTGACCGTCTTCATGTCCAGTCATATCCTGACGGAAGTGGATCGCCTGGCGACGCGCATCGGCATCATCCACAAAGGCAGCCTGGTCGAGGAACTTGATGCCCGAGGCCTCGAAGAACTCCGCACGCCGCGCCTGCAGGTTCGCGCACGCAACATGGAACTCGCTCGGCTGACGCTCACCCATGCGGGCTACGCAGTCAATGCAGCCGATGACATGCTTGTGGTGAGTGATCGCCGCGCCGTTGAGGCTCCGGATGAGGTAGCGGCGCTCCTGGTCGGCGCCGGGACTCCACCGGTCCGGCTTGCTGTGGAGCAGGAGGACCTGGAAAGCCACTTCTTGCGCCTGACAGGAGAGACCGGATGACCTACTTCTGCGCTGCCTTCTGGGCGGAACTACTCAAAGCCCGCCGCTCGATGATCTCCGCCTTCACTGCCTTGGGCGTAGCGATCCTGCCCCTCGCCGGCAGCCTCTTCATGATCATTCTCAAGGATCCTGTGGCTGCCCGCAACATGGGCCTGATTAGCACTAAGGCACAGATCGTGGCAGGCGTGGCCGATTGGCTGGCATACTTCGGGATCCTCTTGCAGGGCACGGCCGCTGCCGGAGCCGTTGTCTTTGCGCTGATCACTGCCTGGGTTTTCGGAGGCGAGTTCTCCAACCGTACGAACACGGAATTGCTTGCGCTGCCTGCTCCACGCACCACCATTGTCGCCGCCAAGTTCGCACTGATTGCGCTGTGGACGCTTGCCCTGGGAGCACTGATTTACCTTGAAGGACTGGGGGTAGGTTTCCTCGTGGATATCCCAGGTTGGTCCGCGGACCTGGCATGGACCTCGCTTCGCTCTCTCCTTGCCATCACGGTCCTGACCTTTATGCTCATGCCACTTGTGGCCCTTCTCGCGAGTGCGGGTCGTGGCTACCTGCCACCGATGGGCTGGGCGTTCTTCACGTTGGCCATCGCTCAGATTGCCGCCGTCCTGGGATGGGGCGATTGGATTCCCTGGTCAGTGCCGGCATTATTGAGCGGCGCGGCAGGGCCGCGAGCGTCTGCCGTCGGCCTGCACAGTTACATCGTGGTCTCGCTGGCTTTTGTGGGTGGGGCAATCGGTACCGTCATGTGGTGGCAGCGAGCGGATCAATCGCGGTAGGGCCACGGGAGAGAATATGCAGCGACGACCGCTCTCGGTCACCGTCACCTTAGTCCTAATCCTGCTCAGTGCTCTCATCTGGATTGCCTTTGGCGTGGCGCTTGCATTCGATGCGCATCCGGCCTTTCCGGATGAACCGCTCGTCCGCGGCCTGATGGCGATTCTTTCCGTTGCTGCCGGGTGCGTAGTTCTTGTGGTGCTTTTCTTCCTTGGGAAGCGCCGCCCTCTTGCCTTTTTAGTGATGCTTGGCGTCCTCGCCGTTGCCTCGCTCGTGATCTTCCTGGATGATGTCGGCTTGGTCGATCTGGTCTTTCTCGCGCTCAACCTGATTCCCCTTGGGTTGCTTATCAAGGATAGGGCGTGGTACAAGCCCGCATGAGCTTGATCCTCAATATCTCTCCACCGCGGCCGGCGGCGCCAACCCACGGCTACCGCTGGTGTATCTCTTTTCGGGAGGCCTGACTTGATCGTTGCACTCTTCGATGCCGATGGCACTCTTTACTCCGCCCAATACGGCCGCGGCCTGATGAGGTATGCGCTGGCGCATGGCCGCCGCCTGCACGCTGCGGCGTACTTTGTATCCCTGGTCCCGGCGAGCCTGCCCAGCGCCTTGAAGATCACGCACAATGAGAGGTTTGATCGCGCCACGATCGCGCGCCTGGCATGGCTTCTGCGCGGCTGGAACGAAGCACAGGGTTTGCGGGCATTTGAGTGGGTCACGGATGAATACCTGCTTTCCACACGGCGTGAGCACGTCATTGCCCGGTTGAGATCGCATCAGGCGAAAGGGCATCTCGTCATCATCGCCTCCGGCACTTTCACGCCGAGCCTGCAGGTGCTCGGGGATCGGTTTGGTGTCACGGACTTGATCGGCACGGAGATCGAAATTAGGAACGGGTGCTATACGGGGCGAATCATCCCGCCCGTCATCAAGGGCGTGGACAAGCTTTCGCAGATACGGGCGCACCTTTCGCAGCGCGGCGTGCAGGTGGATTGGTCCGCGAGCTGCGCATACGGAGATTCCTACAGCGATCGAGAATTCATGCAGCAGGTAGGACACCCGGTGGCGGTCCACCCTGAGGACAAGTTGCGCGTGCTGGCCCTGGCAAGAGGGTGGGAGATTCTCGAAAGCGAGACCACAGCATGAAGCATCCCCTCCTCTACAACGAGCTGGCGAGTTGGTGGCCCCTGTGCTCGGCTCCCTCGGACTACAAGGAAGAAGCGGACATCTATCTCCGCGCCCTGATCGGGCACTCGCCAAGACGGCCCGTGACGGTGCTGGAACTCGGCTCGGGTGGCGGCAACAACGCCTCGCATCTCAAGAAGCACTTCAAGATGACGCTCGTGGACATCTCGCCCGGAATGCTGCGTGTCAGCAAGGCATTAAATCTGGACTGCACGCATGTCCGGGGTGACATGCGCACAGTGCGGCTCGGGCGTCAGTTTGACGCCGTCTTCATCCACGATGCCATCGACTACATGCTTACTCTGGTCCAGCTCAGCGAGGCGGTTCAAACCGCCTTCGTGCACTGCCGCCCGGGAGGCGTGGCGCTGTTTGTCCCGGATTGGACTGCAGAGCGCTTTCAGCCCTCGTCCTCGCACGGTGGCCATGACCTGGGGAACAGGGGCCTGCGCTACCTCGAGTGGACGATCGATCCTGATCCGGACGATAACCAGTACTCGTTCTATATGAGTTATCTGCTGCGCGAAGGCAGGCGCGTGCGGCAGGTGGAACTGGACGAGCATGTGTGCGGCCTCTTCTCTGAACGCGATTGGCTGAAAGTCATACGTGATGTGGGCTTCAGGGCGAAGAAGTTGCCATATGAACACAGTTCCTGGGAACGCCATGCCCACGTTATGTTCATGGGACTGAAGTTAGAATAGAGTGGCATGATCGAAGAGCGTCACCTGCTTGCTCTGCGCAAGATCCACGACCGACTGCAAGGCAGTTCGGTCGAGTGGGCTGTAACTGGAAGCCTCGGCATGGTCCTGCAGGGCATGGATCTCCCCGTTCAGGACATTGATATCCAAACGGACGAGGATGGCGCCTATGAGATCGAGCGCTGCCTCGCCGAATTTGTGATCGTACCGGTTCTCTACAAGGCATCCGAGCGCATGCGTTCGCGCCTGGGAAAGCTCGAGATCGAGGGCATCCAGGTCGAGGTCATCGGCGCCATTCAGAAGCGCCTGCCTGACGGAACCTGGGAACAGCCGGTGCAAATCGCGGCCCACAGGCGCTTGGTGGAAGTGGAAGGGCGGGCGATCCCGGTCCTCTCACTCGAATACGAATACGAAGCATACCGGCTTATGGGAAGGATCGACAGGGCTGAGATGCTGAGGAAGTGGCTCGAGAAACAGAAGGATGACCCGCAAGCGTAAGACTGTCAGATTCCCAACTGCCCGTTGTGTGCCTTGAAGCAGCCTTGTGGGCTGTCCCCCAACTAGAAGAGTCTCAACACCGCTTTGCTTGCCCAGTCGAAGAGTGGTGCTGGGACAATACCGGCGAGCACCGTCAGGATCGCCGAAATCGACCACGCCAGGTTGAGCCATGGCTCGGACGTCGTCTCCGGCTCGCCGTCGCGCATGTACATCATGACCACGACACGCAGATAGTAGTATGCCGAGATCAGCGAAGTCAGCACGCCGATGACCGCCAGCACGTAGAACTGGCCTTCGATCGCCGCGCGGAAGAGATAGAACTTGCCGACGAAGCCCAGCGTCGGCGGTATGCCCGTCAGGGAGAGCATGAAGACGGCCATGGCTGCCGCCAGTGCCGGATGCTTGCGCCCGAGCCCGGCGTAATCGCCGATCTCGAGGCCCTTGTCCTCCTTTTTCTCAAGCGCGATCACGACCGCCCACGCGCCGAAGTTGGAGACGGCGTAGGAGACCAGGTAGAACAATCCGGCAGCCACCGACGTGGTCACGACGCCGGCCTGCCCGTACGGTACGAAAGCCATCAGGATGTAGCCCGCGTGCGCAATGCTTGAGTATGCCAGCAGGCGCTTGATGTTGCTTTGTGAGATGGCCAGCACGTTACCCACGATCATTGTCAGCGCCGAGATAACTTCTAGGATTGGCGTCAGATCCGCCGCCAGCGACGGGAAAGCGAGGACGAATACGCGCAGTAGTGCAGCAAATCCCGCGATCTTCGCACCCGAGGCCATGAATGCCGTTACGGCCGAAGGAGCGCCGTGATACACGTCCGGCGTCCACATATGGAAGGGGACCGCGGCTACCTTGAAGGCTAAGCCGACCAGGATGAGCGCCGCGCCGATCGTCAACAGCAGCGGATTGGCACTGCCGGCCGCCGCAGCCGCCACGATCGCCCTCAGGGCCGTTGAACCGGTCGCGCCGAAAACGAGTGCGATGCCGTATACGACGAATCCCGCCGCGAAGGCGCCCAGCAGGAAGTACTTCAGGCCTGCCTCCTCTGATTCCACTTTGGCATGGGCAAACGCCGCCAAGACGTACAGCGGAATCGAAAGCATCTCGAGTGCCAGGAAGACGATGATCAGGTCCGCTGCCTGTGCCATCAGCATCATTCCCGCGATGCTGAACAGCAGCAGGGTGTAGTATTCGCCGCGCTCCAGCCCCGTGCGCTTGAGGTAGTCATACGCCAGCGCCACGCCCAATAGGCCGGAGATCAGCAGCAGCGCGTTGACGAACGTCGAGAAACCGTCAACTACCACCGCGTCATTGAAGCTCGTCGCGTTGTATCCGATCTGCGACAGCGTCAGCCCGAGCGCCAGGGCAAGTCCCAGAGCAGCCAGAAAGGCCGTCACACCCGTCTTCTTCACAAACAGATCGGCCAGCAGCAAGAGGCAGGCCCAAACGATCAACAGTGTCAGCGGTAGGATGACGTTGAAGTTCAGTAGGGGCATCATCGATCTCATTCTGAGACGCTGCGAGGAGCGCAGCGATTGAGCGATCTTCTGGGCAGTTGGCTCTCGTGCGACAACATGTGGTCCACTACTTCGCGGCGAGCGACGCCGCGACATTGAAGGCCGCCAGCAGTTTGTCCACTGACGGCGCCATCAGCCTGAAGAACGGCGCTGGATACAGGCCGATCCAGAAGATGAGGATCACGATGGGCGCCAGCGTCACGATCTCACGCCAGTTCAGGTCCCGCAGGTTGTGCCCTTGCTTGCGGACCTCGGCGACGATCGGCCCCTCCGGCCCCAGGAACATGTGCTGGAACATGTACAGGATGTACACTGCGGCCAGGATCATGCCCAGGGCGGCCACGCCGGCATACCACGGTGATCCGAGTACTTCTGAGCGGAATGCGCCCAGCAGGATCGTGAACTCCCCGACAAATCCGTTGAGCCCCGGCAGGCCCATGGACGACAGCGAAACGATGAGCATTATTGTCGCGAAGATGGGTGTGATCTTCCACAGCCCTCCGTAGACCGCGAGCTCCCGCGTGTGCGTTTGTTCGTAGATGATGCCGACGAGCAGGAATAACGCACCCGTGCTCAGCCCATGATTGATCATCTGCAGGATGCCGCCTTCAATACCCTGCGGGTTAAGGGCGAACAGACCCAGCATCACAAATCCTAGGTGGCTTACCGAAGAGAACGCGACCAGCTTCTTGACATCCGGCTGGGCGTACGAAACCGCCGCGCCGTAGATGATGCCGATCACTGCCAGCACCGCGATCGCCGGAGCTGCCCGCACCGCCGCCTGCGGGAACAGGGGTAGGTTGAAACGCAGGAAGCCGTACGTACCCATTTTCAGCAATACTCCGGCTAGGATGACCGAGCCGGCAGTCGGCGCCTCAACGTGGGCGTCGGGAAGCCATGAATGCAGCGGCCACATCGGCACTTTGATGGCGAACGCCGCCGCAAAGGCGATGAACAGCCACAACTGCGTCCGCGGGTCGATCCCGCCTTTCAGGATCAAATCCGGCACCGAGAAGCTCCCCTGATACACCGCCAGCCACAGGATGGCAAGCAGCATCAGGATGGATCCTGCCATGGTGTACAGGAAAAACTTCAACGCCGCGTAGATGCGCCGCGGCCCGCCCCAGATGCCGATCAGGAAGTACATTGGCACCAGGGTGAATTCCCAGAAGACGTAGAAGAGGAACAGATCCTGCGCTAGGAAGACGCCGATCATGCCCGTTTCCAGTAGCAGGAAGAAGAGCATGAAGTCCTTCACGCGTTCTTCCACCGCGCTCCACGTGGAAAGGATCGAGAGCGGTGCAAGAAACGTGGTCAGCAGCACGAGCAGGATGCTCAGCCCATCGATGCCGAGGTGATACTCGATGTTCCAGCCGCCGACGGAGATCCACGGCGCGCGCGTCACCAGTTGCAGGTCGGGATCGGAGGCGTTGAAGAGCACCAGCACCCAGATCGAGATCAGGAAGGTCACCAGCGACGTGATCAACGCCGTCCAGCGCAGTGCTTGCTTGTTCTCGGACCTGACGTAAAGCAGCGCCAGCACACCCAGCAGTGGAAAGAAGGTCAACAACGTCAGAGGCTGGAAGAGAAGATGCATGATTGTTCCTTGTCTGTGTTCCTGCCGGTGCGGAGCCGTCTACCCGTACTCAGCCCAGCCCGAGGGAAGTCATCACTTGAGCAGCAGGTACCCCACCATCGCCACCACGCCTACCAGTACCATCAGGGCGTAGCTGCGAACGAATCCGTTTTGAACCCGGCGCATCCCCGAAGAAAGGTCCTTCGTCCACTGCCCCAGGTTGTTGAAGAAGCCGTCGATGCCGCGCTGATCGGCGTACCGATTGAGGGCGATCCCGCTGAGGAAGTTGTACGTTCCGGCAAGCACCTTGTCATGGAACCAATCGTGCCAGAACCTGCCGTCAATTACGTCAGCCAGGAATCGTGACAGGTCTACATAGCGGTTCAGGAACATCGCCCAATAAGCCTCGTCCACGAACCATTTGCGGTTCATGCCGGTGAAAAGCGGACCCAGCATCCGCTGCAGCGGGTCGGTCTGCTTGGCGCGCATCGGGTTGCGTCCATAGAGCAGCCATGACAGGAGGATCGCAAGCAGCGCCAGCCCCGTGGAGATCAGCGCCACATTCGGCAGGAACACGCCCGGGTGGATGTATTCGATAGTGTGTTCAAGCCACCCGGTAAGTGTGTGAATTCCCGGCAGGTTCAGTGCGCCACCGACGAGTGATAGGACCGCCAGAACAATCAGTGGCACCGTGAGGATTGCCGGGCTTTCTTCCGCCCTGGCTGCGGCCTCGTGCCGCGGCTTGCCAAAGAACACCATCCATATCTGCCGCCCCATGTAAAACGCCGTGAAGAACGTCGCCGTTGTCAAAAGCCAGTACACCAGCGCAAATCCCTCGTGGAGCGCGTCTGCCAGGATCTCGTCTTTCGACCAGAACCCGGCGAGCGGCGGAATGCCGGCCAAGGCCAGCGTGCCGATGATGTACAGCCAGAATGTGACCGGCATCCTCTTGCGCATGCCGCCCATGTTCCGCATGTCATTGGGATCGAAGACCTCGTTATCTTTCGCCCCGTGATTGGATCCGTGCCCGTGTACCAGGTGATGGTGCCCGCGTTCGAGTCCCAGGATGATCGAGCCGGCGGACAGGAACAGCAGCGCCTTGAAGAAGGCATGTGTGACCAGGTGGAACATACCTGCCGCGAAGGCCCCCATGCCCACGCCCGCAACCATGAAACCCAGCTGACTGATGGTTGAGTACGCCAGCACTTTCTTGATGTCGAATTGCCCGACCGCAATGGTTGCGGCAAAGAGAGCCGTCACCGCTCCGACCGTGGCAACAATGAGCTGCGCAGCCGGTGCAGCCACGTACAACGGAGCCGATCTGGCCACCAGGTACACCCCCGCGGTGACCATCGTAGCCGCATGGATCAGGGCCGAGACCGGGGCGGGGCCCGCCATCGCGTCTGGTAGCCAGACGTATAGCGGGATCTGTGCCGATTTGCCGGTAACGCCCAGAAGCAGGAACAGCGTGATAGCAACGATGAGCGGTGAATTGATTGCTGATATGCTGCGCGCCCCCTCGAACACCTCGTCGAATTGCAGGCTGCCGAAGGCCGTGAAAATCAGGAACGCCGCGATCAGGAATCCAAAGTCACCGATGCGGTTGGCGATCATTGCCTTCTTTGCAGCGTCCGAGTTGGCCCAGGAGGGTCGGCCGAGGGTGTCCATCTCAAACCAGAAGCCGATCAGCAGGAACGAACACAGCCCCACGCCCTCCCAGCCCACGAACATCATCAGGTATGAGTCGGCGCTGACCAGGATCATCATCGCCGCGATGAACAGGTTGAGAAAGACGAAGAAGCGGCGGAATCTTCCCGGGTCGGCCTTGAATCGCACGTCCTCGTGCATGTAGCCGATCGCATAGATGTGGATCAGCGTTCCCACGCCCGAGACCACCAGCATCATCGTCAGTGAGAGGGTATCCACGCGGAACACCCAGTCTAGTTGCAGGCTGCCCGAGTGGATCCATTCGCCCACCGTCCACTGAACGGCCTCGGGATGCGACCCAAGCGAGAGTGCCAGCAGCACCGCAACCACGAACGACAGACCCGAGGCAACGCCGGCGAGCGCGCCAATGGCCTTTTCGCTCAGTCTGTGCCCCAGGGCAATGTTCGTCAGTAGACCGATAACCGGAAAGAACACCACCCACGGCGCCAGGAAGTAGAGTCCCATGCTGCCTGCTTCGCCCAAATGCATCCTATGTCTCCACAAGGCGACCAGTCCAACAGCCGCCCCGGTGTCTCGCTTTCGTCAGTATCTCCTCATTGCCCGGTACCATCGAATGACCACGATATGCCGCCCGACACTCATCCTTTAAGGCTGTTCATCAGGTCCACATCGATGCTGTGCCGGCTGCGGAAGATGGTCACGATCAATGCCAGGCCGACGGCGACCTCGGCTGCCGCGACCGTCATCACGAAAAAGACAAAAACCTGCCCCTCCAGTAGCATGAAGGTGCGGGTGAAGGCCACCATTGCCAGGTTGCCCGCATTCAGCATCAGCTCGATCGACATGAAGATCACCAAAGGGTTGCGGCGGACCAACACGCCGACGGCGCCGATGGTGAATAGGGTTGCCGAGAGTGCCACGTAGTACGAGACAGGTACCATCTACCGGCTTCCCTTCTCTCTTCGGGTGAGGACGATTGCGCCTACCATCGCGACCAGAAGCAGGACGGATGTGATTTCGAAGGGCAGCAGGTACTGGGTGAACAATGCCTGTCCGACCTCCTGCGGGCTGCCGAAGCTCTCGATCGGTTGTTGGATGACGCCGGGCGTGGCGCCGCGAACGAACAGCAGGTACGCTGCTTCTGCGGCCAGGAGCAGCGCCAGTCCAACGGCCACCGGCGTCTGCCAGGGCAGTACGTTGGATGTCGGCAGCAGCTCCGTGCCCAGGAGCATGATCACAAACAGGAACAGCACCATGATCGCGCCGGCGTACACGCTGATCTGGGACATCGCAATGAACGGCGCGTTCAGCAGCACGTAGAAGACTGCCACGGTCCCGAAGTTGAGCACTAGGTACAGCGCCGCGTACACGGCGCTCCTGCTCAGCAGCATGCCCAGGGCGCTGCCGACTGCAATGATGGCGAGAACAAAGAAAAGTGCAAGTTCAACAGTCATGGTTTCCTTGGCGCCGCGGACCTCCCGACGTATCTGTGCCTGCCGGCCGCGAGCTCATCACGCAGTACCCACCATGGCGCAATCTCGTGTCTCCGGTCCCTGATCCCAGTGCCATACCTCAGTCTGTCGGATCTTTCATCTCCGGCACGGACCGCGTGAACATGCCGGGTTTGGTCTTCTGCGGTGTGGGCTCCGCGCCTGTGGGCGCGGGCTCCAGCAGCATGTCCTTGTTGTAGATGGCCTGCCGCCGGTCTGTGAAGCTGAGCTCATAGTTGTCGCCTAGCACGATCGCCTCGGTGGGGCAGGCATCCTCGCAAAAGCCGCAGTAGATGCAGCGTAGCATGTTGATCTGGTACGTAGAGGCGTAGCGCTCGCCAGGTGAGTAGCGTTTCTCATCCGTGTTCTCCGCCGCCTCGACAAAAATGGCGTCTGGAGGGCACGCCGCCGCGCACAGAGAACACCCGATGCACTTCTCGAGACCGTTGTCATAGCGCTTCAGGACGTGGCGCCCGCGGAATCTCGGTCGCACTGGCCGCTTCTGCTCCGGGTACTGGATCGTCACCGGCCGCTCGAACATCGACTTGAGCGTGGTGGTCAGACCGCGTGCCAGCTCTCTAAGCATGGGCCGCTCTCCTTTTCAGTGCTTGGTCAAGCGCAAAGGCAGTGACCAGGCCTGCAAAGATGGAGAGGATGGGAATGCTCCAGAGATACACGCTGCCCAACTGCTGGGCCAGCAGGATGCCGAAGGCTGTCACAACGACCACCGCGATCGAGAGCGGCAGCAGAACCTTCCAACCGAACGCCATCAGGCGGTCATAGCGGATTCGCGGCCAGGTTGCCCGGATCCAGATCATGAAGAACAGCAGCACCACAACCTTTGCCAGCAGGTAGATCGGCCCCAACCACCATGTGCGATCGGCGCTCAGGATCGTGTCCTTCAGGAACCAGAACTCGCGGTAGCCGCCGAAGTACAGCGTGGCGGCGATCATGCTGATCACGATCATCTTCTCGTACTCGGCCATGAAGAACAACGCGAACTTCATTCCGGAGTACTCGCTGTGGTAGCCCGCTGCCAGCTCCTGTTCAGCCTCGGGCATGTCGAACGGTGCCCGGTTGACCTCCGCCAGCGTCGTCACCATGAACACCAGCGCGCCGACCGGCTGCAGCACCGCGAACCACATGTCCTCTTGGGCGTTGACGATCTCGATCAAGTTCATCGAGTCGGCCAGCAGTATGGCCACCACGAAGCACATGCCCAGCGCCAGTTCATACGAGATCATCTGCGCCGCCGAGCGCATCCCGCCGAGCATGGCGTATTTGTTGTTGGAGGCCCATCCCGCCAGCACTATTCCGTAGACGGAGATCGAGGCAATAGCCGTAAGATAGAGCACGCCCACATTGATGTTGGCAATGTGCAGGGTGATGACGCGATCGGTGAACGGCAGGGTGAATTGTGTCCCCAGCGGTATCACTGCCGCGAGGATCATGGCCGGAACCACGGTCATGATCGGCGCCGCAACAAACAGGATCTTGTCCGCCGCCGAGGGCGTCAGTTCTTCTTTGAAGATCAGCTTCACCGCGTCGGCGATCGGTTGCAGCAGACCCTGCGGCCCGGCACGGTTCGGGCCTACACGCGTCTGGATGCGCGCCAGGGCTCGCCGTTCATACCACGTCAGGTACGCAAATCCCGTCAGCAGGATCAGCACCATGATCACTGCTTTGAGGAACCATTCAAGCCACAACACGGGATCCATGCCTACCTCGCCGCGCCTCTCTTGCCGCTCTTCAGCCGGATGGGCGTGGGTTCGACGATGGGCAGTCCCATCGAGCGCGGGATCAATGCCACGCCGGCCGCGATGCTCTGATCAATCTTCACAACCACTTCTTCGCTCGCGCCGTCCAGGCTCACTGTTACATGTTCGCCTTCGGAGACACCGAAAGACTCGGCGACGCTGGGGTGAACGGCGATAAAAGTCTCCCCGATTCGCGTCTCAAGCAATGCAGCGGATACTACGGTCAGGGCGCGGTCATACAGCTTTGTGACAGGCACTCCCAACAGCCGTTTCTCGCGCGGCCGCAGGGGCGTGATCTTATGGCTGCGCGGCAGGCTCACTCTCTCTCCGCGCTGCGGCGCGTTGAAGAGCTGCACCCCAAGCCCTTGCGTGTTCTCATAGGTCGTGCCGCCGTAGTACAGGTCACCGCGTCCCACGATCGGCCACTGCTCGTGTACGTCCGACAGTCTCGCATAGCTCAGCCGCGCAAAGGGGGAGTCCTCTTCAGCCGCCATGATGTCGAATACAACGGAAGCCGAGGATCCCTCTAGGATCACACCGCTCTCCTTGGCCACCTGCGCTGTGATTGTGAAATCGGGCTTGGTTCCCTCCAGCGGAGGAATCGCCGCATGGAAACGCTGCACACGGCGATCCCCGGATGTGAAAGTGCCCTCTCGCTCCATGTACGTCTGAGCCGGAAGCACAACATCTGCCGCCCGCGCCGTTTCGGTTTCAAATAGATCCTGCACTAGAATGAAAGGTCTGCGCCGGCCGCTCCTGAGCACAACGGTGCCTTCCCCGATCGGGTCTGCGCCCACAACATAGACTGCCGCGGCACGATCGAACGCTGCCTGCAGATTGTCAACCGGCTCAATGCCGATTTCTGCCGCGCCCTGGTGATTGGCATATTCCCAGACGCCGACTAGGCCATTGTTCGGCCTCCCGAAATGACCGCTCTCCTGCAGAGCCCGCGCGCAAGCCCTTGCAAGCGCCGTCGAGCCTCCCAGACCTAGGCCCTCACTCCCGAAAAAGATCACCGCGTTCTCGGCCTTGATGAACGCATCCCCGATCTTGCCTTTGCGCGTCAGGCTCTGGATCGCCTTCACCTCATCGCCGTAGGCATAGCGGACGACATACGAGGCATACCGGTCGAGTTTTGTCTCGCGCGGGTTTGCCACAATCAGTGTCGCTCCGCATTCGGCAGCCTGCTTCAGGCGCAGGTACCAGATGGGCGCTTCCTCGTACAGATCCGAGGCTGCCACCACGATCGCGGATCCCTCACGCAACGAGCCGAGGTTCGACCCGTCTCCCATGCCGATCATGGCCGTCAGACTCCCGCCGCCCAGGGCCGAGTACAGCACTGCGTTTGCGCCGGTTTGATCCGCCAGCCCCTTTAGGTTGAAGAGATCCTCGTTCGAGAGCCGGCCCGATGCCAGCACCAGCAGGTTCTTCTTGACCTTGGCAAATGCCTCGCCCGCGATCCGCGTCGCGGTCTCCCAGGATGCCCGCCCGAGCTTGCCTTCCTTGCGGATCAGGGGCTTGGTCAAACGTTTCGGGCTTTCTGCGTAGTGATGGGCGAACCGGCCCTTGTCGCAGATCCAGATCTCGTTCACCTCTTCGTTCTGCCGAGGCATCACGCGCTTGATCACGATGCGGCCATCTGAGTCCGCTTCGCGCCGCGTGTTGAATGTGATGTTGCATCCCACCGGACACTGCCCGCAGATCGAAGCCGTGGATGTCAATTCCCATGGCCGCGCGCCGAAGCGAAAGTCCGCCGTGGTCAGGGCTCCCACCGGGCAGATATCCGTCGTGTTTCCAGAGAAAACCGAGTCAAAACCCGGCTTGGACACGGACACGATCCGCGTGGAACGGCCGCGGTCGTCGAAGCTCAGCACCGGGTCGCCAGCGATCTCGTCTTGGAATCGAATGCATCGAGCGCACTGAATGCACCTTTCCTGGTCGAGGAAGATCAGCTCGCCGAGCGGTACATGCTTGTCCAGCCGCATCTTCTCGTCATAGAGGAATCGGCTCTTGCCGGGGCCGTGCGCCATGGTCAGGTTCTGGAGCGGGCATTCGCCACCCTTGTCGCACACCGGGCAATCCAGTGGGTGCGAAGTCAGGAGGAATTCCACGGTCGATTGCTGCCCGGTCTTCGCCTTCTCGGATTTCGTGAGAACTACCATGCCCTCCGAAATGGGTGTGCTGCATGCCGTCTCCAGCTTCGGTCCGAATTGGAGTTTCGGCTGCCCCTGGTCGTCCAGGATGGGTTTGCCCGTGGTGCGGTCCATCATCGGGCGGCCGACTTCCACCAGGCACATCCGGCACATGCCGACGGATTCCAACTTGGGGTGATAGCAGAAAACCGGGATGTCAATGCCGGCACTCTTGGCCGCATCGACGATCGGCATACCTTCGGGCACCGTGATTTCGGTTCCGTCGATCGTGAGGGTGATCTGCTTCAGCATCAGTCTCCGACCGTCGCCCGTTCTGTGAAATCCTGCGGGAAGCGCTCAATGCCCGTGACCACTGCCATCGTCGAGAACTCTCCCAGCGGACACAGGCACTTGTTCTGCATCTGCTTGGCAACATTCAGCAGCAGCATCACATCGGCGCTCGAGGCGCCGTTGCTGCGCACCCGGTCGATCAGGTGCCGCATCCAGTACGTCCCCTCACGGCACGGCGTGCACTTGCCGCAGGATTCATGATTGAAAAAGTGCAGCGTCTTCTGTATGACCCAGTCCAGCGGGACGGTGTCGTCGATGACGATCACCGATGCCGAGCCCAGGTCCGCGCCCAGTGTCCGCACGGAGGCGTAGTCCATGGGCGTGTCGAGGACCTTGTCGTCCGCAACAATGACAGAAGAGGACGCGCCTGCCGGCATGATCGCACGCACCGGTCGCCCGTCCAGTATGCCGCCCCCATGATCGTAGATCAGTTCGCGGAACGTCGAGCCGAACGGGAGCTCATAGTTGCCAGGCTTCCGAACGCGCCCCGATAGCGAGAAGATCTTCACGCCCGCGCTGTCGGGCGTGCCCATCTGCTTGTACCAGTCTGGCCCGTATGTAACGATGGGGGGGAGGTTCGTCAGTGTCTCGACATTGTTGACGACGGTGGGCTTGTCGTACAGGCCTTGCACCGCTGGGAACGGGGGACGGATGCGCGGCTGGCCGCGTTTGCCCTCGATCGACTCAAGCATCGCCGTCTCTTCGCCGCAGATGTAGGCGCCCGCGCCCCGATGGGTGTGGATCCTCAAGCCGTATTCCGTCCCGCAGACGCTCGCGCCTAGGTAGCCGGCGGCTTCCATCTTGGCGATCTTCCGGTCAAGGGCGTCAGCGATGCGCCAGAACTCGCCGCGCAGATAGACGTAGGCTGTGCTCGCTCCTACCGCGTAGGCAGCTAGAGCCACTCCCTCTAGGAACTGCAAGGGATTGCTCTCGAGGATCTCACGATCCTTGAAGGTCCCGGGTTCCGACTCATCCGCATTGGCTACCACGTAGTGCGGCCAGTTCTTGCTGTCAATGAACGACCACTTGGTTCCGGTCGGGAAGCCTGCGCCGCCACGCCCGCGCAGGCCGGAGGTCTTCACCATCTCGGTCAACTCATCCGGCTTGAGTGTTGTGACGGCTTTTTTAAGCGCCTCAAAGCCTCCATGCTCTCGGTAGGTCTCCAGCTGGCCGATGCCCGGAACATCTCGGTGGCGCAGTAGCACGTGAGGCATCAGGCAGCCTCCCTGCGAGCGCGCTGGAGGGCCTGGATGAGTTCCAACGTGCGGTCTACGGTCATGTTCTCGTGATACTCGATGTCGTCAGACCTCTGGAGTTGGAACATAGGCGCTTTGTCGCACGCCGCCAGGCACGTCACGGCCTCGATCGTGATCAGGCCGTCGGAAGTCGTCTCGCTCACCCGGATTCCCAGGTTGTTGCACAGGGCTTCCAGGAACGCATCCGCGCCGCGCAGGGCGCACGGTAGATCGGTGCACACTTGGATGCGGTACTTGCCCTCTTGCTTGTCGTGATACAGGCTGTAGAACCCGACCACCCCGGTCACTTCGGTCATGCTGATATCTAGTAGCTGTGCGATGTCATTCATCGCCTCTTTTGTGATGTAGCCACCGTCGCGCTGTGCAAGGTACAGCAATGGCATCACCGCGGAGCGCCTGTGCTCCGGCGGGTACTTCGCCAGGATCTCCGCGACCTCCTTGGGGTACCTGTCTGCCAGGCTCATCGGTCAATATCTCCCAGTACGATGTCGACCGAGGCCAGGATGGCGATCAGGTCCGCCACCAGGTGGCCCTTTGTGATGATGGAGATCACCGACAGGTTGTCAAAGGAGGGTGTGCGCCAGAAGATCCGGTGCGGCTTCGGCCCCCCATTGCCTTCGAGATACACGCCTAGCTCACCCCGCGGCGATTCGACTGCACTGTATACCGAGGCCTTCGGCACGGTGAATCCCTCGGTCCACAGCTTGAAGTGGTGGATCAGCGCCTCCATGCTCGTTCCTAGCTCCGCGCGGGGCGGCGGTACGAACTTGCGGTTGTCGCTCCTTACAGGACCAGCCGGCAGCTTGTCCAGCGCCTGCCTGACGATCTTCAGAGACTCGCGCATTTCTGCAATACGCACAACGTAGCGAGCCAGTGTGTCTCCATCCGGGTTAGTTGGCACATTGAACTCGTACTGCTCATAGCCCATGTAGGGACGCGCCTTGCGCAGGTCCCACTCGACGCCGGAGGCTCGCAGCATCGGCCCCGTGACGCCGTAGGACAGCGCTGTTGCTTTCGGCAGCACACCGATCTTTCTCGTCCGATCCAGCATGAGGGGATTCTTGGTCAGCAGCGACTCGTACTCGTCGATGCGCGGGGGCAGGATCTTGAGGATGTTGCGCACGGCGGCATCGAATTCGGCAGGCACATCGCGCCATAGTCCGCCGGGACGGATATACGTGGTCATCATCCGCTGCCCGGAGACCAGCTCGAAGATGTCTAGGATGTCCTCGCGCTCCCGGAAGCAGTACAGGAACATCGACATCGCCGCCAGGTCCAGTCCAAACGTGCCCAGCCACACGAGGTGCGAGGCGATGCGCTGCAATTCCACCAGGAGCACGCGCAGCGCCTGTGCCCGCGGCGGGACGTCCAGCTCCACCAGTTTCTCCACCGCCATGCAGTACGCCAGGTTGTTGCCCAGCGGGTTCATGTAGTCTAGGCGGTCGCACATCACCTCGGCCTTGATGTAGCTCTTGGCCTCCATGTTCTTCTCGACGCCGGTGTGCAGGAAGCCTATGTCCGGAACGCAATTGACGATCACCTCGCCATCCAGCTCCAGCAGCAGCCGCAGAACGCCGTGCGTCGAAGGATGCTGAGGCCCCAGGTTGAGCAGCATCGTCTCCCCGCTGAGGGCGCGCTCGGAGACGAGGTGCCTGTAAGGTCCGACCGGGATTTCTTCCCGCTGGTAGTTCGTCATGGCTATTCCTTGGCGTACGGCTTCCGCAGGTCGATCTCTTCCAGGTTGAACGTGAACTGGGGTTCCTCATAACCCAGCGGGTAGTCCTTGCGCAGCGGGTGGCCTTCCCAGTCGGGTGGCATGAGGATTCGGCGCGGGTCGGGGTGACCGTCAAAATGGATGCCGAACATGTCCATGACCTCGCGCTCACGCCAGTTGGCGTTCATGAACACGCCGGAGGCCGTAGGCACCTTCGGCTCGCCGCCGCCCACTGGAACGCGCAGTTGAATCGACAAGTTTTGGGTCAGCGACGTGAGTTGGTAGATCACGTGGAAGCGGGGCTTCTCGGCCGGCCAATAATCCACTGCTGTCAGTGCCGAGAGCAGCGAGAACTCATGTTGATCGCGCAGGAATGTAAGCACATCGACGATCCGCCTGGCACCGATGAAGAGACGCACTTCCCCAAACGCCTCCTCACAGGTGGCGCCGGCCTGCTCCTGCAGCACCTGAACCAGTTTTTCGAGCCGGTTATCCATCCGATCGCTCCGCTTCCTGCCCCCCTCGCTGCCCGCCGTTTGGCCGTGTCCCAGCTACGCTTTCACAAGATCGACGAACTTTTCCCCTTTGACCTTCTCAAACAGGGTCACCACACCGTGGATCAGGGCTTCCGGCCTCGGTGGGCAGCCCGCCACGTACACGTCCACCGGAACCACCTCATCAACTCCCTGCACGATGGCATAGTTGTTGAAGAGGCCACCGCATGATGCGCAGTCGCCCATGGCGATCACCCACTTGGGTTCCGGCATCTGGTCATATAGGCGGCGCAGCACCGGTGCCATCTTACGCGAGACACGCCCTGCCACGATCATCAGGTCCGACTGCCGCGGGCTGGGGCGCATTAGCTCCATCCCAAAGCGGCTCATGTCGAAATCTGCTGCCTGAGCCGACATCATCTCGATCGCGCAGCAGGCCAGCCCAAACATCAACGGCCACATGGCATTGGTGCGCGCCCAGTTCACTGCTGTTTCCAGCGTGGTGGTCAGGACGCCCATGTTGCCGAGTTTCTGCTCTACTCCCATTCTAGGGCTCCCGTTTTCCAGGCATAAACGTAGCCAACCAACAGAATTCCGACAAACACAGCCATCTCCAGGAGCCCGAACAAGCCGAGTTGGCGGAATACGACCGCCCACGGCAGGAAGAAGATGACCTCAATATCGAACAGAATGAAAAGCACTGCGATCAGGTAAAAGCGGACCGGCATCCGCCGTGTTCCCGGCCCGATGGGCACAATGCCGGACTCGTACGGCTCTTCCTTGACCTTGGATTTCTTCTTTGGCCCCAGCATTTCCCCCAGGCCGATGGCGATCGCCGCGATCAGGGTCGCCACCACGATCATCATGGCAATCGCTATATACTCCAGCAGCATCGAATCCTCAAGTAAGTGGGCTTGGATAATTTAATTTGTACGATTTGGCACACTGGGCTCGTAGTATATCATAGGTACTTTTGGCACATCAGTATGTGTGCGATATTTCACAAATAGAAAGTGGTCGGACTTGGGCCCCCGGACGGCGCTGGCCGCAGGAGAGTGATGGCACGTCTGCAGCACCCGATGCGAAGGGAGGCGGACATTGTCCGCCTCCCTGTGTCGACCCTGCTCGGCGCCGGCAGAAATGCCCGGATCCGCCGCTGCCGTGTTGCTACCTCTGTCGTACAAATCCCTTCGGCCCTGCGTAGACCGCCTTGCTTCCCAGTTCCTCCTCGATGCGCATGAGTTGGTTGTACTTTTCCACCCGTTCGCCGCGGCACGGGGCGCCGGTCTTGAGGTGGCCCGTTCCCATTGCCACGGTGAAGTCCGCAATGAAGGAGTCCACCGTCTCGCCGCTCCGGTGCGAAACCATCGCGCCCCAGCCTGCCTCGCGCGCCATGTTGATCGCCGCAATGGTCTCCGTCAGTGTCCCGATCTGATTTAGCTTGATCAGGACCGAGTTCGCCGCGTTCTCCTTGATGCCGTGGGCTATACGCTCCACGTTGGTGACGAACAGGTCATCCCCGACCAGCTCGGTGTACTGACCGATGGTCTGGTTCAGCTTCTTCCATCCATCCCAATCATCCTCTGCCAGGCCGTCTTCCAACACGTAGACCGGGTACTTCGCAAACCACTCTTTGTACAGGACAACCATCTCCTCCGAGGTGACCTTGCGTTTTTCCGTGCGCAGGTTGTACATGCCGTCCTCGTAGAACCCGCTCGAGGCCGGATCCATCGCCAGGGCCACGTCTGCCCCCGGACGATATCCGGACTTCTCTATGGCCTGCACGATCACGTCCAGGGCCTGGGCATTGGTTTTGAGCGCTGGCGCAAAACCGCCCTCATCTCCCACGCCCGTCGAGTAACCGGCGTCCTTCAGCACGACCTTCAGTGCGTGATACACCTCCGCGCCCCAACGCAGTGCCTCGCGGAAGTTGGGCGCGCCGATCGGTGCGATCATGAACTCCTGCAGATCCGTCCCCTGCCAGTTGGCATGCACGCCGCCGTTCAGGATATTGAACATCGGCACCGGCAATAGGTTTGCCTTCTCACCACCCAGGTACCGGTACAGCGGCACGCGGCTTGAATTGGCGGCCGCGCGCACCGCGGCCAGGCTTACACCGAGCATCGCGTTTGCGCCGAGCATTGTCTTGTTGGGGGTGCCGTCCAGCTCCAGCATGGTCTTGTCGATGGCAGGCTGGTTCATGGCGTCCGCGCCCATCAGTGCCTTGCTGATCGGATCATTCACGTTTTGGACGGCTTTCAAGACGCCCTTGCCGCCGTAGCGTTTCTTGTCGCCGTCGCGCAGTTCCAAAGCCTCGTGCACGCCGGTGGAGGCGCCGGAGGGAACAGCCGCGCGGCCCATGGCACCATCGTTTAGCTTGATCTCCACCTCGACTGTAGGATTGCCGCGCGAATCAAGGATCTCACGCGCGTGAACCGATTCGATCTTGGACATGGGAACTTCTCCTTCTTCAGTGATGGATCTGTCCGGGCTTGGCTTTCCCCGGCCCTTGACTTGGTCACGGAGCCGCAGGCTCCGGGAATTGTCCGCAGAACATTACCATAACTTGGCCGCTTGTGTCAGTGGCATCCTGTCAGCTTGGGGGCCGCAGTTCGTCACCCCCGAGAAGCTTGGGCACGAGCACGGCCTCCGAAATGCAGAAGGACCTCCACCGGCGAGCCCCGTCGGAGACCCTCAGCCTAGGTAGTCTCGTAGGGGCCGGCTGCGGGTCGGATGTCGCAGCTTGCGCAGCGCCTTGGCTTCGATCTGGCGGATGCGCTCCCGGGTCACATTGAAGTACCGGCTTACCTCTTCCAGTGTGTGATCCTTGCCGTCCGTCAGCCCAAATCGCAGCTCCAGCACCTGCCGCTCCCGGTCCTGTAGTCCATCCAATGCCTGCTGGATCTGTTCTCGCAGCATCTCACGTGCCGCGGCATCCATCGGCGATGGCGCATCGTCGTCTTCGATGAAGTCGCCCAGCTGGCTGGAGTCCTCGTCTCCGACTGGCCCCTCCAGCGAGACCGGTTCCTCTGCCGAGCGCAGCACGCGGTCCACCCTCTGCGTCGCGGATTCAAGGCGCCTTTGCACGGCCGGATCCAGGGGGCGCTCCTCAGCCTTCGCCCGCAGCACCGTCTGGACGTCTGCTGCATGCAGGTAGCCCACCTCCATCGCGAGTTCGCGGGTGGTCGGCTCGCGTCCGAGCTCCTGCGTCAGTTGCCTCTGGGCGCGCAAGATGCGCGAGATCGACTCGAACAGATGCACGGGGATGCGTATGGTACGCGCCTGCTCGGCGATCGAGCGGTTGATGGATTGGCGTATCCACCAGGTGGCGTAGGTGCTGAACTTGAAACCCCGTCGCGGGTCGAACTTGCCCACGGCCCGCAGTAGACCGAGGTTTCCCTCCTGGATCAGGTCCAGTAGGGATATCCCGCGGCCAAGATAGTGCTTGGCAACACTGACGACCAGTCTCAGGTTCGCACGGATGATCGCGCGTGTCGCCTCCTCTGCCCGCATTTGGACCGCCTCAGCCTCCTTCTCGAGAATCTTCTCCTTGGGCAGGTGTCGTTCAAGGGTGGCAAGCGACGGAAGTTGGCGACCCTTGTCCAACCGGGGCGCCAGCCATGCAGCATAGTCCGCCGGCAGCAGATACATGCACAGGAACACCGTGTATGCCTTCCGCACCAAACTGTTCCATAGCGGATCGTGCCCCCATAGGCCATTCGAAAGGAAGGTGCGCAGGTAGGAGGATCCTTCGATCTCCCAGCCGATTCGCAGGGCTTGGGATTCTTTGAGGGTGCTGACCAGGTCCGGCACCTCCTTCTTCAGCCGCCGCGCATCCTCGCCGAATCGTTTCCATGACGTCGTGAGTTCAGAAAGCAGGCTGTGATACGCCGTTATCGCTGCCCCGGCGCCCTTGCGTACCGGCCGTTGACGAAAGGCCGCAAGCTCGCGCTTCGCCTCGATCAGGGTGGCCAGCCGAAACTCGCTGTCGGAGTTCAGCAATTCGACTTCGCCGATCTCACGTAGGTACAGCCGTACTGGATCCTCTGCCGGTTCGGTCGACACCTCAGGGTGGCCCTCCTCCACCACCGCCTCGTCCTCGAGAAGTTCGTCCTCGGCGGCTAGCGCTGCTGGTTCCTTGCTGCGCAGGAGCCCCTCCAATTCAACGCCATTCTCGAGCGAGGCTTCGGTCAGATTGTCGTCTGGCTGATGCCTGCCCACGCGCGTCGGACGCCTCTCGACCGCTTTGTTGTGAGATATCCCGTCGGCCACATCGGAGCTCCGAGGGGAATCTGGGACGCCCCCGACCGTTGTCTCGAGGGCAGCCTTGGGCTGGCTGGTCTTCGGCCGACGCCGCGTCTGGCGTGAGATGCGTCCCTTTTTCTTGATTATCATCTTGGCCACGATGGTCGGATCCTGGAGATGCTACTGCATTCGCTTGAGGGACATCTGATGCTCGAACTCGTCCAGCGCGCGCTTCAACTGTGTTAGCTTTAACACCTCACCCTGATATTGCGTGGCGCTTTCAGGATCCCCGCTTTCCTGAGCCTCCTCCTGAAGGAACCTGTACTGGGTCAGTCTTTCGCTCGCCGCCTCCTCGCGAAGCCGGCGGACGCCGCGCAGCAGCTCCTCGAGCAGCTTGTCGTCCAGCACGTCGATGTTTTCTGTCATCGCCAGCAACTCCCGGGCGAGGCCGGCCAGAGAATCGGGCAGGGATTGGACCACGAACATGTGCTGGTCTATCTCGTCCTGCTCCACAGATTGCCGGATCAGATCAAAGAGAAGCTGATTGTCCGTGTACGCGAAGTCGTCCGTAGCCAGCGTCGCCAGGCCGTGCTGCTGCAGTAAGCGGTCCACTCGATAAATCAGCTCCGGTCGTTGGAAAAGCCAGGCAAGTACGTGCGCCTCGATCTTTCTCCGGGGTGCAACAACTGCCGGTCCAGGCATGATGGCCGGCGTGCTGGGTGTCTGCGCGGGCGCCGCCCGGCGCCTCTGCCCGGGGGAGCTGGCGCGCGGAAATCCTCCCAGGAAGGCGCGTTCATCGATCCTCAGGAACCGTGCCAGCTTTTGGATGTAGAACTCCCGTTCCTCGGGCTTGGGTAGATCCTGGATGAGGGGCAACACCTGGGCCGAGATCTCGGACGCTACCTTGCGGTCATCTAGGTTGCGGCCGTGCGCCAGCGCATGCATCACGTGCTCGATGATCGGCTCTGCCGCCTCGATCAGGCGTTTCCACTCCTCCCGGTCGCGGCTCACGATCTCGTCGGGGTCCAGCCCGTCGGGCATGGAGGCCACGCGCAGGTCGGCCTGAAGCCGTGCCTCGTTCCGTAGTAGCCCGCGTGCGTCAAAGGCAAGTTCGCCCTCGCGATCCATGGCTTGGCGCGCCGCCTCAAGGCCTCGCAGGACCGCCTTCTGCCCGGCTGCATCCGGATCGAGTGCCAGAACGATCTTGCGCGTGAAACGCTTCAGCAGTCGCAGTTGCTCTTCGGTCAGGGCCGTACCCATGGGCGACACAACGTTTTCGTAGCCGGCTTGGTGTAGCGCGATCACGTCCAGGTAGCCCTCGACGATGACAGCCTGGTCTGCGGCGCGGATGGACTTGCGTGCCCTGTCAAGGCCGTACAGCAATCGGCCCTTCGTGAAGACCGCGGTCTCAGGGGAATTCAGGAACTTGGGCACGTCATCCGGATCAACGATCCGTGCCCCAAAACCCGCCATTCGTCCGTTCTCGTCTCGTATGGGGATCATGATGCGGTGACGGAAGCGGTCAAATGTCGAGACGGATGTGCCCGCCTGGGCATCGCCTTGGCGTTCGCTCACCAGCCCCGCATTCAGGAGCTCCTGTTCGCTATAGCCGCGCTGCGCGAAGTGCTTCAGTGCAGCGTCGTAGCTCTGGGGCGCGTAACCCAGACCGAAGGTTTCGATGGTGGCATCGCTGAGTCCGCGCTTTTGCTGAAGGTAGCTAAGCACCGATGGGTTTTGCCGCAATTGCGCGGCGTAGAAGATCCGGGCATCCTCGAGCAGCTTGCGCAGAATCTCGTGGGCCTCTCTCTGCTCGGGCGGTTCCGCGTGATATGCAGGCAGTTCCACGCCGGCGCGGGCCGCCAGCCGCGTCAGTGCCTCACGGAAATCAAGCCCCTCCTTCTTCATTACGAACTTGAAAATGTCGCCGCCCTCGTTGCATTCGCCGAAGCAGCGCCAGGTGCCCGTTTCGGGCCAGACCACGAACGCGGGCGTGTGCTTGTTGGGGTGGAACGGGCAGAAACCCGTGTAGTTCCTGCCGCTCTTGCGCAGCCTGACGCCGCTTCCGCTGATCAGTTCAACAATATCGATGCGGGACTTGATCTCGTCGGTTGTGGACATGAGAAAAGGGTGAGGCCTGATGCAGTGGAATTATAGACGCGTTCCGCGGCACGCCAGGTTCAGACAGCGGGTGCCGCCGATGCTGGAGCCCGCCCCTGTAAGTTGGCTTTCGGTCCGTGACGTCTAGTGCGGCAGTTGAATGCTCGGGACCTCGATCTTGATTGCGCTGCCTGACCAAAGTCCCCCTACTGAATTGGCGAAATCCTTGAATGCGCCGGCAACCGGAGCCCAAAGCGCATCGCCGTTGATCTCGGTTCCCACCTGTGCGAACAAGGCCTTCGCGCCGGTCCACATCTCGGTCGCTCCTGCCCGCGCCTGAGGATCCAAAGTCACCCAAACGCCCAGCCCCAGAGCGATGGCAGCTAGTGAACCGATAACAACCCACTTTGACATGCTGTCTCCTTCATGCCTCGCCGCCCACGCACCAGACATGGCCCGGCAGCGTCTGCAACATCGTCTCGGGCCGCGACCGCGTGCCTGCCTTCATGGAAGAGCTCTGGATTGTGGAGGATACCAGGCGTGGGGAGGCCGTGCCGATGCAGTCTAGTGCTTCTTGCCTCGTACCAGGTCGTCGAGCTGTTCATCCTGGATGCCCGCGTCGGAGAGCCTCTTCTGGTGGGCTTTCAACGCCTGGTCGATCTTGGGTCCATTCTCTGCATTCTTTTCGGACTCAAGCCGGGTCAGGATCACGTGGAACTCATCCCTTGCCTGTCCCTCGCCGCGCGCGTCGTGGGCCACCCTTGTTAGTTCCGTCGCCCGCCTGTCCGCCAGAGTGAGATCCACGTCGACGGGATCCGGAGACACCGCCCGCCACACATCTTCGCTGCTGAGTTTCCAGGCGTAGAGTGGCTCCCCAGGGAGCGCGGCTTGGGAAAAGGCGGTTGTGCTCAGGAGCATCACGACCACGATTGCCGCCGCCGCGACTGCAAGCCGCCATGCGGGCTGAAATGCCCTCGGCATTTGCCGCCGATGCGCCTCAACGTGCGCCATCAGCTTCGCCCGACCGACGCGCCTGTAGGTCTGCGAAGTTGTCACAGCATTGATCACATTGAGGCGCGCCGATGCTTCCAGAAGCGGCCTGAGTTGAGCCTCGTGCCCAGGATACCGCGCCAGACATTGCTCAACGCCGTATCCTTCGACCGTCATCCGTCGCAGACAATCATCCAGAATTGCTTCGATCTCGTTCACGTCCCTTGCCTTCCGTTCGCCTTCATCACTCGTGCCAGTGCTTGCAGTGCCCGCATCTGCAGTGCCCGGATTGCACCTTCACTCTTGCGCATCCGCTCCGCGATCTGGCCGGTGTCCATCTCAGCAATGAATCTCAGTGTAAGCACTTCGTGTTGTTCTTCCGTCAAGTGTTGCATCGCCCGCTGCAACGCCTCAACTTCATACTGCAGGTCCAGCTTTGCCTCAAGCGCCGGATCAGGCTTGATCACCGCCTCGTCCAGTGACACGCTCTGCTTGCGAGTGCGGTAGTGGTCGATGACAGTGTTGCGCGCAATTGTGTAGAGCCAGGCCAGGAACGGCCCGCCTGGTCGATATCGGTGCAGGTTCCCCCAGGCCTTGAGGAATACCTCCGATGTCAGATCCTCCGCGAGTTGCGCATCGGTCACGCGGAAGAAAATGTAACGGTAGATCCGATCGACGCACGCGTCGTACAGGCATCCAAAGGCGCCTGCCTCGCCGGACTTGGCTTTGCGGATCAGGTTCGCTTCGTCAGGCTGGGTGTCGCTCGCGCCTGCTGGGCGGCCTGAGTTCAAGGTGCTCCATCCTATACAACGTTGCAGGCTGCCACGCGTTACGTCTCATGCGGTCGGGATGCCTTGCGAAGGGCAGCCTAGAATCCTTCCAGCTTGGAGAGGTCTGCGATTCCCCTAGCCAGGCCCGCGATCCGCTGCAGCAGACCCAAGCGGTTCTCGCGTACGCTTTTCTTGCTCTCCATCACAAGCACTTTGTCAAAGAAATCGTTCACCACTGGGATCATGGGCACGAATGCCCCGAACAGGCTGTCTGGATCGCGCCGGCCGGAATCGCGCAGCGCAGTCTCGGCTTTCTGGAGAGCGTGGAAGAGGTCCTTTTCCTGCTTCTCCGTGAGGCTTTTCGAATCGACCGCGAAGGTCTTCTTCTGGTCGCGCGTGATGCGCACGCACCGGGCAAAGGCAGGCAGGATCGTCCTCCAATCCTCTCGCAGCACCCACGCTTGTAGCTGCCGCACGCTGCCGGCAGCCCCGGCGGGGTTCGCTGCCTGTTCGGCGAGCACCGCATCCACAACGTCGTACCGGTGGCCCGCTTCCTTCAGCTGCACGGCCAACCGCACGGTAATGAAATCCAGCACTTCCGTCAGGCGCTTGGCGTCGACAGTGATGGGCTGCACTTTGGCTGCCTTGTCGATCGCCTTGACCAGATCCACATCGATCTCTTGCTCGAGCAGCGGCTGGACGATGCCCAGGGCCGCGCGCCGCAGGCCGAAGGGATCTTTCGCTGCGGTGGGTGCAAGGCCTGCTGCAAACAACCCCACCAGCGAATCCAATCGATCTGCAAGCGCCACCGCCAGACCAGCCTGCGACTTGGGCGTGGCCTGGTAGTGTTCGCCGATCGCCTCGGCCACGGCCGGGAGCTCTCCCGAGCGGGCCGCGTACTCGCGCCCGATCACGCCCTGCAGCGACGTCATTTCGGTCACCATCTTGGTGACCAGGTCTGCCTTGCACAGCCTGGCAGCGCGTCGGGCAAAGACCGCTTCGTCCTCCTTCAGCCCTAGCATCGGGATGAGTGCGTCAACCAGATTCTGGATTCGCTCGGTCTTGTCCAGCATCGAGCCGAGCTTCGTGTGGAAGGTCAGCCCCGCCAGTTTCTGAACATACGCCTCCAGCGGTTGCTTCACGTCTTCGCGCACAAAGAAATCCGCGTCCGCAAACCGCGCACCCAGGACATGCTCATTGCCCTGCTGCACCAGGTCCAGATGCTGGTCGTCGCCGTTGCGGATGGCAATGAAGTTGGGCATCAGCTTCCCGTCCTTTTCGATGGGGAAATAGCGCTGTTGCTTCTTCATCACAGAGATCAGCACTTCGCGCGGTAGCCGCAGGAAAGCCGGGTCGAAATTGCCGAGGACCGCGGTCGGCTTTTCGACTAGGTTGGTCACCTCCGCCAGCAGGTCGTCCTCGAGCAGCGCCTCTGCGCCCATCTTGGATGCCGCTCGCTGCACCTGCTCACGGATCGAAGCCTTGCGCTCATCCGCTCCCAGGACGACCCCGGCGCGGTGAATCTCCTCCAAATATCGGCCAGCCGAGCGGATTTCGATCTGCGGCGAGTCGTTCGGACGCAGGCCCCGCGTCGTCCTGCCCGAAGCCACGCCCGCGTATTCAAAGGGAATGACTGTTTCCCCATAGATCGCCACGATCCAGCGTATCGGTCTCGAGAACGACACGCCTGAGTCGTTCCAGTGCATCGACTTCTCGAATTTGATCTTGGTGATCACGCTTGGGATCAGTGTCGCCAGCAGGGAGGTGGTCGGTGATCCCAGGTTCCCCTTGTGCCCGATCACATAACGTCCACCATTCCGTTCCTGCACCAATCTGTCCCTGGTCAGTTCATCTGCCGTGAGGTCAAGCTGGTTCTTGCGGGCCCATCCCAGCAAAGCCTGTGTGGGCTTGCCATCCGCGTCAAAGGCTGCTGATTCGGGCGGGCCCTTGATTTCCAGCTGGCTGTCTGGCTCTCGCGCCGCAAGCTCCGAGACGTGCACGACCAGCCTGCGTGGTGTGCCGAAGGCCTTCAGGCCTGAGTGTGTCAGTCCATGAGCTGCGAGCACGTCGTCTTCGAAGGCTTTGCGGAGAGCCTCCGCGCCCGTTGTGATGTCGTCTGCGGGCAGCTCCTCCACGCCGATCTCCAGCACGAACTCAGCCGGTCCGGTTGCCGCCTCGGGAAACGCTGGTTGGACGGCCTCTTTTGGCGCGCTCTCTTTCAGAAGAGGGAATTCCAGGTGCTGCCTCTGCTCCACATACGCCTCGGCCACGCCGCGCGCCAGGGCGCGCATGCGTCTGAAGAACGCCTGCCGCTCGGCCACGCTGATAGCGCCGCGTGTGTCCAGGATGTTGAATGCGTGCGAGCATTTCAGCACGTAGTCGTGTGCCGGCAGCACCAGGCCTGCGGCCAGACAGGCATCGGCTTCCGCCGAGTACAGGTCGAATATCTTGCGCACGTGCCCGATGTCGGCCGTCTCGAAGTAGTACTTGGAATGCTCGTACTCCTCACGTTGACGGATGTCGCCGTACCTCACGTTTGCTCCCCACGGCTCGTCCCATATCGCGTTTGCGTTGTTGAGGGCGATCAGGATGCGCTCAAGCCCGTAGGTCAGCTCCACAGATACCGGGTCCAGCGCAATGCCACCCATCTGCTGAAAATACGTGAATTGCGTGATCTCCTGCCCGTCGAGCCACACCTCCCAGCCCAGGCCCCAGGCCGAGATGGCTGGTTGCTCCCAGTTGTCCTCGACGAAACGGATGTCGTGCTTCTGGGCATCGACGCCCAGGGCTTTCAGTGAATCCAGGTACAGCTCCTGCGGATTGCCGGGATCGGGCTTCAGGATCACCTGGTACTGCGTGTGCAGTTGGAAGCGGTTCGGATTCTCCCCGTAGCGACCATCATCGGGCCGCACCGATGGCTCCACGTACGCGACGTTCCACGGCTCTGGTCCGAGCACGCGCAGGAATGTCGCGGGGTTCATCGTGCCCGCGCCCACCTGTGTGTAATACGGCTGCGCGATCAGGCAGCCGTGCTCCACCCAGAACTGTTGCAGCTTGAGGATGATCTCTTGAAATGTAGATTTCGTCATTAGGCTTTCTTGATCTCAGATTTGTACTGCAGATTGGGGATCGGAGGGATTATACCGTAGGCAATACTGAACCATCCGCGTCTTGAAAACCTTGCAAACATAGGGCTAAGGCATACTATCACTTCCGCCTGATGGCGGCGCGACCAAGGGATTCAGGAGGCCTTGAGGGCTGTCTGCCGCCGGTCAGACAATCGATTCCCGTGGAATGCTCGGTCCGTGCGCATTCAATTGTGGTTAAATCTCACGCATGCCCCCAGACATCCTCATCCTCGGCGGCGGACCTGCTGGCCTCTCCACTGCGCTCCATCTCGCGCAGCTGGCGCCCGAGCTGACGCCGCGCATCCTTGTCCTCGAGAAGGCCCGCTACCCGCGTCACAAGCTCTGCGCCGGCGGGCTGACAGGCGATGCCGAAATTCTCCTTTAGCGCCTTGGACTGGATGTCGCGGAAATCCCCCACGTCGACGCGACCGAAGCGCACCTCGATTTCGCGGGCAAGGGCCTCGTCATAGCCCCGTGCCGCGCACACGCCCTCCGCATCATCCGGCGCGACGAATTCGATGCCTGGCTGGCCGCGAAGGCACACCTCGCGGGCATCGAGATTCGCGAAGGTGTGAAGGCCCGCCGAGTGGAACCGCGTCCTGATTCCGTGATTGTCGATACCGATTCTGGCGTCTTCGAGGCCGCGGTCGTCATTGGCGCTGACGGATCCAATGGCATCACCCGCCGCTGCATCCTGCCGAACTCCCCGATCCATACCGCCCGCGCGTTGGAAGCCCTCGTCCCTCTCGGCCACGTCGTTGTCGAAGATCCTGTGCTCTTCGGGTTGAGCGAAGCAAAGCAGTCTGCGACTCCCAACCTTGTGTTGAACGACTGCAGTAATCTCCCTGCGCTGCAATCCAGTGCCTCCCGACCCAACGCGCCCGGTACTAATATGCACGATGCAGACGTTGCCTACCTCGACTTTGCTCCCGTACCCCTGGGCATTGCTGGCTACACTTGGGACCTCCCCACACAGCTCAAGGGTCAGCCCATGCGCTGCTGGGGCATCTACGACACGAATCTGCTGGCGGATCGCGAGCGCCCACCATTAGCGCAGGCTCTCGCAAACGAAATGCAGCGGCAGGGCAACGCCCTCGTCGACATTGAGCTGCAAGGCCATCCGGTTCACTGGTTCACTCCGTTCAGCCGCCTCAGCGTCCCCCGTGTGATCCTGATTGGCGATGCCGCCGGGGCCGACGGCATCTTCGGTGAAGGAATCAGCATCGCGCTGGGCTACGGGCGCATTGCCGCGGAAGCCATTTGTGATGCGAGTGCCCGCGGTGACTTCTCATTCCAGGACTACCGCCGCCGCGTCCTTCGCAGTCCGTTGGGGCAGGCTCTCACCGTCCGCACGGGCATCACGCATATCCTCTACCGCCTGCATTGGGCGTGGTTCCAAAGATTCTTTTGGCGGCTGTTCAAGCCCGTCGTGGCCGCTGTGGCCTCTGTCCTCGTCTTGAACTGGGCGAGAAGAATGCGGTAGTCGCTGGATCCGGCGGCTTCTCCCTTGTGGAAGGCCTGATTGACAGGCCGCCTCCCGCGGCCGGATTGTTCCTCATTGTTTCATCCACGGCGCGTTTTTCGCGGGAGGCAGCTTCGAGTTGCCATCCCGCACGCCGGCGCCATGGGGCGGCGGCGGCTCTGCGCGTGACAGCCTTCCCTTGCTGCACACGCCGGTCCAAAAGGAAGGGATGGGCAGAATGCCCATCCCTTCCTTTTGGACCGAATCCCCTCCCTCCCACTCGGGGGAGGAGATAGGGGTGGGGACACCCGCTCCCCCTTATCGCCTGATCTGCCTCAAGAAACCCGGTGTCTTCAGCTCTCGCTCCAACAGATAAGTGAAAAAGCCCTGCATTAGAACCTCTGTCTCCTGTTGAACCTCTGGCGTAGGCCGGGCGCGGGCGGCCTCAGCGTAGGTCGATCGCTGAAAGTGGCGCAGGTACCTCAGAGCCTCAAGCGTGATGGGCCGCAGCTGTAGCCTTTCTGAGCGCCCAAGATCCTCGTGTTTCGAGGAGGCTGGACACACGACTCCGCCTGCAGCGTAGGAAAAGAACTGATCTTCAGCTTGGATTTCGCTGCCGCAGATGGCACACTCAAATAGCTTTGGCCTGAAACCCAGGTGATCCAGCAGCCGCATCTCGTAATAGCGAATGGCCAGCCATGGCTCGGACCTATTTGCCAGCCGGGAAAGCGTCTCTGTCAGGAGTCGGAAGATGGCGGTGCTGTCGCTGCCTTCGTCATATGTGAACCGATCCACCAGCTCGATCACGTACGATGCCTGACTCGTCAATACAAGGTCGTCCCGCAGCGGCAGATAGGCATCGATTGTCTCCGCTTGTGTGACAAGCGGGATATCGCGTCCTTTCGCTAGTTGCAGCCTGACGTGGGTGAATGGCTCCAGGTGTCCCGCTTTGCGGGAGGTGATCTTGCGCGCCCCTTTGACCATCGCGCGGGTCTTTCCGAGCTGTCGCGTGAAGAGCGTCAGGAGGCGATCGGCCTCGCCGTAATCGGCGTGCTGCAGGACGACAGCTTCAACCCCGAAGGAATGCGCTTCGCGCATTGAGTCCCTGTGGTGCTGGAATCTTGCGCACGATCTAGCTCTTGCCCAGGTGCTGGGGCTGGAACGCATCCGGCAGTAGTTCTCGCACCGTCGTTTCCTTGATCACCTTGCCGCTTCCGTCGGCGAGCACGACCAATGTATCGAGCCCGAACTCCGCCAGTACCTGGCGACAACCTCCGCATGGTGAACCACCATTGTCGGTCACCACGGCGATGATCTCAAAATCCAGTTCACCCTCGGAGACGGCCTTGAAGACGGCTGTCCGCTCGGCGCACATGCTTGTGGGATAGGCCGCGTTCTCGACATTCACGCCTGTGAAGACGCGCCCGCTCCGTGTCCGCAGGGCGGCGCCCACGCGATAATTGGAATATGGCGCGTAGGCACGCCGACGTGCCTCGTTCGCCAGCTCGATCAGAGACTGCTTATCCTGTTTGGTGGTGTTCATCGTTTTTACCGGCTGAGTGCTTGAAGCCTTCTGCCACGCTCAGCTCTTCTTCCGCTTTCGCGGAACCTTCCTGATGTCTCGGGCCGGCACGCCGACGACCAGTGTGTCCGGCGGTACATCCCTTGTCACGACGGCGCCCGCGCCTGTCCGCGCGCCATCCCCGATCTTCACGGGCGCGACCAGCATCGTGTCCGATCCAATGAAGACGTCTTTGCCGATCTCTGTTGGATTCTTCTTCTCACCGTCATAGTTGCAGGTGATCGTGCCCGCGCCGATGTTGGTGTTTTCGCCGATGGTGGCGTTTCCAATGTATGAGAAGTGGCCCACCTTGACGCCTGGTGCTAGGTAGGAATCTTTGACCTCACCGAAATTGCCCATGTGCACGTGCTTCGCTAGGTGCGCGCCCCGCCTCAGTCGTGCAAACGGTCCGATGTCGACATCGTCCTCCATCAAGGCGCCTTCCATCATCGAAGCCAGCACCTTGCAGCGGTCGCCGATGGTGGAGTCGCGGATGATCGTGTTGGGCCCGATCACGTTCGCCTTGCCGATGACGGTCTTCCCCATGATATGCGTATTCGGCTGTACCAACGTGTCTTCACCGATCATCACCTCCGCCTCGATGTATGTGGAAGCGGGATCCGCAATGCCCACGCCGTTGAGCATGTGTTGGCGGTTGATGCGCCGCCTCATTGCTGCCTCGGCCTCGGCCAGATGCACGCGGTTGTTGATGCCAATAGTTTCGATCAGATTGTCGTGTACCACGGCGCGCACCGTCTTCTTGTCGCGCCTCGCTATCTCGACAATGTCGGTAAGGTAGTACTCGCCCTTCTTCGGGTTCTGCTCGATCCTTCTGAGCGCTTCCCACAGCCATCCGGCCTCGAAGCAGTATGCGCCGACGTTGAGCTCGTGGATTTGCAGTTGCTCCGGCGTGGCCACGTATTCCTCGACAATTGCCTCGATTGTGCCATCCGCGGCGCGCACCACCCGGCCAAAACCGCGCGGATCGTCGGCGATGACCGTCAGCAGGGTGACGGGGCCCGTATTCGCCTCTTGTGCATCGACAAGCTGCTGAAGTGTCTCACCCCGCAGCAGCGGCATATCTGCGTATGTGACAACCATGTAATCGCTCTTGCCTTTCAACAGCGCCTCAGCTTGCAGCACTGCGTGTGCCGTGCCCAGTTGCGGCTCCTGCAAGACGAAGTCCGCGGCATCCCCGACAAATGCCCTCACCGGCTCCGCTCCGTGGCCAATGACGATCACCGGCTTTCCCGTAGATACTTGTTGGACCGCTTCCAGCGTGTGCCACAGCATCGGCTTGCCGCAAAGCGGATGCAGCACCTTGGGGGTCGCCGAGTGCATTCGAGTTCCCTGCCCGGCGGCCAACAACACAGCAGCGACTTTCATTGGATCTCCTTCACGGACGCGGTTCCCATTCTCTCCTGTCAATCGGGCTCGGTGCCCTCCGCGGGGTCAGAGAAAAACACCCGCCTGCGCGGGTTTTCATGTCACAGCTGGGGCGCCTGGACTCGAACCAAGATCCACAGATCCAAAGTCTGGTGTGCTGCCATTGCACCACGCCCCAAAGCACATGCCCAGAGTCAAGGAACCGCTGAGCGCGGAGGATTGTATCACAGCGACCGAGTCGCACTCGCGCGGGTGGCCGCAGGTGCACGTCCCAGGCGGGCCTACTTCTCTTCGCTGTCGGGAGTCAGGCCTAATTTACGGGCCTCTTCGTACGGGATCACATCCTTGCTCATCGGCTTGTTTGCATGCTGCGCTGCCGCCGCTTCCCAGTAGGCGTCAAGCTCTTCCTGGCTCATGCGAGTCTCGGTCGCGGCGCTCAACAGTGCCTCCATTTCTGGAGCAGATTGTTTCAAATCACCCGTCTTGCCTCGTTTCTTTCGCGCCGGGCCGGCGACGCCAATGTTCCGCAGTCCCTTGGCAACCTCTTCCCTGACCGCCCTCATGGCCTGCAGCGTGTCTGGAAGTGCCTCGTCGCTTGAGAGATTCCCACCTGCGAGCATCAGCGAATATGAGGCATCCACCGGCATTAGGATCAGATCCTGATCGCCACCCGCAAAAACGGAGAACTGGTTCAGGATCTCCTGTCGGTTCGAGTCTGAAACCTTCAAGCCTGCGGCGAAGGCCGCGGTCAGCGCCGAGATCAAGGACACTTCCATGCTCCGGTCGCGCAGGTCTCCGGCCCGTGCGACAACCAGGCCGCGATGGCTCATCAGGAACACGGCATCCGCGCCAATGTCCTGACGAAGGTTTGCCAGCAGATCTGAGACCCGCATCCGGCTGGCATCGGTACCCGATCCCAATTCGGAGGGAAGAATGGTGCGCGCCAATCCAAGGCCGCGCTCCACCGCGTCGAGGAAGTCCCCCAGCGGCACAGGTTTGCTGAAGACTGCCACCGCGCCGGCATTGAGCATCTCATCGCGCACTTTTCGATCGGTGTTCCCCGTGATCAGGATCACCCTCATATCGGGCTGTCCCGCCCGCGCCTTGTGCATCAGTTCGATGCCCGTGATGCCTGGGAGATTGTAGTCCGTGATCAGCAGGTCCACTCGGCGGCTGCCAACTTCATGCAAGGCAGCCTCGCCGGAGTCGGCCTCGAGGATCTCGAGCTCTGGATTCCTGAGTGTGTCCAGGGCCGAGTGCAATAGGCGCAGGATGTCACGTTGATCGTCGACCAGCAGGATGGCAGGTGCCATGCGTACGGACCTGACCGGCCCCACTATGCCGGCCTACTGAATGAATGTCTCGGCGAAGTGGCAGGCGGCAAAGTGCCCTGGCTTGAGTTCGCGAAACTCGGGTTCCTTCTCGGAACAGATCTGTTGAGCCACCGGGCAGCGCGGGTGAAATCGGCAGCCGCTTGGGGGTCGCAGCGGGCTGGGCACGTCGCCCTTCAGGATAAGCCGCTTGCGCTTCAGCTTCGGGTCTGCAACTGGAATGGCAGACATCAATGCCGCCGTGTACGGGTGCAATGGGTTGCGGTAGAGCTCGTAGCGCTCTGCCAACTCTGCCATTTTGCCCACGTACATGACCGCCACCCGGTTAGAGATATGCTCCACTACGCTGAGGTTGTGGGCGATGAACAGGTATGTCAGGCCGAATTCCTGCTGCAGATCCTTGAGTATGTTTAGAACTTGCGATTGGATGGACACATCCAGGGCGCTCACGGGCTCATCGCACACGATGAACTTCGGCCGCAGCGCCAGGGCGCGGGCGATGCCAATGCGCTGACGCTGTCCACCGGAGAACTCATGCGGGAAACGGTGCGCGTGATATGTCTCCAGCCCCACCTTCTTGAGCGTATCCATCATGATCTCGACGCGTTCCTTGTGAGTGCCGACCTGATGGATGTTCAGTCCCTCCATCACCGATTCGCCGATTGGCAGACGCGGATCCAGCGAGCCGTAGGGGTCCTGGAAGATGATCTGCATATCGCGCCGGACTTCCTTGAGCTCTGCTGTCTTCAATGTGAAGACTTGGCGGCCGTCAAAGACCACCGAGCCGGAAGTGGGATTGATCAGGCGCAGCATCGTCCGCCCAATGGTGGTCTTACCGCAGCCGGATTCACCGACCAGACCGAGCGTCTCGCCTTTCTGGATTGTGAAGCTCACGTCGTCCACGGCCTGGACATGCGCCACCACGCGGTGCATGATCCCGGCCCGCACGGGGAAGAATTTCTTCAGGTGCTCAACCCGCACCAGCGTTTCGTTCGAGGTTGAATTCTGAGCCATCAAGGACTCCGGGACGGGGTCAGCGCGCCTTCAGCGGTGCGCGGTGGCCTTCAGCGTTTTGGTAGAGCCAGCAGCGGACGTGATGACCGGATCTGAGCTCGGTCAGCTGCGGATCAAATTCGGTGCAGATCTTCAGTGCATGTTTGACGCGGGCCACGCACCGCGGCGCAAAGCGGCACCCGGAAGGCAGATTGACCAGGTTGGGCACGTTCCCCGGGATGACGTCCAGGCGCTCCTTGATCTTGCCCAGGATCGGTATGGATCCAATGAGACCCTGGGTGTACGGATGAAGTGGATGATCAAAGAGCTCTTCGCACTCAGTCTGTTCGACAATCTCCCCCGCATACATCACAGCCACGCGCTCCGCCATTTCAGCAATGACGCCCAGATCATGGGTGATGAGCAGCACCGACGTGCCCATCTTCTCTCGCAGATCCCGGATGAGGTCCAGGATTTGCGCCTGGATCGTTACGTCCAGCGCGGTGGTGGGTTCATCTGCGATCAGCAACTCGGGTACGCACGCCAGCGCCATCGCGATCATCACCCGCTGTGCCATCCCGCCGGACAGCTCGTGGGGGAACGACTCGGCGCGGCGCTTGGCATCCGGAATACCCACCATCTGCAGCAGCTCAACCGCGCGAGCCTGGCCGGCCTCCTTGCCGAAATCCTGGTGAATGCTGAGTACCTCGGCGATCTGATCGCCCGCACGGAACACTGGGTTCAGGGCGGTCTGCGGTTGCTGGAAGATCATCGAGATGCGATTCCCTCGCACCCTCATCATCTCTCTTTCGGGCAGGTCCAGCAGACTCGTTCCGTCCAGCAGGATCTCACCCTCAAGGATCTTGCCGGGAGGCGCGATCAGGCGCATGATCGAGAGCGAAGTGATGCTCTTGCCGCAGCCCGATTCGCCCACAAGGCCGAGGACCTCCCCGGCCCTGATCGTGAGGTCCACTCCGTCCACGGCGTGAACCACGCCGTCTTCGGTGAAGAAGTGGGTCTTAAGGTTCCTGATTTCGAGCAGAGTTTTCTTGTTGGGCTTCGTTGCTGCCATTGTGCTCGGTCCCAAGTTGCGCCTGATTATAGTCGAGAACCGCTATGGTGTCTCCGGAATCGCCAATTCGGGCGCACCATACACACCGGCCAGGCCGTCCAGCACCTCGGCGAATGGATACGAGACGTTGCGAAAGCTGTCAGTGGTGACCGGGGAATATAGCGGCACCATGGGAACCTCATTTGCTAGGATTCGCTGAATTTCACGTGCAAGCCCAAACGCCTTGTCCAGATCGCTGGTCGCGGCCAGTTCACCGCATAGCGACGTAACGGAAGTGGGCTCGTAGTGAAAATCCCCGCCTGCACTGAACCAATCACACAAATAGCCCGGATACGGACTCGCCCTCCATCCCACCACGGCCATATCGTAGTCGCCGCTGCTGAGAACCGCGTAATCGACGACATCTGCCGGCACTGGTTTCACGTTCAGGGGTATCCCAAGTATCAGCCCTCGCTGTTCCACGTACGCGGCCGCTGCCATGCGCAATTCATCCGAGGCAGGTGCTAGCAATTGCATCTCTGGCACCGCCGCGCCATCCGGTCCTCTCAATCCCTGGCCTGTTTCCGCCCCCGCTGGATCCCGCTCCCATGTGTAGCTGTGCGCCTTAAGGATCTCAACGGCTTGGGCTGCCCGCGAGGCCGCGTCCAGATCTGTGCAAGGCATACGAGCCTCCTCGCTGTACCACGAGCCATCCCCCCGTTCCACAAATGAGACCAGGGGCGCGGTGCCGGCTCCCAGCAGACCTGCAAGCTCTTGTTGGTCGATCATGCATGCCAGGGCTTGGCGGAGAGATGGATCGCCAAGCCTGCGCGAATCGAGGTTGAAGACCAGGAAGCGCATGCTCCGCGTAGGACTTATCATCGCGCTGGGCGGACCACCGGCTGCGTGCGGCAGCGGGTCCAGGATCACGTCGATTTCTCCGCCCGCCAGGGCCCGCGCCGCGGCCTCGCGCGTCTCGTACGTGTGATAGACCGCACGGTCGAAGCTCGGAGCCGGGCCCGGAAAATCATGGTTGGGGACGTTCACAATCGTTGCCCCTGCCTGCGCCTCATGGAGTGTGTCATCTGCTGGAAGCCAGCCTCCGAGGAGGGGCTCGCCATCGTCGTTCTCCTGAGACAAGGCCAGCCGGGCGTCGTTCATTGCCTTTTGCAGTGCTTCCTCGGCTTCTGTGAGGTCGTTGGTCGCCTCATCGAGGTCTCCCTGTTTCCGCTTGAGATCCGCCTGCAGCTCACGTGCCTGTTCGCTCTGGGCAGCAAGTGTGGCCGCATACAGCCCATTGACTTCCTGTTGCAGCGTCGCGATCTTGCCGCTCAGCGCTTCCATGTTTGCGCGCAGGTCGTCGGGTGGGAGCGACTCGGCGGCAGCCGCTACTCTTGAGGACCAGAAGCGCTCCTGTACGACTGGTCCCTGCAGCGCACCGTACTGCCACGCCTGAACCGACGGCGCCCGCTTGAAGAAGAACTTGACCGTATCAGGCGCCACGGCCTCGGCGTGGTCAAGCCATTTGGGATCATAGTAGTCGTGCCAATCAAAGCCGAGGTCGAACTTGAGAGCGGCGTTGACTGTGAATGCAACGTCTTGGGCTGTGAAAGGAGCTCCGTCTGTCCATCGCAGGTCCGTGCGCAATGGCACTGTGGCCGTGTGAAAGATTCCCTCTTGGCGAATTTCCGTCGGCAGACCGCTGGCTGTGACCGCTTCAAAAACCTGATCGGGAGGAGATGTGCCATACAGCCGCGGCCAATAGCGCGCCCGCACGGCATAGTTGTTGTAGGAATAACCTCGGCCGTCGAACAACATCCAGACGTTGTGGTCAGTGACTTCGCCGATCAACGCGAAGCGAATCTCCGGCGCACGCGCCGGTGCCGCCATCGTCGGTGTGGGGATGAGGTGGGGCATGGATGTGGGGCCGGGCGCGCAGGCACTGGCCAGAATTGCCAGCATCAACAGGCTTGGAGCGCCACGTGCTGCGCGCGGCGCCTTCGAAGCCCGGCGCAAGTTCGGTGATCTACCCACTACTGGCAGCCTTGGCCCCTATCGAACGCCTCGATGTTCCACATTGGATTTGCGCTCGGGTCAAGGTCAAAGTGACACACATCCGCCCGCGCAGCGGCGACCTTCAGCCGGTAGTACAGCGGTATGGCCGGAATTTCCGCGGCGAAGACCGACTGGGCCTTCTGGAACGCCTCGCCAAACCCGGCTTCACCCGGCAAGGAAAGCGATGCCGCGTGACATGCCGCGTCGTATTCTGGGTTTTTGAAGCCTGTCACGTTCGTGCCCACCCAGTGATTGCCCGCGTTGGGCATTTCGCTGCTCATGAACCAATCGCACGGGGGCAGCACAGCGTCGGTCGACATCGCGTACTCGATCAGGTCAAAGCGCCGGCCAAATAGCAGGCCCTCCGGGCCCGGCGCGTACAGGTCGTCCTGCGAGAAGTATTGCACATTGACGCCTACGCCGCATTCCGCCAACGATTGAGAAAGGATATCCGCCACTTGGCGCCGTTGAAGTGCTGGTGTGGAATAGTAGTTGAGGGTCAGTGGCGTGCCGGCCGGCACATTCGCCACGGAGGAGGCCAGGCGCGGCGTGCTTGGGTTTCCGTCTGTATCTCTCCAGCCGACCTGCTCCAGCAGCTGGATTCCTGCCGCGGGGTCGTGCCTGTACGCGGGCACGTTTCCATTGTAAAGAGGATGGTCGAGTGGGACGAACGTGAGTGGAACTGTGGAGCGCCCAAAGAGAACCGTGTCCACGGCCTTCTGCCGGTCAAGGCATAAGGCCAGCGCCTGGCGCGTCCGTGCATCGGCGAGAATGTCAGGTCGATCATTTCTGGCGAGGCTTATGCCGTCATCGTATGAGCCCGGAACGATACCAAGTCCGAGCCATTCGATCGCCATGCCAGGGACGATCGTGCTGTGCGCCTCACCCGACTGCTCCAGCTGGCTGAGCAAGGCCATCTGTCCGTCGAGGCGGATGCTCGGATCCAGGATGTCGCAGTGTCCCGCGGTCAACTCGCTGATCGCGGCGTTCGGATCGCTGACGAATCGGAATACCACCTCTTCGAATTTGGGATACCCCTCTGCTGCCCGGAAGTAGTTCGGGTTCTTGGCCAAGGTGATGTGATCGCCCGCAGCCCATTCTTCGATTTGGTACGGTCCCCAGCCGATGGGTGTGCGCGAAGCAATGTCGATTTGCGGCAGCTCCGCGGGTTGGAATTGACTCCAGGCATGCTTGGGCGCTGGAGCCCAGAAGTTGGTCATGAAAGACGTGTCGAGATAGCCCGGAACTCCCCACCACTGCGTCGTCGCCGGATCAGCCGCCTCGTACACCTGTGTGCGATCCACCAGGAACCTGGAGCCGATTTCTGCGGTCTCCGCATCCAACTGATAGGCGTACACCGAGTCGTCGGCCGTGAGGGGCGTTCCGTCGGACCAGGTCACATCTCCCCGCATCTGGAAGGTCACGATCATCTGGTCCATCTGCAGGGTGCTCGTCCCATCGTACGTGACGATGCAATCGTCGCCCCTGCATGTCGACGGCCGAATCCATACCCCGGCCGCAAGCAGGACGACATTGCCCTCGACGTCCACGATCGTGTCCCCCGCTTTCACCTCGACTGGCACGATTTGGACATCGCCCTCCGCCAGGGTCGGGATCTTCTCAAGTATGACCGGCTGGTAGTCGTAGCTCAGCGTATCGATCGGGCCGTCGTTGATCGCCGCCAGTACACTGCGCGCTGCGGCGTTGGGAGATGCGAGTGGATAGAGTGTGTTGGGCTCATTGCCCAGGCAGATTGTCAGGCTCCGTGCCGGTACTGCCGTCGACGTCGGGGCTGGGGTGGGTAGCGCCGCCGGGGCGGGGGTCGCCACCCTCTGTAACGGGAGTGCACACCCGGTCAGCAGGATGATCGACAAAGCGGTGACTGGTACGGCTCGGCGCAGGCCGGGCATCGAGCGCATGGTTGTCTCCTTGGTCGGACTGGCGCCGACCACTGTGTTCGGGCGTGACGGGCTTGCTGCCGAATCCTATCCCATCCGGGCGGTTCCAACAAGCGGAATGCGATTCTCATGCCGTCGCGCCCCATGGCGAAATTGGTCCCCACGCGTGGCTGCGGGTGGACAACAACCGACAAAACGCGGCGGCTCCCCGTGAGAGGTAACCCAGGCAGAAGACCGCGAGCGCATATCGTCTAGCGGTCTGGTGAGGCGGCCTATCTCAGGCCGCTCCGCGCCGCTTCTCCATATTGCCCTGTGGTGCAGATCGGGCTGTCAGGAAGATGACGAACGCTGCCAGCGCCATGCCGCCGAGTATCCGCGCGGCATTCAATCTCATGCTTTGATCCTGAACACGCCAGAGGCCGCTCAGACATCTCCTCCTGTGCGGGCCGAATCAAAAGGGACAAGATGCTCTCCGGATCCTGTCCCTTGGTTCAAGACTATGGGTGTATGTGTGATGCTCCAGCTACTGTGTGCCTCGCAGCCGTGGGTCAAAGGCGTCGCGCAGGCCGTCGCCCAGGAAATTGAAAGCGAACATGCAGATTGCCAGAGCCAGCGCCGGGAAGACCGCCTGGCTCGGGTACGTTCGCACCACCGCTGAGCCATCCGAGATCATGGCGCCCCACGAGGGGGTTGGAGGGGTTACGCCCAGGCCGATGAACGAGAGGAATGCCTCGGTCGTGATGTAGCCCGGGATGGCCAGGGTTTCATTCACGATCAGCGGACCCAGGATGTTCGGCAGGATGTGCTTGAACATGATGCGCCAGTTGCTTGCCCCAATCGTATGCGCAGCCTCGACAAATTCCTTCTCACGCACCGAAAGCACCTGCCCGCGGGTCAGCCGCGCCATGGTCTCCCATGCCGTCAGCCCGATTCCGATGAAGATGAAGAGCATGCCGCCGAGCTGGTGATCCAGCTGGCTCAGGGCATAGGCAGGCGTGCCTGGAGGGATCTCGGTCAGCGTCGAGCGGAAGAAGGCCATCAGCAATATGATGAACAGCAGGCTCGGGAAGGCGTAGAGCACATCCACAATGCGCATCATGATGTTGTCGACGCGCCCCCCGAAGTATCCCGAGATGCTGCCGTAGATTACCCCGACGATCAGGCTGATCAGCGGGCCAATGAACGCCACAGACAGTGATACGCGTCCGCCATAGATAATGCGGCTGAAGAGATCACGCCCGACGTAGTCCGCCCCGAGCGGGTAGGCCTCCGAGATCTGGGCATAGGGTTTCATTGTAGGGAACACCGAGAGCAGCCACTGCGGAACCTTGTTCTGGTCCACCAGCACCTGCACCTCGAATGACTTCAGTGCGATCTTGTCCGCGAAGATTGTAATGAAGATCAGCAGAATGATGATCGTCCCCCCGATCACGGCCGCGCGGTTGCGCATCAGCCGCCGCAGGGCGTCCTGCCACAGGCTCTCGCGCTTCTGGGTCAGGGGCATTCCGCCTGCGCCTCCTAGTGGCTGGGGTTGAAGGGCTTGGGTCTGCGCCATGGGTTCTCCTTGAATTCCGGGATCCGGCTCCCCTAGTCGTAGCGGATCCGCGGATCCAGGTACGCGTAGGTAAGGTCCACCACCAGGTTCGCGACCACCAGGAACACGGCGTACAAAAGGATCGTGCCCATGATCACCGGATAATCGCGGTTGGTTATGCTGACGACGAAGTACTTGCCCATCCCCGGTATGCCGAAAATGAGTTCAGTGACAAACGTGCCCGTGACCAGGGCTGCAAAGAGCGGTCCTAATATGGTTACGACGGGGATCAGGGAGTTCTTCAGGGCGTGCTTGGTGATGACGGTGCGTTCATGCAGGCCCTTTGCTCTGGCCGTGCGGATGTAGTCCTCCCGTACGGTCTGCAGCAGGCTGGCTCGTGTGAGGCGGGCAATGATGGCCGATGAACCCAGACCAAGCGCCACAGCGGGCATGATCGCGTACCTGAAGTAGTCCCACCCGAGGTGGGTGGGCAGGAAGCCAAGAATGTAGGGTGGTTTTGCGCCCCATCCCGTGGGTGGAAGCCACTTCAGTGCGACTCCAAATATCCATACCAGGATGGGACCCAGCACAATCACAGGCACCGAGACCCCGAAGATCGCCATTGCCATGCCGGTGTAGTCGTAGATCGTGTTCTGCTTCAACGCCGCCACGATGCCGAGGGGCATGCCGATCACGAGCGCCACGGTCAGAGCCATGGTCCCCAGTTGGGCGGAGATCGGCAGATTGGCACGGAAGATGTCGTTCACCGTGCGGCTGCGGGAATGCATGGATGGCCCGAAGTTCATCCAGCGGAACCAGACCGGCCCAACCTTCTTGCTGATCAGGAAGTCATCCAGCAGCGAGTTGGTGGGCGCGATCGTGGTGATATGCGGCACCATCGTGTCGTAGAGGTAATCCACGTACTGCTTCCACAACGGGTCGTTAAGGTGGTAGCGTTCATTGAGGATCTTGATGGTTTCTTCCGGCAGTTTCTTCTCGCGGGTAAACGGCCCGCCGGGCACCGCGTGCATCAGCCCGAACGTAATGAAGGAAACCACCACCACCACCACCACCATGTACAGCAATCTGCGAATGACGTAACGGCCCATTCAGTGTCTCCTGCCGAGGACTTGCTGGAGAAGTATCGGATTTTGCAGGCGTCGAACACGCGCATCAAGCTCAACGCCTGGAAAATCAGATCCCTTTGCCAGCCGGCTTTGTCGTCTCCATCGGGGATAGAGAGGGGAGCAGCGCTCCCCTCTCTATGCTTCAATTCTTGGTGCTTAGTGGGCTAGGATATCCCACTTCTCGTACGCCTGTCGGGCGGTTGACCCGAAGGTGCGGGTGATATAGGGCTTGGTCAGATCCATGGAGGTGTACCAGTAGATCGGGATGATGACCGCGTCCGTGTTCACCAGGATGTCCTCGGCCTGCGCATAAAGGTCAACGCGCTTGGCAGCATCGGTCTCAACCGCGGCCTGTGTCACCAGGTCCTCATACTCCTGGCTGAACCAGAAGATGCCGCCGCTCGGCTTGTCGTTGGTGTACGGATTCGACGAGCCGTTGGCCGCAAAGACTTCCTTGTCGAAGTTGTTGGCATCCGGGTAGTCCTGGCACCAACCGAGGCGCCAGATCTGCGGAGTGGCTGCTCCCTTGATGGTCTCAAGGTACACGGCCCATTCCTGGTTTACGACCTTGACATTCACGCCCAGGGTGTCCTTCCACATCTGCTGGATCGCCTCGGCGATTCTCTGGTGGCCGGAGCTGGTGTTGAACATCAGGGTCAGGTCAAGCTGATCGGCTGTCTGGCCGGTCTCATCCAGGTAGGCCTGCAGTTCGGCCTTTGCGCCCTCAGGATCGGACTTGATGCCCAGATCCGGGTGATCGGCCATGGTCGGCGAGCCGGCAAGGCCGGGGCGCGCGAACCACTGGGCTGGCTGCTGGCCGCCCTTGGTCACGTTGTCGATCAGGCCCTGGCGATCAACCGCCATGGAAAGAGCGCGGCGTACGCGCACGTCGCTGACGATCGGGGCTGTCGTGTTGTAGCCGTAGAAGTACGTGCACAGCGACGGGTTGACTGACAGTTCTGCGGAAAGGATCGGATCAGCCTTGATGCGGTCCAGATCTGCCAGCGGGATACCGTTGGTGACATCCATGTTGCCGGCCTCGTACTCAGCCATCTGAGCCGTGGCATCCAGCATGGTGAGGTGGATCGTTTCGATCTTGGGATTGGGGATCGCATCGGTGCCGGGCCAGAACGGATTGGCGACCAGCGTCATCTCCGAGTCGTGCACCCACTCGGACATCGTGTAGGGGCCGTAGCTCTGGAAGAAGCCGGGCTCGGTCCAGCGCTCGCCGCGGGCCTCAACGCCGCCGTCGCAATCGCCTTCGATCACCCACTTCGGCTGAGGTCGGGCGACCCACAGGCCGGCGATCTGGTTGTTGTAAGCGGCCGGCGCAACGAATGTCAACTGAATTGTGTAGTCATCCACAACGGTCACGCCGACGGTCGCGAAGTCTTCCGTCACACCGTTGTTGAAGTCGGCGGCACCCTTCAGCACGAAGCCCAGCAGGTAGGCGTAGGGCGAGGCATTCGCCGGCAGGAGGTTTCGGTAGATGCCGTAGGCAAAGTCATTGGCGTTAACCATGCGGTCGGCAGAGCCGTCGCAGGTCTTGACCGTCTCCACCGCGGTGCCGTTAAAGCGCACCCACGGAACGTCGTTGCGCATGTGGAGGGTCACGGTCTCGGTGCCGTCGGCGTTGGTGACAGCCTCCCACTCGGTCGCCATACCGGGCTCGAGCAGGTTGGTCACCTCGTTCAGGTGGGTCAGGCCGATGAAGGTCTCCTCGATCACCTGGATCGAGCTCGTATCCTCAGCCACGGCGGGATCAAGCGTTGGAACATCGCCGGATCCGGAGAACGACGTGTACAGGATCTTGGGCTCTGCAGCCGCGGGCGCGGCCGGCGCAGGTGCTTCGGCGGGGGCGGCCGGCGCGGCCGGCGCAGGTGCTTCGGCGGGGGCGGCCGGGCCGCAAGCCGTCAGGATCATACTGATCCCGACCAGCAGTCCCAGAAGCATGTAAGTTTTTCGCATTTTTACTTCTCCTCGTGAGTAGTTCATGGTTTGTTGTCTATTGAACGAACCGCGACATGCAATGTCTGTGCTTGCCTGTAACCACCTCCTTTCAAGGTGAGTCTAGACGAATTGATCGGCGAAATGACAGGCCACGAAGTGACCTGGCTTCAACTCCCTGAATTCGGGTCGACTCTCGGCGCATGCAGCCTGGGCAATAGGGCAGCGAGTCCGGAACCGACAGCCGGATGGCGGATTGGTGGGGGTGGGAACGTCCCCTTGAAGGATGACTCGCTTGCGCTGCGCCTCGGCAAATGGATCGGGGATGGGTACTGCCGAAAGCAGGGCCTGGGTGTACGGATGCAGTGGGGAACGGTAGATCTCGTCACGGCTGGCCAGTTCAACGATCACGCCCAGGTACATCACCGCCACCCGGTCGCTGATGTGCCGCACCATCGACAAGTCGTGGGCAATGAACAGGTACGTCAGATTGAACTGCGTTTGCAGTTCCTCAAGTAAGTTTACCACCTGTGCCTGGATGGACACATCCAGCGCCGAGATCGGTTCGTCGCACACGATGAATGAGGGCTGCAGGGCCAGAGCCCGCGCCACACCGATGCGCTGGCGCTGTCCGCCTGAGAACTCGTGCGGGAAACGGTTGGCAAAGGTGGGGCTCAGCCCAACCAGCTCCAACAGGTTTTCTACACGCTGCTCCACGTCCTTCCCGCTGGCTACGTGGTGAACGATCAGCGGTTCGCCGATGATCTCGCTGATGGTCATGCGCGGATTCAGGCTGGCGTATGGGTCCTGGAAGATCATTTGCATCTTGCGCCGCATCTTCCGCAGGGCATCACCCTTCAGGGCAACCAGATCAACGCCATCAAAATTGACACTCCCGGATGTGGGTCGGTAGAGCTGCAGGACCGTGCGGCCCGTGGTGGACTTGCCGCAGCCGGATTCGCCCACCAGCCCCAGCGTTTCGCCCTTGTGCACGTCAAATGAGATGCCGTCAACGGCGCGCACTGCCCCGACCTGCCTCTGAATGATAATGCCCTGGTTGATCGGGAAGTGCTTGACCAGATCCTTGACCTGCATCAACACATTGTCGGTTGTCATCGGCGTTCTCTCCCCGTCTTTGTGTCCACCCAGCATGCGATACGGTGCTCCTGGTCAACGCCGACAGGCTCCAGGGCCGGATTCTCCTTCCAGCAACGCTCAACCGCGTACTTGCAGCGCGGTGCGAATGGGCAGGATTTGGGTATCTCGTACAGGATCGGAGGCAGTCCGTCGATCGAAGCCAGCCGGGTGTGCTCTTTCTCATCCACCCGGGGCAAGCTCCCAATGAGCCCGAGCGTGTACGGGTGCCGCGGGTTGGCGTACAACTCCTTGACCGGCGCCTCCTCAATAATGTAGCCGCCGTACATCACCAGCACACGGTCCGCCAGGCCGGCGATCACACCCAGGTCGTGCGTGATCCAGATGATCGCCATTCCGAGCTCATCGCGCAGGCGCTTCACCAGCTCGATGATCTGGGCTTGGATGGTCACGTCCAGTGCCGTGGTCGGCTCGTCGGCGATAAGGATCTGCGGCGAGCAGGAGAGTGCCATCGCGATCATGACGCGCTGCCGCATCCCTCCGGAGAACTGATGGGGATAATCTCCCAGCCGGTCCTTGGCCTTTGGAATGCCCACGAGTTCAAGCAGTTCGGCGGAGCGCTGGAGCGCCTGCTTTCTGTTCATGCCCACGTGCAGCATTAGTGGCTCTTCCAGCTGTTGCCCGATGGTCAGGACGGGATTCAGCGAGGTCATGGGGTCCTGGAAGACCATGCTGATCTGCGACCCGCGTACGAAGCGGATCTCTTCGTTCGTCATTTTGAGAAGATCTTGCCCGAAGAACTTGGCTGTCCCCGCCACGATCTTGCCCGGCGGTGTCGGGATGAGTCGCATGAGCGAGAGCACCGTTACGCTCTTGCCGCAGCCGCTTTCCCCCACCACACCGAGCGTTTCTCCTTCCTTCAGGCCAAAGGAGATACTGTTTACTGCATGGACTACTCCCTGCTGGGTATTGAAGCGGGTATCAAGTCCTTGGACATCGAGCAGTAGATCAGCCATGCACGCAGTCCTTTATTGAATGAATTTTGCCGCCCGTAGGAGTAGCGGCTGTCATAGCGCGCAAACGACGATTATACAAAGATTCCTGTGCAGGTCAACGACGCGTTTAACCTTGGCCCGCCGAGAAACATAAGAGGTATTCTAAATCACCCAAGGGGCATGATAATCATCGTCATCCGGCAGGGACGCATGGAGAATTCGGACGAACACATGTCGCGCCTCCGAAATGCTGACGCATTGGGGTCCCGGATGGAATCAGTGTGTTGCAGGTATCGGATGACAGCCTGCGCTGGGCACGCGGATCGCTGATTGGTGAATTGCGGCGTTCAGCATGAACCATGGAGTGTGCCCAACAGCCAACTGATTATACCGCGTTTCACAAACAGTCAATCATGCCTGGAACGGTGACTCCCCAACCGTCCAGAGCCCCGCAGGTGGCTGGGCCGGCACCCCCAAGCCGGTTTCGTTGACATCGCCTCACCCGAACGGTAGAATGACACAGCCCGATATTCCCCAAGAAACCTAGGAGGACCCATGCTTAAGGAATTCCGTGAGTTTGTCATGCGCGGCAGCGTGGTCGACTTGGCCGTGGGGGTGATCATTGGTGGCGCGTTTGGCAAGATCGTGTCCTCGCTGGTCTCCGATATCATCATGCCGCCCATCGGCCTGTTGCTGAACGGCATGGACTTCACCAACCTGTTCGTCTCGCTTACGGGTCAGCCCTATGACACGCTTGCCGAGGCCCAGGCTGCAGGAGCGCCGACCCTCAACTATGGGAATTTCATCAACGCCCTCATCGATTTCCTGATCATCGCGCTGGTCATCTTCCTGTTGATCCGCGCTATCAACCGCCTGCAGAGGCCGGCTCCGGCAGCCGAGCCCACGACCAGGGAATGCCCGCACTGCTTCAGCACAATCTCCATCAAAGCCACCCGCTGCCCCAACTGCACTTCGCAGCTGTAGGTTGGCCGACAGCAGTCTGGATTCCTGGGGGCAAGGCGGCCGCGGACACCCTGCCTTCGGGAATCCATTCATTTCCCCCATGAACGTTCTTGACAGTCTCAATCCCCAGCAGCGCAAAGCTGTGGCGGCGCGCAGTGGGCCCGTCCTCGTGCTCGCGGGCCCCGGCTCCGGAAAGACCCGCGTCCTCACGCAGCGCGTCGCCTATCTCATTGCCGAGCAGAGGGTTCCCCCCTACCGGATCATGGCTGTGACGTTCACCAACAAGGCTGCGACGGAAATGCAGAACCGCGTCGAGAAGCTGCTTGGACGGGATGCCACCCAGGGGATGTGGCTCGGCACGTTTCACGCTATCTGTGCCCGTTTGCTGCGCAGGGAAGCCGCCCTTCTCCCTATCGAAGCCAATTTCGCCATTTTTGACGAGGACGACCAGGAACGTCTCGTCAAGGCCATCGTTCGCGATTTCAATCTCGATCCCAAGCTCTATCGTCCCTCAAGCATGCTGGGTGCCATTGGAAACGCCAAGAACGAGCTCATACTCGCTGAAGGCTATCCTGTGGCCACATACCGGGATGAGGTCGTCAAGCGCATCTACGTCGAGTATCAGAAACGGCTGGTGGCTAACAATGCCGTTGATTTCGACGACCTGCTTGTCTACGCCGCGCACCTGCTGGAGCAGACTCCCGCCGTGCGCCAGAAATACTCGGAGCGCCTCGAGCACGTTCTGGTGGACGAGTTCCAGGACACTAATCTGGCTCAGTACACCATCATTAAGCATCTTTCCTCAACACACAATAACCTCTTCGTGGTCGGCGACCCGGATCAATCCATCTATCGCTGGCGGGGCGCGGACTGGCGCAACGTCCAGCGCTTTGAACAGGACTTTCCGGATGCTCTGGTCATTCTGCTTGAGCAAAACTATCGCTCCAGGCAGACCATCCTGGATGCCGCCATGGGCGTCATCGATCGCGCCGCCAACCGCCGGCGCAAGCAACTCTTCACCGAACGCGGCGCCGGAGAGAAGGTCTTCTACTATGAGGCCTCCGACGACTATGCAGAGGCCTCCTTCGTCGTCGATAGCATTGTCCAGCTCGTCGCCAGCCGCCAGTTAGAACCCGGCGATTGTGCCGTGATGTATCGCACCAATGCACAGTCCCGTCTCCTGGAGGAGGCATTCCTGCAGGCCCGCCTCCCGTATCGCCTGGTTGGGGCTCAGCGATTCTATGGCCGGCGCGAGGTGAAGGACGTAATTGCCTTCCTGCGCCTGGTCCACAATCCGGCCGATGAGGCCACGCTGGATCGCATCATCAATGTTCCTCCACGCGGCGTTGGGGACAAGACACTGCTTGCCCTGCATGCCGTCGCCCGTCAGAATCAGATATCCGCCGGCCGCGTTTTGCTTGATCTCGCGCGCGGTTCCGATTCCCCGTACTGGGCCAAATTCCTGGGACGCAGTGTCATCCCCCTGGCCGATTTCGGTGCCTCGCTCGTCAATTGGATCGCCGCCGCGCCATCGCTCACCGTCCCGGAGCTCTTCGACCGCATCCTCAAGGATCTCAACTACAAGGCGTTTATCGATGACGAATCCGAGGAGGGCGAAGATCGCTGGGAGAACGTGCAAGAGCTGCGGCGCCTTGCCCTGGACTACACCAACCGCACGCTCGAGGAGTTCTTGGAGAACGTGGCGCTGGTCTCTGATCAGGACACCATCAAGGATGATCTGAACGCCCCCACACTGCTGACGCTGCACGCTGCAAAGGGCTTGGAGTTCGGCGCGGTTTTTATCACGGGCCTGGATGACGGCATCCTGCCTCACAGCCGTTCGTTTGATGAACCGGAGGAGATGGAGGAGGAACGTCGCCTGCTGTATGTGGGTATCACTCGGGCCAAGGACAGGCTGTATCTGGTTCGCTCCCTCCGGCGCGGCGGGCGCGGTTACGCCGAGGAGACTCTCCCATCGCGTTTTCTGGACGACATCCCGGATAGCCTTCTCGTTGGACGGGCTACCTCACGAACGAGTGCTGGCGGTCCGCGGCGTCGTCCTGCCGAGACGCTTTGGAGGGATCCATCCGCAAGGACGTGGTCCGCGCCCGCCATCGAGATCCGATATCGTGCGGGCACTCGCGTGCGGCATCCCATGTGGGGCGAGGGCATTGTGCTAAACAGTCGGATCCAAGACGCTGACGAGATCGTTGATGTTGTTTTCGAAGGCGTCGGGCTGAAGAAGCTGGCGGCGAGCATCGCCAACCTGGCCATCATCTGATCTGTTCCAGTTGTGCCAGCAGGGCGCATGCTGTTTCGGTTTGCGACAGGAGCGAAATATGAACTACGTCAGGTTGGGTAGGACCGGCATCAAGGTATCGCGGCTCTGCCTCGGCATGATGACCTACGGCTCGAAGACTTGGCGTGAGTGGATCCTCGAGGAGAATGAAGCTAGGCCGTTCGTCAAGCGCGCCCTCGAGGCTGGCATCAACTTCTTCGACACCGCGGACGTCTACTCGCTGGGGGCGAGCGAGCAGGTGCTAGGAAATTGCCTTCGGGCTCTAAGCGCAAAACGAGAGGATCTGGTTATCGCCACCAAGGTCTATCAACCCATGAGCGAAGACGTGAATGACCGCGGGCTCTCGCGAAAGCACATCATGAAGTCAATAGATGCCTCCCTCCGACGGCTTCAGATGGACTACGTGGATCTGTACCAGATCCATCGCTGGGACTGCGATACCCCTATCGAGGAGACCATGGAGGCAATGCACGATGTGGTCAAGGCGGGGAAGGTCCGCTACATCGGCGCTTCTTCCATGTACGCCTGGCAGTTCAGCAAGGCCCAGTACACTGCCCAGCTCCATGGCTGGACCCGATTTGTCTCAATGCAGGATCATTACAACCTCGTCTATCGCGAGGAAGAGCGCGAGATGATACCCTGCTGCATCGATCAAGGTGTGGCGCTCATCCCGTGGAGCCCCATGGCACGCGGCTTCTTTGCCGGCCGTCACCGTAAGGGCGATTGGGGCAATACGCCGCGTGCAAAGACGGACTCCTTCGGTCAAGGCATGTACTATCGTGATGAGGACTTCGCCGTCGCAGACCGCGTGCAGCAGGTGGCAGGGAAACGCGGCCTGAGCGGTCCGCAGATCGCGCTTGCCTGGGTGCTCAGCAAGCCGTTTGTCACCGCCCCGATCATAGGTGCCAGCCGCATCGAGCACCTGGACGAAGCCATTGCCGCTTTGGGCATCCAGCTCTCATCGGAGGAAGTGAGGGCGCTGGAGGAGCCCTATCAACTGCATCCGATCCTTGGCCACACATAAGCCCACTTTCATAGGCAGTCGGAATCCATGCTTCGCATCCTCTACCGGCTCTACCAGATCTACTTGTTCGTCGCCCGTCCGCTGACCCTCGGCGTGCGCGTGATGCTGATTCGCGGCGGCAAGGTCCTTCTGGTCCGCCAGACCTACATGGACGGATGGTTCATCCCCGGCGGCCGCATCGAGAAAGGTGAGACCCTCGAGCAGGCTGCGCGTCGCGAGGCCCGCGAAGAGGTTGGCGCGGAATTGAAGAGCATCTCTCTGCTGGGCGTCTATTCGAACTTCAAGGAATGGAAGAGCGATCACAACGTCCTGTTCTTCTCAGACGATTTCACTCTGACTGGTGACCACGATCATGAGATCGCCGAGGCGCGTCTCTTTGCCTTGAACTCGCTGCCAGAAGGGCTGTGGCCGGGCCACCGCCAGCGCCTGCTGCAATACCGCCGCGATCGACAGCGGAAGAAGGCGCCGTCTCTTCCGCGGTTTGGGGAATGGTAGCCACCCCGGCGGCGGGCCCGATCGCGCAACCTCTCGGCTGGGCAGGTAGAATGGAACCATGACCGAATCCCTGAAGATCGTCATTCCGATGGCTGGCTGGGGCACGCGCATGCGGCCCCATACTTGGAGCAAACCCAAGCCGCTCATTGGCGTGGCGGAGCGGACCGCGCTGGACCACTTGCTCAGCACGTTCGCCTCGGTGCCCGATCGGCAGAGTGCCGAGTTCGTCTTCATCTTGAGTCCACATCTCGGAGAACTGCAGATTCCGCCCTTCATTGAGCAGCACTATCCCGACATCACGCCCCACTACGTGGTGCAGGCGGAAATGAAAGGGCAGTCGCATGCGCTGTATCTCGCCCGCAAATACCTCGCTGGACCGATGATCTCGTGCTTCTCCGATACACTCATCGAAACGGACTTCTCCTTCCTGGCGCGTGAGAGGGCGGATGGAGTGATCTGGGTCAAAGCCGTACCGGACCCGCGGCGCTTCGGTGTCGCAGAACTCAATCCCGAGGGCTGGGTCTCCCGCCTCACAGAAAAGCCGCAGGCGCTTGACAACAACCTGGCTCTGGTGGGGTGCTACTTCTTCCGTCGTAGTGAGGACTTGATGAGCGCCATCGAGGAGCAGATGCAGCGCAATGTCCAGCTTAAGAACGAGTTCTTCCTCGCCGATGCAGTGAATATCATGCTTGAGCATAAGGCGCTCTTCAGGCCGCAATCGGTTGACGTTTGGCTCGATACCGGAACCATAGAGGCTACCCTTGGAACAAATCGTTACCTGCTCGAGAGCGCCTGGTCCTCCACGGCGCAGATCGCGCCGCGACCCGGCGTGGAGATTCGGCCCCCGGTCTTCATCCATGCGTCGGCACAGATCGAGACCTCAGTGATTGGACCGTATGCTTCCGTCGGTGCCAATTGCCGCGTTTCTGGTAGCCGCGTGGAGGACAGCATTCTTGAGGCTGATTGCGACATAAGGAATGTTGCCCTCAAGGGCTCCCTCATCGGCGCCAGGGCAAAGGTGCAAGGCCGCGGGCTTGGCGAAGTTCTTACCCTCAACATTGGCGACGACAGTACCGTCCGGCTTGATGCCATTCGTCGTGGCAAGAAGTCCTCGGCTGCAAACCGATCGTGACGGTTTCCACTATCATTTTTCCTTCATAACCGATAGAATCGACCTGTAGCGCTGTGACGTCGATGTGATGATCTGGGACTGCACGTTGGACACAGTTGAGTGCCGCTCCGATTCGGAGTATGCAGAGCGCCCACTGGCGTTGGTCTGGCAGGGCCAGCGACTGGAGATCGCAGAGATCGTGGCGACCTGGCGCGGGCCTGGCGAGAAGGGCTTCCGCATCAAGACCGTGGATGGCGCGGCTTTCGACCTGGCTTACCACGAGATCCCCGACGAATGGCACATACAACCCATTTAGGAGGCTCAATGCTGAAAGCGAAGCCCGCGGTTCACGAGCTGTCGGACACCGGACGCATCGCCCGGCGGGTAGCCAACCTCAAGCCCTCTGGCATCCGCAAGTTCTTCGATATCGCTGCGACCATGCGGGATGTGATCTCCCTCGGCATTGGCGAACCTGACTTCACCACGCCCGAGCCCGTCTTGCAGGCTGGCCTGCGTTCTCTGCAAAGGGGCGAGACCCACTACACATCCAATTATGGAAAGCTGGAGCTTCGGCAGGCGCTTGCGGCCCATCTGGATCGCTTGTACGGCGTGCGCTATGACCCCGTTAACGAGATGGTCATCACCGTGGGCGTCTCGGAAGCACTTTATCTGACCATGACTGCGCTTCTGGATCCGGGTGACGAGGTCATCATCCCCACACCCTGCTTCGTCTCCTACCAGCCGGAAGTGATCCTTGCTGGGGGCGTGCCCGTCGACATCCCGACCAGGATGGAAGACAACTTCCAGGTCGATCCGGACCGCATCCGCAAGGCCATCAGCTCGCGCACCAAGGCCATCTTCATTGCATACCCCAGCAACCCGACGGGGGCGGTCGCGAGCCGTGACGTGCTCTTGGAGATTGCACGCATTGCCGAGGAGCATGACCTCATCCTGATATCGGATGAGATCTATGATCGCTTGGTCTACGGCTTTCAGCACGTATGTGTGCCGTCTTTCGGCGAAGACACCCGCGGAAGAACCGTGCTGCTGGGTGGTTTCTCCAAGGACTACGCCATGACCGGCTGGCGAATTGGCTACGCAGCCGGCCCGGCGGACATCATCAAGGGTATGGTGCGCATCCATCAATACAGTGTCATGTCGGCGCCGACTACAGCGCAGGATGCCGCCATTGAGGCGTTGGCCTCGGGTGAGGAGTATGTCCAGCAAATGGTGGCGGAGTATGATCGTCGCCGCAGGCTGATAGTTGACGGTTTCAACCGGCTTGGGCTCAAGACCTTTGAGCCGCACGGCGCATTCTATGCCTTCCCGAACGTCTCAGCGTCGGGTATGGACGACGAGATGTTCTGCCAGAAGCTTCTGGAAGAGGAACATGTTGCGATTGTGCCGGGCAACTCATTCGGTACAGGCGGCGAAGGATTCGCAAGGGCCTGCTACGCCACGGCCTATGAGAAGATCGAGGAGGCTCTGCGGCGCATGGAGAGCTTTATGAGCCGCCACGGCTGATCCCGCGGCCTCGCGTTGATGCGCATCCGCGGCTGTGGCTCGGCGTCTTTCATCTATTGGCACGCAAAACGGAATATCCCATGAGCGATAAGCAGTTTGAAAAAGGCCTCATCAGGGCAGGGGCGCAGTCCGTCTCCGAGCAGGACATTGTGAAAGTCGTTGCCAAGTCCGAGGAGATCAAGAAGAAGTTTCGTCCCGGCGGTCCGTTACAGCGTTTTATCGTCGATGGTCAGCTCCTGATCGGCATGATCAAGGATTACTGGGCGCGCCGCTATCGGCAGGCTCCCGTTGGGGTGATTGGCGCTGCCGTCTTTACTCTGCTTTACGTCCTCAATCCCTTGGATCTGATTCTGGATGTCCTGCCCATCATCGGGCAGATTGACGATGCAGCCATCGTCGCCGCGTGCTTGATGCTCATGGAGCATGACCTGCGCACCTACCAGGCATGGAAGGTCGGCCGGGAACAGCCCCCGGCGCTGACTTCAGGCCCAACGGAATCTCCGAAGTAAGGCCCGCACGCGCCGCTCAGCTTCCAGTTATGTCGCCACAGCGATGGCGGAAGAGGTGCCATTTGCGGTCGTGCCGCATGCGCCCTGGGACGTGCCGGAATCGGGCCCTATGCTGTACTTCAGTTCTGACGGGTCCTGTGATTAGATCCCTCATGTGATGGATTCCAAGACCCTGCGCGTCCTCGAGTACGACAAGATCCTCGCCCGCCTTGCGGGGCACTGTGATTTCTCAGCCTCGGCGGAGCTGGCGACCGCCCTCACGCCCACAGACAACTTCGAAGAGGCATCGCGTTGGCTCGCCGAGACCACTGAGGCGCGCTTCCTTCTTTCCACGCGGGACCACACCATAGGTGGCTCGCACGATATCCGGCCGTCGGTCGATCTGGCTGCGCGGTCGGGCGTGCTGGAGTCCCAGGCACTGCTGGACATCAAATCCACGCTCATCGCCTGCCGCGACCTGAAGAAGTCCCTCGAAAATGCTCAGGACCACGCTCCTCATCTCGCACGAACAGCCGCTGGCCTGCCGGAGACCCGTGGAATTGTGGATGCCATCACGCGCGTCCTGTCAGAGCGCGGCGAGGTGCTGGATTCAGCCTCTCCGAAGCTTGCAGACATCCGCCGCAGCCTGAGGGTGGCACGCGACCGGCTCATGTCGCGCCTTCAGCGCTATTTGACGGAGTCCGGCAACAAGCTGCAGGAACCCATCATCACCCAGCGGGATGGGCGATACGTAATCCCCCTGCGTGCCGAGTTCAAAGGGCAGATCAAGGCCATCATTCACGACCAGTCCTCTTCGGGCGCCACGCTTTTTGTGGAGCCGCTTCCTGTTGTGGAACTTAATAATGAAGTGCGCGAGCTCGAATTGGGGGAGCGCGACGAGGAACGCAGGATCCTTGCGGAGCTCTCGGCCCTTGTAGGGCAGCACGCGGTCGAGCTGAAGCACGGCATCGAGAACCTTGCCGTGCTGGATCTGGCCTTTGCCAAGGCCAAGTACGCCGAGGCGCTCAGGGCCAGTGAGCCCGTACTGCATGACCTGCACCGCCCCTCGCGCACGCAAGCCGCGGAGCATCGCCAGCCGGAGGTCACTGAGAGAACCTCGATCAGACTGCTTCATGCACGCCATCCTCTTCTTGATCCCGCTGCCGTTGTCGCCATCGATGTGGATCCGCCCGCCGGCACCCATGCCGTGGTCATCACCGGACCTAACACCGGCGGCAAGACTGTGACGCTCAAGACCGTTGGCTTGCTTGTGCTCATGGCGCAGAGCGGCCTGCATATTCCGGCACAGAGCGGATCGGAAGTGCCGTGCTTCGATTCGGTCTATGCCGACATCGGCGACGAGCAGTCGATTGAGCAATCCCTCAGCACCTTCAGCGGTCACATCACGAATATCGTCCATATCCTGAAGAAAGCCGATGCCCGCGCATTGGTCGTTCTTGACGAACTGGGTGCCGGCACGGACCCCCAGGAAGGCGCGGCCATTGCCCGTGCCATACTTGGTCATCTGATTCAGCGCGGCGTCACAACCCTCGTCGCCACGCACTACCCCGAACTCAAGACTTTCGCGCACGGCACACCGGGTGTCGTCAATGCCTCGCTTGAGTTCGATGTTCAGACGCTCCGCCCCACCTATCGCCTCACCATTGGTCTGCCTGGCAGATCGAACGCCTTGCTGATCGCCCAGCGCCTCGGCCTTGATCAGCAGATCATCGCGGCCGCTCGGGAACACATCGATCCTGCGGACCTCCGCGCAGACAAGCTGCTCGACGATATCCGCAAGGAACGCAACCGGACCTCGCGCGAGCGCGAAAAACTGGAGAAGGCCCGTCAGCACACCGAAAAGCGGACTCACGAGCTTGAATCAGAATTGGAGAAGATCGAGGATCAGCGCCGCGAGGCGCTGGCTCAAGCTCGGGCCGAAGGCGAGCTCGAGGTCGCCGTGCTCCGGCAGAACATCGAATCTCTGAAGGCCCGGCTGAAGAAAGCCAGGCAGCCGCTCCAGGCAGTCCGTGATATTGAAGAAGAGGCTCAGGCCATCCAGGAATTGATCGAGGCACCTGTGGAGAGGCGCCGGACCAATACCCAGGAAGAGACACCCCGCTCATTTGGCCTTGGCGAGCGCGTATTCGTTCCGGAACTGAAATCTGAGGGCATCATCACTGCCTTGGCGGAGGCCGAAGCAGAGGTCCAGATCGGTAGCCTGCGCGTGCGCACCAAGCTTGCGGACCTGCAGCACAGGACTGGGGCATCCGCGGTCTTGGCCGCGAGCTCACCCGGGCCTGTACCATTGCCCTCCGAAAGTGCTCTCGTGTCCCCTGGGGGCCGGGCGCCAACTGTTGGCCGTCAGCCTTCGCCAGGCATGGAAGTCAACCTGCGCGGCAAGCTCGTGGAAGATGGTCTGGACGAACTCGATCGGTACCTTGAGAAGGCTTATGGCGCTGGGCTGCCGTTTGTGCGCATCATCCATGGTAAGGGGACGGGCAAAATGCGCGATGCGGTGCGTGCCGCCCTGAAAGAAAGCCCGTATGTGTCGTCCTTCGAGGAAGCTCATGATAATGAGGGCGGTTCCGGCGTGACCATAGCCAAGCTCGCGCGCGGCTAGTGGACCCATGGAGAAGTAGGGGCGACCATGCAGGTCGCCCCTTTCGATTCTTGTTAGTAACTCGGCGGTGCCTGTCTCGCAGGGATCGGAATGGGGGAGAAGCCCTGCTGCTACGCCGCTTCCGGCGCGACTGATCTGGCCTCGCTTCCCCAGATATGCGCAAACTCAATGATCCGCGGCCGAATATGAAACGCCTCGGGATCCGCCTCCGGTCGTCGCTCTTTGATCAATCGCATGGCCGCCTCAGGAGTGAGCCCTTGTGCGATCAGAATGGCCGCGCCCATGGCCACGCTGCGATGCCGGCCCCGCGCACAATGGGTGTAAACGCTTCCTCCGCCCTCAATGACCTGCAGCGCCGCGCGGGCACCCCGGACGAGGGCTTCCGCCGGAATGGGCGCGAGCGGGCTGTCAATCGTCCGCAGCCTCAGGTACTGCACAGATTGCAGTGCAGTACCCGGCGGACGACCCCGCAAAAGGCGCATGTTGATTACCAGCCGCACGCCCATGTCATGTAGACGGTCGTAATCGCTCAGTCTGGGCGTGGTGCCTACAAAGACGTTGTCTGTGATGCGTGAGAAGTTCATTGTGTTACTACGGCGCCTTCGGTCGCAATTGATAGACGCTGCCTGCATCGCTGGTGAAGAGTGGTACTACATCCGCGATTGCCTGCACCTCATCCGGTCTATAGTAGTAGTCCTGAGGGCTTGGTTCGATCCACAGCAGGTACGCGTCGATGCCAGCTCCGAATAGCTTGGACATGTAGTCACTGAGGGGGATCTCCTCCGTCCCGTACGGCCCCGTTCTCTTGCGGGGAGCAGGACGCGTCGCGTGCTGTGTGTTGAAAGCAACACCATCAGGTTCATTGCTGAACAGCAGGTAGTTGCCGTCCGGCTTGTAGGCCAACCAGAATCGCATCGCCGCGTTCTCACGCCAATTCCGGTTGTTGAAGGCATTCTCGCCTCCCGTCGCCCTGTTGGCATGCGATTCGATGACCAAGGGACATGTCGTTCGCAGCAACACAACCGCCAGCCCGGCTAAAACCAGACAGCACGCTATCCTTGCGAGTGCCCGCAGGACGCGGGAACCTGCCCTTCTCGCCGCGCGAAGGATGCCATCTGCAGCCACAACGGGTAGGGTGATCAATGGTAGATAGAGGGGCAGCAGGAATCGGCCGCCAAGCTTATTGAAATAGGCGACCGAGGCTGAGCCGAACAGGGCAAGGCTATAGCAGGATCCATATAGAAGGAGGGGCAGGAGATAGGGCAGTCGATCCGGCTTCGGTGTCTCGCCCTCCGCCTGCCGCGCGCGGGTCGTTCCGCCAGGCAAGCATGCAAACACAATCACCATGACCGCCAGCAGGAGGAGCACGACCCAGAGCAGCGGGATGTATTCCTCCAAACCTTGCTTCGTGGAAATCAGGCCAAAGAACCATTCCAGGATCGATTTCGAGAACCAGCTGAAGTTCTCGGCCAGGCTTATCGGATCGCGTCGTGTGTACAGTTGGGAAGTGATCGCGAGCCAGATTGCCATTGGCACTACGGTACTGCACAGGACCATGCTGCGCCCCAGTCGCTGTCTGAGGCTTCCCCGGGCAAGGAGCACAATCGTCAGAACGCTGGTTGCAACCGCGGCCACGCCCAGATAGCGTTGCATCGTTGCCAGCAGGGCCACCGCGGCTAGTGCCACGAACGTCCGTCCCGAGCCCGATTCGACATACCGTCCGGTGAGAACCAGCAAGAGCACGACCAGGAAGAGATGTACGTAGTCCGGGCCGACCATCCCGAAAGCGATTAACACCACCGATCCGGCCTGTGCCAACACGGTCGCGGCGATGGCTAGACCGAAGTTCGCATCGAAGATCCTCAGGAATAGGACTGACGAACAGAAAGAGAGCCCAAGAAATGCGAGTACCTGGATAAGGGCAGCCGCTCCAAGCATCTCCATTCCGGTCACCATGCGCACGAACGCGAGCAGCACCGGATAGAGTGGCGGCCACAGGCTCAAGAACGTGCCGTCATACGATGTCAGGCCGTTGCCGGACGTGAGATTGAGCCCTCCAAAGAGCAAATGCACCGCGTCTGTGGACACCCCAAGTCCGTATTTTGATATACTGAACCACAAGATCAGTCCCCACAGCAGTTGGAGAGCCATCAGTACGAGCAGCTTGTTGCGTTCCTTCCATCGCATTGGACGGAATTGTATCACTCGGGTTTGTATCAAAGGCGCCCTTAGTCATTGGCATGCGTCCCCCGGCGTGTCCGATCGCGCTCCGTGTGGCTATTGAACAAGCATGTCACTCGATTCTCTGATCAAGCTCTGGCGAACTGATCCGTTGACGGCACCCAATTTCGCGGTTTGGCGGACGCTGCCGGCCCGGCTCTCGCAGACGGCTGAATTGCCAGACGATCTCCCTGCTGGCCTCCGGACCGCCCTGGCCGAGTCTGGCATCAGTTCCCTCTACAGCCATCAGGCAGAAGCTTGGCGGCTCGCCCGCTTGGGCAAGAACATTGTCTTGGCAACTGGCACAGCCAGCGGCAAGACACTTGCCTTCAACCTCCCGGTATTGTCGACTCTGCTCGAAAGTGGTCAGGCGCGGGCCCTGTACCTCTTTCCTACGAAAGCCCTTGCCCAGGATCAGTTGACAGCGCTTCGCAGGCTGCTCAAGGCTCAGGGTGATGACAGTGCTGCCCTACCTTTCACGGCTGCCATCTATGACGGCGATACGCCTCAGGCCCAGCGCCCGTCGATTCGGAGAAATGCCCGGTTGATCATCTCGAATCCCGACATGCTCCACACCGGCATCCTGCCTCACCACACGAACTGGGATGAGTTCTTCAAAGGCCTTCGCTTCGTTGTCATCGACGAGATGCACACCTATCGTGGGATCTTCGGATCCCATGTTGCCAATGTCATCCGCAGGCTCAAACGGGTTGCAGGGTTCCATGGCGCGCAGCTGCAATTCATACTCAGTTCAGCCACCATCGGCAATCCCCAGGAGCTTGCGCAGCGCTTGATCGAAGGTGATGTTGAGCTCATAGACCAGGATGGCTCCGCTCGCGGTCCGCGTGAGTTTCTGCTCTACAATCCGCCTGTTGTCGACCAGGCATTGGGCTTGCGCAAGAGCGCCATGCTTGAGAGTGTCAGGCTTGCACAAGACCTGCACGCGAACCATGTGCAATCCGTGGTCTTTGCGCGCTCGCGGCGCAGCGTGGAACTGATGCTCTCCTACCTTCAGTTGGGTGAAGGAGACGCATCCGCTGCTTCCGCCGCACTTCGCCAAGACGCCCGCAAATCCGCTTCACCACGAGCCGGTAGAACCTCCATTCGGGGATATCGCTCTGGGTATCTTCCTTCCGAGCGCCGCGAGATCGAGCAAGGCTTGCGGGATGGCAGTGTGACGACGGTTGTCGCCACGAACGCCCTCGAGCTCGGAATTGACATCGGCGGCCTGGGCGCTGCGATCCTCGCTGGCTATCCCGGATCCATTGCCAGCGTCTACCAACAGGCAGGACGGGCAGGTCGTGGATCCGATCCTGCCCTCGCCGTGCTGGTCGCCTCAGCCAATCCGCTGGATCAGTTTCTTGCGCACCACCCCGACTACTTCTTCGGTCAATCACCTGAGCAGGCGTTGATCAACCCGGACCATCTCCTCATTCTTCTCAGCCACTTGCGTTGTGCCATGTTTGAACTTCCATTCGAGAAAGACGAGGGTTTCGGCGCCCTTTCGGCTGATAAGCTCTTGGAATTCCTTGATTTTCTGGTCTCCAGTAGGGAAGCTCACACCTCACGCGATAAGTACTTCTGGATGTCGGATGCCTATCCGGCGGTCAATATTTCACTTCGCTCGGCCTCGGCGGAGAACGTCGTTCTGCAGAAGGTGGGTGAGGAGCGCCCGTCAACGGTGGGCGAGGTCGATCTGACCAGCGCACTCTGGATGGTGCATCCAAAAGCGGTGTATCTGCATGAAGGGCAGCAGTACTTTGTTCAGGAGCTGGATCTCGATAAGCACATCGCAGTCTTGATCCCGGTCGCTCTGGACTACTACACCGAACCGCAGCGCGAGACTGAGATCCAAATCCTAAAGGAGTCGGCCCGAGCCGATGTGCCCGGCGGCGAAAAGGGGTGGGGCGAGGTCCAGGTCACAACGAAGGTTGTGGGATTTAAGAAGCTCCGCTGGCTCACTCAGGAAAACCTTGGCACCGAGCCGCTTGACCTTCCTCCGACTGAGTTGCAGACGACTGGCTACTGGCTGTCGCTGTCGGAGGCGGACATCGAAACACTGCGTCTCTCTGGCGCTTGGACCAATGATCCCAACGACTACGGCCAGGACTGGCTTGCCATCAGCCTCGCTGTGCGAAGCCGGGATGGCTTTCGCTGCCAGGTTTGTGGCGCACCGGAAACGGGCCGCGAGCATGATGTACATCACAAGATCCCGTTCCGGGCTTTCTCCTCGGCCTCAGAGGCCAATCGCTTGGAGAACCTCATTACGCTCTGCCGCGTTGACCATCGCAGGGCTGAGCAGAACGTCCGCATCCGCTCGGGTCTGGCAGGTGTGGCCTATGTACTGAGCCAACTTGCCCCGCTGTTCCTGATGTGTGATCCGGGCGACCTCGGCGTGCATACGGACGCCGCCGGCTCAATACGCGGGGGGAAGCCCTCGGTCGTGCTCTATGATGAGGTCCCGGCTGGCATCGGCTTCAGCCAGAGACTGTTCGAACTGCATGCCGACCTGATCGCCCGCGCTTCCGAGATCGTCAAGCAGTGCATCTGCCAGGATGGCTGCCCCTCCTGTGTTGGCCCGGGGGGTGAGAATGGCATGGGCGGCAGATCCGCCGCCCTCGGAATACTGGACACGCTCCTATCTTGAACCCGGCCGCAAGACTGGATATGGAACTCACATGCTGTCTCCCGCAATTGCGGCCGCCAGGATCTTTGGATATACCAGAAGATGTTGAGGCTGTGACCCGCGCTCATCCGCACTGAGGTTTGATGATTCCAGAAGCCAAGAGCATCTGCACGCACAAAGATTCGTCGCACAAGCCCATGAAACCTCCAGTTTTCACCAATGTGATCGTAACGTACAACAGCAGTTTGGATATTCCCGCTCTTCTTGCCGACCTGGGCGCGCATGCACCCGCAAGCCGGACGATCGTGGTTGACAACGCCTCGCCGGACGGCACGGCCGACCTGGTGCAGGCAGCGTTTCCTGATGTGCACCTTGTTCGCAACGCCGTTAATGTTGGGTACGCCAGGGCGGTGAATCAGGGTTTTGGTCTGTCGGATTCTCCACATGTGTTCCTGTTGAACCCCGATATTCGTATCCACTCGGGTGCTGTCTTTGAGGCGCTTCAGCAGTGTCTTGAGTGTGAACCTCGCGTTGCAGTCGCCGGCCCGCTGCAATTCAAGGACGACGGAAAGCGCCTTCAACTCAATTTCACGTGGTCCTATTGGACACCGCCGGCTTTCAGGCTCTATCTCCGATACCTTATGGGGAGGGTGCCGCCCTCATCCGGTCCCCTAAAAGTCGCATTTCTCAATGCAGGCTGTCTGTTCATTCGCCGCTCTGCCTTCGATGCTGTTGGACAGCTGAACGAAAAGTACTTTCTCTTTGGCGAAGAACCTGATCTATTCCTCAAAGTGATGCGGTATGGATTCGAGTGCCGGCTCGTTCCTGTCGTCTCGGTAAGCCATGCCCGCGAACAAAGCCTGCGCACCGTCCCGTTGCTCCGGCGGTTGCAGTTTAAGCTGAGAGGTGGACTGAATATTGCCGACGCAGTGATTCGGGGAGTTGGGAACATCATGCTCGACAGGCTGACGGGGCGCATGCCGGGCCGGACTTCGTGAAATTGCCCTCCAATCAATGGGCACCCACCCCCGTCCCGACGCCTCGCAGTGATTGGGCGCCGCGTTTCCGGATTTGTTCCTCATCATGCGCCGCGCATCTGCACGTGCCGTTCCAGTGGCTCGGCTTTTTCCCGAAGAAGTAAGAGTTCCATTAGATGCGCGCTTTCCTGCTTGTGTCCCAGGCCCAAACGGCATAGAATGCCATTGCGATGGACTATAAGGATTACTACAAGATTCTGGGAGTGCAACGCTCCGCCGGTGGCGATGAGGTCCGGAAGGCCTATCGCAAGCTCGCCATGCAATACCATCCCGATCGCAATCCGGGCGACAAGCAGGCTGAGGAGCGATTCAAAGAGATCAATGAGGCTTACCAGGTTCTGAACGATCCGCAGAAGCGCGCTCGCTACGATCAGCTTGGCAGCGCATACTCCAACTGGCAGCAGCGCGGCGGCACACCGGGGGATTTCGATTGGACCCAATGGTTCAGTGGTCAACCCGGGGGCACGCGCGTGGAGTACGGTGACATCAATGACCTCTTCGGCCAGGACGTATTCTCGGATTTCTTCCGCTCGATCTTCGGGGGGACAGGTGGCGCCCGCACATCCACTCGTGCTCGCCGTGCACCTGCGTACCAGCAGCCGATCACCATCAGTCTGGAGGAGGCTTACCGCGGTACTACGCGTATGTTCCAGAGCGATGGACGCCAGCTCACGGTAAAGATCCCGGCGGGCGTGAAGACGGGCTCGAAGGTACGGGCGGCAGGCGCGGCGCCGGATGGTCAGGACTTGTACCTCATTATCGAGGTGGCGGACGACCCGCGCTTCGAGCGCCAGGGTGATGACTTGCGCACCTCAGCCACCATCGATGTCTTCACATCAATCCTGGGCGGTGAGGCCGCTGTGCAGACTGTGGACGGCGAAGTCACGCTTAAGATCCCTGCTGGGACGCAACCGGAGCAAGTCTTCCGCCTCGCCGGCCGCGGCATGCCCCGCCTGAAGAGCACCCACGCTCGCGGTGACCTCTTCGTTCGCGTCAAGGTGCAAATCCCCAAGGAACTGACCCCCACGCAAACGGACCTCTTGCAGCAGGCTGCGCGCCTTAAGCCCAAGCCGTGACTCGCGGGCTATTGCCCGCCTGATAGACCAAAACCGTATATGACTGGCCGACGAAGGCGTGCTCGGTTGCGCCCTGCCGCAAGGATTGAAGCCAAGGAGATTTCATGAAGACCAATCGAACTTTATTCGTAGTCCTCGTGCTGGCACTGGCAACTCTCGCCTGCCAGCTTGGAGGCGCAGTGCCGGGCACTGGTCTCTCACAGCCATCGGCCCCAGCGACAGGGCAACCGCCAATATTGGTCAATGCGCCTGTCAATCCTCTCGCCGCCCAGGACTCATTTGTGGCTCTTTATCAACGCCTCAGCCCGGGGGTCGTGATTATCAAGGTCACAGGCCGTGATGGAGAGGCGCTGGGAGCGGGCTTCGTCTACGATTCCGCGGGTCACGTGGTTACAAATTACCATGTCGTACAGGATGCCGTCAACGACAAAGTTGAAGTCGATTTCCTGTCCGGGTTCAAGGCCTATGGCACGGTGATCGGCACGGATCTCGATTCCGACCTGGCGGTTGTCAAGGCAGACGCACCCGCCTCCGAACTCCATCCATTGACCTTGGGCGACTCTGACGCGATGAGCATCGGCCAGACAGTGATCGCCATCGGCAACCCCTTCCAGTATTTTGGCTCCATGAGCGTCGGGATCGTGTCGGCCCTGCACCGAACCCTGGACTCACAGCACCTCATCGCCGATAGTGGCCAGCCGTTCACCGCCGGAGACCTGATCCAGACCGACGCGGCCATCAACCCCGGGAATTCCGGAGGCCCGTTGTTCGACATGAACGGCGAGGTGATCGGCGTAAACCGCGCCATCGAAACAACCAACTTCTCCGCCAACGGCCAACCGCTGAATTCCGGAGTCGGCTTCGCGGTTTCGTCAAACATTATTCGCCGCGTGGTCCCCGTCATCATCAAGGACGGCAAGTACGACTATCCTTATCTTGGGATCAGTTCGTACAGCCTTGGTAATCCGTCGCGCGGGGGCATGAGCCTCGATGAGATCGAGGCGCTTGGCCTCAAGCAATTCACGGGAACGTACATCACCGGCCTGGCTGACGGTGGACCTGCGCAAAAGGCAGGCTTGAAAGCAGGCACGCAGCCGACCAGCATCCCAGGACTGAGCGCGGGTGGCGACCTCGTCGTGGCAATCGACGGTCGTCCCGTCCTGCAGTACGACGACCTCATTGCCTACCTGATCACCCAGAAGGCACCAGGCGAAGACGTGGTGCTGACTGTGGTTCGCGGCGATGAGACCTTGGATATCACGGTCACGCTCGAGGTTCGTCCCTAGTCAGACTCGATTCCATTCTGAGCGTTTCTGGTGCCGTACTCGAATGCGAGCGACATACTGCGCTCGCATTCATTTTCCCGGTGCTGCGTGACCTTGGATGCTCCAAGTGGGGCAGCGGGTGCATCACGCTCTTCTCGAACGATTAGAAAAGGCAGCCCGTATTGAGGGCTGCCCTGCTGCATCGCTTTCCCTGAGACTTCTGGGGTTTGTGTCGTCGGCATGCGCAGTGTGCCTGCCTACCCAAACCGCTCCTCTTTCCACACATCCGCACGGTTGTGATAGCCCGCCTGCTCCCAAAACCCGCGTCGGTCCTGCGGCATGAACTCCAGCGCTCGCAGCCACTTCGCGCCCTTCCAGAAGTAGGGAGTGACGAGGTCCTCCCTCCCGGGAATGAAGCCGACAACGCCGCGAAGCGGATACCCATGATCGGGAGTGATCGGCTCGCCGTTGAGGTGGGTGGCCATCAGGAAATTGTCCTGCAGCACGACGTCCAGCGGCAGGTTGACGGTGAACCCGTATTCCGCGTGCTGCATCACGTGAGTTGCGGTTGGCTTGATCAAGATCAAGCCCTCGTCCACCAGCCTCTTCACTGACACGCCTTCCCACAGGGTGCCAAACTTGCTCCAGCGCGTTACGCAGTGGATGTCCATCTGGATCCTTGATTGTGGCAATCGGTTGAACTCGTCCCAGGTCCACTGCCTGTCTTCTTCAACCTCACCCCAAACGCGAAAATCCCACGTAGCTGGCTTGAAGGGCGGTACTGGCCCGTAATGGAGCACAGGAAACTTCAACGTCAGGGACTGCCCCGGCGGGAGCCGTCCCTCGCTGCGCGCACGGTCTTCTTCCTTGCGTCGATCAACATCCGCTGAATCCAACATGTGCTGCTATCCTCTGGAGCGATTATAAGTGATGCCACCGCATAGACTCGCTGAGCCTTCCAGTCGTTACCCCACGCGTCTGATAGACGCGTTAGAGAATCACACCAGGGAGGGCACATGGCCGTCCGGACCCCACGACTGCCATTGGCGCTGCACCGATGTCTGGCACGCCTCCGGGGCGGTCGGATGAATTTGTCTGCATGTGCCGCTTTCCTTCGTCCGCCGGAGCTCCAAGACTGGTTAGAATTGAGCTGGCACCAGAACCCAGCCCTGCCGCTAGGCGGAAACCGTGTCATCAGTGCATAGGTCCCTGTCCGCGCCCGAAAAGTTCGTCATCTCGGTCCTCGTGGCCTTCGGCGTGATTGCGTGCCTCGCGACGCCGCTTAGTGCCGGCTACGACGAGGAGACACACTTCATCCGCGCTTGGGAGATGGCGCACCTGTACTTTGTGCCGAACGAGCAGCTTGGCGCCAAGCTTCCCTTCCCTGCCCTCTACTGGGACCTCTCCTATCGCCGCCAGCCGATCGTTGAAGCAGTTGAGCCCGACTTCTGGAGCAAGTACGCCGCGTTGCGCATGGACGCCCGGGACTACGTCTATGCCAATGTCGAAACCCGCTCGGTCTATTCGCCTGTGCTATTGCTGCCGCAAGCTCTCGCGCTTCGGTATCTTGGCCTCAGTCTGCAATTGCCCGCGCTGGCTGTCTACTATGGCTGCCGCCTCGCCGGCTTGCTGTCCTATTTGCTGCTGTGTTGGCTTGCTGTGCGATGGATACCGTATGGCAAGTGGCCCCTGGCAATTCTGATCGTTTCGCCCATGGCCGTTTTCCAGGCATCGACCATCAGCGCAGACACTATCTCCAATGGCATAGGGTTCTTCTTCGTGGGTGCCTCGCTGGCCATTGCCGGCGCAAGAGAGATCGGTTGGAAACAATGGCTCCTGCTATTGGCCCTGTTTGCCTTGCTTTTCGTCGGCAAGGTCAATCTGATCTTTCTTGTCCTGCTGCCTTTTCTTCTCATTCCCCCGTCGAGATTCCGGATGAGATATGGTTATATGTTCTTGGCCGTTGCCGCCCTCGCGCTGCTGCTGATTGAGGTCCTCGGCTGGAACGTCGTTGCCTATTCCAGGTTCACGCGCGCCCTGGAGGGGGCCAACCCGAGGGAACAATTGCTCTTCATCTTGGCCAACCCGCTGCTCTTTTTGAAGATCATTGCTCGCGATATTTGGACCAACACGCCCGCATATATGCAGGGCTGGGTCGGGGTCTATGGATACAACTACTGGCCGGTGCCCGCGCTGACCTACGTTCTCTATCCGCTGGCCGTAGTGGTCAGCTTGTTGAATCGGGACGGTGAGCCGGTCTCCAATAGGCGCACGAGGATCGTCCTCGCCAGTCTATCCATGGTTGGTTTTCTACTCACCATTGTTTCCCTGTACGTGGCGTTCACACCTGCGCGCAGCCTGCTTGTCGCCGGCGTCCAGGGGCGCTACTTCACCGTCGTCATGCCGCTTCTTTTTCTGGCGCTCCTCGCTCCTTGGGGCATGATGCGTGAGGGCGAATTGGCGGGTCGTCCGTCGGAAACCGCGTCGTTGCGAAGAGGGCAAAGCCCGACGAGGGAATTCCCTCGCGTGCTGGGCAATGCCGCACCCATTCTTGCATCCTGTGCCCTTCTCCTCTACACCATTGGTCTCATTCTCTCTTACCACGTTCCGTGCGGCTCGGAATACTATCGTTGGTCCCTCTGCTATCAACCTCAATACAAGAATTGGGCGCCCGAGTCCGTGTCATCTCCGCCCATCTCATCCTCGCTCACCCTTACTCAGGAGATCGTGCCTGCCTGCAGCGGCATGACGGAGCTCAGCGTGTGGGTCAACTCCAATGGCGTTGATCCGGCCGGCACAACAACACTCACGCTCCGTGCCCCAACTCAAGAGAGGGACTTGATTCGGGATACGTTTGGGAATGCCGACATTGTTGAACGTGGTTGGCTGACTGTGGCATTCCCGCCTGAGTGGAACTCCCAAGATCAGCTATACCTTCTGAAGCTTTCCGGCTCATCCTCGGACGGAATTCAGGTTGGATATTCTGAGAAGCCGGAGTATCTCAGGGGAAAACTACTGGAGAACGACACTGCCCTTGGCCAGGACATCCTCTTCCAATACGGTTGCATTGCCGGCCCGCAGCGCTTGGCTGGAATTGGACGCTGAGGTCGCAGTCCGCTAGCTGCCAGCGTTACGATGCTTGAGATCCGATGCCAGTTCTCCGCGTGCTTGGCCGCAGCAAAGTCAGCACCAGGATCGCGCCGACGATCAGCATGACCCCATTCAAGTAAAAGGGGACAGCGCGCCCGATGGTGTCATATCAGAGGCCGTCATTGCTCATTCTCCCCGCAGTCTGGACTGGGCGCCTATCATGATGCGAATGCCTTCCGTCCGCCCTGCAGACACATGCATCCTCTATCTCGCCCGTCCGCTCCCCTGCCTTCTTATGTCTTGAATACGGTGATGCTCTCGATGTGATAGGTCTGTGGGAACATGTCGAACGGCGTGACGCTCTCCATGCGGTAGCCTGCCTTGTTAAACCGTGCTGCATCGCGCGCCAGGGTCGCGGGATCACACGAAACGTAGACAATGGTCTTTGGTGCCAGCTTCACAAGCGCATCCAGGGCGCCCCGCTCGAGGCCGGCTCGGGGCGGATCCACCAGAACCGCATCGGGCTTGATATCCAGCGCCGGCAGGACGCGTTCAGCCGCGTCCTCGTACAGTTCCACGTTGTCGAACTCGTCCAGGTTTGCCGCGAAGTCGTCGCAGGCTGGCGCAGAAGCCTCGATGCCGATGAGCCTCGAGCATCGAGGCGCCAGGAAGGCGCTGAACAAACCTACGCCGCAGTACACGTCGATCAGCGTTTCGATGGTTGTAGGTACGGAGTCGAGCACGTATTCGACCATCTTCTCGGCAACGGCCTGGTTCACCTGAAAGAACGAGGTCGGCGACACGCGGAAATTGCGTCCACTCACCTGTAGTCTGATATGGTCTTCTCCAGCCTGCACCACGACATCGTCTGCAAACACGTGCGCAATGGAGATTGGGGCCTCGATCTCCAGTTCGGGCACAGAAGGGGAATCGGACTGCAGCACCAGCATCAGGTCGCCATCGCTGCCCGCCCGGATCGCCACCCGATCGATTGTTGTCTGGGGCTCGAATTCCAGCTCCGGCCACAGGGAGTTGATGGCTTCTTCGGGGAGGTGGCACTCCTCAATGGCGATGACTTCGCCGGCATCTCGGACGCTGTTGGCACGCACAAAACCAAGCTTGCCCGTTGCGGTCAACTGGAACTGGACGTGATTGCGGTAGTTCCATGGGCCTGTTCCGCCGATCGCCGGCGCCACCGGTGGATTCTGAAGGTGACCGATGCGCACCAGCTGATCGCGTAGGATTTCGGTCTTTGCCCTCAGCTGCCCTGCGTAGGATAGGTGTTGATAGTGACAACCTCCGCAAGCCCCGAAGTGCTTGCAGCGCGGCGCGACGCGCTCCGGCGAGGCCTCGAGCACCTGCACTACTCTCCCCCGCGCAAAGTGTTCCTTGTCTTCGACGAGCCGGATCCGTACTCGCTCCCCCGGCAGGCAAAATGGCACGAACACCGCGCGCCCGTCGTCCAGCCGGCCCAATGCATCGCCGCCATAAGCGAGTGCGGTCAGAGTGACCTCGAGATCGCCGGAAGACACTAACATTCCTTAAGTCGATCGGTGCGCGGCACGCACCTGTGGAAAGGTACGGCGGCGCACCGATTCTAGATCTCTGCTATTGCTTGCCTGGTAGGCGCTTGCCCGTCGCAGCCGTGCCTATCAGCGGAAAAAGAATGACAGCACCACAAGGATCAACGTGAAGCTGCCGGCCAGGAGGCCTATACGGCGCAGGTCGCGCTTGACGTGGGTGTAGTCTGGATTGAACTCGGTGGTGCGCGGCGCCTGCATGAAGGCCGCTGTTCTGCTTACTTGTCGTCTGTTTCTTCGTGACATGCGAGTCTCCTAGTTCTGTAGTCGAGCGAATACGACGATGCGCTGCGAGTCGACCAGGTACGGATAGCACGAGATCAACGTCACCGTGGGTGCCCCCGTGGAGGCCATCACCTCCACGGTGGTTGGCTCCACGATTTGCGTGCGGTCCACGAGATATTCATACGCCCGCTGCTGGGTGTACAGCTTCACAAGGTCGCCGGGCTGCAACCGATCCAGGTGTCGGAAGAGCTCCCCATACACATCGTTATGCGCCGATAGTACGATGTTTCCGTTCTGGCCCGGGTTGGCCGAGCTAATGTGCTGCGCCACGCCTTTCTTCAATTGCTCCCAGCCGTCGCCCTGGACCACGGGCGCGTCCAGTTTTATGGCAGGGATCTCGATGCGCACAGCCTGCTCGATGCTGGGTGTCGGCACCGGCAGGTTGGCCAGTGACTGCACCAATGGCCGCAGGTGCTCCGGTATCTCGGCCTCATTGGGGCGCGTATTCCCCTGAGCATCCGGCGGCATGTGCCCGGACGGGAGAACCACTGCCATCACCAGCGGCGTGGGCTCCGCTGTTGCCGGGTTCAGCGCGGCGGCCACCTCACGATTGAGATCTCGCAGCATCCCGAGTCCGCTTAGCAGCACGCCGATCAGGCCAGTGATGGCCAACAGCTCTACGGCCAGCAGGATGCCATCCAGCACTCGACGGCGTTTCTTGGCTGGCACCTCGCGGCGTTCGCCGGCTGCTTCGATGTCCCCCTCTGCCTCATGAGGGGGTACAGGTTCGACAACGCGTCCTGTGCGCCGAAAGTGGTCCAGGCGTTCGCTGCGTTTGCCGCGTCGTTTGTCGATCAGGAGCCGTCGCAACTCCTCGACAGACAGGTCTTCGGGTGCCTTGCGTCTGGGCATCGCACTGGCGATTATACCGCCCGTTTCATGCATCGCTTTGCTCAACAGCGCCTTCTCAGAGCCCTTTTCTTCCTCGTTCCTCTTCCCTCTTTCCTCTTGTCCCGACTCGGTACGATTCGCGGATGCCTGAATACCGGTTCTTTCATCCCAACAGCACGCGCTGGCCGGCGCATCCGATATCCGTGATCGTGATGCGGTATGCCGGGCTGGGCAGGTTCGTGTGCGCGTCGCCCTATCTAACCACCACGTCTCCCGATGCGCCCCACGCCGCGAACATATACGTCGTGTTGTTGGTCGACGACTTGGGGATGATCCACACACCCGTGTTGTTCCGCCAGATGCCCGCATCCGCCTTGCCGTCGCCGTCGAAATCCAATGGCACTGGCGTATCACCGAGACCCGGCCAACCGGCGGGAATGGTGATGCTCGAGCCCAGACTGTAGCTCATGGTCGACAGCAGGATGCGATACGCGCGGCTCTGTCCGCTGGCAGGAGGGATCACCACCGCGGGGTCGGCAAGTGCATCGCCATCGTAATCTGCCATCACCGGGAGGTCGCCCGTGGTGCCCCAACTGAAGAACAGCGGGCTTCCGTAGCTATAGCCCTGCGAGGATTGCAGGAAGCCCCACACACCGGTGGAAGGACGCCAGTAACCGATGTCGGTCTGTCCATCCCCATCCACGTCCGCGCCGACGGGCGTGTCGCCGGTCGCGCCCCAGGCATAGAACTGGTAGGTGTTGAACAGCGGCGACATGGGGATGATCCACACGCCGGTGTTGCCGCGCCAGATGGCGGGATCGGAAAAGCCGTCCCCGTTGTAGTCGCCTATCACGGGCGTATCACCTAGACCGGGCCAGCCAGCGGGGATCGTGAGGCTGGAACCATAGTCGTATCCGGTTGAGGATTTCAAGATCAGGTATGCCGCGCTCTGGCCACCGCCCGGAGGCCTCCGAACCGCGGGATCGACCATTCCGTCACCGTCGTAGTCGCCGGGCACGACGATGTCACCGGCCTGTCCCCAAGTGATGAACTGTGGGCTGGCGTAGCTGAAGTTCTGGGCCGATCTGAGCACCGCCCACAGGCCGGTTGCGGGATGGAAGTAGGCCATATCGTTGATGCTGTCGGCGTCGAAGTCTACGCGAGGCCGGGAAACGCACCTGTATATGCGGACATCATCCAGCCACCAGCCCCAGCTGAATCCCACGACATCCAGCCCCATGCGCCATCTGAATTTCACGTTCTGCCCTGCCAGAGTGGCGAGGTTGGCGCGGCTTGAGATGTAGCCGTGGCTCGTACCGACGAATGCCGAACGGCTTTTCAGTGGGTTGTCCCATTCCGGATGCTCCGCGTATCCGCCGTAGATCACCCCATCATAGAGGTTGTGATCGAGCAGGCTGCCGGCGTCGTTCCATGTCGAACCGTCGTCCGTGCTGTACTCCAGTACCCCGCCGTCATACCAGTTCTCGTCGTCCACATAGTACTCGAAATCGTAGGCGTGGGCAAAGTGCAGGTATGTGCCGCTCGGCACGCTCACACTCGAGCTCATCGTTGCGGAAACGTCAGCAACTGCCTCCGGAAGGTCATCAGCGTACAGGAAGTGAACGCCTGAGTGGGCAAACGCCCCGTTAGGGGAATCCTGCTGCCACCGCGGCGCGCTCAGTGTCCAATTCCCTGTCCCGGATTCAAAGGAGTCATGGAAGATATCGGACGGGACTAGTCCCGTGGCGCACACCGGTGCATCTGTGTTGAAACCGGTCACCGGTTGGGCGTTCATCTCCACTGCATCTACGGCATCCTGTACTTCTTGGCAGTCTGCCGATGTGATGCCTTCAGCTCCACCAATCAGATTGAGGCACGCCTGTTGCAGGAGGTTGTAAAGGTCGGAATAGTCGGAGCCTGAGGTAAGCAAGTTGACCTGCGCTTCGTAGTACAGCGCCAGGCTCTTATCAACGCCCAGGGCGGTGATGGTTCTGTTGTTGAATGTGCCTCCGTCCACCAGCAGGTAGGCGGCCTTGTTGTTCACGCCGTTGTTGATATGCACGCTCCCGTTATCGATATCTCCCGGGTAATACAACGGGCTGGTGATCTTGTCCGGGTCTCCCAGGTACGGCGCCTCACCTAGCCCTCCGTAAGCCGGTGGGTCGCTCATCGAACGGGATACGCCTAGGCCTGAGATGTCCTCGCCGAGCAACCACTTCACAGCCGGCGTATCATCTCCGCGGCCGTTTTCCTGGTCAAATATCTCGCCGAAGAAGTCGGACAGGGACTCACTGATGGCGCCGGATTGATAGTAGTAGAACAAGCCCGACTCGTACTGCGTCACAGCGTGTGTCAGCTCATGCGCCACTACATCATCTGCCAGCGGCCAGCCGTTCGCGTCGCCGTAGACCATTTGCGTCCCACTCCAGAAGGCATCGTCATAGCCGCTGCCATAGTGGACCGACGCAATCACAGTCATGCCGGCATCGTCAAGGCTCTGGCGGCCAAAATGGCTGCCGTAGAAGAGCACTGCTCCGATCGCATTTGTGAGCGCGCCATCGGCATGTGCATCGATACCTTGCGTGCATGCGGCGATGCCCTCGTCGCAGATGAACGCTCCGGGCAGTGGTTCTGCCGCGTTGTTCATGTCATAGATTTCCACGGGTGGTGAGTTTCCAAGCTCGAACTGCACCGCTTCCGGGATCGCTCCTGTGGCGGCCTCCACCACATAGCTGCCGTACGCCGCGTTCGTGGTGAAATCGCTGGCAGTGGCGATGCCGTGTAGGTTGGTGCTCGCAATAGTTGAGTTGGTACCGCCATCCGCAAACGTCCCGCTTGCTTCGGATTCAGGCGCGGTGAAGGTCACGTCCACCCCCGCTACTCCGTATCCCTGTGCGTCCATCAGGATAGTCGAGAGTGGCGTAGCGGCGACATGCCCTGGCCGAGTAAACTGCGGCGTGCCCAGGAGGGCAAGGTGAACAGCCGGTGTTGTCCCACCCCCGGCCAACTCGATCGCGCCGATCTCGCAGGTTGTATCCTGCGGTCGCGGGATCCCGCGTTGATCCTCATCCAGGCAGCTTGCGGGGTTCCCCGCTTCCATTGCAGGGCTGTCCGGCATCGGCAGGTAGTAACCCAATTCATCCAGGTAAAGCGACAGCTTCGGATCGACATTGAATAGGTCGCCGGGACCGGGCACAACCGTGCAACCTGTCGTGTTGCCTATGATATTGTGATCGGAGGTATTGATCGTGCCTGAACAGTCTGGTCCGACGCCAGCAACCGAAACATTGTGAGCCAGGATCGTGTTCTTCAGGGTTATTGTTCCGCTGGTTTCGTCCACCAGACCGCCTGTCGTGCCTCTATTGTGGACAATCGTTGAATTCTCCACGGTAAGAGTTGTACCGGGACCAGCCTGTATGGCGCCGCGACCCTTATTGTTGCTGATCGTGCTGTTGCGGATGATCACAGTACCATATGTGTAGATGCCGCTTCCGTCATCTGCCTGATTGTCGTGCAGGCTGCTGTTCGTCAGTGTAAGTTTTCCACTAACATTTATCGCTCCACCGTAGGACTCATTGCCATTCTGGATCATGAAGCGGTCCAATGAAATTGGCCCAGTGTTGCTCCAAATATCTACTCCACGACGAACATTCTGCCCATCGATGATCGACAACCCGATCTGGTTTGAGAAGCTGGCATTCCAACCTCCTGTGATGTCCAGGCCCTTGTGCAGCACAACGACAGAGGTGGTGCCCTGCGTGTAGGTTCCGGATGCCACAAGAATCACATCACCGGAGGAGGCTTTGTCCACCGCGCTTTGGATTGTAAGACAAGGCGCTGTAGGGATTTCGCAGCTATCGGAATCGTTTCCTGTTGGCGATACATACCACGCCCGATTGATGAGACTGAACTGCACTACATCCACAAGCCCGTCTGCAGTTGCATTAACGAAGTAGTCGCCACTGATAAAGTTTGCGGTAAGAATGGCAGCCACTGCTAGTCCGCTGCTGTCCGTCGTGGCTGTTGTGGAAAAGGAATGCGTGTCAGTGAAGGAGCCACTCGCCCCTGAGTTTGGCGCGGTGAATGTGACCTCAACGCTAGGTATAGGGCTGCCTAGATTGTCTACAACATATACAGCCAATGCCTCGGAGAACGTGTGATTCGCTGCCGCACTTTGATTGGAACCGTTAGCTATGCCAAATGAATCCGCTGTACCAAGAGGAGCAACGTACTCATAACTGCCCGCGTCGCAGTTGGTATCCTGAGGTCTGGACATACCTCGCTGGTCTGCTGCCAGGCAGGTCGCATTGTCTCCAGCTTCGATGGCCGGGCTTCCGGACAACAGGGTGTGATACCCGTACTCGCCAACCGGGAAGGCGCTGATGAGTGCATCCACGTCTAACTGGTCGCTGGGATCTGCGGTCACCGTGCAACCGGATGTATCACTAATGACATTGTGATCCGAGGAGTGGACCGTGCCATAGCAATCTGGACCCGAGGTGGTGGCTGTGTTGTTGGCCAGTATGCTGTTTTGGATAACATTAGGCCCAGTCAACTGACTGGCAGCAATGCCTCCACCGTTCGGGGCTTGGTTGTTCGCGATCGTGGAGTTTTGAAGCGTAAGCCTTCCGACGTCTGTGATATAGATGCCTCCTCCTGCGACGGAACTCACGTTCCCAGTTATGGTGCTGTTCCGCAGGGTCAGCAAACCCGAGGAAGAGATGCCTCTGGTGCCATTACGGACTGTAAAATTCTCGATCAGCACATCAATATTCGGGTATGCCCCTATCGATACACCCACGTGCTGCTGCTGACCATCGATAATGGAGGAGCCGATCCGCGAATTGAACGTAGTATCCCAACCGCCACTGAGAACCACTTCACGATTAATCAATACGACTGGCGAACTGCTGCCGTGATAGGTGCCCACCGCGACCTTAATCGTGTCTCCGGGGACGATCTTGTTAATCGCTGCATTTATCGTGAGGCACGGGTATGCTGGATCGTTGCAGCTGTTCCCATCGTTGCCGCTGGTCGCCACATACCATTCGACATTCGTGAGGTTGAATTCCAACGGAGTTCCGATCCCATCAACCGACGCAGCCACTATGTAACTGCCGAGCTCACCGTTGGACGTGAAGCTGGGAGTCAAAGCCAGTCCGCTGCTGTCTGTGGAAACCGTGGTCATATTCGTTACGCTGTCTTCAAAGGTTCCACTCGCCCCCGTTTCCGGTGCCGTGAAAGTGACGTCGACGTCGCCTACGGCGCTGCCCATGCTGTCCAGCACATACACGCCCAGGGGCTTCGGGAAGGGCGTGTATTTAGCACTTCGCTGGCTGTCGCCTATGACGATACCTGTTTTTTCGGTGGGACCAGGGGAACTCACATATTCATATGCGCCGATGTCACACGTGACGTCCATTGGCCGCGACATCCCGCGGATATCGATTTCTATGCAGGTCGTATTATCTCCTGCTCCAATGGCTGGGCTCCCGGACTGCAGGGTATAGTACCCTGTTGTCCCAACGGGGTATGTGCTCAAGAGCGGATCGATATTTAACAGGTCGCCTGGGCCAGCCGTCACAATGCAGTCCGTTATATCTCCGATGATATTATGATCGGAGCTGTCAATGGTTCCGTAACAGTCGGGTCCTGCCGTTTTGGCGCTGTTGTTGGCAATGATGCTGTTCCGGACAACGACTGTACCACTTGTGCGGTTGTAGATCCCGCCGCCATTTGAGTTTGAGCTATTTCCAGTGATGGTGGAGTTAATCAGTATTAGGTTGCTGTTTGGATAAAGGTACACTCCAGGCCCGCTGTTTCCTGATATCTGGCTGTTACGTAGAGTTAATGGGCTCTGTGCGAAAATACCGATCCCCCCATTTCGGATGATGAAGTTGTCCATTGTGGCACTGATAAATCCATTAATATAAACAACATAGTTCACGTCATCCTGCGCATTCAATACCGAGGCACCGTTGACCGATGTGAACGTACTGTCCCAGCCGCCGGAAAGGATCAGATCCTTCGTGAACCAGGCCATGGGTTCGGTATCCACAGGGTCATAAACTCCTTCTGCCACTTTGATCGTCTCCCCCCCGTTGGCCTGTCCCATGGCGTAGTTGATCGTCAGGCATGGTGTAACAGGATCTGTGCAATCCGTTGTATCGGAGCCGGTGGTGCTGACATAACGGTCACCGCTTCCCGTACCCAAAGATGCAGGTGGTTTGAGGCGCGGTGGAGCGTTATTGGTCGTTGCAAGCTTGAATTCGTTACGGCGGTTCGGCACAGTCGACCGCTTTAGGGCAGGTCGCCTCCCGCCGATTGCACTCCAGCTTGTGTCGATCTGGTTGAAGTTCAGCCGCACGTTTCCGCGCTGCGCGTCGATCAACACCAGCTCATTGATCGGGGCCGCACTGTTGGTGCCGCGCACGTCCGTGCGCCATACCAGCCCGGGTTGCGTTCCATCAGGCTGCAGCAACCTCGAATCATAGATCCACAGCTCTGGCTCAGAGGCTGAATACTCGTCGGCATTGCCTCCATGGATCCTGGTCACAGCCTGTAGCGCTGCTTGTCGGGCTTGCTCACTGGTGATTGTGGGATTCACATCCAGGTTCAGGTCCGGCGCGATTTCTCCATTGATGGAGTGAAACGCGCCTTGATGTGTGGCGTTTACAACCAGTTCCCCCGCCATCACTGGCACGCCCTTGTATATTTGTCGAAAATGTGTGATCTCGCGGGACTTTTCTGACCGCGACGTGAGCTGCTCAAGTTCGCGGCTTGGATTCTTCAAGCCAAAGTCCGCCGCGTATGGTTGGATCATTGCCAGGGCACGCTCGCGTTGCCCCAGCCCCGCTGCCCGCGCCGCGGGGACGCTTATCGGCCGCCCCGCAGGCGCGCCGATAAAGGACACCTTTCCCGTCTGCGTGTTTCGGGCAATGCGCGGCTCGCCGCCATCCTGTGCCACTGCGGTCTGCATACCCTGCAGGCTGAAGGACAGCGCCAGAACAACTGAGAAGCCGGCCCGAAGCAAATCAGAAAGTCGCTTCATGGTCTACTCCATGCGTCCAACCCAATGTGCGCCAGTTGGCTCAAAGATCTGATCGAGCCTGGGCCCCACAGGCAGAGTGTGAATGGAATCAAGCACCAAGGCATCACCCGCGCCGACTACGGCGGCACCACGCAGGCTCATACGATTCCCGACATGGGTCTTCGCAAACAAGGGTTTTCATTTGGGTGGCCGTGGTGTTTCCCCCAGACTCACGTCCACCATCAGTATACGCCGCCGGCCTTGTGATTCCAAGTGCCCCGCGTCACATATCCTTGGGTGTAGCCCTCACGGCCCTGAAAGGTCTCGCGATCCGGGAGAATTGCCCAGGGGGCATTTTTCCGCCGTCAACCAGGTACCAACCGCCCACTCCCTGCCTTTCATTGTTCCTCATTGTTTGGGCAGCGGCCCGCTCTGCCCCCTGCGGGGAAGCTGTTGGAGCAAGGGACAAGGTGGATTGTCCCTCATTGTTCCTCGCGCCGTGCCCCGCTTCACCCGTGGAATCCATTGTTCCTCATTGTTTCATCCTCGGCGCGTTTTTATGAAGGGCGAAGCCCCTTCACTTCCCCCTCTCCAACTTGGGCCGAAGCGAAGCGCAGGCCCCAGTGGGGAGGGTGGCACGAAGTGCCGGGTGGGGTCGAGACATCAGCCCCTCCCACGACCCGCCGCGCAAGGGCCAGCCCGCATCGCGCAGGGCGGCGCCTGTCCCGCCGGCCTCGGGCATGCCCTACGGTCGTCACTCGTGAGTCGGGGCCTGAACCAGGGCAGACGGCGCGAAGAAAGGTGTTCGCCAATGGACTTTGCTAATTACCAAGAGAAGGCACGTCACACCGCAGCCTACCCCGTCATTGGTCACGCCGTCATCTACCCAACCTTGGGCTTGGCGAACGAAGCCGGCGAGGTCGCTGGCATGATCAAGAAGATCTTCCGCGACAAAGGGGGCATGATTGGCGTGGATGATAGAGAGGCTCTCGTGGCAGAGCTTGGCGATGTATTGTGGTATCTGGCACAGATTGCCCGCAGAGCTGGGCTTTCGCTCGATGCGATGGCGTCGCACAACATCGCAGAGCTGCTCGATCGGCAGTCGCGTACCAGGATTCGCGGCGATGGGGACGATCGCTGAGCGCCATCCTCGCACTGCTGAAACAGCCGGATCTCAGGAGACGTACCCGCAATCGATTCTCATTCGCGTTTGCAGCAAACTCTAATCTTCCTCCTACACGGCCAATCCTTGCTTTTTGGTAGAATCCCTACCGACCCAATCCGATTATTTTGGGTCTAGGAGCAACGTACACAATGGCTGGAATGGAACGCTTCACCCAGCGAGCACGGCGGGTGCTGAGCCTGGCCCACCAGGAGGCAGAGCGGGGTCATCAGGGCAATATTGGAACCGAGCATCTGCTTCTCGGCTTAATGGAAGAGGATGGCGGCGTGGCAGGGCGAGTGCTGCGTGAGCTTGGATTGGAATCAGGCCGCGTGCGCGAGATTATTGAGCGTGTGGGGACCGAAACGCCCTCCAACGAGATCAAGATCGAGCTTGCACCGGAAACACAACAGGTCCTTGAGCACGCCGTTGACGAAGCACGGCGGCTCGGTCACCACTATATTGGCACCGAGCACATCTTGCTTGGCCTTGTCCGCGTGGATGGCACAGCCATGGAAGTCCTGCGGCGGTTGGGCGTGACTGCTGACCAGGTCCGCCGGCAAACCCGCCGTGTTCTGAACGAGACCGCCGCCGCCCCTGCAGCCGCGGGCAGCGAACAGCCGGCTCGCACGCCCACCACCGGCCCAAAGACGCCGCTCGTGGATCAGCTGGCCGTGGATCTGACCACCATGGCTGAAGAAAAGAAGCTGGATCCGGTGATCGGCCGGCAGATGGAGATCGAACGCGTCATCCAGATACTGGCGCGGCGAACGAAGAACAATCCGGCTCTCATCGGTGAACCGGGGGTGGGCAAGACCGCCATTGTGGAGGGCCTGGCCCAACGCATTGTCGAGGGTGATGTCCCCGCCCCGCTGATGAACAAACGCGTGCTGCAGCTCGACGTGGGTTCGCTTGTTGCCGGCACCATGTACCGTGGCCAGTTCGAGGAGCGGCTGAAGAGGGTGATCGAAGAGCTGAAGCAGGCCGGTTCCATCCTGTTCATTGACGAGGTCCACATGCTTGTGGGGGCCGGTGCTGCGGGATCGTCCGTCGATGCGGCCAACATCCTCAAGCCCGCCTTATCGCGCGGCGAGCTGCAGGTGATTGGCGCCACGACGCTTGATGAGTACCGCAAGCATATCGAATCGGACGCGGCCCTTGAGCGGCGCTTCCAGCCCGTGCAAGTGGATGAGCCTTCCGAGACTGAGACCATCGAGATCCTCAAGGGAGTGCGCTCTGCATATGAAGAGCATCATCACTTGGTGATCTCCGACGCGGCCCTTGAGGCCGCCACGCATCTTTCCTCACGCTATGTTACCGAGCGTTTCCTTCCTGACAAGGCCATCGATTTGATCGATGAATCGGCTTCGCGCGTGCGCATGTATAAGAGCCCTGCGGCCCGGCAGGCCAAGGACCTGTACGGCAGGTTGCGTCAGGCCCGGCAGAATCGAACTCTTGCACAGGAGGAAGGTAACGGCGAGGATGTCCGTGAGTGGCAGGAGCGCGAGACGGATCTGGGAGAGCAGATCGAGCGGTTGCGCTCGGGATGGGATCGGGCCAGCAGTCCGGTTGTCTCCGCCGATGACATCGCTGAGGTGGTCTCGATGTGGACCGGCGTGCCTCTGATGCAGCTGGCGGAGGCGGAATCCCAGCGCCTGCTCAAGATGGAGGATGAGTTGCGCAAGTCCATCATCGGGCAGGAGGATGCCATCGTCGCCATCTCGCGCGCCGTCCGCCGCGCCCGCGCCGGCCTGAAGGATCCCCGTCGCCCCATTGGTTCATTCATGTTCCTCGGCCCGACCGGCGTGGGAAAGACCGAGCTGACCAAGGCCCTGGCTAAGTTCATGTTTGGCAGCGAAGATGCGTCCATTCAGTTGGACATGTCGGAGTTTGTGGAACGTCACACGGCATCGCGCCTGGTCGGTGCCCCTCCCGGATACATTGGCTACGAGGATGCCGGCCAGCTGACTGAAGCCCTCAGGCGCCGCCCGTACTCGATTGTGGTCTTCGACGAGGTTGAAAAGGCGCATCCCGAGGTTCACAACATGCTGCTCCAGATCATGGAAGAGGGCCACCTGTCCGATGCCAAGGGGCACAAGGTCGATTTCCGCAACGCGATCATCGTCATGACCTCGAATATCGGCGCCGACATGATCAAGAAGCAGACCTCCCTCGGCTTCCAATTGAAGCGCGACGAGGCCCTGGATGAGCAGTTGTCGTATGACGACATGCGCAAGAAGCTGAACGATTCCCTCAAGCGCGCCTTTCGGCCGGAATTCATCAATCGGCTGGACAGCGTTGTCATCTTTCGGTCGCTTAACAAGGAAGATATCGAGAAGATCGTGTCTCTCGAGCTGGACAAGGTCGCCGTCCGTCTCAAGGAACACAGCCTGACGCTCACGGCGAGCACCGCCGCACTCTCGGCTCTTGCCGATCAGGGCTACGATCCGGATTTCGGCGCGCGGCCCCTGCGCCGTGTGATCCAGCAGAGAGTCGAAGATCCGCTTTCCGATCGCCTGCTCGCCGGCGAATTCGTTGATGGTGACATGATTGACGTTGATACGACCCCTGATGGCGATATTGAGCTCCGGCGGGCCATGCCGCAGCCCGAGCCCATCATGTAAGCCCAGCGCCGTCCGCGTGCGGAGTCGCACGCCTGCTGTCCACACCTCTTCGCCCGGCGGTATGAACGCTGGGCGAAGTGCTTCTGAAGCTCCCCTCGGTACTTCGCTTGAATGCCGCGCTCGACCGCGTTCAACATGGCTTGATCACCGCCAATGATCATGATCACCGGAGGTGACTTGACACCCTCTGTTGTCTTGTAGAGATGATTGCCCCTCTACCTGGCGTTGTGAGCACAGCACAGGGGTGTCGTTCATCTCAACGGTATAATGTCTTCGGCAATTGACGCGCACGTAAATTCGTGAAGACTATCCCAATGTTGTCTCTCCAGTCTCCAGGGTCCTCGCAGCCCGCATTCTGGGTCCGTGATGTTCCGGTCTATGGCGACGCGATCCTGGCCCCCATGGATGGCTACTCGGACTGGCCGTTTCGTTCGTTGTGCCGCATGCTGGGCTCGGCCATGAGCTACAGCGAGTTTGTGCAGGCTGAACACATCCTTCGCAGCGAACGATACATGCGCGCCAAACTGTACTTCGAGCCGGCCGAGCGGCCGGTGGTCTTTCAGCTCTATGGCGACGACCCGGATGCCATTCTGCGTGCAGCGCTCGCTGTCCAGGAACTGGGGCCTGATGCGATCGATATCAACATGGGTTGCCCCGCCAAGAGCGTTGCTTGCCGCGGTGCCGGTGTCGGACTGATGCGCACACCTCTGAAGGTGGCTCGGTTGTTTCGGCGGCTCGCCCAGAACCTCAAAGTGCCCATCACCTGCAAGATGCGCATGGGGTGGGATAACGCCCGGACCTACAAACTCATCGCCAGGATCGTGGAGCAGAATGGGTGCTCCCTCATCGCCATCCATGCTCGCACGCGTGAGCAAAACTACACTGGCGAGGCCGACTGGGATGCAATTGCCGAACTGAAAGCCTGTGTGGAGATCCCGGTCATCGGCAACGGGGATGTCAAGACGCCCGCCGACATCAAGCGCATGAAGGAACACACGGGCTGCGATGCTGTCATGGTTGGCCGTGCCGCCATCGCCAATCCTTGGATCTTTTCCGGCCTGGAACGCCAGCAGGTTGCACCGGAGCAGGTGCGCAAGCTGGTTGCCTTGCACCTCCAACGCAATATTGAATTCTATGGAGCCGATGACGGCCCGCGACTGTTCCGCAAGCACGCGGTGCAATACCTGCTGCTCCGGCAACTATCGAGGGAGGATCGCAAGGATCTCCTACGTCGGCGACCATCGGAAGAGTTCCTCGCCCTCCTGAACGATATTCCTACAGCCGTCTGACCCGACACCCTCTGGGCGCAGGCTGGCACGATAATTCCGTTATACTCGCGGCATGCCAAAGACCCACACGCGCTTCGTCTGCCAGCAGTGCGGACGCGTCTCTGCCAGCTACATGGGCAAGTGTCCGCAGTGCGGATCCTTCAATAGCATGCTCGAGGAGTTGGTGCGTGAAGAGCCATCCGCGCAGGGCCCGCTAACCGTCCGCGGGTTGACTGGCCGGTCGCAGCCGCGGCCGATCGCCGAGGTTGGCGGGGATGCAGAGGACCGCATTCCCTTGCCGATTGGCGAGTTTGCCCGGGTCCTCGGTGGGGGAATTGTCCCTGGTTCTATCGTGCTGGTCGGCGGTGATCCTGGCATCGGTAAGTCCACCCTCGTGCTGCAGATGGGCATCGAGATGGCGGGCCGTCAGCGCGTGTTGTACGTCTCAGGCGAAGAGTCAGAGCGGCAGATCAAGATGCGTGCCGCCCGCCTGACGGGGGGAGGGAAAGAATTGCCGCCCGATCTCCTGCTGGTCACCGAGACCAATCTGGAGGTCATTCTGGATCATGTTGCGGAGATCAAACCTTCCCTTCTGATAGTTGACTCCATCCAGACCGTCTACCTATCGGAGATGGACTCATCTGCTGGGTCCGTCTCACAGGTTCGTGAATGCGCCTCCCAACTGCGCGAGCTGGCCAAGACCAGCGGCGTGACCGTGTTTCTTGTCGGCCATGTGACCAAGGACGGCACCATTGCCGGCCCCAGGGTTCTCGAGCACATTGTGGATACGGTCCTGTACCTTGAAGGCGATCGTTTCCAGGCCTATCGGTTGTTGCGTTCGGTGAAGAATCGCTATGGTGCCACTTCCGAGGTTGGCGTTTTCGAGATGCGTGAGCGCGGCCTGGCAGAGGTTCCCAATCCATCCGAGGTTTTCCTGGCTGAGCGCATGATCAATGCGCCGGGATCTGCCATAGCGGTCATCATGGAGGGTACTCGCCCGATTCTGGTCGAAGTCCAGGGCCTCACCTCCCCGACGCAATTCGGTAATGCGAGGCGCACACCCAACGGCGTTGATTTCAACCGCCTGCTGCTCATTGCAGCCGTTCTGACTCGCCGCGCTGGACTGAGGCTTGCTGAGCAGGACCTGTTTGTTAACGTCGTGGGTGGCATCCAGGTCGATGAACCTGCGGCCGACCTGGCCATTGCCGCCGCCATCGCTTCCTCTTGGAAGGATGTGGCTGTTCGCGCCGGTGCCGTGCTCATCGGCGAGATCGGTCTGGCGGGCGAACTACGTATGCCAGGGCAGATGCCGGCACGCCTGCGCGAGGCTTCCAAGCTCGGCTTCAAGAGCGCCGTGATTCCGAAAGCCCTCCGCGGTCCTCACACGACCGGACTCGAGGACGGCTGGCCGAAGGACCTGGAGATCATCGAGGCCAGATCGATCCAGCAAGCCTTGGAGGCAGCGCTGGTGGCTGAGTCAAAGGATGCGCCCAAGGGCAGGAAGATTTCGTGAAGCCAGCAACCCGACGGAAGATTCGTCGTATTACTGGGTGAAGGAGATACCGAATGGCTCATAGACTGCTGGTTGCTGTCCTGGTTATTGCCCTGGCTAACTTGGCCTGCGGTGGCACTATCGCGCTGCCGGAGGTTCCCACCGCGGGTCCTGAGACCGTTGACAAGATCAGTATCCCTGCACCTGCGGCAGGCGCGGTGCGATTGACGATCTCATTCGGTGCCGGCGAACTCAAGCTGGCCCCCGGGGCATCGAATCTTGTCGATGGCACGGCCACGTACAACTTGGAGAACCTCAAGCCCGAGATCATCACGAACGGCGCCAACGTGGAGATCAAGCAGGGAGATCTTCTGACTCTGGTAGAGCCCCGCGGCGTCAAGAGCATCTGGGACTTCAAGCTGGGCAGCAGCCCCCTGGATCTGAGTATCAACGCCGGAGCATACAAGGGCGATTTCGAGCTGGGCGGCCTGTCGCTCACTGGCCTGACCGTCAAAGATGGTGCCGCTACTGTGGATCTGTCATTCAGTGAACCCAATGCGTCTGCCATGACGGTCTTCCGGTATGAGACCGGCGCGTCAAAGGTCGACCTTACCGGACTTGCCAATGCAAATTTCAGCACCATGATGTTCAACAGTGGAGCCGGGGACTACAAGCTGGATTTCTCCGGGGACCTCCAGCGTGATGCCACGATCACAATTTCCACCGGTTTGAGCAACCTCCGCTTGGTTGTCCCGGAGGGCGTCTCCGCCACCGTTACCACTGAAACCGGCTTATCGAACATCAACGCAAGCCCTTCGTGGGCTCAGGATGGCAATCGGTATGTCCAATCGGGCTCCGGCCCGGCACTGACATTCATCATCAAGGCTGGCGCGGGCAACCTGACACTGACCCACTAGGTCGATCATCCTGCCGGATTACGCGGAAGAGCGGTGCTTTCCCCGTTGAAACGAGGGCAAAGCACCGCGGGCTTTAATATCGGAGTAAAAGGTCATATTTCATCTGTGACCTCTATCACTTGTTTGTGCCTTGACGTGGACATAAAATCTCGATAACGGACAATCATTATCGGTTTTCCGTGGGAGAGGAAGGACACCGTGCAGATCACCCGTCAGGCCGACTATGCAGTCCGTGCGGTTTTGTATCTTGCCCGCCTGGGTGGCGGTGAGCGCGCGGCCACCAGCACCGTGGCAGAGGAACAGCGCATACCGCCATCATTCCTGGCCAAGATCATCTCGCAGTTATCGATTGCCGGATTGCTGCACACCTCGCGCGGGGCGCGCGGTGGTGTGACTCTGGCCCGTCCCCCGAAAGAGATATCCCTCCTCGATGTGATCGAAGCCATTGATGGCCCGATCATGCTCAATGAGTGCGTTGGCGAGGATGGTGACTGCTCGTTCGAGGAGGACTGCCCCCTGCGCTCAGTGTGGCGCGATTCGCAGGAGGCTCTCGTCAAGCGCCTGAAGGGCACCAACTTCCAGCATTTGCTCGAACGCAGTAAGGTTGCGGCATAATTCGTCGATCGGTCTCTTGATCCCTCTCGGCTATAATCGCTGAGAGGGATTTTTGTTTCTTTCAGGAGGCACTCCATGACCGGACCCCGGACGGTTCACGCTCCGCGCGGCACACAACTCACCTGCAAGTCTTGGCTGACAGAGGCCGCGTATCGAATGATTCAGAACAACCTTGACCCGGACGTCGCCGAACGCCCGCAGGATCTGGTGGTCTACGGTGGGCGCGGCCAGGCTGCACGTTCGTGGGAGGCCTTTGACGCCATCCTGGACTCACTCAAGAACCTGGAAGATGACGAGACTCTTCTTGTGCAATCCGGCAAGCCCGTAGCGATCTTCCGGACGCATGCCGACGCGCCCCGCGTCTTGATTGCCAACTCGAACCTGGTGCCGCACTGGGCCACCTGGGAGCACTTTGATGAATTGGCGCGCAAGGGCCTGATTATGTACGGCCAGATGACCGCGGGATCCTGGATCTATATCGGCACGCAGGGCATCCTGCAGGGCACGTACGAGACCTTCGGTGCGCTGGCCAGGCTTAAGGATTGGCCGTCACTGAAGGGCAAATTCGTCCTCACCGCCGGCCTGGGAGGAATGGGCGGTGCCCAGCCCATGGCCATTTCCATGAATGAGGGAGTGGGGCTGATCGTTGAGGTCGACCGCCTCCGCGCTGAGCGCCGTCGCGCCATGGGGTACGTGGACACCGTCGTTGACACCCTTGAAGAGGCAATGACCCTGGTGGAAGATAGCAAGGCTGCAGGCAGACCGCTGTCGGTGGGGCTCATCGGGAATGCCTCCGATATCTATGCCGAACTCGTTGTCCGGGGAGTAACACCCGACGTTGTGACCGATCAGACGCCGGCTCATGAAGCCCTCATGTACGTGCCCTCAGGCCTGTCAGTCGCTGCGGCTGACGAATTGCGGAAGTCCGATCCCGATGGGTATCGTCATATGGCCATGGACTCCATGTCGTCCCATGTGCAGGCTATGCTGGCTTTCCAGCGCCGCGGCGCCGAGGTGTTCGACTATGGCAATAACCTTCGTCAGCAGGCCTACAACCATGGCGTTTCCGATGCCTTTGAGTTCCCCGGGTTTGTGCCCGCGTACATTCGTCCTCTGTTCTGCGAAGGCAAAGGACCGTTTCGCTGGGTCGCCCTGTCGGGCGATCCAGAGGACATATATCGAACCGATGAGGCTGTGATCGACCTTTTTCCGGAAGACATGCACCTCAGGCGCTGGCTGAAGATGGCAAGGGAACGCGTCCCCTTCCAGGGCTTGCCCGCGCGCATCTGCTGGCTTGGTTACGGCGAGCGCGCCAAGGCCGGCCTCAAGTTCAATGAGTTGGTTGCACAGGGTGTCGTGAAGGCGCCCATCGTCATCGGCCGCGACCATCTCGATGCCGGCTCGGTTGCGAGCCCCAACCGCGAGACGGAAGGCATGCGCGATGGATCGGACGCGATCTCCGATTGGCCCATCCTTAATGCGATGATCAACGCTGTTGGCGGTGCCACGTGGGTCTCGTTCCATCACGGCGGCGGCGTCGGCATTGGATACAGCCAGCATGCAGGGCAGGTCATCGTTGCCGACGGCACTCCGGAGGCGGCTCGTCGCCTCGAGCGGGTCCTTACGACCGATCCGGGCATGGGCGTGGTGCGGCACGCAGACGCAGGATATGAACAGGCCATTGCCGCCGCTAGGCGGCACGGCATTAAGATGCCCATGCTCGGACGGTGAATGGTTCGAGAGACGTGCGCGAGGACATGAGGATCCAGCGATACCCGATCTGCATCTTGGTTGCGGCCACTGTGCTGCTGATGGCAGCATGCTCCATCGTTCCGTTTCGACTCTTAAATTCGGGCGCTGGGACGCCGCAGCCAGTGATTGTGCTCTCGCGGTGCGACGAAGTTCAAGACGTCCTGTGTCTGGTTACTTTCGGCCTTGAACCACCCGATCAGATGCTCATAGTGCTCCTTGCCTCTCCCGGTTTTCCCGCGGAACTGGAAGCTGAGATCACGCATGGGGGAAGCACTCTCTCGTATCCGTGCGAGCCCGCCAGCCAATCGGAGACCTTGATCTACTGCATCGGCTCGCGGATCCCGCTGGGGAGCAGCCTGCAGATCCAGATCTACACCACCGAGGAGCGCATTCTCTTGGCCAGCGGGGAGTTCGTTCTGACTGCTCTGGTCCTTCCGACGGCGCCGGCGAATGGCGTGGCGCTCCCAACCCCCGATCTACTCATGACTGCCCGGCCGACGCGAACGCCGATACTCGGCACCGCGTACCCGAACCCAAATCGCCAGCCAAGATACACCCCCGCGCCTCCGTGAACAGCATGGATCTTCTTGCCGACGGATGGCACATGTTGCAGCAGCATGCCGCCTCGGTGCTCGTGGTTGTCACGTGTATGCTCTGGGGAGGCGCAGTTATCGCCGGCCTGACCCGACGCATCGCCCGCATGGATGACGGCACTGACACGCTTTCCCTTGTAGTCGGGGCATGGATGTTGCCGGCCTTGGCGGCCTCTGCACTCGCCTTGCTGATTGGGGCGGTCGCTCACAATCAGAAGATTGTGCAGCTAGTCGCCGCGGTCGGAGCCCTCGCCGCGTTGGGGTTCGCCTGGTCAGGAGGGCGATGGCGCGCCATTGCGTCGCAGGGTTTCGTTGCATCTTCGATTCCATTGGCCGTAATACTGACGATCTTCGCCCTCGTCCGCCTTGCGTTCATGAAGACGCTCATCCTGCCTCTTTACTTTGATTCGGCGACCCACTACGGACTCATTCGGCAATTGCTGAGTCGTCTCACTGCTCCCGGCTCTGCCCAGGCTCTGGTGCTGCCCGCGCCGACCTACTATCATCTCGGCTATCACATCCTGCTGGCAGGTTGGATAAGCCTTGTCCGCGTCGATGTCGCCGAGCTGATGCTCGTTTCCGGGCAACTGATTCTCGTCGCGGCTCCGGTTCCACTCTACCTATTGGCCCATCGCTCCACCGGCTCCCGACTCGCGGCTCTTATGGCAGTCGTCCTCGGCGCCACGGGATGGTACGCGCCGGCGCACGCCGTCAATTGGGGCAAATACCCCGTACTATTCAGTATGCTGCCCATGCTCAGTGCCATCAACTTGGCATATCTGGCAGTGGAAACCGGCGTGGATCCGCAGGCAAGGCGCAAGCTCATCGTACTGGCCATCGTGGCGGCGGGAGCGGCCGTCGTCGTTCAGACGCGTTCAATTATCGTATTAACAATGGCAATTACGGCATGGATGCTCTCCCGGCGCTGGTTGACGTTGAGGCCATCCCGAAGATGGCTGGTGCTTGCGCTGGTGCTCTTGGTAGTGGCAATGCTCGGCGTATACGTCGCCCGGGACGCGGTTCTGGTTGAAGCCCTGGATCCCTATTTGAGAGCTGGAGCTTGGGTAACCGGCCTCGTTGGGCTCCTGTGCGTGTTCGCCTTTCAGTCGTTTCCACAGGTTGCCTTTGCCTCGCTCTTGACTCTGGCATTTCTTCTCGCGGGCTTGGTCATACCCGCGCCTATCCCCGCAGCTGGCACCCTCCTGGATCGCCCGTTGGTGGAGATGCTGTTGTTTGCGCCGCTCAGCATGCTGGGAGCGGCAGGCCTTGCCGGCATGCTTGGATCACTTCATCCTCGGTGGCAGCGCCTTGGCCCCGCCGCAGGTACGCTCATCTTGCTCGCGGTTGTAGCTCACGCGCTTGCCAACTACGGCTTTCATCCATCTCCGTGCTGCGCGATCGTGACGACCGATGATCTAGTGGCGTTGGACTGGCTCAGCAAGGGCTTGCCTGCCGATGCACAGGTAGCGATTGCATCGACCCAACTGCGCGTCGCCCCGGCGTCTTACGCTCCCCTTGAAGCCCCGGTCGATGCCGGCGTGTGGATCCAGCCCCTTACTGGCCTCCGGACGACTGCCTTGCCAGCCGGAATTGACTTTGGGGATGGCGGCACGCTGGGGTTGATCTGTGAACGCGGCGTGAAGTATGTCTATGTGGGAAGTGCGAGCCAGAGCTTCGACGCTAGGTCACTTCAAGGGCGGCCGGCGTGGTATCGGAGCAGACTGGAACTGTCCACCGCATCCATCTACGAAGTCACGGCCTGCCGGCCCTGATTGCCTCGATCTCCGTTCGTGACGAGCCCGAAACCCATCCATAGCGCACCGTCGTCGCCGGCGGCCAATCCACACGGTGGCTCTGGGTGCAGCGCCATCATCAGTTCTCGGGCCGATCGGAGCACAAAGACGGCCTGAGGCACGGCCTTGACCCCCGGGTTAGATCCAGCGCGTGCTGCTGGAAACGTGTGCAATGATCAGGGTGGCTTCCATCCCTGCACCCCAAGGTAGAATATCCATGTGGCTAAGGATCCGACAATCGTGAAAGGCATTCTGATGAAGGGCTACGGTGTGGCCTCTGGCCCTTCTCCAGATTACCCCTACGGAGCGCTGGAGCGGCAGATTCCTATCTTCAAGACGCGCGGTCTGGACCTCAGCAATTACTACCGCGGCACGTTGAACATTGATATCCGGCCCTTCACCTTCGAAATCATGAAGCCCGAATTTACTTTTCGCGATGTTCGCTGGACTGACCTGCATCCGCCCGAGCACTTTTCGTTCTCGCGGTGCACTGTCGGCTATGCTGGCGTGCGGAATGACGGATGGATCTACTACCCCCACCCCGAGACGAAGCTCCGCAACTTCCAGGATCCCTCGTTGTTGGAGGTCATCGCCCATCGCATTCACGGCATAGATGTCGGCGATGAGCTGGAAGTGCTCATAGATCCCGAACGGGTTGCCCTGAGACGACTCTAGGGAGGCTAGCGAGCGTATAATGAACTCATGGCATTGGAGAGGGAGCGATGAAGGTACTTCTTATCTATCCTGAGTTTCCCGATACATTCTGGAGTTTCAAGCACGCGTTAGCGTTCGTCCACAAGCGCGCCTCGCTGCCTCCCTTGGGGCTGCTGACCGTGGCCGCGTTGATGCCTGGTGGATGGGAAAAGCGCCTCGTCGACCTTAACGTTCGAAAGTTGACGCAACGGGACCTTGATTGGGCCGATATGGCTTTCATCGGCGCGATGACGGTGCAGCGCAACTCAGCGTTCGATGTCATTGCGCGCTGCAAAGCCGCAGGGCTGAGAGTGGTCGTTGGCGGTCCGCTGTTCATTACAGAACACGCGGATTTCCCTCAGGTTGATCACTTCGTTCTCAACGAAGCCGAACTTACGCTTCCAGAATTCTTGGCAGATCTTGAACGTGGCTGCGCTAGGCGCGTCTACGAAACGACCGCATTTGCCGATGTTCAGCGCAGTCCCGCGCCGCTCTGGGAACTGGTTGACCTCCGGCAGTATGCGACCATGGCGGTGCAGTTCTCGCGCGGCTGCCCCTACAACTGCGATTTCTGCAATGTGACCGTGCTGCTCGGGCACAGGCCGCGCCTGAAGACAGCCGGGCAGATTGTGCACGAGCTCGATGCGCTCTACGACCTCGGCTGGCGTGAGAGTGTCTTCTTTGTCGACGACAATCTGATCGGCAACAAGCGGGTCCTCAAGGAGAGCCTGCTGCCCGCGCTGATCCAATGGCGCAAGGGCAAGACCGGCATGACCTTTCACACCGAAGCCTCGATCAACCTGGCTGATGACGAAGACCTGATGCGCATGATGGCCGAGGCCGGCTTCGATATGGTGTTCATTGGCATTGAGACGCCCAGCGAGGAGGGTTTGGCTGAGTGCGGCAAGAAGCACAACAAGAACCGCGACCTGATCGAAGATATCAAGCGCATCCAGCGCCATGGAATGCAGGTTCAAGGCGGTTTTATCATTGGCTTCGACAGTGACACCCCCTCCATCTTCCGCCGGCAGATTGAATTCATCCAGAAGAGCGGGATCGTGACGGCCATGGTTGGCCTGCTTCAGGCGCCGTTTGGTACGCGTCTTTATCAGCGTCTGGCGCATGAGGGCCGCCTGCTTCATGCATTTTCGGGAGACAACGTCGACGGAATGACTAACATCATTCCGCGCATGCCTGTCGATGTGCTGCAAAAAGGGTATCGCCAGGTGGTGCAGTCGCTCTACTCTCCCGCAAATTACTACGCGCGCGTCAAGACCTTCCTGCGCGAATTCAAGCCCCCGAGGGTCAGTGTGCCGGTAGATTTCGAGCACGTTATGGCTCTGTTCCGCTCCATCTTGCGGCTTGGCATCCTTGGGAGAGCGCGGCTTGAGTATTGGCGATTCTTCTTCTGGGCCCTGTTTCGCAAGCCTCGTCTATTCCCGCTTGCGATAACTTTCACCATCTACGGCTTTCATTTTCGGCGCGTTGTTGATCTGCACGTAGTCTGAAATATCGAGCGCGGCCTTCGTTCGCTGCCAACAGTGACGCGTGTTTTGATTCCGTCCTGATCCGCCTACCCACGAGGGGCATGGTGGGCGGAATCGCCTTCAGCTATCCCACGTCATTGCAGAGACTCCATCCGCCGCCGCGCGCAAGTTGCGTCTTGCGGCGCTTTTCGGCGTGGAGGGTGGCGGATGGAAGGAAGGCGTGCTGGCTCATGGTGCGGTCAACATGGGCATTGCGACCTTGCTGGATAATGAGGGTCCTATTGTCCCCGTTATCCATATCCAGTCCGCCGATGAAAGGGTAGTAGAATTTGGCGCTGTCGGTCCGGGACCATCCTGGAATCACTCTGGAGCATAGGATGCCTGAAAACTATGATGTTGTTGTGATCGGTGCCGGCCCCGCCGGCTATGTGGCTGCGATCCGCGCGGCCCAGCTCAAGCAGAAGGTCGCGATCGTGGATCGGCAGTGGTTGGGTGGGGTGTGCCTCAATGTCGGGTGCATTCCCTCCAAGTCCCTGCTGAAGAACGCCGAAGTGGCGCACATCCTGCGTGAGCGAGGCAAGGATTTCGGCTTTTCCTTTGAGAATCTGAAATTGGACTACGGCGTCGCGCTGAAGCGCTCCCGCCAGAACTCGGAGCGCCTGGTCAAAGGCGTCGGTTTCCTGATGAAGAAGAATGCCATCACGGTCCACATGGGTGATGCAACATTGCTGTCCAGGGACACCATCACGGTCACGGATGCCGGCAAGCAGGTGATCGAGCTCACTGCGAAGAACATCATCATCGCCACCGGCGCGACCGCCATGGTGCCCGCGGCCTGGAAGGTCAACCCGGAGAAAGTGTTGACCTATCTCGAGGCTATTCTCCAGGAGCGGCTGCCGAAGTCCGTTATCATCATCGGTTCAGGCGCAATTGGGGTCGAGTTCGCCACCGTCTGGAACTCGTACGGCGTCGACGTGACGATAGTGGAGATGCTGCCGCGCCTCGTCCCGCTCGAGGACGAGGAAGTCTCAAAGGAATTGGAGAAGGAGTTCAAGAAGCGCGGCATCAAGTGTTTGGTCGGCACTAGGGTTGAGTCGGTCGAGCCAACCGCGTCTGGCGCCAGGGTCAAAGTCAGCGCCGAGGGCAGGGAATCGGCGCTCGAGGCCGACCAGGCGCTGGTTGCGATCGGCTTCCGGCCGAACTCAAAGGGCTTCGGCCTCGAGGAGGTGGGGGTCAAGCTCACTGAGCGCGGCTTCGTCGAGATCAATGAGAAGATGCAGACCAGCGTGTCCAATATCTGGGCGATCGGCGATGTGACTGGCAAATTGATGCTCGCCCATGTGGGCTCGGCGATGGGCATTGTTGCTGCGGAGAACATCGCCGGCGCCGAGACTGTCACCCTGGACTACGAAATGATGCCCCGTGCAACCTACTGCCAGCCGCAGATCGCCTCGTTTGGTCTGACCGAGGCTCAGGCCAGGGAGTGTGGATACTCGGTCAAGGTTGGACGCTTCCCGTTCCAGGCCAATGGCAAGGCGCTTGGACTGGGCGACTATGCCGGCTGGGTAAAGATCCTACGCGATGAGAAGGATGGCAGGATCCTGGGCGCCCACATGATCGGGCCCGAGGTCACCGAGCTGCTGCCAGAGTTGACACTGGCTCGTCTAATGGAGCTCACGCCCCACGAGATCGGGCGAAACGTTCACGCCCACCCCTCGCTCAGCGAGGTGGTCATGGAAGCGGCCCACGCCGCAGAGGGCATGCCGATCCATATCTAGGCATACCTGAACTGGGCTGGATAGGTTTTGGAGAGAATCAGAGAGCCGCTTCACAATGAAGCGGCTCTCTGATTCCGGAGGCAATGCGCGTCACCTGCCTGCGCGGACCTGCAGCTCGCTCAGACAGGAATGGCGCCAAACGCACGTCTATGTGCCTGAAGGCTACTTCGTCCATCCACCGCGGCTGGGACAACTATACGTCTATGCCAGGGGGCCTCCTGCGGCATGCGTGCCCGGCGTACCGCGTGGGCGCCGTCATTCCATACCTCATGTCTTCTCCACTACCCAGTAGTGCGATAACCCCAGGATGCGCAGCGGCGTTCTCTCCAGGAACTGCAGAGCTTCCCGCAGCAGCCTGCCCAAGACGCCAAAGCGTGCGATGATGTTGTCATAGGCACCAAAGATCAAGGTCCGCTCTACAACTCGAACCGGCAAGGCCGTCAGCAGACCCTCCATATCTCGGGCCGAATAAGCGCGCACATGCGGAGCCAATCTGTCCCGCAAGCGGCGCGGCAGGTAATTCACGAACAGCTTGTTGCCAAAGCGGTATTTCCCGGCCCAGTAGATGCCGTGCGTCTCGAACGGATAGCCGCGGTTGGGCGCGAAGATCACTGCACGGCCTCCGGTCTTGAGCACGCGTGTCATTTCCGACATCGCTAGTCGATCATCCCGGACATGCTCAAGCACCTCGTGGCTCAAGATCAGATCGAAGGTCGAGCCCGCGAACGGCAGCGCCTCACCTGCCGCGTTCACAACCCGGAGGGACCGTCTGCCGGCCTGTCTTGCTCGCTCATCGTCGAACTCCAGACCGGTCACTGCCCCTCCGAAGGATGCCATGCGCTCAAGGTACATGCCGACGCCGCAGCCGTTCTCCAACACGCGGCCCTTGATCCGTACCCCTGCCGCGTGCACGATCATCCCGAGGCGCCGTTCCTGCCCCTCGCGCCACACGTAGGACGGTTCGCCCCGCAGGGCGGCCTTTTCCAGGTTGCGATCTGTCACGCCGGGGATTATATCTTGCCAGATTTTGCCAATTGTGCTAAAATGCATCTCACTGTAGGACCAATACTGTTGACTCCGAGAAGTGGGCAACCCCCACTTTTCTGCTTGTATAAGGATTGATGGAGAGCACGCATGCCCAAGAACGAATTCGCCCTGGCTTTCAACGAAGTCCTGGAAGAGAAGCAGCTATCCAAGGACATCATCCTCGGCGCAATTGAATCGGCTATGGCTTCGGCCTACCGCAAGGCGGTGAACGCCTCGACGGCCCAGCAGGTGGAGGCCAAGGTGGACATCGAAACCGGCAAGGTTACGATTTTTGCCGAGAAAGAAGTCGTCGAGGAGGTCCAGGAGGCGAATACCGAGGTCACCCTCGAAGATGCCCGCAAGGTCAACCCCGACACCCAGCTGGGCGATATGGTGATCGTCGAATCCACGCCAGCTGACTTCGGCCGTGTCGCCGCGCAGACGGCCCGCCAGGTGATCCAGCAGCGCATTCGCGAGGCGGAGCGCTCCGCCCAGATGGAGTATTTCGCCAAGCAGGTCGGTGAGATCGTGTCTGGCATTGTCCAGGCCTCCAACATGCAGGCGACCACCGTCGGCCTTGACATGAAGGCCGAGGGCATCCTGCCTGCCAACCAGAAGATCCCCAGCGAGCGCTTCAAGCTGCACGATCGTATTCGGGCCGTTGTCCTTGAGGTCAAGGATGGGTCGCGTGGTCCGCAGATCATCCTCTCGCGGGCTCATCGCAACTTCCTGCGCCGCCTCCTGGAGAACGAGGTCCCTGAGATCTATCACGGCATCGTTGAGATTCGCGCAATTGCCCGGGAGCCGGGCGCGCGTGCCAAGGTTGCTGTCATGGCGACGCAGCCCGGCGTTGATCCGGTCGGCGCCTGCGTGGGCATCAAGGGCGTGCGGATTCAGGCCATCGTCAGGGAACTGCATGACGAGAAGATCGATATCATCCAATGGGATGGGGACCCTGTCGTATATATCTCGAAAGCCATCAGTCCTGCTCGCGTCAGTGGTGTGTACTTGACTGACGCCGATGGCAATCATACGGCTACGGTCGTCGTGATGGAGGATCAACTCAGTCTGGCCATCGGCCGGGACGGGCAGAACGCACGCCTGGCCGCCAAGCTCACAGGCTGGCGTATTGACATAAAGTCGGTCATCGAAGCCACGGGCGATGCTTTGAACAAGCTTCAGACCGATCCTGAACTGGCTGCGGCTCTTCCCGCGGCCGTGGAATCCATTCCGCCGGTGGAGGAGGTTCTTAAGAAGAAGGCTGAGAACCGGCCCCTAACGCCTGAGGAGTACTCCCTCGTCGCCCAGTTTGTGGACCGCGTGGAGCGCCGCACCATACAGATCAAGGAAGAGGCGATCCGCCTCGATGAGGAGCGCCAGGCTGCTGCTCGCGCCGAAGTGCCTCCTGCAGCGTTCACAATGCCATTGGAAGCGCTTGGCCTTAAGGAACACGTCCTTAACATTCTGGTGGAAGCAAGCTACGAGACCATCGGCGATCTCATGCTTGCGCTCAAGCTCGATGAAAACAAGGTGCTTGGACTGGCCGGCGTGGGTCCGAAAGCCATCCAGAATATGCACGAGCAGATCGCCGTTATGGAGTTTCCAGAGCTGCCTGTCGAGGCGCCGCCAGAAGCTGCAGCACCTGAGCAGCCGGCACCTGCCGAGGCGCAGGTCGTCGAGACTGCAGAACAGCCCGTCGCTCAAGCCGAGGTCGCCGCGGAAGCCGCTGAGAAGGCCCGCCCGGCGCGTGTGCGTGAGGAGGCCGAGGAAGTCGAGGCAGAGAACGCCAAGGATGGCGTTTCTCTCGATGAGCTTTTCCAGATGAAGCCGGAGATCTTCCGCTCCACCACCGCCGAAGAGGAAGAGGCTGAGAAGAAGAAGGGCAAGAAGAAGAAGAAGGGGGTCGAGCTCGTGCTCGATGAGGACCTTGGTGAGGTCGTCGGCCTCAAGAAACACAAACGCGGCGCCGGCGACGAACTGGGTATTGATGAGTAAGTGGCATCATCGCGCCGTTGTGCGCGGTGACTCGTAAGGTGGCGAGGAAACCCGCTCAGCGCGTGAAGTATGTTCCCCAACGGACCTGCGTGGGTTGCCGCATGGTCCTTGGGAAACGGCAATTGGTGCGACTTGTGCGCACCGAGCAGGGAGTGCTCGTTGACCCCACGGGCAAGCGTGCCGGACGCGGCGCCTACCTGCATGATCGGCGCTCCTGCTGGGAGGCTGGGCTGCGCGGCAGTCTGGCTCGCGCGTTGAAAGTCGACCTGACCATGGCGGATCGTGAGCGGCTGCAGGCGTACGCCCAGACGCTTACGGACGCCGAACCTGGCGAATTGTGCATGTGAACGACTAGTCATTCGCTCACAGATCACCGCCAGAAAGTCATCAGTGACCCCCGGGCTGCTGATTGCATTACCAGAATCTTGGAGGTGGCCTATGAGCACCAGCATCCAACTTCCGACCAGCGTCGTCATCCGCGACCTGGCGCAGAAGATCGAAAAAAGCCCCATTGAGATCATCAAGAAGTTGATGGCCAACGGCGTGATGGCGACCATCAACCAGGCGGTTGATTTTGACACAGCCGCCATTGTCGTCGCTGAGTACGGCTTTGAAGCCGTGCCTGAGGTGCAAGAGGAGGTCCAGAAGGCGGAAACGGGGGAGGTGCCGCTCTGGAGGCGGCAGATTGCCGGCGAGGAGGCCGGCAAGCTGAGCATGCGCCCGCCGGTGGTAACGATGCTGGGACATGTCGATCACGGCAAGACATCGCTGCTCGATGCGGTGCGTCAGACCGATGTCGCCGGTGGTGAAGCCGGTGGCATTACCCAGCACATTGGTGCCTATCAGATCGAAAAGAAGGGCCGCACCATCACATTTCTGGATACACCCGGCCACTCCGCTTTCACAGCCATGCGCGCCCGCGGCGCTCAAGGGGCTGATATTGTTATCCTGGTTGTAGCCGCGGATGACGGCGTCATGCCCCAGACCAGGGAAGCCATCGCGCATGCCAAGGCGGCACGTGTGCCCATGATCGTGGCCCTGAACAAGATCGACAAACCCAATGCCAATATCGACAGGGTTAAGAAGCAGCTGGCTGAGCTGGAGTTGGTGCCGGACGATTGGGGTGGCAACACTATGGTGGTTCCAGTGTCCGCCAAACTCAAGCAGGGCATCGATGATCTGTTGGAGGCCATCGTGCTCGTCGCTGACAATTCCGATATCCGCGCCAACCCCGACGGAAAGGTCATCGGCACGGTCATCGAGGCCGAAGTGGACAAGTCGCGTGGCACCATCGCCACGTTGCTCGTCCAGAACGGCACGCTGCAGGCTGGAGATCTTGTTGTGGCGGGCAAGGCCTATGGGCACATGAAGGCCATCACCGACTTCAAGGGGAAACCGGTGAAAAAAGCCGGACCCTCCATGCCAGTCGCCGTCATGGGGCTGAATGAGGTGCCCTCAGCGGGCGACGTCTTCCAGGTCGTGGGTAGTGAACGCGAGGCCCGCGCGCTTGCTGGGCAGCGTCTCGAATCGGAGAAGACACAGGCCCGTTCGCGCAAGAAGGTCTCACTGGAGGAACTGTTCGCCAATGTCCAGGCTGGCGAAGCCCGCGAGCTGCAGCTCATAGTCAAGGCGGACGTTCAGGGATCGCTCGAACCGATCATGGTCGAGCTCGAGAAGCTCGGACAGGGAGAGATTGGCCTCAGGGTCCTGCACGCCGAGACCGGCAACATCGGTGAGAACGACGTGATGCTCGCCTCGGCTTCAAAGGCCATCATCGTGGGCTTCAACGTGCAGGCCGAAGTGGCGGCCCGCCGCCTGGCGGACTCTGAGGGTGTCTCCATCCGGCTGTACGAAATCATCTATCGCATGACCGAGGATATTGAGAAGGCTCTCAAGGGCATGCTGGAGCCGGTTGAGGTCGAAAGAGTGATTGGGCGCGCCACGGTCCTTGCTGTGTTCCCGGCCTCCAAGCTTGGACGCGTAGCCGGCTGCCGCGTCACGGAAGGTGAACTGCATCGCAATGCCAGGGTCCGCCTCTATCGGGGTGCCGATCTGGTGTTCGAAGGCGAGATGGCCTCGCTGCGGCACGAGAAGGAAGATGTGCGTGAGATCCGTACTGGTTTTGAGTGCGGTGTTGGTTTCAAGAATTTTCAGGACATTCAGATTGGTGACCTGCTTGTCTGCTATACGGTGGAGAAATCATAGCGCGCCGCGCCCTCCGGAGTCTGCAACCACAGGATGCTGGTGCACCATGCCCACTCAGGCGCGCGTTGAACGAATCGCTGATCGGATCCAGCAGGAACTAGCGGAGTTGCTGCTTCGGAACCTCAGCGATCCGCGCCTGCATATGATCTACGTCACGGATGTCACCGTGGACCGGGAAATGTCGTATGCAGACGTCTTCGTCTCAGCCCTCGAGGGAAGTACGCGTTCCCGCGAGGTTCTGGCGGGCCTGGAGTCGGCCAGTGGCTTCATCCGTCGCGAGCTCGCGGGCCGCGTGGAACTTCGTACGTTCCCGCGCCTTCGGTTTCACTGGGATCCTACGCCGGAGAATGCTGACAGCATCGAGAGGAAGCTGGCCGAGATCCGGAACAAAAAGAAGGTCAGTTCGTAATGCATGGTGTGCTCACCTCGTCATAAGCTGACGGGATCGTGTGCCTCGTCTGCACCCTCGGAGGGTGCTGGGCACGGCAGGGGGCAGGATTGGAAGTGGGGCTGAAGTAACTGGGAGATTGTGCATTTCACATGAACAATGACATCAGCGGTGCGGTCAAGTCGCGCCTCGAGGCAGGTCAAAGCATTCTGATTGTGTCGCATGTCCGTCCGGACGGCGATGCGATCGGTTCTTTGTTGGGGCTGGGATTGGCGCTTCAAAATGCCGGCAAGCACGTGCAAATGGTCCTGGCCGACGGGGTATCGTCGTCCTTCAGACATCTGGAGGGCGCAGACCAGATCAAGACCGGCTTTGAGCCGGGCTTCGATACGTTCATCACTGTGGATTGCGCCGACTACAAGCGCACTGGCAGGATCTTTTCCGACCTGCGGCTGCCAGATATCAACATCGATCACCACATCACAAACGAAAAGTTTGGTGAACTGAACCTCATCGAAGGAGAAGAGGTGGCAACCTCCGCCATCCTTACCAGGCATCTACCCTCTTGGGGCTACCCGATCACCACGCCCATGGCAGCCGCGTTGCTCACGGGTATCATCACCGATACCCTCGGGTTTCGCACTTCGAATGTCACACCGGAGGCGATGCGTCAGGTCGCAACCCTGATGGAGTCCGGCGTCGATATGCCGGAACTCTACATGCGCGGCCTCGTCCGTCGGTCCTATGCCGCCGCGCGGTATTGGGCACGCGGCCTCTCCAGCCTTGAACGCAAAGATGGCATCGTCTACGGGACCCTGAACCTGGAGGACCGCAAAGGCGTGGGCTACTCCGGTAGCGATGATGCCGATCTGATCAATGTCATTTCGGCCATCGACGGCTTCAAGGTGGCCATGATCTTCGTCGAGCAGCCGAAAGACCACGTGAAGATCTCGTGGCGGGCGCTGGAACCGGGCGTCGACGTCTCGGCCGTGGCCGTCCGCTTCGGCGGTGGCGGACACGCCGCCGCCGCCGGCGCTGATGTCGCAGGCTCTCTGGACGACGTCAAGAAAGCCGTCATCAAGAGCACTAAGGAAATGCTAAGCCTCTAGGGGGAGGTTTCACCTATAATGTCATTGCCGAAACGATCTCATTGAGATCTTTCGTGACCGCCAAAGGAGGGAGCTGAGAATGGAAAGCCAGGATGTAAAGAACGCCATCTCCGGGGTGCTTGTTGTGGACAAACCCGTAGGGATGACTTCACACGATGTAGTCCAGGCGATCCGCACCGGAACGGGTTTGCGGCGCGCCGGGCACACAGGCACACTCGATCCGCGCGCTTCGGGTGTGCTGGTTGTGCTGGTTGGGCCTGCAGTGCGCCTCAGTGAGTTCGTCTCCGCTTCAGACAAGCGCTATCAGGCCATCATTCGCTTGGGATCGACGACTGATACGTTCGATGCCGACGGGAAGGTGACCCAGTCGTCGCAATCGATCAACGTGACCGAGGACCAGTTCGAGAAGGTCCTTGCCACGTTCGTGGGCGAGATTGAACAGGTTCCGCCTCCGTACTCCGCTGTCAAAGTTCAGGGGCGCAAGGCGTACGAGCTGGCACGTGAAGGCGAGGAGGTCGAACTGGCGCCGCGTAAGATCACAGTGCACCATCTCGAGGTCTTGGAGTGGGCTCCGCCGGAGGTCGTGATCGATGTTCACTGCTCGTCCGGTACGTACGTCCGCTCCCTGGCAAACGACCTTGGGGCTGCCCTGGGCTGCGGCGCATACCTGGTGGGACTGAGGCGCACGAAGAGTGGGCGCTTCTCCCTGCGTGAAGCCACTCCCCTCAGGAAACTGCAGGAGGCGTTCCATGCCGGCAACTGGTATCAATATCTGATTCCTGCCGCGGAGGCACTGGCCGAGTGGCCCGCTATTGAGCTCAGCCCCGATGATGTGGAGAACGTTCGCCATGGACACCGTGTCAAGGCTGCCCCTGGCGCGAAGCCCGGACCGGTGCGCGGCGTCAGCACCCAGGGGGAGCTCGTGGCGCTCATGGAGTTGGTCACTGGCGAGACAGGTGAACCGGAATGGCAGCCGAAGAAAGTGTTCTTCTCATAGGCTGCATCGCCCGCCTCGAAGGGGAAATTGAGCATTCACTATGCATTTGCCATCGACCGTCAGGTTTGCGGATAGGGCTGGCAGCTACCCCGGCTGTGACCAACCATGATTCACGTACGTTCGCTGGATGACATCTCTCTTCGGGGAAGCTGGCTGACGATCGGCGTCTTTGACGGCGTGCATCGGGGTCACCAGGAGATCATTCGCAGGCTCACGTCGGGAGCCCATGCTGCCGGCGCTCCTGCTGTGGTAGTCACCTTCTGGCCACACCCTGCGACCGTGCTTGGAAGCGGCAAGGTGCGCTGCTTGAGTACGGCAGACGAGCGCGCCGACCTGCTCTCAGCCCTGGGCGTGGATGCGGTGGTCACACACCCGTTCGACACTGCCACAGCGAACACCTCCGCGCAGGATTTCGTTGCACGACTGCATCAGCGGCTTGAGTTCCAGCGGTTGTTGATTGGCTACGACTTCGCTTTGGGAAAGGGTCGCGAGGGCGATGCCGCTCGCCTCACCGAGATTGGGCACACTCTGATGTACGAGGTTGAGATCGTCCCTGCGCTGAGCGATGAAAGCGGCGTCGTTTCCTCCACCGAGATACGCAAGCTGGTGGCCACGGGCGATGTCGTCGCAGCCGCCGGGCTCCTGGGGCACGCGTATGGCCTGCACGGCCTGGTCGTTCCCGGGGACGGGCGCGGCCGTGATCTCGGATATCCCACCGCCAACATCGACTACCCTCAGGAGAAGATCCTGCCCTCGAATGGCATCTATGCCTGTTGGGCATGGCTTGATGGGTGTCGCTATCTCGCCGCTGTCAATATTGGCGTTCGACCGCAGTTCCACTTGGATGCCCACACGCCATTGGTTGAGGCCCACATCCTTGATTTTGACCGGCAGATCTACGGCATGGATGTACGGCTGGATTTCATCCAGCGCCTCCGGGACGAAATGCGATTCCCCTCTGTACCCGACCTTGTTGAGCAGATCCGGCGGGATGTGCGCCGCACCCGGGAGATTCTCTCCCCGGAAATACTACATTAGCCACCTGGCCTTGACGCGCGGCGCATGAGTTCATTCTCGTTGTGCCGCGAAGGGAGGGTGCCTTGGTGTCAGATATAATTCCGCACACCCCAGAGGTCCTGTCGTGCCAGAACGGCGAATCTATCTACTTTCCCCGAGGGAACTCAGCCCCGAAACCATAGCGGTCACCTTCGCGAAGACCTCGCGTTCGCCGGAGTCGTTTCGGGAGATCGCTGCTGGTCTGAGCGATGAGAAATCCGCACAATTCCACGAGAAATGGGTGGTGGGATACGGACATGCCTCGGTTGCTGAGCATGCGGTGCTGCATCTGGCCTTCGAGAACGTATCCCGGCTGGCAATTGAATGCATCGAATCAAATCGCCTGGCATCCTATACCGAGAAATCCACGCGCTACCAGAAATGGCAGCCTGACGATTTCCATGTTCCAGCGCAACTGAACGGGCACCCCCAGGCTGGTGGCTACAGCAAGGTCTGCCGGCTGCTATTCTCGACGTACCTGGAAGCACTGGATCCTGTCCGTAAGATCGTTTTCGAAGGTGCCGCCCGTGGGGAGAATGAGTCCGACGATGGCTTGGATCGCCGGCTTCGTTCACAGTACGTCGATGTCTGCCGCTTCCTTCTGCCTGCCGCGGCCCTGGCGAACGTAGGCATGACGGTAAATGCCCGCGTGCTCGAGAACGTCATTCGCAAGATGCTCTCGCACGAACTAGCGGAGGTTCGCCAGATCGGAGAGCAGGTGAAGTCCGTTGCCCGGGCAGAGATCCCTACCTTGATCAAACATGCCGAGGCTGTCCCCTATCTCTCTGCGACGCGCGACCTGCTGATTGAGCAGGCGGGGAGTCGGCTTGGGGCGACCGCATCAGCCGGCGGGGGGGCAGTTGGTCGTCAATCGAAGCACATGGATCATCGATCTTCTGACTGGTGTACGCTGGTGGACTACGATCACGATGGTGAAACCCGCATCTTGGCGGCTGCGCTCTATCGCCACGCAGGAATTGGATTTGCACAGGCTGTAGAGTCCGTCGCCGCACTTGCCCAGGCCGAGCGCGTCAGGCTCGCGCAAGCTCTCCTGGGTCGGCTCTCGGAGCATGATATTCCCGTGCGGGAGTTGGAATACTGCACGTACACATTCGACTTGGTCATGGATCAGGGCGCGTATGCTGAGTTTAAGCGCCACCGCATGATGACCCAGACGCCTCAGCGTCTTACCACGCGGCTGGGCTACAGCGTGCCTCGGCTCATGGTCGATGCTGGCTGCGGCTCGGCCTATGAGACCGCCATGCGCGCGGCATCAGACGTCTACGAAGAGCTCGCGGAGCACGATCCCCACGTGGCGCAATATGTGGTTCCGAATGGATTTCACCGCCGCGTGCTTGCGCAGTTCAATATGCGCGAAGCTTTCGCCTTCTGCGAGCTTCGCTCAGCACCCAACGCGCACTTCTCAATCCGCAGGATTGCGGAGCGTGTCGCCCAGGAACTGCACCGCGTCCACCCGCTTCTGGCCCAGTACATGCGTCTCCCCGCGGAGAGTTATGCTCAGGTGGAAGAGCGCAATTTTGCTTCAACCAGAGATTCGAACTGACGGGAAGCCGCGCTAGTCCTCGTCGCTGGGCGGCTTTCCGAAGATCCCGTCAATCTCCCCGATGATTTCCGGCGTCAATTTCGTGACCACATTGGCCGCGGCGATGTTCTCACGCACCTGTTCCACTCGGCTGGCGCCGGTGATGACCGTGCTCACATTGGGATTCCTCAGTACCCACGCGATCGCCAGTTGTGCAAGGGTGCAGCCCAACCTGTCCGCCGTCGTCTTCAAGGCGCGCACCTTCGCCAGCCTATCGGGGTCTGTCATCCGCTTGTGCAACCAGTCGTAACCCTTCAGCGCGGCCCGGCTGTTGCCTGGGATTCCCTTGTCGTACTTGCCCGTCAACAATCCTGATGCCAGCGGACTCCAGGTGGTGGAGCCGTAGCCATGGTCCCTGAAGAGACGGGCGTATTCCTGCTCGAACCGCTGTCGCTTGAAAAGATTGTATTCAGGCTGCTCCGCCACCGGCTTATGTAGATGGTGCCTCTCGGCGATCTCGATCGCTGCAATAATGTCCTCTGCAGTCCACTCCGACGTAGCCCAATACAGGGCCTGCCCTCGTTCGATGATATTGTGCATCGCCCAAACTGTTTCCTCGATGGGCGTTGTCGGGTCTGGTCGGTGGCAGAAGACCAGATCCACGTACTCCATCTGCAGCCGCTGCAACGATCCGCGAATTCCCTCGATGAGGCGTTTGCGATTCAGTGTGTTGCGCTCGTTGACCCCATCGTGCAGCCCCCAGTAATACTTTGTGGAAACAAGGTAGCTGCCTCGGCGCCAGCCAAGCTCCTTCATTGCCGCGCCAAGGATTTCCTCAGCCTTGCCGTCGGCGTACACCTCGGCACAGTCAAAGAAGTTCACGCCCAGGTCGTATGCCGCTCCGAGACACTCGAGCCCGTGCTTGACGTCCAGCTGATGGCTGAAAGTTACCCAGGTGCCGTACGAGAGTTCGCTGACCCGGATACCTGCGCGGCCAAGATGGCGGTATTCCATTGGTCCTCCATTGTCGTCGGTGTAAGATACCGCGTGTCATTAAGCCCACGCGCGTTTCGGTGCTGCTCTGGTTCGGCAAGCCGAGCGGCATTATAACGCCCGTCCAGTATAATGATTCTGTGCGCTTCCTCGTCCTCGCTGGCGTCGTTCTTGCCACTGCTTGCACACCCGTGTCCACCGGCGCGACTCCTGCCGCGCTGCTACTTCACCCGTACTCGACTATCACGCCTTCGGCAACGTCAGATCAGGCGGCGGGGTTCGTGGTTTCCGCTGAGACCCCGCTGCCGTCGCCTACGCCTTCGCAGTACACCATCCAGTCAGGTGACACGCTGAGTCAGATTGCGGAGCGATTCCGCATTACTCTGGATGCATTGCTCGTGGCCAACCCGGGCGTCGATCCAAACGCCCTGCGTGTTGGGGAATTGCTGCGTGTTCCCGCTAGCCCTGCTGACCGTGCCGGTGGGAGGACTCCCACGCCGGTGTCGTTTCCTGTCCAGCAGATTGCGTGTCATCCGACCGCGAATGGTGCCGTTTGGTGCTTTGTGCTGGTCAACAATGACACACCGGATCTCATCGAGGATGTGACCGCCCAGGTAAGTCTTGTGGATTCCACCGGCGCCGTCCTCGACAGCAAGACGGCAGCGCTGCCGCTTGATGCACTACCGCCTGGAACATCCCTTCCTCTTAGCGTCCTGTTCTCTCCACCAGTCCCCCTTGATGCCAGGCCTCAAGTGCAGATGCTTACAGCCATCCGTTTGTTGCCGGGTGACCAGAGGTACGTGGCTGTTGGCATCAGAGACAGCTTGACGGAGGTCTCGTGGTCCGGACGAAGTGCTGACCTCAGTGGCGAGGTCTACCTGCCAGACGCATCTGAGAGTGCCAGCGTCGTATGGCTGATAGCTGTCGCTTACGATGGATCAGGCAGCGTAGTGGGGTGGCGCCGTTGGGAAAGCGCAAGCGGCTTGGCCGTCGGCTCCAGCCTGCCTTTTGACCTCGTGGTCTCTAGTGTTGCCGGACGGATTGCCCGAGTCGAATTCGTGGTCCAGGCCCGACCCTGACCCCGCCGCCCCACGAGGAGCGGCGATCGACTTCCAGTTCGGGCGGGCTATCACTCCCGGCGATCTCACAGACTCAGCCCCTCGGTCCTGCCCCTCTCGCACCATCAGGAAACCCAGTGGCAGAACGTCCATCACGAGGACGACTGAGCAGCAAATCGGTCCATACAACACGGCGGAACTGAGGCCGGGCCGCCTTGGCCAGGCAGGATTACCAACCTGCAGTAGCCCCGCATTGCAGATCTCTTGCTAATCCCGCACCCCTCGGGCAGCCGAGTGGGGTCGGCTGGATAGCTGATGTATAATCTTTCGGGCCTGAAGCCGGCGGGGGTGGGCAATTCCGGGGCGCAATGAGTGTTGACCTCATCCCCGAGTTGCCGGGCGTCTGCGTGTAATCTCCGGCTCATGCCGGGATGTAGTGTGGGAGTGCAATGGCCTTACGCGGGAACCTGCGTGACTTCACTGTCACTCAGTTGCTGAATCTCATCAACCTGGCACAGAAGACGGGTACCCTTGTCCTGGATGGCCCGTCCGACCAGGCGTACGTTGCGTTTCGCAATGGAAAGCTGGCGTACGCACGCATCGGCCAGGAAGATGGCGGGTTGGCGACCATTCTGCAGCAAGCCAATAAGCTCAATCCGCATCAGTACCGGGCTCTCAGCGCCCGCCTTGGGACTATGAGTGACAAGGAACTCGGTTTGCTGCTCGTCAGCGGCGGATACGTTTCCCAGGAAGACATCCTCTTCGACCTCCAGGTTCATTTCACCGACATCATCCGCCGCCTTTTCACCTGGGTGGAGGGCCTGTTTCGTTTTGAACCCGGTATGCCGCCGCCGGATGATCGCATCAATGTCAAAATGGACTTGGAGAACCTCATCATCGAAGGTTCACGCCAATTGCGTGAGTTGGAGGAGCTCCAGGATGAGATACCCAGCCTTGACCTGGCGCTCAAGTTCACCGACCGTCCGATGACGAATCTGAATCTCAGCGTGCAGGAGTGGCGTGTGGTCAGGTACGTTGATCCCAGGAACTCCATGAAGCGCATTGCGACCGCCGCCAAGCTGAACGAAATGGAGATCCGCCGCATCGTTTACGGCTTGGTTCAGGCCGGGCTGGTTCAGTTGGTGCGGCCTGCAGGGACCAAGGTGCCGCTGAATCCCAAAATGCTCCCAACCCAGGGCCGGGATGAACAGCGAGGCCTCATCAACCGGCTGATTGGGCGCATCCAGAAGCTTTAGCCGCGGTGGGACAAGACGAGGCGTAATGCACAATGTCAAGATGGTGATCACAGGTCCCTTCAGCGCCGGAAAGACGCAATTCATTCAATCGGTCAGTGAGATCGAAGTCGTCTCGACCGAACGCAAACTTACGCAAGCCGAAGAGCGGGCTGTGAAGGAAACCACCACCATTGCCATGGACTTCGGTCGCATAACCGTCGACGACGACCTGGTCCTCTATTTGTTTGGCACGCCCGGCCAGAAGCGCTTCGATTTCATGTGGGAGATCCTGTCTGAAGGCATGCTTGGTTTCATCGTCATGGTGGATTCCACCCGCCCGGAAACATTCCGTGAGGCGCGGTCGATCCTCGAAACGTTTCGCGCCTATGCCTCGACGCCTTATGTCGTGGCGGCCAATAAGCAGGACATCAAGGACGCCTGGGATATTCAGGACATGCGGCACGCGCTGCGCTTGGACGGAGGCACCAAGATCCTTCCTTGCATTGCCACCGACAAGAAGCATGTCAAGACTGTCCTGCTTGAATTGCTGTACAGCATTCTGGATGAGATGGGGACAAGCAAGTGAATGCCCGTAGGCGGCATGGCGCCGTTCGTGGAAGCGCTTTGTGGCGCTGCTTGATTTGCCGGGGCTCCGCGTCGAGCAACGCTCCACCCTGCATCGTGGCCGCCCCGCCGCCCGCTGCGGCCGGCCATTCCGAACTCCCCCTGCTGTGAGACGTCTCACCCGTGTCTTCGATCACTACTGATCAGGGAAGCCTGCACTATGAGGTGTTCGGGAAAGGACATCCGGTCATCCTGTTGCATGGCTATCAGGGATCTTGGGGTCTCTGGCAGGCGACCATGGAGTTCCTGGGTGCATCGTATCGCACCTACGCCATCGATTTCTGGGGCTTTGGGGAATCTGGCGCCCGCCGCAGCAGCTATGTCGTTGATGACTTTGTCAGCCTGGTCGATCAATTCATGGCGCAAATGGGGATTGGCCGGGCACCGCTGGTCGGCCACAGCATGGGCGGCACGGTATGCCTGCTCGTCGCGGCGCGGCATCCGCAGCGCGTGGAGAAGGTGGTGGCCATCTCGGCGCCCATCGTTGGGTCCTCGCTGCGCTTCTTCCCCAGGATCTTCGGACTCCGACCCGTTGCATGGTTCACGTACCGCAATCTCTGGATGTATCGTTGGTTCTACCGGCTCCTCGCCCGGAGCTATTCCAGGGATCCCAATTGGGCGAGTATGATGGATCGCGACGTATCACACACCACCCTCGAGGCGTTCTTCGCGAGCATTGGATCCTTGCGCAGCACAGATTTGAGTCCGATCCTCGCGCATGTGGGGATTCCCGTATTGGGCATGTATGGCGGCCGCGACAATGTGGTGGATCCCGGGCAGTGGAGGCCGCTGCAGGAAGGGATACCGCGGGCGCGCACCGAGCACTTTCCTTCTTCAGGACACTTCATCATGCTCGACGAACCTGCCAGATTCATGCGGCAACTGAAGGCTTTTCTCGATGAGCCAGCACGCGCCTGATCCTGCCATGACCATGGGATACAAGGTCCACTCCGCCGCCGATCCCCATGACGCACGTGGCCCGAACGGCAGCCTGAACAACCAGGTCCTTAACCGGGCTCTTGAAGAGATCATCGGATCCTCAGAGGTTGCCCGGCTCGGTGACACGCCAAGTATCGCCGACCTTGCACGCGAGTTGGAGGTGCGCTTCGGGCAGCAGCCTGGGCGCGGCATTGCAGTCCGGGTTGGTGGCATCTGCTTCATCCAGATGGTCCGTCGAATTGGCGATCAAGCCGGTCTCACTCAGCCATCCTTCCGGCTCTTGCCGCTTCCGTTGCGTCTGCGCCAGGGGCTGCTAGCTTTTCGGGACCTGCTTTCAGACTTTGGCGGCATGGGCATCGGGGTCGAGGAGCAGGATGGCAGGTTGTTCTGGCGGCTTCAGGACTGCCCGATCTGCGCCGGGCGCGATGCATCAGAGCCGATCTGCTGCCTAATGTTGGGCATGTTGAAGGAGGCGATGAGTTGGCTGAGCGGCGGCAGGTATTTCGACGTTCAGGAGATTGCCTGTCATGGGCGGGGCGATGAAGATTGCATCTTCGAGATTGATCCCATTCCAATGGATCTGTGAGGTCTGCCCTCGTTGACGTCATCAGGCGTTCTGATTTCACCGCCATGCTAAAGGTCATTCTCAAGGCTCCAGCTCTGATTTCGCCGTTCTGTGAAACCGCGCGGGACCTGCGTATTCAAAACACCCCGCTCTGGCTGTGGCAGCGTAGTCTCCTGGCTCCATACATCGACCGTGAGGTCGAGCTGCAGGCGGGTGCACCGCTGCCCTCCACGCGTGAACCGACTCTGGCGTACCGCGACAACCTGTTCTTCGATGAGCCATTTCTGCAGGCGTTCATGAGGCAGGCCCAGGAACACCACCGCGCCGTACGCGCAGCTTTCTCGGCTGACGACGCCGCCATCCGGGAGCACGCGCTCCCCCTTTCGACCTCGTACACTCGCGTCGGCGATCTGTATCTTGCCGATCTATGGTTCTACCCGGAGGGTCCAGTGCCGGAGGCCGAGCCCCTCCTCATAGACCTGCAGGCCCGCGAGATCGGCTACTACCATGTTCCTAGCTACATGGCGGATCAGAGCGGCGACTTGGTTTTCCAGGTGCCCCTCCGCGCCCTCATCGCCATTGACACATGGGTGCATGTGCTCATCGCGGACATCGTCTTCGGTCTCCTTGCCCGCGGCGCCCGATTTGAGCACCGCCTCGGGCGTGACCTGCCTTTCAAGCTGGGGATCCTGGCTCGGTCTATCTATGAAGGCAAACAGTTGCTGGAGTGCTCGGAGCTTGTCAAGGTTGGCAGGAACTGCGCGATCGACCCCCATGCGGTCATTCATGGCCCCACCACGATAGGCGACAACGTCACCATCAACGCTGGTGCGGTTGTCGAGAACTGCATCATCGGCAGTAACGTGAACATCTCGCAGGGAGTGCAGCTCATGCTCTGCGTTGTCGGCGATGGCACCTTCCTGCCCTTCCGCTCAGGGCTGTTCATGACCACCGTCATGGAAAATAGCATGATCGCGCAAAACACCTGCATGCAGCTCTGTGTCGTCGGGCGTAATACCTTTGTTGGAGCCGGCTCGACCTTCACTGACTACAACTTGGTCCCCACACCGCTCCGCGCTCGAGACGGGACCGGCGGGCTTGCGCCCTCCAATCGCCCCGTGATCGGCAGTGCGGTTGGGCACAATTGTCGCCTGGGCTCCGGATTGGTGGTGTATCCCTCGCGGACCATAGAATCGGATGTTGTGATCGTGGGCCCTCGCCTGATCGATCATGACGTGCACTTTCAGGACAGCGATCACCACAGGCTGGCAACCGGGCATCTGCATCAGCCGCTCTATCATCCGGACGCCAAAGGCCGTCGCGGTTCGTGGTAGACGCCGCGGCCTGAGACGCGTGCTTGGAGCCGCCTGGTACCCCTTGAGGCCGCATCCCTGCTTCCCCGCGACGTACCTGCAATGGTCGCTACCCTTGGAAATGATATAGTTGGCGTTGACGGTGGCTGGGTGATCGCTCCTCACCCCGTTGCTGCGGGGTTTAAGGGCTGCCCCCTTTTGGGCTTGGGTGCAATACACCGCGGTGCGTTCTGGTGCGGGCGTTCGCAGGAGGCGTCATGAGTAGGTCTCGCCTTTTGATCGTCGAAGACGATGTCGACATCACGAATATGCTCACGGCCTATTTCTCCGGCATGGATTTTGACGTCGACATCGCACATCGAGGTGCAGAGGCGCTGGAGAAGACCCGCAATGCACTACCGGATCTGGTTGTTCTCGACATCCTCCTGCCGGACATTGATGGTTATGAGGTCTGTCGTTCGCTTCGCAAGAATACCCGCACGAGCAACATTCCCGTGATCTTCCTCACGCAAAAGGATGAACGCGGTGATCGGCTGCAGGGACTGGAACTCGGGGCGGACGACTACATCACCAAGCCCTTCGACATAGAGGAACTGAAACTGCGCGTCGTGGGCGCCATCCGGCGCGCCGAGCGGGAGAGCCTCACGGATCCGCGTTCAGGCTTGCCGGCCGGCCGGCTGATCGAAGAGCAGCTTCGTCGCATCATCCGCCTCGATGACTGGGCCCTGCTCGACGTGCGCATCAACCATCTGGATGCCTTTCGCGATGTGTACGGTTTTGTTGCAGGCGACAACGTCCTGCGGTTCACTGCCATGCTGCTCAGGGATGCGATCAATGAGCTTGGATCGAGTGACGACTTCCTCGGTCACGCCGGCAGCGACGATTTTGTGCTGACGACCAACGCTCGGGCGGCACCGCTTATCAGGAAGCGGATAAAGGATCGCTTCGCAGCGGAAATCCTTGCTCACTACAATTTCATGGATCGCGGTCGTGGCTTCGTTGAGTCCCGGCAGGCAGACGCCGCAAACGGCCGCGTGCCGCTGATGACCCTTTCTGTGGGCGCAATCACAGCGCAACAACAGTCCTTTGCCGACATCCGTGAGATTTCCGAGGCCGCCGCCGAGGCGCGGCGGCTCGATTCCCTGACCGCTGCCTAGTGGGATATCCTGTGATGCTTGCCAACCTGAACTTGGGGATCGCACTCCTAATCACCGGCTTGGTGTTTGTGATCCTGGTCTGGGGCCTGCTGCGACTGCTATCGCGTCCCTCGATCGACGTTGAGGCCGTTCTTCCATCGGCGCCGAGCGAAGGAGATACGGCCACTGATGGCGTCATGGTGATACAGCCGGGCGGGCGAGTGGAATATTTGAATGCACGTGCCCGGGATTGGTTCGGTCTGCGGGAAGGGGATTCAGCGGACCTGGACGGGCTGGTGCGCCGCGTCCGTCCCTCGGATGACTTCCTCGAGATTTGCGCCTCACCCGGACAAAAGAGGCTGAACGTCAACGGCCGGCCTGTTGAGATTACCTCCTATCAGGTTCCTGGCGCCCATCCGCAGATGTTGCTGTCCCTTCGCGGCCTCGAGCTGACACCTGCGTTTGCCGCTGGCAGCCCGGAGTTATCCTCATCGATTCCCAGGATCATCAGCGATTTCAACAGTTCGATCACCTCCAGTCTGGACCTCGAATCGGTCGTTCGCGCAATCCTGGATAGCACACTTCGTGTGATTTCCGCCGACTTGCTCGAGCTCAAGGCCTGGGATCAGGAGACGCGTACGCTGGTGACCTACCGTTTCATTGAGACCAGTGGCACGATGCCGAAGCTGGTTCGCTCGGACCAAAGCCAGTTTGGGGCCCTGACACGCAGGACAGTCGAGTCACGCATGCCCAGACTGCTGCCCGATTCGGCTGCGGTGCTTGCCGAGACCACCGGCGGCGAATTGCCTGGCGTCCTTTCGTACATGGGCATTCCGCTCACAGCCGGCAAGGAGCTTGTTGGTGTTCTGGAGGCGGGCCAGTCCTCTGCCCGCGCTTTCACAACGCAGGAATTCGATCTTCTACGATTGGTCGCACCGCAGATCGCCGCCTCGCTGCGGAATGCCATGCTGTACGAACAGGAGCGGCATCGTACCCTGGAGTACTCGGGTCTCGCGAGATTGGCCCAGGCCGAGAGCGCCATGCGTGAACCCGAGGAACTCTTCTCTCGGCTCGTGGAGGGCATTTCCCCGCTGTTCGATGCGCAAATCATGGGCTTCCTCCTCTATGACGAGGACCGACAGCTCCTGGAGGCACAGGTGCCATTTCGGGGGTTGCCGCCGCACATCGTCCGTATGTACCGGGTGCACGTTGACCCAGGCAGCCCGGCGGATGATCTCTTGCGGGCTCGAAAGCCCATACTCGCTGCCAATGCTGCCGAGGACGAGCGCTGGCGAATCTTGGGTCTCACGGACTTCGCCGTCGCTGCGAGCCTCCGTGACTCTGTGTTAATCCCATTGGTTACCTCTGGTCAGATGAAGGGTTATCTGCAATTGTCGCACCGTCCTGCGGCGGCTGGCGAGCTGACCGAGTCCGAGCTGCGAATCGTGCAGACTGTTGGTGACCAACTCGCCGCGACCATTGACAATGCACTTCTTGTTCGACACAGTCGGGAGCGCATCGCTCGCTCGGAGGCCCTGGGGCGGCTGTCCGATCTTGTAGGCTCGGCGGCCACCATCGATGATGCCCTTGGCCTGAGTCTCAAGGAACTCACCACACTCTTCCGGGCGGATCTTGCCGCAGCGTACCTCTTCGATGAGTCGCGTGGGGAATTGCGGCTGCATGCGGGATCGGCGCATGGCATCCCGCCGGAGATGGCAGCCACAGCCCCGATCGTGGTTGTGGATGATCCCAGCTACATGCAGACAGTCACGGGATCCCGGCGTCCGATTCGTTCCGGGCACCTGAGCGCAGACGTGGAACTGCAGCCGTTCTATCGCTCTCTGTTCGGTGGGCTGCACGTCGAATCTGCACTTGTTCTCCCCCTGGTTGCGCGTGGTCGCGCCTTGGGTGAGTTGATGCTTGGCAGTCGCAGCGCGGACTTCTTCCACGAAGACGATTTGCAGCTCGTGGGTACAGCAGGCGCATTCCTGTCCTCCACCATCGACCAACATCGCCTCGCATCGCAGACCGACGATTCGCTCCGGCGCCGCGTCGACCAATTGACGTCTATCGCACGGGTCAGTCGGGAGCTGGGTGTCGCACGCTCCATCGATGATCTGCTTAAAGTGATCCATGACGAGGCCATCCAGGCTTCGGGCGCGGACTGCGGATCGATTCTTCTTACTGGTCCCGACCACACCGCAATGGATCCGCGCAGGCTGCAGTCCGTGGGTTGCCCCTTTGGTGCTGAGGTTTCGGCATTGGAGCGACGTTGCTTGGAGGACGGTCAGCCCTGCTCGATACCCGATTGCCAGCAGCATCCAGAATTGGCCGCGCCGCACGACGGCGTGCGCTCGACGCTGTTTGTTCCCGTGCTGGAAGGCGGACGAGCAATCGGGCTGATTGAATTGCATGCCCTGCAACCCGACGCGTTTGACGAGACCTCCTTGGAGACCGCGCAGACCATTGCGATCCAGGCAGGGTTTGCACTGTCCCATGCGCGCCAGGTCCAGGAGGAGCGGCAGCAATCGGAGCTTCTGCAGCGTCGGGCGGCGACCCTGGAGAAATTCTCTCGTGCAAGCTATGCATTGAATCCGGAGATGCCGCTCGAGGAGTCTCTGACCTTTGTTGCGCAAGGCATTCGAGCGTCAACCCCGTTCCGTGTTGTGCTGATCAGCGTTTACGAGCCCGAGACTGGGATGCTGCGACGGGTCACCGGCGCAGGCATCGAGCCTGGGGCTTTGGCCGAACTGCAGGCGCGCAAGCAGCAGCTTTCCAGCCTAAGGCAGTTGACCAGGCCCGAATTCAAGATCAGCCAGTCTTACTATATTCCTGCCGACCAGACCCCCGTCATGCCCGCCGATATTCACTACGTCTACGCCAGTGAGTACTCCGAGGCGGAGGTGAAGCAGAATGCATGGGATCCGGATGACTTTCTGCTTCTGCCTCTCGATGATCCGGAAGGCAAGCCACTGGGGCTCATCAGCCTGGACGATCCCTCGAACGGCCTGAGACCAGATCGCACTTCAATTGAATCCGCTGAGCTCTTTGCGGCTCAGGCTGCGCAGGTCATCATACATGCCCGCCGCATCGGAGAGCTCAACAGCCGCATCGAGGCACTCTCTTCAGGAATCAATCGGCAGCAGCAACTCCTGAGTGTGACGCAGAATAATCTGCCTGTCTTGCTGCGGAAGGACCTTGAACAGACCATCGCGCTGCATGCTCTGGATCGCCGTGCTCAGCGCGTCCGCGCCGGCCTGACCATAACGGAATCGGTCAGCCGCCAGTTGGATGCGTCCTCAGCTCTGCTGGCGCTCGGCCGCGAGACCTTGACCCAGTTCGGCATGTCGATCGCCCTTGTCGCGGAGAACACGCCCGAAGGCCCGCGGCTCCTGCATGTGCTGGGCAATGTTCCATCCACCATCAATATCGAGGCGCTGTTCGGTCAGCGGAACCCGCTGCGGTCCTCGCTGCAGACCGGTGCACCGATCCTGGTCCCAAACCTCGAGGACAATGAGGAGTGGCGCGAAACGCCGCTGCTTGGCCACCTCCGTGCGAAGGGCGTTGTGAGTCTGCCGGTGCTCATCGAGAATCGCCCCGTCGCCGCCATGATGGCACTCAGCACTGATCCTCTGCCTGTGCTCTCTGAGGAGGATCGGCAGGTTTACCTGCAGATCTCGCGCCAGGCGTCGGTCGTCCTCCAGAATATCTCGCTGCTGAACGAGACGCGCCGGCGGCTGCACGAGGTCAACATTCTGCTGGAGTTCAGCCGTCAGCTCAGCGGTCTGGATCCCGGCCAGATCGTGGAGGCACTGCTGCAAAGCGCCCGCCATGCATTGGCGGTTGCGCATGCAGGCGCGGTGCTGCTCTGGAACGAACACACCCGCGCCCTTGAACCTCGGGCCGCCTCCGGCTACGCCGACGATGAAAGCATGCTCCGCATCAAGTATCAAATGGGCGAGGCGCTGCCGGGTATCGTCTTTGCTTCAGGCAGGCCACGCCGCGTGGACGAGATTGATTTCGCGCACGACTACGCCTTGCAGCCCGCGGACCTCGGGCTGTACCGGCGGGCCACCGGCGGACGTCTGCCGGTCTCCAGTCTGCTGCTGCCAATCATTGTCGAGGACAATGGCATAGGCCTGATTGTGCTTGATAACTTCAATACCGTTGCTGCGTTCAGACCCGAAGACGAGGCTCTGATCCTGTCGCTGTCCCAGCAGGCGGCCCTCTCTCTTGAGAACGTGCGTCTGCTCAGTGCCCTGACTGAACGCGCAGGGCAGCTGCAGGGCCTCAACGAGGCTGCCACAGCAGTAGCCTCCAGCCTGCGTTCCGATGAGCTTGTAGCTGCGTTGTTGGATCAGGTGGATCGGGTGCTTCCGTTCGATACGGCTACGCTCTGGATGCGTGACCACGAGCGTTTGAGCGTTGCTGCCGTCCGCGGCTTCCCGGATGCGGAGAAGCGGCTGGGTCTCTCAGTGGCTGTGGCTGATAGCGCACTCTTCCAGGAGATGATCGCAGATGGTCAGCCTCTCTTCGTGGGCGATGTGCGCGACGATCCGCGCTTTCCCCGGGTGGAAACCCCGCGCCTTTCGTGGCTGGGCGTTCCGATGGTTGCCAAGGGCGAGTTGACCGGTCTGATCGCGCTTGAGAAGTGGCAGCCCTCCTTCTACAGCAGTGAGCAGATCCAGCTTGCTGCGACGCTTGCCAGTCAGGCTGCCGTGGCTCTGGAGAATGCCAACCTGTTTGAGAGCAGTCTGGAACGCGCCACTGAACTGAACGAACGTTCGCAGCGATTGGCCCTGCTCAATCGCCTCTCCTCCGCTTTGAGTGGGTCGATGGACGCACATCAGGTGCTCTCTCTCATGGCTGAGGAGATGCGGAGTGCCTTGGGTGCTGGCCGCGTTTCCGTGGTGTCCTTCGACGGTCCACAACCCGCGTGGGTTGTTGCAGCGCCGCAGTCCGTACAACAGCTTCCACAGGTTCTTCCCAATGCGCCGCTGTTTGCCCGCCTCCGCGAGTCGCTCGGTGTCTTCATCACGGAAAACGCAAGTTCCGAGGTTGAGCTTGCACCCTTGCGGCAGTTCATTGGTGCAGACACAAGGCAGTTGCTGGTCCTCCCTCTGGCAGTTGGTCAGGAACTGCTTGCGTTGGTGTTCGTGAGCGATCCCGGTACGGGTGGCTTTGCCACCGCGGAGTTGGAGCTCGCCCGCACTATCGCCAACCAGGCCTCCATAGCACTTCAGAATGCCCGCTTGTATCAGTCCACGGTCCGGACGGCTGAGCAGCTCACTCTCCTCAATCAGTCCAGCGCCGAGATCGGCACGAGCCTGGACCCAGAGGAGATCTACGAATCCATCCAGCGAGCCGCTGAGCGGCTAATGCCCGTGGACTCATTCGTGATCACATTGCTGGATGATGAGAATCAGGAGGTTGAGGCTGTCTATCTGGTGGATCGTCGGCGGCGTCTCCCTGGGAGGCGCTCCGCCCTCGGTCGCGGACTGGGTAGTCGCGTGATCTTGTCAGGCACCCCGTTGCTGCTCAATGATGCGCAAGCCCTCATCGAATTGGATGGTGGCTCTCTGGCGGACGGACCGGCAGCGCTGTCAGGCATCGCCGTGCCGATGACGGTGGGCAACCGGGTGGTCGGCATGCTCTCGGCGCGCAGCCATCGGGCTAACGCCTACACCAGCGAGGACTTGAGGCTCCTCGCGACCCTCGCGAACCAGGCCGTGGTGACCATCCAGAACGGCCGCCTGTTCGCGGAGACCCAGAGGCTGGCGCAGGAATTTGAGCAGCGCGTGATCGAACGCACCGCCGAGCTGCGGCACGAGCAGCAGAATACTGAAACCCTCCTGCGTATTCTCACTGAAGTCTCATCCAGCCTTGATCTCGATCGGGCGCTCAACCGCACTCTTACACTCCTAAACGACGCTGTGCGTGCCGAGCAAGGCACCATCATGCTGTTGAACCCCGATGATAATCTGTTGCACTATCGCGCCGGCTTCGGATATGTCTCCGATCGGACCACCGGGCAAGAGCGCGGACTCACGCTGCACGTTGGTGAGGGTCTGGCCGGCTGGGTGGTGCAGAACCGCGAACCTGTTCTCGTGGATGACTTGGGCCAGGATCCGCGTTGGATCACTTCCCCGTCCGCCTCGCGCGAGCATCGTAGCGCCGTTGTCGCGCCTCTGATGGTCGCCGACGACGTCATCGGTGTGCTCATGGTCTTCTCGCGCCGCAAAGCCTACTTCACTGGGGAGGGCCTAATCTTGGTCAAGGCCATTGCCAACCAGGTGGCGGTGGCCATCAACAATGCGCGCCTGTATGAGCTCATCCGGGATCAGGCCGAGCGCCTGGGTCTGATGCTTCGCAAGGAGCAGGAAGAGGCGAGCCGTTCGCAGGCGATCCTCGAATCGGTGGCCGACGGGGTGCTTGTCACCAGCGCAGACAATCGCATTTCATTCGTCAATGCCTCGGTTCAGCATATCCTCGGACCTCAGGCGACCAGATTGGTCGGGCAACCGCTGGAGAAGTTCAGTGGACTGTTCGGCGAACCCGGCGAGGCCTGGGTTTCCGCTATTCGTCGTTGGTCCGAGGCCCCGACTCTTTACGCGGCTGGCGATACCTACGCCGAGCGGCTCGAGCTTGGAAACGATCGCATCGCCCTCATCCATCTTGCGCCGGTCATCCTTGAGGACGATTTTCTGGGCACTGTTTCGATCCTTCGCGATATTACGCACGAGGTGGAGGTTGACCGCCTGAAGTCGGAGTTCGTTGCCACCGTGAGTCACGAACTCCGCACCCCCATGACAGCCATCAAGGGCTATGTCGAAATGCTTTTGATGGGCGCGGTTGGTGCCGTCAATGAGAACCAGACGCATTTCCTTGAGATCGTTCGGAACAACATCGACCGGCTGAATGCCTTGGTGGGCGACCTGCTGGATGTCTCGCGCATCGAGTCCGGCAAGGTGAGCCTCGCGCCGCAGGAGCTGGACCTGCGCCAGGCGAGCGAGGATGTCATTGCTGAGATGCGGCAGAAGGTAGAGCAGGACAAGAAACCCATGTCATTCTCGCTCAAGGTTTCGAAGGCTGTTCCGACCGTCATGGGTGATCCGGAACGCGTTCGGCAGATCCTGCGTACCCTGCTTGACAACGCGTACCACTACAGTCCTGAGAACGGAGCGATCGTGATCGGTCTGCGTTCTCTGCCTCGGCGCTCCGAAGTTCAGGTGGACGTAACGGACAACGGGATCGGGATCTCCGAGAGTGAGCAGGCCCGGGTTTTTGATCGCTTTTTCCGTGGAGAGAATCCATTCGTCTTGGCTACGCCCGGAACGGGCTTGGGGCTTTCCATAGCCAGACAGTTGGTTGAAATGCATCAGGGCAGGATCTTCGTCAAAAGTGATGGGGTCGAGGGACACGGCAGCACGTTCTCGTTCACGCTTCCCATCCATCCAGGCAGCAAGGACACGACGGATCAGGAACCCCTGGCGCCTGCGAAACGGAAGAGGGCGAGTAAGGGAACGGCGCCTCTTGGAGCGGGTCCAAAGTAGGGACTGCATGGCCAAGATACTCATCGCCGAAGACGAGCCCGATATCCGTGAACTCGTAACCTTCATGCTGCGATTCGCTGGCTACGAGGTGGTGGCGGCCTCGAATGGGGAAGATGCCGTGCAGACCGCCTTGCGGGAGATCCCCGATTTGGTGCTCATGGATGTCCGTATGCCGCGCATGACCGGCTATGATGCCTGCCGCCTGATGAAGGCCAATCCGAACCTGCGCGACGTTCCAGTGGTCTTTCTCTCTGCCAAGGGTCAGGAGTCGGAGATCCAATCGGGGCTGGACGCAGGCGCAGAGGAGTACCTGCTCAAGCCCTTCTCGCCCGCCGAATTGACCAACCGCGTCCGGGGCATCTTGTCCCGGCGGGGCAAATGAGCTGAAAAGGGCGGCGCTGTCATTCCTCTCGCCTCTGCCCGCCGAGGCGCATGTGGCAGAGCGGGAGGGGCTTCGTGGGGGCTGAGGCGACATGAGCGTTATCTTCCTCAACCAGTCCGTTGTCCATTTCGAATCCCTCGGACGTGGTCGCCCCGTGATTTTCTTGCACACCTGGGTGGGCTCGTGGCGCTACTGGGTACCCAGCCTCCAGGCGGCAGCGACCTCTCACAGTGCGTACTCCCTCGATCTCTTTGGATTTGGTGACACGGCTCGCGATCCCCTGGCATATTCCCTCGAGCGCCAGGCCGCCCTCTTGGAGGGCTTTCTGGATGAGATGGGCATCGGCCGGTTCGCACTTGTGGGGCATGGACTGGGCGCGTTGGTTGGCCTGACCTTTGCAGGGCGCCAGCCGTTGAGGGTTGCCCGCCTCATGGCGATCGCTATGCCGCTTGATCCCATGTCGATCGATGGCCGGCTGCATTCATCCACGCCTGCCGAATTGCTGGACCTCCTCGGCGGCCGATCGGCAGATGCCGCCGACGTGCTCCCGAATGAATCTGCGATCGATCCCCGCGCCCTGGACGTTACCCTCGACGCCACCCAGATCAACAGCGCCTTGGCCGGCCTCCGCGCCGCCGAAGTTCCCTGTCTGCTCGTGTATGGTGCGAATGATCCGCTGCTGCGACCCCCCTCGCCTGAGCACACCATGGCCTTCGGTCCAAATGTGCATCAGGTTGTGCTCGGCGATAGCGGCCATTTTCCGATGATCGATGCAGCCGATGCGTTCCATCGCCTGCTCATCGACTTTCTGGCGATGGAGCCCGGTTCCAGCCCACGCGGCCTTCAACCGAAGGAGGAATGGCACCGCCGGTTTCGCTAGCGCTTGACACTCGACGGCTTTGGAGTATAGTAGTCATCGCTGAATGAACGGGGAGCCTGGACGACAGGCTGAGAGGAGCGTATCGCGCTCGACCCGCATGACCTGATCCGGATCATACCGGCGGAGGGAACATCGTATGTGCAATGTGATCCTCCGCCTCGGGAGGATTTCTTTTTGTCCCAAGATCGAAACCCCGCAGGAGGCCGGAGCCCTCGCTGGTTGCTGTGGTCTTCGCTAGGATACTCCGCCCCGCCTTCACGGAGGGTATTGTGAGCGCCTTGCGCATCCTTATCTTTGCCAATGGTGCACTGCCCAGTCTGGACGCGGCCCGAAGTCTGGTCCGGTCAGGTGATGTGGTCATCTGTGCGGACGGCGGAGCCCGCCATGCCCGTGCCCTCGGCCTCACCCCAGACGCGCTGATTGGTGACCTTGACTCCCTCGAGTCACTTGAGCGAGCCCGGCTCCTCGCCGGGAATGTTGAGGTTAGACAGCATCCGCATGATAAGGATGAGACTGACCTTGAGTTGGCGCTCAACTACGCGTTGGAACGGGACCCTGCCTCCATCGTTATTGTTGGCGCCTTGGGTGCCCGCGTCGATCACACGCTTGGCAATATCTCGCTTCTCTCGGATACCCGCCTGGCAGGTTGCGATTGCTGCCTCGACGATGGTATCGAAAGGGTGGTTCTCTGCCGTGACCGTGCTGAGATCAAGGGTGCGCCGGGTGACCTCGTCTCGTTCGTTCCCTGGGGCGGTCCTGCATCAGTCGTCCACACTGCAGGGCTTCGATGGCCGCTTAGCGGTGAAACGCTTATCCCCGAAAGGTCGCGTGGAATCAGCAACGAGATGGTCAGTGATACTGCCCTGGTCCAGATCGAATCTGGACAGGTGTTAATTGTTCACCGACGCCGTCTGCAAACTGCAGCGTCGCGGTAGAAAGGTCGGCATGAAACGATTGTTGGTCCTGGGTCTTCTGCTCTTGGCTGCATGCGCGCCTGTTTCCACTGGCCCCGCCACGTTGACAGTGATGACGCACGACTCGTTCTCGGTCTCGGAGAGAGTGGTCCAGGCTTTTGAAGAATCTAATAATGCAAAGATAGCCTTCCTCAAGAGCGGCGACACGGGTGCTGCGCTGAACAAGGCCATCCTCTCCAGCAGTTCTCCCCTTGCGGATGTCTTCTACGGTGTGGACAATACCTTCCTCGCCCGTGCCTTGGAAGCCGGCATTTTCGAGGCCTATGCATCACCTGCCCTTGCAGACATCCCGGCCGAGTTTCAACTTGATCCTTCACATCGCGCCCTCCCTGTGGACTACGGCGACGTCTGCATCAACTACGATAAGTCATACTTCGCCTCTCGCGATCTCGCAGTTCCGCAGACTCTGGAGGACCTGGTGCGATCGGAATACCAGGGTCTGCTCGTGGTGGAGAATCCGGCGACTTCGTCGCCCGGTCTGGCTTTCCTGCTAGCGACGGTGAAGCACTTCGGTGACCCGGGCTACCTCGATTATTGGAGAGACCTGCGCCTCAACGGCGTGGTCACCGTCGATGGCTGGGAGACGGCCTACTATACCAACTTCAGCGGCTCGTCAGGGAAGGGACCTCAGCCCATGGCCGTATCGTACGCTACAAGTCCTGCAGCGGAAGTGATATTCGCCGAAGCCCCCCTGACTGATGCACCAACCGCGTCAATCACGGGACCTGACACCTGCTTTCGCCAGATCGAATTTGTCGGCATCCTAAAAGGTGCAAAGCAGCCGGACCTTGCCCGACGCTTCGTGGATTTTATGCTCGATCGTGAGTTCCAGGCTGATGTCCCGGAGCAGATGTTCGTGTATCCGGTCCTGCGGGGCGTGACCCTCCCAGATCCCTTCGTGCAGTACGCACAGGTGCCGGCGCAACCGGCCACCCTCGCACCAGATGAGATCGCCCTGCATCGTGATTTGTGGATTCGGGCTTGGACGGACGTGGTCCTGCATTGATGCTCCCCGCTGCTACCGCGTCCTATTCGAAGGGCTCGCAATGGGTGACTGGGCATGTGCACGCCTCGGTCAGAAGAGCTGCCCTGTGGATCCTGCCCCTTTCTTTCCTGGCAGTCTTTTTTTTCCTGCCGTTGGCGCGCATCCTGGCCTTCAGCTTCGGTCTCGAGACCCTGTCTGCGTCAAATCTCCAGGTCGCGCTTGATGCACTCGGTTTTACCTTCTATCAGGCTGTCCTCTCAACGCTGTTGACGCTTGCGCTCGGCATCCCCGCCGCTGCGTTGTTCGCGCACTACACCTTCCCCGGCAAGACACTGCTGCGCGCCATCACCGCCGTCCCGTTTATGCTGCCCACGGTCGTGGTTGCCGCTGGCTTCAGCGCGCTGCTGGGCCCACGCGGTTGGCTCAACCTCACGCTTGCCCGCCTCTTCGATCTGTCCAGTCCGCCCATCGCCTTCACCGGAACGCTGGGAGCGATCCTGGTCGCCCATGTTTTCTACAACACCACAATCGTCATCCGGCTGGTCGGCGGGGCATTATCCAGCCTTGATCCGAGGCTGCGTCAGGCCGCCGTGTCCCTCGGCGCCGATTCTCGGCGGGTTTGGTGGCGCATCGTCTTGCCACTCTTGCGGCCGTCGCTCATGGCTGCGGTGCTGCTTGTTTTCCTGTTCGACTTCACGAGCTTCGGCGTGATCCTGCTGCTTGGAGGACCTTCATTCACCACGCTCGAGGTCCAGATCTATATCCAGGCCCTGCAATTGCTGGATCTGCCACTCGCCGCTCTGCTGTCCCTGATCCAGTTGCTGTGCACGATTGGATTCTCGATCCTGTATACCCGTATGACGTCCCGAAGCCGGATTCAGACCACACCCCGTGCCATGCAAGCGAATCTGCGACGGCCGTCGGCTCTGCGGGAGCGCTTGTTCGTGGGCCTGATGACGTTTGCCCTGGCGGTGTTCTTCATTCTCCCGCTGCTTGCCCTGCCGCTTCGATCGGTATCGCGCTTGGATGCTGACCGCGGCGAGCGCGCGCAGATCCGAACCAGCCTTACCACCGACTACTATACGGAGCTGTTCGTGAACCGCAGGGACTCGGTGTTCTATGTTCCCCCAGTTCGCGCAGCCGCCAATTCTCTGATCTATGCGTGTTTCACCGTCGTGCTGTCGCTCGCCATGGGCTTCCCCGCGGCAACCGCGCTGGCCAGGCCGGGGCGGATGGAACGGATTCTGGATCCCATCCTCATCCTGCCTCTGGGTGCCTCCGCGGTGACGCTCGGCTTGGGTTTCATCCTTGCCTTCGGGCGCTGGCTTGCTTCACCCTGGATTGTGCCGCTGGCTCACACCTTGGTGGCGCTTCCGTTTGTTATCCGCACCCTCCAGCCCGTTCTTGCTACCCTGCCGCGGCGACTTCGCGACGCGGCTGCCTCACTCGGAGCCTCACCCTTCCGTTCCTGGCGGGCGGTTGATTGGCCCATCCTGCGGCGAGCCACGATCTCAGCCGCAGGCTTCGCCTTCACGATCTCGTTGGGGGAGTTTGGCGCCACCTCTCTGCTTTCGCGGCCGCAGTACCCAACCATACCGGTTGCCATCTATCGTTTTCTGGCTCAGCCGGGGGGGCTGAATTATGGTCAGGCCATGGCCATGGCAACCCTCCTGATGGTGCTCACCACAGCAGGCATCCTGCTCATCGAGAGATGGCGCCTGCCTGGCGCGGGGGAATTCTGATGCTTGAGATTCAAGACATTCACAAGAGCTACGAGCTGGAGCCATTGCTGCGCGGTATATCCTTCCGCGTTGCCCACAATGAAACCGTTTGCCTTCTGGGACCCTCCGGTAGTGGCAAGTCGACCATCCTGCAGCTCATCGCCGGACTCGACTCCCCGGAGGCAGGTCAGGTGCTTTGGGACGGAAAGGATCTTGCTTCCACACCGCCTCATCTGCGTGACTTTGGGCTCGTTTTTCAGGACTATGCTCTCTTCCCGCATTTGGATGTATTCGAGAATGTGGCTTTCGGGCCGCAAATGAAGGGTTGGCCCCGCAATCAGGTCGAGCTGCGGGTTGCAGAAGTGCTGGATCTGGTGAATCTCGTGGGCTTCGAGCGCCGGGCGGTGGCCGAGTTGTCCGGCGGCGAACAGCAGCGCGTCGCCCTTGCGCGAGCTCTTGCCTCGCGACCGCGGCTGCTGATGTTTGATGAGCCCTTGGGTGCCCTCGATCGCGCCCTGCGCGAGGAACTGCTGGACGAAGTGCGTATGGTTCTCGCTCGGACCCGTATTCCATCGCTCTATGTCACGCACGACCAGGACGAGGCATTCAAGATCGGGGATCGCATCCTGCTCTTGCACGAAGGGCGCATTGTCCGGGAAGGTGCACCGCAAGAGATCTGGGCGACGCCCGGCTCCTCCTGGGCGGCCGCGTTCCTTGGGCTCGGAAACGTGATTCCAGGCCGCATTGTCGCCGGCAAGCGCCGACTCAAGACGGAACTCGGCGTCTTCTCACTGCAGTGCTCCCACGAGCATCGGATCGGGGATGCCGTGCATGTCTTGGCGCGCCCGCTCCCGGCTCGCGGCGGTGTCCTCCTGCAGAGCACTGTCCGTGATGTGGTCTTTCAGCAGGATGGGTATCGGGTCGTCTTTGCGAACGGGCTGTATGTCGACATGCCGAAGGCGCCGAAGAAGGGTAGCCGCCTTTCGGTCCACCTGCGGTTGGAATGCCTTGGCCGGGACTTATCCACCTGAGCCGACCGCTCCTCGGGGAAAATGAAAAGTATCGCCGTGCTGAAGCTTGATCTATCGGGCGAGGTCACCTGGCAATACAAAGGCCATCTGCTGCAGCGCGGCGCTCACTCCATCCTGCTGGAAGCGTTCTTCGAGAGGCAGGATATGCCGTTCCTGGATGTCGTTCTAAAGAGGGGCGATCGGTTCGTCGAGACGTACTATGACGATCGTGGCTACAATATTCTGGAGATCCACGACCGCGATAGCGCTCAGTTCAAGGGATGGTACTGCAACCTCAGCCGTCCCGGTCCCGCTCACACCACCGCGGAGACGGTCTCCTGGGTGGACCTGGCACTTGATCTGTGGGTTTGGCCCGACGGGCGCTAGGTGGTATTGGACGAAGACGAGTTCGACACCCTCCCCCTTGAAGTAACTGAGCGCGCGCGAACTAAGAGCACCTTGCTCAAGCTCGAGTAGCCCTTTCGAAACAGACGGCCTCCGCCATGAGCGGAGGCCGTTCCACTTATCTGCTCAGTATGTGATTCCCAGCGTCTGCATGATCGCATCGCCGAACTGCCAGGCGACTCCGATCGCGATGGCGCACAGACAACACAGGACGAGCAGCACGATGATCACGATTACCAGCGTATTGCTGCCCTTTGGCTTCTCTGGCGTGACAGGGGGTGCGTTGTAGGTGTCCTGATTCATCTTCCCTTCTCCTTGCGAATCTTGATGAGCTGCCTGATTGCGCTGTCAGTTGCCTCGGAATGCAGTTGCTTGGAACCACAGGTCCAAGCCCAGTGCCCAAGTTGACACGGACTTTCTGATCGCCTCACGCGGACCCGGCGTTGCTGGCCGGGCGTGCCCACCACCACAGCAGCACCAGGATGAGGATGCCAGCCAGAACCGCGATCAGGATCGGCCAGAACACCGACACGACCGAAACCGCGGTGGATGCGACGTCCTCCGCCATGCTTACCGGAGTGTTCCCGGCGCCGGCAGTCGTTGCCGTCACAAGCGGACGGATGGCTACCGACTTCGCTAGGTGAACCCCGCCGGCTACCAGCAGGCCGCAAGCCAGCGCCACAACGGGGTTGATGCCTGCTATGACGTTTGTGCCGGCCGCGAACGCAATCGCTCCGGCCACGGGCCGGACGAAGGTCTGGACAAGGTCATTGATGTGGTTGACCGCGGGCACCTTGTCTGCCAGCATCTCAATGATCAGCAGGATGCCAAGCATGATCAGGATCCACGGGTTGGCCAGCGTGTCGAACGGAGGCGACAACTTGATTAGGTCCGTGTAGTGCGCCACCACCCCGATCACCAGCAGGGGGATGTACGCGTTCAGTCCGGCGCTGGCCGAGAGGCCAAATGCCGAAAAGATGGCAAATAGTGCTTCCATGGTTCTCTCCTATCCTTTCAGTCCTGGGAACCCTCCCCATGTGTGGGTTAGGCTCAACCGAAAAAGGTCTATTCCCAGTATCATAACGAATGCCAGTGTTACGCCGGCTGCGGTCGGCAGCCACAACTGGCCGGCGCTCACGAAGGCATTGTCTTGTCGCATGATCATGATCCAAACGATGCTGAAGACAATCGTGAGCAAAGCGAGCACGCCCAGCGCGCTCAGCAGCGCCACCGGGTAGAGCACCACCGGGCTCTCCGTGATGATGCCAAAATCCATCAGCAGCAGGATCCCAATTAGCAAGGCAAGCTTCCGCCAGTCCAATGCCAGTTCTGGGTCAGGTGCCTGCCAGACGCTCTGGTTATACATCGGATAGAGCACCGACGCCAGCACCAGGCCCATCCCGCTCCCGGTTAACACCCTTGTAACGCTGTTGGCGGTATAGAGTGTTGGAATTGCTGCAAATGTCCCTGGCCCCATGGCCTTGAGAAGCGCCAGGTAGGAGTTCGATCCGTCAATGGCGAACGCCAGGAAGAGTCCGATCAGCACGGCCGCCATGCCCCGGGTTGGAAGCTTGCTGCGCTTTGGACTCACAACTGCTTGGAAGACAAGCGCGATCGCCGCGGCGTTGAACTCACCTGTGCAGCGCGCGCACAGCGGCATCTGCAGCCCGCCGATGTGCAGAGAATGCGAATCGAGCCGGTGGCACACCGCATATCCGATGGCATCCAGTTTACCCATCAATCCCGGCGGTGCGATGTACATCCATGCTGCAAGGCTGATTAGCACCGCGATCACCACCGACCAGCGCGTAAGCCTTTGCACCCTCAGACTCTGGGTCGATTCCATCCTACACGGCATTATATGATTCTTGTTGCCGATGTGCAAGAACATCTCCGCTCATTTCTACGGATGGATGAGCACGGAGTTGCATGCTTGCACGGCATCCTGCGCGTGCTGGGACATGCGTGCATTCCGATATTAAACCAGAATGCCGTCGGGATCGACGGCACTCGTGGGCGCTGTGGCTTCCTGACTACTTGAGGAGGGATGCCACAGCGCTGCGTTTGATGCTACTATCCATGATGGACATCACCTCCTCCTTTCTATAGGATGGCGATATGATGTAATCCCCGCTTGGTAGTTGGAGTATCGCACACCCTGAATTGGATGTCAATGGCTGCAATTCGACGCCCGCCTGCCGTACCACCTGTGGTTCTGATGATAGGCTTTGATAGACTTCGCAAGGCCCAGCCTGCTATCCTTCGGCATCTTCTCGGAGGTGACAGATGAAACGACACCCACGACTGGCCTGGTTCACTGTATTGATCCTAGGTTGGCTCCTGGACTTCCTGTTCTGGAAGCAGGCGCCCGGCGTCAACTTTGCGATCTATGCCGCCCTATGTCTGCTCGCCGGCTTCCTGCTCCTCAGCTTGGATCGCAAACGGGTTGCCGCCCGCGCCCTCTGGCTCGTCGTGCCGATCCTGTTCTTTACGGCGGTGACCTTCCTGCGGGCTGAACCCCTCACATTCTCCCTCGCGGTACTCATGACCCTCTTCCTGATGGCTCTGCTGGCCGTGACGTTTCTTGGAGGCCGCTGGCCCGAATACGGCCTGGCCGATTATGCTCTGGGTTTCTTGCGCCTTGCCGGGAGTGTGATCACGCGCCCGTTTGCCTTTCAATCCGAATTGGCACGTGCCCGGAAGGGGACCGGCAAGCCGCCCTCGGAATTTGGTCTATGGCCCGTCCTGCGGGGCATCCTCATCGCCCTGCCTGTGCTGCTGGTGTTTGGGGCCCTGTTGGCGTCGGCGGATCTCGTCTTTAGCCGGGAGTTGGATGCCCTCGCCAGGTTTCTCAAGCTCGAGAACCTTCCGCAGTACGTTTTCCGGCTTGTGTACATTCTGCTGGCGGCCTACGCGCTCATAGGCGTTTTCTTGCACGCCGCCTCGCAGAGCAGCGATGAGCGGCTGGTTGGCGAAGGCAAACATCCTTTCTCCCGGTTTCTGGGTTTTGTTGAGGCGGCCATAGTTCTGGGAAGCGTGATCGTCCTTTTTGGCGCCTTCGTGATCGTTCAGTTTCGCTATTTCTTCGGCGGGCTGGCTAACATCAATCTTGAAGGCTTCACCTACTCGGAGTACGCGCGCCGCGGGTTCGGCGAGTTGTTGGCGGTCGCCTTCTTCAGCCTCTTGATGATTCTCGCCCTCGGCGCTTTCACCCGCCGCGATTCCATCCTCCAACAGCGGCTGTTCTCTGGAATGAGTGTGCTGATTGTCGCCTTGGTCGGTGTGATGCTCGTCTCCGCATACATGCGGTTGGCCTTGTACGAGGCTGCCTACGGTTTCTCGCGTCTGCGCACCTACGTCCACGTTTCACTGATCTGGCTCGGCCTGCTGCTCGGGGCGGTTGTTGTCTTGGAACTGCTTCGCCGCGAGCGCTTGTTTGCCGCGGCCGCCCTGGTTGCCTCGCTCGGATTTGCCTTGACGCTGAGCGTGCTCAACGTGGACGCCTTCATTGTGCGGCAAAATGTGGCCCGCGCAGCGCGCGGGCAGGAGCTCGATGTCCCACATCTTGCCTCGCTTTCCACGGATTCTGTTCCGCCGCTTGCTGCTCTCTTCGCGTCCGAATCGACTCCAATGCAGACGCGGGACGCACTCGGAGCCGCCCTCGCCTGTCGTCTCGAATCACCGCAGTCACATGCACCCTCCGACTGGCGCTCATTCACCGTCTCTCGATGGCAGGCGGAGGCCGCCCTGAAGAGCGTGCAAGGGGCATTGAATCAATACCACTTTGTGAAGGATCAGCAGGATCTTCTGACGCCGGGCGGCGTTTTGTACAAGTGCTATCGCGGAAGTGACTAGGTAGGCAGTTCGAAAGCGGCGAGGGTGGCAAGGGTGCGGCAGCAAGCCTTGTAACCGCGGCGCGTCATGACTGAACCGGGACGCGTGGTGGGCTAAAGCGCGATCTGTCTCCCCAGCTCGGACAGGAATTCCTCCTGGTTTCGCACCGTCTGCTTCAATCCCAGCTTTTGGCCGAGGCGGGTGAGCTGCGGTGGCTCAACGTAGGTTTGTGCCAGGACATCTTCCTGGCCGACTACACTCTTCGTCGGGCCGTCCAGCAGAACCTGTCCGCGTGCCAGGGCGATCACGCGCTCGAAGTTCTCCGCGCAGAAGTCTATGTCGTGAGTGATGGTGATGACCGTCTTGTCGCGTTTTCGTAGCTCACTGACCACGTGGGCGATGCGATCCACGGTTGCGGCATCTTGACCGGTCGTGGGTTCGTCCAGGATCACGACGTCTGTATCCATGGCGAGAACGGAGGCTAGCGCCACCATCTTGCGCCACGTGGCGGATAGGTCGTACGGATTGGCATGCTGCATTTGATCCGCGCCGACCAGCTGCAGGGTCTCTCGCACCAGAGTTTCCCTTTTATGCAGCTCAATCCCCAGGTTGCGCGGACCAAAAGCGACTTCCTCGCCAACGGTGCGACAGAATAGTTGCTCATCGGGATTCTGAAAGACATAGCCGACGCGTGCGGCTAACTTGGCAACCGAGACTTTCCTGGTATCCCAATCGCCGACTTTCACAACGCCGGAAGTTGGCTGCAGCAAGCCGTTGAAATGCTTGACGAGGGTGGTTTTGCCGGAGCCGTTCTGCCCTACAATAGCCACTTGCTCGCCTGGGTCAATGCTCAACGAAATGCCGCACACGGCTTCGATTCCGGCGGGATAAGTGAAACGCAGATCCTCAATCTCGATCTTCATTGCTGCCCGTTTTCCCTCATCCCTCACCCCTCTTCCGACGCGAGAGCTGCGTGCCAAATCCCGCAACAGCTTCGTCGAGCGTGACGGGCAATGGGCGACTTTCAGGCCAGAGCCCAAGGTTTGCGGCTGCGCGGGCGGCAGTCGTATAGCGGGAAATGCCGAAGCCTCTACCAAGCAGTTGTTCGGAGGTCAGGACTTCGGCCGGCTTGCCATCCATCAGGATCCGGCCCCCGAACAGGGCCACGACACGGTCGGCATAACGGGCAACCCATTCAACTTTGTGTTCGGCCATTATGACCGTCATGCCGCGTTCAGCCAGCGAACGGATCACCCCAAAGACCTCGCGTGTGCCGACGGGGTCCATCTGTGAGGTGGGCTCGTCGAGGACGAGAACCTTGGGCTGCATGACGAGGATGGAGGTCAGTGCGACGCGTTGCTGCTGCCCGCCGGAGAGGGAATAGGGAGAGCGATCGGCCAGATCGCCGATGCCGGTGACTGCAAGGGCCTGGTCGACGCGCGCTCTCATTTCCTCGCGGGGCACGCCCAGATTCTCCAATCCGAAAGCAATTTCCTCATAGACTGTGTACTTCGCGCCGCTGATCTGGTTGAACGGGTTTTGAAATGCCAGCCCGACGTTGAGCACCCATTGACTGAGGGTGGAGGATTTCGTTTCGACACCCGCCACCTCGACTGTGCCCTCAAGTTCACCTTTGAAGAAATGGGGCACGAAACCAGCTAGGGCATAGCACAAGGTGGATTTGCCGGCGCCGTTTGGACCGACGATGGCAACAAACTCACCTTCATTTACCTCCAGGTCCACGCCGGAGAGCGCGGCGGTATCGGTGAGCGGGTACTTATAGTTGACCTGTTTGAGGTTTACGACAGCCATTTGTTGAGTCTAGTCCGGGATCGGGCTGTGCCCGTTCACCTGAAACCATTCATGACAGCCATATTCTGGTGGCCCCGACTGCCAGAACCATTGCCAACAGCGCCCAGCGAAGGACTCTGTCGAAATCGCCGTCTGGGATTTCGCGCAGGGATGTTTTCGCGTGAGGAGATGTGAAGCCGCGGGCCTCTATGGCAATTGCCCGTTCCTCGACTTCGACCAGCGAGCCGAAAACCAGCGGTCCCACCAGCGGCACGAGCGCGCCGAGCCGCCTGAAGAAGCTGCCTTCCGTGTCCAGGCCGCGTGAACGCTGTGCGGCAATAATGGTCTGCGCTTTGGCCTGCATCTGCGGGATGATCTGGATGGTGGAAATGATGACGTAGGCGAACTGGCTGGGCAGGCCGCGGCGTGTCAGATCGCTCATGAGTTCGCTTGGATGGGTGGTGAGCAGAAACACCGTGAATGAGGAGACCATCGCGAAGATGCGCGTCGCGTTTTCAAAGGCAAAAGAGAGACTTTCGCTGGTCACATGCAGGAACCAGACTTGAAAGATGATCGTTCGGCCGATTGGCTGAAAGAGGGCCTGCATTAGAAAGAGAAAACCCGCGGCAGGCAGGATGAGGCGCCGGGCAGCGCCGAAGTATTCACGCTGAACCCGGCCTATGAAACTCAACGGGATAACGACGAACAATATGACGCAGTGCGGCGTCCAATACCAGGGACTCACAAAGCCCATCAGGGTCAACGCGAAGGCCAACAACAACTTGGTCAACGGGTTCAGGCGATGGACAAAGCTCTCCCGCCGCACGTAGAAAGAAAGTCGTTCGTGCACGTGGTTCTTCCCTCACACCAGCCCTCTCCCATGAGGAGAGGGCTGGGAGCGAGTCAGGCAGACTACTGGTTCACAAGCCGATAAATTATGAAGATGTAGAAGGCAATGACCGCGATGACGATACCCACGGCTATGAAAATCTGGTTGCGGGTAATGCCCTTTTCGGTCTCCACATTCTCCGGCCTCGGGAAGCGTGCGAGGAACCGTGTCGAAAGTCCCTGTATGATGGCGAATGCTAGCAAACAGGTGGATATCTTGTCGAAGGGTTCGACGACGTTATTGGTGATCAAGACTGCCGGCAGGAGACTCTGCCCGGTTTGGAGCAGATAGGCGGTGATGAAGGATGAGCCACTGGCAGTGATGCCGCCGTATATATAGACCGCAATGGGCGTCGAAACCAGGGCTGCAGTCAGGGCCACCAGGAAGCCGGTGATGACCACTTTCCACCAGCTCTTGAACAAGCCGGCCCGCGCACACCAGCCAGCCACGAAACCGATGAAGAAAGCTACGGGCCACCAGGGCAGGGCATTCGGGTCAATGAGCAGGCCCCAAATGGTGTTGGACAGGGCGCCCGTCAGCGCGCCAGCCCAAGGGCCACAGAGTGCCGCCACCAGGACCGTGCCGATCGAGTCGAGATAGACAGGCAGCTTCAGTAGCACGACAATCTCGCCCATCACGACGTTGATGGCGATCGCCACGGGGATCAAGACCCAGGTCATTGTATTGAAGTCTTTCTTGATCGACTCAATGAGTTTCACGTTGCACTCTCCGTTTCTCTTGGACTGCACAACAGACGATTGGAACGGGACAAAGGGCTGGCCACGGTTTGCTGGGCACCTCCTACGTTGGAATGGATCTGCTTAGCTTTTCAATGCGTTCGAGAAAGAGCTCGATGAATTCTCTGGCGTGGACGTTCAGAGCGATCTTCATGTTGGCAGGCTGGCTGGTCATCCCGAAGAAGTCCGCGAACGTCTTGCCCATGGAGACGCCGCCAGACAAGTCCACGTCCACGTAGTGTTCTTCATAACCACACAACTCTGGAGCAAACGCCAGCGCTAGCGCCAGCGGATCGTTGATGATGCAGCCTTCGATCTGCTGGTACCGATCGTGAAACTCCATGTAGAAGCGCGTGGCGTCCGCAATAAACCTCGGGATTGGGGACTGGATTTTCTGAAGGCGCTCCACATCGGCCCTCGTCAGAGCGCATTGATAGGTGACATCCAGGGGCACTAATGTGATGGGCAACCCGCTGTGATAGACCATGTGGGAGGCGTGGGGATCCACGTACACGTTGTACTCGGCTAGGGGCGTGGTATTGCCCTCATGCCTGATCGCGCCGCCCATGATAATGACCTCCTTGACTGCTTTGAGAAGACGCGGCTCCTTGCGGATGGCGACGGCCAGATTGGTGAGTGGGCCAATGCAAACCAGCGTCATCTCCCCGGGAGCGGAAAGGATCTTCTCAATCAGGAACTCGACGCTGTGCTGGGTGACCGGCCTCGCTTTTGGCGGCGAAAATCTGGCATAGCCGATCCCCGTCGCGCCGTGCGTCTCTGGCGCGAGCAAAGAGGGCTGGACAAGCGGCAACGCAAAGCCACGCGCCACGGGGATCTGACTGGCATGCGCAAGCTCGAGCACGGCTAGCGCATTTGCGGTTGCCTGCTCGACAGAACAGTTCCCATGCACCGTGCTTACACCGTCGACCTGCAGCTCAGGAGATGCCAGTGCCAGCAGGATGGCCAGCGCATCGTCGATTCCGGGGTCGGTGTCGATGAGAATGCGTTTTAGCATGGAGGACAAAGGCAAGGAGAGAGATGCAGGACGAAAGGGGCAAGAGACCTAACAATAAAGAATAAAAGCAGCAAATTCGGGGTAAGTTGGGGCTATCTCTTGAGCAACGTCGCTACTTCCTCCGAGGTTGGAAGCGAGGGTTGCGCGCCGAACCTGGTCACGGCGAGAGCACCACAGGCACATCCATATTGTACGGCATCTTCCAGTGTCTGACCGTCCAGCAGCCCGACTGCTAGGCCGCCTACAAAGGCATCGCCGGCGGCCGTTGTGTCCACGACTGCCACCTTGAAGGATGGGATATGCTTCGTCCGCTCCTCATTTACCAGGAGTGCGCCGTTCTCTCCCAATGTGACGATGACATTCTTGGCGCCGCGCCGGACAAGCCACCGTGCTGCGGCTTCGGCGGAGGCCAGATCCCCAACAGGTTTCCCCGTCAACGAGGCGAGTTCGGTTTCGTTGGGCAATACGAGGTCACAAAGGCCCAATAATTCCTCGGGCACCGGGCGGGCGGGCGCAGGATTTAACAGGACACGCAGCCCCTTTTCTTTGGCAAGTCTGGCCGCGTGGACGACCGTCTCCAGGGGAATCTCGAATTGAAGCAGCAGGAGTTTTGCGGGCGGGATTAATGAAGGTTCGATGTGCGCAGGCGTGATCTTGCCGTTCGCGCCCGGTGAAAGCACAATGCTGTTCTGCCCATCTGCATTCACGACGATGATGGCCGTGCCCGTGGCGGCAGTCTCATCGGGGAGGACACGGCTGGCATCGACGTGGTTCTGCCTGAGATTCTCGATGAGCATGGAGCCGAAGGCATCACTGCCGACGCGGCCGGTCATGGCGACTTGCGCGCCGAGCCGGGCGGCTGCCACGGCTTGATTGGCGCCCTTGCCGCCGGGAATTGTCGCCAGGTCCTCGCCTTGAATAGTTTCACCCGGCGCCGGAAAACGCGGGGCGCGCACGACGAGGTCTGCGTTGAGGCTTCCGATTACGAGAATGTTGGCCATGTCTCTCAGAGTAGGTACGGAAGCGATTAGCCCGTTCGGCCTACCAGCGGATCTCCACCGGCGTGCCGATATCGGCCCATTCATACAGCTGCATTGCCTCATCCACCCCTAGTACCACGCACCCGTACGAGATCGGTGTTCCGAGGTAGCCGGCCCACAGGCGGGCGCCACCCGGAAGGATGGGAAGCGCGTGGATTCCGTTCTCCAAGGTCCCAGACCAGTAGATGCCCATCCAATTTGGCATCCAGATGTTCCAGTTGGCGCCGTAGGCATTGGAGATCTTGTCCATCACTTGGAAAGTTCCGACCCGCGTGGAATTCCCCATCCCTGTTGACGCTACGAAGCTGTAGACCAATTGGCCATTTTCATACGCGTACAAGTGCTGTTCGCTGATGCTCACCAGAACATACTTCCCGTTTGGGTTTGCTGCCGCGGGCGCCTCACCCGATGTGACCGGCGCTGATTCCTCCTCGACGATGACCATCGTGATCACCGGCGGTTCCTCGGCAGTCGAGGTTGGGACCACTTCGGGCGCCGGGGCTTCAGCCATCGGCATCGGCGTTGACGTCGGCGGGATCGGTGACTGCGTTGGTTTGGGGATCTCTACCATGGACCACGACCGCGACAGGTGCGGGGTGGGTGTGCTGCTCACCAAGCCTCTCAGCGTCGGCTCCATCGCTCCGCAAGCCATGGAGACACAGACCAGCACGCTGAGGGCAAGCGCCCCGGCGATCCCGGATGCTCCTATTCGTCCCAGGCTTTTCCCCGGTGATGGCATGTGTTGATCTGAATTCGAGTGCTTGGGATCCACTTCTTCTTCGGTCTCCGGCACGGATCTGATGCGCGCAACGCTAGGCCACCAGCGCGGCAACCCTGCGGCCTTCGCCAAGTCTCAGCAGCACAACACTTGCCAGCACAAGCAAGCTTCCGATCAGTTGCACCGCCGTGAGCTGCTCCGTGAATATCAGATAGGCCCAGATGGCTGTGAAGGCCGGCTCCAGCGCGCCGATCAGGTTCGCGACGGTGGCTTGCAGGTAGCCCAGGCTAACGAGGTACAGTCCGAAGCCGCCGATTGTGGGGCCTATCCCGAGCAGGAGCAGGATCGCCCAGCCGCTCAGCGAATTACCCAACCACAGGAAGTTGGCAAGGGGCGCCTGGCCCGAGAAGGCATTCATCACCAGGTTGAAAAGGAATAGAAAGACAACTGCGCTGCTGAAACCGTAGAGCATTGTTGTCCAGGGATCGATTGACCTGTTGGCCGAGGTCTTGCCGAGCATATTGTAGCAGGCGAAGAAGAATCCCGTCAGCAGACCGAACGCGATGCCGGCTGCGTTGACTTTCCATGCACTCGGATCGGCCGCGCCGGACACAAGCACAGTACCAAGGAGGCTCAACACGATCGAGCCCAGCTTGATGCCGTTGATGTCTTCTCCAAGCAGATAGTGGGCTAGGATCGCCGTCATGGCAGGTGAGCTGAACGCTAGCACCGTGGCCACGGCCGCGCCGTTGAACTCGACTGAGAACGTCCACATCGAATTAAAGAGTGCCAGGCTCACTCCGTACAGGACGAAGAATCCTCTTTGTCCGCGGTCAAGCCGAAATCGCCCCGGACTCAAGATGACAAAAGCCGTCGCCAGGCCGATCACCACAAAGCAATCCCGCCAGAATGCCAAAACCAGCGACGGCAGCTGATATGCCCTGCTCAGGTGGCTGATCAGGATTCCGGTGAAAGACAGCGAGATGGTCGCCGCCAGGCCGATCAAGTATCCGCGGGAGGTGCTTTTTGGTGCAACCGCCATGTGCTCCTCAACAACAAAGCCCTGCAATTGCAGGGCTTTGGGCCAGTGCCCCCATGGAGATTCGAACTCCAGTTTAAGCCTTGAGAGGGCTTCGTCCTGGGCCCCTAGACGATGGGGGCTCGTAAGCCGTTACTCGAGCGGGCGACATTGTATCATCGGGCGGAGAAGCCGTCAAATTGCGGCATCGTAACCCTGGGCTCGTACCCGACGCGGCTCTTATGCGGGGCTGCCACTTCTTCGTTGGAGACCCGTTCAGGTCCGGGATGCCTGCGACTTCCCTCAACGCCTTGAGAGAGCTCTGATGCCCGTAATCGAGGCGCTTCGTTTCCAAACCCTGGACTGAGAAGCGCCTCTCCAGATCGTCGCGCTAATCTACTATGTAGACCACCAGCTCCTTGGGGCCATGGACGCCGATGGTCAGGGTCATTTCGATGTCCGCAGTCCGCGATGGCCCTGTGATCAGTACCGTTGCGGCAGCTTGGCGCACCTGCGGCAGGCGCAGGGCCTCCTCGAGGAAGTGCACGATCTGTGATTTGTGTACGATGGCGATGTGCACTTCCGGCAAAAGGGATGCGCTCAGCGGCTGCCCCGCCGAACTCGTGAGAACCAGTGTGCCCGTCTCGGCCACGGCGCACGTGCAGCCTGTGATTCCTGCTTTCAGGCTCGGATCCGGCCTCTGTACCATCCGTATGCCGGCTTCGCCGAGTCGGGCCGGGTCCAATCCACGAATCTGCTCCCATGCGAGCACACTGTCAATTGCACGGCCCTGCAGGAAACTCGCAAGCCGTGCGTGCAGGTCTTGCGATTGGACCCGCTGTACCTCTGCGCCCAGCGCCTCCAGCTCTCCGGCGATGCGTTCTACAGCAGCATTCCCGCCCTCTTCCTTCTTTCCTCTTTCTTCCAGCGCTTCTCCGTTCCCCCTGTCGGCAGCAGTCGTTTGTCTGTTTCCGTGCTCTGCTTCCCCGACCACCATGGTGCCTGCTTTCCATCGATCACGGAACGGCCTTGCGGCCGGCCGTCGCAGGTCCCTGCTTTGCCCCCAGCCGGTGAAAGCTGGCAGCCGCATCCAGTCCGAGCCCGGCGCGAGGGCCCGCGCTCCTAATGCCGCCAGCCCCTGCATGAATCTGAAGAGGCTCGGTGATCCGGCAATCAGCGTGAATGCTTGGATCGCGATGCGCGTGGCAGCGGAGAGACCAATCCCCCGATCGGCAGGGCTGGCGTCCGGCGCTCCGGCACGGACCTTGGTTAGCAGACTTGGCAGATCAATGTCCACTGGGCAGGCATCCTTGCATGCCCCGCACAGCGACGAGGCCTGAGCCAGGTGTCCAAACTGAGGCAGCCCCTCCAGTCCCGGCGAGACCACAGATCCGATCGGCCCGGGGTACGGGGCAGGCTCGCCATCCGATCCCACATATGCATGGCCGCCGATCTCCCGAAAAACTGGACATGCATTCAAGCATGCGCCGCACCGGATGCAGTACAGCGCCTCTCGAAGAACGGAGTCCCACATCCGTGAGCGTCCATTATCCACAATGATTACGTGTCGCTCCACAGCGCCGTCCACCTCGCCTTCCCGTCGTGGCGAGTGGATCAGTTGAGTGTAGACGCTCAGTTTCTGACCCGTTGCGGACCGCGGCAGTAGCGACAGCATCAAGCCCAGGTCCTCTAACGTGGGAACAAGTCTTTCCATTCCCATCAGGGCGATGTGCACGCGCGGCAGGGTGGTCACCATTCTGCCATTGCCTTCGTTCGTGACGATGCAGATGCCGCCCGTGTCGGCAACGCCGAAATTGACGCCGGAGATGCCCACGTCTGCCGTCAGAAACACCTCCCGCAGCACACGGCGCGCCGCGGCCGTCAGGGTTGGAATGTCGTCTGTGTAGGCCAGCCCGAGCTTCTCGCTGAAGAGCTCTCCCACCTGGCGCCGTTGAAGGTGCACCGCGGGCGTGATGATGTGCGCTGGCTTCTCACCGCGCAGTTGCACGATATACTCGCCGAGGTCCGTCTCGACCACCCGATGCCCGCTGCTCTCGAGAGCTGCGTTCAACTCGATCTCCTCTGAGACCATCGACTTGGATTTTGCGAACAGAAGTTGTGGAGTCCCGCTTGCGGGGGTTGCGTGCCGCTGTGATGCCCCTGCAATCTCGAAAACCAGCCGCAGGGCCTGCGCCGCGTCAGCGGCGCGGTGCACGCGCATACCGTGTTTGTTGGCCTGCTTGGCAAACGCTGCCAGGAGCTCCTGTAGGTGCTCCATCACTTCGGCGCGCTCCGCGTGCGCACGCTTGCGCCGATCAGGCCAATCCGGCAGTGAGGCAAATGCCGCCGCGCGCCCGGTGGCTCGCCGCTGAGCATTTGCATCCAGTGCTGCCTGCAGTTGCTCGTCGGCAATGGCGCAGCGGATATGGCTGCGAAATGCCAGGTTGCTCATCGTATGCCTGACCGGTCGCCCTGCTTCTGCCTCCGGCGATCCTCAAGAATCTCATTCATGTGCAAGCACCTCAGCGATGTGCAGCACCTTCTGAGTCCGTTTGGAGCGCTGGAGACCGCCCTGTATGTGCATCAGGCAGCCCGTGTCGCAGACCACCAGTGTGGGGGAGCCCGTCGCCTCGAAGTTCGTGATCTTGCGTTTGAGCAGCTCGGCCGATAGTTCCGGCTGCTCAACGGAGAAAACGCCGCCGAATCCGCAGCAGTCCTCGGCCTCGGGCAGCTGGAGCACCTCCGCTCCACGAACGTTCTCGAGCAGTAGGCGCGGCTGACGATCCACGCCTAGACCGCGATGCAGGTGACACGTCGGATGGTATGTCAGTGGGCCGTGCCAGCTGGCTTTGCAGTCGGTCACCCCAAGCACATCTACCAGGTACTCGGTAAGTTCGTATGTCCGAGCTGCGAGCTCGCGCGCCCGCCGCTTCCACGCCGGGTCATCGCTGAATAGCTCTGCATAGTTGTGCCGGATCATGTGCGCGCACGACCCCGATGGCATGACCACGTCGCCCCTCACAGCCTCAAATACGCGCACAGTGTGTTCAGCGATCCGGCGCGCGCTGGCACGCAGCCCTGCATTGAACATCGGCTGTCCGCAGCATGTCTGCTCTCGCGGGAACTCCACCCTTACCCCCGAGCGCTGCAGCACGCTGACCGTTGCCTCACCGACCTCTGGGAAGAACGTATCTACCAGGCATGTGACAAAGAGCTGCGCGATCCGCATGCGCTGATTGTATATCAAGGCGAGTTGTCCGTCATAAAGGGTCCGATGGCGCGGGCCTTGTCCACAGTCTGCGCGCTGGTTCGCGACCGCCTATGGTATTATTCCGCCGCTATGGACTTGTTTCGTGCAAAGCTGGCGCCAGCATTCGCGTTGCCGGAGCGCCTCGAGCGACTGAGCGAGCTGGCCTACAACCTGTGGTGGACTTGGCATCCTGAGGCCGCCCGCGCCCTTGGGCGCCTGGATTACGACCTCTGGGAGGGTCTTGGGCATAATCCCATCCTTTTCCTGCGACAGATAGAGCCGCAGCGCTTGAACCAGGCTGCCGAGGACCCCGAATACCGGGCCCTGTACGAGGCCGTGTTTGCCGACTTCGATTCGTATTTTGGCGCTCGGGAACTCTGGGCGGATAGATATCACCCTGAGCTGACCAATCGCCCGATCGCCTATTTCTCGATGGAGTACGGCCTTCACGAGACGCTCCCGATCTATTCAGGCGGCTTGGGCGTTCTCGCAGGGGATCACCTGAAGGAGGCCAGCGATCTCGGCCTCCCCTTGGTGGGGATGGGGCTGATGTACGCCGAAGGCTACTTCTCGCAGCGCGTTGGTGAGGATGGCTGGCAGACCTCGCTCAATCGGCCGCTGGACTTCCGCGATCTGCCCGTCAGGCCGGTTCTGGCCGAGGATGGGCGGCCACTTACGGTCGAGGTTGAGTTCCCGGACCGGCTCGTCTCAGTGCAGATTTGGGAGGTGCGGGTAGGTCGTGTGCCGCTGTATCTGCTTGACTCGAATGTCGCCTCGAACTCGCTCGCTGATCGTAGCCTGACAGCGCGCCTGTACTGGGCGGACCTGGACAATCGCATCATGCAGGAGATGCTGCTCGGCATCGGCGGCGTGCGCGCCCTGCGCGCTCTTGGCTATAACCCATCGGTGTGGCACATGAACGAGGGGCACGCGGCCTTTCTCACCCTTGAGCGTGCCCGCGAGCTGGTCCAGGGCGGCCGCACATGGGAGCAGGCTGTGCAGAGCACCTGCAAGCACAACGTCTTCACCACGCATACACCCGTTCCTGCAGGTAATGACGAGTTCCCCCTGTGGCTTACTGAAAAGCGTCTTGCTGCGTTGTGGCCTCAACTCAAGCTGGACCGCGAGCGATTCTTTGACCTCGCCCGCCGGAAGGTGCCGGAGGGTGAGACCTTCAGCATGGGCGTGCTTGCGCTTCGCCATTCCCTGGGACGGAACGCGGTCTCGGAGTTGCATGGGCGTGTGTCGCGCCGCATGTGGAACTTCCTCTGGCCGGATCGTTCTGCGGACAACGTACCGATTACGCACATCACGAACGGCGTGCACACTGCTACTTGGATGGCTCGCCGGCTGCTCCTGCTGCTTGACGCTCATCTTGGGCTCGATTGGCAGGAACGCCTGGACGATCCGGGGCTCTGGTCACGATTGGATGCGATTCCGGACGATGAGCTCTGGGCCATTCGCATGCACCTCAAGCGTAAACTGGCCTTCTACATGCGCGAACGCGTCCGCGGCCGGTGGACCGACGGTGGATATCATCCGGTGCAAGTCGTCTCGTCCGGGGTTCTCATCAATCCATACGCCCTTACGATCGGCTTTGCACGGCGCTTTGCCACCTACAAGCGTGCAGACCTCGTGGTTTCGAATGTAGCTAGACTGTTGGATATGGTCAACCGCGCAAATCGGCCGGTCCAACTCATCTTTGCTGGAAAGGCGCATCCAGCGGACGAGGCGGGCAAGCGCTTGCTGCAACGGGTATACCGTGATGTGAAACGCGCTGAGACGAGTGGGCGCCTGGTTTTCCTGGAGGACTACGATATCAATCTCGCCCGCTATCTCGTGCAGGGCGTCGATGTTTGGCTCAACACGCCGCGTCGCCCCATGGAGGCGTGCGGAACCTCTGGCATGAAAGCCGCACTAAATGGTGTGCTGAACTTCTCGGTCATGGATGGCTGGTGGCGCGAGGCGTTCAATGGTCGGAATGGCTGGGCTATCGGTCGCGATATCGACGTTGAATCCTCGGAGCAGCAGGATCAGGAGGATGCTGACAGCCTCTACAAGACCCTTGAGGATGAGATCATCCCGCTCTTCTACGAGCGCGACCCCAGGGAGATCCCGCATCGCTGGATTGCCGTTGTCAAGGAGTCGATGAAGACGATCATTCCCCGTTTCAGCACTCGCCGCATGGTAAAGGAATACGTGGAGCGTTTGTACGTTCCAGCATTGAAATAAACATGTTCGACTTCCTATACTCTCCCGCGGCCTGGCTGAATGGCCTCCTCATCTTCGGCCTGCGCATCACGGATATGTCCCTCGACACGCTGCGCGTTCTGTTCGTTGTGCGCGGGCGAAAGAAGGTCGCCTGGGCGCTGGGATTCTGCCAATCTGCTGTCTTTGTGATCGCCATCACCCGCGTTCTGAGTGACCTCAGCAATCCGCTTGTCATCCTGGGATACGCGGCCGGCTTCGCCACGGGTAATGTGCTCGGGATCGTCGTGGAGGAGCGTCTGGCCATCGGCCATATCCAGTTACAGATCGTCAGCCGCCGGCGCGGCCCCGCAGTGGCCAAAGCCCTGCGAGCCAACGGTTACGGGGTCACCGAGATCTCGGCTCGCGGCAGGGACGGCACTGTCAGGCTCCTGACAGCCAGCGTGCTTCGCAAAGACGCGACGCGCGCCCGCCAGATCGTCCACTCTGTGGACGAAGATGCCTTCATTACCTCGGAGGACGTGCGGCCTGTGCGTCGCGGCTTCTGGCGGGCCTGACCTATCAGGTCGATGGGGATACCAGAGAATATGTCTGAGATTCCCTGGCTGACAGGGGAAACCCTGTCAGCCAGGCTACGATCTGCGCATCATTTCCTCCTGCTGGATGTGCGCGAACCTTGGGAGATGGATGGCGCTCACATCGCGGATCATCGGCTGGCCGTTGCACCGCCCAGCGTCTCAGGTGGAATCGTTGAGTACGCCCGGAAGGTCGATCCGTCGGTCTGAAGCTCCTGAAAAGAACCGGGCGGCTGCTGCCGCCCGGTTCTTCATTGCTTGAAGGCGAACTTCCCGTCCTTGTAGAAGAGCTGTCCGTCGACCAGCATTTCCGAGTCATGCCGCACGTCGCAGATCAAGTCCCAGTGAATTGCAGACTTGTTCTTCGATCCCGTCTCCGGATAGCCGGCGCCCAGTGCCATGTGGAATGATCCGCCGATCTTCTCGTCGAACAGGATGTTTCCGGTGAAACGCGTGATGTCCTTGTTCGTCCCGATCGCGAATTCCCCCAGGTACCGCGATCCCTGATCGATCTCGAGCATCTTGAGCAGATAGTCCTGGTTCTTCTCGGCTTTTGCTGTCTCCACACGCCCTTTGTTGAACGTCAGCTCCGCGCTCTCCACGGCGACACCGCCGTAGATCGCCGGATACGTGAACTTCACCCAGCCGTTCACCGAGTCCTCGACCGGTCCCGTGAAGATCTCGCCGTCCGGCATGTTGAAGATGCCGATGGAATTCATGAACTTCCTTCCTTTGATCGAGAGCGTCAGGTCGACATTGGGACCGCGTATTACCACTTGCTGCTTGTCCACCAGGAAATCGATGGCCTTCTGCTGTTCGGCGCCGCTGCCTTTCCAGTAGGCGATGGGATCGTCCTCTTGGGCATGCACTGCACCGAATACGAAATCCTCATATTCCTGCAGGCTCATGCCGGCGTCCTGCGCGTAGCCGTACGTCGGATAGAGTGTCGTTACCCACTTGAAATTGCCTTCGGCTCCTCGCCGCATCTGCGCTTCGGTGATCGAACTGAGCGCCTTGTTCCTTCGTTGAACCTTTGCCGGATCGATGTTCGTGGCGCCGCGCGTATTGGTCGAGGAGTGCACACGGATCCGGCCCTCGAACTGATCATAGGCCAGCTTCAGGAAGGTGGGCACGAACTCAAGCTGCGTGTCCTCGGCGTAGGTCAGGTACAGGTCCTCCTGACTGAAAGGCATCATCCCCGGGATGTACACCATCGGGTGTGGGATACCTCCTCGTTCGAGGATTTGCGCGAAGAGCTCGCGCACCAATGGCTCGGCTGCGGTCGTGCCCTCGATTAAGATACGATCGCCGGGCGCCACGCGCGTCGAGTGCTCAACCAGGATCTTGGCGTACTTCTGAACGCGGAGATCGGACAAGATGCCCTCCTGCAAGGAGTCTGTTTGGATGTTTCAACAAGCTGCGGCCGGGATTATAACATGGCGACGTGGTGTATACTCCCAAGGTCAATTGCGCACTGTGGATCAGGGAGCGGCATTGAGTATCCAGTGTGCTTCTGCCTCAACTGGCGCGTGACAAAACGGATGAATCCCCAATGAAGCAGCTGCTTCAGTATATGCGGAACGGAAAGACTGTCGTCGAAGAGGTGCCTGTACCCGCCGTGCGGGCCGGCATGGCTCTGGTGCGCACGCATGCCAGCCTTGTCTCTGCTGGCACCGAGCGCATGCTGGTGGAGTTCGCTCAGCAATCCCTGTTGGGAAAGGCGCGGCAGCGCCCTGACCTGGTTAGGCAAGTCCTCCAAAAGGCACGGCGCGAGGGCTTGATTGGCGCGGCACAGGCCGCATTCAGCCGCCTCGATCAGCCCCTGGCGCTTGGCTATTCGTCTGCTGGCACGATTGTTGAACTCGGCACAGGCATGACTGGTTTCAAAGTAGGCCAGCGCGTCGCCTGCGCCGGTGGCGGCTACGCCGTCCATGCGGAATATGCGGTCGTCCCGCGCAATTTGCTCGTTCCCTTTCCGTCCTCTCTGGAATTCGAATCGGCCGCCTTCACGACGCTTGCTGCCATCGGTATGCACGGCTTCCGTCTTGCCAAGCCGCAAGTGGGGGAGCGCGTGGCACTGATTGGCCTCGGGCTGTTGGGGCTGCTGACCATTCAGATCGCGGCGGCAGCAGGATGCCCGGTTTTCGGCATCGATGTGAACGCTTCCCGCGTCCGACTTGCCACCTCTCTCGGAATTGAGGCTGTGACGCGTGCCAGGGCCGCAGAGGCAGCGCTGGCGTTCACGCGCGGCCGAGGCTTCGATGTGGTCCTCATATGTGCCGACACGCCCTCCAGCGATCCGGTGGAGTTTGCCGCCGCGATTGCCCGTGACCGCGCCCGGGTCGTCGCCATCGGCGCCGTGGGGCAGAACATCCCCCGCCGCGAATACTATGAGAAGGAGCTCTCCTTCATCAATTCGCGTTCCTATGGCCCTGGACGCTACGATCCTTCCTACGAGGAGCAGGGGAACGACTATCCGATCGGGCATGTGCGCTGGACAGAGGGCCGCAACCTTGAGTCGGTCATCGACTTGATGGTCAGTGGCGCTTTGAACGTCCGACCTCTCATCACGCATCGCTTCCCGATTGAACGCGCCGCCAGGGCGTATGAACTGATCACAGGAAGAACCCGCGAGCCGTTCCTCGGTGTTCTGCTGACCTACGATGTGCGCCGTGCGGCAAAGACCACGAGAGTCGAATTCCCACATCGCAACACTGCTGCATCCGACGTGCGCCTAGGCGTATTGGGCGCGGGCAAATTTGCGGATGCAACCCTGCTGCCGGCCATCAAGAAGGCTGGCGGCATCGACCTCGTCGGGATTGCCTCTGCCGGCGGGCTGCATGCTCGCCACGCCGCGAAGAAGTTCGGCTTTGCATTCGGTGCCTCCGCGAACCAGGAAATTCTCAAGGACCGCCGTATCAACACCGTGGCCATCCTCACGCGTCATGATTCACATGCGAGATTGGTCATCGAAGCCTTGCAGGCAGGCAAGCACGTCTTCGTGGAGAAACCGCTTGCCATCAATGCTGATCAGGTCTCGGCGCTGGAAAGACAACTGCGCAGGCAGAATAGCCGCTTGGTAATGGTCGGGTTCAATCGACGTTTTTCACCTCTCGCCCTGATGATGGCTGGCTTTCTTGCAGGGCGTCCTGAACCGCTGCATGCCCACTACCGCGTCAACGCCGGGTATCTGCCGCCCGATCACTGGACCCAGGATCCCCTGCTCGGCGGTCGCATCATCGGCGAAGCCTGTCACTTTGTTGACCTGATCACCTCTCTTGTCGGCGCCGCGCCGATCGCAGTCAGTGCCCATGCCTTGCCGGATGGCGGAAAGTATCATGAAGACAATGTTTCCATGACATTCACTTTCCCCGATGGCTCGATCGGCGTGGTCGACTATCTGGCCAACGGCGACGCCTCCTTTCCAAAGGAAAGGCTGGATGTCTTTTGTGCAGGAAAAGTTGCTGTGCTGGATGACTTCCGCTCGCTGGATATGCGGGAAGGCGGAAACCGCAAGCTCATTGAAGCATCGCAAGATAAGGGATGGATGCATGAGTGGCGGGCCTTTTCCAGGGCCATTCGGGAGGGCGGCGAGCCGCCGATTCCGTATGAGCAGCTCATTGGTGTAACCAGGGCCATGCTGGCTGCAGTGCAGTCCATCCGCGGCCAACAGCCGGTCTCGATCTAGCCTCATCCGCGGCCTGATTGGGCCGGCCCCTCCCAGAATCAAGCCGCCTGCGCCTCACGACACACTCCGTGACTCCTATCCTGAATCGACTCCTGCTCGCTCTCAAAGCGCTGAGCCAGATTGGGGTCGAGCCCATGGCGCTGTATGCGCTCTATCGGCTGGGCCTGCGCACTGGCCATTACCGCCGTCTTGATTCGCGCATGCAGCAGGATGCACAGATCGCGGCTGGCTCCCTGCATCCCCTCTTTGTGCTTCCCGAACCCCAACTGCTGGCGAAGAGCCTCAGCCGCGCGGCTAGGGCGACCCTGCTGAGGGATGCAAATGCCATTGTCAAGGGCAAAGTCCGGCTGTTTGGCGCCAAGCCGGTACCTCTCCAACTTGCGCCGCGCGGACCTCTCCGCCACTGGACGGCCTACGAGATAGATAGCTCGCTTCTTTCCTCTTTCGCCTCTCCTCACAGCGATATCAAGTTCTTATGGGAGCCTGCCCGCTTTGGTTGGGCTTTCACCCTGGGCCGCGCTTACCATGTGAGTAGAAGGGAGAAGTACGCGCAGGCATTCTGGCGTTACTTTGAACGCTTCGACAAGAGCAATCCAACCTACATGGGGCCTCACTGGATGAGCGGCCAGGAAGTCGCCATCCGCCTCATGGCCCTTGCCTGGAGTGCTCAAGTCTTTGCCCCGGCGCGCGCTTCGACATCCAGGCGCCTCGCTCGGCTGACACGCTCCATCGCGCAGCACGCGGCCCGCATCCCGCCCACCCTCGTCTATGCGCGTTCGCAGAACAACAATCACGTGGTCACAGAGTCAACCGCGTTGTATCTTGCCGGAGCGGCTCTCGATTATCGGCCGTGGCGCGATCTCGGCTGGCGCTGGCTGAATCGCGCGCTTCAGAAGCAGATAAGTTCCTTTGGGGAATACATTCAGCACAGCACCAACTATCATCGACTGATGCTTCAGTCGGTGCTGCTGGCTGACGCCGTGCGGCGCGCGCGTAGAGAACTCTGGCCGGCGCAGACTCAGCAAGCCCTTTCGAGGGCCTCGCACTGGCTCTTCTCCATGACCGATCCGGCCTCAGGCAGGGCGCCGAACCTCGGCGCTAACGATGGTTCGCTCATCCTGCCCCTGAGTTCCACTCCTTTCGATGATTGCCGCCCCACAGTGCAGGCCGCGGCCCGCGCCTTCCTTCGCACGGGCCTTCCAGCGGGGGATTGGGACGAGTTCTCGCTCTGGCTCGATCTGCCGGAGACGAGCCGCACAGCCGATTCGGCGGCCTACGCTGCAGAACACCTGCGGAGCAAGGACTCCTGGGTTTACCTGCGGGCCTCGTCGTTCAAGTCCCGCCTCTCGCACATGGATCAGTTGCACCTCGACCTTTGGTGGCGCGGCCTGAACGTTGTCGCGGATGCCGGCACCTACCTCTACAATGCCCCGCCTCCATGGAATAACCCCCTCGTCTCGTCCCGTGTCCATAATTGCCTGACCATTGATGGGCGCGATCAAATGACCCGCGGAGGTCGCTTCCTTGTGCTGGACTGGTTCCCGGCGTACTCCAAACACGTGCTGTCTGCAGCCCCGCCGGTACTCGCGCAGATCACGGCCTCCCACCGGGGATATGACCAATTTGGAATCCGCCATGAGCGGACTGTCAGCTTGCTGGACGGCGGGCACTGGCTTGTGAAGGATGACTTGCTTTTCACGAAGCGCCAGGAGCACACTATTAGATTGCACTGGCTGCTGCTCGATGGCGAATGGCGCCTTCAGCAGCGTGGATCGGAGACCTGTCTGCGCGTGCGAGTTCCCGGCGGTTGGATCAAGATCGCAGTGGCGACAGCAGGCTTTTCCGCTGCGGCCCCGCGTGTCACACTCGTTCGCGCCGGTGAGGTGCTTCGAGGCGACGGACCTGCGCAACCCTATGAAGGCTGGATTTCGCCATCCTACGGGCAGAAGGTGCCCGCGTTATCATTGGCTGTGGAAGGCGCAGCCTCCAGCATCTGTTCGTTCACCACAGAGTTCACCCTGCCGGGCTAGGGCAGGTGTTCGGCGTTGGCTCACGACGGACCCCGCGCCGGTCCCGGTCAGATTTCATCATGCACATCCTCATTATCCATCAGGCCTTTGCATCGCTCGAGGAGCCGGGGGGCACGCGTCACTTCGAACTGGCGCGCCTGTTGGCTGCAAGCGGGCATCGGGTGACGGTGATCGCCAGTCCTGTGAGTTACATCACCGGCGCTCGGATCTCGGAGGCTTCCGCTTCAGCTGCACAGCCGGATTCACCCGGTGTGACGATCCTGCGTGCACGTGTCTACGAGGCACACCACAGGTCATTCCTGCACCGGATGTTGGCGTTCTTCTCGTTCATGCTCTCCTCGTTCTGGATCGGCCTGGGGGTGCGCGGTGTCGATCTGGTCTGGGGTACCTCGCCGCCGATCTTCCAGGGCGTAACAGCCTGGCTTCTCGCACGACTGAAGCGCGCCCGCTTCTTGTTCGAAGTCCGGGACCTCTGGCCTGAGTTTGCAGTTGCGGTTGGCGTGTTGAAGGATTGCACGCTGATCCGTCTCTCGGAATGGCTGGAGCGCTTCCTCTATCGTAGCGCCGACTGCGTCATGGTCAACAGCCCGGGCTTCGTGGAACATGTTCGTTTGCGCGGCGCCCGGCGCATCGAGCTGGTTCCGAACGGCGCCGATCCCTCGATGTTCGATTCCTCTGGCGCCGGCCGCGAGTTTCGACGGCAGCACGGTTTTGATGATCGCTTTGTGGCACTCTACGCCGGGGCGCACGGCATGTCGAATGACCTCGAGGTGGTGATCGACGCCGCGCGGCTGCTTCAAGACGAGAGTGTCCAGATTGTTTTGGTTGGAGACGGCAAGGAGAAGCCCGCGCTGCTTGCTCGCGCCGCTGGCCTCGGGTTGCGGAATGTCACCTTCCTGCCCTCGGTGCCGAAGCGCCAAATGCCGGAGATCCTGGCGGCGGCCGATGCCGGCATCGCGATCCTCAAGCCGCTTGAGGCCTACAAGACCACATATCCCAACAAAGTCTTCGACTACATGGGTGCAGGTCGGCCCGTCCTTCTGGCGATCGATGGTGTGATCCGCGAAGTGGTGGAAGCTGCGGGTTGTGGTTTGTTTGTGAAGCCGGGTGATCCACAAGCGCTTGCCGACGCAATCCACCTCCTTGCAGCTGATCGGGACCGTTCCCGACGGATGGGTCTGGACGGAAAAGATTACCTGGAGCACAACTTCAGCCGTACCCAAATTGCCCGCCGGCTCCTTGAGGTGCTCGAATCCACATTGGGTGAAGGAAGTCCGAATGCTTGAAGTCATTGACCTTCCGGGCAAGTTCTCCCTGTTCTCCGAGCTCTGGCACCCGAAGATCGTGGCCGAGCTCAATGATAGCTACGTCAAGCTCGTCAAGCTCAAGGGTGAGTTCGTCTGGCATCGGCATGAGCGCGAGGACGAGCTGTTTCTGGTGATGAAGGGCTCGCTGGTCATCAAGCTTCGTGAGCGCGACCTTGTCGTGGGGGAGGGTCAGTGCGTGATCATTCCCAGGGGAGTCGAGCACCTGCCCGTCGCTGTCCAGGAGGTTCACGTTGTGCTCCTTGAGCCCAAGAGCACGCTTAACACCGGTGATGTTCACAACGAGCGCACCGCCGACGCGGAATGGCTGTGATTCATCCTGTGCCGGGCGTTGGCTGCTTTCGACTATAATTCCGCGGAACCTGCATCGTCGGTGCTGCCTTTTGTCGACTTCTCCGCTGCTGGGGCCTCGGATCGCCTGGGCCCCGGTTCATAGTAGGAGCCGTGGGGCGCAATAGTTGCCGGGCATTGGGGGATCGCGGCGGCTGCGCTTCAAACCTGACCGTCCTCATTGGAGCTTGGAAGTGCCTTCAAAGAAACCCTCGATATCCCTGTCCACCCCGCTTCAGCCCGTCTCGCGTGCTCTGATCATTGGCGCCTCCAGCGGCATGGGTGCTGCCTTGGCGCGGCGCCTCGCCCGGGAAGGTTTTGCCCTTGCCTTGGTCGCTCGGCGTAGGAACCTCCTCAATGCGTTGTGTGCCGAGATCAACAAGTCGGCTGGTTCCACCCGCGCCCTCTCCTACGTCCACGACGTCCACGCCTACGACGACGTTCCGGATCTGCTGCGCAAGATCGTCTCCGATCTGGGCGGCCTTGACCTGGTGATCTACGCCTCCGGTGTCAACTTCCCACCCGGTCTGCAGTCCTACAACTTCGACGGTGATCGCCAGATGCTTGAGGTCAATCTCATCGGCGCCTTCGCCTGGCTGAACCCTGTCGCCGAGATGTTCCAGGCGGCGGGCGCTGGGCACATCGTCGGCATCTCATCGGTTGCCGGCGACCGCGGACGTGTGGGAAATCCGGGCTACAACGCCTCGAAAGCAGGCCTGACATCCTACCTTGAGTCCCTCCGCAATAGGCTGACGCGGCGCGGCGTTCGCGTCCTGACCGTCAAGGCGGGCTTCGTCCAGACGCAGATGCTCAAGGCCGCGCAGAAGGTGATGTTCCCCATCAGCGCCGAGAAGGCGGCCGACGACATCTATCGCGCCATCTGCCGGCGAAAACAGCAGATCTACACCCCATGGTTTTGGGTTTGGATCATGCTGGTCGTCCGAAACATCCCGTCCTTCCTCTTCCGCCACATGTCTTTCTAGATTGCTCCATGGCGCGGGACCGTGTCCGGGATGCAGCCTTCCGGGCCCGTGCGAGTCCTCACGCCCGACTCTTGTTCATTGCCACCTTCTCTGTGTAAGGATCTCATTGTGACCAACCTTTCCCTAGCAACTCGCTTCGCCTCGCTTGAGAACTTTGGCCATTCATTGCGTGTCCAGTCATACGTCCTTCGTCCCACCCGCCTGGAGGAGATCGCCAACGCGTTTCAGTTGGCGCGGAAGCTCGGCCTGACCGTAAATGCCCGCGGTGCCGGACGCAGCTACAACGATGCTGCCTTGAACGGTGGCGGAATCGTACTGGACCTCTCGACCATGAATCGCATTCTGGGCTGGGATCCATCTACCGGCGAGATCGTTGTTGAGCCCGGCGTGACGCTGCAGCAGCTCTGGCAGCATATCGAGCCGGACGGTTGGTGGCCGCCTGTCGTCTCCGGCACGATGTTGACAACCTTGGGCGGATGCCTTGGTGCCAACATCCACGGCAAGAACAACTACAAGATGGGCCCCATCGGCGAGCACGTGATCGAGTTCACGGCCATCTTGCCCACCGGTGCAAAGGTCATTTGCTCGCCCAGGAAGAACGCGGATCTGTTCTATGCCATGATCGGCGGCCTCGGCATGTTGGGCATCTTCACCTCCATCAGGCTGCGCATGAAGCGTATCCACTCCGGCCTCCTGGAGGTCTCCGCTCGCCCTGTCCACAACCTGCACGAGCATCTCGCAGATCTGCTCGAGAACGCGACGGACTCGGATTACATCGTTGGTTGGCTGGATGCCACCGCTGGGGGAGGTTCGCTGGGCCGTGGTCAGATCCATCAGGCGCGCTACCTTCACGAGGGCGAGGATCCTGATCCTACCAGGAGCATGCTGCTCAAGAATCAAGTGCTGCCGTCTCGCATCTTTGGTATCTTTCCGAAGGCCATGCTGCACTACTTCATGGGACCGTTCACGAATAACCTTGGATGGGGGGCGGTCAACACTGGCAAGTACCTTGCCGGTCTGCCTCGTCACACCTTCCGGCAGTCTCATGCTGCCTTTCATTTCCTGTTGGACTACGTGCCTAACTGGGAACTTGCCTACGGACGCGGCGGCCTGATTCAGTATCAATCCTTCGTTCCGAAAGAGAACGCCGAGGCCGCCTGGAGAGAGATGCTGGCCTTGTCCCACAAACGTGGCCTGCCCTCCTATCTGGGTGTCACAAAGCGCCATCGTCCTGATCGATTCCTGCTCAGCCATGCTGTGGATGGTTTCTCCGTGGCGTTGGATTTCAAGGTCACGGATCGCAACCGTGCGGCCCTTGGCCGCATGCTTCAGGAGTTCGATCGCATCGTGATTGCGGCCGGTGGGCGCTTCTACTTTGCCAAGAACAGCGAGACTCGTCCCGAGACGGCCGCCGCGTTCCTTGGCCCCAAGGCAATTGCCGAGTTTAGGCGTCTCAAGCGGCGCTGTGATCCAGACAGCCTTCTTGAGTCGAACCTGTATCGCCGTGTCTTTGCCTAGCAGAGACTCAAGAGCACCTCGTCTGTATTCGAATCCTGTTCCAATTACTGCTGCGTACGCGGATCCCACCGCGGTGCCCTCGCGCGCCACCCGCTTGTCGCCCGTTCGGACCTGATGAACGAACCCCCCAAAAAAGAAAAACGAGCGCGGTGGAACGCCTCGTCCCAGCCGCCTTTGGCGGGGTCCTTGGCTATGAGATTGCTCAGGCCTTCTCTGCACGGAGCCTCCCGTGATGGGCAGGATCCGCCGCCTTCCGGCTGCATCAATTGACTTTTCGGCTTGAAGCCTGTAAACTTGAAGTACTAGCTGATCGTTCCTTGAGGAGGAGAACAAATGGCAGCCCTGTTTCAGTTCGTGATGCGCTCAGGTCCAACACCGGGTGTGATCTTTCCGCTGGAAGGCGACCAATTGATAATCGGCCGCGATGCTGTCAACGCCGTCGCGATCAACGATGCCGAGGTCTCGCGCAAACACGCTCGACTCACCTTCCAGGGTGGGAAATACGTCCTGGAGGACCTTGGCTCCACCAACGGGACCTTCGTAAATGGCCAGCGGCTTGTCAGCTCCACGGTCCTCAAGCCGGGCGATGTCGTTTCACTGGGCGAGCAGATCGTGCTGATGTATGAGGGACTCTCGGCCGACGCTGGCGCCACCATGATTGGCCGCAAGGCCGCGCATCCTGCGCCTGCGCCGGCCCCCGCCGCAGCGCCTGCAGCGCAGTACTACGCACCGCCGTCCTCCGCTGCACCCTCAGGCGCCCGGCCCGCCAAGAACATGCCGATCTTCATCGCGATCGGAGTGGTGGCCGTCATCTGTGTGTGCGTCGCCGCGCTCTGGTACATTGATTCCAACTACATGTGGTGCACGTTCTTCCCGTTCCTCTCGGGTTGCGGGTAGATGGTCATGTGATACTGACCCCCGCGGGCATGTGGCGGGGGTCTTTTTCTACTTGGGGGGGTGTGGCCCCAATGTTTCCAGACGGTCACTGGGCGCCGGCAATAGCTGCAGCGACGGTTTGAAGTCGTTTCTGTTTGAGTTGAAAAACCACCTTGGATTGACTACAATGAATGCATCCGGATAGGCTTCCGATGACCCAAGCTCCTTCCTCTTCGTCCCCATCCTGGGGTCCGACGACCAAGTTGGTCGTGGCCCTGACTGTTGTGGCAGTCATCGCCGGCCTCGTTATCCATTTCCGCGGCATCATCGCGCCGCTGCTCATGGCCCTGGTTCTGGCATATCTGTTCAATCCGGTCGCCGGCTTCCTGCAGCGGACCCTCCGGATATCTTGGTCCCTCTCCGTGGGGATAATCTACTTCCTGCTGCTGTTGATCTTGCTGGGCATCTTGACCCTGGGTGGCTTGGGATTGGTGCAGCAGATCGAGAGTCTCATATCGATTATTCGGACCACTCTATCTTCCCTGCCTGAATTCATAGACAACCTCTCCGGACAGGCGTTTCAATTCGGCCCATTCCAGCTTGATTTCCGCCGGCTCGACATGGATCAGCTAAGTAGCCAACTTCTGGGCATCATCCAGCCCCTGCTGGGAAGCACGGGGGCATTTGTGGGGACCATGGCCACGGGCGCCGCGCAATTCCTGGGCTTGTCCCTGTTCGTGCTCCTGATCTCGTACTTTGTGCTTGTGGAGAGCGGGGATGTCCGCGGCGCCCTGGTTCCGGTGCATGTGCCTGGGTATGCAGATGACATTCGCCGTATGGGACAGGAGTTAAGCCGCATCTGGAACGCGTTCTTGCGCGGCCAGATCATCGTCTTCGTGCTCGCGTTCTTCACGTACACAGTCGTGCTCAGCATCCTTGGCGTCCGCTATGCACTGGGCATTGCTTTTCTGGCTGGATTGGCAAGGTTCGTTCCATATGTGGGCAATTTAGTCTCTTGGACAACGCTCGCGTTGGTGGCCTATTTCCAGCCGTCGAATCCGTTCAGCCTCGGTCCATTGTTCTACGCGATCCTGTGTGTCGCGCTGGCGCTGCTTATTGATCAGGTGTTCGACAATTTCGTCTCGCCCCGGATCATCGCCCAGGCCCTGCGGGTGCATCCGGCTGCTGTCCTCATTGCGGCCTTGGTCTTTGCCAACCTCGTGGGTCTGTTGGGCGTGGTCGTGGCCGCACCCATCCTGGCCACCGTGGCCCTGTTCTGGCGCTACGTCATGCGCAAAATGCTTGACTTGGATCCATGGCCCGAGGGGGTGCTGACCCCGCCGGCACCCCGCGCCGCACATCTGCTGGTACGCCTGCGAAGATTGTTGCGGGATGGGCGAAGGCATCGCCCGCAATAGATGTCACAGGCATCTGCGGCAGGGGACCGCGTTTGCCGAAAGGAGCCTCCCATGTCCAACAACCAACGCGAACCCGAGACCAAGACTTTGGCCGAGACAGAGAACTATGTAGTCTGGAAGGCCGAGGAACCCGACGGTGAGACCACATATCACGTGGAACTCAACAACGTGACGGTTCACTTCTTCCGCGAGGAGTGGGAAGAGTTCCTCGAGCTCGCCCGCAATCTGAAGTGAAAAAGGTCCGTCCACTGGCGCCTGCCTTTTCGGACGCCGGCTGCATCACGGATGTGCCGGGCGTTGAGGTCGGCCATGCCCAGAATACGAGCGCCCTCACTGGTTGCACGGTCATACTTTGTCGCAAGGGTGCGGTCGCCGGCGTTGACGTGCGCGGCGGCGCGCCGGGCACCCGTGAGACGGATCTTCTGGATCCTACCAATCTCGTCCACCGCGTCCATGCGATATTGCTTTCCGGCGGCTCGGCGTTCGGCCTTGATGCTGCCTCGGGCGTGATGCGTTACCTTGCTGAGCGCAAGATTGGCTTCAGGACTGCTGCAGCCACCGTACCCATCGTCCCAGCCGCCATCATCTTCGATCTCAATCTCGGCAGCAAGGATGTCCGACCCGATGCCGCCATGGGCTACAATGCCTGCCTCGCCGCGTCCTCGGCACTTGTCCGCGAGGGCAATGTGGGTGCTGGAACGGGCGCCTCAGTGGGAAAGCTCTTTGGCACTGCATTGGGGATGAAGTCTGGACTGGGGACGGCCAGCATCAAGATCGGCGCCATGATCGTGGGTGCCATTGTGGTCGTGAATTCCTTTGGCGATGTGGTCGATCCTGGGACCGGCGAGCTCATCGCCGGATTGCGGTCCGGAAGACTCGGCCCGCTCCGCGTCGGCGGGAAAGGGTACCTCGCCGACACACTGATGGCGATGAAGACTGTGTCTGGACGGGCAGCGCTGAGCCTCGCTCAGCACGCCAACACAGCCATCGGCGTTGTTGCCACAAATGCCAAACTCAACAAGGCTGAAGCGACAAAGGTCGCCCAGATGGCGCACGATGGATTGGCCCGCGCCATTCGCCCCGTGCACACCATGCTCGACGGAGACACCATCTTTGCCCTTTCGACTGGTCGTGCCCGGACCGATGTGACCGCTGTGGGAACCTTCGCAGCAGAGGCTGTCAGCCAGGCAGTTCTGCGTGCGGTGAGACTGGCGGCCTCCGCCGGTGGCCTACCCGGCCTCGCCAGCATCGAGAGCGTGACGAATCGCTGACTCCTGCGACACAGGAACAAAAAGACGGGCTGCATTTGCAGCCCGTCTTTCGTGATATCGCTAGGCGCTGGATTTGTCAACTCGCTGGCATCTAGGCGTGGCGCTTGCCCCTAAGTTCATCTTTAAGGATCAGGCTGAGCACGATGCTCACGATACTGATGATCAGGCTGCCCAGAAACAGGGGTCCCCAGCCATCGATTGTCAGGGCCAGGCCAAACGCGTTTCCGATCCATTCCGTCACCTTGAGCATGATCATATTGATGATCAGGGTGAATAGCCCCAAGGTAAGAAGGATGAGCGGGCACGTCAGCAGCTGGAGCAGCGGCCGTAGAAAAGCATTCGCCAGTCCGAAGATCAATGCTAGCCAGAAGAGTCCCAGCCAGCCGCTTCCGAACGTGATGCCTGGGACAAAGCGGATCGCCAGGTACAGGGCCACCGCATTGATCAGCCACCGCAGGATGAATTTCGTCATTTCTTAGGTCTCCTTCTGGTCATCTATACGAGGAACATAGCCGTTGGTCGCGCACATCCACAGCAGGGTTCGGTACTCTTGGAACCCCGCTGCCTCGATCTCCTGCCTCAATTCCGCCGATGGATACTCCACGGTCAGCCTGCGGTAATGGGCCAGCTCGCGACGCGCCGCCTCCAGAACCTTTGTGACCGCCGCGCCGCTTTCCGGCGAGGCAGCCAGCCACAGCGCGTTGGGAACCCGATACGTCGGCGCCCACGTCACCGAAGCCAGCAACTCATGATGGACAGTCGCCGCCCATTGCCGTATGTCATACTGGACGAACATGCGGTACAGCGCATTGCGCAGTCCTGGACCCAACCTGTTCCAATCCCAATGCGCATACCAGCTGATCTCATCCGGGTGGGCTCGCTGCAGCCATTCGCGCTGCCGCTGCCAGTGACGCCCGCTCGGCCGCGTGATCGTGATGGGTGTCGTGCCGCCCGGAAGCGATGCGGAAACCGGCTCCCTCCTCGCCGCCACATCCGAAGATGGGGCGCTGCGGGATTGATACGTCGTGCGGCGGGCGCGCTCAACAAATCCCAGGTCAGCGTAGATCTTAATGGCCGTCGGGTTGTCATGCCGTACCTGCAGCCAGATCTCCTTTGCACCCTTTTCCCGCGCTGCCAGCATCGCGCGCTCGGTTAGGGCGCGCCCGATGCCGCGGCGTCGGTGATTCGGATGCGTGGCCACGTTCGCGATCATGGCCATCTTCCGGCTTCGGTGCGCTTGGAACACCAGGCTCGTGTTTCCGATGATCTTGCCGTCCTCCTCCCACACATAGCCTGCCAGGGGCATGGATGTGCTCTCCATTACCCTCCCCGCCCAGCTCAGGAAATCCCGGTCCTTGCTCGCCTTCCGCATCTGCTGCACATACGATTGACCCTCGTCGTCCATGGCCGTCTCGAAGCAAAGTTCGATCAGGTCAGCCACCTGGGGAAGGTCGTGCAGGATGTTCAGTGGGCGTAGGGGTCCGGGTGGCTCAGCCATGACCTGTAGCGTGATGGAGGCCATTCCGTCATTATAGCGCCTTCCTGCCGCCTGCCTCCACGGCTGGGCATTAACATACCTCTTACAGCCCTCAGACAATTCAAAATGGCTCCTTTGTTATAATCACGGTGTTTGCATGCCCGGGAAGTACAACTTGCCCTGGCGGAGGCCCTACCGTTATGATGCGATTTGACCGATTCACGGAGCGTGCGCAGGAGGCAGCCCAGCGTGCCGCTGAGATCATCCAGCGCTACGGCCACAATCAGATCGATACCGAACACATCCTGCTTGCTCTCATTGAGCAGCCTGGCGGGGTGATTCCGCAGATTCTCGAGAAGCTGAACGTCAGTCCCGACACGCTTGTCGAGCGCATCGACACCACCTTGCGCGCCAGCCCCAAGGCCAACATCTTTGGCAGCGGAGCCGGACAGATTTTCATCACCCCACGGGTGAAGCGCATAATCGACCAGGCCAACGAAGAGGCCAATCGTCTCAAGGACGAGTACATTTCGACGGAGCATATCTTCCTGGCCATCCTCACCGAACGCAACACGCCGGCTGCGCGCCTCCTGGAGGCCGCCGGCCTCACCCGCGACCGGGTCTACGACGCCATCCAGGACCTGCGCGGCGGACAGCGCGTAACCGACCCTCAGGCTGAAAGCCGCTACCGCACCCTCGAAAAGTACTCGCGGGATCTCACGCAGCTGGCACGCGAAGGCAAGCTCGATCCGGTCATCGGCCGCGACAACGAGATTCTGCGCCTTATCCAGATTCTCTCCCGCCGCACGAAGAACAACCCCGTTTTGATCGGTGAGGCCGGTGTCGGCAAGACAGCCATCGTCGAGGGCTTGGCGCAGAGGATCACCAGCAACGATGTACCCGAGATCCTCTCTGGAAAGCGTGTGGTTGCGCTGGACTTGGGCGCGATGATCGCCGGCTCCCGCTTCCGCGGTGAGTTTGAGGAGCGCCTCAAGGCGGTCATCGAAGAGGTGCAGCGCTCCCAGGGCGAGATCATCATGATGATCGATGAGCTGCACACCGTCGTCGGCGCCGGTGCCGCGCAGGGTGCCATGGATGCCAGCAATATGCTCAAACCTGCTCTGGCGCGCGGCGAATTGCAGGCCATCGGCGCGACCACGCTGGACGAATACCACAAGCACATCGAAAAGGATGCTGCTCTCGAACGCCGTTTTGCCCCGATCTATGTCGAGGAGCCCAGCGTCGATGACACCATCAAGATGCTGCAAGGTCTCCGCGACCGCTATGAGGCGCACCACAAGGTGCGTTTTGCCGACGAGGCTCTGGTGGCCGCGGCCCGCCTCGCAGACCGCTATGTCACCGACCGCCGCCAGCCGGATAAGGCCATCGACCTGATGGACGAGGCTGCCGCGAAACTCCGGGTGGCGCTTTACTCCATGCCTGCCGATCTCAAGGAGATGAAGGCCGAGGTCGACCGGTTGCAGGCGGAGGAGGACGCCGCCTCCAACTCCCGCGATTATCAACGCGCCGCCGAGATTAAGGTCGAACGACTCCGCCGGGAAGAAGAGTTTCGCGGCAAGCGTGACAAGTGGGAGGCAGAACACCAGCTCGATGAAGTCGTCGATGTCAATGACATTGCCGGGGTCGTGCATCAGTGGACCGGCATTCCGGTGAGCCAGATGATGGAGACCGAGGCCACCAAGCTCCTTCATATGGAGGAACGCCTGCACGAGCGCATCATCGGTCAGGACGAGGCCATACATGCCATATCCGACGCCATTCGCCGGGCCCGCTCCGGCCTCAAGGATCCCTCTCGGCCCATCGGTTCCTTCATCTTCATCGGTCCGTCGGGCGTGGGCAAGACCGAGCTTGCCAAGGCCCTGGCTTGGTTCATGTTCGACGATGAGGACGCCCTGGTCCGCGTTGACATGTCGGAGTATCGCGAACAACACACGGTCAGCCGTCTATTTGGCGCGCCGCCTGGCTATGTCGGCTACGAAGAGGGTGGCCAGCTCACCGAGGCGGTTCGCCGTAGACCCTACCGCGTCGTCCTGTTCGATGAGGTCGAGAAGGCTCACCCTGAGGTGTGGAACGCGCTGCTGCAGATCCTGGACGACGGCCGCATGACCGACGGACAGGGCAACGTGGTCGACTTCCGCAACACGATCCTGATCATGACCTCAAACCTCGGCACTGAGTACGTCACGCGCGGCGGCACCCTGGGCTTCCTCCAGCAGAAGGCCGATGACGAGGAGCGCGAGTCGCACGACAAGATCGAGAAAGCCCTCAAGGGTACATTCCGGCCCGAGTTCCTCAATCGGGTCGACGAGATCATCATGTTCTCCCCCCTCAGCATCGAGCACATGGAGCGCATCGTCGACCTGCAGATGAAGGAAGTGCAGGATCGGCTGAGTGAATATGACATCCAGGTCGAACTGACCCCGGCTGCCCTCACCTGGCTGGCCAAGGAAGGCTACGATCCGGCTTTCGGTGCGCGACCTCTGCGCCGCGCCATCCAGAAGCATGTTGAAAGCCCGCTTTCCGTCGACCTGTTGGCTGGCAAATACAGGAACGGCGCCACCGTTCTGGTTGACGTCGACGAGAAGAAGAACCTGCTAACTTTCCTTGCCGCTGAGGCTGTGAAGAAGGCCAAGCAGCCGGCTGCCGCCTAGCTTCAATGGCGGAGGCTGGGACAGCATCCCGCGCTGCCCCAGCCTTTTTCGTTCGGGAATAGTGCGCACGTCCGCGTTGACTGTGGTTAAGTCCCGCGTAATTCTTGGGCGCCTCGAGCGAAACTCGGTTACCATCAGGCAATTCTGGCGAGGAAAGGATCCATGGAATCTCCGCAAACGAAATCCTCAAATTGGGTGATCTGGGCGGTGGCCGTCGCCGTCTTGCTGTGCCTGTGCGTGCTGGTGGTGATTGCTGCAGGCGTTGCCGTCTACTATTTGGCGCCCAAAATCGATACGGCGATTGATTTGCCCGTCACGTCGGTGACAGTTGAGCCGCCGGTTGCCCTCAGCCGGCCCCCGGTCGATTCAGTCTCCAACGATACTGCTGAGATGCTTTCCAAGGTCATCGTTCCGGAAGACGACCCCTATGACTTGGCCTGTCGCCTGCAAGCAATCTGTGGCGTGGAAACCACGCTACCCGCACCCTCCCGGCCGTACACGTTGGGCGCCACACGCAAGTTCTGGATCATGAACTCGGACACCATCGAGAACTTCCAGATTGATGCGACGCTGCGCTTCATCACCCCGCACTCTTACTTCTGGGTTGAAGATGGCGTCGAGGCCAAGGACGAGGACGTGTCTGCCCTGATGACCGCGTTTGAGGAGAAGATCTATCCTACCGACAGGCGCTTCTTCGGCAGTGAATGGACACCCGGCGTGGACAACGACCCGCATGTCTACATTCTCTATGCCCGCGGCTTGGGCGAGTCCACCGGTGGGTACTACTCCACCCCCGACGAATTCAATCCGCTCGTGCGCAAGTACTCCAACGCGGCCGAACTGTTCGTCTTCAACGCGGATGGGATGCCGCTGGACAACGAGTACACCTACGGCACGCTTGCCCATGAGTTCCAGCATATGATCCACTGGTATCTTGACCGTAATGAATCCTCCTGGATCACCGAGGGCTTCTCCGAGCTTGCTGCTTTCATGAATGGCTACAGCGTCGGCGGTGCCGATTCGGTATATACCCAGAATCCCGATCTCTCGCTTAACGACTGGACCAGCCTCTCTGACAGTCCCGAAGTCACCACCCGGCATTACGGCCAGGCATTCCTCTTCACCACCTACTTCCTCGATCGCTTCGGAGACGAGGCGACTCAGGCACTGGTGAAGGACGAGGAGAATGGCCTGACAAGCGTGGATCACGTCTTGGAGGAACTGAACCTTACCGACGCCCAAACAGGAAAACCGATCACCGCCGATGATGTCGTCCTGGATTGGATGCTGGCCATGTACCTTGGCGATGGCTCGGTCGGCGATGGGCGCTATGCCTTCCACAACTACCCGGATGCACCGAAGACCTCCGCAACGCAAGAGATCCGCGAGTGCCCGCAGGCTCCGTTGAGTGGCTCGGTCAGCCAGTATGGGCCCGAATACATCGAGATTAGCTGCGCCGGCGATCACAGCGTCGAATTCACGGGATCCACCGCGGCCGGAGTCCTGCCAGTCGACGCGCACTCTGGCAGCTATGCCTTCTGGTCCAACAAGGGTGACGAGTCCGACATGACCCTGACCCGCGAACTGGACTTCAGCAGCGTGACCGGTCCCATCGAGTTGTCCTACTGGACATGGTATGACATTGAAGATGGATGGGACTACCTCTACCTGGAGGCATCCGCTGATGGAGAGAGCTGGCAGATCATCAAGACCCCCTCTTGTAGCGATAAGGATCTCTCTGGCAATGCCTTCGGCTGTGGCTATACAGGCAAGAGCGGTGGCGGAAGCCAGGCGAGCTGGATTCAGGAGTCCGTCGACCTCTCGGACTACGCCGGCCAGAAGGTCCAATTGCGGTTCGAGTATGTTACGGACGCGGCCCTCAACGGTGAAGGCTTGCTTCTGGATGACCTGGCCGTAAAGGCGATCAACTACAGCGAGGACTTTGAAGCAGGGGACGGCGACTGGCGTGCTGAAGGCTTCGCGCGCATTGAGAATGTGCTCCCGCAGACGTTCCGTCTGGCCCTTGTCGTGATGGCGGACGGGGGCACCCGCGTTCAATACCCCGCCATCCGCGACGATCAGACTGCCACCATTCCGCTGTCGCTGGGCTCGGGCGAACGCGCCGTCCTGGTTGTTATCGGGACTCAGCGGTTCACCCGCCTGCCCGCGGGATATTCGATTGAGGTGAAATGACGCCGCGGCTCACGGTGGGGCTGAGGCGCGCTGGAGGTCGCTAGATGTCAACTCCTTCGATGGCGAAGGTCCTCCGCATTGCGGACCTGGTTACCTACCAGGAAGGTTCCGTTGTCAGCCGGCAGATCACCAAGGCTGATGCCGGCAACGTGACGCTCTTTGCATTTGATGCCGGTCAGGAACTCAGCGAGCACACGGCGCCGTTCGATGCCCTCGTGCACGTGCTTGAGGGGCAGGCTGAGGTCCGCATCGCCGGTCAGCCGTCTTTCCTGCAGGCTGGCGACGCCATCATCATGCCTGCCAACGTGCCGCACGCCGTTCGGGCACCGGCTCGCTTCAAGATGCTCCTCACCATGATTCGCCTCTGAGCCGGCGCCCCGCCGGCCGGTTGATCTGCGACCATTTTGTTGCGGGAATCAGAAAGCGGACAACGCCCGCGTTGTCCGCTTTGTTGTATGCGCACCCAGCTCTCTAGCGCGCGTAGTCCGAGATTAGCTGCTTGAAGCGCGGATCCTGGCGAATGAAATCCAGGTCGGGGTCGCGCAGGATCCAGTCGACGTAGGTCTGCTTGTTCTTTAATGCAACCCGCAGGAGCTCCAATGCCTGATCCGTATTGCCACAAATCGCTGCAAGGCATGCCCGGTTGTATTCGTTTTCGCTGTCGAATATGCTTCTCATAGCTATGCCTACGTGTTTCTGGGCCAGTTCCTCCAGCCCCTTCTTCCGGTAGTAACCTCCAAGAGTAGCATGTGCCAGGGCGTGATTGGGATCGATCTCGATCACGTGCTGGAACGCGTCGATGGCATCGTCCATGCGCCCTTCGCAGGCATACACCAGGCCCAGATGGTGGTAATACAACGCCTTTGAAGGATCGTTCTCGATGGCCTGCTGGTAGGCCAACAGCGCCTCTTTGTATTGACCGGCCGACTTGTAGAGATTGCCCAGCGTATCCCATGCGCGGGCATTCTTCGGATTTACCTGTACGACGTGCTTGTACTTGGTCAGCCCCGCTTCGATCTCGCGCAGCTCATCAGGATCCCGTTGCGGTTCAGCGGCGGACGCGGCGCTGTCTGCAGGGGTGCTGTCGGGCTCGGCGTCCGTCACAGGCTCTGGCTGTGCCTCAGCCTCAACCCCGGCCTCCTGCGGTTCGATGACCGAGGTCTCGTTGACCTCGGCAGCCAGGACGAACTCCGTTGTAGGGTGCTCCTGCACGATCACATCCAGTTCTGTGGTGCTGACGCTCGTGCGCTCAGATGACTCAACGGCTGTTTTGGTTTCACTCGTTGCGGACAGCAAACCCATGCGCTCAGTCAGCATCACGGCCCCGATCGGTGTCGGGATCGGATCGGGCGGCTCGGGCTTTAGGTCGTCGAAGATAGCTAGTCTGTCAGGTTCCCGGGGTGTTTCAGGCGGCTCCTCGACTTCGGCGGCGAGGTCCACGGCCTCCAGGCTGTACTCCAGCGAGTCTAGGGTCTGCTCTTCCGGGATCGGGATCCACCTGGACAGATCGTCGCTGTCGATGTCCGGAAAGTACACCTCGGTTCCGGAATCGGGCGGCCAGTTCGCGTCCGGGTCGTCTGTCTCCGGGTTTGGGTCGCCCCACGTCGTCAGGGATCCAGGCTCCAGTTCCTCGAAGGTATCCTGCTGAAACAGCGTCGGATCGATTGGCGCCCAGGTCGCAGTCGAGGCTTCCTCCTCCGCCTCTGGCGTCGGTTCAGCCTCCGTCGTGGCCGCGGCGTAGGGGAATGGATCCTCTATCGCCATCGGCTCCTCCGTATGTGCTGGCTGCTCCAGCCCTGCATCTTGGGCGGGCTCTGTCAGCCAGCCCGGCTTGTCTCCGCCCTCACCGTTCTCCGGATCAAGTTCATCCGCGTTGCGATAGGCCACCACCGCCTGTTTGTAGTCCTTCAAATGCCTGAACACGTTTCCCAGCCGGTTCCAGGAGATGGCCTTCTCCTTGTCCTCAGCGAGAAGCTTGATGCTCCAGCGGTACAGGTCGATGGCTTGCTCGTATTTGCCCTGCTGCACGTATGTCAGCGCCAGGTTGCTGTATGGTCTTCCGAAGCTCTCGTCCATCTGGATCGAGCGCTTGTAGGCATGCACCGCCTGCTGGTACTCACCCGAAAGAAAGTACAGATTCCCCAGCTCATTCCAGAGTTCGTGCTCGCTCATTGGCTCCTCCGCTATGAGACGTAGCTGGGCTTCTGCTCCATCGCATAGTTGCCCAGCAGGCTGAAGCGGGACTGCAGCGACAGTGTGGAGTTGTCCGGATCAAGCGCATCGGCCCGCTGATAGGCGGCGATTGCATTCTCGTAGTCGTTCAGCCGGCGATACACGTTGCCGAGCCGATTCCATGAGATGGCCTTGTCTTTGTCGCTGCTGAACAGCTCGATGCTCCGTTGATAGAGCAGGATCGCCTCCACGAAGCGGCGCTTCTGCACGTAGGCCAGCGCAAGGTTGCTGTATGGCCACGCGAACCAGCGGTCCAGCTCTATCGCCTTGCTGTAAGCAACGATCGCATCGTCGTACGCGCTCGAGTTGAAGTACACATTTCCGAGCTCGTTCCAGACGTGCGCATTCTTCGTGTCCATCTCGATCTGCAGGTCGCCGGAAGGATCGATCTTCGCCACGGGCTCGGGGCTGCCGGGCAGTTCGATCTCGCCGGTGTCCTCCGCATCGAAACCATGAATAGGTTCGCTGGTGTCCTTCAGGTACTCTTCGTAAGCAACGTGCTGTGCGACGTCGAGCACGGCCGGTTCTGCTTCGAGTAGCTGATCCGCCAGGCTGTTTGGCGCCGGATCCACGGCCGCCTGCAATTCCACCGTCTCTGCAGCCGAGTCAGCTTCCTCGCGACCCTTGACCGCCGCGATGGGCTGGGTCTTCTCCAGCTCGGGGGCCGCGCCTGCAGCCTCGACTGTCTCCGGGGCTTCCACATCTTCCGATGTGATGACATCGGTCGTCTGCGCCGAGGTGTCTTGTGACTCCTCTGCTTCTGCATCGGGGTTCAGTGTTGCATCTGTTGTCTCGGTTGCGGTCAGCCCGACCGGAAGCGTCTCGGTATAGGTCTCTGCGTTGTCGTGGACCACAACCGTGACGGTCTCCGCAGCCGGTGCAGCGGTGCTGCCGGGCTCTGCCGCCTTGGCGGCAATGGGCAACTCCGCAGATGCCTGGGTCGCTGCCTCCAGTTCTGGATCATCAATGGGCAGTTGAGCCGCGACCGACTCCGGGAACGACGCAACCGGGGCCTCCGGGGTGACCTCCGCGGTCGGCTCTTCTACTGCAGCGGGAGCTTCCACCCCGGCCGGCTCTGCTGCCTGTGTCTCCTCAGCGGCGTCCTCGCTGTCAGGCAGATTCGCCGCAGCTTCTGCGGCCTGGCTCTCAGCCACGATTAGTTCGATCGGACTGACGCTCACGGACTGTGCCGTCTCGACCGCGCCATCAGGCCCTGACTGTACGAGCGTCGGCCCGTCGACCACCTCATCTAGGCTGTCGCGGAAGCCCGCGTTTTCCTGGTCAAGTTCATCTGCCTTGTGGAAAGCCTCCAGCGCCTGCTCGTACTGGTTCAGCTTGCGAAAGGCGTTTCCCAGCCGGTTCCAGGCAACGGCCTTGTCCTTGGCGTCTTGGAGCAGCTCGATGGCCTTCTGGTACAGGGAAACGGCCTGTTCGGTCTCGCCGGTCGCAACCAGCGTCAGCGCCAGGTTGCTGTATGCCCAGCCGAAACCCGGATCCAGTTCGATGGCCCGGTTGAAGGCGCTGATGGCCTCCGGGTGGTTCTCCATCTTGAAATGGACGTTGCCGAGATCGAACCAGTTCTGCGGGTTGCCGCCATCGATCTCGATGGCACGCTCGTAGGCGCTGATCGCTTCCTTGTTCCGGTCCTGCTTCTCGAAGATGTTGCCAAGCCGGATCCAGGGGCTTATGAAGCGCTTGTTGAACTCGATGTTCTTCTCCTGGTAGGCCACAACTGCATTGAAGATCTTGCCGAGCTCATCCCAGAATTCATAGCTGCTCATGTCTACCTCCGTGTGGATACGACCGGCCCTGCTCACTGATTGACGAATACATTGCTCAACAGGCTGAAGCGGGTTCGGGTAAGCAGGTCCACGCCCTCGTCCGCCAGTACCACGGCCTTCTGATATGCATTGATTGCTTTATCGTAGTCGTTCAGTTTGCGATACGCGTTGCCCAGCCCATTCCACGCATCGGCTTTTTCCTTGACGCTCTCCACCAGGGAAATGCCTTTCTCGTAGAACGGAACTGCCTCGCTGTACTTACGCTGCGCTGCCTTGACCCGCGCCAGGTTATAGTACGGCCTGCCCAATTTCGGCTCCAGTTCGATCGCCTTCTGAAAGGCCTCGGCCGCCTTATCCAGCGCCCCTGTCTTGAGTAGAAGCTCGCCCAGATCGTTCCAGCCCTTGGCGCTTCTCTGTGTGGCCTTGGGCTTGAAGTCATCTGCCTGGTCTCGAATGCCGCCTGTTTCGGGGTCAAGCTCCGCCGCACGCTGATAGGCCGCCACCGCGTTGCCGTAATCCCCTACGCACCGATAGGCGTTGCCCAGGCCGTTCCACGAAAGAGCCTTGTCCCGGCCGGATTCCAGCAGTTCGATGCTTTTCTGGTAAAGCAGGATCGCCTCCGCAAATTGACCTTGCATTACGTAGGTCAGTGCCAGGTTGCTGTACGGCACGCCGTAAGTAGGATCGATCTGGATGGCCTTGTTGTAGGCCGCGATCGCTTCCTCAAGCGCCCCTTGGTTGAAGTTCGCATTGCCCTTGGCTGTCCATTGGACTGCCTCCTCGTCGTGAACCGCCTTGCGGTTTTCAGCGCCGGAGTTGCTCTGCTCGTCGGGCTTGCTGGCATTCTGCGCTTCTGTCTTTGCAGTTTGAGTCACGGCCGCCTCTTTGCTTTCATGCCTCGATTCCGAGTTTTCGACGGCATCCTTCTGCGCATCAGGCTTCATGACCTTGTTGACGATCCCGAAGATCCATGCCGGCGCTCTAGAGTCGCTCTCACGGCCGGCCTTAGTCTCGAGGCGCCCTTCTTTCAGTTCTGGTGCGATCTCATCCTTGGCCTCGCCCGCAGGGTTCTGAGACGGGTTTGGTGCCGCGGCCGGGATCGCCACTGCCCAGGAGACCTGCTCCGAGTTCGTGGAGGAGGTGATTGCAGCTTCCTCATTGCCTTCTGACGCTGGCTGCGCGTTCGGTGCAGCACTCCCGCCGGTCAATTGATCCGCCATCTGATAGGCAGCCACCGCATTGTCGTAGTCGTTCAGGGACCGGTACAGGCTCGCCAGGCGATTCCATGAGACTGCCTTGTCGGCGTCGCTCTCCATCAGATCGATGCTGCGCAGGAGTAGCGAAACCCCTTCCTTGTGCTTGCCTTGCTGCATGTATGCGTAGGCCAGGTTGCTGTACGCCCAGCCGTTGCCGCGGTCCAGCTCAATGGCCTTCAAGAACGCCGAGGCCGCTTCATCGTGGGATTCGGACTTCAAATAGCTCATCCCGAGCTCGTTCCATACATGACCGTTCTTGTTGTCAAGGTCCAGCGCTTTCTGGTAGGCCTTGACTGCATCCCGGTACCTCTCTTGCTTTGAGAACAGCACCCCCAATCGGATCCACGGCGCGAGGTACTGCTTGTTGAGCTCGATGGCCTTGTGATAGCACTTGAGTGCCTCGTCCGTGCGGCCGATGCTGGCGTAGACATCCCCAAGTCCGCACCACGGCTGCGCGAACGTGGGTGTGTACTGCAGCGACTTGCGATAGGCCGCGATTGCATCGTCGGCGTAACCCAGCTTGAAGTGCACATTCGCCAGACCGTTCCATGCGATCGGGTCCCGCGGGTTGCCTTCCAGCGCCTTTCGGAAGGCGATCATCGCCTCGTCGCTGCGCCCGACCTTCGCACACAGGTTGCCAAGGTTGTTCCATACAAAGATCTGATCCGGTGCCAGCTGGATGGCCTGTTTGTAGGCGTCGATGGCTTCATCGATCTGTTCCGTGCTGCTCTTGATCAGCGCTACGGCGTTGAAGCATTCGGCTTCGAACCAGTTATCTTGGATCTTGGTCGCGATCTGCAGTGCCTCCTGCAGTTGTTCGTCCGCTTTCTCAAAGTCGCCCTTGCGCCAGTTCAGCACACCCAGGGTGAGCAGCAGGTTTCCGCGGATGGAGATGGCCTCCTCGCCCTTGGGCAGTTCGGTCAGCATCGACTCGCGCATCGAGATCTTTGCATCCGTGTCGCTGTACTCGGCCGCGTATTCACCCGTCCCCAACCAGGCCGAGTCCAGTGCCTCTCGCAGCACCTGCTCGGCTTTCGGAGATTCCACGAACTCGATCACGCGGTGCCGGTACGCCCAGAAATCCGGGACGGCATGGGTCAGCTTCATGATCTCGTTCGGCGTCATCCAGAAGACGGCGCGGATCTGCCGCTCGACAAGATACTCTCTCTGCAGGCTGGCCGTCGCGTACACGTGGCCTTCATCGCCTCCGCCCCAGCGGAACCCGTCGATCAGGAATACCGAATGGGCCGGGTCCTTGAACTCCTTGAAGAACGGGACCAGGTCCTTCGGATCGCGATTCCTCACGCTCAGGTGAATACTCTTCTGCCCCAAGTCGATCAAGTGGTTCTCCAGAGCTGCTTCAACGTCCGCGCGCACGTACTCGGAGCTGTAGACGATCAGCACCATGCACGGCCGCTGCCACTTGATCGCCAACTCGAGTTCCTCCGCGAGGATCTCAAGCCGCTCCTCGAAGGACGTGGCGGTTCCGGGGGTTTGAGATCCCGGACTAGTCATCGAGCAGCTTTCTGAGTACCGGATGGACGTCGCACCAGTTGTCACCGTCCCGGTACTCCAGCAGCGCCAGCAGTTGCAGCAGCGGGCGCAGACGGTCGTTGTATTCCATGCGGTTGTTCTCGGAGACCTTCTTCAGCAGCTTGAGATCGTCCTTGTCCAGAATGCGGCGGTATTCATTTCGGATTTCCGTCGCTGCCCATTCGACATCCGTGCTGTCCAGCTTCCCTGCGCGGCGGCGCCGGGCGCGCCCGATCGCTGTGCGCATGACGCGTGCCATTTCGCGGAACACCCCGCCGCTGTACGTGATGGCTGCCTCCAGGGCCGCCGGCTCGATCAGGCTAGGTGCCATCCTCACATGCACGAACTTGCTCAGCGTCTCGTATCCGATCTTGTGATGCACCTCAGGCTGCATCGGCGGGTGCAGGTAGATGTTCTGCAGGAACACCGCCTGGTCGCGTATCGATTCGAATTCCTTGCTGTAGAACAACGCGCTCGAGACGGTGTACACGATGGCGCAGTTGGGCTGCATCATGATCTCGCGCCGGTCGTGGAAGATTTCGCAGGCCTTCTCGATGTCCGGCTTGTCCATGTCGTCGATTAGCACCAGCGGGATCCGGTGCTCTCGGCTGTAGATCGCCGTCGCAATGTGATTGATCAGCGAGATCAGGCCCGTGATGTCGGTCTCAACCACCTGCCTCAGCTCCACGCGCGTTGCCGGCTCGAGTTTCATCTTCATGCCCGTGTTGACGAAGAAGGCATCAATGCCCGCACCGACCTCGCGCGACTCGCGGCCCTCCAGGATGGTGGAGATCTGTTTCTCCACTTTGCCCTTCCAGCCGTCGAGTTCCTTGAGCAGCTGCTCCGGCAATTCGCCGCCCCTTTTGCGGTACTCCCGGAACAGGCGGCCGCCGATCGCCAGCAGCACGTCGCGATAATCGATATCGATGATGTCGGCTTCCTCGCGGATACTGAAGTTGATCGGCCAGTACTTCCGCGAGATTTCGGGATTGCCCATAAGGTGTAGCAGTTCGGTCGACTTGCCGCACCCGCGGTGTCCGGAGAAGAAGAATTTCGGGGGACGGTAGAACGGAGCCAGGAGCGCGTCCGTCAGTTCCGCGATCGGGTTGCCGGGCCGGTCAATGTAGAAGGGATTGGGTTGACCGTTCTTCCCGGGCTTGAGTGGCAGGTCCAGCTCGAAATTCAGCCAGGCTCTGTCGAAGTCATTCGCAACGATGTAATCAAAGCTGTTCATGGTTGCCTCTGGAACGGCTCCCCTGCGGTTCCGCTCCCGGACTTGCTCTCCGGCTCAGTCTGCTGCAGCCGCCAGACCCTCGCGGATCGCATACAGCGCGGCCTGCGTGCGGTTGGAAACATGCAGCTTGTTCAGGATATTGCTTACGTACTTGGCGATCGTCCGCTCGTGAACCACGAGGCTCGTGGCGATCTCCTGGTTGCTGTAACCGCGTGCGATCAGGCGCAGGGCTTCGAGCTCGCGCCGCGTCAGCGACTGGTTCATCAAAGCCCCTTCTGAGGGCCGCTCGAATTCGTGGATGACCTTCATGGCCATGGACGGCTGCAGCTGGGCCTGGCCCGAGGCGATGTCTCGGATGGCCTGCAGCAGTTGCACACGGGTCGAATCCTTCAACATGTACCCCAGCGCGCCTGCCTTGATTGCCTGGAAGACGCGATCGCTCTCGGCAAAGCTGGAAAGTACCAGGATCTTGGTTTCCGGCACGGCAAGCTTCAGCTTCGGGATGGTCATCAGACCGTCCTGTCGCGGCATGACCATGTCCAGCAGGACCACATCCGGCTTGGTCTTGCGGGCGACCTCTACCGCGCGGATGCCATCCTCCGCCTCGCCCACAACTTCCATGTCCGATTGGTAATTCAGGATGGCGATGATACCTTCGCGAACCACGTTCTGGTCTTCAACAACGAGAATGCGTATCCTTTTCATGTCTACATCCTGTTTGTGTGACTGAAGAACATCCGGATTCGTGCTGGCAATGGGTTGATCGACTCAGGCCATGGGGATATGCCGCGTGCCAAGCGTGAGGGCCGCGAAGCGTGACGCGTTCACCTCGACATCCCTGAGTTGGGCTTCCTGCTGGGCCCAAAGGTCCGGCGCCCAGATCTCAAAGTAGTCGCCCTGGCCGATGAGCAGCACGTTCTCCTGCAGGCCGGCATACTCCTTCAGGTTGTCTGGAATGGCGAGCCCGGTCCTCCCTTGGGGCACCTCAATGGCGCTTCCCAGGAAAAGCCGCAGTAGCAGCCGGGCAAGGGGATCCGCGATATTGAGCGAGGTCGCCTGCCTGTAGATCTGCTGGAAGGCGTCTGCCGTGAGGACCTGCAGGTTGCGATCAAAACCTTGCGTCATGTACGCGCCGCCCGTGAGCTCAGCTTTGAAGGAAGAGGGCACTGTGATTCGGTTCTTTGCATCCAACGTTCGAGCGAACTTCCCTAGTAACAATTCTGGCTCCCGATCTCATTGCCGTCTGCTCACGAAGATGCGCCCATTATAGGAATCCGGCCGTCTGCTGAAAACCGCAAAATGCGCCTTTATGCATGAATCTTTGGGGCGCGCTTTGTGCACCGCGCGCATCCTGGATGGTCACAAATGACCATCCAGGATGTGTCGGCTGGGCATGCAGATCCGTGCTGGCCCGGAACGCAAAAAGACCGCCTGCGGCCTTGGACAGCAGGCGGTCTTGACGGTCACGCAGCCTATTTCTTCGGGCGGGTCTCGGTCAGGCCCTCACGCACGGCGTACAGTGCGGCCTGCGTGCGGCTGGCCAGCTGTAGTTTCCTCAGGATCCCGCTCACATACTTGGCAACCGTCCGCGGATGAACCCCCAGTTCCTCGGCGATTTCGTTGTTGCTCATGCCCCTCGCGATCAGTCGCAGGGTGTCCAGCTCGCGCGGCGCTAGTGGGTCGATGGTCTGAGCGGCGTGTGTCGGATGGTCGATTTCCTGGATTACCTTCACGGCAATGGATGGGGAGAGGCTCGGCCTGCCCTCCGCCACATCTCGGATCGCCTGAAAGAGCTGTTCCCGGGTCGCGTCCTTGAGCAGAAGGCCCTTTGCGCCGGACTTAATGGCTTGGTACACCTTGTCGTGATCGGGGTAGCCCGTGAGCACCAGGATACGGCACTCGGGCAGGATTTCCATGAGCTGTGGGATCGTGGTCACGCCGTCTTGGCCCTTCGGCATCTGTAGGTCCAGGAGCACCACGTCCGGCTTGGTCTTGCGCGCCAGAGCCACCGCCTCCACGCCCTCTGTGCCTTCGCCCACCACCTGCATGTCCTTTTGCAGGCGCAGCATCGTGACGATGCCCTCCCGGATCACGTTCTCATCATCGACGACAAGTATCCGTATTTTTTTCATGCGCGCCGTCCGCGATTGTCTCATTTTATCTCGGGCTCCAGGGGAACCGCGACCACGATCCTGGTTCCCACGTTTGGTTTTGAGATGATCTGCAGCTTGCCGTCCAGCTGCGCCGCGCGTTCCCGCATGTTCCGAAGCCCCAGGCCCGCCCGGTCCACCTTCTTGAGGTCAAAGCCGACGCCGTCGTCCAGGATCTCGAGGACGACGTTGCCGCGCCCCTTCTTCAATGTCACCAGCACCGATTTGGCGTGCGCGTGCCGGAGCACATTGTTCAGCGCCTCCTGCGCGATATAGTATAGCGTCATCTGCGTGTCCGTGGCGAGCGGGATGTCCTCATCGTCGGCCAGCAGTCGCGCCTTGATGTCCGCTCGCCCTTCCACGGCTGAGAGCCGGTGGTGCAGCACGGAAACCAGGCCCTCCTTTTCCACATCCACCTGCTGCATCTGGTACAGGAACAAGCGCATCTCCTTGACTGCCTGTCGCGCGTGTTCGCCGATCCGCGCAAACTCCTGCAGCGGATCCACGCTCGATCCGGCCTCCATGGCAGCCTGTGCCGCCTCGGTTGTGGTTACCAGGCCGTACAGCTTCTGGCTGACCGAGTCATGCAGGTCGCGCATCAGCCGTTCGCGTTCGGTCAACGCGATTGCTAGCTTGCGCCGCCGGTCGCTGTCGATCAGGGTCGCCATGTGGTCAGAGAGCGTCGTCAGGCGCACGATTTCGTCCTGGCTGAAGGCCGGTTTCTCCTTGCGCGCCATCAGCATGCAGCCCAGGAACTTGCCGTTCTCCTCGCCCTGCGCGACGAGCGGCAGCATGAGCACGCTGGCCACCGGAATGCGTCGGATGGGACCCGGGACACGCTCGTCGTCGGCCGCATCCGCCAATTGGATCGGCTGGCGGCTGTTCATTACCCAGTTGAACAGCGGTGAACTGGCCGGCATGCGAGCCATATCCTCGATCGCTTCCGCCGGCAGTCCCAGATGTGAGGAAAGCTGCAGCCATGCCTCATCCCGCCTCTTGGATTTCTCGTCCATCAGGAAAATACCCACCACCTGGCTGCGGAACGGGTAAATGATGTGGTAGATCGATTCCAGCAGGAACTCCTCGGTGTTCAGCGTGTTGCTCGCTGCGCTCGAAATGGCGTTGATCAGCACAAACATCTCGTCCCGCGCCCGCTGCCGCGAGTCATCCGTCAGCTTCCGCTCGGTCATGTCGCGCCATAGGGTCAAACGCCCGAAGGGCGTGCGTTCGCGGTCCATCAGCGTCGAAATGCGGATGTTCAGGTAGCGCCAACCCTCCTCAAGGCGGATGCTGCGCTTCATCTCGACTTCCTGGCTTGCGCTCAGCGTCAACCCCAGGTTGGAAAGATCACCCAGGAGCGACGAGATGGGCTGGCCGTAGACCTGGTCCCGCGCGTAGCCGGTCATGCGTTCCGCGGCCGGATTCATGTCCACCACGGTGTCGTTCACGTCCAGAACGATCCAGCCTTCGTCCATGCCTTCCACCGCTGCATGTCGGTCAATGGCCCCGATTTCCTCCGGCCGCTTCTCGAACAGCCCGTACAGGAACGCAACGGCGCATAGACCAAAGGCGAACGGCAGGAGCTCCAGCTTCGAAAACGGACTGCGGTCGGCAAACTCCACGATTACGGTGACCAGCGGTAGCATGGCTCCCAGGAACGCCAACCCCAACGAACTGATGATCGCATTCCGGCGCCGCAGCAGGGCATCGAGAAGGAGCAGTTCCCCGGCCAGCACCACTACGAACACGTAGAACGAAATCATGCGCTCCCAGGTGCCCGTAGAGAATAGCTGCCCCAGCGCGGGGGGAGTCTGGATTTCGAACAATGCGCCGGGCCCCGAGGCCAGGCCGAATGCCGCAAATGTGAGCACGGGCATCACCGCGAGCAGTGCCACGCTGCGCCGATTCATCCAGCTGCGCCGATTCGTCCGCACGAGGGTCAGCCACAGCACTGCCGTGGCCGCGAGCACTGCAGTCGCATACGCCGTAACGGCCGCGTACAGCCGCACCGGAGCAAGGCCCGGGTTGTCATAGATGATGTAGCTGGCTGTCCATAGGGTCACCAGCAGACAGAGCGCGATGAGCACCGCGGCACCCGTGCCCCTTCTCCTGTAGGCTCCGATACCAACCGCCACCACGATCGCAATGTTGATCCACAGGGCAAATGCCTGAAAGCTGATCATCGTGGCGCCTTCGGTATGTGTGGCTCCTGGCTGCGGTCTCTGTTCACGTGATCACTGCCTCAAGCTGGGATGCATCGAAGAGCAAACTGAGGTTCAGGTCGCGCCTGACGTCGTGTGTCGCGATTTGGCCCGCGGCAACGGACGCCGCGAGAAGCTCGCGTGCTTTGTCTATGTCGCCCAGGGTTGCCTCGCGCAGGATATCGATCATCGGCGCTGATTCGCCGGCCGAAAGCTCCTGCGCGCGCGTTAGTTGGACCCGCGTATTATCCGGGCGGTCGATCAAGCTGTACATCACGGCCAGCGATATGTGGTGATCAGGCGCACGCGGCGCAAGCTCGGTCGCTTTCGCCAGGCAGGCGATTGCCTCATCCGGCCTGCCGGCCCCATTCTGGATGTAGCCCAGGCGCCTCCACGTATCAGCCTCCAAAGGATTTGCGCGCACGGCCTTCTTGCCAAGTGTGAGTGCCTCCTGGATGCGTCCCAGCATGCAGTTTGCAGCACTGACATTGATGAGCAGTGCTCGGCTGGACGAGCGGAATCGGAGTGCCTGGTTGAACTGGTCCAGCGCCGCCGCGGGGTTGCCACGCTCATACAGGATGATGCCCATGCCGTTCAGCAAGCTCGCTTTGAGTTCGGGCAGCTCATAATCCTTGGCTAACGCCAGCCCTGCCTCAAACCACTGTGCAGCCTGTTCCAGATCTCCGATACTCCAGTGAAGATGGCCGAGGCTGACGTGCAGTTCGATTCGTGTGGAGAGCGCCTCCAGGCTGTCCGGCAACCGACGCAACAATTCCTCGCGCGCGCGGATCCTGCCTTCCGCGTTCTCAAAGGGAACCGGCGATGGCTGCATATCCCAGGCAAGGACACCCGCGGGCAGCACTACTTTGCCCGCGGCTCGCTGACTGACGAACTCGACCACCCGATGGCGGAACGCCCAGAAGTCCGGAGCAAATCGTGGCAGGTTGGAGGCTTCGTTTACGGTCAGCCAGAACACCGCCTTGACCGCCTCCTCGACGAAGAGCTCGCGGTGCAAATTCAATGCCCGATAGGCCTGTCTGCCGTCCTCGCCCCCGCCCCAATCGATGTTCGATATGAAGAACACGGGTCTGGCACGCGGCGTCGCCTCTCGGATCAACTGCCCGATATCCGATCGGCGGTCGTTGATTACAATGCGCTCCACTTGGAAGCCCTCTTTTTCGAGGCGCGCTTCCAGCGCTTTCTCTGCTTTGTCCTGACCGAACTTGGACTTGTGAACTGCCAGCAGCAGGCTTGGCCGCCCCCATTGAGCCGCCAGCATGATCTCGTCGAACAGAATATCTATGTTGTCGTCAAATGACTTCCCGTGCTGGACGCTGGTTTCAGGCATCTCATTTGGTATGGCGGATTCAAGGCGTCTCTTCGGTCCGGGTTCGGTGAGCGCTGAACTCATTCCAGCCAGCACAGGAAGTAGATCTTCTTCAGCGGGAATCGCGCTTTGGCCTCGTCGCTCAGCTTGTCGTAGTACTTGACCCACAGGTCGAAGAAGTTCTCCAGGTCCAGTAACGTCGTCTTCTGGAAGGTGTCAGTGCCGATCTCCTCGGTGACTTCCCAAGTGAATCCGCCCGAGGAGACCAGCAGTCCGTAGTCCTTCTGGTTCAACATGGACAGGAAGGACTTCATGCCTTCCATTGTGGTGGGCTGCCCCTTGTGCTTGATCTGGACCAGGATGCGCGGTCCCTTGGCGCCCAGTGGATCGGTGTATGCCACCATGTCGATGTTGCCGTGTTCCTTCTCAGGCGGCGCGATCCAGGCCACGTGGTAGCCCATGGCCTGCAGCAATTCGGCGATCAGCGTGCGGAACTCCAGTCGCCGTGTCTCGAGCAGGTACTTCTGCACCTGCTCCCAGGCTTTCTCCTCCGCCTCCTCAACCACCATCGCCGCCGCGGGCGCGCCCTGCTTGACCTCTTCGAAGAGTCGCAGAGCCTCCTTGTAAAGCTCCTGTGCATTGGGGAACTTGCGGCAGGCCTCGCGCCCCGCTTCGGTGATGTACCAGCGGCCCTTGTTGTTCTTCACCAACCAGCCGGCGTGCACCAGTGGAATGGTGGATAGCCGGACGATCTTCTCATAGCGGGGAATGTTGCTCGGTGCGGCGTAGCCTTTCTCGTGCTCGGTCAGGTCCGCCACCTGCGGCAGGTACGCCATCAGCTCTTTGGCCGGCATGCCCTCAGGTTTGTTCCAGAGCAGTTCAAGCACGCTCCGCAGCAGCTCGCCGATCCGGCCGAGCGTGACTTCTGCCATCTAGGCCGCCCTCACGGCGCAAACCCGGCCCCAGCCGGTCGCCGACGATGATGCGTGGAACGTGGGAGAGAACGGGGTAGCAGACAACTCAGGCTTCTCCGCCATGGCCATCTTCCGGAGGGCCCTTTAGATACCCTGGCGCGGAAGCCCTTGCTGCTGCCGCGTCAGGACAATGAATTCCTCGATGATCGTGGGGGGATGCGCCTCGGTACTGACGAGGACCAGATAGCCAGGCGCCCAGAAATCCTGGTACTCCGACTTGTCGCGGAATGCCTTGAACTTGTCCAGTATGCACCTGGAAGTCTGTTCGCGAATCGTGTGAATACACTTCGAAGGGGGAGTCCCAACCGTCGCGCTGATAACCCACTGGAAATACTCGGGCCGCACCTGGACCAGAACCAGGCGCCAGCCGAAGGTGTAGCAGGTATCCTTGATGGTCTTGTGGATAAAATCGGAGACTTTGTCGGTGAGCAGGTGCTGGGGGTTGCGCGGGATCAGCAGGCATGCATACGACATGTCGTATGCGCGCTTCTCAAACGGCTCAAAGTGGACATTGTTGCCGGCTTGTGCAGAATCCTTGCTCGGCTTACCGCCGCGCCCTGCCTTTGACTCGGCCGGGGACTCGGAGTCTGTTTGCGCTGCAAGCTGCGAGGAGGACTTGGAGTTTGATGGGGGCACTTGGCTATTCTCTTCTTAGGCGCAATCCGATTCGTTCGTCGTCACTTGCCCACTGCCCAAATCGAAATTGGTTCTCTAAGATGCAAATAGACCGCTTGGATCATCCAAACCTGTAACCGATCTGTCCCGAACCTGTCCTGAACCAAAATCCCGCCCCCCGAACTCTGACCCGGGGGCAAGGCAAATCTTGCTGGGGCAGGGAGCCGCGGATGGCGTGTAGTCGTTCCTTGCGGCTGGCGTATGTCCTGCCTTCGTACCACCTGACCAGACTTGCGCGTTCATTATAGCATAGCCCAAAATGCGGGGGCCCACGACAGCCTCCCTTTGGGTCGCCGCAGGGCCGCCCGCCCGAGCCGGCCTAGCCTGCTATCTGCACCAGCAGCTTGCGATAGTCGGCAGCGTTGGGCGGATTCATGGCCACGATCTGGGTGATGACCTCCACGGCTTCGTCCTTCTTCCCGCCCTGCAGCAGAAGCTCGCCCAAGGCGTCGAGTTGTGCGACTGCCTCGGGTGTGCGCCCCATGCGGTGGAGCTGGGCTGCCAGAGCCCGCCTGAATATCGGTTCGTCCTGGTGCTCGCGGATCAGATCCTCGAGGAACGGGATTGCCTCAGCGGACCGGTTGCTGGTCTCCAGGTAACTCAAGAAGCTGTCAAGTTCAGCCGTGGCCTGCTGTGGCTGCGCCATGCGGCTGTGGAGCTCGATCAGCTGTCGACGCGCTGCCTGATCATCCGGGCGCAGCGTGCGGATCTGCTCATAGACGCGCACGGCCTGTTTCCAGTCCAGGCGCTGCATGTCGATATCGCCCATTTGCTGCAGGATTCTGATATTCCAGGCCCGGTCGGCATTGGCCTGTTGGACGAAGTGCAGCGCGGTCGTGTAGGTCCGGCGCGCCATGTCCAGCTCAGCCAGCCGATAGTAGACATCGGCGAGTTCCAAATACTCATGGATGGCATCATCCACCTGGCCGCGGTCTGCCAGCAGATCGATCAGCTGCGAATGGGCCGACATGTCCATGGGCGCGAGTTGGATGATGCGCCGCCACAGTTTGGTAGCCTGGGCGACCTCGCCGCGCACGCCGTAGGCGCGTGCAATGACAGACAGCTTGGCGATCGCATCCGGCTCGCGATTGTCCTGGATCAGCAGCTCGGCCATCAGGCTGTGAAGCGGCAGATAGTTGGGCGCGCGTTGGACCGCATCATACGCCTCGTCCATGGCCGACCGCAGGTTGCCCGCCCGCGCCAGCTGGCGCACGCGGTTGATGGACTCAACCACGCCGAGGCTCTGTGCCGCTAACATCACCTCGGCCAGCGGCGCGAATCCCGCCGCCACATCGCCCGGGCTGCTCTGCTCGCGCGAGTTGCGGATCTGGTCGCGCCAATCCGGTCGCAACAACAGGCCGCGAACGTTCTCGCACAACTGCCGGCATATGTTCGGATCCTGCTGTCCCTGTTGGGCTTCGATGAACGGCTCGTAGGATTCGCGGATCTCGTCCGCCTGGCTCTCGGGAGCCGTGGAGGCATCGGCCATCTTCAGCGCTTCGATGTACTCGAGCGAGGCGTCCTTGTATAAGACCTTCTTAAACAGCATATCGCCCAGCAGCAGACGCGCGGCCAATCCGTAGTCCCGGTGCTTGACGGAGCGTGCCAGGTGCCGGATGGCGCTCTCCTGCCGGTCGCCTTTGAGCCGCAGAGCTCCCAGGCTGAAGTGCAGCGCTGCATGATCGAAGCCCGCGTCCAGGGCCCGCTCCAGTTCGTCGGCCGCGGCCGCGTCCTGTCCCTTGGTCTGCGCGTCGATCGCCTGGCCCAAGTGCAAGACCACTTTGGTCTGCTCGGCGTGCTGCATCGAGAGCTGTGCCGTGCCCTTGAGGATGGCGGCTAGTCCGTGCCGTTCCTGGCCCGGCGTGATCTCAGGGCCGTAGTCGAACAGGATCTCGGCCATCTTGGTGAGCGCCTTCTGCGAGGCCTCCGCGATCGGGTCGAGCTGTGGCGATGTGACGCCCTTCGGTTCCTGAAACTGCTTCACCTTGGACATGCGCAGCGGCGCGGTGCCGCCCTTGGAGCGGATGGGTACTGGCAGGAGCTGCCCGGTCTTGAGCAGTGACTGGGCTTGCCGGACCTCGCGGCTTTCAGGCATCAGTGCCGCGGCTTTGTTGACGACCTCCCGCGCCTTATCCGGGGTGCCGGTTCGCTGCAGCAGGCTGGCGACTGCGAGGTACTCGGTGACCGCCTGCTGTTTGCGTCCGAGCCGCTCGTGCGCCGTGGCAAGTCGGCCGTGGGCCAGCGCCTGCTCCGGCTGGAGAGCGGTGACGCGGCTCCAGTTCTCGATGGCCTTGTCGATGTCCTGCTGGCGCAGGAATGATTCGCCCGCGCGCATGGACGCATCGACAGCAGTCTTGATGTCGCCGAGGCGCTCGGAGAGCTGCGCCACGCGTTCAAGGGCCAGGAGATCATCAGGCGCGAGGCGCGTGACGCGCTGATAGGTTCGCAGCGCTTCCTCGAACTTACCCAGTTCATAGAGGGCGAGGCCGAGGCTGTTCAGCGCCTTGGGCTGATCTGGGGACTCTTGCAGCGCGCGCCGGTAGCAGTCCGCGGCTTTGCTCCAGTCCTGATCCCAGGCTGCGGAATGGCCTTCGTTGAGCGCTTTCTGGTAAGCCTCTTCGCTGGGCGGCATAAGGAATTATCGATTTCAGATTGACGATTTGTGATTGCCGAAGTCAGTCGCTGCACAAATCATAACATGGGAGGCGGCGTGGTCACCACCTGGCACTAATGTCTGTCGTTGCGAGCAGAGTTCTTCTGCGAAGCAATCTCCGCACTCATTTTGGGAGGAGATTGCTTCGTCGCTTCGCTCCTCGCAACGACGTGGGGCTAGAGAGTCTCTGACAGGTCATTCCAGGCGGGATTCATCTTGTTGATCAGGTCCAATTTCTTCTGGCGCGAGCCGCCCTTGATCTGCTTCTCTCGGAAGATGGCGGACTTGATGGAATTCGTGACCTCATAATATACGAGCTTCGTCGTTCGGTATCTGCTGGCAAACGCGCTGCCCAGGCCGTTCTTGTGTTCCCACACGCGCTTCCGCAAGTTGCTGGTGACTCCGGTATAGGGAACAGAGTGGTACTTGTTCGTCATAATGTAGACGCAGCACTCATCTTTCATCGGATCACCCCTCAGTGTCCGTGCTACTACCACTGGCCTACGTCGTTGCGAGCAGAGTTCTTTTGCGAAGCAATCTCCACGTCCATTCGGGAGGGAATTGCTTCGTCACTCCGCTCCTCGCAACGACGTGACGGGTGTGCGAGGGGATTGCTTCGTCACTCCGCTCCTCGCAACGACGTGGCTACGGGATCACCTGCATGTCGTCCCAGTTCGTGCCCCAGCGCGCGTCAGTGGAGAGGGGGATGTCCAGCTCATAGGCCGAAGCCATCACCCGCTGCACCAGCTTGGATGTCTGCTCCAGCTCATCCTTCGGCACCTCGAGCACAAGCTCATCATGCACCTGCAGCAGCATCTGCGCGCGCAGCCCGGCCTTCTGCAGCGCGGGCGGGATGCGCAGCATGGCGATCTTCATGATGTCGGCCGCGGTGCCCTGGATGGGCGCGTTGATGGCCTCGCGCTCCTCGCGGTTGCGCGCCGCCACGTTGGCCCTGGTCTGAAGCAGAGTGAAGTACCGCCGCCGGCCCACCAGAGTCTCCACGTAGCCGTCCTGCGCCGCCGACTTGCGGATGCCATCCAGATATTTCTTGACGCCGGGGAACTGCGTGAAGTACGCGTTGACGAAGTCCTCGGCCTCCGCGAGCGTCAGGTCCGTGGCGCGCGTCAGCCCGAAGGGGGACATGCCGTAGATCAGGCCAAAGTTGATGGCCTTGGCGTGACGGCGCATGTCCTTGGTGACCTGATCGAGCGGGACGCTGAAGATGGCGGCCGCGGTCGTGGCATGGATGTCCTGCCCGGCGCGGAAGGCCGCCAGCATGCCCTCGTCGTGGGCCATGTGCGCGACGATACGCAGCTCGATCTGCGAGTAGTCCACCGACAGCAGCACATGCCCCGGGGTGGCGATGAAGCCCTTGCGGATGCGCCGGCCCTCCTCGGTGCGGATGGGGATGTTCTGCAGGTTCGGGTTCGACGACGAGAGCCGCCCCGTGACCGCGCCGGTCTGACTGTAGGAGGTGTGCACGCGCCCGGTCTTCGAGTCGACGGCCGCGGGCAGAGCATCGACGTAGGTCGACTTGAGCTTCGAGAGCTCGCGATGCTGGATGACCATGTCCACAACCGGATGCTTGCCCTTGAGGGCGTCGAGGATGTCGCCGGAGGTGGAGAAGTGGCCGCTGGCGGTCTTGCGGCCGCGGTCCGGCGGTTGGAGCCGCAGCCGGTCGAAGAGCACCTCCGAGAGCTGCTGCGTCGAGTTAATGTTGAAGGGCTTGCCGACCGCGTCGAAGACCTGCTTCTCGATGGCTGCGAGGCGCAGCGTGAACTCGTCCGCCAGCTTCTTGAAGTACGGCAGGTCCAGCAGCACGCCGGTCATCTCCATCTGCGCCAGCACAGGTATGAGCGGCGTCTCGACCTCGTCCATGAGCTTCGTGCCGTGCGCGAGCTCGACCTGCTCGCGCATGATGGGCAGCAAGTGCAGCGTAGTCTCTGCATCCGAAGCGGCATACGCGGCCGCAGCCTCGATGCCGACCTCCGCCATGCTGAGCTGATGCTTGCCCGTGCCGATGAGCTGCTCGATGTGCGTCATCTCCAGGCCGAGGCGCGCGTAGGCCAGGTTCTTGAGGCCCAGGTTGCGCGAGTCCGGATCGACGACGAACTCGGCGATCATGGTGTCGAAACCCAGCGGCGCGACGACCAGACCATGGCGCACCAGCACGATGTAGTCGTACTTGGCGTGGTGCGCGATCTTGGGGATGTGCTTATCCGTCAGTGGTCCGCGCAGCGCGCCAATGACCTGCTCCACGGGCAGGTTCTGGCCTGCAAGATGAGCCAGTGGTATGTAGTAGCCCTCGCCCTCCTTCACCGCGAGCGAAATGCCGACGATCTCGGCCTGCATCTCGTCGGTGGAGGTGGTCTCGGTGTCGAAGGCGATGACCTTCGCCTGGTCCAGTTCGCGTACCAGAGCATCCAGCTTATCAGGCGTGTCAACGATCTTGACGTCGATGTCGGTGTCCCTGGGACTCGTGTCCCAGGGACTTGCGCTGGCCCCTGGATGGGGCCGCGCGGCGCGGGGCTCAGGGGCGAACATGGAGAGCTGGGACGAGACTTCCGAAGTCTGCGAGCCTTCTGAAGTCTTGCCTATGAGCTTGTGGAGTGTCTTTATGAGGGAGCGAAACTCCAGGGACTCGAGGAAGGCTTCGATGCGGTCTGCATCGAAGACGTGGGCGCGCGCGTGCTCCAGGTCCAGCTTGAGCCGCAGGTCGGTGCGGATGCGCGCCAGGTCATAACTCTTGTACGCCCAGTCCCTGCCGGCCTCGAGTTTGGTCTGCCAGCGCTTCTCCACCTGGTCCAGATTCTTGTAGATGCCGTCGAGCGAGCCAAACTTCTTCAGCAGCGCGACGGCCGTCTTCTCGCCCACGCCCGAGACGCCGGGGATGTTATCGGACTTGTCGCCGACGATGGCCTTGTAGTCCACCACCTGATCGGGACGGACGCCCAGCTTGCGGACCACGTCCTGCTCGGTGATGAAGTTGGCGTCGTCGCCGGCGAGATACACCGCGGTGCGCGCGTTGACGAGCTGCAGCAGGTCGCGGTCGCCGGTGATGATCTTGACGCCCATGCCCTCCTCGGCAGCGATGCGCGCCATGGAGCCGAGCACGTCATCGGCCTCGAAGCCTTCCATCTCCAGGCGCGGGATGTTGAAGGCGTCCACCATCTCACGGATGCGCTCGATCTGCGGGCGCAGGTCCTCCGGCATCTTGGCGCGCGTGGCCTTGTACTCGGGGAAGATCTCATCGCGGAAGGTCTTGCCGGTGTCGAAGGCCACGGCCAGGTACTCGGGCTTCTCCTGCTCGAGGATGCGCAGCAGCTCGCGTGCGAAGCCGTAGATACCGGCGGTGGGCTCGCCCTTGGAGGTCTGCCAGCGCGTCGCCGCAGGGCCGCCGGCCGTCAGGGCGAAGTACATGCGGTAGGCGAGTGCGTGACCGTCAATGAGGTAAAAAGTAGGAGGCATGGGCAATTCTAGATTGACGATTGAGGATTGGGGACATTTAACCACAGGACCCAAATGCCAGACAGGGTCACCCGATCCCCCGTAGGGGCGCAATACATTGCGCCCGTTCACCGCAGGGGCCTGCCGGGTTCCAGCGCCTTGGTAGGGGCGACCTGAACGTGTGGTAGGTGCCCTACCTACCACGGTCGCCCGGACTCCTGTTTCGGCCGCTTCCTCAGCCTGCGGACGAGCGTCACCACGCTCTCCACGACCAGGGCGGCGATGATGGCGTACACCCACCAGGGGAGGTTACGGCCGAACAGCATCACGTAGACAAAGGGGGCGACGCTGGTAACCAGGAAGACCATGCTCCACGGCACGACCTCGCTCGTGCGATTGGTCGTGACCGCGCGAAGCGCGCGGAATATGGAGTAGTACCAGAACGGCGCGCAGCCCAGGTAGATGACGAGGAAGATGATGGGGTTGACGCCGTAGGTCTCGCGGGCGGTCCGCATGAGGGACTGGAGCCAGGCTATGACGGGCTGAAGCATAGGCACAGTATAAGGCAGGATTTGGCGGGGAGTGGCGATTTACGGGTAAACGCGCCCCGATAACAATTCAATGAGGAACAATGGCGGGCCTGCTTGTGGGGCAGGGGCGCCCGCGATGTCCTCCGAACGTGGAGCAGTGCACTCAAGTGGGTGAGGTAGAATGATCCCGACTTGCTGATTTGCCGTTCACTGCCGAAATCTCCAGTGCAACAGATTCGGAGATGTGTGCACGGTCCTTCAGGAAGCTATCGCCAGAGTGGGAGGCGTCTGTGCCAATTCCTGATTACGAATCGATAATGGTGCCTCTGCTGCAGTTTCTTTCGGACCGGAAGGCGCGACCGCTCCGCGAGTCCATCGAAGCGATGGGCACACACTTCAAGCTTTCCGAAGAAGAGCGGGCTCACCGTCTCCCGAGTGGGGTCAAACACACATTTGACGACCGTGTTAGCTGGGCATCAACCTACATGAAGAAGGCCGGCATGCTCGCGTCGCCTAGGCGAGGCGACTATCAGATTACTGAGCGAGGACTCCAAGTCCTCAGGGCGCCACCGCCCAAGATCACGGTTAAGTACCTTGAACAGTTTCCTGAATTCTTGGAGTTCCGAGGGCGGAAAGCGGCTGCGGTTACGAAGACTGCAGAAACGGCGAACGAGGAGCGAACCCCGGAGGAAGCCTTCGAGGAGAACTACTCTCGCCTCCGCGATGCCCTCGCCGCGGATCTCCTCGACGCCATCGCGGGATGTTCACCCTCCTTTTTCGAAAAGCTCGTGGTCGATGTCCTTGTCAAAATGGGATACGGCGGTACTCGCGAGGATGCGGGCAAGGCAATTGGTGGGACTGCCGACGGCGGCATCGATGGCATCATCAAGGAGGATCGACTGGGCCTGGACATCATCTACCTTCAGGCCAAGCGTTGGGAGGCGGGCGTGGGTCGCCCCGAAATCCAGAAATTTGTAGGGGCGCTGCAGGGGCAAAGGGCAAGAAAAGGCGTGTTCATAACGACCTCGTCGTTCACGAAGGAGGCTTTGGACTTTGCCTCCCGTATAGACACAAAAATCATCCTGATTGATGGTGAGCAGTTGGCCCAGCTTATGATTGACTACGACGTTGGAGTGTCACTCGTCGCGTCGTATCAATTGAAGCGGATTGACGCGGATTACTTCGCAGAGGAGTAGGCCGGCGATGGAAGCGCAAACAAAGAGCGCTGGCCTGAGGGCGGTCAGGATCGATCTTTCTTAGGGGACTTGCGCCATTCAAGCGGGACTTTGGCAACGCTTTCGTTGCCAGTAGGTGTGTAGACGGGCCTACCAAGCGGTCTGAGCTTCAAAACCCCTGCCCGAAGTTCTTTCAGGCGCTTTGTTCCAATACGATGATACTTTGGATCCCTCTCGCTGCCCATGGCGCGCCGACCATGCATGGCTGCTGCGATGAGTGTTGAGGCTACGCCGGCGTATGGATCCAACACCCAATCACCTTTCTTCGTCAGGGCGAGAACACAGCGCTGGACCAGCTCTACGGGGAATTGGCAGGGCTGAATGGTCTTTTCAGGGTGATGAGCCTTCACGTTTGGAATGTCCCAGAGTCCGCTTTCCCAATCGCGCGCAACTATTTCCCAGACGTCATCTGGATTCTTCCCATGAGGGTTTCCAGATGGTTGCCCCTTTCTAGGGCCCCGGTAGTAACGTTTGCCGGGGTAGAGGGCGGGAACTCTGACCCTGTCCAAGTCGAACGTATACTTGTTGGTCTTGGTAAACCACAGGATTGTCTCATATCTTCCGGAGAACCTTCGTTGGGCGTGAAGTCCGTGGCGATAGTGCCATATGATTCTATTGCGCAACTTGAATCCAAAGAGTTTGAAAACGTTATAGAAGAGGATATCAAGCGGATATAGCTCGCCCTTCTTGATGTAGTTGCCGACTTGCCAGCAAACGCTGCCGTTATCTCGTAGGATTCTGTGAAGCTGTGAGATTAGTCGTGACTGGCCTGCAATGTATTCATCAAGCGCGGTCCTTACTTCGTAGGCCTTTCCTATGTTGTATGGGGGCGACGTGACCACCAAGCTGATGGTCTTCGCTGGAATCGTCTCCAGAAAGGCATTGGCATCGCCACGAAAGAATACGACGCTTGCACCCCTAGAGAACTCCTCGCGTAATTTCCACGGTTGGATCAAGTCGTGAAATGTGGACTGCTTGCTCGAATTGTTCATTTAGCATCCATGGCGAGTCTATTCCGGTTTGTACTATTTCTTGTCTTTCTTTCCAAACAACCTCAATGAATCACCGTGGGTAACATTGAGCTTCCTCAGAATCACATTGGCCAGTTTCCGAAAACCCTTCCAGCCGCCGCCTTGCTTTGCAACGAAGCCCCTGTGAAAATCCACCGACCGCAAGGGACGCAGGTAGGTATTGAAATCCATGCCTGCATTTGGGTACTTCTCCATAATTCGTGCCAATGTGAGGAGCAGTGCGTTGATGCCGGTTGCTCCCAGTAGTGAGTAGTCCCTGGTATTCTGCCACGGATCACGTCTTGGCTGAGAGTCTTTCGTGTTGTGTTCAACGCCGGAGAAAAATCGTGCCAAGAGTTCAGCCTGCCTTGTCAGTGCCTCTCGGTTGCGCCTGTTCTTCACAGATGCCCTGGGAATAAAGGGGGAGTATGCGTTTAGGGGACCGGAATACACCCTAGCCCTTCGATCGTACCCCAGGAGTCCCTCCAGCAAACCGTACCTCGCAAAACTAGAAATGGTGATTGGTCTACGCTCATCGAGTTCGGAAATCTTCACTTTGTTCAGAAGAGGGGCAACACTATTGAGATGTGCAACGAGCATGCTGGGCCATGTGAGTTCGCTCCGGAGGTCGGGCACGGCTGTGGCTAGATCACAGAGCAAAGTTGGGTCGATCTTCTTCTGATTGTAGTTGATGCTGACGAATGTTCGATTCTGCATTACGGCATCGAGACTTTTGAACGCAACAACTGGTAGTTCGAAAGTGCCCGCGGAAGGATCAGTCTCAAGACGACCAAGCGGAGTGCCCACAAACCCATAGACTCTGTGTTGGCCATCGATGATCCAAGCGGAGCAGTATTTTCCTGAGAAGGATAGCTTGCCGCCGGAAAAACTCACGTGTTTTTGCACGTCGGGGTCGTTGTCAAACGCGATGATGATGGCGTTCGGTAAGAGGGCATCTCTAACTCGGAGGAACTCGGATATCCTGTCTATCCGATCTTTGCTGAGAATTCTCTGATAAGCCTGAGGCTGTCCGGAGGCTCTTCTATAAACATAGGCGATCTTCAGAAGCACTGAGGGTTGCGCGGCAAAAACGTAGAAGGCCATGCCGCGCTGTTGAACGCGGATTGCGGGTTCCGAGTATATGATATTGGATTCGATGCTGAGGTCGAGCTCCCTAAGAATCTGGAATTGGACTGCCTTCTGGAGAGCATGTGCAGTTCTCTCGTAGTAGGCTAGGGCATTCCGATTCCACGTGTAAAGGCCCCCCGACTTGAAGGTCGACTCCAATGATCTATACTTGCTTGGTTCGAGGTCACCACCAAGAATATAGCAGATCCTGATGTCCGTGAGCGCCTGCAAATCCCTGGCCTTGATCGCATTCTTGTCGGATGAGATCACTCTGACACCTGGTTTCAACAACTTCTGGGTGTCTCCTTGCCAGGAGCTGATCTCTTTATGCGGTTTCATCTCCTTGAGTCTTGCGCCGCTCTTGCATTCGAAAACAAGGAGAAACGCCCTTCCTTTAACACGACCGAATGCCGCAAAGTCCATCGATCTCTCGTCAATCAGGTGCCCCTTGCTGTCGCGCTGGCCAGTGAAATTGAGGGCGATCTCCTGGTCGAACTTGAGATCCGCGGCGGCAAAGATACGCCCGAGCCTAGTCTTCAGTTTAGAGTGGGCGACTGTCTCCGAGATCTTCTTGGGCAGAGCTTTCTTGGGGCTTGGAGACCGTGTTTTCATATTGTCCTCATGCTGGCTCGGATACCTGCAGCGATCCTGGATGCCAACTCGTGCCTGTGTAACCATACACGAAAACTAGACGGCAGGTTGCACGATGGCGGACCCTCCCCGGCGTATCGGGTGAGGGGGACACAGGACTCTCGGCGCGCCCCCGTATTCCCATTGGCAATTACATCATCGAATGATGCAAGACTAGGGAATCTTGATGCCGCGCGTCATGCTTTCGTGACGAATTTGTCATGGATTGCTGGTCCTATTTCGAACTTCTTCTCATCTACGTAGTTGCGCACGTCAATATCCAAGTTATCCGGGAATCTCGTGTCCAGGCGACCGTTTTGAAGAGCTTGGGAAACCATGATTTGAAGGCATTCGTTCAGAATCAGATCGGCAAGCCGTACCTGGCAATGTGCATGCTCTTCCACGGCCTTGCCAGGATCGTCCCCAAAATAGCGCGCATTCACCGGATCCCTCGTGTTGATCAGAATGTATCCGTCAGTCGTAAACTGGGTCTGAACCTTGCGCTCCAGCGGCTGAAACTTGTAGTCGCGGAACAGTCCCCCGCGGCTGGCTTCCTGCCTGTCTCGTTTGACGACTGAGACTCGGGTGCCCGCGCTGTACGCCCTTTGGGTTGCGCTGATGAGCACATCGCGCGCGATTACCTTGCCAATAGCACCCACTTCCACGCCCGCGACTTTCGGGCTGATCAAGTCTGCCTGCCTAACCACAACGCGCTCAGCAGAAAGCTCCACCGCTTGCCGCTCCGCGGCCAGAGCTATTTCGGAACCCAGTGGGATGGCCTCCGTGTCAACATAAAGCCTGAGATTGCGGCGTGATCTCAGGCGAACTGAATATGCCTCCCGTTCGAACTCGATTCCGTTCACTGGTGTAACGACGTCACGGCTGGTGCAAGTCACCTCAACGTACGCGTCGGTGGCCTTCCAGGTTGCCTTGACCTGGGCATTGGCACCCGGGACATCCGACTCAACTCTGATGATCTTGACTACTACGCCTGCCGGCTCATTCTGGCCGGCCAGGGATAAGCTGGCAGGATGAACGCGCATGTCCGTAGACGATGAGTCTATGGCGATGACGTCGTCAGCAGAAACCATCGCGGGATTGATCAAGAGGGCCGCAGGTGTGGCAATACCTGCCCGAATGGTAATGTGCGAATTGACAAATGCTATGCCTTGTGCCGGTGGAATAAGCTTGCTGCTAGGTATGAGCGGGACGGGCGCCTGGTTGCCCAGCATTTCGCTTGCCAGGCGATTTAGAATGTCCAGGGCCTCCTGATGTCTCTTGCGGGTTCTGTCGGAGAGATTTACCTGTGGCGTGGGGCCGAGCTTCCGTAGTCTGCCGACTATTGGCTCGAGGCGTGGGCGAATCTTCCCTTGTAACTGGCGATAGAAGTCATGCTGTTTATCAAACCCATCACGTGTCTCAGTCAGGAGTTCTTCTGGTTCGCGTTGATTCAGTTTGGCACGAATATACCCGCCTGCACCGATCAGCCGCACGGTGCCAGCAATTCGCCTTGCGGCGGGGTCCTCATCATAGCCAAAGAGCCATAGGTCTAGTACAGCATCATCCTCGTCGAGGACGAGGAGACCCCCTTCGCGCTCCGCGTATCCAACCTCCCCCTGCGTCATTTCTTCCGAACAAAGTCCTATTTCGGCCTGAATCTGGATTTCGCTCCCAAGATCGGTAACCATCTTGTCTTCGAACCGTTCCTGAAGCTCCCAAGTGGGAAACTGATAGCTCAAGTGCCGTTGTTCAATGGATCCACCCCTACCTTGGACAAAGAGCAGAACCTCGCGATATGGGCTGCTGTTCACCATTCTGAGCATGTAGAACCGGCTCAAGGCCTTCTCGAGTCTGTCCGGCTGAGGATTGGGAACATCCTCCCTCAGAACGAATTCCACGCACGTTCCCGTCTCCGAAATCCGCAGCGCTTGGCGGATTTCGGATGTCACCCTGCTTGGAGGCTTGATGTCAATGACAGGCCGTTCATTGCCGGCAGCATCCTTCCATTTGAATCGGCAATTGTAGAGGAGGTCACCTTTGATGGACTTGACTTGGCCATTTCGCTGCGTGAAAAGCACATCCCGGAGGCCCTTGCCGAATAGGCTGCGAGTCCTCAGCCCCCTGGATCTGTCCGAGGAGTCTTGGCCATAGGTGACGAATCGGTCTTTCATCTCCTCATCAGTGAGTCCCTCAGCGTTGTCGATGACGCTTATTCGTCTTTTTCCCCGTTCAAACAAAACATATATGGGTTGGGGTTCTTCTGCAACAGAGACAGGTGGACTGGTGCGATTCTGTTCGATGCGTCGATAGGAATCATCGGAGTTGGTTATTAGCTCGGTAAGTATCTTGACGACGTTCTTCCCGATTGCACGTTCGAATGTACGCCGTACCTGCCGGGTGGCAAATTGAAGAGGAAACTCAGGCATGACAACGCCCCTCTACTCGCGGAACAAAGAAGGAAACTCTCGCCGGACAGCCTGGAGAAAATCCAGCAAATCCTCGCGGCCCACCTGCCTTGCGGAGTTTTCGAGAAGCTTAACACGTCCGCGCAGCGCCTTTGGCGGCGAATAGGCGTAGGCGCCAAGCATATCGATGACTTCCGTAGATTGCGCCTGACTAAGAGTTCCGCCTTTCCACTCGCGGAAGAGCCGAGACTCTTCCAGAATCTTGAGGTCCTTCTGGAGGTCCATGGTCCGCGGTAAGGCCTGCCGCCTCCCAGGGTGGACCGATGGCTGCCCAGAGACGAGCGACTCAGCGACTTTTTCAACCTTGAGCAGGCCGGACTGAGTGAGGTTGAATCCCTTTTGCACGGATCCTCGTGCCCAGTTCCTGTACTTGGGGCCAAGTTGCAGCAGGGTTCGACCAATCCGTGCAGCATCCGGGTATTTATGATAGCCATGAAGGGAGAACTTGGTGGGAAACAGGCGAAACAGTGCAACAACCAGATTCTCAAAGCTTGGAGGGATCTGAAGATCCTGAAGCCTCTTTATTGCGTAGGCCGCCAACCCCGTAAGATCGAGATGCTCGTATGAGTCGGCCGGGAAAGCTTCAAATGCGTCAACACTTCCTGACAGGTCCGATGCACTCATGAGTCCTCCGCTGGATCAGCTTCCACCTAGCGATGTTGGTAAGGATACAGCCAAATGGGCATGCTCGCAACTCTCACGGCATTTCAATTCTGCAACGCCGCGAGGCGGCCGCGGATAACCAGTCCGCCTTCTACAGTTCTTGCGGCAAGAAATCACTCCGAATTTGGCAAGTTGAACAGATTGGACCCTTACCCTCCCTGTGACTCGGGTAACAGGGACTTGCGGTGGCGGCTGGGAGCCGCCCCGCGGCGCAACCCCTCTCCCGGGCGGAGAGGGGGAGCACGACACGCCGCGCCGGCCCTCTCTGGCCGTCTGGGCGACAGAAGAATCACTCCGTTTTTGTGCCGGGTGAACATCCTGCGGCTTGTCGGGAAGAACACACGTTCTATAATGGGGGTATGGCAAGCGCGCCGAAAGGGAACAAGAACGCTCTGAAGCACGGGTTGTACGCGAAGAATGCAATTGCCGTGCCGGTTGGGTGGAGCAGCACTACTGCCCCATTCGTTCCTCTTCGTTTCGCGGAAACGAATGTCTGGCGCGGCGTCCTGACACGTGCCTCGTGTGATCCGCCGTTGTGTACTTGCTGCCCTACTAGTTGGACCCCTGAATCCACCGTTACCCGTAGATTCCCGATGAGCAAAATGCTTCCACTGCTTATTCTGCTTCCACCCATTATCGTGTCTGGACAAGTTTCATTCCTAGAACCCAGAATCGTTCCTCGTTGTTTTTCTAAAGCATCCATCGCCGCGGGGCGGCTTTTGGGCGAGCCGACATCAAGTCGGCATCGCCCATCCTGGCGCCACGAGGCGCCAGGGCCAGCCCACATCGTCGGAGCTTGCGGAGATTCCTGCCGCAGGCCCTCGCCAGAGGGCGACACGAGTCGCAGGGATCGCCCACCCCGCGCCGCGGGGCGCCAGGGCCAGCCCACATCGTCGGAGCTTGCGGAGATCCTTGCCGCAGGCCCTCGCCAGAGGGAGACATGAGTCGAAGGGAAGGCCCGTAGTACACTGATCCCCATGGACACCCTCCTTACAGGATGCTCTCCTCTGCGAGGACTTCGCGCGATCTATCGCTTTCGCGGTTGTTTGCTCAGCCCGGCCGCCGCGACCTTTCGCCAATGGAGGTGGTAGCATGAAATCACACGGAGATCGGACTGCTGAAATCGCTGAACACCTTGGGCAAGAACTGGAAATGAAGGGCTATGTTGTCTATCACGATCACGGACCTTCCGGCGAGAACGTAGGAAACATAACGTCTTGGTGCGGGCATGGTGCCGCACCCTCGCGAGACACGGCGCTAAGCCAGTTGGATATCGCGATTATCGAGCTTTCCAGCCAAAGGGCGATTGTTCTTGTTGAGATCGAGGAATCTAATGGACCGCCGAAGGCTTTGATTGGGGATGTATTCGGCACGCTAATGGGGGACCATGTCACCTTCAGGAACGATGATCTCAATGTAGGCGACTGGACAAACCTGATCGTCCTGGGTGTGGAGGGTCATCCGCATCCCGACCGAAACGAGTTCATAGTTCGCAATATCAAATCATGCCAAGCTAGTCTGAACTCTGCCAATAGGTGGATCAGGGAAGTGATGATAGTCACCGTTGAGGACGAGGAAAAGCTCGAATCGCGCCTCGCGTCGCTAGTACGTCAGATCCTGATTCGGGGCGGCGGCGCGGGGGGCACGGCTGGCAAGACCAAGTCACTCATACAGTTCTGATGATCAAGCTTCGATGCATCCCCGAACGGCTGTCAGATTCCGTCGACTAGGGCGGGAGTGAGGAGCCATGCACAAGATAGTCTCGCGACTCGTGATTCCTTTGATGACGATGATGGTTGCCTGCAATCTCCCGCAGGCGGCGCCTGCCAATCCTGTTCCGACGAACCCACCCAGTCCCACTGACATCGCGACAGCTGCACCAACGCCGATGCCAACTGACCTGGTTTGGTTTGGGCCCAACATGGGTTCTCTTGACTATGCGGAACTCTTCACAAAGCCGGAGCAATGGTCTGTGGCCCGGTCACGTATCGACGTATTCAAGTTCTACACACAGAATGTCCTCCCCTACCCTTGTGCAATTTGCGGGGACAACACGCTTGACACTTTTGTCGAGGCCAAAGCATTTCAGACGTTAACCGAGTGGGGCATCCCGATCGACGTTGATGTCGGCGCGGTCAAGGAGTGGGGCTGCACCGGCTCGGAAGAGTTCCGCGTGGCCGAAGAAACCATTCGGAACATCAGGGCCAACGGCGGTGAGATCACTTTCTTCGATATGGACGAACCTTACATGGGGGGTGAATTGACGGCCAATGGCAGGACTTGCGGGTTCACGATGCAAGAGAGCGCTGACGTGACAGCGAAGTTCATGCGGCTGGTGAAGGCCGGATATCCGAACATCATCGTGGGCAATACGGAGCCTTACCCCTATTTCTCTGTGTCCGAGCTGGAGCAATGGATTGCGGCGCTGGAGGCGAGAGGGACGACTCCCGCGTTCTTTCACCTGGACGTGAACATGACGGAGGGAGGGGCGCGGCAGGATGCCCGAAGCGTCAGCTCTGACCTCCAGGCGTTGCGTCAATTCTTCCAGGAGCACCAGATCCCATTTGGCGTGATCTTCACGGCAAACACGAATTGGCCCTCAGCTTCGAACCGCGCCTACTTTGATGAGACCATGGGGTGGATACGGCTCGTCAACGACGCCATAGGGAAGCCCCAGCATGTGGTGTTCAACAGCTGGCTGGGGCCTGCGCCGAGCGGCGCTCACGAGTTCCCCATCAATCTTCCAGAGAATGATCCCTCTGTGTACAGCCATACCCGGCTGATCCTCGAAGGACTTGCTGTATTTGGCCAGTGATGGACGCGCTGCGAGTGTCAATCGTCCCCCAAGGTACGACTCCATGGACGGCCTCCCTCTTTTTCGCGGTTGCCTCCTCCCTCGTGTGGTGTTCGACGCCCTCTCCCAGTTGAAAGCGGGCATCCGGCCCGCATCGCCCACTCCGGTCTCACGAGAGACCGGAGCGAGTCGCAGGGAGGAGAGGGGGAGCGCCGCGGGGCGGATTCCAGCCGCCGCCGCAAGTCCCTGCGACATGAGTCGCAGGGAGGTGAGGCATGACTAGAGCGCTCAGATCCTCAGCCAGGATCATGCATCGTGCAGGGACGCTGCGCCTCGAGCCCACGGAGGCCGAGGCCAGAATATGGGGACGATTGAGGGCCAGCCGATTCCAGGGGATCAAGTTTCGCAGGCAACATGCCATCGGGCGGTATGTCGTGGATTTCTGCTCGCCTGGTCGCAAGCTGGTGATAGAACTGGATGGAAGCCAGCATCTGGGCCGGGAAGCGCAGGACGCGCACCGGACCCAATTCTTGGTGTCACAGGGTTATCGCGTACTACGCTTTTGGAACAAGGACGTGGTGAACGATATCGATGGCGTGATGCGGGCTATTCACGAGGCGCTGAGTGAAGAATGAATATGGCCTCACCTGGCCTCCGGTCACCCTCTCCATTTTCGCAGAAAATGGAGAGGGGCGGGGTGAGGCGTTCTACGCTACATCTTGAGGAATTCAAGCAGCCTATAGACGACCAGCGCTGGCCATACGATCGCCTTCAGGAAACCGAGGACGCCTATCCCAAACGTGGTCGCCTGCTGGATGAAGTACACTGCTGCGCCGATCAGGCCCAGGCCGTAGACGGCGCCGCCGCCCGCTCCGCCGTTGCGGTAGATGTTCTTGACGACGGTTCTCTGCGGGGTCGGGGCTGGGGTTTCGGTGGTCATGGCATTCTCCTTTGATGGTATGGATGATTTCGGGTGCGAAGCATATCACAACCATATACGCAGCAGGGGAGGGTGGGTTGTTGGGCGGGGACGAGGCCTGCCCCTACGCCTCCCTGCCCTGGAAAGCGCAGGACTTCGTCGCTTCGCTCCTCAGGACGGCATTGTCGCAAACAAAAAGCGCCGGGTTCACCGGCGCTCGGGGGAGCGGGCTTTCGGGCAGCCGAGCCTCAAGCGAGGACTGCCCATCCTTGCGCCATGGGGCGCAAGGGCTGGCCCGCATCGCCCATCCTGGTCCCAAGAGGGACCGGGATCGTGGTCAATCCCAAATCGCCGCGGAGCACCCTGTAAGGGACAACCGGCTCACTTTTCGCGCTGCGCGAGCCATAGTCCGAGCACGATGGCCAGGCATCCCAGCACCGCGCCCAGCGTCTGCAGCCAGCCAAACTCGGCGGGATTGCTGCCGATCCCCAGCGGATTGGCGGCGAGCGATAGCAGCAGCACGATTGCACCTACCAGTGCCCCTATACGTCCAATCAATTGCATTGACATACACCACTCCGATGTGCTTCCCAGTCTTTGCCCGCCGCTTGCTGCCCGGCAAGCCCGTCATCTCTCGTGCTTATTGTACGTCAGTGACCGGACGCAAGCCAGAGCAGTCCTGCCAGTTGAGCGGGATCTGTGGCTTGGTCGCGCTCTGTCCTTCCGATTCTGCAGAACGTCCGGCAAGAATGCGCTTCGTCTCCCTCAGGGCAGAGGCCGGGCGCAGGATTTCGTCGCTTCGCTCCTCACAATAATGTCAGCGTTTGCTTTTGTCACTTCCCTGCCTCTGCCTTACTTGCTTGATGTAGTCCTTGACCAGTTGCGAGGGATGCGGCTGGGTGCCGCCCATGATCAGATAACCCGGCGCCCAGAAATCACCGGAGGGGTTGTCCTTCCGCAGGCCGGGGAACGCGGCGAAGATCTTCTCCGAGGTCTGCGTGCGCATGATGCGCATCACGTATCCGGGCGAGGTGGCCGGCGGGACGTTCGAGACCCACTGCAGATATTCAGGCCGCACGGCGAGGTACTCGAGCCTCCAGCCGAACGCGACGCAGATGATCGGCATCCACTCCGAGAGCTTGTCCGCGACCTCACCGGTCAGATAGTGCTCGGCGAAACGCGGCAGGAGCAGGCAGGCATACGTCAGATGGTAGACGCCGGCGTGCACCGGCTCCAACGTGATGCGGCGCGCGTCCGCACCCGGGCCGACGAATCCGACCAGGCTGTGGGGCAGCGTGTGCTCGACCTCTCCCGGCCTTGGCGCAGCGACGGGTGTCTCTGGCCGGACGGAGGGCCTGGAGACCACGGTCTCGGCCAAATCCGGTGCAGGCGGCTGGGTGGTAGCAACGGGACTTGCCTGCCAGGCGCTGGGTTCGCGAGTCAGCATTGTGCGCCGCGTCGCGTCTGCATCGATGGGCGGAGGCGGCTCAACTCGCCTCTCGGGCTCGGGAGGCGGGACGTCGTGCAGGATCTTTTGGATCTCCGGGATGGGGATGTCCTCCTCATCCTCTTCGTTCATCTCAGGTTCCGGCGGCGGCGCGGGCGGAGGAACGGGAGTCCACTTCAGCGGCGCGACGGAAGCGACTTTCGGCTCTGCGGCCGGCTCTTCCCGGTCCAGCAGCGAGCTGAGCTTGCCGGCCTGCGAACGAATGGTGCCGAAAGGCGTCTCGGCATCGAACACCAGTCCGAGCAGCATGCCCGGACCGAGCCGCGTCGCATACAAGATGTGCTCGGCGCGCGTGGTCTCAAGCCGGGCGAAGCGCAGCAGATCGCCGTCGCTCTCACTGGACCAGTTGCGGGACATGACGCTCGACACTTCTTGCGCCGCGGCCTGGGGGAGCTCACCGGCATAGGCCCAGACCTCGCCGTCGCGCGTGATCAGGGCGGCCTGCGAGGCGCTTTCGAGCGTCAGCCTGGTCAGGTGCTGCGCCGCGGTGTTGGCATCGGTCAGCCAGGGCAGCTCGCCGTGGGGTTTGGTCATGGCCTTGACAGCCTCAGGCGGCGTGCCGGGGCGTGCCAAAGCAACGAGCACATTGGGCAGATGGAACGGCTTGCTCAGCAGGGTCCACGGCCGGAGGCTATCGAGCACGGGCGGCATCTCGTCGCCGACCAGGACGAACAGCCTTATGTCGGGGACGACGGTCCGCAGGGATTGGCCAATGTCTTCGACCCACTGTTCACCCAGGTCGAAGTCCAGGATGGCGAGGCGGCACGATTCCTCCTCGGCGCGGACGATGGCCGGGACCTTGTTGCTCACAACCAGAACGCGGTAGCTCTCCGTCTGCTCGAGGGCAGCGCGGATGGACTCCCCGAAGCTGGGGCTGGGGGTTACAACCAGTACCGGAGTGGTCATTCCAAAATCAGTGTATCACGCAGAAATGGGCGAATCAAGCCGACTGGACGTACTGTCATGCAACCGTTATTTTCCCCAAATAGCCGGACTGGACAGGTCAGGTATCACGTTCGGCGGCATTATGTACTAACGAGCAAAGGAGCATACTTTGACGCCAAATCCGATCATTGCCTGTGCAGGAGAACATTGCGCGCCCTGCACCGCCCTGATAAAACGCAGGGCAGCAGGACCTTTGGCAACGCCGTGGTGACTCTGAGGTTGCTTCCCGGGCGCGCCCCTACAGAGGGTGCTTCATCGGCATGCCGGCCTTGCGCGGGTATTTCGGCGGGGTTGCGGCCGACTTGGCCACGAGCACCAGGTAGCGCTCGTCGGCAAGACCCGGCAGGTTGACCGGGATCACCTGTCGCAGCTGACCGCCGAGGAGCCTGAGAGCCTTCTCCGCGGACTGGGCCTCTGCAGGCCCGCTCTCACCCTTCAGGGCAAGCGCGGTGCCACCGATCTTTACCAACGGCAGCAGATACTCCGCCAGCACGCGCATGTCTGCGACGGCGCGCGCCACGGCCCAGTCATACTGCTCGCGGTGCCCGGGCATGCAGCCGACATCCTCGGCGCGGGCCTTGATCACCTCCACGTGCTCGAGGTTGAGCAGGCGCACGATGTGCTCGCAGAACATGGCTTTCTTGCCGACGGACTCGACGAGGCTCAGATTCATCGCGGGGTAGAGGATCTTGAGCGGCAGCCCCGGGAAGCCGGCGCCGGTCCCAACATCGACCAACCGATGCGGCGGCCGGTTCCCCCAGGCGAGGGCGCACGAGAATGAGTCCAGGAAATGCTTGGTGCGGATGGAGGCCCCATCGCGCAGCGCGGTCAGATTGAACTTGCTGTTCCAATCCAGGAGCTCGCGTTCATAGGTCGCGAGCGCCGACAGCTGCGGAGAGGTGAGCCGGACATTGAACAGCTGCTGCGCGTGCCGCGCCAACTCGTCCATGCGCGGCATTATAGTCAAAAAAGAGACGTCCTTTTCGGACGTCTCTGATTGAGTTACTTCTTCTTGGGCGCCTCAATCGGCGCTGCGGCTGCCTTTGGCTTGCGGAGCTTGCGGAAGATCCAGCGCAGCAGCAGGAAGATCAGGACCAGCGGGATGGCGATGGTGATCAGCACCGGCAGGGTGTACAGGACGAAGTGGATCATGAAGTCCGTGAAGTCCTGCCAGAAGTAGATCAGGCTCTGGATGGCATCGCGGGCCACGCCCTCGGGTTTCCAGCCGCCGACCTCGATGGGCTTGAGGGTCTCCTCGGCGATGATGTTGACGCTGATGGCAGAGAGGGCAGCAGACTGCTCGGTATATTTGATCTGGCCGCGCAGCACTTCGATCTCGCTCTCGATCTGCTGGAGCTGCGCGTACACCGCGAGCACGTCCTCGGTGCGCTTGGCCTCCTTCATGATCGCTGTCAGCTGCTCTTCAGCGAGGAGCTTGGCCTTGAGGCGGGACTGGAGGTCTACGTACTGGTCCGTGACGTCCTGGCCGGACTGGCTCTCGTTCTGCACCTCGACCGCGTCTTTCTTGATCAGATCGAGGGCCGCGTTCAACTTCTCCTGCGGGACGCGTATGACGATCTGCGCCTGGGGCACCGGCTCTCCGTCGCGGGTGTAGGTCTCATAGGTGTTGGATGAGACGACGAAGCCGCCCATCGCATTGGCCATGTTCTGAATGGACGTGACTCGGGCAAGGACGTCCTTCACGACAATGGACAGATCGGCGTTGCGGATTACAAGGCGGTCGGCCGAAGAGGTCTGGTTGGCCACGTCCGACTTGGCCATCTCAGCCGGTGCGGCCGGCGCGACAGCCAGGGATTCCTGCATGGCAGGCGCGCCGCCCATGGCAATCATGGGCTCGGGCAGGGGCAGTGCGGATGGTTCACTACGCGGGGCTGCCAGCCGTGCGCAGGCCGCCAAGCCAAACATCGGGACAAGAAGTGCAAGCAAGATTCGGCGCTTCATCGGGTCCTCCTCCAAGCATTGAGTGTAAGGTGATCTGTCTTTCTGACGCCGTACCGCGAGAAAAGTTCCACGCCTCTCCGGCGCCTGACGGGGGCTACCAGCCTTCGTCAAGTCGCAGGGCGTGCCTGGGGGGCAGGCCGGCGTCGCGGATGCGCTTCTGGACGATCGCTATATCGTAGTCCACCCGGCGCGCCTCCCAGGTTCTTTCCTTGCTATCGAAGATCGCATAAGCGGCGCGGGGATCGCGGTCGCGCGGTTGGCCAACTGAACCGGGATTGACGATCGCGCGGCGCGTCATGGGTATGACCTGCGAGACGCGATTCGGCGAGGTGGTGACCCGGTCCTCGTCCTCGTCGAGCTCAAACATGCTCTGGACGTGCGAATGCCCCACGAAGCAGAACGGCGTGCGGAAGTGCGTGAAGTTGAGCCTAGCCGTGAGGGTGTTGAGGACATATTCCCACGTTGGATCGCGCGGGCTGCCGTGGGCCAAGGTCACCCCGTCGACCTCGTCGAGAGGGGCAAGGGAACGCAAGAAGTTCAGGTTATCGGGCGTGAGCACCTTCCCGGTCCATATCAATGAGGTGCGCGCGTCGCCGTTGAAGGCTTCGAGCTCCATCCGCTGGAGGATGGCAGCATCGTGGTTGCCGAAGATACAGCGCAGCCGTGGCAGTCCGCGCACCCGTTCGAGCACCTGGTTTGGGTCCGGGCCGTAGCCGACAAGGTCGCCGAGACACCAGGTCTCATCGACCGCGCCCGCATCCTGAAGGACGGCCTGCAAGGCTGCGTCGTTAGCGTGAATATCTGAGATGACAAGTACTCGCACTTTACTCCAGGAGGGCAGCCAGACGCTCGATGATGATCTCCGCAACCTCAGCCTTGGAGGCAAGGGGCAGAGCCTCAGCCTTGCCAGCGGCATCGATAATCGTGACGCGATTGGTGTCCGTGCCGAAGCCGGCATCTTGGTCCGATATATCGTTTGCCACGATCAGGTCAAGTCTCTTGGATTTGAGCTTCTCGGTGGCATTCTGCGCCAGATCGCGCGACTCGGCTGCAAAGCCGACGACGACGCGCGGCCGCTTGCCTTTGGCGACCGCCTTAAGCACATCGTCCGTAGCTTCGAGTTCGAGGTGCGGCACGCCGTCACGGGATTTGATCTTGTCGGAGGCGGCCTTCTTCGGACGGAAATCGGCCACGGCCGCGGCCATGATGAGGGCGTCAGCGCCGGCGCTGGCCTGTAGCACGGCATCGCGCATCTCCTCGGCGGTCTGGACGGGGACGAGGCGCGCTCCAATCGGAGGCGTCAGCGCACTGGGGGCGCTGATGAGGACCAGCTCTGCGCCTGCATCGATCGCCGCCTGGGCGAGGGCGTAGCCCTGTTTGCCGGAGGATCTGTTAGTCAGGACGCGCACCGGATCGAGCGGCTCCTGCGTGCCGCCGGCTGAGATCACGATCTTCCTGTCCGCGAGCTTGCCCTGTTTTCCGAGAACAAGACGGATGTGCCCGATGATCTCGGTCGGTTCCAGCATGCGTCCTCTGCCAGACAGGCCGGATGCAAGATGGCCGTCGGCAGGTCCGGCAATGGTTGCGCCGCGCTGGGCGAGCTTCGCCAGGTTTTCCTGCGTAGCGGGATGATCGAGCATGCCGCCGTCCATGGCGGGTGCAACGAGGAGCGGACAGCGCACCGCCAGGGCGGTGATAGTTAGAAGGTTATCTGCCAGGCCGTAGGCCAACTTGGCGATCGTGTTCGCTGTGCAAGGGGCGATCACGAGCAGCTGGGTGCTGTGTCCCAGACCGACGTGCAGCACGTGAGCCTCGCCGCCCCACAGGTCGGCCTCGGTGTAGGTTTGCCGCCCGGTGACGGACTGAAGCGTGAGCGGCGTGATGAACTTCTCTGCGGCGGGCGTCAGGATGACATCCACGAGCGCGCCCATCTGCGTAAGCTGTGAGGCCAGGTCAGCGGCTTTGAATGCAGCAATGGAACCCGTGATGCCGAGCAGAATACGTTTCCCCTGCAAGATGCTCATAGGCCGTCATTATACTGCGCGGTCGCCGCGGGGCTACAGCCCTCGTCGATGTCAGGCTCACAACGGAAAAGCAGGCTCCCGGCAATGATGCGGGAGCAGGCTATTTCCTGGTGAAGGTGCCCATCAACTCGCCTTGGGCGAGGATGTGGCCCTGCATGGCCTTGAGCAGTTGGTCTTTTCCCACGCCAGAGATACTCAACATCGTGTCCAGCGCGTACAGTTTAAAGAAGTAGCGGTGCGTCCCTCCGGGAGGACAAGGCCCCGTGTAGCCCGTCCGACCGCCGGTATTTGGCCCTTGCAGGCTTCCGTCAGTGAGCTCTGCATCCTTCGATGTGGCCTGCGGCAGTCCGACTGCAGACGAGGGAATGTTGTAGATGACCCAGTGCACATATGTGCCCATGGGCGCGTCGGGATCGTCCATGATCAGCGCGAACGATTTCGTCGCGGCCGGGGCCCCGCTCCATGCAAGCGGTGGCGAGATGCCTTTGCCGTCGCAAGAGTAGAGGACCGGAATGGGCTGTGCCTGGGCAAATGCCGTGGACGTGATCGAAAGGGTCATGGGAGCCTCCTGGACCTCCGCGGCCGGTGCGGATTGACCGGCGCATGAGGCCAAATTGAACGCCAACATGGCAAGAATGATTCTCTTCATCGCAAACCACCTGAGGATTCATCGCCAAATGGATCAGGTGTGCCATCACCTTGAGAGAGGAACATGCGAAGCCATTCGCCGCGGTCACTGGGGGAAATGCGCTGGATGACAAGGGGAGACATGTTCAACCTAGGGATCAGGGGCAAGCCGGCGGCGAATGAGGATGACAACCAGGATTATAGCTACTATCCAAAGGGCCACGACGATGGCCGCGCCCATGTAGCGCATTCTGCCGGAGGCGAGCTGTCCGTGCGCAGCGGCGCGCGCGTCGATCATCACCTGCGCGGGGATGAGTCTGAGGGCGAGCGCAATTCCGGCCGGGACGATCACCAGGTCATCGAGATAGCCCACCACGGGCACGAAGTCGGGTATGAGGTCGATCGGGCTGAGAGCATAGGCCACAACAAGCAGAATCAGGACCTTGGCGAACCATGGTGTTCGACCATCGAGCGCCGCAAGGTACAGGGCATAGGTCTCGGTCTTCAGAGCGTGGGCGCGGGATTTGAGCTGCTCAAGCATGGACCGATTATAAGGTCGCATGGCTGCAGAGACGGATGCTGTCCGCCATCACGAGGAAACGATTCGGAGCGCAAGGTTGCCAGCAGTTCGAGCAGAAAACCTCCGGGCTGCCCCAAAGCCTCGGAGGTTTGATCTGTCCTACCGTTTCCCCGCCTTCTTCCCAGATACGAGCTTTTTCTTCACTGCTTTCTTGGTGGGCTTGGCGGCGGATCTCTTTGCACCACCCTTCTTCTTTCCCTTCGCCGCTTTCTTTGCGGCAGCTTTCTTCTTCTCCGCCGCCGCCTTTAGCACGAAGCGGTCGACTGTCCAGCCCAGCGTGAGGGCAACGACCTCTTCGCCCGGCTTGACCTCAACGACCACGTCGCCCTTGGTGGCAGATCGCTTGCGGATAGCGGCCGCATCGAGGCGGGTGGACTTGGCGGCGCTCTTGGTGAGATGGATCGTGCCGACGTGATGCGGCTTTCCGCCACCGAGGCCGGCCAGCTTGACCTTGGCGGGCAAGCTCCAAACGCGCACTCCCTTGCCATAGCGTCCCTGAGGCGGGAACTCGGAGTGCTCCAAACGCTTGGCTTTCCCGTCCGAAGCCAAAAGGAAGATCTCACCCTCGCTCGGCAGGATCTCCATGCCGATGACCTCGTCTTTTTCCTCGAGCTTGATGCCGCTCACACCCGCGGCGACTGGCCCCATCGGCCGCACATCGTCTTCAGCAAAGCGGATCGCCATGCCTTCCGCGGTGGCGAGCAGGATGCTCTTCTTCTTGCCATCGGTGAGGCCTGTAGAGATCAGCACATCGCCTTCGTTGACCTTGAGCAGTGTGAACGTCTGTGCTGCCGGACCGGGGAGGTCACTGATGAGGGTCTTCTTGATCATTCCGTAGCGTGTGGCGGTGATAACGCACGTTCCCTCGGGATAGTCCGCGCGACGAGCGGGCAGCGTAAAAACCGCCGCCAATGTATCGGTCTCGGTCAACGGCGAGACCCGGTAGTACGGTGCTCCCCCGCCGAGTTTCTCTGATTGAGGGAGCAGTTGCACGGCAACGGCCGCGGCCTTGCCGAGTTTCGAGACGAAATAGATCGTATCGGCGGTGGTGGCCTTGACCAGCCAGCGCGGGGCATCGTTCCCCGAGGGGCGCGGCGGCTTGTCATCGGGCGTGCGGGCAACGAGGCCATCGGCGGTCACGCCGATCCAGACGAACTTCTTTGACGCAACATCCGCGGCGGTAAGAGCCCTGGCCGCCTTGGCGCCCTTCTGCAGACTGACGATCTCCGTGCGGCGGCGGTCGCCATAGGCGGCCTTTACCTTGGTGAGCTCGTCTGCGACCACGCCGCGCATGCGCTTGGGTGATTTGAGCAGGGCTTCGAGTTCCTTGATCAGCGCCGTCATTTCCCTGTACTCTGTATCGATCTTCTTGCGCTCGAGTGCAGCCAGTCTGCGAAGCTGCAGATCGAGGATGGCATTGGCCTGCTCCTGCGAGAGCTTGAAGCGCCTCATCAGGCGGGCGCGCGCCTGATCGACGTCCGGAGCATTCTTGATCAGGCTGATGACCTCGTCAAGGTGTTTGAGGGCAATCAGATAGCCCTCGAGGATGTGCGCGCGCTGCGTGGCCTTTTCCAGATCGAACTGGAGGCGACGCTTGACGACGGTCAGACGGTGCTCAACATAGACCCGCAGCGCCTGTTTGAGGGTAAGGGTACGCGGCTCGCCATCCACGAGCGCAATCATGTTGATGCCGAACGTGGTCTGCATCGGCGTGCGCTTGTAGAGCTCGCGCAGCACGACCTGCGTCTCAGCGGTCTTCGTCAGCTCGATAACGATGCGCATTCCGCGGCGATCGGACTCGTCGCGCAAGTCGGCCAGCCCCTCCAGGTGCCCCTCGCGGGCGAGTTCGGCGATGCGCTCGATAAGGCTGGATTTGTTGACCATGTAGGGCAGCTCGGTGACGATGATGCGGTTCTTGCCGCCTTTCATTTCCTCGGTATGGGTCCTGGCCTGCACGGTCACGCGGCCGCGGCCGGAGCCATAGGCGGCTTCGAGGCCCTCTTCACCCACCTCCTGCAGGATCACGCCGCCGGTGGGGAAGTCCGGACCCTGTACGAACTCCATGAGGTGCTCGACGTCAATATCGTCAAGCTTCTCCCAGTGAGTGAGCATGTAGACCAGGGCGTCCACGATCTCGCCGAGGTTGTGGGGCGGGATGGAGGTGGCCATGCCGACGGCGATGCCTGTGGCGCCGTTGACCAGCAGATTCGGTATGGCCGCGGGGAGCACACTCGGCTCAGTGAGTGTGTCATCGAAGTTGGGTCCGAAATCGACAGTGTTCTTGTTGAGGTCCGCCAGGATATCCAGGGCGGGAGGCGCCAGGCGCGCTTCGGTGTAGCGCATGGCGGCCGGAGGATCGCCATCGACGGAGCCGAAATTCCCCTGCCCATCCACGAGCATCGCACGCATGGAGAAGTCCTGCGCCATGCGGGCCATGGCTTCGTAGACGGCGGCATCGCCGTGCGGATGGTACTTGCCGAGCACCTCGCCGACGATACGAGCCGATTTCTTATAAGTAGAGTCGGCGCGGATGCCCATGTCGTACATCGCGTACAAGATGCGGCGCTGTACGGGCTTGAGTCCGTCGCGAGCATCCGGCAGGGCGCGCGCCACGATGACCGACATGGCGTAGTCGAGATAGGCTTGTTGCATCTCACGGTCGATATCTATCTTGCGGACAAGGCCGAGTTCCATGGATATCCTTCTTGTTGGACAAAAAGGGCGCGAGGTTCGCGTGCTGCAGTAGCTTCCGGGAAAACCGCCCTTGATGTGGTTGGATGAATAGATGTTCTAAATGCGGGGCATATATTACGGGCAACGACGCGCGGCGTCAAGCCCGGCTGCGGAAGCCGGCGCCAGATTGCCAGTTGACTTTTCAATCGGAAAGGGTATAATGTAATTAACTCCATGTAAGTAATTGTTACATCGTGTAAATATTCAATCGCGAAGAGCAGCCCGGAACCATGATCCAACAGCGCACCATCACGGCAGCCGAAATGCGTGGTATCAACCGCTCGGCCGTGCTGGAAATCATCCGGCGGGAAGGTCCGATCTCGCGGACGACAATCGCCCGGCGGCTGGAGATCAGTCTGCCCACGGTGATGCGGATCGCGGAGGCGCTGATCGAAGAAGGATTCGTGCGGCTGCACGGAGAGACCGAGTGGAGCGGAGGTCGCCGCCGGCCTCTCCTGGAATTCAACGCGGATGGATACGTGGTGCTCGGCGTCGACATGGGCGGCACAAAATTGTATGGGGCGATCTCTGAGATTGGCGGCAACATCATCGCTGAGGCTGTGCGGGAACGCGAGGGGGCCTCTGGCGAGGAATGCTATGAGCTCCTGGTCCGTCTGATCGATGAATTGCTGGGCCATCCGGGACTGCGCGGACGCCACGTACGAGGGATCGGGGTGGGGGCTCCGGGGATCACACATCACCGCGAGGGAGTGGTGAAGTGGGCCTACGCCTTGAACTGGAAGGACTTTCCACTGAAAGCCAGGCTGCATAAGCGTTACCGACTGCCGATCACGGTGGACAACGATGTCAACCTGGCTGCCCTGGGGGAATTGTGGTTCGGCGTTGGCCAAAACACCCAGAACATGATCCTGATCACGATCGGGGCCGGCATTGGTGCAGGCATCATTATTGACGGAACGCTATATCGGGGTTCCAACGAGGCCTCGGGCGAGATCGGTCACATGATCCCCGGCCGCGAGTTCCTGGGTCGAAGCTACGTTGATTTTGGTGTGCTCGAAAGCATCGCCTCGGCGACGGGTATTCTACAGGCCGCTCATAAGGCACAGCCTGGAGCAGCGGATCTGTCCCTCGACGACGTCTTTAGCGCGGCCCGACAGGGTACCCGCTGGGCGCGGGGGATCATTGATGAGGCCGCCGATTACCTGGCCATTGGCATCGCGAGTCTGGCCGTGTTGTTTGATCCCGAGCTGATCGTGCTGGGTGGTCCGATGACGCCCTACGCAGACATGCTGGCGGAGTCGATCCTGAGGCGCCTGCAGGGGACGATACCCTCCCCGCCCAAGCTGGAGGTCTCGAATCTCAGCCTGCGGGCGACTGTAATGGGCGCTGTTGTGACGGTGCTGCACAACACTTCGAACTTCTACGTTGTGCACAAGCTTTCCTGACAAGGAGGTGCCAAACACGAAAATCCCGAAGGGCAGCAGAACCACAAGCGGTCTTGAAACTAGATGAAGGAGAAGAAACAATGCATTACATACATAAGATCAGTCTGCTGGTCATGGCGGTGGTGTTCGTCGTTGCAAGCGTCGGCTGCGCCCCCAAACCGGCGGCCGGCCCCGTGACGATCCACGTACTGACGATGGACCAGGCGGGTCTGAAGCCTGCCGATATCGATCAGATCGCCCGTGAGTTCGAGGCCAAGAATCCGGACATCAAGGTCTCGATGGAATACGTGGCGTACGACAATGTCCACGACAAGATCGTGACCGGCATGGCCGCCAAGCCGCCGGCGTACGATGCCGCCATGATCGACGTCATCTGGCCGGACGAGTTCATCAAAGCCGGATATCTGTTGGACGTGACCAACCGCGTCACCCCGGATATGAAGTCCGGCATGTTCCCTGCCGCCTGGAACGGCGTCACTCGGAACGGCAAGGTCTATGGCATGCCCTGGCTGATGGACGTCAAGTACTTCATGTACAACAAGGATATGCTGCAGAAAGCGGGCATCGCGGCGCCGCCCACAACCTGGGAAGAACTTGTCGACCAGGCCCAAATCCTCAAGGACAAGGGCATTGTAGAATTCCCGGTCATCTGGTCGTGGAATCAGAAGGAAGGCGTCGTGTGTGATTTCACCGTGCTGCTGTTCGGCAACGGCGGTGCGTTCCTGGATGCCAGCGGCAAACCCGTGTTCAATGATGACAAGGGCGTCCAGATGCTTACCTGGATGAAGAAGACCATTGATGACGGTCTGACCAATCCGAGCTCGGTGGCTTCGGATGAGAATGCGGTCGAGGCTGATTTCCTGGCGGGCAAGAGCGCCTTTGCCGTGAACTGGCTGTTCCAGTACAGCGACTCGAACGATGCCTCGAAGTCGCAGATCGTTGGACAGGCAGCTTTCGCGCCGATGCCGGTGTTCAAGGCCGGCGCGGATGCGGGCATCAAGGGCTCGAGCGTGGATGGTTCGAGCTCGTTTGCGATCATGGCGACCAGCCCCTATGCGGATCAAACCTGGAAATTCCTGACGTACCTGGCAAGCAACGAGGTCCAGACGAAGTACTCGGCCGCAATGCTGCCGGTCTGGCAGACGGATTTCCAGGGTGAGGCCCTCAAGGCGCTGGAAGGGGCCACGGCCACGAATCCAGTGACGGTCCCGGCCTTCCTGGCGCAGTTCCCGTATGCCAACGAGCGCCCCACGGTCGCCTACTACAATGAGGCTTCTGCTGCGCTGCAACTCGCCATTCAGGAAGCATTGACGGGTGTAAAGTCTCCGAAAGATGCCCTGGATGCCGCGGCTGCAAAGTGGACTGAGCTTGGCAAGTAGGCATCCAAAAGAGGTATAAGAGGGTGGACTTGCGGTTCCCCGCAAGTCCACCCTCCATTATTCCGTCATGGCAAGGACCTCAACTCCCCTTCCTAGGGCCCGGCTTTCTCTTCGGCAACAGGATGCGCGCAGCGCATGGTTCCTGCTGGCACCCAGCCTGCTGGTGATGCTTGGCATCACGCTATGGCCCGTGTTATCAACGTTCATCCTGAGCTTCTTCAACGCACCGACCGGAATCAACCAGACACGAACGTTTGTGGGTTTAGCCAACTACCTGGAGATGCTGGGGGATCAGACGTTTTGGGAGACGATCTGGCGGACGCTGTATTTCACCGCGGTCTCGGTGGGTCTGGAGCTGGCCATGGGGCTGGGGATTGCGCAGTTGATCCACTCGCGGCCATGGGGCTGGCAATTCCTTCGTATCAGTCTGATCATCCCGTGGGCGGTCCCGACCGTCGTCAATGGCGCGATGTGGCGCTGGATCTACAACGCCGACTTTGGCGCCCTGAATGGATTGCTGATGGCACTGGGACTGATCCAGCACTATGTGCCCTGGCTGAGCCTGACGAGCATGGCCATGAATCTGGTGATCATCGCGGACGTGTGGCATACCATGCCCTTTGTGGCACTCGTGCTGCAAGCCGCGCTGGCGACCCTGCCCGAGGATCTCGAGGAGGCGGCCGCCGTGGACGGGGCAAATGCCTGGCAGCGATTCTGGCAGATTCGGTTGCCCTTGTTGCGGCCCGCGCTGCTGGTGGCGCTCATTGTGCGGACGGTGGACGCTTTCCGCGTCTTTGACATCGTGTATATCATCACTGCCGGCGGCCCGGCCTACAAGACCCTGACGATCACCTATTTGACCTATTTGCACTCATTTTCGTTCGGCCGACAGGGAACGGGCGCGGCGCTGTCCTTCCTGATCTCGCTGGTGACGCTTGTGCTGGCCTTCATCTACATCCGCCTGCTGTATCGACCGGAGGAGACCCAATAATGCGCAGCCGCAAAGTCCTTCGAAAGCTAATGCTGTTCCTGATCACTCTGCCGGTGCTCTTCTTCATCTTCTTTCCGATCCTGTGGCTGCTCAGCGCCAGCCTATCGACACAGGTGGAATTGTTCACGGTGCCGCTCCACTGGATACCACAGCATCCAACCTTTCAGAACTACATCGATATCTTCTTTCCCAGTCAGGCGGCGTCCTCGGTGCCGCGCACGTTCGCGGTGGCATTATTGAATTCGTTCAAGATCGCCTCTGCGGTAACGATCATCTGCATCTTCATTGGCAGTCTGGCAGCCTACGCGCTGGTGCGCATTCCGTTTGGGATGAACCGCGGCATTCAACTGAGCATCATCGCCACGCGTATGATCCCCGAAGTATCGCTGATCCTGCCGCTTTTCATCATCGCCTCCAGTCTGCGGCTGATCAACAAGCCGATCGTGCTGGTCGCGACCTACATGAGCTTTGCGCTGCCGTATGCGATCTGGCTGATGGCGGCGTATTTTCAAACAGTGCCGGTGGAACTGGAGGATGCCGCTCGCCTGGACGGATGCTCACGCCTAGGAATCCTGTTCCGCGTCGTGATGCCAATATCCGTGCCCGGGCTGGTTTCGACCGCAATGTTCGTCTTCCTGCTGGCCTGGGATGAATTCTTCTATGCGTTGATCTTCACCAGCACTTTGGCTGCCAAGACGGTCCCGGTCGCCATTGCCGAATTCGTCGGGCGCTACGTGGCGAACGTCAACGGCATGATGGCGGGCGGCATCCTCGCCGCCATCCCTCCGGTGCTTGTTGCCCTGATCTTTCAGCGCTACATCGTAAGCGGCATGACGGCAGGGGCGGTAAAGGGATAGGGAAGCCCAGGAAGCCGGGCGCGGCGAGGGGGAGGCACGCGACGCGGTCCTTCTGCGCGCCGAGAGTTGCCCATGCCGGCAATCCATGTTGCAAGAGCAGACCATATGCTGGGGGCAACGAGGCGTGGCGTCAAACCCGCGGGCGACTGATAGGGGAGGTGTTCAAGCAGTCGCCACTGCAATCTCGCGAGTGCAGCCCTGATTTCTCAGGGCTGCACTCGTCAGGGCACTGGATACGACGATGCCGCTTGGTCCGATCTCGACGCGGAGAAATATGGTCTAGTCTTTGTCGCCGTCCAGCAAGTAGGGGACATCTGTGATCACGATGCCGGTTTCGAAGGGCAGCGCCAGGCGCAGAAGGACAGCCATCTGCGTGCGCATCAAGTTGGACCACCAGCGCGGGCGAATGGACTGCGGAACCACAACCGTAATGACCTCGTTGTACTGCCTGAGTGCCAACATGCCCTGAATGTATTGCAGAAGGGGCTCCAGAACCATCTTGTGCGGTGATTCGAGGTCGACCAGCCGGATGCCCTCTCCCCAAGCGGGCCACTGCTTGTGCAATGTCTCGGTCTCTGCGCGGTCCATCGACACGTGCACCGCCGTCACATCGCTGGATAAAGACCGCGCGTAGCGCAGCGCGGTCAGCGATCCCTGATGGATGCCGGTGACCGGAACGATAATGCGGTGACGCACCACTGGCGGCGGCAGGTGGTAGTGGCCGGCGGCAAACGCGCCAAAGGAGCCTTCGCTGGCCGTCGGAGGTACACCATGACTTGGGATGCCAGCCGCGGCAACCGATGCGCTGTACAGGTTGGCGGGCGCGAACTGTGAAATGGGCATGCTTCCACCTCCGGCAAGGGCCGCGGCAAAGCGCCCCGGCGACAAGCGGCCCACACCGAATAGTTCGAGAAGACTCGATATTCCGATCATCAGTCGAAAACGATACTCCTGCATCTTGAAAGCCTGCCATTTTACGATGGAGGCCATTCCGCCCTCCACGCGGGCTTTGTCGTGGACGATACGGTTCACCTGTCGCGCCTCACGGTAGCCGGCGGGCGACAGCAGGACGAGATGCGCGAGGAGGGCCAACGAGCTGAAGGATACGAGCGCCATCCAACCGCCTTCATGCCATTTGCCGGTCAGCTGCCCGAGAAAGACCACGCCGGCCAGCGCGGCGGCGAACGTGGCGCCTGCTGCGCCGAGGGTTCGTGCCCGTCCCTCGTAGTGCTGCAGCATGTGCTGCCGGACCGCAAGGCCCATGACCATGATCGGCATGAACACGCCGACACCGTAGAATGGCACGGCGACAGTTGTCGCGCCGCGCACCAAAAGCATGATCAGGATCGAGATGGCGAAGGTGATCGTGACGGAACGCGTGAACGTGCCGCGCTTGTCGCGGAAAATGATGACCTCGGGGATCTCACCGATGGCGACATCCCGCCACTCCGTAGCCTGGGCGTCCTGAAATGCAGTCATGGAAGCGGCGGCCAGGAGGGCGACCGCCAGGATTTGATAGGTCCAAAACAAGATCGTGCCGCCAGGAATTTCCGAGAAACCGATGAATGCGAGATTGCCGACCAATGTGCGCCCGAAGGTGCCGTCAAACATGTTGAAGCGGATCGAAAAGAAGGTGAGGAAGAAGGTGGTGATCCCACCATAGAACAGGAACGACGTCTGGACGAAACGCCCGATTCCGACCTTTCCGCTGTAGAACTCCCACAGGCGGCGCAAGTGCGGAAGGTGCTTCTTGCCCCACTGCACAATCCCGGCGTCTTCCTCGATCACGAACTGGATGCCGTTGGACATGGCCTCCAGGCCCGTCAGCGCCACCATCCCTTTCATTGATGCAGTAAGCAGATGCAAAAGGGCCTGTCCCAACGTGGCTGTCTGCGTATGTTCGACGGGCGCGGCTGCCACGCCCCTCATGTGCGCAATGATCAACCCGATCAGCATGCAGACGGTGAGGAAGCCAAATATGGTGAGCAGCGAGAAGACCACACGTGAGGAGTCGCCGCGGCCGCGAATTGTGAGATACCAGGTGATGGCGGCCAGGGAGGCTCCGATGGCGAAGTGCCAGATCCAGTGCGCGTCGTAGGCATTCAGGATGGAAAGCAGCTGGTCCGCGCCTGAGAGGGCCGACACCACGATGGTGAGCACGTAGTCCTGGATGAGCGTGACGGCAACGATCAGGCTGAGCGTGGGCCACAGATAACGCATGGAGGCAGTGTAGGACCCGCCGCCTTCATTGAAGACCCCCAGGGAATACATGTACAGGAAGCCAAAAACGAAGTTGGCAAAGGCGATGACGGTCGCCGCCACATAGGCATACTTCTGCAGGTCATAGGGGTGAAGCGAGCTCATCAACTCGCCCGTGGCATAGTAGTAGGAGGTAAAGTAGTCGACGCCGAAGAGCGCCAGGGCTGCAAGCAAACCGATCTGGCCCGCGCCATGCTTCTGCACGTGGTCCGACTTGTCGCGCGGCGATACTCTGATGGCAATGAGAATGATGATGACAAGCAGAACTACGGACAGCATGCTGATGTCTCCGAAGGCTGTGGGGCCAAAGTGGAGCGTTTGATCAGGGCAAAAGGGCGTTACAAAGCCAGATCATTCCGACTTCCACGGGCAACGAAAGCAGTAACAGCAGGGTCTTTGCGGCCTCGTCCGTGGAGCGGGTGAGCGTGATCTGAAGTCCCAGGAAACCCAGGATCACAGCCAACGAAGCAAGCCAAGGCGCAAGGCGGTGACCAATCCCTTTGGCAGGTTCATCCTCGGTCTCCGGATCAAGGAACACATAGACCGGCATTCGGAAGGCGGCAGACAGGATATCGTGCAAAGGGCGTCCGGAAGCCCGGGAGTCCGTTTCGATACAGCACGCCAGCAAGTCATCGTCGCTCACATGCGCAGAGAGTGCTTGCAGCCAGCCCTGGCCGCGTTCGAGCCTGATGTCCACCGCCGTCCCTGCATTGCGGATGAAGGCGGCGAGCAGAGCCAGCGCGCGGCGCAGCTCTGCCTCATGGACGGGGTAAGGACAAATGCCGAGCAGCATGACCTCGCGGTCGCCGGCCGCTCTCAGGATGCGACGGGCCAGAAACGCTGGCTCGACGACCCCCGGCAGCACGACCACCAGTCTGCCAGTGGAAGAGGGAGGTGAGGAAGGCGTTGGTGCCATGATGGGCACATCACGAACTTCGATCTGAGAATTGGTTGTGTTCATGGGCCAGACTCCTGCCCTCATGTTATCTAGTGACCATAAAACGGCGACAAAGAATCCGACCAGTTCCATAAAGCACAAATAAAGAAGCCCCTCGAGGGGGCTTCTTGTTTCCTGAGTGCGCCGCGATGATGTCTGAAAATCCGTGAGCTACGGCCGCCTCATCAGGGGGCACGCGGGACTACGGGACCGCAGGGGCTCACCCTGGTCCTGCTCTGTCGTCCTGCGCTTCCGTGATGAACCGATAGCCGATGCCGGGCTCCGTGATGATGTGCTGGGGCTCATCCGGGTTCGGCTCCAATTTCTTTCGCAGTTGGCCTATATAGACGCGCAGATACTCGGTGTGGTCGGCGTCGGCGGGGCTCCATACGTGTGTCAGGATGCTCTGATGTGTAAGAATCCGGCCTCGATTGGATACGAGGTAGGCGAGCAAGTTGAATTCAGTGGCGGTGAGCTTCACGGGTTTGCCGTCGCGCGTGACCGTGTGCCAAGCCAGATCAATCACCAGCTTGCCGGCCTTGACCGCAGAAGTCTGATCGTCGCGACCCGGCTTCGCATGACGCAGCGCGACGCGCACACGGGCCAGAAGTTCTTCAATGCCAAAGGGCTTTGTCAGGTAATCGTCGGCACCTTTGTCGAGGGCTGCCACCTTTTCCCGCTCAGTTTCACGGACGGAGAGGATGATGATGGGGACTTGCGTCCACTCGCGCAGCCGGGCGCAGACCTCGATGCCATCCATGTCGGGCAACCCCAGATCGAGGATGATCAAGTCCGGGGCGCTGGCCGCAGCCAACGTAAGCCCTTCTTTGCCGCGATTTGCGGCGGATACCTGGAAGCCCTTCTCTGTGAGTATTGTCCGCAGCGCGCGCAGGATCTGCGGCTCATCGTCGATCACGAGGATATGCGGCGCATTCATGGGGCCTCGTGGGCGGCCGGGAGTTCAGGCTGGGGCATCCCATCCATCCGTAGCGGGAGAGTGAAGTTGAAAGCAAAGCCATCCGGCCGATTCTCGGCCCAGATGGTCCCACCATGCGCCTCGATGACGCCCTTGCAGATGGACAGACCCAGTCCGGTGCCCGTGACGCGGTCTGCGGCGGTCATCCGATAGAACTTGTCGAAGATGCCCTGCAAGTGCTCGGTGGGCACAGGCGGACCCTGATTGCTGACCTCTATCAGCACAGTGGCGTCGTCCCGCGCCTTCGCGCGCACGCGCACCGGTGTATCGGGCGGGGCGAATCTAAGACTGTTGCTGAGCAGGTTGGTAAAGACCTGTCCCATCAGCACAAAATCGACCGGGACAAGAGGCAGATCCTCCGGGATGTCGATCACGAGGCGATGACCCTCCGAGAGATGCCGCATGCGGGCCAGGACACTCTGCACGATCTCCGCCAGCACATTCCATGTGCGCTGTGGATGCAGCGCGCCCGACTCGATGCGCGACATATCCAGCAAATTGCCGACCAGCATGTTCAGGTGATCGGCCTCATCGTCGATGGCGGCCAACAATTCCGCCCGCGCCGGAGATTCCCAGCCGATCTCCCCGGAGCGAAGGCTCGAGGCGGCCGCCTTGATGGTCGCAAGCGGAGTGCGAAGATCATGCGAAACAGACGAAAGGAGCGAGGACTTGAAGCGATCGCTCTCCTCGAGCAGCCTTGCCCGGGACTCAGCCTGTGCCAGCGCAGCGCGCTCAAGGGCCAGGGCGCCCTGGCTGGCAAAGGTCCTGACCAGTCTTTTTTCTGCGGATGACATGACGGGCAGCGTGCGCCAGGACTGGATCTCTCCGATCACTCCCCTTACAGCCGGCATGGGCACCACAAGCTCAGGCGGACGAGAGGGACGAGGCGTGCCCGGTGGCAGCCGCGCGGCCACCGAATCTGGGTCTGAGAGTGTGATCTCCAGGTGCTCACAGGGAAAGGCCATGAATAGTTGTTCGCCCAAGATGCGGGTGATCTGTCCGCTATCATGTAGACCGGCCAGCCCGGTGCTGAGTTCATACAGTTGGGTCGTTTCCCGCTCGCGTGCGGTGGCAGCCTCTACGCCGGCCTTGGCGCGCCCAACCAGCTGGCTGATCACAACGGCGACGATCAGGAAAACCAGCAGGATAACCAGATCGCCGGGACGATGGACAGCGAAGGTATGGTAGGGCTGGATGAAGAGGTAATTGAATTCGAGAAAGGCGGAGAGGGCTGCGGTGATCCCGGCACCAAGTCCCCAAGTCGACGTGCTGATCCCGACCGGTATCAGGAGCAGAAGGGCGATGAGCGTCGTATCAAGGATATCGCGAATGACGAAGAGGGCGGCGGTGATCACCGCGGTCAAGCCGAGCGCAAGTACGTAGCCAACTATGCGGTTGTAGGCCGCTGATCCGCGCATTCACGAGTGAATCCATTATACCGTCCGGGCTGCAGGCCGAGTTTCCGTTGGACCTGGGCGGCGACTGAGGATGTTCAAGCGGGCTCAACTTTATGTGGGGGAGGGACCGTTGGGAGGCGTAGCGAGGTATGAGGTTCGTTGGAGAACTGCCTCAGGAAGCCATCACTGCGCCGTGCTGCCGCCGTCGACCAAAAGAAGATGCCCGGTGATGAAGGACGATTCGTCCGAGGCGAGGAACAACACTGCCCGGGCGATCTCCTCCGGCCGGCCGTAGCGGCCCAGGGGTATGTGCTCAGCGGATTCCTTGAGCGCCTCTGCCATTGTGACAGGCCCGGATCCCTCAAAGTAGCCCTCCTCCAACCATCTCTCGACGATGGTGTCTCCGGGGCACACAGCATTGACACGAATGTTCTCGCGGGCATGATCCATCGCCATGGCCTTTGTCATCAGGCCCACGGCGCCTTTGCTGGTGATATAGGGGAAGGCGTCCTGTGCCGCCACCACGGACCAATCCGAGCCGTTGTTGACGATCACGCCGCCGCCCTGTTTCTTCATGTGGGGAATCACCAGCTTGCTCATGTGCCACACGGCGGTCACATTGACAGCCAGTGTCTGGTCCCAGACCTCGTCGGTCGTGGTCTCGGCGGTGCCACTGGTGACTATGCCGGCGTTGTTGAAGAGGATATCGATGCGGCCGAATTCCTTGAGGGCGTTCTCGACGACGCGCTGGCAATCTGCAAACCTGGTGTGATCGGCTTCGACGTAGACGCAGCGCGTACCCTTTCCGACCAGCTCCTGCTCCAGGGCCCTGCCCAACTCTGCACGCCGGCCCGTGAGAACGAGCGAAGCTCCTTCCTCCGCAAACAACAGAGCCGTGGCCCTGCCTATGCCTGAGGTCGCGCCGGTGATGATGGCCGTCTTGCCGGCAAGCCTTCCAGTCATGTCTTCACCCTCCATTCAAGCTGCCGGGGATGAACACTGCAGCCCCCGAGGCGGCTTGTCAAAGCGCGAACAATACAATGGCGACGAGAGCCGCGCCGATCCCGAGCCACTGCATCCGTGAAAGGCGTTCCTTCAGGAAAAATTGCGCGAGGATAATAGTGGCGCCCGGGAAGAGCGAGCTCAGCACAGCTGAAACATCCAGGCGGCCCATTTGTCCGGCAAGGATGTAGAAAGCGTTGCCGCCGATATCGAGGATGCCGTTCAAGGCAATGAACGGCCAGACGTTGCGGGGCACATGATACGAATCGCGACGAAGCAACATGAATAGGGCGATTACCGCAAGTCCGGCCCCGCGCGAAGCCACCATGGGCCACAAGGTGCTCTCGCGTGCGGCCGAATGCATCAGGACAAAATAGCATCCAAATCCCACGCCTGCAAAGAGCGGCAAGCGCAGATCGGCCAGGTGCGCAAGGATATGCCGCGGTTCTTCGTGGTTCCGCGAGACCAACCAGACCGCAGAGAGCGCAAAGGCAAATCCCATCAGGACAGATCCCTCGGGGATTCCTTCAGAGAACGAACCGATGATGACCGGCAGGAGGGCGGCCGTCAGTGCCGAGACCGGCGCGGCAATACTCATGGTGCCGGTCGCCAACGCGTGGTACAGAAGCACAAGCCCAAGCGTGCCCAGCGCGCCGGCCATGGCGGCTTGTATCCAGGACATCGTATCCGGTATGGCTTCGCCGACTGCCAGCGCCACGGGCACGAGTATCAGCATGCCCACGACCTCTCCGAACAACACCACCCGGAAGGCACCGGTCTTGCGGCTGGCGATGCCTCCGGCGAAATCTCCCGCGCCCCAAATGAGGGCAGACATGAGACCATAGAAGATCGATATCAAGCTAGTGTCCCCTCCGCAGGCGTCTCTTGAAGAACGCATCGCGTACGCGGTCGGGGAGGCGCTGGACGAGGCGTGTGAGCGCCGAATCTGTCCCCACGATGTACCGCGTGCGCGGCCGACTGGATATGAGCGCGTGCTCAACGGCCCTGGCAACGTGCTGCGCTGGAATGCCATGCGGCCTGAGGCTCGCGTCGACGGCATTGATGGATGCGGCGTACAGCGCCAGGATCTCCTTCGGCGCCCGTTCGCGTATCCGGGCGACGGTGTCCTTCCCCTTGGTCCAAATGGGCGTGTCAATGGCGCCCGGCTGTATCACCGAGACCTTGATGTCCCAGGGATCAAGTTCAACTCGCAGGGCGTCCGACAACGCCTCCAATGCCCACTTGCTGGTGGTGTACGGGCTGAGGAAAGGCGAAGCCACCATGCCGCTGTTGGAACTCATATTGACAACCCGTCCATGCCCGGCGCGCAGCAGCGGAAGGAACGACTGCGTCACAGCGATCAAGCCGAAGAAATTGACCTCGAATGCGCGGCGCAGTTCGTCCAAGTCGAGCAATTCGACCGGTCCCCCGTATGCGATGCCGGCGTTGTTGACAAGGCCGGACAACCCCGCTGCATTAACTGATCGCTCAACAGCGGCATGCGCCTCGCGAATAGACCGGGGATCGGTTACATCCAGGAAGATCGGCATCAACCTCTCGGATGCCTCACGGCGTAGGGACTCGGCGTCCACCCCTGTGCGCACGCCGGCGAAGACGCGCCATCCCAGTGCATCCATGTGCAGTGCACAGGCGCGCCCGATGCCAGTCGAGGCGCCCGTGATCACTACAGATTTCTCGTTCAGCATCAGGCTTTCCCCGCCGCCCTTGCCCGCTCGAGGACCTTCTCTGCATTCTTGACCAATGGCAGGTCGATCATCCTGCCATCCAGGGCAAAGGCTCCTTTGCCCTCCTTCTTGCTGGCCTCAAACCCATCGACCACGCGGTGGGCATACGCAATGGCCTCGTCGCTCGGTGTGAATGCAGACTGGACCGGCTCGACCTGTGCCGGGTGGATGATCTGCTTGCCGGTGAATCCCAAACCCGCGCCGAATTCCGCCTCACGGCGCAGCGTGCCCAGGTCCTTGAAATCGATGGCAACCATGTCGATCGCCTGCAAGCCATAGGCGGCCGCGGCCGTCAGAACTGACAGGCGAACATGCAGCAACTCGATGGCTTCCGGGGTGCGCGTCGCTCCCACTGAGGCAGCGAAGTCCTCTCCGCCGAAGATGAGCGCATCGAGGCGTGGATGCGAGGCAATCTCCCTCAGATTCAAGATACCTTTGGGGGTTTCCACGTCCACCAGCAAGCGGATGGAGTTGACCGGCCAGCCGTTCCCAAGTTCGGCGGCCTCGATCAATTCGCTGGCCCACTGGATCTGCCGGAGTTCCTCCAGCTTGGGGATGACGATCCCATCCGGGTGCAGGGGCAGCACGGCCTGAAGGTCGTCCTTTTCGAAACCCGAACCGACGCCGTTGATGCGCGCCAGTTTCTCGGAGTCGCCGAAGTTCACTTCCTGCAGTGCCCTGGCAATGGTCGTGCGCGCCTGGGGCTTGCGGCTGACGGCAACGCCGTCCTCCATGTCCATGCAGATACAGTCTACGCTCAAAGAGGCCGCCTTGTCGATCTTGTGGCGGTCGTCTCCCGGGACATAAAGCAATGCGCGTCGCGAATGCATATATTCCCTCGCCAGTTGCTGATGGGCACTGGGCGCCGGTCTCAGCTTGATCGCTTCACGCGATTGAGCACCGTCTTGACGGCCAGATCCTCGGCGCCCTCGGGATGGATGTTGTAGGCGGTGATGCTGAGGTGGTCGGGATCAACGAGTTCGACCTCGGTGCGCCAGCCCCAGTCGGGGCCGCCATCCGGATCCGGATAGCTTCCCAGCACAGAGAACCCCTTCTCTTTGGCCTGTCCAACGCAGTACATGATGGCCGTGTTGTTGTGGTAGCTGTCCACCCAGCTGGCCTGGTACTGGTCCAAGGACGTGTCATAGCCGAAGGTGAACATGCCGTGCTGGGGCTCGCCGTCGATGGATGATTGATAGAGATAGATGATGAAACGACCATCGAGTATGAGCTGGATGCTGCCCTGGGTCCTCGATTCGCTCGGCGCACCGTTGGGTTCCGGCCATGTGCGCGTCGTCCCGGCCCAGCCTCCGACGAGATGGGCGAGGAAATGATGGGGACTGCCTTTGGGATGGGTTGCGGGGAATGACATGGTTCACCAGGGCAGATGATAACACTTCAAGTGGACCGGGATGCAGGTGAAGCTGCGTTCCCTGCGGGACTAGACGCTCAAGCCGAGGGACGTTTACCTCTGGCCCTTGCAGTAGACTGACATCGCGAGTTGCGGCACGCATTCAGCACAGATGCGAAGGGGCATCCTTGGGAGGATGCCCCTTCGCTGGCTTGTGTGCAATGGAACGGGGTCTACGGCTCCTCAGAGAACTCGGGCGGATAGACAATTTCCCCGGAAATCCCGTCGAGCGCCCTGGGTTTCAGTTCGCAGACCATGAAAGCCTCATCAGGTGTTTCGAAGGGAAGCCTCAGTCCTTGGGCGCCTGCGGGGGTGAAGCCAAACCGCGGATAGTAGTTCGGGTGCCCAACGAGGACCACCACCGAATGCCCAAGTTCCCGACATTTCTCAAGACCTGCCCGAACAAGGAGTGACCCGATGCCCTGGTTCTGGTGGACAGGCAGCACCGCCATGGGCGCCAGCGAGATGACCGGGATCCGTTCTGAGTCCCGAGCGATGTGGACAATACTTAAGAGGATGTGGCCTACGACCCGTCCATCCAGGACCGCGACCAGCGAGAGTTCTGGAATGAACGCTGAAGTCTTGCGAAGGTTCTCAACCAGGCGGGCCTCAGTCTCGCCGTCAAAGACCGCGAGGTTCACCTCAGTGATCGCTTCATAGTCGTCGGTTTGTTCCGGGCGGATCGTCAGCATATTTGCCTGCCACATGCGTGCCTGCCTTAGAGGTTGAGGCAGGCCTCGGCGGCCAGCCAGAACAGGTTCTCACGCACGTCGCTCTGTGATGCCCAGCTGCGGTGGTCCCATTCGTCGCCGCTCAAGTCATCGCCGCCGTAGAGGACCTGGCCCAGCACCACGTTCCTGAATTCGGCAACCGCCATAAGAGCGGCAGCCTCCATTTCCACGGTCACACAGCCTTCCTGCCTGCGAAGCGCCACCTTGGCGCGAGTTTCTCGATAGGGTGCGTCGGTTGTCCATGTCTTGGCGGCCAGATAAGGCAGGCCTCGCGCCTTCAATGCGGTCTCGAGCGTGGAGACCGCGATCGGATTCGCCTTCACCTCCCGGGCAGCAGGAAGGTAATGATAGGAAACCCCTTCATCCCGGACAGCGCTTGAGACCACGATCAAGTGCCCGACTGCAATGCCCTTCTCGAGGACGCCGCAGCTTCCGCAGACGATGAACTTGCGACAGCCCAGGGCGATTACCTCTTCCAGTATTCCAGCACCCACGGGGGCACCAACGCCGGGATGAATGAACGCCAGCCGCCTGCCCTTGTGCGAGATCTCGTGGAGATGGTGTGGGCCGTCTTCCCATTGAATTGTTTCGACTGTGGTGGCTTGCTTCTCAGCAGCGACCCTATCGATCACTTCCTTGAAGAAACTGACGAGGCAGTGCTCCGGCACATCCTGCGGCTGAACAATGCGCGACGGTTCGATGACGGCCTCGCGCGCCGGGTCAAATTCGAGGATCGGGAAGGAAGACCGCTCCATCAGAGGAGCGCCTTCTGCCTGGGTTCATCAGCCTCATGAAGCCCGCGCCAGCCGTATTTCTTCAGATCTATTCTGTCTTTGAGGAAGACAATGCCCTCGGCTTCCAGCAGTTTGCGCTGTTTCTCCGCTCCCGGGCGCTGGCTGATCTTGCCCTGTGAGTTGATGACCCGCTGCCAAGGCACTTCGTCCAGGCAGGCGGCCATGGCACCTCCGACCCAGCGTGGGCCGAAGGCCCGGTACGCGACCGCGTCGATGCCGGCAGGGGGCGCAAGCATCAGGGCCAGCTGACCGTACGTGGCAACCTTGCCGCGCGGTATCTTGTGTGCCAGCTTCCACACGCGTTCATTGAATTCCTGGCGACCGGGAGGGGAGGTGAATTTCATGGGATGCTCCTGTTAGCTAGGGGTGTCCGGACCCCTACCCCCGACCCGTCCCCCGAACCGGGGAGGGGATTTGTATCGCAAAAAGAATATGCTGGCGGGGAAAGCACCCGCCGCACATTCTTTTTGCTGCGAGCACACTGGCGAGGCGAGTCACCCGAGGCCGTGACTGACCTGCTCTCCTTGTAACGACGCAGACCGAGGGCGCCATTGATCCTCATTGTTTTGTTTTCAGCCCGCGTTTTCGGGTGAGGCGGACGCCTCAACTGCGTAGTCGGGCAACCACCAGGGCTGCCCCTGCGGCTCCTCGCAACGATGCTACGCCCGGAGGATCTTCTCAATCTCGGCCAGTTCATCCTCGCTGAATTTCGGGTTGTTCAACGCCGCGAGGTTGTTCTCAAGCTGCTGCACACTGCTGGCGCCGATGAGGGCAGACGTCACTGCAGGCAGCCTGAGAACCCAGGCGATGGCCATTTGTGCCAGGGATTGGCCGCGGTTGAGCGCCACGGCGTGCAGTTTCTTGACCTTTGGGAGATTCTCTTTCACATCATCGGGCGTGAGCCAGACGCGTTCGGTCTTTGTGGCGCGGGCGCCTGCTGGGATGCCGTTCAGGTAGCGATCCGTAAGCTGGCCCTGTTCGAGCGGCGAGAAGACAATGCAGCCGATACCTTCCTCCGTCAGCACGTCGATCAACCCATCCTCGATCCAGCGGTTCAGCATGTTGTACCGCGGCTGGTGGATCAGGCACGGAGTGCCAAGCTCGCGCAGGATCTTTGCCGCCCGCCGCGTCTGCTCCGGCTTGTAGTTGGAGATACCAATATAGAGGGCCTTGCCCTGCTTTACGGCCGTGTCCAATGCGCCCATGGTTTCCTCGAGAGGCGTGTCGGGATCGGGGCGGTGACTGTAGAAGATGTCCACGTACTCGAGGCCCATGCGCCTCAGGGAGGCGTCAAGGCTGGTGAGCATGTACTTGCGCGAGCCCCATTCGCCATAGGGGCCGGGCAACATGTCGTAGCCGGCCTTGGTGGAGATGATCAGTTCGTCACGATACGGGTGAAAGTCCTGCCTGAGCAGGATGCCGAAGGCTTCCTCGGCGGAACCCGGCGGAGGACCGTAGTTGTTGGCGAGGTCGAAGTGGGTGATGCCGGCGTCGAAGGCGCGGCGCGCGATGGCGCGCCCGTTCTCCAGCGGGTCCAGGCCGCCAAAGTTGTACCACCAGCCAAGCGAGATGGCCGGAAGCTTGAGACCGCTGCGCCCCGTGCGGTTGTAGATCATCTTGTCGTAGCGGGCTTCAGACGCGAGGTAGGGCATCGGATGCCTCCAATTCAAAATGCACAAGGCGGTAATCTCTCGTGAGCGTATCGAGCTGCTCGTCAGACAACTTGCGTTGATCGACACCCATGAGGGGACCGGCGAAGCCGGAGCCGATGATAACCTGCCGCATCAGGTGCACGCGCTGAGGTGAATCCGAAGCATCGGAGGCATGCGCGCTGCGCTTGCCCTGCGGCAGCCACAACCGCACGTTGGGATCAGCCAAAATGTTCCGGTACCAGTCTGTCCGCGGACCGAAGCCCGCAAGGCAATAGACGTCGCCGTTTACGGGCGCGTAGTTCACCGGCGTTGTATAGTGCCTCCCGCTGCGGCGCCCCCGGTGCTCGATGACCATGATGCGCCCGAATCCCTCAGGCCACCATTCGCACATCCGGCCGAGGCCGAGCCTCAGCATGAAGACCATGAAGTGATTCATGACGTGGAAGAAACGCCGCAATCCGTTGAGCTGCTCCGGTGTGTAGTTGGGTGTATCCAGCACGTGTCCCTCCGATCGCTGCCCTCATCCCCATGTCCACTTCTTGAGAACATCAATTGCCTTGTAGTAAGTGAGATCCAGCTGCAGAGGTGTGATGGAGACATAGCCCTGCGCCAGCGCGCCCACGTCGGTGCCCTCTTCCTCGATGCCGGTCGGTGCTTCACCGCCGATCCAGTAGTATGGCCGGCCGCGCGGGTCGAGGCGCTGGTCAAGGGCGTCGCGATAGACGCGCAATCCCTGGCGTGTGATCATGTAGCCCTTGAGCTGATCCTCCTTAAGGTAGGGAACATTGACGTTCAGCACAACGCCATCGGGGAGCCCGTCCGCCATCATGCGCTCGACGATGTGGCGGGTGACGACAGCGGCGGTCGTATAGTCGAGTGTTTCCTGGGAGGCCTCCGGGGAATCGAGCGAAACCGCCAGGCCCTTCACATTGCTGATGACGGCCTCCATGGCCGCGGTGACCGTGCCCGAGTACGTGACATCGTGGCTGATGTTGGCGTGGGGATTGATGCCTGAAACGACCAGGTCCGTCGGATCGATCAGGCCGAGGAGGGCAAGGGCTACGCAATCGGACGGGGCGCCGTCGGACGCAAAGGCAGCCGTGCCATCGGCAAGCGTGGTCTCGCGGACGCGCAGTGGACGATCGAGAGTCTTCACGTGCCCCGAGGCCGACCAGTTGCGGTCCGGCCCGAAGACCGTCACGCGCCCGAGCTTGCGCATCTCCAGCGCAAGCGCCAGGAGTCCAGGTGCCCAGACGCCGTCATCGTTCGTAACCAGGATGTGCATGCGGACCTTCCCAATTGCCGGCTGCTTCCCGCCAAGGCTTTGTTTGCCGGACTGGTCATTTATGACCGGTCATTAATGACCGATGCTCGATGATCGAAACCTCAGCGATTATAACCCCCGGTCTCGCTATAATGTTTCAATGCGACTTTGCTCGATCTGCCTGTGCGCCGTTGCGGCCGTTGCGGCCTGCATGCCCATCGAACCGCAGGCATCTGGATCTGTTCTCTACGTATATCGCCTCGATGAGCCGGCATTCATTGAGCTTGACGCCGACCTGCAGCCGAGTCGCGAGATCCCCTTTGCCGCGCCGGCGGGATGCGGATTTGGCGGTGTGTTCCCGGCGCCTCGCGGGCCGCTGCTGGCAATTGAGCTGAACTGCGCCTTTGGCCCTGCCGTAATGTGGCTGAACACGGATACCTCAGAGGTCGAACAGCCGATCACGAGCTCAGACAGCCATTTCTTGGCGTGGGCGCCGACGGGCGATGCCGTCTACCTTAGGATCGACAGCATCAATCGACCGCGAATTGTGCGTCTGCTCGTGAACGGTAGTCAGGCGGCGCTCCCGATCTCGGACTTCACGTATGACGTCGCGCCAGTGCCCACGGGCGGCGACTTCCTCTTCACGTTCTCGCAGGGCATGGGCCTCGGGAGTGAGATGTGGTATGCGCGGCGAGACGGTGCCGACGTGGAGCAGATCGCTGCTGACGAAGCGAACTACCTTTCGCTTGCGCGTTGGTCACCGGACGGAGGGAAGATCGCGTTCATCAAGATCCCCGATTCAGCGACGCCCTTCACGGTCGGAGAACTGTGGGTAATGGAAGCGGATGGCACAGAGCCGCGAATGCTGGCCCAGGCGGACGCGGGACACGGATTCGCGCCGGCGTGGTCGCCCGATTCAAGGCGGATCGCATTCGTTGCCCGTGAGAACCCCAATGAGCCTCAGGCAAATGAGTCTGCTGCGGCATTAATCAGCAACCTATACCTGGTGAACCTGGATGGTGGGGAAGCAGTGCGCTTCACCGATTTCGGCTCGAGGCGCGTTGAAAGCCCCGCATGGCAGCCGGGTGGAGAGACGATCGCGTTCACCGCGGTTGTGGATGATAGAATGACCGTGTTTCTCAAGAACGTGCTCAGAGGCGATATGCAGCAGTTGCCGATCGATTCGATCTGCTGCGCCGGCTGGCTTCGAAGGTGATGCTTGATGAGAACACGCTGGACGATCACAGCCACCCTGACCCTCATCCTTGTGTTCAGCGCGGGCTGCTCACCACTCTTATCCCCCGCGCGCTCATCGGCGGCGCCGCCGGCGACCCTCACTCCGCGTGCGGCGCTCCCATCCACGGCAGTTCCCGCAGTATCCGTAACGCTGACGCCGCAAGCATTCAGCCTCGATCTGACTCCGCTCCCGACCCCAAGTGCCTTGCCGACCCTCGAGTTGCCGACGGCGCCGGCGTATCCCCAGGGCATGCAGGTGTGGGACGGCTTGCCGACCTACCCGGCAGAATCCAGGCCCGATTTCTACTTTCGCGTTTGGTTCGATCCAGCCTCCTGGGCATTGACAACGAACCAGTTCGGCTATCCCGTGCTCGCGAACCGAAGCCTGGCGGGCTGTGTGCTTGGCCCAGCCGTGGGACGCGGCCTCCCGTTCAGCGGCAGCGTCGATCATGAGGTGCGCAGGATTGGCGCAGTGACCTACCAGGTCAGCACGGCGTCGGTGAGCGGTGTCACGCCGTTCGTGAACTACGCGGGCGGCAATGGTGTGATCTATACGGCCTTTGAGGTTGCATTTGTCGATCAAGCCGAGCTTTGCTTGACGGCGGCCGAAGGCGTGCTTGGAACGTTGAGCTCCGTCCCCCTGAGCGAGGCCACAGCGATCCCCGGTCAATAGTCGCGGCCAAGAAGATGCGATCAAGGAACGTTCACCGCATTTACATCGTGCTTCCGTTGTTGGCGGTCATGGCGCTTTCACTCGCCGCCCTGACACGTGATCGAGCAGCCGCCTCGCCGCAACAGGCTCCTGAGCCCTTCCTCTACCCTCCATTCCCCGGCGCCGCCTCCGAGGAATCGATCTTTGATCACAGCAGTCCCACATACAGCCAGACCGATGCACGCATTGTGACCAGCGGCGGGCTCGAAGCGCACAAGAACTGCCCGGTGCCCGCGCCCGCGGGGAATTTGCCGCCGCAGGACGGCGTATGCGATGCAGGCTATGGCATTTACTGGTCATACGATCTAGCGGACTGGATCGCCTACAACGGGCATGATGGGACTGACTACGGGATCAGTTATCGCCCGATCTACGCGGCCGCTGATTCAGACCGCGTGATGTACGCGGGGTGGTGGGATCCACAGAATCATTCCACTGCCCTGGGCATCTACGTGAAGCTGCACCATGCCAACGGGTACATCACGTCCTATGGCCATATGAGCGCCATCGCGGTGCAGGCCTGTTCGACCAACGGCTGCTCGAGTGTGCCTCACGGGGAGATGATCGGCACCAGCGGCAACACAGGGAATTCCACGGGGCCGCACCTGCATTTTCAGCTGACCTCGCCGACAAGCATTGCCGTGGACGCCTATGGATGGAGAGGCAGCGGCAGCGATCCGTGGCCGTATAACCAGGTTGAATCGCTGTGGGTCATGTATCCGCGGCTCGTGTCGTACGGCGCTCAGGCGCTGCCGTCAGGAAGCATGGAATTGGGCTATCCAGCTGCGCTGTCGACCGGCATCCTGGCGGATGACTCCAGTACCGCGTTTTCCCAGGAGCCCGCGGAATGCTGGAACAACATTGCTGTCTCGACCGGTCAGGCCCAGAATGGGAACATGAGCTACGTCAAGCCACGCGTTGGTGCAGCCAACTGCACCGGCCGCTGGGCATTTTCGCAAGGCAGCGCGCCAGGGTCGTACGCGGTCTATGTGCGCATCCCGGCCGTGCACGCAATATCCGAGGGTGCGGTGTACGCCATCAGCCATGCCGGGCAGACCGCGCGCGTGGTCATCAACCAGGCCGTCTTTCCGAATGCCTTCTACGCGACGGACGGGTGGGTGTATGCCGGCAAGTACAGTTTTGATGGTGCAGGTCGCGAATATGTGGAGCTGGGCAATGGAACACACGATGACCCGACCGTTGTGGGAAACCTGGAACTCGGCGCGGATGCTGTACGGTTCGTATATCTTGGAGTAAGCACGCCAACACCAATCCCGTTAACCTTGACGGCGACCAATACGCCGCTGCCGTCGAACACTCCAACCATCACGCGCACGCTGTTGCCCTCGAACACTCCCACGGCGACCCGCACGCCGACGCCTTCCCGAACGCCAACTGCATCGCGCACACCGACGGCCTCGCGCACTCCCACGATCACACGCACGCCGTCCCGCACGCCGACTGCCAGCCGCACGCCCACGTCCACGCACACTCGCCAGCCAACGGCAACCCCGCTCTACACCAAGCTCAGAGTTTATTTCGTCAGTACCGTGCAGCTCAAGGCCGGCACACCACCGTACGAGGTTGCGGGTTATCGCTGGGCAAGTTCCTCAGCCAACTTCCCGCAAGTCGTGCTTAACGAATACTTCAAGGGACCGGGGTATACCGAGAGATACAGTTACCGTTGGACGGCAATCATGAGCGGCTTTACCGGCTATGACAGGCTGGATGTGGCGGGTGGAATAGCCCGCGTCTACTTGCGCGGGACGTGTTCTGCCGGCGGCACCGAGTATACGGTAGCTCAGCCCTTGACAGCCAATCTCAAGCAGTTTGGCAACATTCAATTTGTCAAGATCTACGATCAAGCGGGCGAGACGCAACACCCAGACGGCACGGTCGACTCGATCCCGACCTGCCTGGATCCCGCGTTCGCACCGACTCGCACGCCCACGCTGCCGCCTACATCTTCACCGACCGCAACCGCCACGCGCACTCGCACACCGACGCCGACGGTCAGGCCTACATCAACGCCGCTTTATCGGCTGCTCCATGTCTACTTCTACGACCGATCGCTTTCGCTGGCGGCTGGGAAGCGCTGGGCAGCCTCCTCGGCCAACCTGCCGAAGTTTGTTGTGGATCAATACTTCAAGGGGCCCGGTTACGTGGAGAAGTACATCTACGGTTGGACCGCGCCGCTAAGCGGCGCGACGGGCTACTCGCGACTGGATATTGCGGACGGCATCGCGCGTATCTACCTGGCCGGGATGTGCAACAGTCAGGGTTCAACCTTCACGATCGCTCAACCGCTGATGCAGAGCCTGAAGCAATTCAGCGAGATCCAATTCGTGAAGATCTATGACCAGAACGGGGAAACGGAGATCCCGGACGGACCGCAGAACTCGATCCCGGCCTGTCTTGAACCGTAGCGGCGGCGCCCAGGCTCGATAGCCCTGCCGCCGAGTATCAGCCTCTGGCTTTGAGGGTCTCTTTGAAACGGACCAGCGCGTCGACTGGGGTCGGGTCGACGCCGTATCCCATTGCCAGGTAGTAGGCCATATAATCGCCGAACAGGATCTGCGTCCACATGTTCGCAAGCGGCGATCGGCCGCCAGCATCCAGGAAGTCCGTATTCAATCCCTCAAGCATGAAGGCCTTCTTGGTGAGGTCCAGCCGCTTCCGATTTTTCGGATGATCCGACGGCGAGCGCAGGAAGAGATTCATCGTGTGCGGCATCAGCACTTCCTCTGGGTGGAGGGTGCCCGCGAGCGCATTGTGATCGGCCTCCGGCAGGAACTCGAAGTTGGCGCCTGCCTTGGCGATCTCATTGATCTGCGTCTTGAGCCGTCGCGCCACCGGCGCCATCAGGCCGGCGCCAAAGACGGTCACCCAGCGTCCCATCAACTGACCGGCACAACGCTTGGCGGGATTCGAGGCTGCCGCTACGGCGACGCCGTTCTTCTCCCGCACTTTGCGCATGGCCTCAACCGCCTCCGTGAGGTCTTTGGCTGGATCCGGGACCAGCTTCAGCCTGGTGAAGAGAGCCAGAAGCAGGCCAAACGAGAAACCGATGGCAGCGCGCGGCTGGCCGCGGTGAGTGAAGATCCACACGGGTACCTTGCGTGCGTTCGCCCGCGCGGCGAATTCGCCACCCGTGGCAACGGCCACGGTGGTGCATTCGTTGGTGAGCGCTGCCTCGAACGCGTCAAGGGTTTCTTCCGTGTTGCCCGAGTGAGACGAGGCGATCACAAGCGTTTCGGAGCCCTGAGCAAATGCCGGCAATCCGTAGTCGCGATGGATGACGACCGGAACCCTTGTAGTGGGTGCACACCACGCAGTGAGCAGATCGCCGCCGATGGCTGAGCCGCCCAACCCGGCGATGACCACGCGGGAGATGCGCGCAACGTCGATCGAGGGCAGGGGCAGTGTCTGGCCCAATGCCCAGGCGGCGGCCAACTGATCAGGGAGAGCGTCGATCTCACCGATCATGTTCTGTGTGTCAATCCGCTTGAAGCGCTCGAGGTCATCCAGGTTCATGAATTCGCCTATTTTTGTTCCGGCCAGGGAATGATGCGGTACTCATCCTGACAGGCCTCCCAGCAGACAAGAGGAGAGTCTTTGAGCAGGAACACGGTCTTCGTGCCCATCGCACCATGATACTCCAGCCGCGCATAGTTCTCGACGAAGTACGGCCTCACTGTCGCGTAGCCCCATGCGAATGCCTGCGCGTACGTCGGCCGGCGCTGCACGATGGAGTAATCGAGATCGTACTTATTGTGGCCTGGAATGCTGATCTGGTTTCCCCAGCCCGAAGACCCTGAAACATCGGCGTCCAAGCGGGCGATGTATGGATCCGACTTGCCCAGGAAATCGACGGCATAGCGATCGACATAGTAGGGCAGGGTGCCAGCCCAAATCACGCCAACACTGGCACCGGGCCGGGTCAGCGCGTTGATGGCGATGGCAGCGTTGGTGTTGGTCCGATTAGCAATGGCCGCCGAGGTCGGTCCACGAACTGCCATATCAGGCAGGAATGGTAGATCCGAGAACCACAGCGGGATCAAGGTAAGCAGGGCAGCGACGGCGAGTGCGTACCTGGATGCCGCCAGACGGCGTATGTACAACACAAATGCCACCCCACCGGCTGCTGCCAGAATGAACAGGGCGGGCATGGCAGGGGCGATCATTCGCCAAGTGCTCCACGGATCTCCACCTACGTATACCTGGTAGGCAAGCGCCGTCAACATCAGTGATGACAAGAAGATGCGTTCCGGCCGAAATCCACGCCACACGGCGATCCCCGCGAGTACAAAGAGCGGCCAGGTTTGGCCCAAAAACTCGAGCACGAAACGACCCCCATCGATCAGGCGAACACTCAGCGGATAGCGCGTCAGCTTGAGGAAATACGTGTTGGGGAGGAGTTCGCCATAGTACGCGCAGCGGAAGGCAGTCTGCGCAAGCACAAAGAGGGCCACCAGACCTGCCGCGTGGGCGATGGCAAACAGCTTGCCTCGATCCCTGCTTCGCCAGCAGGCAACAAGAGAGACGTACGCGAAGATCACCGCGCTCAGAGCAAGGGAGTCGTTGCGTGCGAGGAAGGCCAGTCCCGCTGCCAGGGCCATCCGTGTCAGATCCGCGCCGCGTGCGTGACTCACCCATCGCAGCCCGAACCAGGCACATGCCATGATCAGCAGCGCAAGCAGGCCGGTCTCCATACCCATCAACGTCCAAGAGCTCAGCGGATAGTAGAGCAACACGCAGGCGAAGACCAGGATTCCCATCAGGCTGCGAAACGGCTTGCCTTCACTGACCTCACCAGCCACTCTTCGCGCAAGCCACGCGGTGCCAAGTACGGTGGGGATGCCAACGATCTGAACGGCCAGAACGGCCAGCCTTTTGTCCAGGAATAGAGATGGCAGCGACATCACGAGGGTCATGAGCAGGTTTGAGTAGCCCTCCACCCTTTCGCCCGCGTTCCAGACAAGTCCAAGGCCATGCGCGAAATTCCAGGCATAGCGCATGGAGATCATGGCGTCATCGAAGAGGCCGAAGTAGCGTTGGCCGTCGATGGCGACGTAGGAGCTCTGAAGAATGAAGAGGCCGGCCCAGACGGCATACCCGGCCGCCAATGCAAGGATGACCGCGCGTTCAAGATGGCTGGTCTTCAAGATTGGATCTTCCCCATCAGTCACCTGCAGGCAGCAACATGATCTCGGGCCGCGTTTGCCAGCCGGTCACCGGCCAGAAGACATCCTCATCTGCAAAGATGGTCTGGCCCGTTCTGGCATAGTACCTCTCAGGATCGCCCCAGATCCAATTGGGCTCCTGATCCAGGATGATCATGCTGAATTGCCGTCTTTCCATTGCCCGGGCAAACTCCGTCTTGACGCGGCCGGCGACTCGGATATCACCGCCCCCAAAGTTGCCTTCCAATTGAAACATAGGGCTCCAGCTGGCGAAGGGCTTCTTGCCAGCCATCAATGATAACTCCGGATGAAAAGGTATATAGAGATCGCCCCGCTGCTGATGGATCCGATCCAGCAGGGCTTTCCCGGCTGCCAGATCCTGCTGCGATGGGATCTGAGATGTGATCGGATACCAAAGCAGCGCGAATTGCAGGATGCAGGCAGCGAGAGTGGCGCTGCGCCAAATGGCCGCGTGTACTGTCTGAGTCATGAGCCAGTGCAGGCTGATGCCGAAAAGCACGGCGAGGCTGGAGTAAGCAGGAAGAAGGTCGTTCTTGTATCCGCCAACCTGCACCACGGACCACGATGTGCCCACCATTCCTGCCACAAAAGCAAGATAGAAGAATAACCCGGCGTGATCCTGGCCCATCCGCAGCCGCGCGATCACGAAGATCAGGATACTGAGGACGACGATAGACAATGGAAGCAGGATCGAGCTCAGCCAGAACCCCGAGGCTGTATGCATGAACATGCCAGGTTCGAAGGTCACGTACTCCCCGGAGCCGAGCGCCAACCTGAGCACGAAGAAACCAAACCAACCGTCGTAGACCCCATTCAATGCCACATAGGCGGATCCAAGCAGGACAAGGCACGGCACGATGAACGTGGCGAGCTTCTTCCAATCGAAGACGGCCAAGTAGACGGTCAGGCAAGCCAATGTGATCAGATGGGTCTGCTTTGTGAGGCACGCCAGTCCGAAGACCAGACCCGCGGCGACGTGCCATGCCCGATCCCGCATGCGCAGCAACCAGATGGCCAGAAGCACGAGGAAGACTGAGAGCGTGTCGACGCGTGCAATGTCGAACCAGCTGCCTGAGAGCTGATACGTTGCCGCAAACAGGCCGCTTCCAAGCGCGGCTGCAAGGGCGAACCCACCCTGTTGCCTGACGATCAGAAAGATGACGACGAGCGCTCCCAGCGTGGAGGAGAAGGAGACCAGGCGCAGGGGCACGAAGCCGAATCCGACCACGCGGGAAAGGATGGCCGCAGTGTAGTAGTAGAGCGGCGGGTAGATCATGGCAACATACTCCATGCTGGGCCGTGCGTAGAGCGGTTGCCCTGTGAGCAAGCGATGCACCTGGGCATAGGATCCGCCCTCCAGCCACTCCAGGGAGAAGGGGTACCCAATACGCGAGAGCGCAACATAGATGAAGCTGCCGACAAAGTAGAGCCCGCATGCCAGCGTGGCAATAACAGCTACTTTGTTGAGCAGGGCTCTGACGCCGGCATCCGCCTGCGTTCTGACGATCCGCTTCATTGCCTGATCTGTCCGTACTGGTGGGATCTGGTGCGCGAGGCTCAGTCGCGACCCGACACCAGCTTATAGATATCGCGGCGCGTCCAGCCTGACTCTGCCGCCAATTCTGCAGCCACCACGGTCGCCGCCTCGCCCCTTGCCAACCGCTTGCGAGCCGCGGCGCGGACCCGCGCCTGCGTCCACTGCTTGTGCTCCGACTTCTGTCGCCCGGCAATGACCAGCACAAACTCGCCGCGTGCATGATCGAAGTGCTGCCTGGCATCGCTCAAATTCCCACGCCAGATCTCCTCATGCAGCTTGGTCAGCTCGCGCGCAATGGCGGCAGGTCGGTCTCCGAAGATATCCTCCATGTCGTTGAGAGTCTCGATCAGCCGGTGAGGCGATTCCAGGAAAACGAGTGTGTATGGCAGATCGACCACCCGTCCCAGCGCCACTCGGCGGTCAGATGCCTTGCGCGGCAGGTATCCAACGTACAGGAAGGCATCCGTCGGCAACCCCGACGCCACAAGGGCCGCCACGGGAGAGGCAGGACCCGGCACGGTGCTCACCGGATGACCAGCTTGGATGGCAGCCCTCACCAGCTCGTAACCGGGGTCATTCAAGCCCGGTGTGCCGGCGTCCGAGACCAGCGCCACGTCGCCTTCCACAAGCTCGCCCAGAATCTGCTCCAAGCGGCTGAGCTTGTTGTGCTCGAAGTAGCTCACCTGCCGCGTGTGGATCTGGTAATGCGTGAGCAGCTTCCTGGTCACGCGCGTATCTTCGGCAGCGATGAGCCGGACTTCACGCAGGATCCTCAGCGCGCGTGCCGAGATGTCCTCAAGGTTGCCGATGGGGGTTGCGACCAAGTACAGTGTGCCCACAACAAGATTCTATCATCTAGGCTGAGCACGAATTCGACTCGATCGCTGCAGACAAAAAGATCAGGCACCCATCGGTGCCTGATCCCACGAACAATGCCCCGTTGCGGGACTGCTACCCGCCGCAGGATCTGAGCGGGACCGGGAAGATCGTGCAATTGAAGTCGGCTGGCCTGGCCGGCGCGCAACAGGCGTGGTCATAACTGTATTCCATGCCCGGCCCGCACTGCCCGACCACAACGCTCGTGGAGGGGGTGGGGGGCGGGAAGCAAACCTGGAGATCGAACAGCGTATTGTCCTGTGCGCCGTTGCAGGCGAGGATCTGCTTGTCACTCTCCTGTTTCTTGAGCTGACACTGATAGCCGGCCTTCTGTGAGGTCCACGTGGTGCCCAACGGAATGCTGATGTCTGTGATCCGATGCTTGTTGAAGCAGGATTGGCCAACCTCCGCGACGGCAGGAACCGGTACCTCCGGAATCACGCCGGGCGCACAGACTGGCGCCATCACGGGGCCTATGGTTGCCGCGGCAGTCGGTTGCGCTGCTGGTGCGGAAGTCGCCGGCGCGACCACGGGAGCGGCGGTCGGAGGTACGGGCGTCGGTGTGGGCGCCGGGGAGAACATGCCCCCGGCAAAGAGGTACGCTGCACCACCCACGAGGATGACGAGCAAGGCTATCGCTCCGCCGATGACCAAGCCGCGGCGGCTTCCGCCGGCCGCGGGGGCTTTGCCCGCAGCCGGCGAGGCAGCTCGGCCGACTTGGGTGGTCGGCTTCTTGCCGAAAGCTGCTTCGCTCAGTGCGTGGGCGAGCTCCGTTGCGGTTTGGTACCGCAGCGACGGGTCCTTCGCCATGGCGGTCTTGATGATCATGTCGGTCTGCTGCGGCAGTTCCGGATTGTCCTTGAGGATCTCCGGGACTGGGTCGGTGATGTGCTTCACCGCCACGCCCATGGGTGTTGTGGCCTCGTACGGCTGATGGCCGCTGAGCATCTGGAAAATGATGACACCCAAGCCGTAGATGTCACTGCGATTGTCCACCGTTTCGCCCTGGGCTTGTTCCGGGCTCATGTAGGCCGGAGTTCCGATGATGCCGCTGCCGGTCATATTGGTGGACGAATCTGTGATCTTGGCGACGCCGAAATCCGAGATAAACGGGTCGCCGTTGTTGTCAAAAAGGATATTGTCAGGCTTCAGGTCGCGATGAATGAGCCCGTTCCTGTGCGCGTACGCCAGCGCCGAGGAAAGTCGCTCGATGATGCGAGCCGCATCCTGCAGGGAGAACTTGCCCTTCTCGATCCACTGTGTAAGTGAACCGCCTGGCATGTAACGCATGACGAAGTAGGGGACGCCATCTTCCTCGCCGACATCGTAGACCGGCACTATCGCCGGGTGCTCAAGCGAGGCAATGGTCTTGATCTCACGTTTGAAGCGGTCGCGGAACTGCGGATCGTGCATCAGCTCCCGAGGCAGGACTTTGATGGCTACCTCGCGCTCAAAGCTCGGGTCGTACGCACGGTACACCGTCGCCATGCCGCCGCGGCCCAATTCCGACTTAACTTCGTAGCGTCCGATCTTCTCTGGTTGCGTCATGGCGCCAAGTATAACGACAAGTAAGGAAGGGCGCAAGCGGGGCCGCAGTCCATTGTGAATACCACCGCCTTTATTGCCGGGCGGTGGGGACACCGCCGGGAGGGATCCCGCTCGATCCTGAATCTCTGCCTGCCTTTCTGACCGACAACCGTGCCCCGCAGCCCGGTTGGGTAGAGAAAGCACCTTGGCGCCGAGTAGGTCAAGTATGAATCCGAGCCCTTCCGAGCCTCCGACGCTGTTGCCCGGAGGTGGATCCCGCGCGTCGACGGCCGCGAGGCTCGGCAGCGCCTCAATGGTAGAATGCATGTTCGACGCCCTAGGGCGTTGACGCAATGGGCAATAAGAAGGGTGCCGGCTCTCCACGGATGGCCCCAGCGCGGTGCAGGCTTGTGACTGCGCTGCTTCTCGCTACGGCATTTGCTGTCACAATCCCCCATGTCGCGGACAACTTGTGGACACGGAGCGTCGACTTCGGAGGCCACTACGCGCTGGTCGCGCGAATCATGGAATTTGGGCACGCGCCCGCGACCGATGATCCCAGCCTCGGACTGTGGAACGGTTACCCCAATCTTGGACACAGTGTGGCTGCCGCTATCGGGAAGATTGTGGGCTCAGGGCTCTTGGGGATGCAGCTCACGGCATCCATTGCATTGACGATCCTGTGGGCCAGCATCGGCTTGATGTTCTTCTCGTTGACTGGTCGGCGCCTGTGGATCGGCTGCATCTCCGCAATTTGCATCCTGATACTAAACAGGCTGGTGGTCCATCTTGAGCTCTACGGAAACGAATTGCTCGGCAACTACTTCTTCGCCCAGCTGGTTGCCCAGGCTGCCGCGTTGGGGACCCTGGCGCTCGTCCTATACATGGAGCGAGCAAACGCTGATCCGCGGCTACGCTACGCGGTCTGCGGCGTCGCGGTGCCTATCATTGCCCAGATCCACCCACTGCCGGCCTTCGAGGTGCTGCTGATTCTGACATTGGACATCCTGGTGAGTGTTGCCTGGCCGAGAACCATTCCACGGCGGGCGCTGCTTGCTGTTGGCCTGGGCGTGGCGGCGGCGGCACTTCTGTTGACGGTGTCCAGTCCTGCGTTTGCCGTAATACGCAAGAACTCTGAGAACAATGGTGTGTTGGACCTGCGCTATACTCCGGCGCCGGAGTTCCTTGCGATCGAGGCGACGATGATCCTCTTCGTCTCGGTATTCCTCTGCAGAGAATGGGTGAGAGCGCCTACCGAACAGGATCGGCGGGAATTGCTGACACTCAGATACTGGGCGCTGCTGGGCGCTTCTACAGCGGCGTTGTGCCTGCTGCAGTACTTGACGTTGAGGCTGGGTCTCGGCTCTGACTATGCGGTCAAGAAATATGCTTTCGGTTTGAACACGGTCCTGCTGCTCGCTTTTCCGCTGTTAGCCGGGCAGCTTGGGCTGGTGGGCCGGAAACCCGGGGAGGAGACTCTGGACCGCCTGACTGCCTGCTCCAGGTATGCGATTCCGGCACTCTTTGTCATTGTTGGCCTGTACGCGGTGCTCCCCGCAGCCTCGTCCAGGCTGACGACGATCCAGGAGCTCCTGCCCATTGAGCGCTTCGCCATGCGCTATCGCCAAGCTGAGCCGGGCAGCATTTCCGGGAAGTATGACTATGCCGTAGGGCTGTTCGATGCCCACCCGCTGGTCGATTTTGTGATCTCGATTGGTGTGCTGAAGGCTCCCCAAACCAGGAATGTGGATGATTTCTATGGGGGAAGGCTGCCGAGCAACTCACGACGCGTGGGCCGCATCTTCACCCGGCAGGGATCTGTGCCCTGGGATGTCCCGGACTGTAGACAACTCGCCACGCCGGATGGTTTCGCAATCCTTGATGGTTCTTGCGTTTTGAGAAGCCTGATGGACACAGGGGAGTGAAGACCTGGCCGCGTACGGTTGGCGAGATCAGCGAAACGTCCGTAGGAAAACGGCAGCCGAGGCCATTGTTCATTACCCACAAGTCTCAGTGGGAACGCGGAAGGGGTAGATCGTAGTCTCTTGCGCTGCCTACGCGGATCGGCGCGGAAACCTCAGCCTGCCCCACTTGTCAGAACGGGGCAGCTGCCCCGAACCAGCTCACCAAAGCCCACTAGAGTAGAATCTCCCTAATGTCCACAGGTGTTTCGCGCCGCGATTTCCTCAAGCTGGGGAGCCTGAGTCTTGCAGGCCTTGCTTTCCGGGGTTTTGATCCTGAAACCAGCGGCTTCGAGGATGCCGATGTTGTGCGCGTGGCCACCGACTCTTGGAGTGTATACAGTTCACCGTCACTTGATTCGGCCATCACCAGCACCTGGTACCGCGATGATCTGATCCACATCTATAAGTCGGTGACCGCGCCTCCGGCCACACCGGAGCCGGGTGCAACAGCAAGGCCCAATTCCAATCCCATCTGGTATCGCGTCTGGGGGGGATATATGTGGCGTGCTCGTCTGCAGCGCGTGAGGACCATATTCAACACGCCCTTGTCAACCATTCCGGAGGCCTCGATCCCCGGGGGGCGCGGCGTGCTGGCAGAGATCACGGTCCCGTGGACCAATCCGTGGCGCTATTCGAAGGCCTATGGTTGGGAGCAGCTCGAGTGGCGTTTGTACTTTGAGAGCGTTCACTGGCTGGATGCCGTCGACGATGGGCCACCCGACACCGACCGGTACACGGGCGCCTGGTATCGGATTTGGGATCACATTGCCAGCTTCCCGTACTATGTGCCGGCCATGCACCTGCGGCCGATCTTCCCGGATGCCTACTCTGCCATCAGCCCTGAGGTACCGTGGGAGAAGAAGCGCATCGACATCAACCTCACGGCACAGACGCTGACGGCCTACGAGTATGACAACATTGTGTTCAAGACAACGATCTCCTCGGGCATCCCAAGCAGCGACACAACCACACACGTGGGGAGCTTCAGAATAATCGAGAAGCTGCCCAGCGAACACATGGGGGAGGCCAACGTCTACCAGGCCGTGGATGACTATGTATTGGCCGGGGTTCCCTGGACCTGCTACTTCACCGGAGATGGCCAAGCTTTCCACGGCACGTACTGGCATGAGAATTTCGGATCGCCGATGAGCCACGGATGCGTCAACATGCGCACCAGCGAGGCCCTGTGGATCTACCGTTGGGCAACTCCCGAACATACGGAAAACTCGTACACCACGAGACCCGGGCGCGGCACGGCGGTCGAAGTGCACTTCTAAGATGCCGACCCTGACCTGGCCCGGCAAGCACCTGGCGCAGCACAAGCCCACCACCCTAGTACAGGACTCGATCGTTTATCCCAATGGACGGGGCTATCCGAACGGATCTGCCGGCGGCAAGCTCATCCTCGGGGATAACCTGAGGGTGATGTCCGCCCTGCTGGCCGAATACGAAAATCGTATCGATCTCATCTACGTCGATCCACCATTCTTCACCAATCGGGACTACGCTGCGCGCATCGGCCGTGGCGAGGATTCACGCAGACCGGAGGAATGGGCACTGGCGGAGGGGTACGAGGATCACTGGCCGCATCTGGACTCGTACCTGGAGTTCCTTTATCAGCGACTGGCGCTCATGCACCGGCTGCTGTCCTCGACGGGGAGTCTCTATCTGCACCTGGACTGGCATGCCAACTCCTACGCACGCGTCCTGCTGGACGAGATATTCGGAGATGACCATCTGCTGAATGAGATCGTCTGGACGTATCACGGACCGTCACCGATCCGACGGGCGTTCAATCGCAAGCATGACACCATACTGGCCTATGTGAAGAGCGACGGCTACACGTTCAACTCTGATGCGGTGCGCCAACCCTACAATCCGTCCACGATCCAGACGTTCAAAGCATCACCCAAAGCGGGCTTCGGCAAAGTGCCGGACCTGGAGCGCGGCAAAGTCCCAGAAGACTGGTGGTATTTCCCAGTTGTGGCGCGGCTACACAAGGAGCGCACCGGCTATCCCACACAAAAACCGGAGGCGTTGTTGGAGCGCATCATCCTGGCTTCGTCCAACTCCAACGATCTGGTCGCTGACTTCTTCTGCGGTTCCGGGACAGCTGCGGTAGTGGCATCACGACTTGGACGCAGCTTCATTGCCGGCGACAGTTCCTTTCGCGCACTACATACAACGCGTCGACGGTTGTGCGCGCTCCCTGCGGATCCCTTCTCGATTGAGCGCGAGGAGTCCATTGTCTTTCCGCGCTCCGGTGGACCTGTTCCACATGTTGAGCGGACGCCAAATGCGATCCATGTGAGCGCTGAGGCGGACTTGGACTACTGGGAGGTGGACCCTGCCTGGGACGGATCCGTCTTCCGCAGCGCGGCGCAGGCCTGCCGTTCCAACGGTGGCGATGAGCTGCCGCGCGAACTCGGAATTAAAACCGGGCGCAGGGCCTGCGTCCGGTTGATCACAGTAGGGGGGGAATTGATACAGAGCGAACTAGACGTCTAGCCGGTAACCCACGCCACGGATCGTCTTGAGGAACTTAGGCTTGAGCGGGTCGAGTTCAATGGCGCGGCGCAGCCAGGAAATATGCACATCCAGGGTGCGCGTATCCCCCGTGTAGTTGGTTTCCCATACCTTCTTGAAGAGCGCGTCGCGCTCCACAACCTCGCCGTGCTTGTCCATCAGCAACTGCAGCAGGGTCGTCAGACGCGGGGTGAGTTTGGAGTTCTTGCCCAGGCAGCGCACACGGCGCTGTTCGACGTCCAGGCGGAGCGGACCAACGTGAATCACGTTCTTGCCGTCGCCCGGCAACAGGGGTTTGATGCGGTTTGCCAGCTTCTGGGCCGTGAAGGGCAGAACCAGCACGGCGTCGGCCAAATCCTTACCGACCCGGGCCTCCCTGGCAAGCACGAGCACAATCGGATACTTGGGATTCTTGTTCCGGATCGAGCGGCAGATGCGCAGGCCGGTGCTGCGGAGCGAGGCGGCGTTGACCACCACCAGGCTCGGATTAATCCTTTCAAGGCGCGAGACAGCTGTGCCGCCGTTCTTCACGGCTTGGACTTCAAAGCCCTTCTTCTGCAGTTCGGCCGCGAAAGAAGGGACATCAGCATGCCGGCCTTCAATGACCAGGAGGGAATCACTCATACGGATTGGAATAATTGCAGACCAACAGTACGTGCAAGAATGGTGCCCGGCTTGCTCACGTGCATTTCACCCTGTGTCAAGCGTGTCACGATCCGTCAATGCATCGTGCTCGGCGCGGCATGGAGTGATTGGAACGTGCTGTCTTATGGTGCAGTCTCTAAGGGCAAAATGATTATACACCGATTCCGAATCCGGCCACTCAACTATATGTGCGGGCTCTTAAGGTTGGATGGTTGTACCATGGAATCGCGTTATCGAGAGGAGCCCTCTGGTGCATCGCAGCATCCGCCATCCGTTGCCGAGGCATTGAGGCTGCAGGGATATGTGGAGCGTTGGATCTGAGCATGAGATTGCGATGAGCATGGCAGCTTGACTGGAGCCTTCAAGTCTGGTATATTCTTCGGACTTCGATGCGGGGTGGAGCAGTGGCAGCTCGTCGGGCTCATAACCCGAAGGTCGCAGGTTCAAGTCCTGCCCCCGCTACCTGTGTGAAGACCGGAGACCTATGTCTCCGGTCTTTCTCGTTTGAAGCTCCCCGACTTCTCCTTCCTCTTGCACACCAGTACTCTGCCTGCGCACCGTGCAGTTGAAGGGGCTCGTGTGTATTCGGCTCAGCCGTTCAGTTCCTTCATAAAGAAGCGATACCTTTTGTAGATCTTGCCATCCATGTGGTGGGCGAGGTTCCACGTGTCCGGGTTGTCCTCTCCGGTCAACGAGAGGTCAAGCCACTCAAATCCCCTGGCAATGGCGCGTTTCACCATCTCGGAGAATAGCGGGATGGCCGCACCGGTGTCCCAGTATTCCGGCAGCACGGCAATGCTCTTCACGGCCAGGCATTTCGGCTTCAGGTTTCTGTAGCGGAGCGCCTTCAGATAGTCCCATGGACGCCGCAAGCCGCCAAGCCTGATCAGGATCTCATTGAGATTTGCGATCGCGGGAAACCAGCCTACCGACTGCCCATCAGCCTCGACGAAGAGGACAAGCTCCGGATCGGCGAAGTCCTTCAGGGGCAGCACCATTCCCTCAATGGCAGCCCGACTGTAGGGGATCCCGTCCAGGTGCGCCAGGGCACGATTTTGCAGAATCAAGATCCGGTCGATCTCGGCGTCCAGGTCCTGCATGCGGGCCGCGCGGACAACGAATTTCTTGCGGCGTTTGACCTCGTCCGCAAGACGGTAGAGCCGCTGGATCTTGCGGTTCTGCTCATCCAGCTTGACGGCGTAGGCAAGACCGTCATCATGCTGCTTTATGAAGCCGTAGCGTTCAAATAGGCCGGCGTAGTAAGGAGGATTGTGACCGCACAGTACAACAGGGGGACGATCGCGGCCTTCGATAAGGATGCCTCGGCCGTCCTCGCGGTCCAGGTTGTAGGTGCCGCACATGCGGCTCAGTCCGTGCTTTCCCGCCCAATCCTCCGCACTGCGAAATAGCGCCGAGGCCACGTCGAAATCATCGATGCACTCGAAGAATCCTAGGCTGCACTCGCGCGGATCGCCACTATGCTCGTGGGAGCAGCACAACGTCCCGGCTACGGATTGATCCTTATATGCAATGAAGAAATCGGCATAGCCATTCCGGAAGAAGAGCCCGCGCTTGGGATCGGTTGCCTTTTCCCGCTCGGAGAATATCGGAGGCACCCAAAGCGGATCGTGGCGATAGATCTGCCATGGGAAAGTCAGGAACCGGTGCTTTTCTTTTTCCCCGCGAACCGGCCGGACTTCGATCACGTCGTATCGCCTCGCGCCGCCTTACGACGCAGCTCCAACTGGCGCGTAATATCGTGATGCGTCTCGCGTCCAAGAGGGTACAGCAGGGTGAAGAGAATCCCCATACAGATGGTGATCGCGGGCACAGGTCCGGACACGAAGCGAATACCCGCGATGGCGCTTTCTGGCTGCGTCGGGCTGTTGGCCACATATCCGGTGGTCTGCAGCACCAGCAGGACCAGCGGCACGGCTATTGAGGAGGCGACTTTCTGCGCCAGTGTGATCTGGCTGTAGAACAGTCCCTCCTGGCGCTCGCCGTTCTGCAGTTCACCGTGCTCGATGGCATCGGGGATGATCGCCCAGGGCAGGACGTGCATTGCAGAGACACCGATGCCCGCGAGCACACACAGGAACATGATGAAGGCGATGCTTGTCCCCGGAGTGAGGGACGAAAGCACCAGCAGGACAGCGGCCAAAAATGAGATGCCGCTGATGTATGCCCAGCGTTTGTTCAGGCGTCGAGAGATCCACTCCCAGAGCGGAAGAGCAATCATCGCGACAATGAAGATCGTTGCCATGATCATGTCGCTCTGCGCCTCATGCAGCACCACATACTTGATGTAGTACAGCAGGACGACCTCCAGGATGCTCATCGTCACGCCATTGAACAGGAACAATCCAAGCCCAAAGACGAACGGGCGGTTCCTCCACGTGATCGTAATCGCCCGGCGAAGGCTGGCGGTTTGCTCCCTGGCCATGAATTCGGGCCGTTCGCGCGTGCCCCAGAACACGAGCAGAAGCGGCAGTGCCGAAACGATCGCGAACACAACTCCCATGAGCATCACCCTGCCCGCATGGTCCGGCTGGAAACCGCCAACGATCCAAAGCGGAATGGTGAAGGCGATCAGCCCGCCGAGGATGGAGAAGAACATCCTCGTAGAAGTGAGCGCCGTGCGTTCGTCGTAGTCATCGGTCAACTCGGGAGTCAGTGCATAGAAGGGCATGTAGACAAAGGTGGCTGCCGTGTCGAACAGGGCGAATGCCGCGGCATAGTAGATCCCCAGAGCCACCGTGCCTTCCAGCGGAGGCCGCCACCATAGCAGACAGAACGCAGCCGCGAAGGGCAACGCGCCGAATAGAAGGAAAGGCCGCCTACGGCCCCAGCGCGTGTGCGTCCGGTCAGAGATGTACCCGATGATGGGGTCGTTCAAGTAGTCCCAGGTGCTGCCAACGAAAAAGGCCAGTGCCGCCACAGCAGGCGTGACACCAACCACGTCGGTGAGAAACAGGGCAAGGTAAACGTTCCGGATCGTGTTGGTAAGGCTGAAGCCCAGATCTCCAGATCCGTAGATCCACTTGTCCCGCCGCGTAAGCCTGGCATTCATCTGTGGGGCTCCGTTGATCTGAGATGCTCGCAACAGTGAGAACACCCGTTCAGCGGATTCGCATCGAGATCACCCAGCGACTTTGCCCGACCCCGGGACCGGGCTGCTCCCTCGACCGCGGCCCGAGCGGCTTGCTGACCGTGGCCCGTAAACATCAATCTCATTGTTGGTTTTGCAGGGGAACATGACCGCTGGGCGCAATCGGTGTTAACGCACACGCGCGGCGCGGTCATGCTCGCGCGCCTGGTCGCGCTTGGCGATGACCGCCCGCTTGTCGTACGCCCTCTTGCCGCGGGCGAGGGCGATCTCGACCTTTGCCCGCCCGTCCTTGAGGTAAACGCGGGTTGGAACGATGGTCATGCCCTTCATGCGCACGGCGTTCCATAGCTCGCGGATCTGGCGCTTGTGCAGCAGCAGGCGCCGCTTGCGCTTTGGATCGTGATTGAACCGGTTGGCCTGTGCGTAGGGAGCAATGTGCGCCTCGATCAGCCAGGCGTTCCGGCCGTTCTCGACGTCCACATAGGCTTCCGCCAGGCTCATCTGCCCGAGGCGAATGGATTTTATCTCACTGCCCATGAGAGCCAGGCCTGCCTCGAACCGATCCAGAAGGAAATACTCAAAGCCGGCCTTGCGGTTGGTCGCAACGACCTTCACTCCCTCAGCCATGCGAATCATTGTAGCATACACAGAAGACGGCGCTCCCTGCGCATATAATGACCTCATGCGGAATCTCAAAGAACACTTCCTGCTCGATCCCCAGATCGCCTACCTTAATCATGGCTCGTTCGGTGCGACGCCGGAACCAGTGTTCCGTGAGTACCAGCGCTGGCAGCGCGAGTTGGAGCTTCAGCCGGCAGAATTCCTGGGGCGTCGACACAATGGGCTCATGCAGGCGGCGCGGGCTGCACTGGGTGGATTTCTAGACGTCCGTGCCGAGGATGTCGTCTTCACTCAGAACGTGACCGTGGCAATCAATATTGTCGCCCGATCACTCAATCTCGGACCCGGTGACGAAGTGCTCACGTCGGACCACGAATACGGCGCGTGCGACCGCACATGGCGCTTTCTGGCCGCGAAGCGGGGCTTTGCCTACGTCGCCCGACCGGTGCGTGTGCCTTTGACCTCACCCGAGCACCTGGTGGAGGACTTCATGCAGGGCGTAACCGCGCGGACCCGCGTCATCTTCATCAGCCACATCACAAGTCCAACCGGGGTGAAGTTTCCGGTAGATGAGATCTGCAGGCGCGCACGGCTTGCCGGCGTCCTCACGATCATCGATGGCGCGCACGCCCCCGGGCAGATCCTGCTTGATTTGACCTCGGTTGCTGCAGATTTCTACGGCGGCAATCTGCATAAGTGGCTTTGCGCCCCCAAAGGGGCGGGCTTTCTATATGCCCGGCCCGAGGTGCAGCACCTGCTTGAGCCACTGGTCGTCTCCTGGGGATATCAGTCGGACACTCCCAGTGGTTCTACCTTCATCGATCACCATGAATGGTGGGGGACGCGGGACATTGCGGCGTTTCTGGCTGTGCCCGCCGCGATCGACTTCCAGAAACAGCACGACTGGGCCGCGATAACGGCTGAGTGTCATGCGATGCTAAAAGAGGCGCTGGACGGGATCGTGGACATAACCGGCATGCCAATCTATTATCCCGATGACTCGTGGTACGTTCAGATGGCATCTGCACCTCTTCCGCCGGCCGTCGACGTTGCGAAGCTCCAGACCCGGCTCTACGATGAGTATCGCGTTGAGGTACCGGTGCACGCCTGGAACGAGCGGAGACTGATCCGGCTTTCCCTTCAGGCCTACAATGATCGCCAGGATGTCGACCGCCTGTTGCTTGGCCTAAGGCACCTCATCTGACGAGCCGGTTCGGCCGTCGCCCGCGCCTCATCCGCGAAACGACCGCCTGGATCGAAGCGTATAATTCTGCAGCCGCCGTCGGTTGACGGCCGCACATGAGGATCGCCAGATGGATATCACGCTTGCACTGGGTGGTGGTGGAGCAAAGGGGAACGCGCACATAGGTGTGTTGCGCCTGCTGGAGCGCGAGGGCTTTCGTATCCGCGCCATCGCGGGTACGAGCTTCGGCGGCATCGTCGCTTGTTTTTATGCGGCGGGATTCTCTCCTGACCAGATCCAGGAGGCGTTTTCTGCAATTGACCAATCGCGCATGTACGGCCGCGGGCAGGAGGATGGCCCCGCCTTCCTAGGCCTGAGCCGCGTGCGTAGGTGGCTTAAGCGCACGCTCGGCGACCAGACGTTCGAGAAGGCCCGGATTCCGTGTGCGGTGACGGCCGTGGATATTCGTACGTCGCGCGAGGTGGTCATCAAGAAGGGTCTGCTGCGGGACGGGATCTTGTGCACGATCGCCCTACCCGGGATCTTTCCATCGTTCCTCACAGAAGAGCTCGAATTGGTGGATGGGGGCCTGCTCAACCCGATACCGGTTGAGGTTGCACGTTCATTTGCGCCAAGCCTGCCCGTCGCCGCCGTTACATTGACGACGCCGCTCGGCAAGCCCCCACGTTCCATTCCGATGCCGTTACTGGATGGGTTGCCGACACCGCTGGCCGCGCGCATCAGCAATCTGCGCGTCGCTCAGGCAATGGACGCATTCATGCGCTCCATTGATATCGGCGGCCGGCAGATCGCTGAGCTGCGCTTCAGGTTGGAGAAGCCGGACGTCATCATTCGCCCGGATGTGGAGGACATCGGCGTGTTGGACCGCGTTGATGTTGGTAAGATGGCCGATCTCGGTGAACGGGCGGCCCGTGAGAAACTGCCCGAGTTGCGCAAGGCTACCACCTGGGCCGCCCGCATACGCCGCGTGGCAGCGAACATCTCAAGTTGAAACGCGACCTGCGCAAGTTCGCAAGCCAGACGAACGTCCGCCTTGGGATCGGCGCGCTGGTCCTGCTTTTTGGGGTCGGCCTGGCGCTGATCTACTTTATCTACGGGCCCTCGGCCGCCGTTGCTGGGCTCCTGTGTATGCTGGGAGGGCTGGTCCCCATTGCACTCATCCTGGCCTGGCTTTATGGCATTGACTGGATTGTGAAGCGTGCCCGCACCAAGTGAAACCCAACTTGTCCAGTTCAACGGCTGGACACTGCGCGAGCTGCAGACATTCTTTGGTTAGTTGACGCTCGCACACTTTGCGTGTATCCTTGCTGCGGTCCAAATTCCCCAGATTCAGGCTGAAGAATGCCTAAGAACATACCTCCTTCGCGCCGCGATTTCTTGAAACTTGCGGGCCTCGGCCTCGGGTCATTGGCTTTTCGGAAGAGTCCGTTTGAGACGGTCAAGCGTCTGCCGCAGTTTCCAGCGGGCGATTATCTGGGCCGCGTGGCAGTGACTCCGAATTTCTACTCAACCGCTCTACGTGCACAACCCGACGAGAACTCGCCGATTCTGCGGAATGTGGCGCAGGATGAGGTGGTCGTCTGGCACCGCGAGGTGATCGGTACGAACGTTGCCGGGCGGACGAACCGGCGCTGGGTCCAGACTCCCGAGGGCTTCATCTACACCGCGGATTTGCAGCCAGTTCGCAACCTGCCGAACACCCCGATGAACGCGCTGCCCCAGGGAAAGGATGGCTTCTGGGCAGAGGTCACCGTCCCCTACGTCGATCTGCAGCTGCAGACTGCGCCGATCTCACCCCTGGTGAAATACAGCCTGGCAACGAACCAGCCGGTGCGCCTCTACTATGGGCAGGTGGCCTGGATCGATCAGGTCGGCGCCGGCGGAGACGGGTCGATCATGTACCGGGTAAACGAGGCGGCACCGCTGCACGGATATGGATACGGAGACCTTTTCATCGCGGATGGTGCGGCGTTGCGGCCTTTGACCGACGATGATGTATCGCCCATCAATCCCAACGTTGATCCGAATCTCAAGAAGATCATCATAGATGCAACACCCGGACGCCAGATCCTTTCCTGCTATGAAGGCAACACCGAGGTCTACTACTGCCGCGTCTCCACTGGCTACGGCGAGAGGTTTTCAACGCCCACTGGGGACCAGGCCGTTTCCTGGAAGATCTTCTCCATACATATGGCAGCCAACACTAGCTCAGATAGCGGTTACGACACGATGGCTGTCCCGTGGCCCATATTCTTCAATACCAATGCCGGCGCGGCCATCCACGGCACATTCTGGCACAATGACTTTGGGACGCGGCGCTCGCACGGTTGCGTCAACGTCACGCCCGAGGACGCAAAATGGATCTTCCGCTGGTCCACCCCGGCCCTTAGCCTGGATCAGAGCGAAACACGGTTGAGCTGGCCCGATGTCGGCGGCAGCTTCAGCACCTCCGTAACCGTGGACGACACAAGCACATCTGCGTAGGCCAGACACGTACATGGATGCCTCTCAGATCACCATAGGCCTGGCCTTTCTTGCCGGCCTGGCCTCATTTCTTTCCCCGTGCGTATTCTCGCTTGTACCCGCCTATGTGGGCTATCTGGGCGGGCGCGCCGCAGGCGGCGAGGCATCCGGCCCCAACCGCTTCGTCACGCTCACGCACGGCCTGGCCTTCGTGCTGGGCTTCAGCCTGGTGTTCGTGGCATTGGGCGTGGCGGTTTCGGCGGCCGGAGGACTGCTGTACGACGTGCGGAACTACCTGGAGAAGATCGGCGGCATCGTCGTGGTCATCTTCGGCCTGCACATGATCGGTATATTCCGGATTCCGTTCCTGGAGTACGATGCGCGCGTGCATACGAATCCCGATCGCAAGTGGGGATACCTTTCGTCGGCGCTTCTGGGCGTTTTCTTCTCAGCTGGCTGGTCTCCATGCGTCGGGCCGGTGCTTGGAACCATCCTTACTTTGGCGATCAACGGAGGATCGATCTCGCTCGGTGCCAAGCTGCTGAGCGCGTACTCCGCCGGCATGGCGATTCCCTTCCTTGTTGCGGCACTGGGAATCGGATGGGTGGGCACGGCGCTGCTCAAGTACGGCAAGGCCATGCATTACTTCGAGATCGCCATGGGCGTGGTATTGGTCATCGTCGGCATCCTGCTTTTTGCCGGGGTATTTGAACTGCTTGCCCGGTTTGGTTTCTTCGTGGATTTCGGTATCTGAGATATGCCTGAGACCGCGCCGCTCAACGTCACGCTCTACAAGCGCGCGGGCTGCGGCCTGTGTGACGAGGTCAGGGCGCTCCTGAGTGAACTGCGCAACGATTTTCCGCACCGGCTGGCAGAAGTTGACATCGAGGCGGACCCGGTGCTGCAAGAGAAGTACTTCGGCCAGATCCCGGTGGTCGAGGTCGGCCCATACGTACTGCGCGCGCCCATCAGCAGGCAGGACCTGGCAATGACCCTGGGAGCAGCCCGCGACCGTCGCGATCAACTGGTCCAAACCGATGGCGACGCGTATCGCGAACGCGTCCGAAAAGGCAAGGCCGTCTCATTCAGCGACGGAATCTACTTCTGGCTCTCCAAGCACTACCTGGCGCTGCTGAACCTCCTAATCTTCATCTATGTCGGGTTGCCGTTCCTGGCGCCTGTCCTCATGAAATCCCAGTCGCCAGGCCTGGCGCGAGTAATCTATAAGGTGTACAGCCCACTCTGCCACCAGTTCGGGTTCCGCTCCTTCTTCCTATTCGGGGAGCAGCCCTACTATCCACTCAAGGAGGCCGGGCTGGTGAACCTCAAGACGTTCGAGCAGGTCTCCGGCTACGCGGACGTCGCCAATCCTTACAGCGTCTCGCGGCTGTACGCACGCCAGTACACCGGCGATGAGACGGTGGGCTACAAGGTTGCACTGTGCGAACGGGATGTGGCGATATACGCTGCCATGTTCCTCTTCGGCCTGGTGTATGGACTGACGGGGCGTCATTTGCCCGCGCTGCACTGGATGGTCTGGGTGCTGCTCGCGCTCGGACCGATCGGACTTGATGGTGTTTCCCAGATCGTGAGTCAGTTCAATCTGGCGTGGCTCGCTCCAGTACTCCCGTATCGTGAGAGCACGCCGTTCCTCAGGGTTCTAACAGGCTTTCTCTTTGGCTTTGGGACAGCCTGGTTTGCGTTTCCCAATATCGAGGATTCGATGCGCGAGACGCGGCAGTTCTTCATCAAGAAGTCTGCCGTGGCCAAGTCCTGACGTTCCGGAGTCGGTCTGCGCCGTGGTGCGGGGCGGCATGTTCCGGAACCTTCGGCAGCTGACCAGAATCAAAACATGCCCTTCGTCGAAACCGCTGGATTGCGCTACTACCGGTTCGAGATATTCCCGCCAAACCTCCCGCAGGCCATCTTCACGCGCAAGGGCGGTGTAAGCCCCTCGCCGTGGGACACACTCAACGTGGGTGGGACGGTGGGGGACGAGGCCGCCAAGGTTCGCGAGAACCGCGTCCGGTCCTTCAGCGCGGTCGGGCGGCGGCTGGAATCCATGTTTGACGTCTGGCAGGTACACTCGGCCGATTTCGTCCTTGCGCAGGCGCCCCGGCAGCCCGATGAAGGTTACCGCAAGGCCGACATCATTCTGACCGATCGACCGGAGGTGACGCTCTACATGCGATTTGCGGATTGCGTGCCAGTGCTGCTATTCGATCCGGTGAAGGCGGTGGTCGGCATGGTGCATGCGGGCTGGCTTGGAACAGTGCGAGGAGCATCCCGCGCCGGGATCGAGGCGATGATTGCAAAGTATGGTTCGCGACCCGCGGACATCCTGGCGGCAATCGGTCCGTCGATCGGGCCCGATCACTACGAGGTGGGCGTTGATGTCCTAGAGCAAGTGGAACAGACATTCGGCACCGAGGCCGCGACGCTTCTCGAAACCCGGGAAGGCAAGATCTATCTGGACCTGTGGGCCGCGAATTGCATGCAGCTGCAGCAGATCGGCATTGAACACATTGAAGTCTCCGGCCTGTGCACTGCATGTCACACGGATGATTGGTTCTCGCACCGTGCGGAGAAGGGCAGGACCGGTCGCTTCGGGGCACTCATCGCGCTTCCCTCGTGACTCCAGCGCGGGCTGCTGGATTCGGAAGGCCCAGCGTTCCACGTTTCAATCCTCTGCTAAACTTGACTGATATGCTTGATCCGACCTCGGACCTGGTTTCCCGGATAAAGGAAAGGCATGCACGGGTGCTGGAAATCATCGCGGCATCGGCTCGTCGCGCGGGTCGGTCTTCGGATTCAGTTCGGCTGGTAGTCGTCACCAAGTCGCAGCCCCTGCGTGTGGTCGAGGCCGCGATCGACGCCGGCGTGCACATCCTGGGGGAGAACTATGCCGAGGAAGCCGCGGCGAAGATCCAAGCCTTGCAGGGCAAGTTGGTTGCGGCAGCCGCGCCGGGTGACTCCGAGCCTTCAGGAGCAGGCAGGCCCATCAGTGTAGAATGGCACATGATCGGTCACATCCAGAGCCGCAAGGCAAAGCTGGTGGCGTCGTACTTTGACCTGATTCACTCGCTGGATTCGGTGAAGCTGGCGGAACGGCTTGATCGGCTCGCCGCGGAACTCGGGCGCGAGATCGAGGTGCTGCTTGAATTCAACGTCGGTGGCGAGGCGGAGAAGCATGGCTGGCCTGCATCGGAAGAAACAGCCTGGCCACAGCTGCTCGAAGAGCTTGAGGCGGTCGTCGGCTTTTCAAACATCAAGGTCCGGGGCATGATGACCATGCCGCCGCTTTCGAACAACCCGGAAGATGCTCGCGTGTACTTCCGCCGCCTCCGCAGGTTGCGGGAGTTCCTGGGTGCAAGGATCTCAAAGGCTCAGTGGGGCGAGCTATCCATGGGCACCAGCGCCGACTACGCGGTCGCTGTTGAAGAAGGCGCCACGCTGGTGCGCGTAGGGGAGGCCATTCTGGGACCAAGACCTGCACGGGAACCTACATGAGTCTATTGTTGCTTGCACAGCTGATCAGCCTCACGGCCAACGTGCTGACCATCCTGATCTTTATCTGGGTGATCGCTTCCTGGGTACTCAATCCGTATCATCCGGTGCGGGAAGCCCTTGATCGGATCGTGGAACCATTGCTTGCGCCGATACGCCGCGTGCTCCCCACGACCGGCGCGATCGATTTCAGTCCCATGATTCTGATGATTCTGATCATCCTGGCGGCAAGGATTCTGAACAGTCTCATCATGTCGTTGTGATGAGGTACGTGTGACCAGGCGAAAGTACCGCTTGCACGATGGAAAGACCGGCTCCGCACTGGTGGTGCGCGTCACACCCCGCGCAAGCCGCAATCGGATCGCCGAGGTGCTGGACGATGGTACGGTCAGGATCCACCTGACTGCCGCACCTGTTGATGGCGAGGCGAATGAGAAGCTCATCGCATTCCTGGCAAAGATCCTCGATGTCGCGAAGTCACGGATCGAGATCGTTGCCGGCTCAACCGGGCGAGATAAGCTGATCTCGGTCGTGGGAATGGATGCGGCGACTCTACACAAGCGCATCATCGCCAAGCTCGACTGAAGACCCTGTTCAGCGGATCCTCCTGCAACCCGTCTTGGAATTGGACGGGCTGCCGTGTTGTCTTTTGCCCGCCGGGGGCACATTCGGGACAATCCGCGGAATTTCAGGGGCGACGAACAGGAGCGTGAATGTCCAACATTGTGGACTAGGTCTCGCTGGGTACGATTGTCCAAGTGCGCGACCAACTGTTGCCGTCGACTTTGCAGGCGATCACAGGAAGGTAGATGGCAGGTCTTCCGGTCAGGACGGCCATCTCATCTCCGCCCTCACGAGCTCGGCCCGTAAAGCCTTCGATAGATGACGTAGATCTCGTAGATCCTGCGGATGTAGTCGCGCGTTTCCTGTGCGCGGACGGTCTCGAGGAAGAGGTCCGGATCGCCCTGCGAGAGTTCCTGCCATGCAGCGGCGTTGCCCGGTCCGCCGTTGTAGGCGGCGAGCGCGGCATACAGGTCACCGCCGAGCAGGCGTCGATTGGTCGAGAGGTAGTGCGCGCCGTACGCGACGCTGACATTGGGGCGGTACAGGTCGTCAGGCTCGAAATTGATCGGCCAGCCTACCTGGCGCGAGATGCCCGCGCCGGTATCGGGAACGATCTGCATCAGCCCCCGTGCGCCGGCCGTCGAACTGACGAAGCCCTCAAATAGGCTCTCCTGTCGGACCACGCTGAAGAGGAAAAGCGGGTCCAATCCGTTCTCCTCGGCCGCCGGGATGATCAGATCTCGAAAATACAGCCCATATCGAACATGGCTGAAATACGGCGGCGCGAGCATGGAGGACTGTTGGTCCTGCAATCCTGCCAGCGTCAATACCTGACGTGCCGCATTGATGCCCGCGCGGAACAAACCAAGCTCCAACAGGTAGTTGGCCAGCCGATAGGTAAGGACGGGATCCGAACTGACTGAAGCTCGCAAGTCTTCGAATTCCAGCCTCGCCTCGTCATCAAGGCCGAGATTCCACAGCTCGCGACCGCGGATCAGACGCGGGTCTGCCGCGAGGCTGTCCAGTACGGAGAGATCCGCCTCTGGCGGCAGGTTGAAGGTCAAACGCATCCATGAGTCCGCGGCCTGGCGCTCGGCCGTGAGATCGAATTCGAGGTTGGTGCCTGAGGCGGGAGCGAACGGTGCGCGGCCGTTCAGCAGGTCGGAGGCACGTTCGCTGTAGTAGCCGCCCGGATCGGCGCTTTGAGCGAGCTGCCAGGCGTTTTGTGCCTCGCCCAGGTTGCCAAGTTTCTCGCGCCCCTTGCCGATCCACAACTGCGCCCGCGCCTGGTCCTCGGTGGTTACGGCCAGGACCAGGCTACGGTCGAATAGCGGGAGGGCAGCTTGGAAGTCGGCCTGCCGATATTGCATGATGCCGGCGAACAGCATTGCGGTGGAAGCCATTTCGTAGGTCGGGTACTCATCCCCGACTCGCCGCCAATTGAGAGCAGCATCATCAAAGCGACCGTCGCGTTCCAGGATGCGGGCGGCGGTCATAAGCGCTTCAGGCGCATCTGCGGCGCCCGGTGCAGCCTTGACATAGTCGAGCAGCGTCTGCGCCGCTTCAGGATAGCGGTTCTGATTCAGCCATTCGATCGTCGACTTCTCAAACCATGCATCCGCCCACTTCGGATGCAATGCGGAGTTCTGGATGAAGTAGGCGTACGCGTCGACAGCTTCCTGATATTGCTGCAGTTGGTCCAGACTCAGGGCGCGATAGTAGTAGGCGGTTCCATCATTGTTCGGGTTGCTGGCGATGTAGCGATTCAACGCCTCAAGCGCCTTGTCATACACGCCGGCAAAGTAGTCCGTCAGCCCGCGGTCGAGGTCACCCACCGCCACGCCTGCATCCAGCAGTTCGATCAATCCCTGGTACGAATAGTATGAGAGGGGATAATTCTCAACCGCGTGCTTGAGGCGCTCGTAGGCCTGCGTTGATCGCTGTGATGAAAGATACGCCTGCCCGGCAAGGTAGTCCATCTGGGCCCGGATGTATTCATTGGTTGTGTTCGCTGCGATCGTGTCGTACAGCCCGATGGCAGTGTCTGTGTTGCCCAGGGCCGCGTGCGTCTTGGCGATCTTGATCTGCAAAGCCTGCGCATCATCCAGATGAGGCGCCGCCTGAGCAGACGCATACGCATCCAGGGCGCCCGCATAGTCGCCTGCCTCGGTCAGTGCGTCGCCGCGCAGCCCGGAAACGTACGAATCGAGCACGCCGGGACGCGCGATGATGTAACCGGCGTAGGCAGAAGCCGCCTCAACGTATTGCTGCTTGGCAGAAAGGCATTGCCCTGCCAGGAATTGTGCCGGAGCAGCGTACGGCGAATCGGGAAATTCCGTCCAGAGCTGCTGGAGAGTGACAACCGCCGCATCGTAGCGCCGATCGGAGAATTGAGCGCGTGCCAAGCCCCACAACGCGGTGGAGCGGATGCCGGGATCGGTGGTACTGTCAGCCGCCGCACTGTACTCCTGGACTGCCGCCTCGTAGTCGCCGTTGAAGAGCGCCTTATCACCGCTGGTGACGCGGACGATCGGCACCGGCGTCTCGGTTGGCATGGGCGTGTTTGACACGGCCGGCATGACGGTGGCACCTGGAACTGAAGTGCGCTCAACAGTCTCAACCGCAGCGGATGGAAACAGGCTGCAGCCTGCCAATGCAAGTTGCAGCGCGACAACAAGCGTTGTGCGCAGGCGCCCACGCATTGCGTTCTTATACAGGCAAAGCAGGGGGGTGTCAAGCAACCATGTGGTAAAGGCGAGATTCGAGGCGCGGCGAGCATCTTCTGTACGCACTTGCATGGCGCCGAATTTCTAGACAATATCCATGCGCCATGTTAGACTCACGCGGCTTGAAACTGGCGTGGCGCTGGTCGCCACGCTTTTTCCTGCGCATTGCGGCATGCTGGATTCGAATCAGTTACTTCGCGCGGGGATGAGGGATCATGGACACTCTGCTTACTGGATCGGTTGCGTACGACTACCTGATGACCTTTCCGGGATTGTTCTCCGAACAGATCCTGCCGGAGAAACTCGCTTCCATCAGCCTTTCGTTTCTTGTGGATTCGATGGCGAAAGTCCGCGGCGGCATCGCCCCCAACATCGCCTATACCATGGCGCTGCTCGGTGAAAAACCGCGCGTCATGGCCACCGTTGGGGAGGACTTCGGGGAGTACCGGGCATGGCTGGATTCGAAGGGCATCGATACCACCTTGATGCAGGTCATTCCCGGCGAATTCACCGCCTCGTTCTTTGCCACCACCGATCGGGCTTCAGCGCAGATCGCTTCGTTCTACCCGGGCGCCATGGGACACTCGGCCGTCCAATCTTTGAAAAACTTGCGGAGAAAGCCGGACCTGGTGGTCGTATCCCCGAGTGCGCCGGATGCCATGATGAAATTTCCGGCCGAGTGCCGCGAGCTGGGCATCCCCTATCTGTACGACCCCAGCCAGCAAGTGCTGCGCCTCGAAGGCAGCGAACTAGCCCGAGACATGGAAGGCGCGGCCTTCCTGTTCTGCAATGACTATGAGTTCGGCCTGATCTCCAAGAAGACCGACCGCGATCTGCAGGAGATCTTGAAGCACGTGAAGGTGCTGGTGGTGACGCGAGGCAAGGACGGCGCGAATCTGTACACTGGCGGTCAGGACTTCTTCATCCCGACGGTCCCCGAGCGCGAGATTGTCGATCCAACCGGTGTGGGCGATGCCTTTCGAGGCGGCTTTCTTGCCGGTTACAGCCACGGGTGGGACTGGACGCTTTGCGGCGAGGTGGGTGCACTGGCTGCCGTATACTGCCTCGAATGCCGCGGGCCGCAGAGCCATTCATTCACCCGCCCCGAGTTTGTGAAGCGTTTCAGGCAGCACTTTGACGACAAGGGCAGGCTCGATCAACTCCTCTAAAAAGTGGAATCCCGCGCAGCGAAAGGAAGGCAGCGAAAATGAGTGACAACTACGATATCAAGGACATCAATCAGGCGGAAGGCGGTCGTCGGCGCATCGACTGGGCCGAGCGGGAGATGCCTGTCCTGCGTCAGATCCGTGAACGATTCAAGAGTGAGAAGCCGCTCAAGGGAGTCCGCCTCTCGGCCTGTCTGCACGTGACCACCGAGACAGCCAATCTGGCGCGCACGCTCCATGATGGCGGCGCCGACCTGGTATTGACGGCATCCAACCCGCTGTCCACGCAGGACGATGTTGCGGCGGCGCTGGTCAGCATGTACGAGATTCCCACGTTTGCCATCAAGGGCGAAGACAACGTGACGTACTACAAGCACATCAGCGCGGCGCTTGACCATAAGCCGCACATGACGATGGACGATGGGGCGGACCTGGTCTCCACCATCCACAAGGAACGGCGCGAGCTGCTGCCCGGGATCATCGGCGGCACGGAGGAAACCACCACCGGCGTGATCCGTCTGCGCGCCATGGCGGCGGACAAGATGCTGCAGTTCCCGGTGATTGCCGTCAACGATGCCATGACCAAGCATTTGTTCGACAACCGCTATGGGACCGGGCAGTCTACAGTGGACGGCATTATCCGCGCCACGAACGTGCTCTTGGCCGGGAAGAAGTTCATTGTCGCCGGGTACGGATGGTGCGGACGGGGCCTGGCCTCACGTGTGCGCGGCATGGGGTCGCACGTCATCGTAACCGAAGTGGATCCCCTGAAGGCCCTCGAAGCGATGATGGACGGCTACGAGGTCATGCCGATGCAGGACGCGGCCAGGATTGGCGATATCTTCTGTACACTGACCGGTGACATCAACGTGATCGATGGGCATCACTTCGAGGCCATGAAGGATGGCGCCATCGTCGCCAATTCAGGCCACTTCAACGTGGAGATCAACATCCCCGCGCTGGAGAAGATGTCGACCGGCAAACCCAATCTGGTGCGGCCGTTCGTGGAGCAGTACACGACCAAGGACGGGCGCAAGATCAATATTCTGGCCGAGGGCCGCCTGATCAACCTGGCCGCGGCTGAAGGCCACCCGGCATCCGTCATGGACATGTCCTTCGCAAACCAGGCGCTGGCTGCCGAGTACATAGTCAAGAATGCCAGCAAGCTTGAGAAGCGCGTCTACACGGTGCCTGCTGAGATCGATGCTGAGATCGCCCGCATCAAGCTGGCAGCCATGGGCGTCAAGATTGACAAGCTCACCGACGAGCAGCTCAAGTACCTCAGTTCCTGGGAAGAGGGCACATAATTCGGACTCCTGCAACAAACGGAAGGCAAAGGCCCCGCGCAGCCCGCGGGGCTTTTCATTTCGCGTATATAATGAAGCCAGTTCTATCATTCATTCGGTTTTGCGCCCATTCTCCCCGGATCTCACTGCACAATGGACCGCCGCTCAGGGCGGATGCTGACTTGGTGAGAAAGGACTTTAGACTACGGGGATACATCATCGGCTGCTGGAGCCGCCTTTCTAGACGTGCTCCAACAAGGCCGATCTGCGCTTGCAGTGGAGGATGGGATGAAAACAGATATCTCCTACGCCCGGCTCGCGGCACTGATGCTGCTGAGCCTGATCGTGACAGCCTGCCAGGCCTGGCCGTGGGGCCCGAATCGCGGGGCACCTGGGCAGGCCTCTCTTCCCAGCGGAAAGACCACAACCACCGGTTTTGATTGTCCGGAGCCGAATCCTCGCATGCCGGTGGCTTCGACCCAGCTGGATCTGCTTGTCTGGTCAGAGTACATTCCGCTTGAGTTCTTTGAGTGCTTCGAGTTGGTCTATGGGATACCCGTAGCCCACCCGGAGTACGACAGCGTCGAGGAGATGTACGACCTGATCACCGCCGGCGACGCCGCGTACGACCTGATCCAGCCGACGGACTTCGTGATCCCGCGCATGGTTCGCGAGGGTCTGCTGCGCGAGCTGGACCATGCACGCCTGCCCAGCCTCGCCAATTTCAATCCGCACTATCTGAATCTGGCGTTCGATCCCCACAATGCTTACACCATCCCATATGAGGCCGGGCTGGATGCCATCGTCGTGAACACGGCAGCGGTCGATATCGTTCCAGAGTCGTGGGCGGACCTGTGGAACGCGAGCTACTTGGGCAGGCTCCTGCTCACAGACGATGAGCGCACGGTAATCGGCCTGACCCTCCTGACCCTGGGGTTCGATGTCAATTCAACCTCGCCCAGCGAGCTTGACCAGGCAAGACGCGCGCTGATGGTTCTCCGGCCCGGCATCGCCGTATTCGACAGTGAGAGCCCCTCGAGCCGGCTTGTGGCTGGCGAGGTCGACCTTGGCGTGACCTGGTCCGGTGAAGCCTTCCTGGCGCATCAACAGGATCCCGCGATCGAGTTCGTCTATCCGTCCGAGGGTCCCATCCTGTGGCAGGACACTTGGGCGATGCCAAGCACGGCTGCACACGAAGATGCAGCCTATGCCTGGCTGAACTACACGATGCAGGGCGACATGTTCTGGATGATGCTGACGAACTTCCCCTATACCAATCCGAACGATGCCGCCCTGGCGTATGCAAAGGGAAACCCGATGGCGGTGACCGATGTGAATGGCGAGGCAACCACCCTCGGCGCGGTCTACGAAGCCTATATGAACTCGACCATCACCAACCCTCCGGCGGAGGTGATCCGCTCGGGGCACCGCATCGTCGACGTGGGTGACGCAGTCGCCCTGTATGACGAGATCTGGGAGGAGGTTGCAGGCGGGGAGTAGTATCCGGTGCCCATAGGTGCGAGAACACAACCAAGAAAAAGGTCCCCGCGCAATGCTGCGCGGGGACCTTTTGTCAAGCGGTCTTGTGAAGGCTATTCGAAGCAACTGATGGATTTTGTCTTTTTCTCGAACTTGCCGGCATCATTGAATGCCTGCACCGAATAGCTTATCTGCGGCTTATCGCTGCCAACGATGATCAGGGCAACCATGGTCGTGTCGTCTGAGTAGCTGGTTTCGTCGGCACCGAGGGTGGCCAGGAGCTCATCGTTCCGGAAGACGTAATATCCTGCCTCATTGGTGGCCACGTCGGTCCAACTCATGTCCACATGAACGTCATTGTGCATGAATGGACTCATGTTGATCGAGCAGCTGAAGGGTACCTTGAAATTCGTCGGTGCGGCAGGCTTCGATGGGGTGGGCGTCGGCGGCTGTGGGTACTCCGGCAGAGGGCCGACGTTGCCGCTCACTGTGGCATACTGGCCCCAGAGCCAGCACTGCCCACCGGGATACTTGATGATCCAGTAGCCGGTCGGCGTGTGCTTGCCGATGGCCTCCGCAGTCTGCCCCGGCTGCATGGTCCAGAGCAGATCGTACGCCACACTGGGTCCGGTGCGGCAGTTCGTGGCCGAGCTGACTCTGACCTGCGGGACGGTGGGCGTGTTGGTCGCCGCGGGTGTGGCTGTTTCAGTTGGCGGTCCGGGCGTTTGAGTCGGAGCTTGCAGCGTCAGCGCTTGCACGGTGATGGTCGCGGGGAGATCCGGCGTGTCAGCACTTGGCCGATCAGCCGTAGGAGTCTGGCCTATGGTGCAAGCCAACGCCGCAATCAGCAGTGCATCTAGGGCAAGCAGAATGCGTCTGGATTTCATGCTGCATCTCCTCTTTGTGCAATTGTAACCGCAATCGATTCACCAGCGCACCAGGGCCTGCACACCCATAGGTGCAAACCCGCACATTCCGGGCGTGACTCCGATGGGCATGGCGGAGCGCCTTCCTGCCGCGATGGTTCGGTCCTCACAGGTAACCTTGGGGAAGGCTGGGAACGGGCAGAATGGGGGATGGAGTTTGTCCGCCGCCACCCGTATACTGAATTGGCTGCCGGGCCACTCCCGTGCCCGAGGCGCAGCAGGAGAGTCATATGTCAGTCAAGCTCAGAGACACCGATACCCACATCAAGGTCCATGAAGCGCCGCCAGCTGTGCGCTCTGGTGGGGAGGCGAGGCCGTATGAATATCCTCACCTGTACCAGATCCAGGCCGGCGGCTGGCGCATCTCCTATGCGGTCGAGCAGAACCATCTGGCCATCCTGGTGCTCGAGGTGCTGAATGCAGACGGCACTGTACGACAAGATCCGGCTCGAGAGACGCTGACCAGGAATATGAAGGTCAAGCTGCTGGATTGGCCGGAGGGCAGCCCCAGCCGGGACCTGCCTCCCGAGGACCTCGGCAAGAAGGTGAAGATCAAGCTGCTGGATATGGCCGATGACCTGCGTGACGACGATGCGCCCGAGTCGCGCGGGGGCGGCAAGCCAAGACTTTGGGGTTCTGCGCCGGTGAAGTCGCACACTCGAAAGATCACTCTGCTGGATGGCGACTTCAGCAAGCAATCCGCCCCGACCGAGTCCGAGGAGGACGCGGATGGCGAGGAGATCGCCGGCCGCAAGGTGACGCCTCTCGACTCCCCGAGCATATAGCGCGGGACGCCGCCCTTCTCAAAAGTCAGCCCGTCTGATAAGATACTTGGCGCACGCCGACCCTTCCAAGCGAGCCTCGGCCCTCTGGCTGAGGCTTTTTTGTGCCGGTCGTGGAGCACAAGCATGTTGCAAGAGAGAACGGACCTCCGTAACATCGCAATCATAGCCCACGTGGACCACGGCAAGACCACGTTGGTGGATTTCCTGCTGCGGCAAGCCCACACGTTCCGTGAGAATCAGCAGGTCGCCGAGCGCGTGATGGACTCGAACGCATTGGAGCGCGAGCGCGGCATCACGATCCTTTCCAAGAATACCGCCATTTCCATACTCGATCCGATGACGAGCCAGCAGGTGAAGATCAACATCGTGGATACGCCGGGGCATGCGGATTTCGGCGGTGAGGTCGAGCGAGTGATGAACATGGTGGACGGCGTGCTGCTGTTGGTCGACGCAGCTGAGGGGCCCATGCCGCAGACGCGCTTCGTGCTCAAGAAGGCCCTGGCCATGGGGCACAAGGCGGTCGTGGTGATCAACAAGGTGGATCGCCGCGACGCCGAACCCGCCCGCGTGCTTAACGAGACCTTCGATCTGTTTATCGAGTTGGGCGCGACTGAAGAGCAGGCTGATTTCCCGATCATATACGCCCAGGCGACAACAGGCCGGGCCGGTCTTACTCCCGATCTGGGGCCCGATCTGCAGCCGCTCTTTGAGGTCATCCTGCGGCACATCCCCGCGCCGCGCGTTGATGCCGATGCACCCCTGCAGATGCTGGTCACCACCCTGGGGTACGACGATTACCGCGGTGTGACGGCCGTTGGCCGGGTATTCGCCGGCACGATCAAGGCCGGCCAGAAGCTCACGCGCCTGACCCTGGACGGACGCACTCTGCCGGAAACCGTGCGCTATCTGTATACCTTTCAGGGGCTGAACAAGGTCGAGATCCAGGAGGCCCGCGCAGGCGACATCGTCTCGCTCGCCGGCCTGGAGGGCATTGCCATCGGTGAGACTCTTGCCGACCCCGACAATCCGGCAGCACTGCCCACGATCAAAGTCGAAGAGCCGACGGTGCGCATGACCTTCGGTGTCAATACCTCGCCCTTCTCTGGTAAGGAGGGCAAGTGGAGCACGTCGCGCAAGTTGCGCGAGCGGCTGTTTGACGAACTGCGCACCAATGTCGCCCTGCGCGTGGACGAAACGGACTCCGCAGAGACGTTTCTGGTCTCGGGGCGCGGTGAACTCCACCTGGGGATCCTGATCGAGAACATGAGGCGCGAGGGCTACGAGTTCCAGGTCTCACGGCCTGAGGTAATCTTCCAGAAGGCCGAGGATGGATCGTTCCTCGAGCCGTATGAGGAAGTGCACATCGAGACGAGCAGCGGAACGGTGGGCGTCGTAGTCGAAATGCTTGGGGCGCGGCGCGGACAAATGATGGAAATGCGGGATGCTGGGCAGGGTATGACGCGTATCACCTACATCGCGCCGACGCGGGGCCTGCTTGGATTCCGCTACCAGTTCCTGACCTCCACCCGCGGCGCGGGTGTGATGCACACCGTATTCCATGGGTACGACGAGATGGCGGGGCCGATGGCGACGCGAAGTTCCGGATCAATCGTGGCGATGGAGGCAGGTGATACAACGGCCTACGCGCTGAAGTCCGCTGAGGAACGCGGCACGCTGTTCTACGGCCCCGGCGTGGCTGTGTACGAGGGGATGGTGGTCGGCGAGGCCAGTCGCGGGCGCGACATTCCGATCAATGTGTGCCGGAAGAAGCATCTTACGAACGTACGCGCCGCACACGGCGACATGGAGATCCGCCTAACGCCACCCCGGCAAATGAGCCTCGACGAGGCCGTCGAGTACCTGGCCGACTACGAACTGCTCGAGGTTACCCCCGAGTCTTACCGCATCCGAAAGCGCATCCTCGATACGGAAGATCGGGGCAAGCAATCCAAGAAGGCCAGAGAAGCCCTGGAAGAATAGAAGAAGGTCCCGCATTGTGCGCGGGACCTCTATTTTTCATATGGCAGATTGCTTCAGAGTCGGACTCCTGGCCCGTCTACGGGCAGGTGAACTCCCAGGTCACCTGCGGGCCTGAGCCCGCATCGTTGTAGGCCTCCACGGCATAGTTCATACCTGATCTGTAAGTGAAGGGGATCGTCTCCTGGTACGACGTCGTGCTGGCGGGTAGATCCGAGAGCAAAGTGCCGAACCGATACACGCGGTATCCATTCACGGTGCCAGCCGGTTCGTTCCAACCCAGCAGCATGGTCAGCGTTGTGTTGTCACAGCTGTAGTTCCAGTTCCCGCGGCTTGGGCGGCCGGGAGCGGTTTGGGCCACTGCCTGCGGCGTGACCTCCGGCAGCAACTCGAAACTTCCGCCGGGGCTCGCGTCCTGCACCTGCACCCAACAACTGTTCCCGCTGCTCGGATCCTTAACCAACCAGTATCCGTCGGCGGTGTCCTTCGCGATCAGGTCCACAGTCGTTCCGGTGTTGTAGGAAGCGATCTCCTGGAAGTTCGGGCCGGGTCCTCCCCGGCATTTGGCGCCGTTCGTGTTGATGTACAGGCTCGGCTTGGTGGTAGGGGTCGGTGGGGGAGGCGTTTCCGATGGTGGTGCCACGGTGGAAGCTGACGAGGTTGAAATGCCCGCCGCCTGCAGCGTCCCTGCCACGATTGTCGAGGCCTGATCGATTGGCGACAAGCTCGGTTCTGCCTGGATCCCCGGAAGCGTGCACGCGGCAAGAAGCAAGGGCATCGCCACAGCTGCAATTCCTCTCACTCGACTCTTCATCATCCCTCCAGATTCCTGATGCCCCTATTGTCCGTCGCCCTCATGGAAAAGGAGACTGCCGAAATGCGTCTTGAAGGTGCCGTGTCCCTCGTGTACCCATCGGGTCTTGTAGGACTGCGCGTTGCGATAGAAATCATCCATGCTCTGGGTGGCGCGGCAAATCCCAAGGGTCATATCGTTATTGCTCATCAGCAAGATGCGCACCGAGATCGGATCTGTGCCGACCGGAGCCTCCGCAGTCTTGAACGCCCGGTGGTGAATCGGTCCGAAGTCGACCAACTCCGGTTTGCGCGCGCCCATATCCTCGGTCTCGATCACTGTGGGCAGCATGAAGCGGAGACAAAACGGCATATCGCATCCCTACGGTGAAATCTCCAGGGATTTCATCAGCGCGTCCAGTGACGTGATGGTGGGCTGGAACTCGTCAACTGAGGTGGCATTGAGCCTATCGGTGACAGATCGATAATAATTGACGAACAGATTTTCGTCAGTGGCCTCGTATCCGGGAAATGGTACGCCGCCCGCCGGGGGGATGGAGGCGGGATTGCTGTCGGTTGCAAGGAAGGGGGCAGTGACCGGCAACGTCGCCACGATGTAGGACCTGCCGTCATCGGTTAACCCTTCGAAATGATAGAAGAGATCATGGTTGTTGATCTGCGCATAGTATTGGGCATACTCTGCAAGGACCCGCAGACCGTGGCCGCCTTTCAAGGTAATCACCTGCGCTTGCGCGCCGATGATCTGGGCCGCGTTTGCGTAGGGAAGGTTCGGCATGTGATCATTTTCTGGGACCTGTGAAGGATTTACTAGGATGGCTTGCAGCCGCTGGATGCTGTTGGCTGCACCCTCGCTAGCGGCGGCATATTCTGGTGCGGGATAGACCATGATCTGCGGCTGGAAGAACTTGCCCTGAAGGGCATAGCCCTGCAGCGTAATCTTCACGTATTCCGGTGCGACTTCCCATGGGCCGCCGCTCTGCCCATCCACAGCCAGGACAGTCTCAGAGGAAGCGCTGCCGGCCAAGCCCTCGGGGATTACGAAACCGCCTCCGGGGAATGAGATGGCCATGCCAGCTGGACTGGGCTCAATACTGGCTTGTGTCGGCGAACTGGCCGTTGCAGCACCCAGGGTAGCCGCAACAATGGTCGCGACATCACCAGCCGACTCTGTGTCCGATTGGACGAGTCCGCATGCCAGTATCGCCAGGGTTGCCATGGTGACCAGTACCGGCTTCCAGTTTTGTTTCATTTTATGTCTCCCTCCCCGAAAAGCTTCACGCGCCGTAGATTCTGCTAGCCACCCTTCTTGCCGATGGTGTTCTTGAGGATCCCGATGCCTTCAATCTCGAGTTCGACCTCGTCACCAGGTTTTAGCCACGGGCCCTTGGCCTTTGTCAGCTCAAGTAGGCAACCTGTGCCAACAGTGCCGGAACCGATCACGTCGCCCGGCATGAGCGTCACGGACTGCGACGCACGTGCCAGGATATCTCCGAATGACCAATGGATATCCTTGAAATTGCCGCGCGACATCTCTCTTCCGTTGACCCGTGCATGCATCGGCAGGTCATACACACCGGGGCGCCCGGCGGATCTCTCCGAGAGCTCATCCGTTGTCACGATGCACGGTCCGAGCGAGGATGCGAAGTCCTTGCCCTTGGCTGGGCCCAGTCCCACCTTCATCTCTTCGCGCTGGATATCGCGCGCTGACCAATCATTGAAGATTGTGTAGCCGAAAATGTGCTTGGGCGCATCCTCGGCTTTGATGTCTTGGCCGGGCTTGCCGATGACGGCTGCAATCTCCAACTCAAAGTCCAGCTCGTCGGTGTAGCCTGGATAGGGAATCTCGTCATCCGGCCCGAAAACGTTCCCAGGGTTGGTGAAGTAGAAGACGGGGAACTCGTACCACTCCTCTGATACCTCTCGCCCGCGGTTGGAGTTCGCAGTCTTGACATAGGTTTCAAATGCGTACGCGTCTCGGAGCGTGGTCGGTCGCAGGATGGGCGCGTGGAGCGTCGCATCGGTCAGGGCGATGCGCTTGCCTTCTGCTGCGCGGCGGGCGCGCTCAAGGCCTTTGTCTCCGGCCTCGATCAGGTGCAGCATCGAGGCGTACGGTACCGGGTACACGGCATCATCGAGAAGAAGTCCTGGTTGATGCGACTTGGCAAATGCAGAGTATGTGATCAGCTTCATGCGAGTGTGTCCTCCCGGCCGCATCCCATTTGGGGGCGGCTCTATGGATTTGCCGCGATGTTCTTGCTCGAGTTTGATCGCCTGAAAGGATATGTGAATGGTGCAATGACAGCAGGAGTCTTCTTAAGGCATCACTTGACTTGCGCCACCTTGCCGCCGCTCATCTGCTGCAGTTGAGATGGCGTGAGTTCGAAGATTGCATTCGGAGTGCCGGCAGCTGCCCAGATGGTGGAGTACTGCATGAGATCCTCATCCACATACGTCTCCATCTGCTTGACGTGACCGAGGGGGGGCACGCCCCCAATGGCAAAGCCCGTGACCCCTCGGACAAAGTCCGCGTCGGCGCGGCCGATGGGCTCACCTGCGTACTGACCAATTCGCCTTTCGTCCACACGGTTTGCACCACTGGTCAGTACCAGGATGGGCTTGTGGGTCGTCTTCCCCTTGAAGATCATCGACTTTGTGATCTGTCCGAGCGTGCAGCCCGCGCGCTCGGCGGCTTCCTGCGAGGTGCGGGTGCTCTCACTGAACTCGACTACCTTGCACGGGAATCCACGTGCGGTTAGCAGATCTTGTACGCGTTGGGCGGTGGGGGATAGGGGCATGTGCGCAGTCCTGATGATAGAATCTGCCGCGGAGTATATCGTAGATTGCCCACTCATAAAGAGGTCTACGACGGGCACGCGGCGGAGTACGAGGCCCTCGTGTCGCGCGAGGACCACGAGGGGAACATCCTGAAAGCCATCAAGGAGATCCTTCCGCTAAGCGATCTGGATGTTGTCGATCTTGGAGCAGGCACTGGACGTCTGGCCGGGCTGCTTGCACCGAGCGTTCGGAGCGTGCTGGCTTTTGATCTTTCGCCGCACATGCTCACTGTTGCCCGCGACAAGCTGCGCCGAGTGGGCTCGAAGCAGCGCTGGCTCACGGCTGCCGCGGACCACCGCTGCTTGCCGCTTGCTTCTCGTACTGCAGACCTGATCGTCTCCGGCTGGAGCGTAAGCTACGTCGCCATCTGGCACCCGGACACGTGGCGGCGCGAGCTGGAAGCGTGGCTGACCGAAGCTGGTCGCGTGCTGCGAAAGAACGGGCGCATCATCCTGTTCGAGTCCCTCGGAACAGGCAATGAGGAGCCTGTGCCGTTACCCCACCTCAAAGACTTCTACAGCTGGCTGGACCAGGCCGGATTTGCCAAGACCTGGATTCGCACTGACTATCTTTTTGAAACGGTGGAGTTGGCCGATGAACTGGCCGTTTTCTTCTTTGGCGAGGAGATGAAGGCCAGGATCAAACGTGAGAAGATCATCACACTGCCTGAGTGCACAGGCGTGTGGTGGAGGCAGCTCCAGCTCTGATTTCGGTCAGGGGAGTTGCAGGACACGGGGGCAGTCACGCCCGTTCGTCCGGTTGTGTCTCATGCTTCGATCAACATGCCCGCGAGAAGTGCCGTTCTGGGCACCAGGCTTGGGATGTGCACGTACTCAAGGTCTCGCTGATGTGCATGCGCGCCCATGGCACCGAACCCATCCAGGGTGGGTGCCAACTTCGAGGTGAAGTTGCCGTCTGACCCTCCGCCCACACGCGCAGCCCCGACGTTGAATCCGATCTGCTGTGCCAGGGCCTGGGCCTTCTCAAGCAGCTTCATCGTACCTTCAGAGGGTTCCATGGGCGGGCGGTTGAGACCGCCGCTGATGTTGTATCTGGTTCCGTCGAGCGGCTTGATCGAGCGCATGGCTGCATCGACGCGGGCTGCCGCGGCCAGATCCCACACGCGAACATCGACCTTCAGAACGACCTCGTCTGGAACAACATTGGATACTGTTCCGCCGTGTATCACGTTGGGGCCCAGCGTCGTTCCCTTCTCGAGGTCCTGCAACTGGACCAGCTCCCGAATGAGGTGCGCGGCGCTCACGATCGCATTCCTCCCTTTTTCGGGTTCCACGCCTTGGTGCGCAGACCGCCCGGAGATGTGGATGGTGTAATCTCCGACCCCCTTGCGCGCGATCTTCAGATTGCCGTTCATGTCTGGTGGTTCGAGCACGAGCACTGCCCAGGCGCCCCGGGCCATGTCTTCGATGAACGGACGCGCGGCATCCGATCCTATCTCCTCATCCGGCGTGAGCAGCAGATCGACCGTGCGTGCAGGTCGGCGGCCGAGGGCCTGCAACGCCCTCAGGGCCCATGTGGCCTGCACGATGCCTCCCTTCATGTCATAAGTTCCGGGCCCAAGAGCCTTCTCCCCCTCGCTCTGCCAGACCTGGTTCCAGGAGCCAACAGGGTATACCGTGTCCACGTGCGCAAGCAGGAGTATCCGATCGGTGCTGGCGCCGGGGATACGAACGTGCAACAGGTCCCCGCACTCGCCGGCATGCCGGCTGACCTCCCCCATGGGTCCGAACCATTCCGCGTTGACGTCCTGAACCACATTGATCCTTGCCCGGTCGCTCGAGGGTGATTCGAGACGCACAAGGCGTTCGAGATCTCCCAGCATTGCGCTCGCATGATTCTCCAGATGCGAAAGAAGCTCTCTCATCAGTTTCCTGCCCAATGCACTATGCATCCGGTGGACCCGACTGCCACCCTGTCAACAGAGCCCACTCCTCGCCAGCGTCCATAATGATATCGCACACAGGATCCTTCACAGCATAGTAAGCATCAAGATCCTCCGGATGTAGTCGCGCCAGCACCATTTTGATCAGGGCATAGGACCGCGCGGCACCAGGATGCGCACGCAGGTAATCTCTGAAGAGCAATGGATAGCGCTGATTTGGACGACCGGAAACGCGAACATGAAGGTTGGCGGCCCGTTGGTTCTCGGAAGTCTTGAACATCCACTTACGCCAGTTGACTGGCTCGGCGTCTTGTCCCGGCGGGACGTGGTCGCTCACAATGGCCTCGACGCGGCGATAACCTGTTTGGGTGAGTGCCTGCGCGATCCGTGGCTCGAGATCCTCTGCGGTGACCTGAATGTCGAGAACGTCCTTGGCCGCCAGACCGGGTATCGACGTTGAGCCGATATGATCGATCCGCAACGCGAGCTCGCCAAGCTCGGAGCGCAGCGTCCTGCCCATGCGCGAAAATTCCTCCGGCCAGCTTGGTCGGTATTGCACGATCTCGATCATCGGATTGATCTCATTTGGATGGCATGGCTATCGGATGCCGGGCGTCGGGCAGCCTTCCCCAGAAATTGGTCTGATTGCTCCACCGCACCACCAATGCCCGCCCCGCAGCCGTGTTCCACTGCTTCCCAATGTCCGCATGGCAGCGCGCGCCTTGTCCCGGCCGATCATGATGACAAAAACGGCACTCCAGGGGCTGGAAGCCGGTGCCGTGCAGCTGACAACGGTTCTCTTCCAGAAACGTGCAACCCTGGTCTGCATATTGATCGGTGGCGAAGCCCTGCTCCGCGCCCTTGAAAGCCGGCGACAGCACGCCGAAGGCGTTGCCTGGCGCCATCTCCAGCATCATCCGGTCGGCGTAGCCCGCCTCGAGCGCAGCTGCGGCCTCGTCAACTGTCCACCAACCAGGCCGCCTGCAGTAGGCCAGGCAGATCTCGCAGCCGCAGGCTTCCGAGGCCGGATATCTTTGGCGGAGATCCCTTTTGCGACTCATCTTGGCAATGCCGACCTGTCGGCGCCGATCTGGTCGAGCGCTCTACCAGCCCAGTGCATGACGAAAGAACGCCGTGAGACATTGTGCATACCCGAATGGTAACGCAAGTCCTGCCTCGACGCTGCCCACGCCTTCCGGAATCCAGATGATCATGTTTGCGCCTGTCTGGGAGGCCGAATCAGCCTACTCGCGCGCGTCCGTGGCGCGTCCGAGGCAACAAAGACAGAGGTCCCTTCATGGGGACATCTCCAAAGGATGTGCTACGCGTCGTGTTGTGTGATCAGGTCAATCAGAACTGGATACACCAACTCAGTCTTCAGATCGGGCTGTGATGGATCGATCAGGTCGTGCGGCAGGCCCAAGCTTGCCGGGAACTCGTAGAGTGCAATGTCGGCCGAGTGTTGGCGCCACAGGTCCACCACCTGCTGTGTGCGCTCATTGTTGACAGAGTCGTCATTGCCATTCGTGATGACCAGGATCCGTTTTGCAGCCGGCGGGTTGCGTCGCGCGCCGTCTTGAACCGAGAAACCCAATCTCATGATCTGGGTCAATGCATGTGTGGAATAGCGCGGATACGAATAGGATGGCCCGGCATCGCCCTTGTGGACGGGATCCCACCAGTTGTACAAATTCGGCAAGATCCGGAACAGGTGCATAGCGGCGGCAGAAAGCGGAGTGGGCACCTGTTTGAAGCCGAAGGCGGGGGCGATCATCGCGGCCAACTCAACGTCATGCCGATTCTGGGCGGCCCAAGCCGTAACCACCCCGCCCCCTGAGAGGCCGCCTATGGTGACGTGTTGGCCGAGCCCCTGGGCAATGTCCAGGACCTCGTCGCTGTATGCGGTCAACTCCTCCGCCGTCAACCGGCTATGTTCGGTGTTCATCCGGTCTGGGAGTCCGTGATGTGGTAACGGTGCGATCAGGACGTTGTATCCCAGATCGTAGAACCTTTTCCCCAATTCCTCAAACTCCGGAGGACCGTTCATGTACCCGTGCGCGAACACGATCGCCTGTTCCACGCTGCGACCATGCGTCATGAGTTGGACAAGACAATCGGGATTCAGTCGCGACTGCTCGTCGGCCCGCATCTTAGCAACGCGCGCGGCAGCCTCTACGTAAGTCGTTGCAGGTTCGGAGAGAGAGGGGGATCCGCCAATATTCTGGGGCATTGAAGGGAGGCGACCGTGCCGAGAACGATCACCAAAATCCATTGCCAAAGGCGGCGTTTTTCAAATCAGACGGCCACGCCCTTGGCTTCCACCTGATTTGGCACCAGTAGCGGCTCGCGCCAATATACCCCGTTTTCGAGGCTTGGGCAAGCCAACTGGAGTCTGAGGGTGATATGCAAGGGTGGCCCTGGAGCGTCGTGTCTCAAGGGCTCCAGTGACATCAGGGGCCGCGCTACCATGAAGTACCCCGGCGAGAATAGTGCGTATAATTCATCGGACTCCGCCGTTCCGGCGGCGGATGTTGAGCCGTGACGAGGGCTCTGAGCGGCCGGTTTCATGTGCCGGTTCCCGCGTCGTCCTTGGGGTGGCCTCTGTGATGAAGCTTCCGAGCCTGACAATCTTCTATCCTTGCTACAACGACGGCGGCACGATCGCCACGATGATCATACGCGGCATCCAGGTCGGCGGGGCAGTTGCCGAGGATTTCGAGATCCTGATCATCAATGATGGCAGCCAGGACGACTCGGCGCTTGTGTTGGAGGAGATGGCGCGCCTCTATCCGGGTTGTGTGAGGGTGCTGCATGAACCGCGGCCGAGCGGATATGGGGGGGTGCTTAGGAAGGGCTTCGCCTGGTCAACCAAGGAATGGATCTTTTACACGGATGGCGACGCCCAATATGATCCGCGCGAGCTGACGCTGCTAGTCGAGGGTGTGACGGAAGGAATTGACGTGGTCAATGGCTATAAGATCAAGCGCCGTGACCCCCTGCTTCGCATCTGGATTGGTCTTGCCTATCAGTATTTTGTCAAGCTGGCGTTCGGCCTCGTGATCCGGGACGTCGACTGTGACTTTCGATTGATGCGCCGCTCGATATTTGACGTTGTCCCACTGGAGTCAAGAAGCGGCACCATCACCTTCGAAATGATCAAGAAGATCCAGGACGCAGGCTTTGGGTTTGCCGAGGTGCCCGTACACCACTACTATCGACAGTACGGCGTGTCGCAGTTCTTCAATGTTCGGCGCGTGGCCCGGACTCTGGTGGATTTGGTGCGCTGGTGGTGGAGGCTGGTGGTCCGAAAGGAGCACCTGAGGCCGCGCGCTACTGTTCGAATGTCCTGATCGCCGCAATCACGCTCTGCACGTGCTCAGGGGGAATGTGGGGTCCCAACGGCAGGCTGAGGACGGTTTGTGCGAGTCGTTCGGTGATGGGAAACGTCCCGGTTTTGATGCCCATCTCCTCATAAGCATGCGAGAGGTGAGGCGGCAGCGGGTAGTGGATTAGCGTGCCAACCCCGTTGCGAGTCAGGTGCTCCTGCAATTCATTGCGCCGGGGGTGCTGAACAACGAAGACGTGCCAGGCCGGATCCACGTTCTCTGGCACGAACGGCAGCGTCAATTCCCCGACCGGTATCAGTCGCTCCAGATACGCCGCCGCTACCTTCTTCCGTCGCAGATTCCATTCATCAAGATGTCTCAGCTTCACACGCAGGAATGCCGCCTGCAGCGGGGCAAGCCTTGAGTTGTACCCCTTGACTTCATTTAGGTACTTGGTCAGCGAGCCGTAGTTGCGGAGCACACGGACGCGGTCGGCCACTTCACCGTCATTCGTCGTCACTGCTCCTGCGTCGCCCATCGCGCCCAGGTTCTTGGCGGGGTAGAAGCTCCAACCCGCAGCATCACCCAGCGCTCCCGCACGCCGTCGTTGGTACGTGGCTCCGTGAGCCTGCGCCGCGTCCTCGATCACTACCAGGTTGTGCCGGCGCGCGATCTGAAGCAGCGGCTCCATATCTGCGGGCTGGCCGTAGAGATGCACCGGCAGGATAGCGCGGCACCTAGGGCTGATGGCAGCCTCCACCAGGCCCGGGTCCAGATTGTAGGTGCGCGCGTTGGGTTCCACGGGAACTGGCGTCGCGCCCGAATATGAGACAGCTAGCCAGGTGGCGATGTAGGTATTGGCCGGAACGATGACTTCAGCGCCGGGCCCGATGCCGTAAGCGCGCAGGACGAGATGCAGCGCCTCAAGTCCATTGCCGACGCCGACACAGTGCTTAACCCCGCAGTACGCCGCAAACTCCGCCTCGAAAGCCTCCACTTCCTCGCCGAGTATGTACCATCCCGACTCCATTGCACGGTGGTAGGCCTCGTCGAGCTCGGCTTGCAACTCGAGGTACGGGCTCTTCATGTCGAGAAACGGAATCGTCACGGCTCGGGCGCTCCCACAGCCCTGCGAAAGTCGGTGTAGACATCGAGATAGTCATTAATGTCGTAGAACTCGGATGCCAGCACCAGACACACCGAATTGGTCGAGAAGTTCTCGATTTCGCGCCAGACAAGAGGCGGAACATACAGCCCACAATCCGATCGATTCAGGCTGTACGTCTCCCGTCGCGTGCCGTAGTCAACTACCAAGTCGAAGCTTCCCGACATGGCAATGATGAACTGCTGGCACTTCTTGAGGGCATGGCCTGCTCGCGTCTCGCCCGTAGGGACATCGTAAAGATAAAAGACTCGCTTGATCTCGAAGGGTACGTGCCGGGCAGCCTCAACGAAGGTAAGGTTGCCGCGTGGATCGGTCATCTTGGGTAGTTCGTATAGGGCGCACTCTCTGGACTTCATCAGGTATATGCCTAGTCATGCCGGGCGGGCGCATCGGCTCGGACGGGTCGGAATCCCGTGGTTCGTTGGGCTGAATCGCGGCGCGGCGGAGGAGGGAGCACGGGCTGCTCTATTGCAGGGCGTCGCACATATCCCCAACTGTGCTGAAGGTGTCAGCCGCGAATTCTACTATACCTTGACCGCAGGCCCCGCGCGCTGATCTGATCCGCGCGATGGGCTAACCACGGCATTCCATGGCCATCGCGCATGCCACGGTATAATCACGCCGCCAATCCAATGACAAAGTTCCTGATTGCCGGGCTTGGTTCGATTGGGCGCCGTCATCTGCGCAATCTCATCGCCTTGGGGGAGAATGACATCGTGCTGCTTCGGTCTCATCGCAGCACAATGCCCGAAGAGGAATTGGCCGGTTTCACAGTTGAGAGTGATCTCTCCGAGGCGCTGAAAAGGCATCGACCGGCTGCGGTGATTGTGGCAAATCCCACTGCCCTGCATCTTGATATTGCGATTCCGGCCGCCGAAGCAGGCTGTTCCATCCTCCTGGAAAAGCCGATCTCCAGCTCACTGGATCGTCTGGACCTGCTGCAGAGCGCAGTGTCTTGCACGGGTGCAAAAGTACTTGTCGGCTTTCAGCTCCGATTTCACCCGTGTCTGACCCGTGCGCGCCAATTGATCTCGGGGGGGCGCCTCGGGCGCCTGCTCTCAGCGAATGTCCACTTCAGCGAGTATCTTCCCGCCTGGCACCCGTGGGAGGACTATCGGCAGGGCTATGCCGCTCGTGCCGATCTCGGTGGCGGGGTCCTGCTCACGCAATGTCATTCCCTTGACTACCTGCCCTGGCTTGTGGGGAAAGTCGAATCGGTGTGGGGTTTCCTGGCAAAGCTGAGCGACCTCGATCTTGATGTCGAAGACACAGCCGAGATCGGTGTGCGCTTTGCAGAGGGCTCTGTAGGAAGCCTGCACATCGACTATGCTCAACAGCCCCCATCACATCGCGTCGAGATCAGCGGGATCCGGGGCGGCTTGGTCTGTGACCTGCATGCAGGCACCACCCGGCTCTATGATGTTGCCAGGAAGGAATGGGAAGAATACGGGCTCCCGCCGTCCTGGGAGCGCAACGTGATGTTCCTCGAGGAAATGAAACATTTCCTCGCCGTGGTCAAGGGCGATACCGATCCCGCCTGTACGTTGGATGACGGCATCCGCGTCATGCAGATCATTTCCGCCGTGCAGGTCTCCAACAGTTCCGGGCGTATGGTCAGCTTGAAATCGTGACCTTTTCCCAGAGGATATTCGGTGATGCCTCGCGCAGGTACACCTTGATCCCCGGCGCGATCAGCCCTAACTCGTAGTTTTCCAGGTAAGGCGCGGCTTCTTTGTCTGTCCCGGGCCAGATGGACACGATCACATCGGGCTTCAACTCCCCGAAGGTCCGGGCATAGTCCCACTTCATGTGACCCGGGCGCATCTCGGGCACATCCTCGATGCTCATCGGTGTACGCACCGGTTCGTGCGCGATCACCGGATCGGTTTTGCCCAGGATATCCAGCACACGGTTCTCGGGCAGCAGGTACGGAATGGTGCCAGCACCCAGAACGGCAATACTTGCATCCGGCGTCGTTGTATTCCGGAGCGCCAGCGCGATCGACAGATTCGCGTCGCTGCCAGCCACGTAGTCCGGCCGGCGTGCCAGGTTCCAGCGCTCGATAGACTTCCAGTCGCCCATCAGGAGATTGAAGTTCAGCAGCGCGATCACGAAGCACACGGCCCACACCCCGCGTGAGCCGATTTCTGCCAGCCTGGTTCTGCCCAGAAGCGCCGCACCGCGCCTCCGCAATTCCTCCACGCTCGCTGCCAGGAGTGCAAAGAACAATGGCATGGCGACGCATATGTAGCGGTTTGCGCCTCCGTGATGTTCCCATGCATCACCGCCGACGTAAACGCTGTACAGCAATTGCCCAAGGATAATGGCGATCGGCAGGATCACTTTCCAATCACGGCGGAAGAGGAGCAGCGTCAGGGGCATGACGAATAGCAGCCAATTCGTGTAATAGATAAACCAGACCAGGGCATACAGGCCGCGCAGGATGCGCAGCGCGAATGGCCAGCCCTCAAGCTTCAGGTAGTAGGTGTTGGGAAGCCACTGACCATAGTAGAGGAACGATGCCAGCGCCTGCCCGCCGAGCGAGAGCATCAGTAGCCCCAGTCCCCAGGCCAGGTGACCAGCTCGATACTGCCCCTGGACGAGGCACATTGCCACCAAGATGACCAGGTAGGGGACCGCCATGTCTGAGCGTAGGAGCGTGCCCGCTGCTAACATGACGTACAACCACGGCGTGAATCGTTCCGCCCCGTTCTTGAGGATCAGCCACACGCTGGCCGACACTAGGAGCGCCAGGGCGCTGACCTCCATACCCAGCAGGCCATATGAGTTCAGTGGAGCATAGAATGCAGTCAGCGCAACCGCGCCCAGCATGGCCAACAAGTCACCTGTCAGATGCTCCACGATGCGGCGAACGAAATACAAGGTCGCCGCAAGCAGGGCCGCCCCTGTGAGCTGCACAGCAAGGCCGAGTTGAGCCGGAGGGATCGGCAGGAGGTGGAGCATAGCCATGTAGAACACCCACAAGGGATTCGTGAAGCCCTGCACGCGCTCGCCAACGTTCCAGACCAGTCCGTGCCCGTGCGCAAGGTTGTAGGCGTAGCGCATCGAGATCATGGCATCATCGAAGAGCACGTAGTACCGCGTGCCATCAATGATGAAGCTGGTGGCCAGGATGTACTGCCAGGCATAGTACAGGAAGCCCAGCACTAGGAGCGAGAAAAGTATGTTGCGGACCTGTCTGGAATTCATGGCGCAGGCATTATAACAGCGGGGATCCGAGACCCGCACGACGACCGTGTCAGGCGCCCTTTGGCGACATCCCAAGTCTAAAATTCACCCATTGAATTTTGAAGTATAATAGCGGCTCGCGTTCACAGGCAACCGTGCGTCTGGATCCTGCGGGGAGCAACACCTTGCCCCGCGTTCTGGCAAATCGGCATGCGTTATCCATTTTCAAGGGAGCACTGCATGGCTAAGGCAAAACTGCTGGCACCGTATGGGGGAAAGCTGGTCGATCTGGTCCTGACCGGAAAAGCACGCGACGAAGTTCTCCGTCGCGCGCCCCAATTGCCCTCCATCAAGATCAGCATGCGCAACCTGTGTGATCTTGAGCTGCTGGCCACTGGGGCTTTTTCGCCACTGGACCGCTTCATGGGCAAGGCCGATTACGAACGGGTGCTGCACGAAATGCGCCTCAGTGACGGCGTGCTCTTCCCGCTTCCCATCACCCTTACCGCCGATCCAAAGGAGTTGCCCACCGTTGGGGAGGAGCTCGTGCTCCGCAACACCAACAACGACGTCATGGCAGTCATAAGGCTGGACGAGGTCTATCACTGGGACGCCGAGACCGAGGGCGCCCTGGCCTATGGTTCGACCGATGCCAAACACCCGATGGTCTCCGAGATGGCTCGCTGGAACAAGGTCTGCATCAGCGGCCCGATCCAGGTTGTCAATCTCCCCAGGTACCATGATTTTGTTGACCTGCGCCGCACGCCGACGCAGGTGCGCGCGCTGCTGGAGGGCATGGGCCACGACAACGTGGTCGCATTCCAGACCCGCAATCCTCTCCATCGCATTCATGAAGAGCTTACGAAGCGTGCAGCCGCCCAGGTGGGTGGCTCCCTGATCATCCATCCGGTCGTCGGCATGACCAAACCGGGCGACGTTGATCACTACACCCGCGTGCGCATCTACAAGGCGCTTGTGGACAACTACTACGACAAGCAGAGCACAGTGCTGAGCCTGCTGCCGCTTGCGATGCGCATGGCCGGGCCGAGAGAAGCCCTGCTGCACGCCATCGTCCGCCGCAATCACGGAGCCAATCACTTCATCGTGGGACGTGACCACGCCGGTCCTGGGAAGGATTCCACGGGCAAGCCGTTCTACGGTCCCTACGATGCGCAGGAGTACATGCGGAAGTACGAGCATGAATTGGGTGTGAAGATGATTCCTTTTGAGGAACTCGTCTATCTGCCGGATGAGGATAGGTATGTCGAAGGCCGAGATGTGCCTCCCGGTGCTCGCACCCTCAATATCTCCGGGACGCAGGTGCGTGACGACTACCTGGCCAAGGGGAAACTGCTTCCGGAATGGTTCACCCGTCCCGAGACCGCCGAGATCTTGCGCGAGATGTATCCGCCGCGCCACAAGCAGGGTTTTTGCATCTGGTTCACAGGGCTTAGCGGCTCGGGCAAGTCCGTCACCACACAAATCCTGACCTCACTGCTGCTGGAGCGCGGACGCGAGGTAGCCATTCTCGATGGTGACGTAGTCCGCACACATCTTTCCAAGGGTCTGGGCTTCAGCAAGGAAGATCGGGACACCAATATCCTACGCATCGGCTTTGTTGCCGGCGAGATCGTCCACGCGGGTGGAGCGGTCATCTGCGCTGCCATCAGCCCGTACCGCGCCGCGCGCAACGAGGCCCGCAACATGGTGGGTGAGAACTTCATCATGGCGTACATGGATACGCCGGTGGAGGTGTGCGAACAGCGGGACGTCAAGGGCCTCTACATCAAGGCCCGTCGGGCGATGGCAGAAGGGCATCCCATGGGTTTCACGGGCGTAGACGATCCATATGAGCCGCCGGTCGATCCAGAGATCGCTCTCAAGGGTTACGGCGCCACGCCTGAGGAGAATGCCCGCAAGATCGTGGAATATCTGGAAGCGGAAGGCTTCCTGAACAAGAACTGATCAGATGTTCGTGGCGTGATCCCGAAGGTCCATCGCGGCCTGCATCCTCATGGTCATTCGTCTGAGTGCTCGCCTGATATCCGTTGTGCTCCTTCTATTGTTGGGAGTCCTCGCACTGACGCTTGTTCTGCGCGCGACTCCTGAGGGGCTGACGCTCTCCGACGATTCAATTGCCTACATTGCGGGCGCGCGGAGCATACTTGCGGGGCAAGGCTATCGCGAGGCTTGGCTTGCCAGCAATGGCCCGGTGACACACCTCCCGCCAGCCTATCCTTCGGTCCTGGTCTTCCTCGGTTGGTTCGGACTTGATCCGTTGCGCGGCGCGCGCTTCGTGGGCGCGGTGCTGTTTGGATTGAACTCGGCACTGTTGGGGATCCTGGGCTGGCGCATGACCCGCTCGCTGCCGGCAGGTCTGCTCCTCGCCGCGTTGCTCGTGCTGAACGCCTCGCTCTTTAGGCTGCACGCCACCGCGCTCAGCGAACCGCTGTTCATTTTCCTCAGCCTGCTCTCGTTCTGGGTGTTCGATCTCTATTATGAGCGCGACGGCCACTGGCCGTGGCTGATTGCCTGCGGCTCATTGGTGGGCTTGGCTTATCTCACGCGCTATGCCGCCCTGGCCCTGGTGGCGACCTTCGCCGTCACCCTATTGCTTGTGCAGGCCACCTGGCGCAGGCGCTTGGTAGGCCTAGGCATCTTCGCGGCCAGCGTGCTCCCGTGGATCGGCGGGTGGACGCTCAGGAATGCGTCGGTCGGCGGCACAGCCACGAATCGCATCCTGGTTTGGCATCCGATCGCGGAGAGTGATCTTGATACGGCGCTCCGCACCGTTTCCGAATTCCTCATGCCGGTGGAGGCGTGGCGGCACGAACTACTCCGTATCCCCGGATTCTTCCCGGTCGTCATTGTGGTGATCCTGTTGGCAATCCTGACATGGATCATCCTCAAGCTCAAACGGGGACACGCGGCGCCGGCCCAGCTTGGGGGAGAGATACTGTCCTTCGTCAGCGCTCTCTACGTTTTCGGGTACCTGGCCTCGGTCTTCGCTGCCATGTCCTTGTTCGACGCTTCAACCAAGTTCAAACTGCGCATCCTTGCGCCCATCTACGTCAGTCTCCTTCTTCTGGCGATCGCCTTCGGCGCGTGGGCATGGACCAGGCGGCGTGATCTGATCATCGCGCTGGCACTGGCGGTCTTTGCCTTCTCGATCTATGGGCAGGTGGGCACCCTTCGCGAACTCATGAAGGGTGGGCAGGGGTACGCCTCGTTCAAGTGGTACGATTCGGAGGCAATAGCGTTCCTGCGCGGGCTGCCGGAGGAGGTCATGATCTACACCAATGAGCCAGGCGCCGTCTACCTCTACACGGGAAGGGCGGCCTATGTGCTGCCGGATAGGGTTGATCCCGTCACGGCTGCGGCACGCCCGGGCTTTGAGCAGGGGTTGGAGCAGCTGCAATCGGATGTCCGCGCGGGCAAGGCTGTTTTGGCGCTTTTCAGCGGCGGCGATACGCCGTCTGAGGATGCCGCGGCCCTCAGTGGTGGGCTTCGCTTAGTGCATAAGTCTGGTGGGGCAGAGATCTACGGCGCGGTTCCCTGAAAGGGCAAATGACGATCCAGGACAAGTTCGATCTTAGGGGGCGCGCAGCGCTCGTTACTGGCGGCGGAGGTCTGCTCGGCAGCGAGTTCTGCAAGGCGTTGGCGGAAGCGGGCGCCTCGGTTGCCGTTGTCGACCTGAATGAGCCGGCCTGCCGTAGGGTGTCGGACAGACTCTCGAAGGGAGGCTATCGCGCCCAGCCATTCGTCTGCGATCTGCGAGAGACCGAATCCATCGAAAAGGTGGTCAATGCGGTCCTGGCGGACTTTGGGCGCGTCGATATTTTAGTGAACTCCGCGGCCCTCGATCCGAAGTTTGATGCCAACGCCCTGCAGAAAGGCATCGCTCCGGGCAGCTTTGAAGACTACCCTCTGGAACAGTGGAATGCCGCCCTCCAGGTGAACCTCACAGGCACGTTCCTGATGACACAGGCCTGCGTCAAGCCCATGTTGAATCAAGGCGCATGCGGCAGCATCATCAACATCTGCTCTACATACGGTCTGAACGGCCCAGATCAACGGCTGTACGTCAAGGATGGCAAGCGCGTTGCCTTCAAGCCCGTGTACTATACCGTGACCAAGGCTGGCATCCTCGGCTTCACTAAGTATCTGGCCGCCTACTATGCCGGAACCGAGATCCGCGTCAACGCGCTGACGCCAGGGGGGGTGTTCAATGACCACGAAGAGTACTTTGTCCGCAACTACTCAGCCCGCACCATCCTGGGTCGTATGGCCCGCGCCGACGAAATGAGCGGGGCCCTCGTCTTCCTGGCATCGGATGCCTCCTCCTATATGACGGGCGCCAATCTGGTGGTTGATGGTGGCTGGACCGCCTGGTGAGTTCTCACCAGCCGTCCCCGAGGCACCTGCACAAGCCATGACCGAAATCCTTGCTCTCATCCCAGCCCGCGGAGGCTCAAAGGGCATCCCGCGCAAGAACATCCGCAGCTTTGCGGGTTATCCCCTGATGGCGTATTCCATTGCCGCCGGCTTGCAGGCTGAGACCGTAAGCCGTGTTGTTGTCTCGACCGATGACGAAGTGATGGCGGAGATAGCCCGGGAATTCGGAGCGCAAGCTCCATTTCTGCGGCCAGTGGAGTTGGCGGCCGATGACACCACGGACCTCCCTGTCTTTCAGCACGCTCTGCGATGGTTGGATGGGAATGAGGGCTACCAGCCGGACGTGGTTGTTCAATTGCGGCCCACGTCTCCGATCCGGCCGCCTGATCTCGTCGACAGGGCCGTTCGGAAGCTGCTTGCTCATGCCGATGCCGACAGCGTACGCGGCGTTGTGCCTGCCGGACAGAATCCTCACAAGATGTGGCGCCTGGCTGGCGACGATAGCGCAATGACGCCGCTTCTTGATGTGGAAGGGCTCGCCGAACCGTACAACGCGCCCCGCCAAGCCCTCCCGCAAATCTACTGGCAGACCGGGCACGTGGATGCCATTCGCACCCAGGCCATTCTGGCCAAAGGCTCGATGTCCGGCGACAAGATCTATCCACTGTTGATCGATCCGCGATACACAGTGGATATTGATAACGTGGCGGACTGGGCGCGATATGAGAGCCTTGTCTATTCCGCGAGCCTGGATATGGTTTCGCCCGGCCGCAGGCGTCGCCCCATGCCTGAGCGGATTGACCTGATTGTCACGGACTTTGACGGGGTCATCACTGACAATCGCGTGTGGACCGATGAGAACGGCAGAGAGACGGTCGTCGCCTCTCGCAGCGATAGCATGCATATTCGTGAACTGCGCGAACGCGGCATCGACGTGGTCATCCTTTCCTCTGAACCGAATCCGGTGGTCAAAGCCAGGGCAGCCAAGATGGGTGGCATCGAGGCAGTGCACGGCATCGATATTCTCGGAAAGGGAGCGGCGTTCAGGGAGTTGCTCGCGCGGAAGCATGTCGATGCTTCGCATGTCGCCTACATCGGAAACGACCTCAATGACTTGCCCTGTTTTGAACTGGCCGGCTGGTCGGTCGCGGTTGCTGATGCTTATCCTGAGGTGCTGCGCCGGGCAGACTACGTACTGACGAGGCCGGGTGGCCACGGCGCACTGCGGGAACTGTGCGACCTGATCGTGATGCGACTCCGCACCCCGGCAGCCTCTGACCAGGAGAATCCAACATGGCGCGTGAAGTGAGATTGGGGGATCGCAGCATCGGCGATGGACATCCGGTCTACATTATTGCCGAGGTGGGGATCAATCACAATGGCGACGTGGAGACCGCGAAGCGGATCATAGACGCGGCGGTCCACGCTGGCGCGGATGCCGTCAAGTTCCAGAAGCGTACCCCAGCCGTTTCGACGCCACCTGAGCAGCAAGACCAGATGCGCGATACGCCCTGGGGATACATCACGTACCTGGAGTATCGCCAGAAGGTTGAGTTTGGCCTGAAAGAGTACCGTGAGATCGACCGCTATTGCCAGGAGAAGGGCACCCGCTGGCTGGTTTCCGTGTGGGATGAACCCTCCGTTGATTTCATGGAGCAATTCCAGACCCCGGCCTACAAGGTCCCCTCTGCCTCGCTGACGGATCATGCCCTGCTCAAGCACGTTCGCAAGACCGGCAAGCCCATGATCCTCTCCACGGGTATGTCCACGATGCAGCAGATACACAAAGCGGTAAAGGCCGTCGGCGAGGAGAATCTGGTGATCATGCACTGCACCAGTACGTACCCGTGCGAGCCGGAGGAACTGAATCTCAAGATGGTGCAAACGCTCCGCCGGGAATTTCCCGAAAACCCCATAGGCTACTCGGGACATGAGGTGGGCCTGGTGCCCTCCGCAGTTGCCGTGGCATTGGGAGCGTGCGTGGTGGAGCGCCACGTCACCCTGGATCGCGCCATGTGGGGGAGTGACCAGGCAGCCTCCGTGGAGCCCGGCGGATTCGAGCGATTGGTGAAGTACATTCGGGTCACGGAGTCATCCCTTGGCGACGGTGTGAAGAAGGTATACGAGAGCGAGAAGCCCTCAATGAGCAAATTGCGCCGCGTTGACGGCGACGAGTAGTGCGCCCGGCCCGATTTCGCGCCGGATCGTCTTCAGCATGGAATTGATGCGACAGGTACGACAGCAGATTCGGCCGGCGGCCAAGAGCCTGCAGGCGATTGTCCGTTGGAGGCGGCTGACGTTCGGAGAGGTACCTGCCATCTTCGGCAACGCCAAACCTAAAAGCGGTTCGCACTTGCTGTTGCAGGTCCTCGGCGGGTTCACCCGCATCATGCCCTGCAGGTATGTGGAAGCGGAGCCAATCCGAACTATTACAAAGGCAGGCTTACGGAGACCGCAGGACGAGATCCTCAGTGACCTGCGCAAGCTGCCACCGGGTGTCATCGGCTGGGGATACCTCGAGGCCACTCAGCAAAATGCTACTTTCCTTTGCCGTCCGGATCGGATGAACTACTTCATTTATCGTGATCCTCGCGACATGTTGGTCTCGCATGTCTACTTTGCCACCGACATGTATGAAGACCACGGCATGCATGCCTACTACAAGTCCCTGCCCGATTTTGGGGCACGGCTTAAGGTCGCGATTACGGGCATCGACCAGGATGGATTGAAGATGGTCAGTGTCCGGCAGCGATACCAGGGCGTCCTCGAGTGGTTGGAGCAGCCGAACGTGATGTGCGTGCGTTACGAGGACTTCCTTCAGCGCCGCGATGCCACACTTGCCAGCATGTTGGATCAGGTTGAGCGGACCGGCTATCAAGTTCCGACGCCGCGGGAGAAAGCGCTGTCAATCCTAGTGAATGCTATTCAGCCGAAGAAGAGTCGCACCTTTCGTTCGGGAAAGGCCGGCGTCTGGCGCGAACACTTTACGGCTGAGCACAAGCGCCTTTTCCTGGATGTTGCCGGCGACCTGCTTGTGCGGCTCGGTTATGAGAAGAACGATGCTTGGTGAACCGAGAGGTCGGGGTCACCGCGCCTCTCCCAGGTGATATGGACTTGCGAGAAGGATTCAGACAGCAGTTCCTCCGTGGCGTTGTCCGGCGCCTGAACAATCTGCGGATCGCTCAGTTGGCGCGCCGGGTCGCCGAGGATGCACCTCCCCCAACAGGAGAGCCAATAGCGTTCTTCAAAGCCTCGAGCGGCATCGATGACCTTTCCTGGAACAGCGGGTTCCACTTACTGACGTCTTGGGCGTTGCGTCTCCAGGGAGTGCCGGTTGTGTACTTTGCCTGCAACGCCGGCATGAGCCGCTGTGTTCTCGGCACCCATCGTGACCATGTTGAAAAGGCGCCGCCTTGTCGTTCGTGTGTCCACCAGTCACGCACACTGTATGCGGGCGTCCCCGCCTCTTCCGAGCACGGAGCACAGGCGTCCCAGTCCTCCCGAGTCCATTGGTTCGGCTTCGCCCGTGACGCGCGCCTTGAGGCTGGGCTCAGATCGCTGAAGCTGGTGGACCTGATGCAGTTCGAATGGCCGTTCCATCGCCGGGATGTCATCGCACATGGAGCGTGGCAGTCCCCCCGCGGGTCGTTCGCAGCCAATGCTGACCTTGCCAGCTCGATTCCGCTCGGCGCCCTGTGCCTACCTGGCCTACGTTGGATCTTGCGGCGCCACAACCTTGAGGACGACGAGACCACGCGTTTTCTGCTCGGGGAATACATCCTGTCCGCCTGGAATGTAGCGCAGGAGTTCGACGCCTTCTTGAATGCAACCAGGCCGCGAGCGGTTGTCGTGTTCAACGGGCAGTTTTTCCCGGAGGCCGTTGCCCGCCATGTTGCGCAGCAGCGGGGACTACGTGTCATCACGCATGAGGTTGGCTTGCAGCCTGCGAGCGCCTTCTTCACGGATGGGGAGGCGACGGCCTACCCGATCTGCATCCCGGACGATTTTGAATTGAACGATGTGCAGAACGCTCGCCTGGATACCTACCTGGAAAGGCGCTTCCAGGGCAGGTTCTCAATGGCCGGCATTCAATTCTGGCCGAGCATGCGCGGCCTCGATGAGGCCTTCCTTGCGAAAGCCAGGCGCTTCCGGCAGATCGTGCCGATCTTTACGAACGTCATTTTCGACACCAGTCAGCCTCACGCCAATACAGTATTCCACGACATGTTCGCCTGGTTGGACACAGTGCTTGTTGAGGTCAAGTCCCACCCTGATACTCTATTCGTCATTCGCGCCCATCCGGATGAGACGCGCCTCCGCAAGGAAAGCCGCGAGACAGTAGAAGGCTGGGTGGAGCAAGCCGGCGCCCGGCGACTGGAAAACTTCGTCTTCATTCCGCCCAGGGAATACCTGAGCTCCTATGAACTGATCCAGCGCGCAAAGTTCGTCATGGTATACAACTCGACCATCGGCCTTGAGGCCTCGATCCTGGGTGTCCCGGTCCTTTGCGGTGGCAAGGCACGATTCACGCAGTACCCTACTGTATTCTTCCCACCGACACCAACATCGCAGATAGACGCCATGCGGGAATTCCTGGCCGCCGAAAAGATCGTCATCCCGAGCGATTTCAAACGCAACGCGCGGCGCTTTCTCTACTATCAATTGTTCAGAACATCGCTGCCATTCGGCGAGTTCCTGGAGCCGTCGGTGCGGAAGACTCAGACGCGGCTGAAAGGCTTTAAGCTGAAAGAGCTCCTGCAGGCCGCCTCGGTCAGGACGATTCTTGACGGGCTCCTGGCCAACGGGGATTTCCTGCTGCCTGATCAGGACCCGGCAAAAGAAGGGCTCTCTTGAATCCGAAATCCACCCTTCGCCGCGCCGTCTACCAGAGCGAGAAGCTTATTCAAGCCTTCCGCTTTACCTCATTGCCTGAGCCATCCGCTGGTTGGCCGATCCTGCTCGGCATTTCCTTCCCCAAGAGCGGCACTCACCTGCTTGACCAGGTCGTGCTGGGGTTTTCAAAGGTCGCGCCATTTGCAACTCGCCTGCATTCCTTCTATGCCGAGTATGAAGGCGAGAGCGGCCGCAGCCGCCCGTCTGGACAGGCGCTCGCATGGCTGGATTCGCTGGGGCCGCGTGACGTGGCCTCGGCTCACCTCTTCGCCCGCCCGGAGGCGATCGCACGGGTCAGGACGTCTGCCTTCTTGCCTTACTTCATCTTCCGCGATCCTCGAGACGTCGTGGTCTCACACGTCTTCTATGTCACGGAAATGGAGGCGCGACACGTCCATCACGCCTACTACGCATCGCTCCCGGATTTCGGAGCCCGGCTGCGCGTCAGCATTCTCGGCCGCCCGGAAATCGATATTGAGTTCCCCAACATCGCAGCACGTTTTGCCCCCTACATGGCCTGGATGGATTGCGGGGAAGTCATGAAGATCCACTTTGAGGATTTGGTCAAAGACCGGGTTCGAGCCCTTGACGCCATCCTGGACCGATTCCTTGCCCGCGTTCCATTATCGACCTCTAGGGCTGATATGCTCGAAGCTCTGGAGAGCTCCATCAACCCACAGCGGTCACCCACGTTTCGGTCGGGCAGAACGGGCGAATGGAAACGGTACTTCACGCCTGAGCATACTCGGCTCTTCAAGTCCGTTGCCGACGACCTGCTGCAGCAACTGGGATACGAAGCGAGCAACGACTGGTAACGCAAACAGCCGCCAATTTATTGAGTTGGCGGCTGTTTGCCTGATACGCAACTGATGTGTCGACTACTTGGTGAAGTAGCTAACGACCTGACTGACGTGCAGCACGCCATCGAACTTCAGATCGCCCTTGCGCAACTGCCCTTTCTCGCCGTCGGAATCGCCCAGCGTGGAGACGATGATGTCACCAGCACTGAGGTCCTCCTTTTCCGTATAGCCGTTGGTGGTCACTAGGACAGGCAGGTCCGCGCCCTTGGCGGCCAGCACGCCGTTGCGTGAATCTTCCACCACGAAAGCCTCATCCGGCTTGAGACCTGTCATGCGCAGAGCCAGGTTGTAGATCTCTGGATCCGGTTTCTTCTTGCTGACCACGTCCCCGGCCAGCACCAGGTCGAACTTGATATCCGGCAGTGCCTTCTCGGTCACGGCCTTGGCCGCCCGCTCGTTGGATGTCGTGCACACCGCGATCTTGAGGCCGGCTTGAATGGCCTCCTTCATGAACCGGTGCGCACCCGGCCGGAGCGGCAGTTTCAGCGTCTCGATCAGATCGACGAAGATGGCCGTCTTGCGCTTGTGCATGACCTTGATCAGCTCGTCGATCTCCGCCTCGGCCACCGGCTTGCTGAATCCCCTGGTCTGCCAGTGATGCTTCATCCGTTCCTTGCCGCCGGCGACCTGCAGCAGCTCGTGATAATAGTCCACGCTCCACTCGTCGGTGAAGCCGAACTCCTTGAAGGCCAGGTTGAACGAGACCCGGTGCCCGTCACGCTCGGTGTCAATGATCACGCCGTCGATGTCGGAAAACACAGCCCTAATCGAGGGCACCCCAAGCTCCTTGAACTTTATCGTTCGCCGATCCGCGGATCAGGCGTCTGTCCTATTTCTTTGTAAGGAACTCCCGAATGACCTCAATCGCCATGCGGTTCTCTTCCTTGGTCCCGATGGTGATACGGAACCATCCAGCGCTGCCGTATTTGTCGGCGTCGGGTCGCAGGATCAGACCCTTCTGCTCGGCGTATGCAACCATGTCCTTGCCCTTCTTGCCGGTCGCGCCGCAGTCGAACAAGATGTAATTGGCCTTGGATGGGAAGATGACCAGGCTCGGAACATCACTGAGCGACTCAGTGATGAAGTCGATTTCGCTGTTGTTGAATTTGACGCGATAGTCCAGCGCCGCTGTGTCTTCCAGCGCTGCCAGAGCGGCCCACATCGGGATCGTGCCCACGTTCCAGGGCAGCAGCGCGGCTGAGATCTGCCCAATCACATCCTTGTCGCCCATGGCGTATCCGAACCGTATGCCTGCCAGCCCGTAGGCCTTTGACAGGGTCCGCGTGACGATCACGTTCTTGTACTTCTTGGTCAGGCCCACCTGCGACATGCCCAGGCCGGCGTATTCGATGTAGGCCTCATCGATGATGAACGGGATGCCCGTCTCAGCAATGCGGACGAAGTCCTTCGCGTCCATGAAATTGCCGGTCGGGTTGTTCGGATTGGCGATGACGATGATCTTCGTCTTGTCTGTGATGGCCTTCAGGATCCCATCGGCATCGTAGTGCAGGTACTTGTCCTTGTAGATCATGGGCACGGAAACCATCTTGCCGCCCAGGATCGTGCCGCGCAGCTTGTAGATGCCAAAGCACGGCGTATGCTGGATCACTTCCTCTCCCGGCGCCACGAAGACGCGGAAGATGTTGTCGTACACCTCGCTCGAGCCATTGCCCAGCATCACGTTCTCGGGCCCGCCCAATCCATTGATCTGCGCGATCTTGCTGCGCACAACCAGGCCCTGATCCGGATACCGGTTTGCCATTTTGGCGTACTTGATGATGGTCTCCATCACCTTCTCAGAGGGTGGGTTGGGGTTCTCGTTCGACATCAAGCGGTGCAGCTCCGGCTTCTTCCATGCCAGCTCGATATGTCCCGAGATGTACATCGGGATGCCCTTGACCCACGGGACAAAATACTCGTCGATCTTCTTCATCATTTACTCCTGTGTTATGGATATTGCGCCCGGGGAGGGTGTAGTGCCTGACCTCCCCGGACCGATCGCCTGCCCTCGTGCCCTATGCTTTCCCCACGCTTCCCAGCATCTGCATCCAGTGTCCGACTGCCTTGCGTATCGCGTCGCGCACAGCCACATCCACTTTGCCGGGGTCGTATTCGTCCCGATGGGCAGAGATATACCCGTATGTGGCGTCGATCAGAGTGTGCTTCAGCTCGGTCGAGACATTGAACTTCGCGCCGCCCATTTCGACCAGTTGCTTGACGTAGTTCTCGGGCAGCCCTGTTCCGCCGTGCACCACGAGCGGCGTCTTAACGCCGCCCGCATTCAAAAGCCTGTTGATCTTGCCGAGGCGCTCAAAGTCGATCTTCGGATTCTTGGTCTTGTACACGCCGTGCGCCGTACCAATGGCGGGAGCAAAGATATCCACGCCGGTCGCTTCCACGAACTTCACCGCCTGCCCGGGATTTGCGAGCTGCGCCTCGTCCTCGGCCACTTTGATCTGGTCCTCGACGCCGCTTACTGTGCCAAGCTCACCTTCGACAGAGAGATTGCCGGCCTTGTGGCAGTACTCCACCACTTCCCGGGTCTGGCTGATGTTGCCCGCGTACGGTTGTTTGGAGGCGTCGATCATGATGCTGGTGTAGCCCGCATCCGCGCACTTCTTGCAGTGGGCCACCTCGGTGCAATGATCCAGGTGCAGACAGATCGGCACCGGCGCGGTGGAAGCGATAGTGCGATAGATGGAGACGAGCACGTCGGTGCCAAGAAACTTGGATGGCTTCACGGACGTCTGGATGATCACCGGCGATTTCAACTCGACGGCCGCGTCGACAACCCCTTCCAGTTGGACCAGGTCCGTGATGTTGAAGGCCCCAACGGCGTACTTGCCCTTTGCCGCCTGGACCATGATTTCTTTTGCATTGACAATTGACAACTCAGACCTCCGGTCTCGTGTGCGTCCCAGTCGGGGCGCACTCCAGGCGTGCGAGCCGCCTGCTGCTGCCCGGGCATGCATGCTGCGTCACAGCCGGCAGAACTCAGCGTCGCCTTAAGCGCCTTTCGCGACCCGCTCATGCATGTGTTGGCTCGCAAATTCCTCAAGGCTTGAGAAGCCCTTGGAGAACAGCTCAACGGTGGCTACCGTGGCGGGATGCGTATTGAATTGCTCGGGCGCCAATCCATTGGGATCCGACGCCTGAATGCAGTAGGGGATTTGCATCATCTTATCCATTACGTCCTGCGGCACCGGCTCTTCTATCTCAGGGCGGAAGTCGATGTCATCGCCCATCTCGAAGAGCGGCTCCAGAACGTACGGCGGGCACGTGTACACGATGTCGCCGCCGGCGATCTTCTGCAAGTCCCAGTACTGCATCTTGCCGGCCACCAGCGGACCTGGGCGCATGGAGCACGCCAGCAGCTTGCTGGCGTAGCCGCCGTCGGTTAGCAGCCGATAGGCCTCGCGGAAGACCGCAATGCCCCACCAGTGCTTGTCAGCCCACGAGAGTTTGATGTTCTTTCGCTCTGCCTGGACGTCCAATACCGGGTTCTCGGTCAAGCGTCCGATCATCATTGTGATGACGGCGCGCCAGTTCTTCATGTCCACCTTGTTCTTTTCGGCGATCTTGATGCCTGCCATGGCAGCATCCGCCGATCCCATGATCTGCGGCAGCGTGAAGCAGGTCGTCGTGTTTGTGCTGATGCCCTTGGAGGTCAGGATCTTGAGCACTTCCATGCCTTCCATGCTGGCCGGCACCTTGATCATGACGTTCGGTGAGAGGGCGCGCAACTCGTCCGCGTCGTGGACCATTTGATCCACCTCGGTGAACAGCCGGGGATCCAGCTGCCCCGAGATCCAGCCAAAGCGGCCGTTCGACGCCTGATGAATGGGCAAGAACATCTCCGCCCCGCGCTTCACGATCTCCTTGTACGTCATCCAGGCCATTTGCTTCTTGTCGAGCCCACGATTGGCCGCGCTCTGCTTGCTGATCCAATCCGCCCAATACTTCGGATCCGCCTGCACGGCGGTCCATGAGAGGGGCGGGTTGGTCGTGCAGCCCCGGAACAGGCTGTCGGCGGGGGAGCCCGCGTTGTACAAGCGTGACAGCTGCTCTTTGAGTTCCGCCTTGCGGGCAGGCTGGGCCGCGTTGACAAGTTTCTCGGTCCAGGCCTGGAAGAGCAATGGCGACGAGTCCCACCAGATCTCCATATCGGGATTTGTGTTGATCAGTCTTTCTACTGCACTTTCTTTCATGGTGTTCGCCCTCTTTCTGTGTGATAGATGTATGGTGCTTCATGAAGTGTCTTACGGCGCTCCAACTGCTGGAGCGCGTGCTTCTAACTTCTAGTCACATCTTTCAACCACTGGCCCCAGCGGGAGCCTACTAAGTCCTGTCGCACTCGACTGAACCAAAGGTCGGCATAACCCTGGAAGTCCTCATCCAGCTTCGAGAGGCCCGTCTGGGTGGTTCCCCACATGGCCTCGCGCAGCTCAGACATGGGCCACATGAGCTTCAGGCGCGCAAAGTCCCTCGGCGTCACCTCTCCGAAATACTCCTGGAGCAGCAGCCGAACCTGATCGTCGTTCAACCAATGATTATGGCTGAAATTGGCCAGGTCGAAGAATATATCTCCCATGCCGGCGTACTCCCAGTCAAGCAGCCTCAGCTCGCCGATACCACCGGGCACCTCTTCGTCAAGCCAATTCAGGTTCAGGAGGTCGTCGTGGCATGGGGTCGGCGTGTAGGGAACTTTGAGCAGCGCCTCCTCCACGATCTGTTTCTTCTGCATGATCCAATCGAAGTCGAACGGAAGCTTGCAGTTCTTCTCCTTGGAGACACTCGTCAGCATCTCAACGTTGCGGAAAACATTGAACTCCGCCTTCAGTTGGGGGCCTCTCTGGTGGAAGAGCCGAAGCTTGCGCACAACGCGGATGATGTTATGCGGCTGCGTGATGACGTCCGGCGGCATCCGCTTGGCTTGAATGAAACGCGTCAGCAGATAGCCTTCCGGCTCGATGTAGTACAGGACCTCCGGCGCGATGCCAAGCCTTCCTGCAGCAAGGTTGGCTGCGTACTCCACATCGCGGCGAATGCCCAGTTTGTCGGTGTCCGCTCCCGGGATGCGCAAGACGTACGATCTACCGTCTGCGTCGACCTTGTAGTTCAAGTTGGTGATCCCGCCGGACAAGGGCGTCATCGCCACGTTCTTGGCTTGGGCGAGGAACGGTACGCGTGCAATTGCCTGTTCTGGGGTAAGTGTCATTGGCGTATCTGGTCTGTTCGTCGTAGGAGTTGAGGGATTGGCAAGCAGCCCTGCTCACCCTCTCGTCATCTGGTACCCTTCGATGACCCCATCGGCGAAATTCACCAGGCATCCACGAAGTACTCCCTCACCGTATTCACTACCAGGATTGATGCAGGTCGTCTGGCCGACTTTCACGACGCCCTGCGCTTCGTGGATGTGGCCATGCAGCCCCAGCATTGGCTGATACTTCTCGATCGCGCTGCGGACCGCCTGGCTGCCCGCGCCGGCGAAGACGATCTGTCCTGCGCTGACGATGGGTGTGGGCGGATCGGTCGACCAGTCAAGCTTTGGGCAGGAATCGAGGGTCGAGTCCAGTGGCGGCACGTGAAAGTTGAATATGCAGTGAGAGAAATCCTTCACTTGTGCACACATTCCTTCGATGATCTCGCCCAGCTGCTGATCCGGGATCTCGCGCGGTGTCTTCCACGGTGTCGGATTGCTGAAGCCCACGCTGGCCATCGTTTGGCTGTCATCAACCTGCACCACCTGCCCCTCACACGCGAAAAAGGATTCGCGCCCTTCGCCCCGCATTGCCTCCAGCACCTCAGGGTCATCATCGTTCCCACCGGTAACAAAGCACTTGATGCCAGTGCCCTTGAGCCGGGACTCTGCAAGATCCACCCAGGCGGTCAGCCTTTCGCGTGCCAGCTTGTGGAACAGCGCGCTCACTGCGGCGGGCTTTTCGGAGAGATCCTGGTATTCATCCTCGCCCATGATCTGGCTGTAGAAACCCAGCAGTCCGATGCGGTCCTGCAGTTGCTTCAACTCCTCCCCGGTCTCGATCGTATGCACGCTGCCTTGCAGCGTGGCACGATAGTGGCCATTGCCTTGCTTGATGATGGGGATCATCAGCTTGCCGGAGATATCGCCGCCCATGATGATCACATTTACATCATAGAACTTTCCGGCATTGATGAACTTGCGATAAGTCCGCTCTGAGCCGTGAACGTCGGTTGCAAAGAATAGCCGCGTAAGCTTCTTGCCCTTCTTGCTTAGGAACGCCATCTCAACCTCCGGAGGGGGATCGGCACGCAGCGCCCGAGATGACAGCCGCTCATCTTTCCAGCGCCACCGTCAGGGAATAGACATCGCCGCGGTTGTAACAGTACGTGAACTCGACCGGTGTTCCGTCGTCGGCGTAGACCGTTCGCTCCTTGAACAGGATGGCGGCACCATGCTTGATTTTCATCAGCTTGGCCAGCTCTTTGTCCGCCTCGCGCGCTTCGAGCCGCTGCACGGCCCTCTTGACCTTGTAGCCGCACTTCTCAAAAAGCGTCCACAAGTGCTGCGCCTCCAGGTTCTCGTTCACGATGCCTGCAAACAGCTTGTGCGGGACGTAGGCCTCATGTACCGTGATGGGCACGTTGTTGGCGTAGCGCAGGGTCTTGATGCGGATCACGCGGCTGCCGTCGGGAAGGTCCAAAGCTTGGGAAATCGGGGGCTTGGCCTCCATGACCTCCAGGCTCAGAAGCTCCGCGCGCACCACCACGCCTTCCTCTTCGGCCTTGTCAAAGAAACTCGTAAGCCGGGTGTGGTCGCGTTGCAGGTGGGGAAATGCCACGAAAGTCCCCACGCCGTGGCGGCGATAGAGCAGCCCCTCGTTAACCAAGTCCTCGATGCTCTCCCGGATGGTCATCCGACTGACGCTGAATTTCGCTGCCAGCTCATGTTCCGGTGGCAGTTGCTCCCCCCTCTTCAGCAGCCCTCCGGTGATCTGGTCGCGTAGCGTCTCCCGGATCCGGACGTACACGGGGATGCCCACAGCGCTCGACATTTCAGCCATTTGCACCCCAGTTCATCACATATCTAGACATATAGATATCTATATTCTATAGTGATCGCCGATTTTGTCAACCCACGCTCCCCTTAATAGGGGACTTCGCCCCCGGTCAACCGGGGGCGAAGTCTTCAATGATCAGCCCATCAGCCGCGCATCCCACCTAGGCGCGGATGCGTTCACCCTTGGGATCCCAAAGCGGAGACGCTTCCACCACAGCCCCGACCTGTTCACCGAAGAACTCCACCATCAGCTCAGTGCCGACCTTGGAGTACTCAATCGGCAGGTAGGCGAAGATGATGCTCTTGCCCACCGAGTAGCCGAAGCCCCCAGCCGCCACCCAGCCGATGATCTTATCGCCAGCGCGAACTGGTTCCTTGCCGATCGCCACGGTACGGCTGTCCGCAAGCGTCAGGCAGCACAGCTTCTGCTTGATGCCCGCCTCTTTCTGTTTCAGCAGTGCATCGCGGCCCAGGAAGTCACCCTTATTCAGTTTGACAGCAAAGCCAAGGCCGGCCTCAAGCGGTGTGTAGTCAGGAGTGATCTCGCTGCTCCAATAACGATAGCCCTTCTCAAGTCGCAGCGTATCGATGGCCTTGTAGCCAGCAGCGACCATTCCCTCCGGCTGGCCGGCTTCCCACAGCGTGTCCCACAGCTTCAATCCGTATTCCATTGGGCAGTAGAACTCCCACCCGAGCTCCCCAACGTACGTCACCCTTGAAGCGATGAGGGGCACGTCGCCGACTGTGATCCTTTGCGCGGTCATGTATGGGAAGGCGGCATTGGAGAGATCAGCAGTCGTTACCTTCTGCAGGATCTTTCGTGCCTTCGGACCCCAAAGTCCGAGGCATGCATAGGATGATCCGACATCTTCGATCGCGACCGAGCCATCCTCAGGCATGTTCAGTGATAACCAGGACAGATCATGCTGCCCGAAGGCCGTACCGGTCACAATGAAGAAGCGATCTTCACCCAGCCGCGTTACGGTGAAGTCACACTCAATGCCGCCATGCTTGTTCAGGCATTCGGTGTACACAATGGTGCCTACGGGGACGTCGATTTGATTCGCGCACACGGAATTCAGGAATTTGAGCGCGCCGGGGCCGCGCACCTCGAGCTTGTTGAAGGAGGTTTCGTCGAACAACCCGGCATTCTCGCGTGTCATCAAGTGCTCGTAGCCGATGGCCCGCGACCAGTTGTGGTGCATCCAGCCCTTCGGCTCATGTCCGTGATGCGCCTTCTCCTCATACGGCTTGAACCAGTTCGGCCGCTCCCAGCCCGTCTTCTCCCCAAACTCGCATCCCAGGTCCTGCAGCCTGCTGTAGGTGGGGGAGAGTCGAAGTCCACGTCGCGAGAGACGTTCCTCTCCCGGGAAATGAATATCGTAGTACTGGGAGTAGGTCTCAATGGTGCGCGTAACGATGTAGTCGAGGCTGTTGTAGTTGGATCCAAAGCGTCTCACATCCAGCCGCCAGACGTCCCACTCCGGGTGCCCGTCGATGATCCATTCCGCCATGGTTTTGCCGATGCCGCCGGCGCCAGCGAGGCCGTGCGCGCAGAAGGCGCATGCAACCCAGAAGCCCTTTACGGAGGTCGGGCCAAGCAGGAATTCGCCGTCGGGCGTGAAGCCTTCAGGTCCGTTCAGGAGCTTGATGACCTCCGCGCTCTCCACGGCTGGCACACGCTTGATGGAGTTCTCCATCAGCGGCGTGAAGCGTTCCCAGTCGGGCGGAAGGAGTTGGTACTTGAAATCCCGCGGGATGCCGTTGAGTCCGAACGGTGCCGGGTTGCGCTCATAGCCGCCTGTAACCAGTCCGCCAACTTCCTCACGCCAGTAGACCAACAGGTCGGGATCGCGAAGCGTTGGGAAATCGTGCGTAACGCCCTCGATTGGCTTGGTGATCAGGTAGAGGTGCGCCATCGGGACCACTGGCAGGCTCAAGCCCACCATCTTGCCGACCTCGCGGCCCCACTGACCGGCGGCGTTCACCACGACCTCGGTTTGGATCGTCCCCTTGTCCGTAACGACCTCATGTACGCGGCCGTCCTTCAAGTTGATCTGCTCCACGCTGGTGCCCGTGAAGATGCGCGCACCTCGGTTCTTCGCTCCCACAGCAAGGGCATTGGTCAAACCCGTTGGATCGATGACACCGTCGTTCGGTGTGAATGCCGCGCCGACCACACCGTCCAGGCTCATGATCGGGAAGAGCGCATGTGCCTCTTTGGGTGTCATGAGTTCCATCGGCACGCCGAATGAGCGGGCCATGCCCACCAGGTGGCGGAGATCTTCCATTCTTTCCGCAGAGGATGCCAGCCGAAGGCCGCCGACCTCGCGCCAGGAGGTGTCCTGACCAGTTTCCTCCTTCAACTTGCGATACAGGTCCGTGCTGTAGTGCATCATCCGGGTCAGATTCGGGTCCGAGCGCATCTGGCCCACCAAGCCTGCGGAGTGCCAGGTCGAACCAGCTGTCAATTCGTGGCGCTCAATGATGACGACGTCTTTCCACCCCATCAATGTCAGGTGATACGCAATGCTGCATCCACCCACGCCCCCTCCGATTACCACTACTTGCGCATGTTTTGGAAGTTCAGCCATTTTGATCCTCTCCTTGATTTCCCCGCCCTGTCGGGCCGGTATGATTCTTGGTACTCAGGCTTCCAGGGCCGAGTGCGGGCTGCCGTCGGCGCCTTCTGATGTCCGCGCGACTGCCAGGCACAGATCGATCCTATCGGGCGCCCAATGGCGCCTCCGTGCTGTTCACCTTCGAGTACTGTCCAATAGGCCCTTCCAAATCTGCGGAAGGGCCTTTTGCATTGATCACGATTGCCATACGGATCCGGGCCGTGCCATTTCGGCCACGATATCGAAAGACGATACGATTCCGAGTGGGAACGAATCCGGATCTTGCACATCAACCACCACCAGCCGATGATGATGGTTCTGGATCATCATGTCGGCCGCCTCCCGCAGGCTTGCACGGATGTCGATCGTCTGCATCGGGTGCATGACCGCCGAGACCAGAACATCCTCCTTCACTCCGTTCTGGAGCAGGGAGATCAGGTCTTTCTCGCTGACGACGCCGAGCGGTCGCCCCCGCGAATCGACGATCAGGACCGAACGCCACCCGGCTTGGGTCATCGTCCGCGCGGCCGAGGTGATGGGAGTTTTGTCACGACAGACCAGGATGGCATCTGACATCACATCTGCAACGGTCTCACGCCTGGCTTTCTCGGCCCTCGCGATACTGGCGACAAAATCCGATCCGGCAATCATGCCGGCGGGCTTGCCGTCCTCCGTGACCAGCAGCCGGCTGATATCCTTCTCAAGCATGAGATGGGCGGCTTCGGTGAGCGGCACACTGGCTTCGACAGAGGTGATCGGATGTGACATCAGATCCCCAGCCGTGAGTTTCCGCATCACCGCCAGGCTCTCGGAGTCCGCCGAAAGCCATTCGCCGGCGAGCAGGTCAAAGTCCGAGATCAAGCCGATCGGACGCCGGTCGCGGTCCACCACGACCAGCGCATGGACATGGTGCTGTGTAAGCATCACCGCAACCTGACCGAGCGCCGCATCCTGGCGGCATGTGATCAGACCGCGGTGCATGAGGTCACGAACGAGTATTGTCATGGCATCTGCCTCCGTTCAGTGGACGTCGTCGACGTCCTTGTACCACTTGACGCGATCACCTACGCGGTCTCGAAGGCGCCATGCCATCGCCTTGGGCTCCGCCTCTATCCGTTTCAGCGCGGCCCCTACCTGTTCCTCCACGTGAGACTTCTCCTTGGCCGTGAGCTGTTCGTATCCATGAGCGAGGCTGCGGACCTTGTTGAGGTTCATGGTCGTCGTGCGCCACAGACCCCAGTCATTTGCGCACAACTGCGCCACCCGTCCAATATTGATGGTCTCCTGGTCAATATCACCCAGCGGATGTTCCATCAGCAGCATGATGGTGTCGATCACATCCTTCTCGTTGATCTCGACGATCTGCATCTTCTCGAGCAGCATCTCGGCCAGCGGGATGCTTGGTGAGTCCACCTCCAGCCGGCCGTCCCAGTGGATGACATGACAGAAGTCCAGCTTTTCGTAGAAGATATCGATATGCAGACCAATCTCCTCCCTGTCGAAGATCGCCCGTCCGCCCCCGGATACAATGAATATCTCTCTGTTATCGGTGTAACCCAGCTTCTGCAGGAGGGCGCGCACCGCGGTGGTTTGCCTGCCGTATGCCGCGAAATCGATGTCCGTGTAGGCCCGTCCCATGGCCTGCTGGAGATAACCGTACTTGGGGCAGTGAATCTGAAAAGCCAGTGACCCGATGACACGGAGAATGACTCCAGCCTGGCTACTGGCTTCTACAATTCGTTTGAGCTCGTTCTCGAACTTGTCACGTTCGGCACGGTCCTGCTTACCCATTCCTACTGCATCGCTAACCATCCGCACTCCTGTTGCCAGAATCTGGGTTGCAGTCGGCCGAGGAAGCTTGTCGGGAGACTTCGGTCAGCCGCGCGTGGCCGCATTATAGCCGAAATGGGGAAAACTTGCAAAAATCTTCAAAATCCTCTATAATCAAACCTGTAAGCCTTCATTTTCCTTCAACAATGACATACCAGCCAACGGTCTGATGAGCAAACCGCTTATACCGGCGCAGAGGCGGGATCGCATCCAGGAATTCCTGGCTGTCAACAAGATCGCGCGGACCGCTGATCTGTGTGCGCTTCTGGATGCATCAGAAGCCACAGTGCGGCGTGATCTCGAATGGCTTGAGCAAGAGGGGATCCTTGAACGGACTCACGGTGGGGCGATCCTGAGCCAGCGCATGCCTCAAGAACCCGGATACCAACAGCGTGCTCTCACCTATCCTGAGGAGAAACGCCATATAGGCGCTCTTGCCGCCTCCTTGATCGAGCAGAATGATGTGGTCTTCGTCAATAGCGGCACGACAACCACAGAGGTGATTCGCCATACCCGCAGCGATCCGAGCATCAGCATCTTCACCAACAATCTCAGTGGGGCGTTTGAGGTGGGGGAACCTGGATTTCAATATTTCATGGTGGGAGGTGAATTCCAACCCCGGTCGAATTCGCTGGCCGGCCGCTTTGCGATCGAGAACCTTGGGCAGGTCTTCGCCAACAAGGCCATCCTTGGCGTCGATGGTGTGAGTCTCAAGCATGGCTGCACAGTGCCCTCCAATGCCGAAGCCGAGATCATACGGCAGATGATCAAGCAAACCCGCGGAGAGATCATCATCGTCGCCGATCACAGCAAGTGGGGCGTGGTATCCAACTTCCAGATCGCCGCCACTGAGGAGATCAATCGGCTCATCACCGACCCCGGACTGGACCCCCTGGCCTTCGAGTCGCTCGCGGCTCAGGGCGTGCAGATCCTCATTGCCTCATCCAACCCCGTCAGCACCTGACCGGCTGCCGAACCAGCGGTCAGGTGCCTTTTTTTCCTGAAAGGCAGATACGTGCCTCGTTCTTGGATAGCACCTCGGGCAATTCTTGGATGTCGTTGCGGCATAGACTGCGGTGCCCCGGAGATACTTCCTACCCTGCGCTTGGCGTCGTTTTCTGGCGCCGCATTGATCCCTGCCTGGGAGATAGGGAGGCTGTAGATGACCTACGCATCAACCTGAGGCATCTGAAAGGAAGAACGCCTGCTGCACCACTCAGGCGGAGCAAAACGTACGCGCTGATTTGAAAACGAGCTCTACCAAAGGAGTGTTCCAATGGCAAAAGCAGCGACTATGAAACCGGAGATCTTCACCCGCAAAGCCTCTGGCCTCGTGCGCGTGATGTCCCCGTACTCGGCTTTTGTGTACAACATCCTGACCATGGGTCTGATTTTCCCCTGGACCTACCTCTGGGCTCCGGGCGCACTTCCTGGGGGCAAGTTGGTCTGGGGCATCCTGCTGGCGATGGTGTGCGAGATCCCCATTGCCCTTACCTACGTCTGGCTCTCCACGGCCCTCCCACGCTCCGGCGGCGACTATGTGTTCCAAAGCCGCGTCTTTGGCGGCGGCGCCGCATTCACCATCATGATGTCGGGCTTCGTGATCTGGATCCTGCAGTGGGTGGCGCTTTCGGGCTGGCTGGTGTCCTACCTTGGCTTCGCGCCACTCTTCCTGGGCTTGGGCGCCACGCTCCCCGCTCCTGCACTTTCCGGCCTGGGACTCTGGTTCACAACCCCTACGGGCATCATTATTGTCAGCATCCTGAATGCCCTGGTGTCCCTCGTGCTGCTGGTCAGCGGCTTCAAGAACTACGTCCGCTTCCAGCACGTGATCTTCTGGGGCACGATTCTGTGCTTTGCCACGGTCTTCGTCGTGCTGTTCACGACCCCGGCAGCAGAGTTCATCTCGCGCCTCGACAAGTTCGCTCTGGCATCGGGTGGTTCCGCGAACTGGTACGCGACCGCGGTCGCGGCGGTGCAGAATGCCGGCATTGATCTCAACCCGCCGTTCAGCCTGCTTGCCACGCTGCTGGTGGCACCGATTGCGTGGACCTCACTGCAGTGGGCAACGTACTCCGCCGAGCAGAATGGCGAGATCAAGGATGCGCGCAACTTCAAGTCCCAGGCCTTCATCATGGTGGGCTCTCTGATCGCCACGGGTATTCTCCTGACCCTCCTGGCCGTGGGCATCCAACGAGTTTCACCGCCGGAGTTCCTCACGGTGGCCGGCGCAGGCTACTGGTCTTTGATCGGGGAAGCTACTATCAACGGCTTCAATCTGTGGCCTCCCATCATCGCAGTTGCCATCGCGGCCAGCCCCATCGTTGTGCTCATCATCGGCCTTGGCTACTTGCTCAATGGCTTCCAGATCGTGTGCAACTGCTACATCGGCGTGACACGCATCATGGTAGCCATGTCGCTGGACCGCCTGCTGCCTGAGTGGTTCAGCCGAGTCCATGAGAAGTACCACACACCAAGGAATGCCCACCTGGCCTATTTCCTGGCCAGCATACCTGTGATCCTGGCGTACAACCTGGTCACCCAACCGTTTAGTTGGGTCAGCCTCACGCTGGGAGTGACATTCGCCTGCGGATACGTGTTCGCCATTACCGCTCTGGCTGGCGCCCTGTTGCCGTATCGCGCCAAAGAGGTCTACGATGCATCGCCGGGCGCTAAGTACAAGGTGAGTGGATTTGTGGGCCTGCTTGCCACGCTCATCGGCGCCGGGGCTTTCATCTGGATTGCATGGGTGCTGGCACCACAAGCATTCCCTGCCTCCCCGGTCTTGGATTGGATCGTCCGCATTGGGGCAATAGTCGCTGTCATCTGGTTCCTCTACCCCCTGCGCGCGCAGTTCAAGGAATGGTTGGCCGGCAAGCGGATGCCGTGGGTAACCGCGCTGGGCATGTTGGGCGGCGGTTTGGGCATGGCGATGGTACTCTCGTTCCTGCTGTCCCCGGCATTGTATGTGCTGGGCTCCTGGGACTTCGCCGACTTTCCGACTCACCTGTGGGCCCAGATCATAGCCTTCGGGATGATCATCATCTCGCTGATCTGGTATCTGCTTGTCAAGAATGCCCAGAAGAAACGGGGCATCAACGTGGACTTCGCGTTCAAGGAGATCCCGCCCGAATAGGCTCAGATTCTTGTCATCCAAACGCTGTGGTCAGGGCGGGGTCGGGGCCCTGACCACGGCTCTGTTATCATGCTGGCATCATCCATCTTTATGGGAGGATTCTCGTCGTCATGAAGGATCAAGCGCAGGTTGTGATAGTGGGCGGGGGGATCGTAGGTGCGCAGATCGCGTACCATTTGGCAAAGCTCGGCTGGTCGGACGTCATCCTATTCGAGAAGGGAGAGATCGCCAGCGGCGAATCATCCCACGCGGCGGGGCTCGTCACCCAGTTTGCGACTTCGCAGACGCTGATGCAGTTCCGCAAGTACAGCATCGAGCTGTATAGCAGCCTCGGCCTGTTCGATCGCGTCGGCAGTCTGCGCGTGGCTTCCAGCCCCGATCAGTTCAAGGAGCTGCAGCGCAGCGTCAGCCGGGCCAAGGCAATCGGCATGGATGTGGAGATCATCTCCCCGCAGGAAGCCCTGAAGGTCATGCCGCAGCTCAATCCTGATAATCTCTACGGCGCCATCTACCTGCCGCGGGATGGTCATCTGGATCCATACTCCACGACCACCGGCATGGTGCGCTTTGCCAGGGAAATGGGCGTGACGGTTCACACTGGCGTGCGCGTCACGGGCATCGAGCTTTCATCCAGGGGCGAAGTGCAGCGCGTCATCACGGATCACGGCGCTGTGAAAACCCAGATCGTCGTGAACGCCGCTGGCATGTGGGCACCGCGCGTCGCAGCCATGGCCGGCCTGCATCTTCCAACCACGCCTGTAGACCATCAACATATCGCCCTCAAGGCCGTTCCCGGTAGCGAATTCCCGCACAAGACGCCCTGCCTGCGAGACCCGGATAACCTGGTCTATATGCGCGAGGAGCAGGGCGGATTGGTGATCGGGGGTTACGAGCCCAATCCACTGGCGCGCTGGATTGACGGAGTACCGTGGGAACATGGCGGCGCATCTCTTCCCCCGGACTTTGACCGTTTCGAGCAGTTGTTGGAGGGTGCCATCCGCCGCATCCCGTTCCTTGATAGGGCGGGCATCATCACCCTGGTTTGCCATCCAGGCGCGTACACTCCTGATTGCCAGCCGCTTCTGGGACCAATGGCAGGCGCGCGCGGCATGTGGATCGCGGCCGGGATGTCCCTCAATGGGTACGGAGGCGCGGGCGGCATCGGCAAACTCATGGCGGAGTGGATCGTCGAGGGGGAACCGTCGCAGGATGTCTATGCCTTCCGGGCCACACGCTTTGGCGATTACTATGCCAGCCCGTACTACGCTGCGGAACGCACCCGCGAGGGTGTCAAGTACTACTATCGCCTGCGCTTCCCCAACGATGAGAACGAATGGGCGCGCCCACACCGTGTCAGTCCTGTCCACTCACGACTGCAGGAGCTGGGCGCGGTCTTCGGCGAGAAGTTCGGCTGGGAACGCGTCAACTACTTCCAGCCTGGTGAGCCTTCCCATCGCGCCGGCGCCGATCAGCGCGAATGGGGGTGGAACAGGCCTCCATATTTCGAGCGCGTCGGCGAGGAGCACAGGGCAACTCGTGAACGGGTCGCACTTTTCGACCTCACCTCGTTCGGCAAGAGCGAGGTCACGGGCCCGGGCGCGCTGGCGCTGCTGCAGCGCGTCGCCGACGCCGAGATGGACAAACCGGTGGGGACCGCCACCTACTGCCAGTTCCTCAACACTCGCGGCGGCGTGGAGGCGGACCTGACGGTCACACGCCTCGACAAGGATCTCTTCCGGGTGATTACCGGCTCGGCTTTCATCGGCAATGACCTGGCATGGCTCCGCATGCATCACAAAACCGAAGACGGTGCCGTCTCGATCCGCGATATCACCATGGATTGGGCGTGCCTTGCCCTCTGGGGCCCAAAGGCCCGGGAGGTCTTGCAGAAGGTGACGACGGCTGATGTCTCCAGCCAGGCCTTTCCCTACCTGCATGCCGAAATCATCGATTTCAATGGGACGGGAGTCTGGGCGCAGCGCGTGAGCTACGTTGGGGAACTGGGGTGGGAGCTCTATGTACCGACGGATCGCGCCGAGCTCCTGTGGGATGCCCTCATGGCCGCGGGTGCCGGGTTCGGAATTGAGGTCGGCGGTTACAAGGTCCTGGATTCGCTGCGGCTGGAAAAAGGATATCGCTACTATACAGCCGACGTCACGCCTCTTGAGACGCCGTACGAAGGAGGCTTGGGTTTCTGCGTCAGCCTCGACAAGAAGGACTTCGTCGGAAAGGATGCCCTCGTGAGGGCCAAGGCCACCGGACTCACCCGCAAGTTGTGCACCATGGTCCTGGACGGAGACGAATTCACCCAGATCTACGGCGGCGAGGCGGTATACCACGATGGGAAGGTGATGACACGCGTTCGCAGCGGTGGATTTGGGTACACTCTGAGGAAGAACATACTCTACGCGTATCTACCCATGGATCTTGCCAAGAGCGGCACGCGACTGGAGATCGACCTGCTCGAAGGGCGGCGACCGGCCGAGGTCACGGCAACGGTTCTGCTGGATCCCAAAGGCGAGAAACTCCGCGCATGAGGAATACAATCTGGGTCGCTTATTGCGTTGTTACTTGTACCAAATGAATGCCGCCATCGGATAGCTTGGTGCCATGAACTCATTGCCGCCTTCCTACGTGGGCTTTGGTATGCTGACGCCGGTGGTGATCGCCGTGGTGGATCAGTTGCCCGAGCACAACACCGGGGCCGTGATCAAGGATGTGAGCGAGTTCATCTTCGACGATGCGGCTATTGTCGCCTGCCTGCTGCGGCAGTGGGGCGTGCCTTCTGCCATCATCGGCACGGCTGTTGGGGATGATGCTCGCGGTCATAGGCTGGCGCACCAGCTCGAGGAATGGGGCGTTCGGTCGGAAGTGCGCTTTACCAAGGACTTCAAGACGCCTTTTGAGGTCGATGTCTCGGACAGCGGCGGCGCCCGGACGTACTTCTGGCAGCGCTCGTCGCAGATCCTCGATACGCTCGACACGGCTGATCTCTCACTCCTTCAAGGTGCTCGAATCCTGTATGTTGACTGGTATGATGGCGACCACATCGTGCGCGCCATGGACGAGGCGCTGCAGCGCGGTATCCCCGTTTTCTTGAACTTCGAGCACGGTCACGCGGATGCACAGCTGCTGCAGCGCTATGGGAGCCGTGCCACCATCTGCCAGGCCGTCACCGATGCGGCGCAGCTCGGTCATGAACCTCCCCTTGAGGTCGCCCGCAAGCTGCTGCGCACCGGCATCAAGACGGCCATCATCACGCTGGCCGGCGAGGGTTGCCTTGCACTCCAGGGCAACGAAGCCATCCGAGTCTACGCGCCGAAAGTGGAAACCATTGACGGTTGCGGCGCCGGCGCGACCTTCTCTGCTGGTTACATCTATGCTTCCCTGATGGACTGGAGTCTTCGTGTTTCTCTGTGCTTTGCCACCGCAGCCGCCTCACTCAAAGTCTCCCGCGCCGGCCTTGAGATGTTCCCGGTTGAGCAGATATCCGCCACCGCCGCGCAACTCGAGGTGGAGGTGTTGCAGTTGACCGAAACCGATGCAGGTCAGGACGTCACCCCGTGACTGCCTTTGCGACTCTTCTCTCAACTGAACAAGTAGAGCAGGTGCACGCTGCCTCGCTGGAGATACTCGAGAACATCGGGCTCCTCGTCCGACATCAGAAGGCGCGCCAGGTCTTCGAGAAGCACGGCTGTCGTGTGGACCAAAAGACGCAATTGGTCAAGTTCCCGCGTGCTGTCGTCGAACAATTCCGCCTGATGCTGCCGCCGACCTTCACCTTCCTCGGTCGCGATCCCAAGTACGATCGCACTATCCCCAGGGATGGCCCGCTTGTCGTGACGGGCAGCTCTGCACCGGACATCATTGATCCGGTGACCGGCCGCGAGCGCCGTTCGCGGTCCGACGATATCGCCCGCATTGCGTATCTTATCAATGAGCTTCATGGCTATGATGTCTTCTCTGTGTCCACATTGGCAGAGGACGCCGGCCCTGCGCACTTTTCCTTGGCACGTCTGTACCCGGCGCTGAAGTACTGCCTGAAGCCGGTGCGCATCACGAGCCGCGATCTCGAGGACGCCGTCTCCATTCTCAAGCTGGGAAGCCTGATTGCTGGTGGTGATGCCGCCTATCGTGCCCATCCATTCATCACGCACCACTTCTGCCCGGTAGTTTCGCCCCTCACAATGGACATGTCATCCACCGGGATGTTGATGTTCTTTGTGGAGGGGAAGTGGCCGGTCTATCCGAGCATCGTGCCGAACGCGGGCCTCACCTCTCCGATGACGATGGCGGGCACGCTTGCCCAAGGGAATGCGGAATTCCTGGCCGCGGCCATCCTGATGCAAATGATCCAACCGGAAACGCCGCTGATCTACGCCACGCTGCCGACGGTCGCGGATATGCGTACGGGCGCTTATGCCTCCGGAGGCATCGAATGCGGCATGCTGCATATGGCCTTCGCGCAGATGGCGCACTTCTACAATGTCCCCTGCGGCGGCTACATCGGCCTCACCAACGCGAAGATCAACGATGCCCAATCCGGCTATGAGACGGGCATGTCGTCGGTGGCCGGCCTGCTAGCTGGCGTCGACATGCTGAACATGGGCGGACTGCTGGATGCCCTGAAGGTATTCGATTTTGCCAAGGCGGTCATCGATGACGAGATCGCCCTAATGCTCAAACGGATGAAGCGCGGGCTCGAGTTCAGTGAGGCCGACCTCTCGCTCGACGTGATCGCGCAGATCGGCCCCGGCGGCTCCTTCATGATCCATCCGCAGACCGTGAAGCGCATGAAGACCACTGCCCTGCTCACCACCCTTGCGGACCGCAATGCCCGCGCCCAGTGGGAGGGCAAGGGTGCTCTCGATACGCACGCTCGCGCTTTGAACCGCGTGAGTGACATCCTTTCGCATGCCAATCCCGCCATCTTCTCGGCGGAAGTCGAGGCCCGCATTCGGGCCGAATTCAAGGATCTTGTGCCCGGGGACCTGCAGATGCCGCAGGGTTGGTAGTTTGCCACCGCCCACAGACAAGGATGCTGGATGAATCTATATTTTGCGACTGACGTTCATGGCTCGGAAATCTGCTGGAAGAAGTTCATCAACGCGGGCAAGTTCTACAATGCCGACACTATCATCCTCGGCGGCGACATGACCGGCAAGGCCATTATCCCGATCGTCACCCAGGGCGGCGGCAAGTACAAAGTCACATTACTGGACCAGGAGACCATCCTGGAGTCCCAGGAAGAAGTCGACAAGATGATCGCCACGATCCAGAATCGGGGTTATTATCCCTATGTCACCAATCCCGATGAAGTCCAGTCCATCTCCGGCACGTCCGGCCGCTCGGATGAGCTGTTCCTCAAGGAAGCCCTCGCAACGATCCATCGCTGGATGGAATACGCGGATAAAAAGCTCGAAGGCACGGGCATGCGCTGTTTTGTGTGTCCCGGGAATGATGATATGTTCGAGATCGATGATCTGATTCGACGGTCAAAGCACGTTGAGCTTGTGGAAGGCAAGGTCATCCAACTCGATGAGCATCATGAGATGATCAATGCAGGCTGGTCCACCCCAACACCCTGGGGTACCCCTCGGGAGGAATCGGAAGATCAGCTCCGCCGGCGCATCCAGGTCATGATTGACCAGCTGAAGAATGTGAAGAACTCCGTCTTCAACCTGCACAATCCGCCTTATGGCAGCGGTTTGGATGAGGCCCCCGAGTTGACCCGGGACATGCGCCCGGCATACGCCGGCCGCTCCCTTGTGCCGGTCGGCAGCCACGCTGTTCTGGAGCTGATTGAGAAGTACCAACCGCTGCTCACTCTGCACGGACACATCCACGAAGGCAAAGGTACCCGTAAGTACAAGAGTACGCTCTGCATTAATCCTGGCAGCATGTACGAACAGGGGATGCTGCATGGTGCGGTGATCGAGCTCAAGCCTAACAAAGTGGGCAATTATGTGCTCACCACGGGCTGAGCTTGTTTACCTGCGGGCGCGGAAGAAACGAAAGGAGGCCAGACTCACCTACTCAGTCGTCACGCCGTACGAAGGAGATTGACGGGCACTTCGTCAATTTCACCCCCGCTTGTGGGCGGGATCGGAACGGAGTAATGCTAAGGAGATTCAGATGAGCACTGCAAGCCTGTTTGTTCGCAAGGCGAGCGGGTTGGTGCGTGCGTGGTCGGTCTTTGACGCCTTCATCTACGCCACATTCTCCATCAACCTGATTACGCTCGGTCTGTTCATCTTCTCGTATTGCTGGTACTTTGAGGGCAATCTCGGCACAGCCGTGATCGTCGGCGGCGTTTTCACGCTGTTTGAGGTCGTTCTGTATGCCAGTCTCATCTCGGCCATGCCCCGTGCAGGCGGTGACTACGTCTGGCAGAGCCGCATTCTGGGGCGCGGCCTCGGTTTCATGCTCACAGTCACTGGCTGGTGGTTCATCCTCTGGCTCTGGGTCCCGCTGTATGGTCAGATGCTGGCGTACGAATTCCTGACGCCGATCTCTGCCCTACTCGGCTCGGCCAGCACTGCGCTGTGGTTTACCACCACCTCCGCGGGCCTCTTGACCAGCAATCTACTGGTCTGCCTGATCGTGTTTATTTACATTGCGATCGGCATGAAGTGGTACGCCCGAATCCAGAAGTTTTCTTTCTGGGTCGGGATGGCCGGCCTTGCAGCCGTTTTCGTTCTGCTGCTTGTGGGAACAAAGGAAGCCTTCATCGCCGGCCTCAATGCCAACATTCCGGCCCTGTATGGGGTTCCGGCCGCCGACTACTACGCACAGACGATGGCCGCTGGCCAAGCTGCTGGCGTGACCTTTGGCCCGCTCAGTGTGGTGGCCTTCGGAGCCAGCTTCGCGCTGATCCCCATGATCGTCTTCTTCAACCTTTGGCCGAACTGGGGCTCAACGCTCTACGGTGAGGTTCGCGGCGCCTCGGACTACAAGCGAAATTTCTGGGGCATGGCGTCTGCCGTGATCGTGACTGCCGTCCTGGCTCTCGTCTTCTTCGCCTTGATCGACAAGACGATGGGCTGGGACTTCTATCACAACGCCAACGGCGCCTTCATGAGCTACTTCTTTGGGTACACCGAATCGGTGCCGATTCCGGTGTGGCCCTACCCGATTCAGCTTGCCACGTTCCTGACCGGCAGCAGGCTGCTGCAATTCCTGATCGTCCTCTTTGTCGGGTTCTGGTGGTTCGGCTGGTCGGGCACGGTCTTCCTCTCGTCGACGCGCGTGATCTTCGCAGCCGCGTTCGATCGGATGCTGCCCGAGTGGGTGTCCAAGATCGAGCCGCGCACCAAGACGCCACTCAACGCGCTGCTGCTCATGGTGGTCCCATCGGTGATCATTTCGATCCTGTATTCCTATAACATCTTCACCTTCCAGACCATCACGCTGGATGCCACGCTCGTCATTGCCGTGACGTTTTTTGGCACGGCAATTGCAGGCATCGTGTTCCCGTGGCGGCAGAAGAAGGTCTTCGAAGGATCCCCGATCGCCAAGTTCACCGTCCCCGGCTGGCTGGGCTGGATCGTCACACTTGCCTACTGCGTTGGCGCCGTATACCTGATCTCCACCATGTTCAAGTACGGCGGCCTGGTGTTTGCTCAGTGGCCAGATCAGGCCCTCCTGAACCAGCTGATGATCGTCGTGGTCACCATCCTCAGCGTTCTGAACGTAGGATTACTGATCTGGGTGGCGTACTACCTGCTGCGGAGACTCCCAGGCGGAGGTGCGTTCCCGCTGGTCACCGTTGCAGCGGTCATCTTCTTCGCCTTCCTGGACTGGCTGCTGATCGAGTGGTTCTGGGATCCCAACTATTTCTACGGGATCGGATGGCAGAACGGCGCCTCCATGCTGTTCATGATCATCATGTACGGCCTGGCTGCCGCCATCTACTTCGGCTTCAGCGCCTATCGCAGGCGCCAGGGCATTGATGTCGACAAGGTCTACAAGGAGATTCCGGTCGAATAGCTGGGGTGGCCGGTATTGGAGCTTGGGGAGAATGGCGGGCCGCTTCCGCCGTTCTCCCACGTTCCAGGTCAGCGAGCGCACAGGCGCGTACCTGTGACAATTGTCAATTGACTGCGGGATATGCCGATGCTACAATCGTGCGAATGTTCACAGTACGGGGGGCGACGATGCCAATCCTCGCTGGTTGCGACTGTTCGGGGAGAATGCCTGAGAAGTTGCCAGGCGCCTTTTGAACGGAGGTGCACCGCACACTGATAACTGGGCATAGCTGCAACGGATACATCATAGAATATCCAAGGAGAAAAGAGACCAATGCGCACCAAACGTATGATCTTTCAGATCTTTGCTTTGCTGGCCGTAGCCGCGTTTATTGTGTCCTGCGCACCCAAGCCGGCCGCTCCGGCAGGTCCCGCTGGCGACCTCGTTTCGGCCGCCAAGGCGGAAGGCTCGTTGACCACCATCGCCTTGCCGCACGACTGGGCGAACTACGGCGAGATCATCGAGACCTACAAGACCAAGTATGGCATGCAGGTCAATGAGCTGAACCCGGATGCTGGTTCAGCGGACGAGATTGAAGCCATCCGCGCCAACAAGGATAGCAAGGGACCTCAGGCACCTGATGTGATTGATGTCGGTGTCGGATATGGCCCGACGGCGAAGGAGGAAGGCCTGCTCATGAAGTACAAGGTCGCCACGTGGGATACCATCCCGATGAAGGACGAGGATGGCGCCTGGTGGGCCGAGTACTATGGCTTCCTGACCTTTGAGGTCATCAAGGGCGCGGTGGATCCGCTCCCGGCCGACTGGCCTGATCTGCTCAAGCCCGAATACAAGAGCAAGGTCGCCATGGCTGGAGACGTGCTCAAGTCGAACGAGTCCGTCATGACGGTCTTTGGCTCCGGCATGTCGCGCGCCGGTCTGACCGAGATCAAGTCCGTCGAGGATGCTGAGAAAGCCGCAAAGGCTGGCCTCGAATTCTGGAAGGAGATGTACGACAGCGGAAACTTCATCCCGGTCATCGCCGACCAGGGCCGCATTGCTGCCGGCGAGACACCCGTGACCGTTGAGTGGAACTACCTCTCAATGGCCAACCGCGATGGCCTCGCGGGCAATCCGGCGCTTGAGATCATCGTCCCGAAGACGGGCGTGGTTGCCGGCCCGTATGCCGGCGCCATCAGCGCCTACGCGCCGCACCCCAATGCCGCCAAGCTGTGGTGGGAATTCGTCATGAGCGATGAGGGTCAGCTCCTGTACCTCAAGGGCTATGCCTACCCCATCCGCTACAACGATATGGCCGCCCGCGGTGTCATCCCGGCTGACTTGGCCGCCAAGCTGCCGCCCGCTGAGGATGCTGCTCGCGCCGTGTTCCTGACCGTTGATCAGCTGAACGCCGCAAAGACCTACATCACCGAGAACTGGCGCAAGGTTGTCTACGGCGAATAGGAGTTGGAAAAGTGGACCGCGATAACCTCGTGGCGCCGCAATCCACTCCCACTGAAGTCACGAATGGGGACGCGCCTCCGGCGCGTCCCCACCGCCGTGCATTCTCGTGGACCTGGTTGGGCGTAGCGCCCTTCTTTCTGTTTGCTATCTTGTTTCTGTTCCTGCCGTCTGTGTCCATCTTCGTCCGCAGCTTTGAGAAACTCGGCGGCGGTTTCACGCTGCAGAACATCATCGATATCTTCACCAAGAGCGACATACGCAGTGCCTATGCCATGAGTCTTAAGGTTAGCGCGGTGACGGCTCTTGGCGGCGCCTTCTTTGGGTTCCTGCTCGCGTACGCCGTCTGCCTTGGAGGACTGCCCAGGTGGGCGCGCTCCTTCATGCTCAGCTTCTCTGGCGTGGCTTCGAATTTCGCTGGCGTGCCCCTGGCGTTCGCCTTTGTGGCTACCCTGGGCAACATGGGCCTGGTCACGCGCATCATCGAGGGCATCTTCAAGACCGATATTCATCAGGCGGGATTCACGATCTACAACTTCTGGGGGTTGAGCATTGTTTACATGTATTTCCAGTTCCCATTGATGGTACTCATTATGGCGCCCGCGCTCGACGGCCTCCGCCGCGAGTGGCGCGAGGCCTGTGAGAACCTGGGTGGCACCGGATATCACTTCTGGAGGTTTGTCGCCATGCCCATTCTGCTGCCGACCCTGCTGGGCACCGCGATCCTCTTGTTTGGCAATGCCTTCGGCGCCTATGCCACGGCCTATGCGTTCACGGGCAGCTTCCTTAATCTGGTCACGATCGTGATCGGCGCGCAGATCCAGGGCGACGTGCTCTACAATCCCGGCCTGGGCAACGCCATGGCACTGGGCATGATCTTCATTATGTCCATCACCATGCTGGGCTACGCCTGGCTCCAGCGCCGCGCGGCAAGGTGGACGCGATGAAGCGCTTCCCCCTGTTTTCCTGGTTATGGCTCATTCTGGGCCTGTTTTATTTCTTCATTCCGCTGATTTCGACGATCGAATTCAGCCTGCGCATGCTCAAGGGGCGTTATACACTGGAGGCCTACCGCGTGGCCTTCCAGGATCCCCGGTTCTATACCAGCTTTGGCTATTCACTGCTGTGGGCGGTCATCACTATGGTCATCAGCCTCCTGCTCGTGGTCCCAACTGCGTACTGGGTCCAATTGCGTCTCCCCAAACTTCGCCCCTACGTGGAATTTGTGACCCTGATGCCGTTTGTGGTGCCCGCAGTGGTCTTGATCTTCGGTTTGATCCGCCTCTACGGACGACCGCCGCTTGTGCTCACCACGACACCCGCAGCACTCATCGTAGGCTACGTTGTTCTATCGCTGCCTTATATGTACAGGTCGGTTGACGCTGGCTTGCGCGCTGTGGATATTCGTACGCTGACCGAGGCGGCGCAAAGCCTGGGCGCCAATTGGCTGACGATCATCAAGGATGTGATCCTGCCGAACCTGCGAGTCGCCCTGCTGAGCGGCATGTTCCTGACGTTCGCCATCGTCATGGGCGAGTTCACCTTCGCGGCGCTGCTGTCCTGGCCGGCCTTCGGACCCTACATTGAAGAGATCGGCTCCATGCGGGCCTATACCCCGCAGGCCGTGTCGGTGATGTCTTTTGCCGTAACGTGGCTTTCGATTGCCGGGATCCAGTGGCTGGGCCGTGGCGCTCCAGGCCAGGTCCAAACCGCTGGAGCTCGCTGATACTGAGAGGTTGACAATGGCATTTTTGGATATCAAGAACGCAAGCAAGGAGTTCGGTGAACTCGCGGCCGTGAGGGACTTCAACCTTGAGGTGCAGAAAGGGGAGTTGATTACCTTTCTGGGGCCCAGCGGCTGCGGCAAGACCACCACCCTGCGCATGGTTGCAGGTTTTGAGGAACCAAATCGGGGACAGATCCTGCTGGACGGAACCGATATCACCCATCGTCCCCCAAACAAGCGCGACGTGGGCATGGTTTTCCAGGCCTATGCGCTGTTCCCCAACATGACCGTTGCGCAGAACATCGGTTTCGGGTTGCGCGTTCGCAAGGAATCCGACAGCATGATCAAAGGCCGCGTGGAGGAGATGCTGTCTCTGATCTCTCTCGGGCAAAAGGGGGATAGTTACCCGCATCAGCTCTCCGGTGGCCAGCAGCAGCGCGTGGCGCTGGCCCGGGCCCTTGCCATCCACCCGCAGGTGCTGCTGCTCGATGAGCCGCTTTCTGCCCTGGATGCCAAGATCCGTGTTTCCCTGCGCGCCGAGATCCGCGCCATCCAGCAGAAACTGGGGATCACCGCCATCTATGTGACCCACGATCAGGAAGAGGCCCTGTCCATCTCCGACCGCATCGTTGTCATGTACGATGGGAGGATCGAGCAGGTAGGCACGCCCTTTGAGATCTACAATTTCCCGACCACTGCCTTCGTGGCAAGTTTCGTCGGCACCCTCAACACGACGGATGCCGAGGTTGTCGATCCGAAGGCGCACACCTTGCGCCTCGAGGGGCAGCAGATCCAGTCTGGCGAGGGACTCGGCGAAAAGCGAGCCGGGGAGAAGGTGCGCATTGCCATTCGCCCCGAGCGCTTCAACTTTGCCTCGGAGGAGCGCAAGGACAATGTGCTCGACTGCACCATTGAGAATATCACCTTCCTCGGTTCCATCGTCCGTGTCCAGGTCGCCCTCGGCTCGCAGAAGTTCTTCATGGACACGTTCAACAACCCGTTCCTGAAGCTCCCCGAGATCGGCTCCAAGACCCAGATCACATGTTCGCGTGAAGCCGTGCTGATCCTGAGTCACTGATCTCGCCTCTGCGCGTGATCGACCGGGCAACGCCTACACTACCGCCTCACGCAGGAGGATAGTTCATGTTCCGCCGCTTGTTTGGGAAACGCGAAAGCGTCTTCGTGAAATTGATCCGCGACCAGGCCTCCCTGACCCTCGAGGGAATGGAAGCCCTGAAGTCCTACATGGCTACTGGAGCTCCTGAGGCATCGGCTCTCCTGAACGCCAAGGAGAAGGCTGCTGATGAGGCCCGCCGTATCCTCATCGACGAATTGAACAAGACCTTCGTCACGCCGTTCGACCGGGAGGACATATTTTCACTTTCCCGCACCATCGACGATGTGCTGGACTATGGCTACAGCACCGTCAGCGAAATGCAGATCCTCAAGGTCGGCCCCACGTCGTACATGCAGCGCATGGCCTCTCTATTGCGCGACGCCGCCTACGAGATCTTTATGGCGGTGGAGCGCCTCCAGGACCACCGCGGTGTTGCCAACGACCATGCGCAGCGTGCCAAGGCGCTTGAGAACCGCGTGGAGGACGTGTATCGCGAGGCCGTGGCCGATCTCTTCAGCGGCGCCGAGGATATCGCACACGTCGTTATGATGCTCAAGCTGCGCGAGGTATACCGCCACCTGAGCAATGCCGCCGATAGGGGTGATGAGGCCGCCAACGTCATTGCCGATATTGTCGTCAAGCTGACCTAGGCTAACCGACCCTTTATGACGCCCATCCTGCTGGCCACGATCATCCTGGCCCTTGCCTTCGACTTCCTGAATGGCATCCACGATTCCAGCAACGTGGTTGCCACCATGATCTCTTCACGAGCGTTCTCTCCTCGCATCGCCTTGGGTCTTACGGCCGTTGCTGAGTTCTCCGGGCCGCTGATCTTCGGGGTTGCAGTGGCAAACACGATCGGTAATGAGATTGTGCACCCCTCCACGATTAGCACTGGCATGATTCTCGCCTCCCTGACCAGCGCCATTCTATGGGACCTCCTGACCTGGTTCCTGGGCTTTCCCAGCAGTTCGTCCCATGCCCTGGTCGGAGGCATCCTGGGCGCTGTCATTATGGGCGCCGGCTGGAAAGCCATCGAATTGGCCGGCCTGGAGAAGGTCCTCATTGCACTCTTCACCTCTCCGCTCATCGGTTTTGTAGTGGGCTTTGTTCTGCTCAAGCTGGTTCTTGCGTTGAGTTGGAGTGCCTCACCGCGCATCAACACGTTCTTCAAGCGCGCCCAGATGCTTACGGGTCTGGCGCTGGCCCTCAGCCACGGCACTAATGATTCGCAGAAGACCATGGGGATTATCACCCTGGCCTTGGTCACCGGTGGAGTCTTGGACACCTTCGCCGTGCCCTTGTGGGTTATTCTCCTCTGTGCTTCGATGATCGCCCTAGGCACCACGGTCGGCGGGTGGCGCCTTATCCGTACTCTTGGCGGTAAGATCTTCAAAATCCGTCCGGTGGACGGATTCACAGCCCAGCTGGCGTCCGCATCCGTGATCATCGCCGCCTCACTGGTGGGTGGGCCCGTCAGTACGACGCAGGTTGTAAGCTCTGCCATCATGGGAACTGGTACGGCGGAGCGGGCCAACAAGGTGCGCTGGGGCGTGGCGCAGGAGATGGCGGTTGCCTGGTTGCTCACGATACCGGCTTCTGCGCTCATGGCCGCCGGTCTATATCTCCTGCTGACCCGCATCCTTCCCTGAGATCGTAGGCCTGATCTTCTCGGTTGTTCGCTTCAGCGCATCGCCGTCCTCTCCCTGGCCGCATTCGCGGCCAGCTTGCATGTCGGCGCTTCCTGCTTACGTGGCACGGTGCGCTTATTGGAGAAGCTCAGTCGTGGAGTCGCATCAGCAGATGAGAGTGCACTAACCCTGGACACTGCAGCGCACTCTTTCTATCTATGTTTCCCGTTACAATTCGCGAAGCCGTTCTTGTAGGCGGCGAGGTTGGAGCATGACCAGGATCTTGGTGGTAGACGACGAACCCTCTATAGTGAAATTGGTCACGGTCTATCTCAAGCCGGAGGGCTATGAAGTGCTCACGGCTGCCGACGGCCCCTCCGGTCTCAAAGCCGCGCGCCTTTTCAAACCGGATGTCATGATCCTCGACATCATGCTGCCCGGCATGGATGGCCTGGAATTGCTGCAGCAACTGCGGCGCGGATCACAAGCAATGTCATCCTGCTAACTGCCCGGACCGAGGAGACCGATAAGATTGTTGGCTTGTCGGTTGGCGCTGACGACTATGTAACCAAGCCCTTCAGTCCGCGCGAGTTGATCGCCCGGGTGAAGTCAGCCCTCAGGCGCATGCAGCTCAGCCCGACGTCAGTGGCCGAGGCTGGGGTTCTTGCTTTTCGGCACCTTCGTCTTGATTCCGGAGCACGCAAGGCGACCGTCGACGACCAAGCCGTGGAGCTTACCGCCATCGAGTTCGATCTGCTCAAGGTGCTGGCGCAGAATCGGGGATGGGTCCTTAGCCGTGAGCAGCTCCTGGATAAGGTTTGGGGCGGGGGGTACTTCGGCGAGATGCGCGTGGTGGACGTGCACCTTGGCCACGTCCGCCAGAAACTGGGCCGCCCCGACCTGATCGCCACGGTTCGGGGCGTTGGCTACCGCTTTGACGATGATGTGCCCTAGCCGCTGGGAGGCCACATGATTGACTACTTCCGCAGCCATCTCGGCGCCAAGCTGTTCCTCTCCTATCTTGCCATCATCTTCGTGGGGCTTGTGGTACTGATCGCCGCCAGCCAGTTCGCTCTACCGTCCTCCTTAGACCGCCACATGGTCAGGCTGATGGGGACTGCAGACATGGCGCCCGGCGGCCAGGGCTGGCGAATGATGGGCTGGCAGAATGCCGGGAACAACGATTTTCGCGATCAGCTCTTTGTTGACTACCGTGCCGGTTTCAATGATGCGTTGATGATCGCGGGCGGCGTCGCGCTTGCAGCCGCGCTTGTGCTCAGCCTGCTACTGAGCCGCAGTGTGACAGGGCAGGTTCAGGCCATGTCCGCCGCAGCAGAGCGCATCGCCGCCGGTCAGTATCAGGAACGCGTGGTCGTCGCCGGGAGAGACGAATTGTCCCGGCTCGCCTCGCGCTTCAATGACATGGCGAGCAAGCTCGATGACGTGGAATCGATGCGCCGGCGCCTCATTGCGGACGTCAGCCATGAGTTGCGCACGCCCTTGACTGCAATTCAGGGCTCGGTAGAGGGGCTCATCGATGGAGTGCTGCCTGCCTCCACGAAAACTTATGAAGAGATCCACATTGAGTCGCAGCGGCTTAATCGACTGGTCGATGATCTGCAGGAGCTCAGCCGAGTTGAGGCGAACGCCTTCGAGCTGCAGCGTCAACTGGTAGATGTGTCTTCCCTCGTGCGCACCGTGACAAAGCGCCTTGCCCCCGTGGCGGCCTCACGCGGAATCCGACTTGAGGCAGAACCGCTCCCGGAGCTGCCTCTCCTCCTCGGTGATGAGGATCGCTTGCTTCAAGTGTTGTCCAATATCACCAGCAATGCCCTGCAGTACACGCCCAAGGGCGGCACAGTCACACTCTCCGTTCAACGGGTGGCCGGAGAGGTCCGTGTCTCGGTGCGCGACACGGGCATTGGGATCGCCTCTGAGCATCTGCCGCGCATCTTTGATCGCTTCTATCGCATCGATGTTTCTCGCTCACGTCAGGCGGGCGGCGGTAGCGGCATCGGTCTGACCATTGCCCGTTCCCTGGTCGAGGCGCACGGCGGCAGGATCTGGGCAGAAAGCGGCGGCGTAGGTCAGGGCAGTACATTCACCTTTGCTCTGCCCTTCCCCCCATAGGCGGCCGCGCTTCCAGCCTCGCTGCGTGCCCATCTGCGGCCCATCAGTTCCAGCCTTCCCTTGATGGAGTGAATTGACTGCAGATGGAATCATCGCCTGAGTTCGCGCATGTTATACTCACCGCCGTCCGCGGGCGCGCTGGTGGACAGAATGATGGTGTGCACCGCGCGGCCGGGCTCTTCCCCTATGCTGCGATCAGGAATCGAAGAGCTTGCTCGTCGCACCCAGGCAGTCCCTGTTGTGGTCTGGGTTGCCCTGGGCTTCCTCATTTCCTATCTGCTTTTCTTCATCGGACCCGTCTTCCTCAGGGCTAACTCCATGCAGTTCTTTGAGCCCGTGCCGGCGGCGGATCACCTTGGCATCGATCTGAAGATAAGGCTCAACTGGAGCGCGTACTCGTTGTATCCTGAGCAGAGGCCGCTACCCGATGCAGAAGGCACGGTCTTCCCGCCACTTGCCAATCTCCTGTTTGCCCCGCTGCTGGGGCTGCGCTTCTCGGTGGCATACGGGCTCCTCACAGTCCTGACAGTGCTGCTCTACGTGTTCTTGACTCTCTGGCTTCCTGTTCTGATCCGGGCTGGGCAACGTCTTTCCTCCTTTGCCGTCCTGATCTGTGCAACAGGTCTCGTGTCAGCCGGTTTCCAGTTTGAATTAGAGCGCGGGCAGTGGAATGTCATTGCGGTTTTCCTGGCGCTGATGGCGGTCTGGATCTTTCACCGGCATCGACGCCAGCGCATCATTGCCTATGTGCTGTTTGTGATTTCCGTACAGCTCAAGATCTATCCCATCGTCTTTGTCGTGCTGCTTGTTTCGGATTGGCGTCTCTGGAGGGAGAATATCATCAGGCTCTCGCTGCTCGCAGCGGCGAATGTACTGCTTTTCTTTGTCCAGGGACCTCGCCTCTTTACGATATGGATCTCAGGGCTCAGAGACTGGTCTGCCAGCACCTGGATCTGGGAGGGGAATCCGTCGATCCAGTCGGCGGTGACTCTCGCTGCTGATTTTGCAGCACGACGAGGATGGGTTTGGTTATCCTCGAGCGCCGGTCTCATCCAGGCGGCGCTGAGCCTGGCAGTCCTGCTCTGCCTGGCCGTGATCCTCGTGCACGCCTATCGCAGTCAAACAAGGGTTCCGAGCGAACATTACTTGCTTGCGGCGGCTCTAAGCTGCCTGCTCATACCGGGCGGTGCCTTCGACTACCGGCTCTCCATCCTCGGCGCTCCACTAATCTTGTTTCTTCTGTCGGAGGAAGCGGACCGGGGCAACAGTCTGCGACCATTCAATGGCCTGACGCGACGCCTTGCCATTCTCCTTCTTTCCTTTGCCTATGCCACGACGCTCGCCCCCAATTCTCAGAGGCCCTACTATCTGGCAAACAATTTCCCGGCGTTGTTCGTAATGCTTCTCCTCGTGACGTTCCTGGCTCTTTCTTCAGGAGAAAGTCCGTCGGAGCGCGGAGCGCTTGAAGGCACGCCCGGGGCTTCTCCGGCGTGAACCCTGATCTCGTCTTGTGATCTGGTACAGTCTTCGTGATGTCCCCCTCAAAGCATTCAATTGAGCCGACTCGGCCCCGGTCCGTCTCCCGGAATCCGGGTGGCGTACTGTCTTTGCGCGGCGCAGGTCCGATCGCCGCACTTGTCAGCCTTGCCCTCGTGGCCGCCTACGCGCTTTGGTACACCTCTTCTGGCCACTTTCCCGTCTTTCCCAACATCCAGAACGACTACGTGGACCTCGGCCAGTCGTTCTTGCGGGGCCAATTGTCTCTCCTGGAGCAGCCCGATCCTCGCCTTGCTGACCTTGGCAATCCTTACGAATACACTCAGCGCAAGGGCATCCCGTACCACTGGGATGCCTCGTACCATGGCGGCAAATACTATCTGTACTGGGGACCCGTCCCCGCCCTCATCTCCGCTGCACTACAGGCACTCAATGGTCCTCCACCCTCAGCTTCCTTGCTGGTGGTCATTCCATACATTGGGCTGCTTGGCATCACTGTAGCGCTTCTCTTTCACCTCACGCAAGCATTTGGTGCCGTAGCCCGCTGGACCGTATGGCTGTTCATCCTCATTGGGTTCTTCAATCTGCCTATGTTGTTTACCATAGGCCAACCTCGCCACTACCAGGCTTCCATCATGTACGGGCAGTTCTTCCTGCTCGGTGGATTGCTCGGCATCGTCCTACACACGCGCAGCCGAAGCTCGTTTTGGCTTCCCGTCAGCGGACTCGCCTGGGGCCTGGCCTTCGCCTCGCGTTACAACCTTGCCATCTCCGTTGTTGTCTATCTGGCTTTTGCTGCCTTCTGGCTGAGGCAGGATCGGGCTGCCGCCTCGTTCTGGGGTCGGTTGGGCCTCCTTGTGGCACCCCTGGCTTTGTGCCTGTTCGGCCTGGGTCTCTACAATCTGGCGCGCTTTGATGATCCGCTCGAGACCGGACTGGCGTATCAGTTGACCATTCCGGAATTCCGCCAGATTAGCTATTCAACGGCCTATGTGCCGTCGGGCCTCTACATCTACCTGCTCTACCCACTGACAGGTTCGCAGACTTTTCCGTTCATCCAGTCCGCTCATTTCCGCCCAACGCTGCTTCCAGAGTCGATCTTTATCCCACCCGGCAGGGAGTTCGATCAGATTTCCTTTGGCCTCATACCCACGGTTCCGGCGATCTGTCTGTTTGCGATCGCCATCCCGTTGCTTGTGGCCATGATTCTGGGTCAACGCGCCCGCCCGCCTCTGCAGCCCTCCGGTGCCGGGCCCGGCTTGATCTTTTCCACGCTGGCGATCGGGGCGGCCGGCCAGCTTGCGTTCCTATTGGTGTTCTTCTACGTCGCTGAGCGCTATATTGTTGACTTCTACGTGCCGGTAGTCCTTTGCCTGGCGATCATCGTCTGGCGCGCCCATGGATCTCTCGAGGGCAGTCGTTTGTTGCAGATCGTCCTCTGGGCGCTGGTGGGGATCCTGACCGTCTGGACTACGGCAATCGGCTATTTCGCGTGCTTTGGTGTTCCCGTCCTAGTCTCCATCTACTACGATCCCCAGATGCTTGCGAATCTTGCCACGTTTTGGAACGAGCGCTATCTCGCCCTCCAACTCCTAACGACTGGCGGACGCTGAGCGCCCATCGGGCCGCGCTTTCTTCTGTTGCTCGTCTCGGATTACGATTCCCAACCCCGAAGTGCCTGTCTGCCCAACCGCCAGACTACCTAGCCCCCGTACAACTTCCGATGCACGATGCTCAGTGCCCTGACTTGCTCCGCTGCATGATAGGACGAGCGCACCAGCGGCGCTGACTCCACCCACTTGAAGCCGAGCTCCCTGCCGTGGTCCTTCAACTCCACGAATTCTTCCATCGTGTAGTAGCGGGAGATGGGGAGGTGCTTCTTGCTGGGCTGCAAGTACTGGCCGATGGTCAGGATGTCGACACCCCAGGACCGCTGATCGCGCATCACGGACTTGATCTCGTCCATCCCCTCGCCCAGGCCGACCATGATGCCGGACTTTGTCAGCACGTCAGGATCCAGTTGCTTGGCATGAGTCAAGGTCCTGGCGGCCCAATCGTAGTTGTCCTGCGGCTGCACCTTCTTGAAGAGCCGCGGTACCGTCTCCACATTATGGTTCAGGATTTCCGGGCGCGCCTCCATGACGATCTTGAGCGCCTCCACCGAGCCCTTGAAATCCGGGATCAGCACCTCGATCGAGCATCCGGGTAACACCTCGCGGATCCGTCGGATCACCATCGCGAATACCGGTGCCCCGCCGTCACCTCGGTCGTCGCGATTGACGGAGGTGATCACGGCGTGCTTCAGGTTCATTGATTTCACGGCCTGGGCCACGCGTTCAGCTTCGCCCCAATCCAGGACCGCCGGTCGGCCGCGCTTGATGTCGCAGAAACCACAGGTTCGGGTGCACACATCCCCGAGCATCAGAAAGGTCGCCGTGCCTGATCCCCAGCATTCTCCCATGTTGGGGCACATGGCCTCCTCGCACACCGTGTGTAGCGCCTTGGAGCGCATCAGCGTCTGTAGTCGCTCATAGGTCTCGCCTGCGGGTGGGCGCACCTTGATCCACTCCGGTCGGCGGCGTGGACGGGCCTCAGCCTTGTCAGGCCTGATCCGATCGCGAGTGGGCGCAGTGGACATGAGTTCTGTGCGGGGGTGGGTGATGGAGTCGGGCAGGCTCAGGTCTTGCGGACCTTCAGGTGCACCCCGTGCACCTCGATGACCTTGACCCTGTCACCCTTGCTTATGAGGCCGGAGTCTTCAGCGGCCTCGGCCGTCCAAAGCTCCGATTCGACCTGTACCTGCCCTGTGATCCCGATGTTTGATCGCGCGATGCCGATCTTGCCCAGCACCGTCTCTTTGCCCATTTGGATCGGCAACCGTTGGGCGCGCAGGGCATAGGTGAGGATCCCCCCGAACATCAAGCCGATGCCGACGCCCACACCGACCACCAGCGGCACGGAGACTCGCTCGAACTGCGGCACGCCGGGCGAATTGAAAAGGATCAAGGCGCCCACAATGAAGGACGCGACACCCGCGGCCGTCAGCGCGCCATGAGTTGGTGCCTTGATATCCAGCACGAACAGCACGAATGCCGTGACGATGAAGACCAAGCCGAACCAATTGACGGGTAGCACGCCGAGACCATAGATCGCCAGCGCCAGGCAGGTCACACCGATGAAACCGGGCACCCATGTGCCGGGGTGAGTTAGTTCAACCTGAAGCGCCAGCACCCCCAGGGAGAGTAGGATGAAAACAATATTCGGATCGGTCACGATCAGCAGCAGCTGTTCGATCAGGCTCATCTCAACTGTTTCGATGAGTGCGCCACTCGTATGAAGCGTACGCGGCCCAGCGGCAATATCGACCGTGGTACCGTCCATCTGCTTCAGCAGATCCGCCTGGCTCGGTGCGATCCAATCGATCAGCTTCGCTTCCAGCGCCTCACTGGCAGACACGGCCTTTGCGTGGTCGATCATGTCCTCCGCCAGCTGCGTGGCCTTGTCTCCCCGACGTTCCACCAGCGGCCGCACTGAAGCCTTCAGGATCTCGGTTTCCTTCGCCTTGATCGTTGGGCCAAGCTCCTGGCCGCCGGTACCCACGACACTTGATGCGCCGATGACCGCCTCGGGCGCCATCGCGGCCGCATGCCCCGCCATTGTCAGCAGGGCGCCGGCGCTCCCGGCCATCGCCCCGTTTGGGGCAACGTAGACCACCACTGGCACTCGGCTGGCGCGTATCATCTGGATGATGTTGCTCAGGCTCTTGGTATCACCGCCAGGCGTATCAAGCGTGATAAGCAGAGCTTCAGCACCGCGTTGCTCCGCGACCTCAATGCCGCGTCCAATGTACTCAGCCATGGGCGGGGTGATGGGGCCGGTGGCGTTCAGCACCAAAATGAGTGGCTGATTGGCTTGCGCGCGTGCTGTGGCCGCGCCCACCAGCATGGCCCCCAGCACCAATAAGGATCGTAAAATCTTCATTCTGCCTCGGCAGAGATTATAACGCTCGCGGCCAAGCGCCGCGGGTGTGGACTGCCAGCCTTCCCCTGCCTGCCGCGATATTGGCAGCGGACTAGACCAGCCCCTCCAAATAGGCCTTCGTGCGCTCGTGCTTAGGATGGCTGAAGACCTCGTGTGCGGGGCCGGCCTCGATTACCTCTCCCAGATACATGTAGATTACATAGTCTGCAAGCCGCTTCGCCTGTCGTAGGGTGTGCGTAACGATCACGGTTGTGTACACTCGCTTCAGGTCCAGGAGCCTGCTCTCGATGTTCAGCGACGAGATTGGATCCAGCGACGAGGTCGGCTCATCGCCCAGGATGATCTCGGGCTCCACTGCCAGACCACGTGCAAGGCACAACCTTTGCTGCTGCCCGATTGATAGGCTGGTGGCCGGGTCGTGCATTCGCTTCCGGACCTCGTCCCATAGGCCTGCGATCTCCAGGTAGTGCCGCACCGCATCCTTGTACTCCTGCCGGCTGCGCTTCATCCGGTGCACATGCATTCCGTATGCCACATTGTCGTAGATGGACATCGGCAGCGGCGAAGGCCGTTGGGCCAGCAATCCAACACGCTTTCGGACCTCCGTCTCGTCGATGCCCTTGGCATAGATGTCCTGTCCATCAACAAGCACTTCCCCCAGGATCTTCGTGCCATCTGTCAGTTCCAGGAACCGGTTGAAGGTCTTGAGCAGGGTGCTCTTGCCGCATCCGGACGGACCCATGATCACCGTGATCTGCCGCTTCGGGATCTCCAGGTTGACGTTGGCCAGCGCTTGGACTTTGCCGTAGAAGGCGTTCAGATTGCGGACCTGGATGTGCGGATCCGTCTCGGTTGCAGATCCGCGTGCCTTCAGGGTTGGTACGTCGCTGGCGCTTCGCTGGGAACCGCTGTTCATGTTCGCTCCGTTCATTTGACGGTGTATCTGCTGACCCTGCCGGAGATCCACCGTGATCCCAGGCTGATCACCAGCACGATGACCGTCAGTATCAATGCTGATGCATAGCCGCGTTTCTGCACCTCGGGGAAGGGAGAGGCCAGCTGGAAGAAGACCGCCAGCGGCAGCGATGCAGTGGGCCGCAGCAGCGAGGTCGTGATTCGATCTGTGTATCCCGAGGTGAAAAGCACTGACGCTGCGTCTCCGATCCCGCGCCCAAACGCCAGCAGGATCGCCGTGATGATTCCCGGCATCATCTGGCGCGTGACGATTCGCATGGCGACCTCGAGCTTGGTCGAACCAAGCGCCAGGGCGGCTTGTTCCAGGTCCACGGGCATTCGTCGGATTACTTCATCCATGGCCCGCACCATGATCGGCAGTTCGAGCAGCGCCAGCACAATGATGCCTGCCAGGAGCGATGCCCTGAGCCCAATTGCTAGCATCAATGTAAAACCGAACGCCCCGTACACGATCGACGGGATTCCCCACAAGACATCTAGCGACAGGCGCACGTAGCGTCCCCACGGCGAATCACCCAGGTAGGTCTCAAGGTAAAGGGCGATCGGAAGGCCAAAGATCAGGGCCGCCAGCGTCCCGCCGCTGGCAAGCAACAAGGACCCGATGATGGCATTTAGTACTCCTCCGCCCTTGCCCATATAGTAGCCCCCTTCCGGAGGCTTCGAAACCATTTCCCAGCTGAGAGCAGGCAGGCCGCGCAGTACCACCGTGAACAGGATCAAGGCCAGACTTCCGGCTACGAGGGCAACTGAGGCATACATCATGGCCTTTACCAGTGCCTCTGCAACGTGCCGGCGTTCCCACCTGCCCCTTCTCATGTCCACTGTCTCCCGAGCAGCCGCTGAAGAACCAGGGTGGAAAGGATGTTGAAGATAAGGATGACCACCAACAGCACCAGCGCACCCCCCAGTAGGGCGGCGTCATAGAGGGGGATTGACATCATGTCGCCGTAGTTGTTGGCTATCAGTGCTGGCAGAGGATACGCGGCGTCGAATATCGATGTCGGCACCTGTACCACATTTCCCACCACCATCAGCACCGCAATAGTCTCGCCGAGAGCCCGCGAGGCGCCCAGCACGATCCCGGCGATCATCCCCGGAAGCACCTTTGGTATGACCACTCCCCGAATGGTCTGCCATCGTGTCGCCCCGACCGCCAGCGACGCGTGCCGTAGCTCCTCCGGAACCGTGTCCAGGATCTCATAGAGAACCGCAATGATTAACGGAGCAACCATCACCGCTAGGACGATACCGCCTGCCAGGATGCTGAAGCCCGTTGGCTGGTTGACCGCAAACACTGGGATGGCACCCAGCCAGCGCTTGGCAAATGGTCCGAGCACGTCCTCCACGAACGGCACGACGGTCAGCAAACCCCAGACGCCGTATACGACCGGAGGAATCGCTGCCAGCAGATCGAGGATCGGCTTTGCCATTGCTCGCGTTGCGGCGCGGGCATACTCGGAGAGATACAGCGAGACAAGCACGCAGGGAACGATCGCCAGCCCCATTCCCACGACCGTGACCCAGCCCGTTCCGGCGACGAATGGCCAGAATCCGAAAAGCCCGTCTTGCGGCTTCCAGGCGGGCCCAAAGACGGTCTCATTCAGTGGCTTGACGCCCAGGACCGGCCACGATCGAATTATGAGAGCGATCGTGATGACCGCGATCAGGAACAGCGGCAGTAGCGTGACGACGGAGAACGACCGTCTCGCGTTGCGATCGGCCCTGAGGCGGGCAAGGGCAGAAGGCCGGTTGTCTTGCCGGCCTTCTGCCCCTGCGAATGATGCGGGCTCGGTGCCCTGCTGCTCTTCCACTAGTTCAGCTTTCCCAATGCCTCTGTCTGCTGTTCCGGCGAAAGTGGCACATATCCGGCAGCATCCAGGTACTGTTGCCCATCCGTCACGATCCACTTGATGAACTCGAGCACCAAACCGGCTGGTTTGCCCTTCGTCGCCAGGTTCTCGAAGCGGGCAGGCGGCGAGGGGTACGTCCCGTCGGCGATCACCTTGACCGCCTCGGCCTTGGTTTGATAGTACTCTCCGGGATCCACCTGACCGCTGGCATTGATGTCGAGGGGTGGCACGACGATCCCCTGCACAGGTTTTCCCGTCGAGGCATCGAAGGCGCTGTTCAGATTGCTGAAGCCGATTCCTAGCGGATCCTTGCCCACAGTGTCCACATGCGCCGGCTCACCGTTCACGCCAATTCCAAGCACATCCGCTTGGGCCTTTCCGCCGGCAAACAATGCCCACTGATCGGCTGCGCCGCATGAGTCGGAGCGGGTATAGACATGGATTTCATCTGTGACAGTGGGATCGTTGAGTACCTCTCCCCAAGTCTTGATTTCGCCGGCGATGAAGATCTTGTTAAAGGTCTCTTGGGTGATGCCCATGGACGTAAGCCGTGCCAGGTACGGATTGTCGGCGCTGACTATGGGGAAGACCGCATCCTTTGCGACTGACACCCAGTAGGCGCCCTGCGCCTCTTCCTCCGGCTTGATCTTGCGTGAGATCATGCCAATGTCCACTGCGCCTGCCAGTGTGTCTGTCATGCCTTTCCCTGCGCCACCGCCTTGGACGTCGAACTCAACCTCAGGGTGTAGCTTGGAAAACTCTGCTGCCCAGACTGTCATCATCGGATAGAGGGCGAATGCCCCCGAGACCATGATCGTTCCACTGAGTTGTTCACCCGTGGAACCCTCTCCTCCACTCGGGGCTGCCGGCGCCGTGGGCCCGCCGCACGCGCTGAGTACAAGTGCCAGCGCGAGGAATGCACCCAGGGGTGTGAAGCTGCGTGTGCTCATTGTTCTCTCCTAATTCTAGTTGAACTGCTCGTTCCCGTTGTCTCTGAACCTAACGAAATTGTGCGACCACCGTCTGATGTTAACCCTCTGCCCGCGGGCGTGCCACATAACCTATAACAATAGTCGACTTTATGGTCGCGAAAAAGACCGCTGCAGCGATCGTTTTCCCCATTCCTACTTTTCCAACTGGCGCTCATGCGCCCTCTCGACGCGTTTCGTCACGTCCGCCAGCGAGGTACCGTCCAGCACATCTGAGATGGCATTTCGAACATCGCCCATCACCAGCCGCAGTCCGCATGTGGCTTCGTCCGGGCACCCGCAGGGTTCATATGCCATCTGACTCACGCACCTGACCGGCGCGAGGGGTCCATCAAGCACCCGTACGATCTGCCCGAGGCTGATCTCGGTTGCCGGCCTGGCTAGGTGATAGCCTCCTCCGACGCCCATTTTGCTCTGGAGCATGCCAGCGTTTTTCAGCGCCAGCAGGATCTGCTCCAGGAATTTGGCCGGCATCTGCTCGCGCTTGGCGATCTCCCGTATTTGCACCATGGACGGTTTGCCGTCCGGGCCTGGGGTTGCGAGCGCGATCATCGCTCGCAGGCCATATTCGCCGCGTTTTGAGAGCCTCATATGCCTATAGTCCTATTGTCTTACTAGACTTTATGAGCATACCATAATTCAAAGACTGAATTTTGTCAAGGCTTGTCGGCCAGATTGACGAGTTCAGCGCCACGGCGGCCATACTTGGGCGCGTTTGGTCCACATGTTTCCGGAGCTTCTTCCATGAAATCTGGATCGGCCCTGCCGCCAACACCATAACGAAGCGTTCTGCGTCCAAGCGGAAAACAATGCCGCGCACGACCGGCTCGGGCCTCTGCCCCCGCTCGTGAGAAGCCTGCTCAAGCGTCGTCACTACGCCCGCATGTCGGAAGACCTCGTGCAGGATTCCAAGTTCCTCAAGCGCCAGGCTGATCGGCGGAGCCTCGGTCCATCAAGCAGATCCCTTTGTACCGGTGAATTGTTGCATTGCCATCAGGTTGCTCAGTCGACTAAACACTGCCTGGCGCGGCTTTTGTCTTGGGCTCAAAATCGCAGGATCTTCTGACCGGGCAATTGGGACAATCAGGTTTCCGTGGATGACAGACCTCTCGACCGAGCCGGATGAGATTCAAGTGCATGGCGAAGTATGCCTCTGGCGGGAACAACGACTCAAGGTGCGCGTGCGCCCGCTCCACGGTCATCTTCTTGGGACGTAGCCCAATGCGGCCGCTCACCCGGTAGATGTGAGTATCGACCGGGAAGGCAGGCTTCTTCATGGAGAAAAGCAGGACGATCGCTGCGGTTTTCGGTCCCACTCCCTTGAACTTCATGAGCCAGCGGCGGGCGTCCTCCAGCGGAAGACCTGCCAGGAATTCAAGATCCAGGCTGCCGCGCTCTCTTGTGATCTCGCGCAACACCTTCTGGATGCGCGGCCCCTTCTGGTTTGCGAGGCCCGCGCTGCGGATTGAGCGGATCACCGCACTCGTCGGCGCGTCACGCACAGCTTCCCAGGTCGGAAAATTGGCGCGCAAGCTGTTGAACGCCCGATCGCGGTTCGGATCGTTTGTGTTCTGTGAAAGGATCGTGGAAACCAGCTCGTCCACAGGTGGTAGAGGATTCCGCCAGGTAGGCTGGCCGTAAGCCTTCAGCAGACCGGCATGAATTTTGCGCGAACGGCGGGAGAGTTCGGTCATCTCGATTGGGTAGGATTCGAGCCACAGATTCAATCGCCGCAGCCGTCGTTCGACTGGCCGGGGCTAGCTCGCCTTGACAAGCTTGAAAACTGGCCGCGAAGTTCCAACCACGATGCCGCGATGGTTTTGGAGTGGCAACACGGGGCCGAATTCGGCCAATTGATCGAGTTCATCCTTGTCCAGAGCGCCGATCTGACGAAGGATCTCGAGTGTCACGGCCGGGCGCACCCTGTTGCGCGGCTCCATGTTGATCGTCCGGAAGGACAGGTCCCCGTCCGATACCTTGAAGGCAATCCCTACTCCGGGCGAATCCTCAGACAGGACCTTCGGCATGATGCCGATGGCTTGGTAGCCCTCCGCGCCGCCTTTGCACACAATCCTGCCTTTGGCCGTACGCATCAGGCAGCAGTCGAATTCCTCCGTGCCGCTGATCATCTCCGGTGCGCCCGTCATGGCCAAGGTAATGCTGTGCGCTGCCTGTTGCCGTCTCTCGCCGAGCTCGTGGGGATCGCACAGGCGCGCGAAGGCCAGCGCCGCATTGTATAGGGGCACGGCGAAATTGGGCGCGCTGCATCCGTCAACTCCAATTTCCACGCGTTCCCGAGGAAAGCCGCTCATCTCGGATAGCGCCGTGAAGATGTCCTGCTGTACGGGGTGGTCCATCTCTAGGTACGTATCCAATGGTAGACCGCGCATCTTGGCATACGCAAGCATCCCGCTGTGTTTGCCTGAGCAGTTGTTACGGTTCGGTGTCGGCGCCTCGTTTCGTGCGATTAAGGCTTTGTAGGCCTTGGCGTCGCGTGGCATGTGGACGCCGCATTGAAGATCGCCCTCGCGCAACCCCGTCTTGGTTTGGATGCTCTCAGCGGTGCGCACGTGCTCGTCTGATCCCTCGTGCGATGCGCAGAGCAGCGCGCGCTCCTTCAGGCTCAATCCAAATGCCTCCGGCCCCCCGTGTTCGAAGAATGGGAGTGCCTGGAAAGGTTTGGCTGAGGATCGTAGAAAGGCGACCGTGTTGGGGTCGCCTAATGAATATGACAGAGCGCCGCGTGCATCCACTATCGCGATGGCGCCGAAGTGTGTGGATTCGACGATGTTGCCGCGGGTGAGTTCAAACAGCGGCGCGACCTGACCATCCATCATTCCTCGGCCGCGCTGCCCATCCGGTAGTGACGGGCATAGTAGTGCCGCAGACCATAGCGTAGCCGTTGGGCATACTGCTTGTGCCTCGCCGCGGATGATTTGAATCCACCGAGGAAGACCTCGACCAGCTTCTCGGTGGCGTCAGGAGAGCTGCCCCTGCGCGCCAGCTTCTCCAGTCTCTCATGGATCTTCTTCATGAGATCGGCCTGTGCCTTGATGTTCGCGGTCGACACGGTTCCGCCGCGCCCGCTGACCACTGTGAAGCCCCGGAACTCGGGACTCATAAGATGATTCAATGCCTCGATCCAAGCGGGCAGATCGGCATGCGCCAGGAAAGGCGGCTGGTTCTTGGTGACCAGGTCGCCCACAATGGTCACTTTCTCTTCTCGAAGCAGCACCCACATTGCCCCGATGGTCGGCCCCGGATGATGCTCCAGGATCACGGGGCTTTCATCCCAGTGAAGTGCCATCTGGGCGCCAAAGGAGATCTCGGGAGCTGTCCACCTCACCGTCCCAAGCCCCGGGATCGTTTCCCAATCCGCGCCCGTTTCGGTACCCTGAGCTTTGAATGTGGTCGGCCGTGTCCGGAACACCTGCGCCGTCTTCTCTTGCGCGATGACGGCGCATTCCATGCTGCGGGCTCCGAGGCTTCGGTCTGGGTGCGCGTCCAGCATCAGCAGCACACGCTCGGGGCCGCCGCTCAGACTCATCAGAGCGGCACGCCATGATCGGCTGTCTTCCGGTGAAGGCGGCGCGTCGATCTGTATCAGTCCTCGTGCTTGCTGGATCACCCCCAGGGTGACGCCCAGATAGTGATCCTCAATGTATACGTTGTCAGCAATGGATTGCATGGCGGCTCTTTGTTGTCCAGGGGTGTTCTTCTCGGTCCTCGTTTGCACAGAGGAGGATCGATGGCCTTGCTGGTCTGGGGAGGCGATGCAATTTTACCTTCAAACTCCCGAGGCTTTCACCGGCAAGGTGATGATGAATTTGGAGCCCATGCCCTCCCGGCTCTCCACGTGGATCGTACCCTCGTGGGCCTGGACTGCCATCTGGCAGAACGCGAGGCCCAGGCCCAATCCTGCCGTGGGATCTCTGACTGCCGTCAGGCGTGAGAATTTCTCGAATATGTGCTGCTGATCGCCCTCTGGAATTCCTGGACCCTGGTCCTGTACCCAGAACTGCAGGGTGCCATCCTCCATCTGCACTCCGATCTCAACTTGACTTCCAGCCCCCGAGAATTTGATGGCGTTCTCCAGCAGGTTGATAAGGACGCGCCGCAGCATGTCGCCATCCGCCCAGATCTCGGGCAGCCCGCCTGCGATGACTGTGCGGATCACATGTTTGCGGGCCTCGGCAGACGGGGCTATGTCTCGGACCGCCGCCCTGACCAGGTCCTCGGGCGTGTTTGCTGTCTGGGACGTCAATCGGTGTCCTGCCTCAAAGCGCTGGATGTCCAGCAGCGAATTGACGAGGCGGTTCATGCGCTGGGCTGAGTGCTCTGCGATTTCCAGAGTGGACTTGACGTCCGGATCACCACCGATCATCCCTTGCAGCAGATCAAGGCTCGATACAAGATTGCTGAGCGGCGAACGCAGGTCATGGAAGATCATGGAGGTCAGGTTCTCGCGCAGCTCCTCCAACTGCTTCCGTTCCGTCAGGTCATGCAGAGTCCACAGGATGGACTCGGCGGCCACAAACTCGATCGGGCGCGCACGGACTTCGACGGGGACAGACCGCCCGTCGGCCGTCTGCAGCGTGGATTCATAGCTGGTGGCTCCCTGTTTGCGGAGTGCAGCGAAACCCTTTCCCACTTTGTCCCAATCGACGTCGTGCAGCTGTCGGATGCTCATTGCGTGCAGGCGTTGAGGTGTGAAGCCCGTCACTTGTGCGGCCTGCCGGTTGGTCTCGGTGATCCTTCCTTCCCAGTCTGTCACAAAGACCAGGTCAATGCTTTCTTCAAAGAGTTCCAGATAATGCTGCTGCGCCTTCTGCAGCTGTTCAAATAACTGCGCGTTGTGGATTGTCGTCCCAGCCAGCCCACCCATCGCTTGCATCAAGGTCACAGTGTCGGGATCAAATTGCCGCGAGACAGGATTGATCGCCTCAAGCACCGCGATGACCTGGCCCCGGGATTGAATGGGCGCCAGCATGATCGCGCGAGCCTCGATGCCGGGGAATCGATCGGCCTCCGTGTACCTTGGATCCTCGGCGGGGTTGGCGATGACGATGACGCCTCCTTTTTGCAATACCTCTCCCATGAGGCCCTTGTCCCGCGCCGCCATCTGTCCAACGATGTTTACTGCATTCTGCCCCGCGGCCGCTCGGAATACGATCTTGCCCTCGGGCCCATCAAGCATCCCAAGCGCCGCCGTCTCCACTTGCAGTGTCTGGATGGTTTGGCTCAGCACGCGCTCCCACACCTCTTGTAGATCGAGGGAACCGCCAAAAGAAGCCGCGCCCTCGGCCAGTGCGGTCATAATCCGTGCCTGCCGCGTGCTGTCGCTGTAAAGCCGGGCATTGAGGACCGCAATGCTTGCTTGGTCTGCAATTGCCTGTGCTAGTTTCAGATGCTCGGAGCCAAATGTACCGGGGACGGAGTGCACAATGGTCAGGGCGCCCACCACCTGGCCGCGCCCAACCAGGGATACGCACACTGCCGATTTCGGCCCGCTCCGGTCAGCGGCGTCATCGGGACGGCGGAGCCAGCGCTCGTCCATGCTCGTGTCCGGCACAAGCGCAGGCTTCCTGTTTCGGATGACCCATCCGGCCAGTCCGCGATCCAGGGTCTCCTTTAGCTGCCTGGCGGTGTGTTCGTGCAGGCTGGCCCCGAAAACGATGGTGGCATCCACGGGCCGTCCCATGTCATCAACCACAATGATGCTGGCTCGTTCGCCCCCCACGTGCTGCATGGCCGCGAAGGCTAGGCGTTGCAACACCGTTCGCAGGTCGAGTGCGCCGGCAACGTCTCGATTTATCCGAATCAGAAGTTCAAGCAGGCCGCCCGCGTTGTCGCCGATCATCGTCTCTCGAAGAGGTTCCCCTGGATCGGTTGCCTTGGCGTATGGGAGGCTCGGATGTTAGATGTACTTCAGTCCGCTTCCCGTGTTGAATAATACCACGCGTTCTTCGGTTCCCACCCAGCCCTGAGCCGCGAGGCGTTTCAAGCCTGCCCAGCTGGCCGCGCCCTCCGGTGCTGCCAGCAGACCCTCGGTCGAAGCCATCTCTGCCTGGGCCTCTGCGATCTCGGCCTCGCTCACTGCAACCGCGGTCCCATTGCTCTGATGGATTGCCCGGAGGATCTGCCGGTCCGCGTAGGGTGATGGAACCCGCAGCCCCGCTGCGGCCGTCTCGGCATCTTGCCATGGATCGATGCGCTGACTGCCGGTTTCGATTGCTCGAACGACCGGCGCGCAGCCCGCTGCTTGGACGCTCACCATCCGCGGCCGGGCTGATCCTATCCAGCCCATGGCCTCCATCTCCTCAAATGCCTTCCACATCCCTACCAGGCCAGTCCCTCCGCCGGTGGGGTAGAGGATCACATCCGGCAGCCGGCCCCCAAAATGCTCCGCCAGTTCAAACCCCATGGTCTTCTTGCCTTCCAGACGGTACGGTTCCTTGAACGTGGAGACGTCAAACCATCCGTGTTTCGCGGCCTCCTGCGCCGCGCGCTTGCCCGCATCACTGATTAGACCTTCGACCAGTACCAGCTCAGCTCCGAAGGCCCGTACCTCATGCTGGTTGGCTGGAGGCGCATCGCTCGGCATGTACACGTGCGCAGACACATTGGCGCGGGTCGCGTAGGCCGCGAGCGCGCCGCCCGCATTTCCAGCAGTCGGGATGACGAACTCCCTTACGCCCAATTCGATCGCCTTCGAAACGGCCACTGCAAGGCCGCGCGCTTTGAAAGAACCCGTGGGATTGCCGGACTCATCCTTTATGGAGACATTTCTCAGACCAATTGCTCCGCCGAGCCGCGGCGCGGGCACCAGCGGGGTATCACCTTCGCCCAGAGTTGTCCGGTGTTTCGCGTCCAACAGTGGCAGCAGCTCTGCCCAACGCCAGATTCCGCGCTGGCGCCTCCCGGCTTCGTCAAGGCTCAGCGTCCGGCGCACCTTGTCCAGATCATAGCGGGCCAGCAGCGGGGAATTGCAGTCCTTGCATACGGTCTGCAGTCGCCGGTGGTCGTATCGACGGCCGCATTCCGGGCACTCGAGGTGTGTTATTGTGCTCTGCATTCGCGTGAGTATACTGCTCGCGCCCCGTGAATGGAAAGACACCATCGAATACAATTGCCTGATGTCTCTGGATCTCTCGCGAATTCGTGCCCTGTGTTTCGATGTCGATGGCACTCTCAGTGACACCGATGATTACTATGTGTTGAGGCTTGCCTCATGGTTTCGGCATCTGCCGTTCCTCCGTCAGCCTGAGCGGACGGCACGCCGCCTTGTCATGTCGCTTGAATCGCCCGGCAATTTCCTGATGGGACTGGCCGATCTCCTGTCGATTGATGATGAACTGATTGGTCTGGTGAACTGGCTGTATCGAAATTCCAGGCGGCCGGCCACGCCGCTGCCCGCCATTCCTGGCATCGCCGGGATGCTTGGCGAATTCCGCCATCGCTACCCCATGGCCGTGGTGAGCGCGCGCGAAGAGCGCAGCACCCTCACCTTCTTGGAGCAGGCCGGGCTGCGCTCTGATTTCAAGGTGATTGTCACCGCGCTGAGCGCCTCTCGGACCAAGCCATATCCGGATCCGGTGCTCCTTGCTGCGCGGGAACTGGGCGTTGCACCCGATTCGTGCTTGATGATCGGCGATACCACAGTGGATATCCGCGCTGGACGGGCCGCGGGCGCGCAGACCGTAGGTGTGCTTTGCGGTTTCGGTGAACGGGCTGAGCTCCTTCGGAGTGGCGCAGACCTCATCCTTTCAACTACAACTGATCTGCGCAGCATCCTCCTGGGGCAGTGAGGTTCAAGCGTCGCGCCTGCAGGAATCCCAGAGTGATCTCTTGTGGAATTCTCGGCGCACCATCTGGGCGCCCTGGCCGACAAATCCCCGGAACGAGGATTCTGATTGCCTCGATTAATCTGCCGAGTACACCTTCAGCAGCTGGACGCGCGCTGCCGGAGTGATCAGTTGCACGTTGCTCTTGATTCTCTCCAGGTGGGCCTCCATGGAGCTGGGGCTGATCCCGGACGGGCCGTAGACCGTGAAGACCGCCCTCGTGGTTCCGGGCCTTATTTGTGTGCGCTCGTCTGGACCGTAGACAATGCTTGAGATGATGCCCTCGTGGTCCGAGATCATCATGTCGCCGGCCTTGGGTGCCTGTTGCACTCCATGCAGCAGGACGTACGTCTCGGTCCCACGTGCCACGTCCAATCTGAGTGGAGCCCGTATCATGTCCAGGTCGTGTCCGGCAGTCAGCAGCATGCTGTCTACCTCGGCCATGAACATGGCTTCAACCAACGCCGCACCTGCAGGGATGGGCTTGTCCTTGAAGATGATTGACTCTAGTTGCAGCCGCACGTGGTAAGTCTTGTCGAAGCGCCGGTAGTGCTCTTCATATGCCCTCAGGGTTTGATCAGCCCGAAGAGAAGCCCGGTCCATCCCGGCAAAGCGCGACCTCAGCGCCTGCTCAAGCTCCACTTTCCGTTCCTCCAGAGCCTCGCTCTGAGAAGGATTCACCACGTCCTGCATCGCCAGGACGCCAGCGTGAGCTCCCGCGTATGCCCTCTTCCAGTCGTCCGAAGGCATGAAAAACTCGGAGGGCAGGTTGGCCCTCAAGCTCGAAGTCATTCGGGTTCTTTGGCTTGCCGCCAGTACACGCTCAGAAGATAGAGTTCCGAAGTCCGTCACCTACTGGAACGTGATGTCGTCCACACTCCAGTTTTCCTCCCCGGTCAGCTTCTGAAGGCGCCCCAACATCTCAGGGCAGACGCGGGTTGTCTCGCCCGGGAAGTCCAGCAGCACACCGCGGCCGTCCTCGAAGATGTGGAAGCTGAACCGATCCCGCCCGTGGAACGAGATCAGCGTTCCATATATGCTCTTAATGCGGCGTCGATCGCGTTCTTTATCCCCAGTCGATCGCAGCCTCACGGTAATCTGCTTGGGTGGATGCTCGGGATCGACCTCATCCTCTGCCACAGGCACATACAACGATGGCAGACTGCGAGCCGCAGGCGGGACGTCAGTCCGGGCGGGCTCAGCGTTGACCTCAGCCCGCGCACTGCTGGCGCCCAGAGTCTGGCTCGAGATGGAATTCACGTCTGCTGGCGCCACCCTTTCTTCGGCCGTCGGCTGATGGACCGCCTCTTCCTTGTTTGAAACCGCTTGGTTCACACTATCGGCTCGTCCCGCAACCGCGGCGTGTTCGAAGGAGGGTTGCCATCCTGCACCCCAGTCCGTTGGGAAGTTGTCGGGGGGCGGCGGCATTGAGTCATCAGTCCATTCATCCGAGGCAGGATTCCGGCTTTCGATCATGCCGCCGCCGACCGGTTGTGTCGGAGAGGCCACGCCGACAGCGTTGTAAGGTACCGAGCACTGCTCGCTGGCGGAAGCCGGTGTGAGGGCCGTTGGAGCTTGGGCTCCGGATTTTGTGGGTGCCTGGGTGCCGCGTCCGTTCGTTTTGGCTCCCCGTGAGGTCCCGGCAGCAGCCGGCCGAACTGGCTTTCCTGACTCTGCAGCGGCAGCCGAAATGTCCGTGCGTACGGTGTCGACCAGTATCTTTGGTGGTGTATTGCTCGTGTCGACCTTTCCGTCCACAATGATGATCTGATCTTCCGTCAGCACTGGGCGTGTCTTTTCCCACGTACGCGGGAACAGCACCAGCTCGATGTTCCCCTGGATGTCTTCAATTGTCACGAACCCCATTTGTTTCCCGGCCTTCGTGACATACGGCCGGATCGCCTTGATCAGGCCTGCAACGCGCACCTGCTCCTCGTGTTGCGCATCGCCAAGCTGACCGGAGAAGTGACTCACGATCGCTGACAGAGTCTGCTGATGAGGAGTAAGTGGATGATCTGAGACATACAGACCAATCAATTCCCGTTCCCAGTTCAGCATCTCGTGCTTGTCCGGGTTCCCGACGGCCGGTAGCGTTACGGTTTCCTCGACTCCGGTCGTGGCGCTAAAAAGGCTCATCTGCCCCGACTCCACTGCCCGGAAGTGATTTGCGCTAATGCTTACAATCCGCTCCAGCGAAGCCAGTAGTGCAAAGCGTCCGCCAAACGAATCCAGCGCGCCTACCTTGATCAGGCATTCCAGCCCACGTTTCCCCAGGGCCCTCAAGTCGACGCGGCGCGCAAAGTCGTTCAGGTCCTTGAAGGCGCCCTTTGCCGTTCGCTCGGCCAGCACTTGCTCTGTCGCTGCTCGTCCCAGGTTCTTGATCGCTCCCAGGCCGAAGCGGATGGTTGGTTTTCCATCGATGTCCTCGATTTCAAAGTCCCAGCCCGAGGCGTTGATGTCCGGGGGCAGCACTGGCACACCCAGACTGCGGGCGTCCGCAGCGTACAACGCCACCTTCTCCGTATCGCCCGCGGATGCAGAGAGTAGCGCCGCCATGTACTCGGCCGGGTAGTTGGCCTTGAGATACGCCGTCTGCACCGCGATCACGCCGTAGTCAGCCGCATGGCTCTTATTGAATCCGTAACGTGCGAATTCCTCCCAATCGGCGAAGATCGCTTGGGCCGTCCCCTGGTCCATCCCTTGCTTCACGGCGCCCTCAACGAACTTGCGCCGGTGCTTCTCAATCTCCTGTTTCTTCTTCTTTGAGATTGCGCTGCGCAGCTCGTCCGACTCGGAAGGCGTATACCCTGCCAGCTCGACCGCCGCCCGCATCAGCTGTTCCTGGTAGACCGGGATCCCGTAGGTTGAGTCAAAAATGGGTGCCATCGCAGGATGCCGGTACTCGACCTTGGCTCTGCCGTGCATGCGCTCTATGTAATCATGGATGAAATTCATCGGGCCGGGTCGGTAGAGTGCCACCATGGCGATGATGTGATCAAGCTTCGTCGGCTTCATCTGCACCAGGAAACGCGTCATTCCGCCGCCTTCCACTTGGAAGACGCCTGCAGTGTGACCGTTGCCAAGCAGCTCAAAGGCCTTTGGATCGTCAAGCGGTATGTTGACGAGGTGCAGTTTGGCCCCGTGCCGCTTCTCGATCATTTCACACGCCCGCTGCATCACCGTGAGCGTGATCAGGCCCAGGATGTCCACCTTGAGCATGCCTAGGGACGCCAACACGCCCATCTCGAACTGAGTCACCGTCTTGATGGGCGTCTCTTCCGAGCCGGAGGTCGGTCGATGCAGCGGCAGGTAGTCCAGGATCGGCTTGTCTGAGATCACCACGCCGGCTGCGTGCGTCCCGGCATTCCGGACCGTGCCCTCCATCTTTGCCGCCACGTCGATGAGTTCGTGCAGGTGCGGCTGTGTGTCATACATTTCCTTGAACTCGGGCTGCCCCAGCGCGTCCTGCATGGTCGTCGTGCGCCCGGAGACAAATGGCACCAGTTTTGCCACGCGGTCCACTTCGTTGAGTGGGATGTCCATCACCCGGCCCACATCCCGCAATGCGGCCTTGGTCCCCATGGTCCCAAACGTGATGATCTGTGCAACCTTGTCGCTGCCGTACTTCTGCGTGCAGTATTCAAGCATGCGGCTTCGCAGATCATCCTGGAAGTCCAGATCGATATCCGGCATCGAGACGCGGCCCGGGTTCAGGAACCGCTCGAAGAGCAGATCATGCTGTAGCGGATCGACCAGTGTGATCTGCAGTACATAGGCGGTGATCGACCCCGCCGCCGATCCGCGGGCGTTGTACCAGATGTGCTGTTCACGCGCGTGGCGGCATAGGTCCGAGACGATCAGGAAGTAGGCATCGAAGCCCATTTTGTGCACCACGCCCAGCTCGTACTCAAGCCGCTGCCGGACCTCCGGGCTGTCCGCCCGCGCGCCGTAGCGCTTGCGCGCGCCTTCCTGGCATAGATGCCGCAGATACGTCTCGGTGGTGTAGCCGTCCGGCACCGGGAAGTCGGGCAGGTGATAGCCCTTAAACGAAAGATCCACGTTGCAGCGCTCAGCGATCAAGAGCGTGTTGCTGAGCGACTCCGGCACCTCGGAAAAGAGCTGACTCATCTCCTGCGGCGTCCGCAGGTAGTACGACTCGTCCGTCATCCGCATTCGTGCTGGATCCGTCAACACGGTCGAAGTCTGGATCGCCAGCAGGATGTCCTGAAGCCGCGCGTCCTCGGGGTTGATGTAATGCACGTCGTTGGTCGCAACGAACTTTGCGGAATAGCGCGCACCGAGCTCCAGCAGCCGGCGGTTGAGATCCGTCATCTCCTTGATGTTGTGCTGCTGAAGCTCGATGTAGAAGCGATCCGGCCCAAATACATCATAGTACCAGTTCATGCGCCGGACAGCCTCATCCGGCCTTTGTTCCATGAGCGCTCGCGGGATCTCCGCCGACATGCAGCCGGAGGTGCAGATCAGTCCGTCGGCATGCGCCGCCAGAAACTCATGGTCGATGCGGGGGCTGTAGTAGAAACCGTCAAGCTGTGCCGCGGAGGCGATCTTCAGCAGGTTCTGGTACCCCATCTGGTTCTCTGCCAGCAGCAGCAGGTGATACGCGTTGCGGTCCGCCTTGGGATCGCGGTCCTGCATGCTCCGCGGTGCCATGTAGGACTCAATCCCGATCACCGGCTTTACACCCACGTCGTTTGCCGCCTTGTAGAAGTCGATCACCCCGAACATCGTCCCGTGATCGGTGATCGCCACGGCCGGCATGCCCATCTCCTTCACGCGCTGCACCAGCTTCTTGATGTTGCTGAAGCCGTCGAGCAGCGAGTATTCAGTGTGTACGTGGAGATGGGTAAATGACATCGTGATGACCAATATGTGGGGGTGAGGGCATTATAGCACCCCGCCGCTGGCATCGAACGGATGTTAAGCTCGATGGCACTTTGCTCCACGCATATATCCGTTCCGGATGCTCTCATCTCTGCCGCATGCAGGCAATCGCTAGTTGCGCTACAGCCCCCAAGCATCCATGGCAGGGAAGAAAATGCCGATGTTATAATCTTTCGTCCGAAAGGCACAATATGCTTCAACGATTCGTGAAAACAGTGGGGGGCAATCCCCATCGCCGTCTGCTCCAGGAGCTCAGCGAAGAGATCGAGGACATCAGCGCCCTCGAGCCTGAGTTCGAGAAACTGGCCGACGAGGACCTGCGCCTCAAGACGGCTGAGTTCAAATCGCAGCTCAAGGCCGTTGACGAGGCCATCTCCGACGAGACGGAACGGCATGCCGCGGAGCAAGAGGCGCTTGAGGACATTCTGCCTCAGGCCTTTGCCCTGGTCCGTGAAGCTGCCAAGCGCACCATCGGCCTTCGACACTATGATGTCCAGCTCATTGGCGGCCTTGTCTTGCATCGCGGCCAGATCGCCGAGATGAAGACCGGCGAAGGCAAGACCCTGGTTGCCACCCTGCCTCTCTACCTTAACGCCCTCACGGGGCGCGGCACGCATCTCGTCACGGTCAACGACTACCTTGCCCGCCGCGACGCCCGCTGGATGGCGCCTATCTATCAGATGCTCGGCATGTCTGTCGGCGTGCTTCAGATGGCGGCGGTAACGGAAAACGGCAAGAAAGCATTCCTGGTGGACTTTGAGAAGGAGTCCCCTCACGAGGATCAACTTCATCTGCGCATGGTCGACCGGGCCGCGGCCTATGCCGCCGACATCACGTACGGCACAAATTCAGAATTCGGGTTTGACTACCTGCGCGATAACATGACCATGCGGTTGAGCGATCGCGTGCAGCGCGGCCACTACTATGCGATCGTCGATGAGGTCGACAACGTCCTCATTGATGAAGCCCGAACACCGTTGATCATTTCCGGCCCTGCACAAGGCGACCTCGAGTGGTATGGCCGCATGGCGCAGATCGTCAAGCAGCTGAGGCCCGAAGACTACGACGTCAACGAAAAGGACCGTGCCGTCAACCTGACCGAGGTCGGCTTGAGTCATGTGGAAGCCATGCTCGGGCAGCCTCTCATGGATCCAGACCGCCCTGAAGACGTCACACCTGAGCAGGCGCGCCTCACGGGCCACCTGGAGCAGGCGCTGCGGGCTCAGACTCTCTTCCACCGTAACAAGGACTACCTTGTTCAGGGCGGCAAGGTCATCATCGTTGATGAGTTCACCGGGCGCCTTATGCCCGGCCGCCGCTGGTCCGACGGCCTGCATCAGGCTGTGGAGGCAAAGGAGGGTGCTCGCGTCGAGCCGGAGAACGTGACCTACGCCACCGTCACGCTGCAAAACTACTTCCGCATGTACAAGAAGCTTGCTGGCATGACAGGCACGGCGCTGACCGAAGCGGAGGAGTTCAGCAAGATCTACAAGCTGGAAGTCACCCCGATACCGACCAATCTTGAGTATCAGGCCTTTGGGGACGACGCAGCCCTTGTCGAGGTCAAGACCAGAGACAACGAGAATTACCAGTACTCCTACTACGCCCGCCGCGGCGATGGCAGCGAGCCTGTATTCTACAGGCGCAAAGACTATCCCGACATGATCTTTCGCACTGTGGAATCCAAGCTCCGCGCCTTGGTCGCCGAGATTGTCCGCTACCATGTGCTTGGCCGCCCGCTCCTGGTCGGAACGACCTCCGTCGAATCCTCGGAACGCCTTTCAAATCGGCTGCGTGCCGAGCCGGTCCGGCGCCTGCTGCAGGTGGGCTTGGTTCGCCACGCTTTCATTAAGCAGGCCAATCGGGAGGAGGATGGCCGCCTCATCCCCGAGTTACAGCCGTTCAACGTCCCGCTTGAGTCGATTACGACTGATTCCCTCCGCAAGTTCGCCGGCGGCTTCGGCCTTGACAGCCTCAGCCTCGATGATGGGTCCAACGTGGCGCTGCTGCTGGAATTCCTGAGACTGCCCGAGGACTCCGCAGCCCGTCTGAAGACCGTCATCCAGGCTGGCGTCCCGCATCAGGTTCTGAACGCGCGCAAGCACACCGAAGAATCACAGATCATTGCCGGCGCTGGCGCTTTTGGCGCTGTGACCATCGCCACCAACATGGCCGGCCGCGGTGTCGATATCAAGCTTGGTGGAGAAATCGCCGAAGAGATCAACGCGGCAGTGAATCGCGTTCTACGGCGCGCCGGCTATTCCGATCCCTTCGACATGCCACTTGAGGAGCGCCGTCAGGCCTTGCTCCAGGTCGACCCCGGTCAGTACGGTGTGTACGAGGGAGAGGTCAAGCACTTCCTTCAGTATTTCGAGGACATGGAGCGCGTGAAAGCGCTTGGGGGTCTCCACGTCATCGGCTCGGAGCGCCACGAAGCCCGTCGTATTGACAACCAGCTCCGCGGGCGCTCCGCCCGTCAGGGTGATCCGGGCTCATCCCGTTTCTATCTATCCCTAGAGGATGACCTCATGCGGCTTTTTGGTGGGGAACAGGTCAGCAGCCTCATGCAGCGGCTGAAGGTCGACGACTCGCTTCCTCTTGAAGCGCGCCTCGTCAGCGGCATCATTGAAAACTCACAGCACCGTGTGGAGGGCGCCAACTTTGACGTCCGAAAACACCTGCTGGAATATGATGATGTGCTCAATCAGCAGCGTGAGCAGATCTACTCCCAGCGGGATCGCATCTTCACAAAACAGGACCTCACCGAGGATATCGCCGAGATGCTGCAAACGGAGGTGGAAGCGCGCGTTCAGGCAGGCCTGGCAGACGAAGAGGGTCCGTGGAAATTGATTGCCTGGCTTGAAGGCGTACAGCCGCCATTTGAATCGCTCGGCCGCCTCGTCCCGACCTTTGGTCTCTCTCTCGTTCTGAAGGAGCTTGGTGCGAACGACGATCTGCGTCAGGCTATCCCGGAGCTGGTCTCGCGCACCCTCGAGGCGGAGAATGTGCATGCGCAGCGCGCCATTGAGTCGCTGATCGACCGCACCGGGGAGAGTCTTGATCTCCAGATCGCTGAACGCAAGGACTCCCTCGATGCCTTCTTTGAGAGTCAGCGTGATGCAGCGGAACCGCTGCGGCCGCAGAAGGCTGCGGAGGAGCTTGGTGCCATCATTCGCATGCCGCTTCGTCTTGCCCCGGAACAGGTCCGTCAGCTTTCGGACGATCCCGAAGCATTCAGGAAATGGCTTGGCCCCTTTGTGGCGGGTCAGATCGTGGCTCTGAATGTGAGTCGGATTGCCGGTGCGATCGAGCGTCGACTGGGCGAACCTCTTGGAATGAAAATTGAGGCCTCCGACTGGGACACCGCAGCCGGGCGTGTTCTTGATGCTGCTCGCGAGCTGATGCAGAGTCAGCGGGAACGGCTGACCTTGCAGGTGGAACGCGATCTGGACCTCATGCTGCAGCGCGAGACGGGCAGCGACGAAACCTCGCGACTGAAGCTCCTGCTCTCGCTCTCTCAGGGCGTCCGCACCATGTTTGACCAGCGCACCCATCGCCAGCTGCGCCAGGTGTTCAATCGATTCAGCTATATCTATCTTGCCGCACGCCTTCTTGAGGGCCGCGCTGCGGAAGAGGTCGCTGATTCTGTGCTCGGTCACCTCGAGCACGCTGAGACCGCGCTTCAGACCGCGTGGGGACAGAGAGAATACGAGCGCCTGAGTCAAAATGCAGTGCGTCTTGCTGACTTTGGCCCCGCCGCCCAGGTGTTTGGCACTGAGCGGCTGAGCCAGCCTGCCGCTTCGCTGGGTGAATCCGATCGCGAGTCCCTCATACAGGCCATAGGATCCTATGTCTTGAATGAGGTGAAGCGCCAGCTGCTTCTGACATCCATCACCGAGCTGTGGGTCGACTACCTCACCAAAGTTGAGGCTCTGCGCGTCTCCATCGGTCTGGAGGCATATGCGCAGCGCGACCCGCTGGTACAATACAAAGGCCGGGCTTCGGAGTTGTTCCAACAGCTGCTTTCCGATGTCCGGGCGGCGGTGATTGGGCGCGTCTTTGCCTACCAACCCCGGCGCATTGAGATCACCCCCACGGAAGTGGGAGAGGCGCCGGCCGCTGCACAGCCGGCGCCGGCCGGCGGAGGAAAGAAGAAGCGCCGGCGCCACTGACCCAATCTGGAATTTAGGACCATCCCGCGCCTCCGCTGCTGCAGATCGCTCGCGATGGTCGATACGATGCCCGGAAAGACATCCAGTGCCAGAGCTCATCACCGCGACCCTTGACTGGTTTCGACGTTCCCCCAAGGTGGAGTTGCACCGCCACCTTGAGGGCTCGCTGCGTCTCAACACCATGCTGGATATTGCCCGGCAGCACAACATTCCCATCCCCGAGGACGTCTTTGGCTTGAGCAACTTGGTGCAGATGCAGGAGGACGAGAGCTTCTCATTTCGCAATTTCCTGGCCAAGTTCGATACCCTTCGTCTGTTCTATCGTTCTCCCGAGGTCATCGATCGGATCACTCGCGAGGCCGTTGAGGACGCGGCGAAGGACAACGTCCGCTACATGGAGCTCCGCTTTACGCCGGTTGCTCTCAGTCGCGCGGAGCGCTTTCCGTTGAACGAGGTCATGGATTGGGTTATTGCCGCCTCGCAGGCCGCTGCCGTTGAGTTTGGCATGGTCGTCCGCTTGATCCCGTCCGTGAATCGGCACGAAAGCCCGGAGCTGGCTGAGCAGGTTACCTGGTTGGCCGCCGAACGCATGGACTCCGGGGTCGTTGGCATCGACCTGGCTGGCAATGAGGCCGAGTTCCCTTCCGAGCCCTTCTACGGAATATGCCGCGAGGCGCGCCAGGCCGGTCTGCATCTTTCCATTCACGCCGGCGAGTGGGGCCCGGCAAAGAACGTCCGCGAGGCAATTGAGCAGCTGGGTGCCGAGCGCATCGCGCACGGAGTGCGCGTTCTCGAAGATCCATCGGTCACCGCCCTTGCCCGTGAGCGTTTCTTGGCGTTTGAGGTCTGCGTCACGAGCAACTACCAGTCAGGCGTTGTGCCGCAACCCGGCTTGCACCCTCTGCCTCGAATGCTGCAGGTCGGTCTGAACGTCACGGTCAACACGGATGATCCAAGTGTTTCGCGCATTACGCTCAGCCATGAGTACCAGGTCGTTTGCGACGAACTGGGGGTTCCCATCGATACCCTCCGGTCCTGTATCCTCGCCGCGGGCGATGCGGCCTTTCTCCCTCAAGCCGAGCGCAAGGACCTGGTTCGCGGCCTCAAGAAGGAAATGCGGCTGGCCACCTAGGTCGGAGACTACCCTCGGTTGTAGCGGCCGTAACCAGCTTACGAAAGAAAGGCAGTACAATCATGGCTCGCTCCACACCTACCCCGCGTTTGGGGCTGGAGGACATCTCAGGCGCTCCTTTGTGTTCTTCACCAATATGTGGTGTGAGATACGTGCTCGCATAGCTTGCGAGACACGAATTCACACGGCGAAGGAGTTGGGATGAACAACCCATTCAACGCGCTGGATGTCTTGCGAGTGGGGGAAGAGAACTTCCGGTACTACCGGCTGGATGCTCTGGAACAGAACAGTTCGACCGTCTTGAGGCAGCTGCCTTTTTCGATTCGCATCTTGCTTGAGGCGGCCCTGCGCCAATGCAATGATCGTGAGATCAAGCCGGATGATGTCAGGCGTATTGCTGCCTGGAAGCCTCGCGGCGAACGACAGGGCATCCCATTCCTCCCCGCCCGCGTCATCATGCAGGACTTTACCGGCGTCCCCGCCGTGGTTGACCTCGCTGCCATGCGCTCGGCAGTTGCCAGACTGGGCGGCGACCCGCGCAAGATCAATCCGTTGGTCCCGGTTGACCTCGTTATCGATCACTCAGTGCAGGTAGACTTCTTCGCCACAGCCGATGCTCTGCGTCGTAATGCAGAGATTGAGTTCCAACGTAATCGTGAGCGCTACGAGTTCCTCAAGTGGGGTCAGAAGGCGTTCAATAACTTCCGCGTTGTTCCGCCTATGACCGGCATTGTTCATCAGGTCAACCTCGAGTACCTCGCGCAGGTCGTGCTCGCGCGCCCGGCCTCTGCTGACTCGGATGCCGCAGAATTCCTTGCCTTCCCGGACACGCTCGTGGGGACTGATTCGCACACCACCATGATCAATGGGCTCGGCATCCTGGGGTGGGGGGTCGGTGGCATAGAAGCCGAAGCCGTCATGCTTGGTCAACCCATGGACATGCTCCTGCCCGATGTGGTTGGATTCAGGCTCCATGGCAGGCTCCGCGAAGGCGTCACCGCCACGGACTTGGTGCTCACCGTCACCCAGATGTTGCGGCAGAAGGGCGTGGTGGACAAGTTCGTCGAGTTCTTCGGCTCTGGCCTGGACTCGATGTCTTTGCCCGACCGCGCCACGATCAGCAATATGGCGCCGGAATACGGGGCGACCACTGGCTACTTCCCTGTGGACACAGAAACGTTGCGCTATCTGCGCATGACTGGTCGTCCTGCCGATGTCGTTCAGCGAGTGGAAGCCTACTGCAGAGCACAGCAGTTGTTTCGTGATGACTCCTCCCCTGATCCCGATTTCACTGATGTCCTGGAGCTGGACCTCGCTTCAGTGGTGCCCTCGCTTGCAGGCCCCAAGCGCCCGCAGGACCGCGTCCCGCTTTCCGATATGAAGGAAGCCTTCACCAGAGCGCTCACAGCGCCGGTCAAGGAGCGCGGCTTTGCCCTCAAACCTGAAGCGGTGGACGCCGCCGCCACGCTCGGCACAAACGGCGGCTCTGCGACCATCGGCCACGGCGCGGTCGTGATAGCCGCCATCACATCTTGCACCAATACGAGCAATCCTAGTGTGATGCTGGCTGCCGGCCTGTTGGCGAAGAAGGCGGTGGAGAAGGGCCTCAGAGTTCAGCCGTATGTGAAGACAAGTCTGGCGCCGGGATCACGTGTAGTTAGCGACTACCTCCAGCGCGCTGGATTGATCGAGCCCCTATCGAAGCTTGGTTTCAATATCGTCGCCTATGGATGCACTACCTGCATCGGCAATAGCGGCCCGCTTCCGGGTGAGGTCGCCAAGGCGGTCAACGGAGCAGACCTGGTCGCGGCCGCTGTGCTTTCAGGCAACCGCAATTTCGAGGGGCGCATCAACCCGCTTGTGCGCGGCAGCTTCCTGGCCTCACCGCCTCTCGTCGTGGCGTTTGCGCTGGCCGGTCGCGTCGACATTGATCTCGATAAAGAGCCCCTGGGCGTGGGAGAGGACGGCAAGCCTGTCTTCCTCAAGGATCTCTGGCCTTCTCAGGTCGAGATCGCCGAGACGATGGCGCGCAGCGTGGAATCTGGCATGTTCACCGAGGAGTATGCGGAAGTGTTCGAAGGCTCGGAGATATGGAAGGCCATAAAGGTGCCGGAGGGCAATCTGTATCAGTGGGATGATGCCTCGACCTACATCCATCATCCGCCGTACTTCCAGGACCTGACTCGTGATGTTCCACCTCTGCGTCCGATCAAGAGGGCGCGCATCCTTGCCATGTTCGGCGACTCGATCAACACTGATAACATCTCGCCGGCAAGCAGCATCGCCGCCGACAGCCCGGCCGGCAAGTTACTGCAGGAACGCGGCGTACAGCCCAGGGATTTCAATTCGTACGGCTCCCGCCGCGGGAACGATCTTGTCATGATGCGTGGCACATTCGCCAATATCCGCTTGAAGAACGTCCTTGTCGCACCCCGAGAGGGCTTCTGGACAAGGCACTTCCCCGATGGCGCCGAGATGACGATCTTCGATGCGGCCATGCAGTATCTGCGAGAGGGTACGCCCTGTATCATCATTGCCGGGAAGGAATACGGCTCAGGTTCGAGCAGGGATTGGGCCGCCAAAGGACCCAAGCTGCAGGGTGTCCGCGCGGTGCTTGCCGAGTCCTTTGAGCGCATTCATCGCTCCAACCTTGTGGGCATGGGCATCCTCCCGCTTGTTTTCGCGGACGCTCAGAACACCGAATCACTTGGCATTAAGGGTGATGAGATCTTCGATCTCGAGGGGATCACTTCCGACCTAAAGCCCAGAAGCACCGTGGTGGTAAAGGCCACCCGCCCCAACGGCGAGGTGGTGCGGTTCGGGACCACCGCTCTGCTGAATACTGAGATCGAGGTGAACTACTATCGCAACGGCGGCATCTTGCACACTGTGCTCAGGAATTTGATACGTTGAGTCTGCTGGTCCGCCGGGCTAGGAAAGCGCGTAACGGAGCACGATCAGCAGCAGGATCATACTGATCATGCACAGGATCCACGCCGCCAACCAGGCCCCCGCCAGCGCCGGAAGGATTGCTCCTGCGCTTGTAATGTCCGGCGCCTGCAGGGCTCTTCGAGGATGCGTGGATGCCTCGGAGTTGTGCTTCAATCTATTTTAGGCGTCAGCACCACCGACGGCAGGACCAGACCTGCCAGCATGAGCAGTGGGCTGGCTGCAACAGCCAGCCCCAGTGCCTGGCTGCCTGTTGTGTTTCCCAGGTCCAGGGCCAGGATTCTGCAGGTTGCCTCACGTGTTGCATATCCCACCACTGGCAGCACGGCCACCCGCACCAGCACGAAGAACCCCAGATCGATGTCGTTGGCATCAACGGTCCATTCCACCTCGCGGCTCGTGTGGGCTGGCACAGCCACTTCGCCGTTCAGCCTACGGGACTCCGTTTCCCCGCGGATGTCCACCTTGTAGTGGGGCTCGATTCTCTTGTCCGTCGGATTGGCAAGACGCGCCAGAACGCTCGCCTTTTCCGTCAACGACATCACGCTCGGACATTGCAGGCCATCAAATGGATCGCACCCCGCCCCGCTCGCGAAGTACTAAAAACCCTTCAAAGTCCGCCCATGCCACCAGGATGGCTATCACAAGCGCGAGCGCTGCCCCCGCTAACAGAAGCGACGCGCCAAGTCTGTCGGCGAATCTGAGCTTCATGGTTGAATGCTGCATGTGGAGCCTCATACTCCGGTGCCGCACCCATTTTCCCCGGCTTGCGGCGCGGGCCGGTCTCGTTTCTACTGCACCGCCGCGGGCACCGCCGAACGAACTCCGCTTCCCTGCATGGACCATGGCCCTGTCCAGGTGATTTGAACGGGCATCAGCCTGCCGTGCAGGTCCTCATCGGATTCAATGAAGACCAGTTTGTTGGTTGGTGTGCGGCCCTTCCAGCGGTTACGCACCTTCTCTTCGAACAGCACCTCAACGGTTGTACCGAGGTATTTCTTGTTGATTTCGCTAACGATACGTTCCTGCAGTTCTTCAAGCAATCGAAAACGTTCCATCTTCTCTTCGGAAGGCACATCGTCCTTCATCCGCCGGGCCGCCACCGTTCCCTCGCGGCTCGAGTATCGCGCCAGGTGTGCAACATCGAGCCTGAGATCCTCAAGTACCCGGTAGCTCTGCATGAACTGCTCGTGTGTCTCACCTGGGAAGCCGACAATGATGTCGGTCGCGACCGAGGATCCCAGGATGGTCTCTCGGATCGTGGTCACAAGCTCGTGGTAGTCTCGCTGCGTGTACCTGCGCTTCATGTTCGCTAGAACGGTGTCATCGCCGGACTGGATCGGCACCTCAATGTGCGGCATTACCTTGGGCAGCTCCGCAACGGTTCGCATCAGCTCCACAGTGAAGTAGTTCGGGTGTGACGTCAGAAAGCGGATTCGGTCAATGCCGTCGATGTCGTGCACGATCCGCAGCAGCGCGGCCAGGTCGGGGCCGTCCGGAATGTCCTCGCCATAGCGATCCACAATCTGACCCAGGAGCGTGACTTCCTTCACGCCCTGCGCTGCCAGTGAACGAATCTCTGCCAAAATGTCCCCAGCCGGACGGCTGCGCTCTGGACCCCGTCGGAGGGGGATGATGCAGAACGTACAGGCGTGTGAGCAGCCATACACGATCGGCACGTGCGCGCTGACCAGTCGGCCCTGTTCGCGCCGTGGCAGCACCAGGTCGCCGTCCATCACCGAAAAACGGCGCGTCGTTTCATCTGATTCGATGGTTTGGATTTGCCCTTGGCTCAAGAAGGACACCAGCGGACCGGGATCCGAGGGCGGAGAGAATACGTCCACAAATGGCAGCCGCTGCCTGAGCTTTTCGGCGCCGCGGATGCCAACGAGGCATCCCATTAGATTGATCACCAGTTCGGGCTTCTTCTCTTTCAAGGGACGCAGCGATGTGAGACGCCCGAGGGCCTTGTCTTCGGCCGACTGCCGGACCACGCAGGTGTTGAGAACGATGACATCGGCGTCCTCAGCCTTGTCCGTAGGGGCGTAGCCCAATTGCTCCAGCGACGAGCCGATTCGTTGCGAATCGGCTGCATTCATCTGGCAGCCCTCGGTCCAGATGTGATACTTCATAGGCGCAAAATTATACCAAGTCGAGTCCGATTCAAGCCGGCCGTCGTGCACTGCCGATGCGCAACCGTCACGTTTTTCACCTATGGTAAAATGCTCCCGCCTGGAGGGATGGCCGAGCGGCTTAAGGCGCATGTCTTGAAAACATGTTTGGGTCACACCAACGTGGGTTCGAATCCCACTCCCTCCGCCACCAGTTTACCGATCTCGACTGACGTCCGCTTCAACTAACACGATTGAGGCCGCGCGTCTGCCGGCTACAAGTCGTCAATCGAGGATCGTAGATTGGATAGGGGAGGTGCCAGAGTGGTCGATTGGGGCCGCCTGCTAAGCGGTTACTGGGGCGAAATCCTCAGTCGCAGGTTCGAATCCTGTCCTCCCCGCCACTTTCATTAACGCGCCCATGAGTGGGCGCGTTTTCTTCCTGCCCACGAATTCCGCCGTCTCATCACCGTGTTTTTGACCATACGGGCAGCCGCTGCGCGTGCTCTAATTCATTCTGCGTGGAGGCTTCTTCCGATGGACGCAGAGTACGGTCTCAGCCGTTCCTCCATCAATATGCGTCTTGAGCCCAGTCTCAAGTCGTCGGTGGTCCACGCCCTGAAGGCCCAGGAGCGGGTCCTCATACTGGGGGAAGACGGGGACATGCTCGAGGTCGAATCGACTCGCTGGTGCCCGTCGATTCGCGGCTTTGCCCCCAGGGCGGCCATTGTCCGCTCGCTGGCAAAGCCAACGGTCTTTCCCCAACTCGATCTCAGCGCCGGTATCACGATTCCATCTGTGCCGATCTCCTTGCCGCTCGCCTCCTTTCTGCGCTGGCTGGAATCAGTTGATGAATCGCCATGGCTGCCCGCAGGATATGCAGAGTCCGTTCGGTCGGGCCGTTTGCCGTCGGTGGGGAAGCTAATTCGCGATGCAGTTGCACGGAGCCGCCCCGCCTGGGATGCATGGGTGACCGAGGTCCAGGCTGATGGCCGGGAGGATACGTGCACCATGGACGAGTGGGTGGCGCTGATGCAGGGCGGACGCGACATGTGGAGCATCCGCGCCGAGCGGCTCTTTACCGATCCATCGCAGCACAGCGCGACGCTGGGTTGGGTCGTGCCGGATGACGTGGTGCACTGGACCGGCCGCGTCCGCGTCAACCACAAGGAGCCGAAGTACAGGACGTGGTACGAGGTCGAGCTCATGAAAGCTGAAAAGCAATTGAGAGGCTGGTACAAGGCCAGCCTGCTGGACGAATTCTTTGCGCCCACAGCGCAGACAGACCTGGCTGTTCCCGACAACCGCGGCAGGGTGTTTGATCTTTCGCGGCCGCGCCTGCGGCTTCCGGCCGATCCCGAGATCGACGATTCACGGAAAGCCCGGCGCGCCGGCGTACAATTTATCGACGTCAGAAGGGCTCTTGGTTGGGGGCAGCTTCACTACAACTTGTGCGGCCAGTTCTGCGTTGCGGCGCTCGCCTCAAGCGACGTCATTCCACTTCTCCTGAAATGGCTTCCTGCCCATGCACGCGCTCGCGAGATCCTCGCCAAGGATCTGGGCACCAGTATTCCAGACCTGCAGGCCATGTTGGATACATGCGGTCTCAAGTACGAGTTCTATCGCTCTGTTGGCAGTACCTCTCCGGTAACTCCCACCTACGTGCGCCGTAAGCTCGATGCAGGCATGCTGGCCATTGTCTTCACCGGCGTGACACCGTACGGCGCCGTCAGTTCGCGCAGCCCGATCCGGCATTGGGTGGTCGTGGAGGATATTGTCCGCGTCGGCAGCAGCGGCTGGTTGCGCATCTACAATCCCTTCACCAACCTTGAAGAAGTCCGTCGCTTTGATGAGGTCTACGACCTGCCATCCCGGGACTCGATCGGACTCTGGGTTGAGCCGCGCCGCACTTCAACTGCGGAAGCCAGGGTCGTCGAGCACGCCTCCGCGCCCAGGCACGCGGCCGCTGAGCTGCAACCCGCAACGGTTGGCTGACGGCCATTTGCTGTCCATTCCCGTCTTCAATGAAAGCGCCCCGCCAGCGGCAGGGCGCTTTTTTGATTCCTTGTGGCGAGTGCGGGAATCTCCTACCCTACGACGAAATCCTTGTATTCCGGATGCCGTCGGATATAGGCTTCCATGAATTCGCACGCCGGGATCACCTTGTAGGACTGCTGCCGCGCGTATTCCAGCCCGGTCTTGACCAGCCGGCTTCCGATTCCTTGGGCCTCGAGCTGCAGCGGTACTCCGGTGTGGGTGAACACCATGACGTTGCCTTCCATCTCATAGTTCAACACAGCCATCCACTGGCCCACCTCGATCTGAAATCGGCCTGCCTGGGGATCATGCACCACTTCAAGTTTCTCAGCGTCTATGGTCAACCTTTACCTCTAGGTCTTTCTGCCTTGCCCGGATCGCAATGAACTCCATGATGAATTTCAGCGCCGCAAAGACCGTCGCCTCCGAATGATCCAGCGGCGGCGCCACCTCGACTACATCCAATCCAGCCAGAGGCAGCCCCTGCAATGATTGCATCAATGTGAGCACCTCACGCGACGTCAATCCTGCCGCGTCCGGAATCCCTGTTCCGGGTGCCGCTGCGGGATCAAGGACATCGATATCGAGCGAGACGTGAATTACCTCGCAATGTGAGAGAACATCTCTCACCTCGGCGGCGATCTTATTCATTCCCCGCCCGGCCACCTCGGCGGCGGTATGCACATGCAGGCCGCCGTGCTCGATCAACCCGATCTCCTGTTCCTCCCAGGAGCGTAGGCCCACCATGCATATGTCCTCAGGCGCGATGCCGGCTTCAAGGCCGCGTCGCATCACGCAGGCATGCGAAAGCTTGGAACCAGTGAATTCATCGCATAAGTCAGGGTGGGCGTCCAACCAGAGCACGCCAAGCCTCTTCCCTCTGAATCGCTCACGCTGCCCCTGGAGCACCGGGATCGTGACCGAATGGTCGCCGCCCAGGATGATTGGGATGTTGGGCAGCGCGCTCACCGCTCGACGGATCGCCTCGAAGTCGCGCCTCTGGTCCGTCACCGGCATGTCACCGAGATCGCAGATGCGCATGCCATCCAACCGCGTCCGATCCTCGCTGAAAGGCGTTGTGTGCTGGGACCAGAATCGGATGCGCTCCGGCGCAAGGTGCGACCCCTTGCGAGCCGATGCCGAATCATCGTACGGAATCCCGATGACCGTGAAGTCGGCCTCTGCTGGTGTGATGTCGGCGCGGCTCAAGTCCGCCCACAGGCGGTGGGTTGGCGCGGGATCGCTCAAGACTGCGCCTGCTGCTGCTTGCATTGTGTCGTGGTTGGATGCATTTTCGGCCGAAAGTATCTGGCGAACACTCGCTACTTTGTCTTGCGGCTAGTCCTCCACGGCGTGATAGCACAGACCCGCCATCCCGGGTCCGGTGTGTACCGCCAGGGCGGGCGACAGCTCGCCAAACATGGACTCGACGACCTGCACCTTCGCCTCGACCAGCTCCTTGACCTTCTGTGCCTCCTGCAGTGCCCCTGCGTGCAGATACCCGATGCGCGCTTTGCCTTTGCCGATTATTCCCGCCACAATGTCTGCCATGGCGACGTATGCCTGATGCCGGCTGTGCGTCTTCCCCAGCGGCACGATCTCACCGTCCTCGATACCGATCAGCGGCTTGATATTGAGCAGACTGCCCAGCAGCGTCTGAGCCTTCCCGATGCGCCCACCCAGATATAGGTAGCGCAGGGTGTCGGCCGTCTGGACCATGTGTGAGATCGGAACGAGCTTTCTCACTGCTGCAGCGATTGCCTGCAGGTTGGCTCCCGCCAGCGCCTGCCTGGCTGCCTCAACTACCATCCAACCCTGGCACAGGGCCGCATTGCGGCTGTCAATCACCTCGACGCGCACACCCGGTTGCCTTTCCGCAAGCATTCCCCTCGCCGCCGTCGCCGACGCGTACGCGGCGCTCATCTTTGCGCCCATGTGGATGCTGATGATCTCCTCGGTACCCTCGCGCACAAGCTGCTCGTACGCCTCGAGGTAATCGCCGGGCCCCGGCGCTGCCGTCGTGGGCACCACGTGCGCGGTCGGAAGCCAGCGCACGAACTCCTCCCGCTGGATCGTGATCAGGTCGCGCAGCACCTCCTGACCGCGATGCAGATAGTACGCCACTGTGGTGATCTTCAGGCTCTTCAACAATGCTTCCGGCAGGCTTGCCACGCTGTCTGTCACCACTGCAACTCTTGGCATGTGATCCCTCCCCGGTATTTCGCCATCATTCTACTCCCCGCGGCCTTCCATGGGGCATGACACCCGAATGCTCTTGCGCGTGAGCAAGGTTCCGCTCCCGGTGAAGCTTTTTCAAATCTTCACATGCCCTTTGCGGCCTCTTTGTGACTGTGCGCTATTCTATGGGTGCAAAGCCGGAGGGCAGCAGCCCTTCGGAAGGTCCGAAGAAAAGGAGAAATCAGGATGAAGAAAGTTGTAGTGGTTGGATTGATGGTTGTGGCGGCGCTGGCCGTGTTGACGACCGGTGTGGCGTTCGCACAGGCGTCGCAGCCGCCTGCGCCCCGCGGTGGTGGGGGAATGGGTCCCGGCGGCGGGTTTGGACCGATGCGCCTCTCTGCTGCAGACGGCGAGGAGGGCCCGCTGCACGAGTATATGGTGAACGCCATGGCCGCTGCGCTGGGCATCTCTGCCGACGATTTTGAGACACGGCACGAGGCTGGCGAGACGGCATATCAGATCGCCCTGGACGAGGGCTTCACTGCCGACAAGATTCCCACTCTGCTGCGCGATGCCCGCCTTAAGGCGTGGAGCGCTGCAGCCGCGGACGGAGTTGTCTCGCAGGAGCAGGCGGACTGGATGAAGTCGCGCCCGTTCGGCATGGGAACGGGTAACTGCGACGGCGCCGGCCAGCGAATGGGTAGCGGAATGGGCGGCTGGCGCTTCCAGCAGTCGAATCCGTAGCGCCGCGGTCCGTCGATCGTCGGAGCCTGGAAGGCAGCCTGTCTTCCAGGCTCCTTTCTATTCTGCTCCTCCTGCGCGGCCCAGAGGCGGGGCCTCAAGTCAGCACCTTGACCATGTGATGATAGCCATGATATTGAAACCGCCGTCTCAGTGGCTCCAGGTCGATCGTGGATGTGATGCCGAAGCCCGCGCGGGCATACAACGAGATTGCCCTTGCGTTGTCCGCATCAACGGTCAGAGTGATCCTGCCAAGCCTCAACTCCCGTGCCTTGTCCACGGCGCGCTGCAGCAGTTGTCGCCCCAGGCCGCGGCCCTCAAATGCCGGCAGCACTCCGAGGTGCGCCAGGAAGTACTCATCCGGGCCTGCCTCGGCGATGCTTTGAAGTGGAAACGACCGCACGACCATCCGAACAGAAGTAATGAGGCCGGTGACGGCAATGAACTGCAGCAGCGTCCGGACCTCGAGTGCCTTCATCGTCCGGGAAGCGTATGAGAGCACCAATCCAGCCGGCTTGCCGGATACCTGCGCGTATTCTGCAAACTCATAGCTGAAGAGATTCGCCTTTGCCCGGAAGAGCCGAGCCAGGATTGCGTGGGCGATCTGAGAGTTGTCCACGCCCATCCAGTAGTCGGCCAGCGGTCCCATGGTAAGGTAGAGCAGCCTGGACGCGACCGGTGCGATCTCCGGTGTTGCCGGTCGGAGCTCTACGGACCCGTGATGATTCTGCATCTCTAGCAGCCCTTCTGTGAACAATCTCCGGCTACGTCCCAATGGCGCTGCATACTCTGCCCCTCGGTAAGGCATCTGGCCTTCGCGGGTCAAGACCGCAGGAGCGCCTGTCCGAGCCAGATGCACCAGAGGGGATAGAGGAACAGCGATCCGAGGTTGCCGGCAGTGCCAACATACCTGCTGATCCACGGCGCCGCTTGCTCTGAGTCTGCGCCGACCAGGATCCCCGGAATCGCAGCGACCCCCAAAGCCATCACGGCGCCCGCGAAGACTCCCACGGTCTCGACGCTGTTCGGAATTGCGCTGACGGAACCCGCGATCCGGTTGAACATGATCAGCCAGACACCGATGAGGGCGTTTCCCGCCGCGACGTACAGTTGCGCCAGGAACCAGCTCGCCGCCCTGGTGGCTGCCAGCACCGATCCAAATCCCACGACGAAGGCGCCGAGCACCGCAATCGCGAAGCCGGCCAATGCAAGCTGTGGATCCTGCGCGCGCAGCTGCGGGAAGAGCAGCATGGCCAGTCCGGCGCTCAGGATTGCCGTGAGCCCAACCAGCACGTCGTCGAGGCGGCCAAACATCCGGCCAAACAGGAAGCACAGGATCGCGACGACGAGCGCAGCAAGGCCTGCAATGCCGGTGGCGATCGCCACCAGGGCGATGGTCGCCGACGGATACGCGGTCAGCAACAGCGGCTCAATCACGATTCCCGCTTCCTCCCCGAAGCACCGCCGCGGAGTTGATTCTGCAGCTGAAGGCGCCTGTACTGCAAATGAGCATCGTGTTCCTGCATCCGCCGCAGCATCTGGGTACCACGATGGTGTCTGCTCGCGTGGACCCCAGTTCTGCATGGCCTGCACTAGTATAAGGATTATCGGCCATGACTGCAATCTCGGCAGTGCAGCCACGGGCTCGCCACCCCCACGGGGCACAGCAGAGCGCAGCGACCTGCAGATCGACCAGAGCGAGACTCCAATCGTCCACGCGGGATCTCTCGATGTCGAGCCCAGAGCCGTGAATGAGCGGCAAGTGGTGCTCGCGCAGGCCGCAGTCGATCCAACTGTATAATGCCGTGAGAGGATCCATGGACGAACAAGCCTTCCACAACTACCTGCAGTCGCTCCATCTCGCCGAGGATGAAATCCAGGCGTCCATCGCAATCGCACAGCGCTTCGAGGACTTTCTTGCTGAACGGCCCGGCGCCCGCACCGCGGAAACCGCCTGGGATTTCTCGCGCCTTTTGATCAACAAAGGCGGCAACACCGAGGCCAACTACGTCGCCCTTTTCCGCTACTGCCGTATCATCCGGGACGATGAGATGTTCATCGCCATTCTTGAACTTGTAGATGGCGGCGAGGTGGGGCAGAACCTGTATCGCATGGTGGGGGAGAGATTTGGCAGCGTCTTCCGCGATGAGGTCTTTGCGGGACTCGGTGTGGCACCCTACGGCACACCCAGCCCCGAGAAGCCCGCCTACCTGCAGCCGGTCATTGAACGCCTGCGCGTACGGCTGGGAGACGAAGCCTGCGCTGATCTGCTCTCCGTCAGCCTGCGCGATCTGCCCGATGAGGACTACCTTCCCGAACGCGAAAAGTTCAAGCAGGCAGGCAGTGTCGACGCCTATCTGATCCGGCGCAAGGCGGACTTCGTCGCACGTCTCGAGGCATGCCAGCGCGAAGGTCGGCTGTTCTTCATGCAGGAGATCACCGATGAGGTCCTGGACTTCGTGCGCGGCGATCCCGAGATCGGAGGAGGCCGGCGCGTGGGGAACATCATCTACGGGGCGAAGATCCCATACCTGACGCGGCAGTACCTCGCCGAGACCGATCCGGTCCTCAAGCGCTATTACGCCTGCCATTGCCCCTGGGCGCGGGATGCGATCAAGAATGGCGGGGTGCAGCTTTCGGCAACGTTCTGCAACTGCAGCGGGGGATTTCACAAGAAGCCCTGGGAGGTCATCTTCGGCAGGCGACTCCGCGTCGACGTGCTCGAATCGGCGCTGAAGGGGGATATGCGCTGCCGGTTCGCGATCCATTTGCCGGAGGAGGCGGTTGTCCCTGCGCCCCGTGGCGCCCTCTACGAGGGCCTGCGGCAGGGATAGGCGATGGCGGCACGACGCCGCCTCGCCCGAACGGCAGACGGTAGACAGCGGGCATTCGTTTCCGCGAATCGAAGAGGAACGAAGCTGAGGCTGGCAGCGGGGCAAGCTGGCGACCATAAGAGTCGCCCCTACGAGGCGGCGGGATGGTTTTCATCGGGGGCGGGATCGTCGGCGGCGAGGGAATCGAGCTTGTCGAGGATTTCGGCAGCATCGCGGCTGAGTGAGCCGGTAAGGACTTGAATCCGCAGGAGAGCGGCGATGGATTGGGCGCTGAGGTTGACCGCGCGCAAGGCGGTGAGGTTGGCCTCATAGTCCAGCGAGCCCTTTGAGGCCTGAAGAGCCTGCATGAAGCGCGTATTGGTGACGCGGATGAGCTCGATCTCGGCGGAGAGGTCGGTGACGGGCAGCTCATCCAGAAGTCTGCGTTCATTTTCCTTGAAGAGGGCTGAGTAGAAGCCGTGCTTGAGGGCATTGTGGTTGTCAGGTTGCCCGCCCCGTTTTCTTCCAGTCGTGATTCGGGAGGCCTCTCCTTGAAAGGTTGGAGTGCTCCGACGCATCGCGGCGTCGGAGTGGGCGAGGCTCGCTTGTGGCTCGCTCGCGCGATGGTTGCCGGGTTGGCCCCCACGCCTCCTGGCGTGGGTATGGGGGATACGAGCTTGCTTCTTCTTCATGTGTTGGCTCCTTTGGCGTGTGGTTCACGGGCACGTAATGGCGTGCCCCTACGGGTGGAGGCGTCGAGGGGAGACCTCAGAGGTCAAGGTCGTCATCTTCGGGGTAGAGGAGGTCGACCAGGATGGGGCCGGGGCCCTGGGCCTTATATTCGAAGCGCGCGAGGGAGGCTATGGTGAGGGCGGCGCCACAGAAGGCGGTGAGAATGGAGAGACGCTGCTTGAGGGAGAGACGCTGGCTCCGTTTCCTCGTGGAAACGGAGTGGGCGATGCTCGCTGGACGCTTGCTCGCCCGAGCGGCTGCCAAGACTCGCGTCGTGAGGACGCGCAGGAGGTAGATCTCATGCACGGCGCTCTCGGGAGGGGTGGCGTCGAGCATCTGGCACTCTTCGCGCGTGAAGAACTGACGGTAGAGGCGAGGCGGGGAGGATCCCTGCAGCTCATGTTGCCCCCTGACGAGGGCCTTCGGCAGGGACCTCCGGCGGTGGCGGCTCGAAGCCGCCCCGCGGCGGGGGAAAGCGGTTTCTGCGAGCATGGAGGAATACTACAGGACAAATGTTCTGAGTCAAGGCGCAATGTGTTCACCTTGCACAAAAACGGAGTGATTTTTGGGATTGGGGATTGAATACCAGTGAGGCCGGCGCAGGGCATCATGCTTTGCATGGAGGACACGCGCCGGGAACAACGCCCTAAAGCATCATGCCCAAGACGCGCCCGCAACAACATGCAGAGCGCGCCTCGTTCCGTCAGCTTCGGCAACCCTCCGCGGCGCTGCGCCTCCCTTCACTCGGCCGGGCTTTGCCCTCGCGCACTGCGACTACGTTGCACCCCCAACGGTCGCATAGTGGGGAGATAATTGGGCGAGGACGGCAAGCGCGTCCCTAGCAGCCTTAGTTCTTGCCGGTGATATACTCCCAAATGTCGCCCATATCACCCTAACCGCCGGCGGCCCAACGTCCTAATGCCGTCTTGTGGATCATACGCCCAACTCAAAACCAATTAGGGCGTCCGCATAACCCCTAGTAACCCTTCTCAAGAATAGCGATGCATGAATCCGCCGCAATGATTCCTACTGAATCGGAAGCCCTCTACCAAGCAATCGACACCTTCCGTGTTTATTGTGGTGTTGTACTTGTGTCATTTTCTCGGCACGGTCAAGGACTGCGGGAAACCATCGGTCGCAATTTCATTGCCAGGGGCATGAGTTGCACGCAAAGCATCTTCGCAGTGTGGAAAGCCGGAAGCGACCAAGACGCATGGATTCTCCATAGGTCGTTGATTGATCGCTTGCTCCATCTTCATTACTTGGGAGTAACCGATACCTTCACTGAGTTCGATGAGTATTCCTTCCTGTCCAGGTATGCGGCCAGAAACAAACTGATTTCCGATCCATATATCAGCAGCCGAATACCCAAAGGCCTCAAGGAACTTCACAAGACGGAGAAAGCGAGATATGATCTGCTCGCTTCTAATAAGCGAGCTCCATGGCAAAGGCCAAAGGCCCACGACGTAGCGAAGGAAATGGATCTCAGCTTTCTATATGATCTCGGTTACGATTACGCATCAATGCATGTGCATCCTATGTCTGATGACGGTCATGACGACTTCAAAGCACTCACTGAATCCCCTCCAGAACATGCTCTGCCGGACGCGACTGTTGTTAGAAATTCCATATTGGTACAAAGCTTGATTGTCCAAGAAGCTCTAAACGTCAGCAAGATGCGCTGGCGTGCAATTCTTTATGACTTCTTGACTCAGATTCGCGTATTTCTCGCCACCAGCGATCCACAATACCAAGTGACAATGCATAAAATAGGCAAGATTTGGCCGGAATTCGAGCTATGTGAGTCACCTGACCCTGCCGACGCAGCCTAATACCGGCTGCCGCTGCCCTGCCCAACTGCTAGCAATTCCAGATCTAACGGAGAATAGAGCCGCCTTTCCTGTTTTCGGGTGCAATTCGGGTGCAATTGCAATCACACGCTGTGGAAGCCGTGCACGCATGAGACACATTTACCCGTGATCTTGACACCAGGTAGCCGCTGTTTCACGCCCTAGACGCTATGCACAGCCGTGCGCGCAACTCTGAATCAGTTGATAGAGGTTCACCTGTGCCTGCCCCCTTCGGGGACCTGCGGCGGCAAGGTGCCTCCGCTTCGCTTCGGCAAATCCTTCGCCCTCCTTGAGAAGGGCGCTAAGGGACAGGCCAGCCCGAAAGCACCGCCGAAAGGCGGTGTTTTGCTTTCTGTGGAGGAAGGGAGTGGGCCGGTCCTTGCGCCATGGGGCGCAAGGATGGGCGGTGCTCACCGGAAGCTCAACCGCCCGAACGCTCGCTAGCCCGAAAAACGCGCCGTTGCCCAAACAATGAGGAACAATTCTCCCAGGGGTGAATCGCGACCCGATGGAGAAACTATGAGGAACAGTCCGGTGACCACTCACAATCCGGTAAGCATCTCGACCCTCGTGTAGCGGATGCGTTTCTGAAGATGGTGGCATCAGAAAAGCGGCCATGAAGGGACCCGCATCCTGCAAGAATCTGGGCTGATGCAGCCGTCACCGCCGATCGTTCTAACGGAACGCACCTTCCCCACGACCGTTAGACCACATGACTCAGGGCCTTGAGGCCGTGGTCGCGACACACTCAGTGCGGTAGGTCGCTCCGTCCCCGTCGAATACGCAGCACGTCGATCAGTCACTTCGAGGGAACCCATCCTGGCGCTGTCCGAGGGGAGAGGCAGTTCATGGATTCCCGCAATCTACGGTTCCCATGCCCGAGTAGAACCTGGCCCGGTCTCTCCTCTTTCGACGGAGAGTGACTTGGCGGCACCAGCCGGTTGTGTGCGGCGGTACGGCCGCTTGGCCCGGGTTGGGACAGATCGACGGACTTGAAATAGCCGAAGGGGGCAGCCCCCGCCTATCAATTCTGAAATCGCAAATAACTGAACAGTAAGGCGCGATGCAACGGCGGAGGTTTA